>JAESFW010000029.1_pt1 | contig 488519 bp, 362 predicted proteins | sample 9269481 | NCBI WGS metagenome assembly JAESFW01 (sample SAMN14515350, study PRJNA621654) | algae metagenome | isolation source: Lyngbya sp. HA4199-MV5 and co-occurring heterotrophs from soil with... | place: USA: Ahupuaa O Kahana State Park, Hawaii | collected 2009-07-21 | reverse complement strand
TGATCACCTCTTCCCATCCCGAACAGAGAAGTTAAGCCCGGATCCGCCGATGATACTTGGTTCAAACCCGGTAAAGTAGGTAGCCGCCACAATTATTAACTAGCAATTAAAGCCTTCCAGAAATGGAAGGCTTTTTGCGTTTACGAGGTTACGAATCTGCCGGTAGAACAGCTATTCTACCTTGAATATCGTAGCATGGCGCGCTATGATACTCCACGAATTGTTTTTATACCGCCATACATTCGTAAATCTTCTGCTGACGGTCTTGCCGGCGTTGGGTTGTTTCCCTTGTGGTTTGATCACCTCACCGCCCATTACGATGGCAATATCACCATCGAAGGTGATCTTCTCAATATTCCTTTCAAAAGACAAATAGTTAAGATTCCCGGATCTAAGATGTTGCTTGGTTCCCTCCACGGTACCCACAACGTTGGCGGGTGTGTTAATGACCATTGTAGGCGACCAGAGTTTGTCATACAGGGCCGCTGAGTCGCTCCTTAGAACTGCTTCCCGTTCGACGTTTTCCAATCTTCTTATTTCCGCTTCTCTCGGGTCTTGTGCTAAGGCGTTGTAAGCTAGCTTTATACAGCATAATGTGGTGAGCAAAAGTGTAAATACAGTTTTCATAGTGAAGGAATTTAAGATATCGAACATTCTTAGAAATGCACGTGGAATTCGCCGGAGGCCGTTGACCAGCCCGTTTGAATTCGGGTTGGTTAAGATGTTGCAGATAAATTAAATTACAAATTTTCTTGGTAGGTGTGGTACGTGATAACTCACTTTTATTCAGGCTATTTGCTTGTCTGCATAGCAGGTAGATTTTCGGAATTGAAGTGGATGCGTCATTTGTACGTATTTCCGGAGTATCGAATTACCCATTCGGAGAAACGTGTTTTTACCTGCCTGCACCAAAATACCTGATTTTCAAATCGGGTAATCCGACGCTCACAAAAGGTGGGTCGTAGATATAATTTTGTCTGGATGTAAAATGACAAATCAAATAATGTGTACAAAGCAGACCGTGGGGAGAAGCTTCCCGCGGCTTGTTTGGCACAAAACCAAGGGCATGTTTTGACGAAAGGAGGTGTGATATGGGATAGCAAGAAAGATTTGACAGTCCTTTTCCCCGGTCTTTTTTGGACAAAAGTCGGGAGCAATACCATTTAGCCATACATAAAAATAAAAGACATGAAAACTTTCAAATTCAAAGACCTTGCCGTCACAGTCAATTTTGATCCCAACAAATTCACTGTTTGCCGAATCATCAGTCCATCCGTTTGTCCTTATCCGACCATTATCAACTGCCCGGGCCATAGTTTTTGCCACTGGCCGACCATTTGTCCCGCATTTACGTGCGGCGGTTGCAGTCTCATTGCATGCAGTCATTTGCCCTCCTACATACCGACGGACTGGACGATTTTGAAAACCGACACGCCGGTTCATCAGGTGGTGGATGAGTTGGAGGAAGCGGAGCTTAAAGAATTCCGGAACAATCTGGCGGAGCTTCAAAAATATGTCGACGTGAAGATCAAAGAAGCGCCGAACCAGCTGGATATGCTCGAAAAGAAATTACACGAAGCCATTGAAGAGGTTCGCGCGCAACGGGAAAACAGATAAATCGACGATCTGATGTTTAAAGTTAAATTTCTTTTGCACGCAACTTTTCGGTCGAACCCGGCCTTTGAATTGATTGAGCAGGGAAATTTAAATCAGCAGGAGCTTCATGCTCTTGCTGATTTAAAGGCGGATCCCGAGTTCTTTGGCGTGTTCCGGCGGAAGTATGCGGAAGCAGGGGGCAGCGCCAAGCTGGCTTATAAAGAAGTAGCCCTCCTGTTTTATTTCCTGCAAAATGCGGGCGAATTGCCGCAGTATTTTAAATCAGGATATGACGACGAGGTTAACCTGACGATGGCGAGACTGGTGCTGGAAGGGATTTTTGAAATGGAGATGGAACAGTGTTTCTATTCCGGGCCCGCCGCGCAGAATTTCCTTTACGAGTTTCGTGAACAGGAACCGACACGCCAGCATTCGCTGCTGGAAATGTCGACAGGGGCCATACGGTACGCCGTTCAATTAAATGAAGCAGATACGGCTTCGCTCGCCAGCAAACTTTACGCCTACAATACGGTGCCGCACTTTTTCAAGTTTGCTAACCGGCTCGAAACGTTTGAGGAAGTGGAGCAATTTCTGAATATTGGCCAAAACGGGTCACTATGCCGTGAACTGCTTGAAAACTGGAACAAACAGGAGCCGGATCAGAAGTTTAGCTGGATTTCTTGGAGCCGGAAACGGTACGCGCGTCACGACACCAGGTTGCGGCCGACCTACAAAATTTACATTAGTCCGGCTTTGGAGGAGCTCCCCGATGTATTTGAAAAGGCAGTACGCGTGCTTACTCAGTCCGGCGCTTTCAGTTTTAAAATCGGTATGAACCTGGAAGGCTTGCTCCGGCCGGACAAATTTGTCGCCTACTTTACCGAATTCGACCATCTCGTTGCCGCCGCCGATCGGCTCGGGCCTGTTTTGAAAGGGCATAAGGCACAAGGCGTTCCCTTCACCGCGCCGCTGGATGATTCAGGAATGCTATCCTGGGGAAGGGACAGTGCTACCGACGAGCTGCTGACAAATGAAGATGGAGAAAGCTGGCGGAGTAAAGTGACTGAAAAGCTGGCCGCGTCCGTCGCATTGGCCAAAACGGAAAGTCTCAGCCAGGAGGAACGTGTTGATTTTGTTTTGAAGAAAATGATGCTGGAAGGCGTTGATCCGACAACCTGGACAGCTGTTTAGAGAAAATTCAAATCTTACGCTTATGGCTTCCAATCAACTATACATATTGCCGGAAGAAGTTCAGGTGTTGCCGGTAAAAGCATTGCCGGAACAGGCGCTTGCCAAATTTGAATATGAGGCGGACGACTTCATCATCACTTACACCCACGCAAGAAATACCAGCAAAATCATCGATGCGTCGTCTGCGTCGCTTTTGCAGGAGTTCCGTCAACCGAAATCCCTGCCGGAAGGCGTGTTTACGTATGCGATGCTGAACGACCTGGATGCGCAAATGATCCTGGAAGGTTCGTATACTTTCCTGGCCAGGCTCCGGAGTGAAGGTTTTTTGGTGTCCTTCGATGACGAATTTGGCAAAAACAGGCAGTTCTTTAAAGCAGGCGACCGGTTTAAAGACTATGAAATCGTGTCAAAATTAGACGGGGTTGCCGATACGGAAATTTACAAAATCAAGAAAAATGGCCGGCTGTTTGCACTCAAATTGCTGAAAACAAACAAAAAAACACCGCAACTGCTGGCTAATTTTTACAACGAAATTGAAGTACTGAGTGCGCTGGACGACGCGATAAACCCATCCCTGATTGAACACGGAGAGTATGAAGCGGACCATTACCTGATCATGGAATGGGTGGACGGGGAAACGTGCTTGCAGGCGGCCGAGAAATACCACAACCTTCGTGATCAGGCCAATGTACTTGCCTTGCTGGATATTTCGTGCCGCATTCTCAATGCCTACCGGCATCTACACCATCAGGGGATTATCCATTCGGACGTGCACCCGGCTAATATCATAATGGCAGCGTCCGGGGAGTTGAAGATCATCGACTTCGGGCTTTCCAGAATGGTTTCAAAAGGCCAAAATCCCGTGCGCGGCGGCCTGGGCTTTTTTTTCGAACCCGAATACGCGCAATCTGTTCTCGACGCCAAGCCTGCTCCACCTTCGACTTTCGAGGGCGAGCAATATGCATTGGGTGCATTGCTTTACCAGATTTTTACCGGCAAGCAGTATCTCAATTTTTCTTACGACAAAAAAACACTGTTTACCCAGATCGTCGGCGAAACACCCGTCCCGTTTGGCAATCTGGATATCATTATCGACGACCGCATCGAGAAAACGATCTTTAAAGCGCTTGCGAAGCAAAAAGAAGACCGTTATCCCCACATTGAAGATTTCTATTCAGCCATGATGAAAGTGCAGGAAAGTTTCCCGGATCGATTTGCCGAAGACCAGAAAATGTCGGTGCAGGTCTTCCGGGATTCTATTCTGAAAGACTATGGCTTTACCGGAGCACTCGTGAAGACCGGACTCCGGATGGCGCCGAAAAGTTCGGTTAATTTTGGCGCAGCCGGAATAGCCTACATGCTCTTGCGCAAGGCATTGGTGACTTCAAGCACCGAAACGCTCGCCCTCGCCGACATTTGGTGCGACCGGGCGGCGGGCTACATTCACGACCCTGAAAGCGGGTTTTATTCCAAAGATATGGACCTCAGCCCGTCCATCGTAGGCTTGTCCTCGATATACCACACGCCGAGCGGAGTGGATCTGGTTCAGGCACTTGTCAGTCAGGCGTCGGGCGACTATGGGGGCTATTACAATGCTGTCCGTAATTTCTTAATGCATGCTTCGCAGCCCTGTGAGAATCTGGACCTTACCTTAGGGAAATCGGCGACATTGATCGGTAGCTCGCTTATTTTGGAGTATATGCCTTCCCACGACAAATTCATCAAAAACGATCTGCTCGCATTGGGCAAGGGTGTGATGTCGGAAATCTGGTCGATTGTCGATGCATATGCCGCAATCGGCGAAAGAAATCCAATCAATTACCGGGGGATTGCCCACGGCTGGGCGGGGATTTTGTATGCTACCTTAAAATGGTGTAAGGCTTCCGGGCAAACCTTACCTGGCTGTTTCTTCGAAAGGGTAGCGCAGCTTATCGAGCTTGGCATTGAAGAAAATGGCTATATACGCTGGGAAATTTCCAATACCGAACCCGTTTCATGGACCGGCTGGTGCCATGGATCGGTAGGCTACACGTTTTTATGGACTTCGCTATTCCATTTCACGTCCGACGAGCGCTACCTTGAACTGGCGAAAAAGACGGCAGGCCATTTTTTGTATGCAGCTTCCCCCGCCATGAACGGTAGCCTGTGCTGTGGCCGATCGGGAGAATGCTACGCACTTTTAAGCGTTTACAATGCCACAAAGGAGGATTTCTACCTGACGGAGGCCAAACGATTAGCGAAACAAATGCTGCCGCACATCTATTCGGGACAAATGAAAAACCATAGCCTGTATAAGGGAAACATCGGAGCAGCGGTCTTATTCGAGGAATTGGACCGTCCGGAATTCGCCCGGATGCCGTTGTTCGAGTAGCTAATTTTTAACTCGACGAATCGGCTTATGCAGTTGGGATACTCAGGAGAAGCTCCGTCCCTTTTTCCGAAGAAGAAATTTCGACGGAGCCTCCTGTTTCCCTCGCCCGCGCCCGAATGGAGGCGAGCCCTAATCCCTTCCTACGAGCAGCGGCCGGATTAAAGCCCCGTCCATTGTCGGTAATTTGCAACACGACGGCGGCATCGTCTTCATAAATAAACAGTTTGACATTGCGAGCCCTCGCATGTTTAAGAATATTGGCAACCGCTTCCTGAATGATCCTCAATATTTGAACGCGGGTCTGGACAGGTATTTTTTCCAGACAATGGTCGTCTATTTCCACCTGCTTGTCGTAGTGACCATCGGCCAGGGCCATGTCGACGATCTGCCGGACACGTTCGGAAAACAGTGTCTTGTCTGCGTCAGAACCTTTGAAATACCATTCGTGACTCTTGGAGCGGGTGGAGGAATAGGCCTCGCGCGCCATCTCGGAAATTCTTGCGAGCTTGTTTCTAACCCGCTCGTTCTCTTCCTGCATTCCTTCGGATTCAATGTAATTCACTAAATGAACAAGTTGGCCGGCGATATCGTCATGAAGTTCCATTCCAAACCTTTTCTGGATTTCGCTGGCTTGCGATTCAAGCTGGGCGATTTGTATTTGGGTGGATTCGTTCAGCTTTCGGGTCTGCCGGTCCGCTTTCTCCCTGTTGATTTTCAATAACCATAAAAATGCAGCCACAGAAACAATCAGAATGGCGATAATTCCGAAAATGAGGTTGTTACGACGGGTTATTTTTATTTGCTGGGCCAGGAGTGTTTCATTTTTTTGCTCTGCTACCAGGTGTGCGTACAGATTATTGTGGATGTCCGCTGTCCGGATCGCGATGATCGAGTCATTGATCGTATATGCTTTCAGCAGGTTTTCGTAAGCGGGTTGGTAGTTCCTTTTTGCCGCGGCTACTTTGGCAGAATACCGCAATATTTTAGCCCCGTCCAGGTTCCTTGCCTGGCTGGACTTGCTAACACCGGCCTGGTACAATTCCAGGAAATACATAGCGCTGTCCAATTGCTTTTTTTCAAGCTGGTAGTCAATTAATCTGGCGAGAACCGTGCCGTAAAAAGGCTGCTTGAACAAGGGAGCAATTTCCTTGTCATTGGAAACGATAGTGCCGTAGGCGGAGTAAAGGTAATCCGCCTGTTTCTGAATTTCGCCCGATACTTTCGCGGCATCGGCTTCGGTCAGGAACAACGATAGCTGGCACTGTACCAGTTTCCCTTTGTCCGAAACCGGTTTGCGTTTGAGTTGACGCCATAGTGCCCGGGCAACATCCGCCAGTTCGATTGCCCGGGCTTTGTTGTTATTGTTTGCATACAGATTGACCGCATGTTTCAGGATCGTGAAGGCGTTGATGCAGGTATTGATGTTGACACGCCCCTTCGCCAGGGCCTGCGGTAGTGTTTTCAAAAACGGTGTAATGCTGTCGATTATGGCAATGCGCTTATCGTAATTGTTGTTACCCTTATCCCCGTAAATGGCTAGTAGTTGCCTGGTTTCATTAAGCGAGTAGGTGTAGGGCCGTATCATTTTCAGCTCGTCCTCCATTTTTTGCAGGTAGTAAATGGCGTACCCATCCTGATGCACGGCTGCGGCGTGATTGGCCAGAAAAGCATAGTATTTAACTCTGAATGGCCGGTAGGCCGGATTGCTCCATGCTATGGATTTATACCTGAAAAGCTTGTCCTTCAAATCAGGATTTTTAAAAGATAGTTCGGTGAGCGCCTGCGCGCGGGCAAGATATACCGTATCATGAATTTTCCTGGCCTGGTGTTTCGCCAGAATAGCCTCCCAGGATGAATCTGCCGGCCATCGGGCCTGCGCGAGACTTAAAGCGGGCACCGCTACCAGCAAGGCAAAAAGCAGCCTAAAACAAGTTGTTGTTAAATACATATCTGACTAGTTCGGTCACCGAGTGAAGGTCCAGCTTTCGCATGATGTTCCTTTTATGCGTCATGATTGTAATAGGGCTGACGAAAAGTAGATCGGCAATTTCCCTGGTCCTTTTCCCTGCTCCAATCAATGCGAGTACTTCCCGCTCTTTATTAGTTAGTACCGTATTCTCGGCGGAGAAGATGTTGTCCGCCAATTTGCCTGCCAGATCCGCGCTCACAAATTTTTTGCCTGCCGCGGTGTATTCGAGTGCAAGTTTGATTTCCCCCGGACTCACGGCCTTGCTCAGATAACCATTGGCGCCAGCCGCGAAACAGGCCTTAATACCATTGGAATCCATCGAACTGCTTACAACGAGGATGATCAGATCAGCGTAGCTTTTGCGGCAGGCGGTGATGAAGCTCATCACATTCTGTCCGGGCATGATCAGGTCGGTTATTAACACGCCGTAGCGCATCGTTTTGAGCGCGGCTGCGGCCGTTTCGATAGTGGAAGAAACATCGATAACAGACCCGGCAGGAAGCATTCGCTTAAGAAGCTCCCTGAACCCCTCGGCGACCAGAACGTGGTCGTCGACCAGCATGATTCGCGCTGCGGAAATGTCACTTCTGCTGTACATAAAAAGAAATAAAGTTTGGCAAAGATAAGTGAAATCTCCGGTGGTAATTCTACTATAAACGTAGTAGATAGCTACCTGTTTTAGTGAGAAAAATGCTCATTCTGAGTGATTTTTACTGTATCAGATACGACGGATATTTGCATTACCGAAAGGCTTACCGGTCACCTGGGCCGGCCGTAATTGGTGATAACCCACTTCTACTTTATTTACAATGAAATCCATCGTAATTATTGATAAACATCCGGTTGTACGGCTTGGCCTGCGGCATTTTGTTGCGGAATATTTTGAATCGACAACCATGATCGAGGCGGATAATCTTTCGCAATATTTAAAAATCAATCCGGGGCATAATTCCGAAATATTTGTGATTGGAAATACCCTGGAATTATTCAATTCTATTTGTCATTCGATCGCGGAGATAAGGAAAGTAAACGACAATTCGCAGGTAGTGATTTTCGATGAGAGCCCCGATTATATCAAGATTGTCAGGAGTTTCAAAGCGGGCGCGAAAGGGTACCTGACCAAGTTTTCGGATGTACAGGAATTTTTTAAATGCGTTTCAAAGGTCAGGGAAGGCCGCATTTATATCTGCCATGATGCGCTGGGGCTGATTCTTCCCAACTATGGTCCCGCGGGCAGCGCACGTAAGAAAGATCGATTTTTGCTGTCGTCACACGAATACGATGTAGCCAGTTTGCTGGCGTTGGGCGATACCATTCCGATTGTGGCCCAAAAAATGCAAAAGAATGAAGCTTCGATACGAAGTACCAAGACCCGGATATTTAAGAAGTTAAATATAACTGAAATAGCAGCCCTGAAAGAGTCGCTTCAAAAGCACCTTGATAATCAAAATAACCTTCTCTTGAACGAGCAGTGAGATACGTGCACATTGATAAATAGAAAAGAATATTAATTAACCTATGTAATGATGATTACCAGAAAATGTACCCTGCTCGGCCAGGGTATTTTAAGAATCGCTTTGACCCTAGTGATAACCGGGTTGACAGCTACCTCTACTTTGGCCCAGACAGGGTATATTTATGTGCATTCTAAAACACTATCGGAAGCCGGGAGCCCGCCTGTTACATTTTCGGTGAGCGGAGGGACCACGGCGGTCGCCGACTTTGTGCTGAACGATGACCCCGCGCAAACGGTCCTGACTGATATCGGTTCATCGGAAAGCGGTCGCCTTTGGGCGGTTAGCTACGACCATGAACTGTATTACCGCGATCCCCTGACGCCGAATTGGGTGAATACCGGCATCACGGGCGTAAGGAGGGTGGATGGCGGGCCGGCGGGCACTTGTTTTTTTATCAATACGTCCGGTATCGCTTTTTCCTACACCGGTGCGGGGGCGGCCACCCAAATATCCGCGGCGGGACAGTTCTCGTCACTGAATGCCGATATTGGCAGCGGATGGACAACCACACCTTATGCTGTTAACAACGGCAACATCGTTTTCGAATACAGCGGCTCGGGAACGACCTGGAACACCTATGCGACATTCACGAGCAGTCAGTTGTACAAAGTGGATGTGAACCCCGCAAATGGAAACGTTTATGTCGCCGGGGACAACGGTAGCACACATTCTATCCGGGAAATTACTCCTGCGCTCGCGACGTCGAGCCTGGGCAGCGTGACAGCCGGGGACATCGCGTACAGGGATTTGGCTGTAAATCAGGTCGGAGAAATTTTTGTGACTGCATTCAACAATGCTGAGCCTGGCGGATGGTATGTACACAAATATGAGAGCGGTACAAGCTGGGTCAGGGAAAAGAGCTCTTATGACGGAAGCGGACTCACCGGAGGTTTGGGAAATGCGCTTTGGCTGACGATGAACAGTGGTGGCTGGAACAACGGCAATGGCTGGTCGCTGGCGTCGGGCCCTTACCCGTTCTACAATATTTTTTCGCGCGGCCTGGATGGGTCGGAGGTGACCTACATTGACGATGAGAGAGTGAGAACATCGCCAGCAGCCGGAAATTCGCAATTCATCCCGGTTGCCCCAGGCACTTACACGATCACGGAAACAGAGCCCGGCGGGTGGGATTTGCAAAAAATCTCAGTGTACGACCCCAGTTCGAATTCGAGCTCGAATCAGGTAGCGGGTACAGCGACTGTTACCGTAGCCCCGGATGAAGTGGTGAACGTCGTCTTTCAAACGGGTCAGGTCAACCCGTTCAGTATGACCACGGATTGCGCCAATGCCTATCTGGAGACTTTCGGGACAGGACCTGCCGGGAGTTACGGCAGCCCGGTGACAGGTCAGACAACTTATCATTACCTGAACGGCAATGCCCCGGGCGAAGATGGGTATTATAAGCTCGTAAACCTGGCGAATCCCGATTTTAACACATGGGGCTCGGCCGCTGGCGTGAAGGACCATACCGCGGGCGATGGCGATGCGGGTTATATGTATGCCGTGAATGCGGGTTATGATAAAGGTGAATTTTTCCGCAGGCACTTCACAGGCGTGATAGCAGGCGCCAATTACAGTTTTTCGGCCTGGATTATCGATTTGACCCCTCTTGCCACGATAAACCCCAATGTCACTTTCACAGTCTACGACCATGTCACGCAAGCCGTTTTGGGAAGTTACAGTACGGGAGAACTGACCGATACTGCCGTTCCTAGTTCATGGAAAAAATTCGGCTTTGACTTCACAGGTTCGTCGTCGGAAATAGACCTGGTGATCAGTAACAACGGTATTGGCGGAGGTGGGAACGATCTGGCCATCGATGATATCAGTTTCTCGTTGGCCCCGCCGACACCGACTGTGGTATTGCAAAACAGCGACTGCGCCGGTGGCCTGGGTTCGATTACCATCACTGCCCCGATTGGTGCATATGAATACAGCATCGATGGCACAACCTGGCAAGCATCGCCTGCTTTTGCAAATATCGCCCCGGGAAGTTACACTGCTTCCGTTCGTTTTACGGGGACTACCAACTGTACCAACAGCGCTACGCAAGCAACTGTTTTGGCGGCTATTTGCGGCAATGTTTTCCATGATGCCAACGGGTTGACCGACGGAAATGTGAATGGTGCGGGCATCGGGCAGGCGTCGGCGGCACAGCTGTATGTAAGCCTGTATGACGGGACGACGCTCCTGAACACAGTTCCTGTGAATGCCGATGGGACGTACAGCTTCACCGATGTTCCGCTCAATACTACTTACACGGCTGTACTGAGTACGAATCCGGCTGGGAGTGCGGTGTCGGTTTTCCAGGGGAGCGGCAGCAATGGCTGGCTGGCAACCGGCGAGGATTGTTGCGACAACACCGGTGATGACGGCGCGACGGACGGCTTGCTCACCATTCTGGTAGGTGGTTCAAACGTGAACAATGCGAACTTCGGCATACAGCAGTTGCCCGATAGCGATCCGAAATCTACCCAGATATTTCAGCCTTCCATTAACCTGTTGATCACGTTGAATGGGGGATCAAACCCTCCGGTGCTTTCCGGCTCCGACCCGGAAGATATGCCTGCGGGTGGGTTGCTTAGCGGAAAAACGGTTACGATTACCACCGTACCGACCAATTCGGAGCTGTATTACGACAATGTGCTGGTTACCTCGGGACTGATGATCACGGGTTTTGATCCTTCGAAGTTGCAGGTGAAGTTCACTACCGCGACATTGGGTGATACTACCACACAATTTGAATATGCTTATGTCGATGCCAGCGGCGCTGTGGACCCCACACCGGCCATTTACGAACTGAGGTGGGAAGACCCGATGCCGGTAACACTGGTGGCCTTCGAGGTGTCGGGGACCGAATCTGCGGTGGTAGTAAACTGGGTGACGACCAGCGAAACAAACAGTTCCCATTTTAACGTTGAGCGCAGCCAGGATGCACGCAATTGGCAGACGATAGGCAGCGTTGCGGCGGCAGAGTTTTCAAACCGACGGACCACGTACGACTTTACTGATCAACAGGTTCCGCACGGCACGATCTACTACCGGTTGAAAATGGTGGATTTAGATGAGATGTATGCGTATAGCCAAATCCGTTCGATATCTGTGGGCCATGTCAACCTAAGCCTGTTCCCCAACCCCGTGGCCCGGATGCTGCGTATCGATGACGCAAATGCAGCCCGCCTGCAAAGAGTGACCGTCTATAACAAAGCTGGTGTAATCGTGTATTCGAAGCAGGGCACCAACCAGTCCGCAATCGATTTGTCCGGCTTGCAATCCGGCAGCTATGTCGTGACGCTAACCTACAACGACGGAAGTCATGCCTCACGGATGATTATCAAAAACTAATTGAAAACATCGCCGGGGGAGTTTTTCCGGCGATGTTTTCATCACGCCCATAGCAGGTAAGCCCTGTATCATACTAGTACATACATTAATAATGGGTGCAAATAGCACCCGAGCCACCCGGAAGCAATTACCCAGTTTCTTTTTTCAGTAACCCTTTATATTACTCGTTTATGGCTCATTTTTTCCTTCTCCCTTTCGTAGCAGCGAAAGGACTAAGTTCGCCCCAACTTTCCGAATGCGGCAGACCGCCAGCTGTTTTTGTTCGTTTTCCGAATCTGGAAAGGCGGGCAAGGTGCTATTCCACGTTCATGACCGCATTGGCGTTTTGCCTAGTTTTGTGTAGCCTCGCAGGTTACGGCCAATGTCCTTCTGCCATCACCACCACCGCGCCGGACGTGACCGCCGCCAGCTGTCCGTCGTCGGGGCAGATATTAGTGCATTCCAGCGCCGAGGCAACGCCTTCTGCCACTTACCAGATTACCGCCGGGCCCGCGGCAGGAGGGTATCAGACTACGGCCCAAACTTCCAATAACTTTACCGGCTTGCCCGCAGGTACTTACACGATCCGGATCACCTGCGGCACCGTTACCGCCGATGTGACCGCGACTGTCGATGACGAATATACGCCCCTGTCCCTGACGCCGGCGATTACCAATGTATGTGCCACCAGTAGCGGAGGGAGTGGCAGTAGTGGCGGGCCGGGGGATGGTGGTGGCGGAAACAACCGGATGAGCGCCACTTCCAATGCGGGTGCGATTATTACGGCCACCGCGACAGGTGGGAAAGCGCCGCTTTCGTATGCGTTTTTATTATCGAACAATGCAGCCGAGCCGGATGCCAATTTCACTTATACCAGCTCCAACGCGTTTACGGCACCGTCTTTTGGTGTTTATCAGGTTCGCGTCAAGGATGCCTGCAATAACTTTGTGACCCAGTCGGTAGACGTGCAGCCGCTTTACCCGGCCGCGAAGCTGAAATTGGGGAACTACGGTTTTCAATGCGCGCAGACGCAGTATTATACAAACAAGCTGGTGAGGGTGTCGGATGGCACACAGATCGATCCGGCGGGGGCGGGGTACCAGGTTGAGCTATGGTACCTGGCTACGGGTGATCCTTGCAATGTACCTGCAACGCCGGCTGATCAGACAATCACCATCAATAGTGCTTCTGATTTGCAGACGATCACATTTCCGGCTACCGTGGATGTAGTATTGGTAAGGACCACATCGGTTTGCGGGGAGCAGAATGTTGAATGCATCCCCGTGTTGAAACCTGTGGTTGTTTCCTATGGCTTTGTTCATGTGGGGTGTTCTGCGACCGACAGCGTCAACCTGGCACTGGACATCCAGGGCGGAAGCTGGCCTTACAATGTTGTTGTCCAGGGGTTTGACGCAGGTAATAGTGCAGTCGCGGGTACAAACCTCTCATTTACTTATACCACTTCCGGCAGCCTGGTGACGGTAGCACCGGCACATCACTATACCTACGTGGTTACTGATGCATGCGGACGTACAACTACCAAGACGATCTACACGCCTACGCCTTCGGAGGCGCCCCACGTGACCTGGTTTGGCACTTATATGAACTGCGTAAATGTGGCCGGGACAATGAATGTTACAGTGGAAGTGAACGGCTATATCCCCAATCAGGATTTTTCAAACATCAAATTGGTCAATGCAGCCACCAACGCATTCGTGGCCAATGCATCCAGCTACAGCGTGTTTAACGGGGGCATTTATTTTGCGGGTATCCCGGCGGGCGATTACAAGGTAGTATTCACACCAACCGATGCTTCCTGTCCGCCCAGCGAATCACCTTTCACCATACCTTCCAGTACGACGGGGCTCGTATTCGCGCTTGACGGCAGCACAACACAGCTTTGCGGGGGCACCGGCACAATTACGGCCGCTTTAAACTACAATGGCATCCAGCAAGTAAGCTTCCAGCTTTTGCAGGGTACCACCGTCATTGCTTCCAATGCATCCGGGAGTTTTACAAACCTTGCCGCCGGGACTTACACTTTGAAAGCTGTGGTAGATATGTCCTCCTGCGGCAAACCGAATATGGAAGCTACCAAAGACCTGACCATCCAGCCGGAAGGTTCGATGCCGGTTGTTGTCAAAAAGCTCGGTATCAATTGCACCACCAATATTGCAACGGGTATGGCTGTCTTTGAGTTTTCGGGTTTCGGGCCTTTCCTGCTGGAAATGAAGAAGGTTACGGAAACCACCTACACAGTGATCGGAAGCGCCGTGCCGAACAACTATACTGCCGAAGGCCTGTCTGCCGACACGGATTACGATGTCCGCATCACCGACCAATGCGGTAATACCTCGGTCACACAGGTTTCTGTAAAACCATTGGTGGCAGTGTATGTGACCAACTCGGCCCAGCCATGTCTCGACCAGCCTTATACGCTCAGCGCGGAGGAGATTACCAATGCAAGCTATTCCTGGACTTTCAATGGCGGGCCGGTCATCGCGACTTCGAGGGACATCGTCTTTGGCTCCTACACCGCCGCCAACAACGGGAGCTATCAATGCACCATAACCTTGGGAGATTGCATTACCAAAATATTCACGGTCAATCTGAACAGCATCAATTGCAGCCAGCCTTTGGCTAAATCGGGGCTGGGCGATTATGTATGGAAAGATATTAACCAGAATGGAATTCAGGATGCAACGGAAGTCGGGGTGAGCGGGATAACGGTGACATTGTATGCAGCTGACGGAACAACCGTTTTAGGCACAACTACGACCGACGCCGATGGCTATTACGCCTTTTCGAACCTGACCGCAGGCTCCTACGTGGTGGGTTTCAGCGGTCTGCCATCCAATTACCAGTTTTCGCCTAACAATGGAAATCTGAACGATGCCGACAACAGCGATGCCGTTACCAGTGGAAAAACCGCGTTGATTACATTGGCAGATAATGAATTTAACATGAATATCGATGCGGGGCTCTTCAACCCGATGCCTGTTACGCTGATAAGCTTTACGGCAAAAAGCCTCGACCAGGGCGCATTACTAAGCTGGTCGACCGCAACGGAAACCAACAGTGACCGCTTCGAAATCGAGCGCAGCGCCGGGGGCAAAAACTGGGCAATGATCGGGAGTGTACGTTCGCACGGAGAAAGCAATGTGGTGGAAAGCTATGATTTCACCGATCCGTCTCCATTGGCCGGTGATAATTTCTATCGCCTTCGGATGGTGGATTCGGATTTGACTTTCTCATACAGCCGTATCCAGCACATTTTATTCGGAACGTTTCCGTCTGCAACGATTTTCCCGAACCCGGTATCCGATAGGCTTTACCTCAAAGGCTTTGACCTGGAAAAGGTAAAAGAGCTATCCTTGTTCAATCCGAAAGGGGAACGGGTTTTCAAGTCAGCGCGTGCTACCGCGCAAGGTGTGGATGTGAGCCACTTGCCCGTTGGCCTGTATACAATTGCAGTAAAAGGTGTGGACGGTAAAGTTCAGGCTTTTAAGGTAATGGTTTCAAAATAGCTTAGCTCGAACCGCCCCGTGTTTTCCCATCAGATTAAAATCTACCGCGGGGCGGGACTTGCTTATTACTAATCTTTAAGGGGCAGTTAGTCGCCGGATCCGGCTTTAAAGGCATGAAATACGCGCCGACTACAAACAATAACAATTGCTAATTGAACAAAAGTTAGTAGTTTGCCTACTGGTTGTAGAACTTTATCTACTGTTGACCAGAGGTTTAGTGACGATATGAGTGCGTGAGTATGGCTGTGCATTGGTATTAGTTGCATAAAATGCCTGGTGAAAGGTAAGTTTTACGCCAATTTTGGACTTTTAGCCTGAATCGGTAAACTCACTAAACCTTGTTGCTATGCAGAAATTGTTGCAGAAGATTGGGGTCGCCAGAAGCAATTCTGTGATGGCCAAAAAATTTTTTTTGACGATCATTTTCCTCAACGTTGTTAGTCTTTGGCCCAAAGTATACGCGCAGCAGCGCTATCTCGGGCTCAGCCTGGTAAATGAAGGCAACTGGAACAGTTTACAGCTCATCGAGCAGGCACAGGCAGTGGGTTGCAATGCGGTTTTTCTGAGTATGCAATGGGGGATGGTTGACGGATATATTTCTCGGGTATTGAAGCAGCAGTACGGAGCGGATTATAATGTATGGCAGATGTACGACGATCAGATCGCCAAGGCCCGGTCCCTGGGAATGAAAATCGGAATTAATGTCGCTGTCAGTACTATCGACGACGTCACCCATAGCTATTCTGACCGATATGGTATCAATACAGGGGACGGTTGGCTGAAAGATGAGCGGATTCTGAATGTCGGGTATGATGGCACGGAGGCCGTATTCCAGAAATATGGGGGCAAGATCAACGGCGTCAATGTGCAATTCGTGATGACCTCCCTGGCCGCCCAGTCAACCCGTGAAAGGATTGTCGACTTTACCAACAAAGTAATACAGCGTTATGGCCACCTTCAGGATACGGGCGAGCTGCTTTACGTCAACCTGATCTACTCCCGTAACGGAGAAGGGGAGTTTGAGTTGGGGACGGACAAATATCACTACGAACAGCCAACGAACCTTCGCGATAATGCCAGCCTCTCGGATTACTCGCAGCCGATGGTAAGAGGTTACAGGGCATGGCTTACGGCCAAATATGGAAAGATCCAGTCGCTTAATTTTGTATGGGGAACCAACTACCACTCTTTCAATGAGGTGTTTCCTAAAAGGCCCTCGCCGACAACCTTCACCCAGCCGGACGGAACCGACTGGTACCTGTACCGGACACAGGTGTTGAAGGAGGTTAATACCCTCTTCAAGAACACGGTAAAATCCCTTGACAGCCGGATCAAAGTCATAACCCATCACGGCTCCGTGTTTGATAAATTATCGTTGGGACGGACTACCTTTTCATTTGATGAAATCGCCGCAGAAATGGACGGGATCAAGATCAATGATGACTACCTCTACGATCACCGTTTCGCCATCGACCTTCTGCGCTCAAATCTTCCGGGAAAGCTCTACATCAATGAGGCCGGGTTCAATGCGAACCTTGGCATTGCCAATTTTATCGCCTATGCCACCGAGAGCTATTCCCATGGTGCGCAAATGGTGAGCTGTATGTTTTTTGAAAACCTGCTGAGTGCGGGCGGCGGGCCGGCAGTTCAGGAACTGGCCGATACGTGGGTCACTCAACCGACCGTCACGCCGGCCCCGACCAATCAGGACAGTTTTGCATTGTCCAATATCATTCAGCAGAATGGCTGCGTAACCAACCGCGAAAGCTATTCGGGAGATTGCGATGCCTACAAAATCTGGATGGCCGCGCGCAATACCGCCAATGGAGCACCGGTGAATATATTGGTTAATAATGATTTGAAAGTGGACTGCCAGCTTTCGATTACCGGTTCGCCGAGTGTGAGCAATCCGCGGGTAGGGACTATGATAAACCTGTCGTCGGCCTGTACGGGAGATTGCGCAGGGCTTACGTACCGATGGGAACTGAACGGGAACACGATCGGGAACACCGCCAATCTTACCGATGTGAAAGTTTCATCCGTCCAGGGAACGTACATTTATTCGGTCACAGCGGGGCAGGGCGGGTGTGCGAAAACAAGCGAGGTGTCGGTAACCGTCACCGATGTATTGCCCGTGACACTGATCGCCTTCAAAGCAGTGGCCCGGGAGCAGCAGGTAGCACTTGGCTGGTCAACTGCGGAGGAAACCAATTCGAGCCATTTCGAAATACAACGCAGCGCCAGCGGGGACAACTGGCATGTAATAGGAAACGTAAAAGCCGCGAACGACAGCCGCGACAAAATCGACTACGATGCCATTGACAATGCCCCGCTCATCGGCAGCAATCTGTACCGGTTGAAAATGGTCGACCATGACAGTACTTTTTCATATAGTAAAATTGTACGCGTCGTTTTCGACAGCCCCGAATTGCTTTCAATTTATCCTAACCCGGCTGCCGACCGCTTGCAGCTGACCGAAACGGCCCTGAAAAATGCAACCTCGGTGGAGCTGCTGGACCAGACCGGCAAATCTGTACTGAAAACCTCGAAGCCGAGTCCGGTCATCAGCGTGGGTCATCTGCCTGCGGGAATGTATGTTCTGCAGATCACCGGACGCGACGACATTGTTACGAGCAGGAAGGTTGCGATCGGGCGGTAAGGCCACTGTCATTTGCTCCGATGGCATCGCTGCTATCGGGGCAAAAAACGATTCGATATTGAGTTTTCTTTATTAATGCTAGCTTTGTGACTTGCATTGATGGTTTTTAGATGGAACGAATTACGCCACTCCTGTCGGGCAGGTCGCTGAATGATAGCGTCTTGCACCAAACGCCGTTTGAGAAATCCCTGCGACGAAGGTTGCTTAAAGTGGGGTCAGTCCTGGAACTGATCGAAAGGGAAAGTGAATACACCTCGGCCTCAGCGCTGTCATCCGCCGATGAATTGCGCCGCCTTATAGACTCCTACGAGGAGCTGGATGGCGAGCTCGCCCGGGTGATCACGCAATATGTGGATGTTGCCCTGGTGCGCAAACGCCTTTTCAAAGGAGAGGAGACGAGTATCAAGCATGTGGCCTACGTGATCAAGACGATGGTGGCCAAAGGAAAAGTGCAGAAAGACGGCTACGCGAAAGAGGTGAAGGAGATTTATGCAGCCATTGCCGTGCAGAACCCGCTCGCACCTCCCTATGATTTGGCAAGGCCTTATTTTGAAAAGGATCTGGATACGTTCAATTTGTCGTACCAGGTATTGCTGGATAATTTTAAACTGCTCGCAGCAAAGATTGACACTTCCAATGCGCTCGCTGAAATAGCTCCTTATTCCCCGGCAGCGTTGCATGCATTGGTCGCGCAGGCCGAGAACCTTACCCGCGAGATTGCCGTCATCGTCCAGAAGATATTCGTTATTTATGAAGAACGGCTGTTGGTTTTCGAGCAAATAAAAGAGAGCTGTCATGCGATCTGCAAACGGTCCCGGTTTGTGCTTGGCTCTCATCATGCTGTGTATAAGGAAATTATCGCCTTGAAGCACGCGATCATGTAGAACAGGGCTTAACAATAACTTAATATTAGCGACATATCGGAGTAATGTTGCCGTCCTAGTTTTGTGTCAAAATATTAGACACTGATTATGAGACATTTGGTTACAGCGGTTTCCCTCCTTATTTTAACAACAAGCGCCTGTTTGGCGCAATTGGGCTCTATAAAGGGTTCAATCAAAGACGGTAAGAACAACGAAGCGATCATCGGCGCAACGGTTCAGCTGATCGGAACGGCAACCCCGTTCGGCTCGGTGACCGACGTAGAAGGTAACTTCGACATCCAGAAAGTCCCGGCCGGTTCTTACAAAGTACAGATCAGTTATGTATCGTACGCGACGAAAGAAATAGACAACGTTCGCGTCGAAGCAGATAAATCGACGCTCATCACTACGGCGCTTGTGGAGGATAACAAAACCTTGCAGGAAGTGGTCGTAAAGGGACAGCGTCAGACCAACACGGAAGTTTCGGTTATCACGGAAATCAAACAGGTACAGCAGATTGCGGTCGGTATCTCGGCACAGCAAATCCAGCGTACACAGGACCGTGACGCCTCTGCGGTGATCCGCCGCGTGCCCGGTATTTCCATATTCGACGACCGTTTTATTGTAGTACGCGGCTTGAACGAGCGTTACAACACGGTGTTGCTCAATGACATTATCACTCCTTCTACTGAGGTAGATACTAAATCCTTTTCCTTTGATCTGATCCCTTCTTCGGCGATCGACCGGATGCTGGTTTTCAAATCGGCCTCGGCTGACCTCCCTGGCGATGTAAGTGGTGGCGCTATTAAAATCTACACCAAAACTATCCCGGACGGTAACAGCTTCTCGGTGAACTTCTCCACAGGTTACCGTGCAGGAACGACTTTCAGCTCGGCTACCAGCCACAAGGGCGGTGCATTGGAATTCCTGGGCATCGAGAACGGTACACGCACATTGCCCGACAACTTCCCGAACAGGAGAGGGGTTATCCTGAACGCCAAGTCGCCGACCATTATCCAGAAGTTCCAGGATTTGCCTGATTACTATGCGCCGAAGCAGATCAACGTATCGCCGGATTGGAGAGCTGGTATCAATTTCAGCCGCAGGTTCTACATCAAGGACATGGAGGTTACCAATACTTCTTATATCAACTATTCTTTCTCACGTATAAATAATACCGTTAGTCAGAACCGCTTTAACTTCTCGGGTCAGAAAACGGAGCTTTTCAACGACCAGTTTTTGCAGGAGAATGCGCGTTTGGGTATCATGTCGAACTGGGCATTCATTCTTAATCCTAAAAACAAGATCGAATTCCGCAACCTGTTCAACCAGATGGGCAACAAGGAAACGGTTGTCCGTGGCGGTGGAAATATTGAAAACAATCTGGATTACAGCAACGGTGCATTCCGTTACGAAGCCAGAAGCATTTACTCGGGCCAGCTGAGCGGTACACACGAACTGACTGCGAAATCGAAACTCCGCTGGATCGCCGGTGCGGGTTATACTTACCGCAACGAGCCCGATTTCAGAAGGTTTACATCGACCCGTCAGACTGGTACCAACCAGCCGTTCCAGATCAACCTGCAGCAGTTTGAATCTCCTACCTTGCAGCAGGCCGCACGTTTCTACTCCCGTCTGGGCGAGATCGTCGGAACCGGAACCGTTTCTTACGAGCAGCTGATCGGCGCGAAAAAGGACGAAGCGGAGCAGCAGGCAAAACTGAACGTGGGTACTTATGTGGAATACAAAGACCGTAAATATTCAGCCCGCTGGTTTGGTATCGTCAACCCGAACCGCGTAGGCGACGAGATCCTGACACAAACTCCGGAGCAATTCTTCCAGAAATCCAACCTGGCTTCCGACAAAGTATATTACACGGAAGGAACGAACTTTGACGATAAGTACTCGGCACAAAATCTCCTTACAGCAGGTTACGCATCATTCTACTGGCCTATCACCGAGCATTTGAATGCAACCGTAGGTTTCAGGGGCGAATACAACCGCCAGCAATTGCAGGGTTTTGAGCGTGGAGGTGGTATCGAGGTAAATGTAGACCGCCCGGTTTTCACGCCGCTGCCTTCTGTGAACCTGACTTACAAATTCAACGAGCAGCACGCGGTGAGAGCGGCTTACAGCACGACCGTCAACAGACCTGAGTTCCGCGAGCTTTCTCCAAGTACCTATTACGACTTCAACTTCGATGTGTCACGTAAAGGAAACCCGAACCTGGTGAATGCAACGATCCAGAACTACGATTTGCGTTACGAGTTCTATCCGAGCAAAAGCGAGCTGATTACCTTGTCGTTGTTCAACAAGACATTCAAAAATCCGATCGAAGCGGCGATCTTCTACAACGGTAGCACCGTGGCTTTCACAGTTGCCAATGCCAAAACGGCATATGCGAGAGGGGTTGAATTGGAAGTTCGCAAAGCATTGTCGAACCCTGATAACGCCACTTTCCTGAGCAAAATGCTCGTGACATTGAATGCATCGCTCATCACCAGCGACGTGAAAACGAACGTAACCACCGGAAGTACCGACCGCTACCTGCAAGGACAATCTCCTTACCTGATCAACGCCGGTCTGTTCTACAACGACGACGAGCGCGGCTTGCAGATCAACGCGCTGTACAATGTGATCGGAAAGCGGATCTACATCATCGGCGACAACGTGATCAGCGCGAACATCTTCGAAATGCCGCGTAACGTGATCGACCTGAACATCATCAAAACCATCGGCAAACGCCTCGAAATCCGTGCAAGCATCCAGGATCTGCTGAACCAGCCATTCCGCTTATACCAGGATACCAACCGCGATAATAAGATCGATACCAAAACAGACGGTTTGTATCAGAAATACCGCAGAGGAACTTACTCGATGATCGGACTGCGCTACACACTTTAATCATAAAAATTAAAAACAAATCAATTAAACATCCTGTTAAATGAAAAAGTTAGCAACTTGGTTATTGGCAATGCTGGTATTATCCGCATCGTTCGTAGTTGTGTCGTGTAAAACTGATGATGATGGTCAAGATCCGGGACCAACGGATCCAGTGGGTGAAACAATTACCGTAAAAGGAACAATTTCGGCTTCGACAACCTGGAAAGCTGCCAACAAATATATTCTTGAAGGTTTCGTGTATGTTGACAATGGTGCCGTTCTGACCATCGAGCCAGGTACGATCATCAAAGGTGATAAACTGACAAAAGGTACGCTGATCGTTAAGCCAGGCGCGAAAATCATGGCAGAAGGTAACGCTACCAAGCCTATCGTATTTACTTCTTCCGCAGCGAAAGGCGCTCGTAACTATGGCGACTGGGGTGGTATCATCCTCCTCGGAAAAGCACCGGTGAACAAGACTCCGGCTACCATCGAAGGAGAGAACGTATCGACTTTCGGTGGAACGGATGCAGCTGACAACTCAGGTACTTTGAAATATGTTCGTATCGAGTTCGCTGGTATCGCTTTCGAAACCGACAAAGAGATCAACGGTCTTACTTTCGGTGGCGTAGGTTCAGGAACTACCATCGACTACGTACAGGTTTCATACAGCGGTGACGATGCTTACGAGTGGTTCGGTGGAAATGTAAATGCAAAACACCTGATCTCTTACCGTACATTGGATGATGATTTCGATACTGACTGGGGTTTCAGCGGAAACGTACAATACGCAATGGCCCTGAGAGATCCGGGTGTTGCCGACCAATGCTCATGCTCGGATTCAAATGGTTTCGAATCGGACAACGACGCTGCAGGATCAGGTGCTTCTCCTAAGACAACTGCTAAATTCAGCAACGTAAGTATCTTCATCGGCCCGGGTACTCCGAATGCAAAATATCGTTCAGCATTCCGTATCCGTAGAAACTCGGCTGTAAGCATCTATAACTCGATTGTTTCGGCTGCTTATCCTAAGGGTGGTCTTGAACTGGAAGGTGACTCTACACAGGCTAATTTCAAAGCTGGCCGTTCGGATTACCGCGGATTGGTTTTGACTGGTATGACAAAAGCGATCGTATCCGGCGACGAAGCATTGCTGAAAGATGCTGCACGCAAAAACCAATTCGGTGCAGACCTCGCTACTTTGAAACTGGATGCTGCCTACAACACGCTTGGCGCAGGTTTGAAAGTACTTCCTCAGGCTGGCTCTCCTTTGCTGACAGGTGGCGTAACACTGCCGGCAGGATTTGAAGCTAACGCTTACATCGGAGCTTTCGGTACCACAGACTGGACAGCCAGCTGGACCAACTTCGATCCTCAAAATACAGAGTACTAAGATCTTATATAATTGGTGTCAGAATTTCAAAAAAGCCGGGGGCGTTGCTCCCGGCCTTTTTTGTTGCTATCGCTGCGAGGGGCCTAGCCCCGTCCCTGGGTAATGGTCCATGTATTATCCGCATTCAACGTTGCATTCATTGTGGAAATACCGTGCGGGAAATCAACCTTTACGGCATCGACCCTGTGTCGGTCTAATACTTCGCCTTGCGTAACCTGCGAGAAAGTTACCCAGTATTCGACCCGGGATGAAAAGCGGAAAACCATATTCGGCTGCGCCTGCACAGCGAACGAAGGCGCGCCCGACAAACCTATACCCACGCTGGCGTCATTTATGGCAGTGGTGGGATCGGCCATGATGGTCAGAGCGCCTTGCTGATACCCGGTTCTCCTGTCGACAAACTGGTATCTGCCGCCTCGGTTGGTGAACGTTATCTCATTGTCGTTAGTTAAACCGGCAGGGACATTTTCACCGGCTTGAAAAGCAACCCCGGGCATCAAAGTGCCGGTATAGCCCCATACAAAAGAGTAGTCTGTGTTCCATGAGATGGCAACATGCGATTGCGGAAAGCCACGTTCCACACGCCATGCAAGCGGAAAAACATACGGGCTGGGGTTGCTAGGATCTTGCTGGAAAACACAGAAGTTGCCCGATGAATGGGAATTGTTGGTAAAATTGATCGTGAAAGTTGACATAAGTGACTGATAGGTTTAAGGTTAATTCTACTCGAAAAAGTTACCCTATTGTCAATCTACTTCTACGTTTGATTAAACGGTAAATGTAATGCATCGTGTTACCATTTTGCTTTTTTCAAAGCGGGCAGATTTATCAATTAAGCGGTCAACTTATTTTTATTCAGTTGATTATGGGCTTTCGGGAAGGCTGCAAAGTGCGCGCTTCTGATGTGCTACATGCCTGAAATACACATAAATCCACACCAAAGTTGTTACTTTGTGCCCCCGTGAACCACAACATTTTATCGTTTCCACGGGGCAATAAAAATTGCATCCATGAACCAAGTTGACGTTTGTATTAACTACTACGGAAAGCCATACCACACTGCCGTAACCCTTCTGACTCTTTGGAAACACTCTTCCAGCCACATTCGCAAGATTTACCTGGTCATCGAGAAAATTCAGCCGTACTACCAGTACGACGCTATTCCGTTGTTGAAATACTACCTCAAAGACCTGCCCATCGAATACGTTTATCCGCAGTACTTTTATTACGCCGGTAACCCGGACGAATCGTGGCTTTCCGATCCCGAAAAGCGTTACGGGCTTAAATACCAATACGCGCTCGAAAAGTCCGACAGGGAGTTTTTGTTCCTCTCGCACAACGATTGCCTTTACGAAGATGATTTGCTGGGGAAAATGTTGGCGAGGACTCAAAAGGAGACCGGTACTGTGGCTGGAATCGGGCTGATCGGGCAATGCTGGAACTGTCCTGCGTTTTCAGCCCGACTTTGCGACGGAAGCCGGTTCGAAGCCTTTGTCCCCACCAAAGAAGAACTGAAAGAATTGGTCGATACGCACAATCCCCCGCGGGCGCACATACATTACACGCTGATCGACAGGGAAATCATACACCCGCTGCCGGAATGCCGCCTGAACGAATACGCATGTTTGATCAATGTTCCGGCTTACCGGAAGAATGTCGTTCCCACCGGAGATATTCTGCCTTTTGGCGGAAGCTGGCATGGTACCGACTGGGGCGCTATCTGGTTCAATGCGATGTTCAACCGCGGATATAAGTTCATCCATTTCCCATTCGAACCCTTCATGCAGCACGCCCCATTCTCGAACAACGGAAGCGGGCACCGTGCGGATACGGAATTCGACCTGTACAAAAACTCGGAAGAAGGAGCGAAAGCCTATTTGCTGACCCATCACTTAATCCCGAAGGATATCCCCGTTGCTTTAAAGTTGGAGCGGCAGGCCATCCGAACCAAACATCAGATCAGAAACGCGTTGATCAAAGTAAAGGTCAAATTGATGGGTTAATGCAGCTACTAATGGGTGCTGATTACCAGCACCCCGTTACCACCCCTCGCCCCGAACGCCGCGGAACCTCCGTACCGGATGGCGGAGATTGATTTGATATCCCGGACAGTCAGGGAATTGAGCATGGGAATGACGGTTTCGCCCCCGCTGTAAAAGACTTTATCCAGCATCAGCCCGACGGTGTTATCAAAGCCCGCATCAGCGTTGAGGTTAGTATTGTTCTCGATAAAATGCACCTTGTACATATTGGATGCGGCGTCGAAAGTTACCCGCAGGCCGGGAATCCTTTTCAACAGATCAAAAACGGAGCCGGAGTTATCGCTTTCGCTGATAGTTAGGACATAGTCCGGCTTAATCAATCCATCCTCTTGTTTTTCAGCCGGTTGTATCAATCCTTCTTTGTCCAAAAGCGTTTGTTGGGTTTCAATCGCCGGAAGTTTTAAATCCGTGGTCGCGGTTCTTTTTGCCTGGCCTGTATTTTGAAAAACGATAACCGGTGTTTGAGACACTTCGTCTTTCGGCAATGGATAGTCGATCGGGAGCATTTCTGCGAAACCTTCCCGCGCCCAGGCGTCGTGAATGGTGATGCCGTTCGGCGCTGTCAGCCAGCCGCTTTCCGTAAATAAGCAGTAGCGGTTTGGCAGCACGATCTGGGAGTATTTGAACGGATAGTCGGAAAAGACCGAGGCGCTGTTGTAAAGCCTTCGTTGGAACACCAGCAACGGATATTTTGAATGCAGCACATAATATCCCCTGGCCGTATCGAAGGTGCAGACCGAATCAGCCGTGACCGGCGTGAAATTGCCGCTGGCCACCTCGCGTTCCAGCGGAATTTTCGTCAGATAAAACTCCCTCGTCATCTTCATCGAAAATAGCTCAATGCCGCCCGCTTCGAGGTTATTTCTGGAAAGCAGGACCAGGAAATTCCGGAAAGAATCTTTAAACGCGATCTCCCGGTTACGGACTTGTTTCTTTTGTTTATCGGGATCGTCGGCAAGCCGGGATTCGAAGAATTTATACCCGGAAAGGAACGTTTTCTTTCCGTTCGACTCGAACTTGCTCATATGGAAACGAATCTGATATCCGAGCGCAGAATTCCCGATCACCACAGGCTCGCTGCTTATAGCCGTCACACGTCCGGTAGCTTCATCGAGGCCAAGCGTAATGGACTCGGGGTTCATGATTTTGCATTGTCGGGCAAACGGGGAATCGCCCAGTAATCCATTTTCGAAAACCCTCCATTTCCGGCGCCAATGCTTATCGTGTTTGCCTTTTATCACCACCTCCCGGATCACGTTATGGAGGTCGAGCTTAAACACCACATTTGCCGTGCGCCCCGGTGTGGCCTGCAACTGTTTTACTTCTGGTTTGTAGCCCACAAAAGAAGCCACGAGCTCAGCCTTTTTATAGCGTAGGGGCACGGTCAGACTGAAATGGCCGGCTTTGTCGGTGGTGGTGCCGATGGAAGTATTGTTGATGTAAACGGCGACGAATGGTAAAGTCTTGCTGCTTTCGTCGTAAACAGTGCCCGTGATTTGCCACGTTTGTTCCTGCGAAACGCAAGGACCGCAGAGGAAGAGCAAATGCAGACAAAGGCAACCCCATTTGAAAATGGAGCTTGACGGTACGCGGGAAAATCGATGAAATTCGCTACCAGGCATAGTTCACTGTTTGAAGGTAAAACTATTCGGATGTAAAGTAATAAACTTGCGTTACAACTGATAACATACGGCTTGCCGGGGAACGCGCCGGTTTCTTCAATAAGCCTTGTCACAGACATATGCGCCGGTTATTTCAGCACATTTGTCCGGGAAAAATAGCCTCGTTACCGAAATGCCTCGTAATTTTGCCTTTCCGAAACTATAAAAAAAGAGGTAATGGATTTAGGTAACGTGTTGAAACAGATTGAGTTTGTGAAGGAAATTGACAAACTCAAATACATTCAAAGGAAAACGAAGCTCTTAAACAGCGACAGGAACGAAAACGATGCCGAGCACAGCTGGCACCTGGCGGTCATGGCGGTTGTGCTGGCCGGCCATTCGAATGTGCCGGTCGATATCCTGAAAGTGGTGAAAATGGTACTGATACACGATATCGTCGAGATCGACGCAGGCGATACCTTCATTTACGACACCCAGAAAAGCCACACCAATACGGACAACGAGCGGCTCGCGGCGAACCGGATCTTCGGAATGCTGCCCGCGGAGCAGGCCGCCGAGCTGATCGCCATTTGGGAAGAATTCGAGGCGGGGGAAACCAGCGAAGCCAAATTTGCCCGCGCGATGGACCGTCTGGAACCACTCCTTCAAAACAGCTCCAACAACGGCGGTACCTGGCGGGAATTTGGAGTGAAATACGATAAGGTATACGAGAAGAAAAAAGTGATCAAAGAGGGATCGGAAGCATTGTGGGCATATGCCGAGGGTGTGCTCAACGAGAATGTAGAAAAAGGGATTCTGGAAAAGTAATCGCCGGATTTTGGCGGTTGGTCTACGTTTTCTACGGTTCGTCTACATTATTTTTCCTGGTGCAGGCATTTGATTTCCTTTGCGTAACATCAAATGCCTCACTATGAAAACGCTACGAAACATACTTATTATCACCATCCTGGTGTCGACGTTGGCCTGCTTTACCCGTGAGCGCGGGCTCGTGCTATTCAAGCCTGTGTATACGTGGAAGGAAATTCTCCCGCCGGGAAACGGGTCGCACCAGTATGAATGGAAATCCGGCACATTCCCGATGGGCCTGGTACCGCAGGTTGCATTTGGCGGGAACCTCTGGATGGTGGGCCAAAAGGCGGCTTGGTCGTCGCCGGACGGTGTCACCTGGACCCGCCACGCGAAGCACGACTGGGGCGAACGCATCTGGTTGTCGGGTATTTACTTCGCCGGCAAACTCTGGCAGACCGGTGGTATGCGCTACCAGGAACGCGAACTAACGAACGAGATATGGAGCTCCGCCGATGGTTCCTCATGGCAAAAGGCCGGAAACGCCGGTTGGGAGCCGAGGAAAGGGCACGCATTGGCCGTTTTCAAAAATAAACTATGGCTTTTCGGGGGAACCTCCCGAATAGCCAGGGATTTCGAATCGCTGGATATGAAGAACGACGTGTGGTCGTCGCCCGACGGCCTGAAATGGACGCGGGAAGTAGCGCAGGCGCCCTGGTCGCCGCGCGATTCGCCGCAGGTGGTGGTACTGCGCGACACATTGTATATGGTGGGGGCGCAAGGAATGGCCGACGTATGGCGTTCGGCGGACGGCAAAAACTGGGCGCGGCTTACCGCGGAAGCCTCCTGGAAAAAACGCTTCGATATGGGCGTACACGTTTTCGACGGCATGATCTGGGTATTCGGCGGCCGCGACCTCAATCCCGACCACCACAAGGGCGCATTGAACGACGTGTGGTTTTCGTGGAACGGCACCGAATGGTTCCGCCACGCCGAGCATGCGCCATGGAGCGTCCGGAGCGGCGGCAATAGCGCCGTATTTCGTAACCAGCTATGGATTTTCAGCGGCAAGCACACCGGCGCGAACCCGGTTTGGAAAGGGGATGCCTGGGCGCTGCAACGAGCGGTACGGAAGTGATTGTTGTAGACGAATGGTGATATCGGAAAAATTAAATTAAAAACTTTAATTACAACATAGCTAAGAATTAGGGTGTTCCTGCTTTTAACTTCCGGGAAGTGCGTAAAGACAGGAAAACCATGAAGTTACGAGCGAAGGACTTTGCTTTTTTGAAGTGGGGAAAATGGGCGGCCGCGGCTTGCGCAGGCATGCTGCTCCTGACGCGCTGCGGGGTGGAAAAGCCCGGCGAAGTGGAAGTAGCCATGAAGGAAATACCCGCGGAGCTGGACTTTAACTATGATGTCAAGCCGATCCTGTCCGATAAATGCTTCGCCTGCCACGGACCGGATGCCAAAAAGCAAAAAGGCGGATTGCGGCTGGACACCGAGGAGGGCGCCTATAAAGCGCTGAAAAGCGCCAAAAAAGGCCACGGGACTACCCGCCACGCAATCGTACCCGGCGACCTCGCGGCCAGCGAAGTGTACAACCGGCTGGTTGCTCAGGATCCGGACCTGAAAATGCCGCCGCCCGCCTCCAATCTCACATTATCCACGAAAGAAATAGCCGTACTCACGCGCTGGATCGAGGAGGGCGCCCGGTATAAGCCGCATTGGTCGTTCATCAAACCCGAAAAGCCGGCCATACCCGAACCCCGGCAGACCGGATGGGCCCGCACGCCGATCGACCATTTCATTCTGGCGAAACTGGAAAAGGAAAAACTCCCGCCATCCTCCGAGGCCAGCCGGGAAGACCTGATCCGACGGGCCAGCTTCGACCTCACCGGCTTGCCGCCGACCCTGGCCGAAATAGACGCATTTGTGGCAGACAAATCGCCCGATGCTTACGCAAAACTGATCGACCGGCTGTTGGAATCGCCCGCTTACGGCGAGCGGATGGCCAGTGAATGGCTGGACGTTGCGCGCTATGCCGACAGCGACGGCTACCTCGACGACAAGCACCGCGATTTCTCGCCCTGGCGCGATTGGGTGATCGGCGCCTTCAACCGCAACATGCCCTACAACCGGTTCGTCACGATGCAGCTCGCGGGAGATCTTTTACCCGATAAAACCAAAGAAACGATCCTCGCCACGGCATTCAACCGGCTGCATAAGAAAAGCTCCGAGGCCGGGATCGTTTTTGAAGAATACCGCGTGGAATACAATGCCGATCGCGTGCAGACGCTGGGGCAGGGGATACTGGGCCTCTCGGTGCAATGCGCCCGCTGCCACGACCACAAATACGATCCGATCAGCCAGGAGGCCTACTACAAGATGTTCGGACTGTTCAACAGTACCAACGAAACCGGCAGCCCGGTGTACGGCCCCGACCAGACGCCCGGCCCCGCATTGCTGCTGACCACCCGCGAAAACGAGGAAATGCTGCGGTTTTTCGACCGGAAAGTCACGGGTTTGACCAACCAGCTCGCCAATGCTCAGGCCCATGCGGAGGAAGGGCAGCAAAAGTGGCAGAACACGGGCGCGCTAACCGAAAAACTGCTCGATCAGAAGATCCGCGAGGGAATGGTAGCCTATTACCCTTTCGAAAAGGCCGTCAAAACAGCCGATGGAAAAACCGTCATGCCCAATGCGATTAATTCCAAACAGCTGGCGCAATGCAACGAAATCATTCTCAAACCCGGCGTGAAGGGCAATGCCTATTTTGTGTCGGACTACAATTCCATCAAACTCGGGAACAACATCGGCTGGCATGAGCGGACCGAGCCTTTTTCGGTTGAATTGTGGATCAGGCCGAATACGGTGTATCCCGATGCGGGTGTTTTCTACCATTGCGAAGACTTGCGCCTTGGTTATAAAGGGTATTCGCTGCGGCTCGCAGACAACAAGTTACAGTTTATCATCGCGCATTCTTACCCGCAAAATGCCATTCAGGTAAGCACCCTCGCGCCGGTGCCGGCAAAGCAATGGACGAAGGTGACTGTCACCTACGACGGTACCAGCAAGGCTTTCGGGGCAAAGATTTATGTGAATGGAGAGGCAGCCAAAACCGCAGTTGACTTCGATAACCTGTACAAAGGTATTTTGTATGAGAAAGATATTCATACCTATGGTTTTCAGGGATTTATGGTCGGGCAGCGCAACCTGCTCATTCCTTTCAAGGACGGTGGGATCGACGAATTGAAAATCTATGACAAGTCGCTGACGCCCCTGGAAGTTTTGTATAACCATAATCCGAAAAAGGCTGTTGAAATACTGAAAACACAGCATTCGGCTGCCCGGGAGGAGATGGTCAAGGATTTTTACAATGCGCATTTCAATGCAAAAGCGCGGACGCTGCGCGATAGCCTGAAAGCACGGATGGACGAGCAGAACAAGCTGATTAACACCATCCCCGAACTGATGGTGATGGGCGACCTTCCCAAACCCCGGCCTACCTACCTGCTCACACGCGGCGCGTACAACGCGCCCGGCAAGCGCGTGACACCGGGCGCGCTGGACGCCATCATGCCATTCGAAGGGAAATTCCCGCCAAACAGGCTGGGCCTCGTGCGGTGGCTTTTCGCCCCCGGTAACCCGCTTACGGCACGGGTATTCGTGAACAGGATCTGGCAAATGCATTTCGGGAACGGCATTGTACGCTCCTCGGCCGACTTCGGCAACCAGGGTAACCTGCCGTCGCATCCCGAGCTGCTCGACTGGCTGGCCGTCGATTTTATGGAATCCGGTTGGAATATCAAAAGGTTGCATAAGCTGGTCATGCTTTCGGCTACCTACCGGCAGACGTCCAGAGCCACCCCCGAACTGCTTGAAAAAGACCCGGATAATGCATGGCTGGCAAGGGGTGCCCGCTTCCGTTTTACCGCGGAAATGATCCGTGACAACTCGCTCGCTATCAGCGGGCTGCTCGTGAATAAGCTGGGGGGTAAGAGCGTCTACCCTTATCAGCCCGCAGGCCTGTGGGACGAGTTGAGCGACAAGGTATGGCGTTACAAATACCAGCAGGAACCCGGTGAAGGGCTGTACCGCCGGAGCCTCTACACGATCTGGAAACGGACTTCGCCGCCGCCGTCGATGCTGATCTTCGACGCGCCCGAGCGCGGTGAATGCGTGGCGAAACGACGCGCTACCAGCACGCCGTTGCAGGCATTGGTACTGCTCAACGACCCGCAATATGTGGAGGCGGCCAGGGCATTGGCCGAGAAGGTTTTGCATGCCCGTAAACCGGGTGGTTCGGACGCGACGAACCTCGCATTCAGGCTCATAACAGGGCGCAGGCCCGACAAAACGGAGCAGCGGATACTCGCGGAATTTTACGCGGACGAGCTCAAACGCTTCCGCGCGAAGCCCGCGCAGGCGCTCGAATACCTGCGTACAGGCGAGCGGCCGTGGGACACGGCGCTGCAACCGGAAGAAATAGCCGCGCTCGCCACCGTTTCCAGTTCCATCATGAATACCGACGAGGGGCATACCCGCAAATGATACTGTTATGGAAGATTTGAAAAAGGTATTGACGCAACTCAACCGCCGCGATTTTCTCACCAAGGCGGGGCTGGGCTTCGGGTCCATCGCGCTTTCGAGCATTTTGCAATCGGGTACTTCGCCGGGCGCGCGCAGCGGGGAGGCAGGAGGCGCTGAATCCGCGGTTGCGCCGTTTGTGCGCGGGCCGCATTTCTCGCCCAAAGCGAAGCGGATTATTTACCTGTTCCAAAGCGGCGGGCCGTCGCAGCTGGAAACATTTGACTACAAGCCTGCATTGGCCAAATGGCACGGGCAGGAAATCCCGGATTCCATTAAATCGACGCAGCGGAACTCGGGGATGGTGGCAGGGCAATCGACCTTCCCGCTGGTCAAATCGATTTATGATTTCAAACAATATGGGCAGTCGGGCGCGTGGGTGAGCGAGTTGCTGCCCTATACGGCAGGCATTGTGGATGATTTGTGCATAGTGAAGTCGGTATTTACGGAGGCGATCAACCACGAACCGGCGGTAATGTTTGTGCAAACCGGTTCGCAGCAAAGCGGCCGGCCGTCGATGGGCTCCTGGCTGAGTTATGGGCTGGGTTCTGATAATCAGAACCTTCCGCATTTTATGGTATTGATTTCCAAAGGTGTAAGCGGTGATCAGCCATTGAGCACGGCCGCCTGGGCCAACGGCTTCCTGGCGTCGCATCATCAGGGCGTGCAGCTTAGGGCCGGGAAAGATCCCGTACTTTACCTGCAAAATCCCTATGGCGTGCATAAAGAAGACCGCCGTCGCGCATTGGACCGTATCAAGGAGTTGAACGAACACCAGTTTACGCTCTGGGGCGACCCGGAAATACAATCGAAGATCAGCCAGTACGAAATGGCTTACAAAATGCAGACGTCCGTGCCCGACGCGGTGGATACCTCCGGCGAGCCCGATTACATCTATAAAATGTATGGTGAAGATGCCCGCAGGCCCGGTACTTTCGCTGCCAACTGCCTGCTCGCCCGGCGTATGGCGGAGCGCGACGTGAAGTTTATCCAGCTCTACCACATGGGCTGGGACCAGCACGGCGATTTGCCCAAAAATATTGCCAAACAGGCAAGGGACGTGGACCAGGCGTCGGCCGCATTGGTAAAGGATCTCAAACAGCGCGGATTATTGGAAGATACGCTCGTGGTGTGGGGCGGGGAGTTTGGTCGTACCAGCTTTTCGCAGGGCAAGCTCACGGCGGATAACTATGGCCGCGACCACCACCCGGGCTGCTTTTCTATGTGGATGACCGGCGGAGGCATTAAAACCGGGCAGGTATACGGCGAGACCGACGAGTTCAGCTACAACGTCATAAAAGACGGCGTGCATGTGCATGATTTTCAGGCCACCTTGCTGCACCTCTTCGGGCTCGATCACGAAAAGCTGGTATTCAAGCATCAGGGAAGGCGGTACCGGCTTACCGACGTGCATGGCAAGGTTGTCAAGGGGCTCATTGCTTAACGGGGCTGCCGGTTTAAGTAAATATGGCGTCAAATGTGCTTCCAGTTGGTGACTATTGACATCCCCATGAAACCGAAACTCAGAATCCTTGCCTTCGCCCTGCTGCTGGGCAGTCACTTGCTTTCCGCCCAGAACCATTCGATCCGGATTACGAGGCGCTACCTGAATCTCCCCGTGTCGCAAGCCGACAATCGTGGTACTATGCAGTTTAAAGTGAACGGTAAACTGGAACGGTCGTTCAAGATACGATTGGCCTCGGGTAAGCCCGATTATTGGGTGTTTTGCGATATGGCGGCCTTGCAGGGGCAAACCGTCGCGATCAGTTACGACGGCCCGGCCGATGGGCTGGGGAAAATCTCGCAGGACGACCGCATTACCGGGGAAGACTCGATGTACCGCGAACGGAACCGCCCGCAATACCATTTCACCACCCGCCGCGGATGGATCAACGATCCGAACGGTATGATCTTCTACGAGGGCGAATACCATCTTTTTTACCAGCATAATCCTTACGAGCGTGAATGGGAGAATATGTCGTGGGGCCATGCCGTGAGCAAGGATATGGTGCACTGGCAGGAACTGCCCACGGCGCTGATGCCCGACGAAATGGGTACGATGTTCTCCGGATCTACCATCATCGATTACGACAACACCGCTGGCTTTAACCGAGGCAATACGCCGGCGATGGTTGCCTTTTTCACGGTTGATAACCCCGAAAAGCAGGTACAGTGCATGGCTTACAGCCTCGATAAAGGCCGTACCTGGACCAAATACAGCAAAAATCCGCTCATCGACTCCAAGGCGAAATGGGACAGTAAAGACACGCGTGACCCGCGGGTATTCTGGTACAAGCCCGGCAAGCATTGGGTAATGGTGCTCAACGAGCGCGACGGCCATTCCATTTATACCTCCAAAAATCTGAAAGAATGGCAATTCCAGAGCCACCTGACCGGCTTCTGGGAATGCCCCGATCTGTTCGAACTACCCATAGATGGTGATAAAAGCAAAACCAAATGGGTAATGTACGGCGCTTCGGCGAGCTATATGATCGGCTCATTTGATGGCAAAACCTTCAAGCCGGAGTCGGGCAAGCATTACTATACCACCGGCAGCATTTACGCCGCACAGACTTTCACCAACATGCCCGAAACCGACCCGCGCCGCATTCAGATCGGCTGGGGGCGGGTATCGCATGCAGGAATGCCGTTCAATGGCATGATGCTGCTTCCTACCGAATTGCAGCTGAAAACGACCAAAAGCGGCCTGCGGCTGATCAGCAAGCCGGTGAAGGAAACCGAACCGATTTTCAGCAGGGTAGGGCAATGGTCGGCGCTGACGGGCGAGGAGGCCAACACGAAACTGAAATCGCTTCCCTCCCCGGATCAGTTTCGCATTAAAACCACGATCAAACTCTCGCACGCCACCAGCGCGGGACTTTCCCTTTTCGGCCAGCAGATACTGGACTACGACATGAATTCCAATCTCGTCAACGGCGTGTTTTACTCGCCGGAGGACATGACCAGCATGGAGGTCACCGCGGATATTTACGTCGACCGCACGACCGTCGAAGTATTTATCGATAACGGGGCATATTCCTATTCGCTTCAACGGAAACCGGATGCGCGGGCCAAGGAGACGCTGAATTTCTGGGGCAACCGGATCGACGTCAAAAACCTGGAAATTTACACCGCCGGATCGGCCTGGAAATAGGGCGCCCTGCTTTCGATCCGCCAGCCGCCGCTTTGCTGCTGGATCTGATGCAGCCGGTGGTAAAGGCCTTGTCTGGTCATCAATGCCGCATGGTCGCCCTGCTCTTCGATATGACCGTCGCGGAGCACGATGATCTGATCGGCGTGGCGGACCGTTGCGAGCTTATGCGCGATAACGATGACCGTTTTATCCTTCACCAGTTCCTGGATGGCCTGCTGAATGTAGATTTCGTTCTCCGGGTCGAGTGAAGCGGTGGCCTCGTCGAGGAGGATGATCGGCGCGTTTTTGAGCAGCGCGCGGGCAATGCTGATCCGCTGTTTTTGCCCGCCGGAAAGCTGGTTACCCCCTTCGCCGACACGTGCATTCAGCCCGTCGGGCATTTCCCAGGCAAAATCCATCACGCGGGCTTTCTCTGCCGCGTCGAGTACTTCGTCCTCAGTGGCGTCCGGGCGGCCGAATTTTATGTTGTGATAAATTGTATCATCAAACAAATACACCTCCTGAAATACCTCGCTTACGAGCGCACACACGTCGTCGGGGCGCATATCCTGCACATCCACGCCGCCGATTCGAATGCTTCCCGACTGTACGTCCCAGAAACGGGCGATGAGCGAGGTAACGGTGGTCTTCCCGGAACCCGATGGCCCTACCAGTGCGGTCATACTCTTTTCCGGCACTTTGAACGAAACGTTTTTGAGCACCTGCCGGCCGTCGCGGTAGGCGAACCCGACATTTTCGAATGCGATATCAAAGTGTGCCGGTTGCAGTTCCCGCCCGGATGCCTGCACAGGCGTGCGCAGGAGGGTAACGATGCGGTCGAGGCTGATGTTCATGTAACGCAGGATCACGTAGTCGACGAGCAGGATTTTGATGGGTTCGAACAGTCGGTAGCCCACGATGAGAAAGGTAATGAGTACCGGAACCGGCAAGTTGCCCGCGACCAGCCATGTGAGTGCGAGGCTGACCATCAGCAGGAAGCTCAGTTCGAGCACCAGCCCCGCCGTGAGAACGAACGGGCCGGGAATGGCCTCGGTCCGGATGCTCGCCTTGCGGAAATCGTCCAGTGCTTTTTGCAATGTGGAGAACCGCTCGCCCGTCATCCCGAACGATTTGATATGCCGGATGCCCTGCACATATTCCAGGAAGCGCGCGCCGGTTTCGTTGCGGGCCTGCACGTGGTGAAGGCCCTGTTTCACGACGAGGTAATCCGAAATGCGGATCAATACCCACGCAAGTGGCAACGCGGCGAGTAATACCAGCGCGAGGCGCCAGTCGGTGATGAGTAGAAATACCGACACGATCACGGTAGCGAATGCGGCCCCGGCCATATTGCCGACCGTATGCCCGAAAATCAGCTCGAAATTGGCGACATCCTGCAACACCACCGACGCCAGCTCGCCCGGGTCGCGCTGCTTGAAGGTACCCATCGAAATGCGCTGCAAATGATTGCCCAATGCCACGCGCAGGTGGGTGGAGAGCGTGTAGGTCATGTCGTTGCTGCGGATAATCGTTTTGATGGAGACAAAAAACTGCCCCGCCATAAATACCACCATGATACCCACGTATGTCCAGAGCTTTTGCGGATCGGGTGCGACCGAGAACAGTTCATGGACAATGAGTAGCAGAAAGCCGGTAGGCACCGCGATGAAAAGGCTGTGCAGGAGTTCGAGCAGAATGCTGTTCCGCACGATGGCCGGTGCCGTCCTGAATGTATATAAGAGGTTTCGAATCATGTCTTTGGTTTTGATAGTCCTATTCTGGAATGGTCGTTCATGAATTCAACGCGAACGCTCCTGCGCGGGTGTGGGCGTGCCACATGCCTGTGTACATGGGGCATTCGGCGAGGAGCTCGTCGTGCGTACCTTTGGCTTCCACGGTGCCCTGGCGCATGACCACGATCTGGTCGCAGGCGGTAATGGTGCTCAGCCGGTGAGCGATTACGATCACTGTTTTGTTGGCAATCAGTTTGTTGAGGGCCGTCTGAATGAGGTATTCGTTTTCGGGATCGCTGAATGCCGTGGCCTCGTCGAGAATGAGGATAGGCGCATCTTTGAGAATGGCCCGCGCGAGCTGGATGCGCTGTTGCTCGCCCCCGCTCAGGTGTGCACCCGAATGCCCCCAGGGGGTGTAGTAGCCGAATGGCATTTGCCCGATAAATGCGTGGCACTGGGCAGCTTTGGCGGCTTCGATCACCTGCTCCGTGGTTTTGTCCATCCCCATGCGGATGTTTTCAAGGATGCTCTGCTCGAACATAAAACTGTCCTGGAACACGAATGCAATGTTTCGCATCAGCTCTTCGGGGCGGATGTGGCGGATATGCTGCCCGCCGATCAGGATCGCGCCGTTGTCGACATCCCAAAAACGGGCTACCAGTTGTGCGGCCGTCGATTTGCCGGAGCCCGATGGGCCCACCAGCGCGGTAATGGTGCCTTGCGGGACTTCGAAGCTGACATTATCCAGGGCATACTGGTGTTTTTGATACCCGAATGACACGTTTTTGAAGCGAATGCTGAAATCCGTGCCCATATGCGCGTCCCCTTCGGTTTCCTGCTCCTGCCCGAAAAGGATTTCATCGAGCCGTTTCACGCCGTGGCTGATCACCGAAATCTGCGGCCCGAGTGTGCTGAGCGCGAAAAGCGGCCGGATATATCCCACGCCGAGAATGAGGAACAGAAAGAGCGTCGACAGCGTGACGCCATTGGAAAAATACAGGTAAAGCCCCACGGCCAGCACGGGCAGCGTGGCATTGCTGATAAAACTGATGAATATCCCGAATGCCGGCGACGCGGTACTGTTGTAGGCGATCACCATTTGCTTGAAACGCAGCACGACCTGGCTGTACTTGTCGAACCGCTCGGCATTGTGCCCGAATACCTTGATCACCGGCATGGCGCGTACGAACTCCACGATCCCGGCATTCATGGATTCCAGCGAGCTGTGGTACTCCGTGAGCAGCGCCTTGAATTTTTTGCCGAACATTAAAGGCATCATCGCCGCCAGCAATACGATGGGAATGCAGCTGGTGAGCGCCAGCTGCCAGTTTACGGTGAATAAATAGCCGAGCGTGACAACCGGCAGCGCCACGCCCTTTACGAGATCGGGAATGCTGTGGGCGATGAAGTTTTCGATGCGCTCCACATCGTCGGCGAGGATCTTTTTCAATGCGCCGGAGTTCGAGCGGTTGATGAAACCCAGCGGCAGCTTCCCGAGCTTATCCGCCATTTGCCGGCGCAGCTCGTACAGGATATTGAACGCCGCCACGTGCGAGACCATGCCCGACGCGTACAGCAGCGCATAGGCCGCGATCGCCGCAAATACGGACCGGTAAATGTAAAGTTTCACCAGCCCGGTCTCCATCGGCGTCGATAGCAACGCATCGATAATGTAATACACCAATGCGTAGGGAACGATCGAAAGCAGCGCGTGTGCCACGGCCAGCACACCGGCGACGATCAGCAGGTTTCGCTTCGTGCCTGCGATTTCCAGAAGCCGGGTGATCCCGCTTTTGGGTTGATTTTCATGGCTCATAGAACTGAATTAAAATGGAAGCTTGTTGATAAAGTGGCTTAAACCGTTGTAGTTTTGGTCAAAGGTGCGGCCATTCTGCGGAAGCGTTTTTACATAATCCGGATAGCTTTTAACACGAAAGGGATTATTATGGGAATGAGTATTTGTCACAATGAAGGCCCATGGATCGAATTGCGGGCGCTGGATGGTGCTTACTATTTGGAGCAGGCGAATGGCGATCCGGGGAGTGTTGGCCCGGTACTCGTGACCGAGCACCGGCAAAAGCACAGCTTCTTTTTCGGGGACGCCGAGATTGTGGAGATCAATCTGCCCGATATTTACATTGTGTATGGCGATATCGCGCTGAAAAAACACCGCCTGCGGTTCCGCTCGACGGATGCCCCCGATTTTGTGGAGCTACATTTCAGTATTGCGGGCGGCGGACGGCTCGAAAACTTCGTCAGCGGGAAGTCTTACCGGTTCAGCTCGCAGGAGCACAATATCATTTACGAGCCGGAGTTCGACGGTACGGGACAGTTCAATGAATGCGGCGGGTACAAATTCCTGGAATTACATTTCGCGAAAGACTATTTCATCAGGGCCCTCTCAGGAAATGGCGAGATGATCGACCGGTTTTGCGAGCACGTCGCTGCCGGGCGCTTCGCGACGCTGGCCGAAACCAATATGGCCATGACGCACGAGATCCGGCAATGCGTGTCGGATATTATTCATTGTAATTTTAAAGGAGGCCTGAAAGCGCTCTTCCTGAACGCGAAATGCCTCGAATTGCTCAGTTTGCAGGCCCGGGCCAGTCAGGCATTTGCGCGGGGAGGTATTCAGTCGGTGCTCAAAACGAAATACGATATCGATTGCATCCACCACGCTAAAGACCTGCTGGTGGCTAACACCGACCAGCCCCTGTCGTTGCAGGAGCTGGCCAGGCAAGTGGGAATCAATGAATTCAAACTGAAAAACGGCTTCAAGGAACTTTACCAAACCACCGTTTTCGGCTACCTCAGCGACGTGAAACTGCATAAAGCGAAGCAGCAACTGCTCGAAGGCCTACCCATCAAAAATGTGGCGGAAGCACTAGGGTACTCGTCGGTGCAGCATTTCAGCAATGCTTTCCGGAAGAAATTTGGCGTGTCGCCCGGGAAGACGAGGGGCTGAGTTTGCCTGCTACGGCCTACTTTTCAACTAAAGAAGTACCAGTCAGTTTAATACGGTACGGCCATTGCTCCTCCTTCTGCTGGGCAGCCTGCCTGCCGAATGCGACAGGCCAATGCTCGGCAGGCGCACCGCTCACGACTAGCCAAAGGTATTGCGTGTCCCTGGGTAATTGGAATGTCGCTTTGCCTTTCGCATCGCGCGACACTTTGCTGTAAATGCGTTTGCCGCTTTGGGTATGCGCCACAAAACCATAGCGCCAACCGGCCTTTTCGGTTTTTACCCCGCTGTAACCTTTCGCACCTGCTATGCCTTCGAAATCGACGCTTACCGTTGCGCCCGGGTTGGGAACGGCGAGTTGAATGCCGTTGTAACCATAATTTTGCGGCGCATTCAACGAATCGACCTGGTACCAGCCGTTGTCTGCGGTGGCGAGTTTGGTGGAATGCTTGTTGGCATAGCGTGCCGCTACTTTTTCTACCCTTTTCAAATCCCAGGTCATAAACCGGCTGGCGGCGTCGAACATTTCGTCGTTGAATGCCTCCTGGCTGAGGTTGGTAAGCCTTTTGTAAGTCATGACGGGGTCTTCGCCTTCCTGCGTGGAGCGGCATAGTGTCCCGAAAAACTCCTTGCCGTGCTTCTCCGACCAGTATTCGAGCACATAAGGGGAGTGGTACATGTTCTGCGGGTGCAGGAATGCAAAATGCGTCTTTTTGAGGTAGCTGACGAAATGGTAATTCTCGAAAGTCATCCATTCGGGGTAGACCTGCCAGAGCATGTATTGTGCCGACATTTCCATGACCGGCCCGCGCGGGCCCGCCTGGGCATCCGCACGCGACATATACTGGAACGCGTGCCCGAGCTCGTGCGCGAGGGCACCATATGGCGCTTTCGACATCCGCACCGCCGGCGTCCAGAGGATACCGATCTTGTTCTCCACGCCCCCGCCGAAAGCGGTCTGCTCCTTGCCGCCGATTACGTACAGGATCATTTTGTACCGGTCGGTGAGCGACTTGCCTTTTTGAACAATTTTCAGATCATTGACATAATAATCATAAAACCGCTCGCACTCTTTCAATGCATTGTGCACATCGAAACGCCGGGTCGAATCCGGGTTGGCCATAGGGTCCTGACCGAACTCCTTATGCCAGAATATCGCGATATTGTCCGATTGCACCATGCGTTTGAAGCTGAATTCGCTCTCTTCGCTGTTGTAATCGTTGCCGTCGGGCACGCGCATCGCCTTCGCCGGAATGTAGAGTTCTTTGGTTTGAGCTACACTTTGAGAATGTGCAAGGAATAGGAGTATTCCAATAAAGACGAAAGTCAGGAGGTGATGGCGTTTCATGACCGGTTAGCTTGGGATTCAGGATTGATAAGGCAAAATATATCCTTTCAAACACACTTGCCCGATCTTGCGCCTGATCTGCTAAAATAGGTAACGAAGTGGTTAATATACACCAAGTTGGCGGGTGGGCGGGGGGCATTTTTGGTCGGGGGAGGTCATTTGTTGTCAGGTGTTGTCAGGTGTTGTCAGGTGTTGTCAAGTGTTGTCAAGTTTGGTCATTGATTGCATGAGGTTTTTGACGACAAATGCCGTCAGGCATGCAACAACAATGCTCTGTGGTTACATGCCTGACGGCATTTTCGAAATACATCTTTCGGTTTGGTTGCTACCAACATTACATCGCTACGCGATTTCGGCGGGGCATTTGTATTGATACCCATCCTCATTCGGTTAGTCCCAACAACCCATAACTATTTTTGACTATTCCTGACTATCAATGACAATACCTGACCACAAATTACCAAACCTGACAACACCTGACTATTCCTGACAACCCCTGACCACATCTGACTATTCCTGACCACACCCGACCACTTTAGTTCCGGTAAACCAGATTCCCGCGGTGCACGAGCGCTTTCACCGGTGAAATACGCGCAACAGCCTCGGCCGAGCAACTCGCCTCTACCAACACCACACTCGCTTCGTCACCGGCCTTGGGCCATTGCTGTTTTCCTTGATCGTCGAGCGGCAGAATACCGCAGGTAGCCAGTTTCAGGCAGCGCGACAGGTCCAGTTCCGTCGACTGGCCGTAGAGCTGCGCCATGAGATTAGATTTTTGCAGGACGCTCCCGGACCCGAAGGTATTCCAATGATCTACAATGCTGTCGTTACCCGTCATGACCGTCACGCCGTGGCGGTAGAGGGTCGGGATGGGCATAATGGTACTGCCGAACGGGATGGTCGAAACCACGCCCACGCGTGCATGGGCGAGTTTCTCGGAAACTTCTTCCAGTTTCGGTTTTTCCAGCCGGGCTAGTACGAAGCAATGGCTCAGGAATGTCTTGCCGGCCAGTGCCGGATTTTCGACTACTTTCTGGGTCAGGTATTCGACGGTTTTCAAACCCGGTTCGCCGCCCTCGTGCAGGTGAATGTCGATACCCTTGCCGTGATCGAGTGCGAGTTGTACGATGAAATCGATCTGTTTCTCCACGCTTCCGTCGATGGCGTTGGGGTCGAGGCCGCCGATGAAATCGATATCCATCGCGGCCGCTTCTTTCATCAGTTGTTCGGAATGCGAGTAGAAAACCCCGTGCTGCGGAAATGCGACGAGTTCGGCCCCGAAGGTATTTTTCTTGTTTTCAATTGCTTTTTGAAGGTTTTTCAACGAATCCAGCTTCGAAGTCGGTTCGATATTGACATGGCTTCGCGCAAAATTCGTCCCCTTCGATTGCAGCAATTCGATGATCTTTTCGGCCCGGTAGGTGGATGTTTTCAGCAGTTCTGGCAATGTTTTCTGCTCGAATGCGATCATATCCTTCACCGAACGGTTTTTCGCCAGCCGCGCTTTCCAGGGGCCGCCGTAGTAAGTTTTGTCCAAATGAATATGCATATCCCTGAACGCCGGCAGCATGAGCTGGCCTTTGGCGTCGGTGGCGTCCGCCTTGGGATCGTTGGGCAGCACGGCTTTGATTTTTCCGCCTTCGATCTCGACGCGGAAAAGGCCGGTTTCCGTAGCGATCACTTCGCCGTCTTCATACACAAAACCCGTTTCCAGCCGCACATTTTTCAATATCCATTTCTTCGCAGGTTGATTGCCCGTTTCTGTCATTGGCGACTGGCCCGAAGCAAACGCACCGGCTTTTTGAACGAGTATTTCGCCTGCCAGCAACAGGCCGGAGCTTTGAATGAACTTCTTGCGGGAAATGGATTCCATGTGCCTGGGATTAAGGTTTATGCAAAATTAATCCCGGCCATGCTCTTAAACGATGCGCTATTTATGCCAAAACTTGTAGGATTTATAACGAATTGCGAAATGCCCGTGGCGACAGGCCTGTTTGGGCCTTGAAGAAGTTGGAGAAATGAGGAAGGTCGCTGAACCCCAGTTCAAAAGCGATCTCCTTCGCCGATTGCCCCGAAACCAGCAGCAAACGTTTCGCTTCCAGGCCCACCCGGTTATGGATCAGGAAGGTAGCCGGGACGTGCAAATGCCTTTTGCAGAGAATGTTAAGGTAGTTGGGGGAAATATTGAGCTGGTCGGCGTAGAATGCCACGGTTTTGTGGCTCTTGAAATGCGCATCCACCAGTGCGTGGTATTTGAAAAGGATCGGATTGGCGCGGTAGGCACCGATATCCTCGTAAATGCGCTCAGCCTCGCGGCTCACAAGCTGCAATGCCACACGGCTGCGAAGTTGTACCATATCCCAGTCGACCAGGGCCGTGTCGAGCTCGCCTTCGAGGGCTTCCAGTTCGTAGCATAATGCCTGGAAAACCGCATGGGGCAAATCGATCACCTGGTGGTTCCGGTAGGATATAAACGAAAGCCGTAAAAAGTTGGAAGAAGTCTCGAAAGCCCGCCGCCCGACCATGAGCTGAAACCCCGATGTAGCTTCGTCGAGCTCCCAGCGGTGCACCTGGCCGGGAAACAGCAAATGCACTTGTCCATCCGCGACAGGGTAATCCACAAAGTCGATCGAATGCGTCCCGCCGCCTTTTTTCACGACAAAAAGCATGAAGAAATCATGCTTGTGCGGCTTATCGATCCGGCTCTTTCCATCCACCTCATGACGCAAAAGTTTGTACCCCGACTCCGCAGAAGAGTCGAAAGCATCGATGCCAAGAGTCGGGAAGGCCAGTTTAGTATTCATAAGTTGAAATTACAAAAAATGCCGCAAGGGGGTTCCCGGTTCTTATTGTAAGGTCAAAGGAGGGTTTTTGCAGGCATGGGAGGTCAGGGAACTATTTGAAACTAAAATTTTTTAAAATATTAAACTATTAAATTGGTAGACTAAATAGTTTAGTTAATTTTGTGCACCAGCCACCACCAAAATTGCGATTCCTGATGCGCCCGGATATCCCGGTGCCGGAAGGGGTATGTACCACTTAACAAACACCTGAAAATGAAAAGGCATGTTTATCAACTACTGGGGCTGGCGGCGGCGTGGGTGCTGTCTGCATTTGCCGCAACCGACAATACTTACGAAGAGCAGATCCGCGACTGGCATCAGAAACGCGTGGAGAGCCTGAAAGCGGAATCGGGCTGGCTGAACCTGGCCGGGCTGTTCTGGTTGAAGGAAGGAAAAAACACGTTCGGGAGTGCGGAGGAGAACGACATCCTCTTTCCCGAAGGTAAAAGCAATGCCTTCCTGGGCGAATTTGTGCTTCAAAACGACAAAATCACGCTGAAAGCAAAGTCGGATGCGCAGATTTTCAATGGCGATCAGCCTGTGTCCGAGCTCGATATTTTCCCGGATGGCAAGCCTGTAACCCTGAAACACGGCCCGCTGCGGTGGTTTGTGATCAAGCGCGGCGAGAAGTACGCGATCCGCCTGCGTGACCTCGAAGGCGAATATCTGAAAGGTTTTACCGGCATTGAAAGGTATGCCGTGCAGGAAAAATGGCGGGTAAAAGCGCGTTTTGTGCCGACACAAGGCCGCACGGTGTCGATTACCGACATTACCGGCCGTACCGATAACCAGATATCGCCCGGCAAGCTCGTTTTCACGGTCGATGGGAAGGAGTACAACCTCGACGCCGTAGGCAAGCCCGAAAGCCTGTTCATTATCTTCGCCGACCAGACCAACAAGCACGAGACTTACGGTTCGGGCCGGTTCCTGTATTCTTCCGTCGAAACCGACGGCACCGCGTGGCTGGATTTCAACAAAGCGATCAACCCGCCATGTGCATTCTCGCCTTACGCGACCTGTCCGCTGCCGCCGAAACAAAACAAGCTGACCCTAGCCGTCGCAGCCGGAGAGAAGCGATACGGGGACCACTGATCCCTGATACAGCTCCGGATTCCCGGAATTAACAGCCATTACTCCTGTACTACGACCTTAACCGGGTGCCCTGCTTTCAACGGGGCGCCCGGCAGGACGCTGCTGCTTTTTCATTCCTTTTTCACTCCCCAAACACATTAAAACCCATTACAAAATGATAAAACCTTACTTTACGAACTTACGTATAGATTACTACGGTAACGCTGGCAGGATAGCCCTGGCCGCGCTGATGCTCGGGCTGGCGACGCCGGAACAGGTTTACGCCGCCCGGCCATTGGCCCCGGCGTTCGTGCGAGCGGACAAGCCTGTCTCGGGCGTGATACGCGATAAGGATTCGGGCCAACCGCTGCCGGGCGTTTCGGTGATCGTCAAGGGATCTTCCAATGGCACCATTACCGATCAGGACGGTAAATACCAGTTGATTGCGCCGGAAAATGCGACGCTGGTGATCTCCTTCATCGGGTATGCTTCCATTGAAAAGGCAGTCGGCGGGCAGACGCAGATTGCCGTCGAGCTGAGTGCCGATACGCGCCAGCTCAGCGAGCTGGTGGTGATTGGGTATGGCACGCAAACGAAGTCGGAATTCACCGGTTCGGCGGTGCGCTTGAAAGGAGAGGCCATCAAGGAGCAGCCGATCCAGAGCTTCGACCAGGCGCTGGCAGGGCGCGCGGCGGGCGTAAGCATTTCCCAGCCGAACGGCGTGCTCAACAACCCGCCGGTGATCCGTATCCGGGGCGTCAACTCCATTTCTCTGAGTTCCTACCCGCTGGTGGTCGTGGACGGGATCCCGATCAACACCGGTAACGTTTCAACGAGTACCGCGGTGCCTAACAACCCGCTGGGCGATATTAATCCGACGGATATCGAGTCGATCGACGTGCTGAAAGATGCCGCGTCGACGTCCATTTACGGTTCGCGCGCGGCTGCGGGTGTGCTTTTGATCACGACAAAAAGGGGCAAAACCGGCAAGCCGAGGATTAACCTGGAATCGTGGGCGGGCGTGTCGCAGGTAACGCGGCTACCCGAGCTCCTGAATGCCGAGCAATACATTGCGATCAAGAACGAAGCGGTGCTGAATGCCAAGATTTTGGGAGGGAACGAAAACAATGACAAGGTCCCTCCCGCATTGTTTTTCCAGAATACCAACCCGGATGGTACGCCGATCGACACCCGCTGGTACGATTACATTTACCGTACCGGAGTTTCCCAAAACCATAACCTGAGCGTTTCGGGTGGCACCCAGACTACTAACTATTATTTTTCAGCCAATTACAGCAAGCAGAACGGCTTCCTGCGTGCCAACGAGTTCGACCGCAAATCGGCCCGTTTCAATATCGATCAGGAAGTGAATCGCTGGCTGAAGCTGAACGGGAGCGTTTCGTACAACACGTCCAACAATGCATCGCCTTATGCCGGATCGTTGCCAGGCTCGAACTTCTTCCTCGTCGGTCTGGCGAGGCTGGCGATCGCATTGCCGCCTAATGTGCCGGCCTACAATCCGGATGGTTCGTACAATATCAGTACCGCGAGCCCGAACACGATCGGGATGGGCAACAACCTCGTGGTGAGTAACTGGGGTAACCCGGTGGCGCAGCTGGACAAGAACCACTACACGTCGTCCAACGACCGCATTATCGGCAGCTTCGCGGCGACGGCACAGATCCTGAAAAACCTGCAATTCCGGACCAGCTATGCCATCGACCGGCTGCGTACCGAAACCAAAACCTTCGACAGCGCATTGCAGGGCAACGGCTATTCCACCAAAGGCAATGCGGTGAACGTTTCGGCGCTGCGCGACAACTGGAACTGGACGAATACCCTCACGTTCACGCCTACATTCGGCAAGCATTCGGTGTCGGTACTGGCGGGATATGATGTGCAGAAATTCAATAATTCGGCCTGGGGCGCGTCGCGTTCGCAGGGGGCCGACCCGTTTTTCGAGAATTACCAGGGCAACTGGGGCTCCATTACGAGTTCCGGTAACGAGCTCGACGAGCGCGCTTACCTTTCCTACTTCTCCCGCGTGAGCTACGATTTGGCGAAGAAGTATTTTGTAACGGTCAATTTCCGCCGCGATGGCAACTCGGCACTGGGTTTTGACAAGAAATACGGGAATTTCGGCGGTATTTCCGGCGGCTGGGCATTGTCGGAAGAAGCTTTTTACAAAGACCTCAGACTGGCTTCGGTACTGAGTTCGGTGAAGCTGCGTGCGAGCTGGGGACGTGTCGGAAACGGTAATATCAGCAATGCATTCGGCTCGCTGGAACTGTACAATGGCGGCCTTTACGGCAGCTCTCCTACCTGGGCGATCTCGCAGGCGGGGAACTCCGACCTCGGCTGGGAAACGAGCCGGCAGACCAACATCGGCGCCGATCTCGGCCTGCTCGACGACCGCATTCAGGTGGATTTGACCTACTTCGACAACAATGTCGACGGCCTGATCCTCAGCGCGCCGCAGGCTATTTCGAAAGGGATTCCGGGAAACTCCATTCTGCGCAATGTGGGCGCGATGTTCAACCGCGGGGTGGAGCTGGGTATTTCGGCGAATATCATCCGCTCGGGTGAGTTTTCGTGGAATGCATCAGTCAATTTTACGAAGTTGAAGAACAAGGTAACGGCATTGTCGGACGGCAACACCGACATCGTGGGCACGACGCACGTATCGTACGAGACCACGAACGTAACGCGCGTAGGACATTCGGTGGGCAGTTTGTACGGCGCGAAAACAGCGGGTGTGAACCCCGAGAATGGCCGCAGGATATTCATCAATGCCAAAGGCGAGAAGGTACAATACAGCCAGATCGTCGGCCCGGGTGAAAGCAACTGGACTTACCTCGACGGTTCCAAAGCGGCCGCCATTACCGGTGCCGACTATTACCTGATCGGCGATGCGCTTCCGAAGTGGTACGGCGGTGTTTCCAACACATTTAAGTATGGTGCGTTCGATGCTTCGGTGAATTTTACTTTCGCGGGCGGCAACTACGTCATGAACGGTACCCGCGCGACCTTGCTCGACCAACGCGCCTACAACAACTCGACCGAGATCCTGAAACGCTGGCAGAAGCCGGGTGACGTTACCGACATTCCAAGGCTCGTGTACAACGACCAGCTTTCCAGCGGTTCGTCATTCCCGGTATCCACCAATGCGGAGAAAGCGGATTTCCTGCGTTTGCAAAACCTTTCGCTGGGTTACCGGCTGCCTGCTTCCGCATTCGGCAACTCGGGCATCGGGCCGGTGCGCATTTATGCACAAGGTTCGAACCTCTTCCTGCTGACGGGCTACAATGGTACCGATCCCGAATCGTCGGTGAACGGCAATTCCAACACTACGCCGGGCGTCGAGAAGAACTCGGTAGGGCAGGCGCGGACATTCACACTCGGGGTTAATCTTAGTTTCTAATCATCAGGTATTTCAATCATGAATATATTTAATCAAATAGGCCGTAAAACCATCGGCTGGGGCTTCTCTGTGGCATTTGCATGGCTATTGCCCTCCTGCGATTCCGACAAGCTGCTCCATCCGGTTCCCGAGACTTCCATTACCGGGGCCAATGCATTCGAAACGCCGGAACGCGTGCTGGGGCTTGTCAACGGCATTTATAAGTCTGCCAAAGGCGGGAATTTCTACGGTGGTAACTACTATACCTATTCCGAAGTACGCGGCGAGGAGTTTATCAACCGCACCAGCAATACCTTCACGGCCTTCGAAGCGTGGAACCATACCCTGAACGCGAGCTCCAATTTCATCGCGGGGTTCTGGGCGTCGGGCTATGAGACCATTAACAATGCGAACATCCTCATCAAGGGAATTGGCGAGCATCCGGGCGTGGTGAGCGAGGCGCTGGCCAAGCAATATGTGGCCGAGGCGAAATTCGTCCGGGCGCTGAGTTACTTCGCGCTCGTGACCGCCTATGCGAGGCCGTACAACGAGGACCAGGGTGCCTCCAAAGCATTACCGCTGCGTTTGCAAGCGGAAACGACCACCGCCAACAACGAGCTGAAACGGAGCACCGTTGCCGAGATTTACGCGCAGATTATCCAGGACCTGGACCAAGCCGAGGCCGACCTGCCGCTGAATTACAGTACCGCATTGCTCAATACCACCCGCGCGCACCGCAACACGGCCATTGCGCTCAAAACCAGGGTGTACCTCAATAGCGGGAAGTATGCGAAAGTGATCGAGGAAGCCAAAAAGATCGTTTCGGCGGCACCGCCTTTCGCCGCGGCTACGGGTGTGAAGCATCAGCTGGGTAACATCGTCGAGATTTTCACGACCAATTACACCAGCACCGAGTCCATTTTGTCGGTACCCATGACCGAGCTCGATAATGTGACCGGGCAGACGTCCTTCCCGTACGTGATCAACGCCAATTCGGAATACAACCTTAACCCGACGGGCATCTGGGGTGAACCCGAATGGCGCGCGGCGGACGCCCGGCGTACATTTTCGCGTACGGCATCCGGCGTGCAGTTCCTGACCAAGTATGCCAAACCATCGCCGTTCCTGGATTACCTGCCGATCCTCCGCTATTCGGAAACACTGCTGAACTATGCCGAAGCAGCCGCTCGCACCGGTGACCTAGCCACCGCCATGGCATTGCTGAAAGCCGTGCGCAACCGCTCCGACGCCAGCTACGAATTCCCGAAAGAGGCAACCGGCACGCAGCAGGCTCTGGTCGCGACGGTCCTCAAAGAGCGCCGCATCGAATTGCTGGGCGAAGGGATCCGTTCGATAGACATCCTGCGGACCCTGGCGCCATTCCCGGCCAAATCAGGCAACGGGCTGGTGGCACCCGAAGTAGTGCCCGCGCAAACCAATTATGTGTTCCCGCTGCCCAATACCGAGATTATCACCAATAAGCTCCTGCTCGACTAACTACCCTTGACTATTTCGACTGGTGGTACATTCCCGGATCTTTCCGGGTTTGTGCCCGGTCGGAACATTTGTACAGTTATATTTGTATATTAAATCTATAATATTAATAGATTAATTTTCAGAAACGACTAAACACGCGGCGCATGAAAACCTATCAACTTAAACTCACATACCCCGAAACGTTGAGCGTACATCACATCACTTCGCTGGTGGAATCGGTAAAGGGCGTCAGGATACAGCGACTGAACATCATCGGGCGAGGGCGAGAGTTTGTGGGGGTGCTGGTAGTGGAGGCTGCGGGCCTGCTGCATTACGATTCGCTCGTGGAGCGGCTGCGCTCACGCCAGGAGGTGCTGCTCGATGAACCGGAGGTAGCGCCGCTTTAACGGCTTCTTCCCGTCACAGATCATTAGAAGGGCTTGGTTCTTAGCTTATTGAATCCGGAAATGATTTGTGTCGAACCGGTAACAATGACAACCACCAGGCATATGCTCAAAGTATTCAGAATCTGCATTATTCTCAACGTACTATTATCCCTTTGCGCCACGGTTTATGGTCAAACACCCCCGCTTGCCAAACCGAAAAGCACAAAACCCAACATCGTCATCATCATGGCCGACGACCTCGATAGCCGGCAACTGAGCTGCTATGGCGGGCAAAACCTGAAAACGACGCACATCGATGCGCTGGCGAAAGACGGGTTGAAATTCCATAATCTCTTTACTTCGGAGGCGATGTGCGTGCCTACGCGGGCGTCGCTGTTTACGGGGCTGTACCCGGTGCGGCACGGCTCGTTCCAGAACCACAAGCCGGTATACGACCATCTGAAAAGCGTGGGGCATTACCTGGCCGATTTGGGTTACCGGGTGGGCCTGACGGGCAAGGACCACGTGACGAAACCTAAAAGCGTATTCCCGTTTGATATCGTCGCGGGTTTTGAACCCAATTGCGTCGCCCCGACGGATGATTACCGCCTCGACGACGTCAGGAAATACATTACCGCCAGCGAGAAACCCTATTGCCTTTTTGTGATGAGCATTAATCCCCACGCACCCTGGACGGTAGGGGATACCACTGAATTTGACGCTGCCAAACTCAAACTGCCCGCCAACTGGGTGGATACGCCCGTTACCCGCAGGCAATTTGTGAAATACCTCGCCGAAGTACGGCGGCTGGATGATCAGGTGGGGGAGATCAATGCATTGCTGAAAGAAACCGGGCAGGACAAAAATACCATCCTGATTTTCCTGGGCGAGCAGGGGGCGCAGTTCCCGGGTGCCAAATGGAACCTGTACGACACCGGCCAGCGCAGCTCGATGCTGGTGAAATGGCCCGGGAAAGTGAAGCCGTCGACCGAAACGCGTGCTTTGGTACAATATGAAGACATTACCCCGACGCTGATCGACATCGCAGGCGGAAAACCCGTCGCCGGCCTCGACGGACGCAGCTTTTTGCCAGTTATTTCAGGGAAGAACAAAGAGGCGAGAAGCTACGCCTACGGCATTCACAACAACATTCCCGAGGGTGACCCGTACCCGATCCGCAGTATCCGCGACCACCGTTACAAGCTGATCCTCAACCTCGCCTCCGACAAGCCGTATTACAACCGCTTCATGATGGACCGCAACCGCAAGGATCGCAATACCGTTTGGTTTTCGTGGGTGGACGACAAGGCCGATCCGGATGCCCAAAAAATCACCGACCGTTTCGAGAACCGGCCGGCTGTTGAGTTTTATGATACTAAAAAAGATCCTTTTGAACTGAAAAACCTCGCTGCGGATCCCCAATATGCGCAACGCATTACCGCACTGCGCACGGAACTCGAAGCCTGGATGAAACAGCAGGGCGACGAAGGTGCTTCCATAGATAAGGTATACCCTAAAAAACAGGAAGCGAAATGAAGGAGCGATATTTATTATTGCTGACGATGTTGCTGGTAGCTGTCGGCGGTCCATGGTCGCCGATCCTTGGTCAAAAAGCGGCGATCGGCGGTCAAACACGCCCCAACATCCTGCTGATCATGACCGACGATCAGGGGTACGGTGATTTCGGCTTTACGGGCAATCCGCACGTCAAAACGCCGAATATCGACCGGCTTGCCGCCCGCTCCACGCGGCTGACGAACTACCACAACTCTCCCGTATGTGCCCCTACGCGTGCGAGCCTGCTCACAGGGCGCTATCACCAGCGGACGGGCGTGCACGACACCTATAATGGCGGGGCGATTATGGCGGCGGGGGAGGTAACACTGGCCGAGATGCTTTCCCAAAGCGGTTACCGCACGGGCATCGTCGGGAAATGGCACCTGGGCGATAACTATCCGTTCCGGCCGTCGGATCAGGGCTTTCAGTACAGCCTCATTCACGGCGGCGGCGGGGTAGGGCAGCCGGGGGATTTTTACGAGAACTTCGTCCGCACCGACAGCAGCTATTTCAATACCACCTTGTATGAAAACGACCGGAAAGTACAGCGGCAGGGCTATTGCACGGATGTTTTCACCGATCAGGCCCTGGCATTTCTGAAAGAGAAGAAACCGGCGCCGTTCTTCCTCTATGTTTCCTATAATGCGCCGCACACGCCGCTGCAGTTGCCGAAAAAGTATGAGGATATGTACAAAGACCTCGCTTTCGACACGGAAACCGACCGGCAGGAAGGCAAGGCCTGGGCCAAAATGACCGATAAAGACAAAGCCGACGCCCGCAAAGTGTACGGGATGGCTACCAATATCGATGACAATGTAGGGCGCATTCTGGCGGAGCTCAAAAGCCAGGGCCTCGAAGACAATACGATCGTTATTTTTCTGACCGACAACGGTAACCAGCAATTGCGCTTCAACGCCGGTTTTCGGGGATTGAAAGGAACTGCCTGGGAAGGCGGCACGCGCGTACCGTTCCTGATTTCCGGTGCCGGACTTTTTGAACCGAACAAAGAGGTGAATGCACTGCTGGCGCATATCGACGTGGTGCCTACTTTGCTCGAAGCGGTCAGGGTCCCGTTGCCTGCCCATATCAAAACCGATGGCCGTCCCGCACTCAGAACCATGCAGGGCAAAGTCGCGCCGGCTCCCCGCATTTTCTATAACTCCTGGAACCGCGGCTGGCCGGAACCTTACCGCAATGCCGCCTTTTACCGGAATAACTACAAACTCATGGCGTTCAATGCCGACGACGACGATCTGAACACATTCGGATTGTTCGATCTGGATAAAGACCCGTTTGAACAAAACAACCTCGTACGGACAGCGCCTGCATTGGCCAGGCAATTGAAAAAAGGCCTGGACAGTGTGTTTCACGATATTTCAAACAGTCCTAACCTCGCGCCTCAGCGCATCATCGTCGGCTCACCCCACGAACCGCTCTCCATCCTCACCCGGCAGGACCTGAGCGGCACCAATATGGGTGCCTGGCTGGCCGACAAGGCCACCGGCTACTGGAATATCACCATCGCACAGGACGGTTACTATAACCTCCGTTCGATCCACACCGGCACCATTCCGAAGGGCACGCGCAGCCTTGTACGCCTGGGGCATGTGCAGCGCAGCGCGCTCGCGAAGGGTGATGGCAATGCGGTAGCGATTAACAAGGTCTGGCTGAAAAAGGGGGATTATGTAGTCGAATCATGGTTTGAAGGGCAGAGCGGCGTGACGGGACCGTATTATCTGGAAATTTCTAAGTAGTTAACTATGATCAAAAAATTAGTCTTTGCCGTATTGCTTGCCCAGGGATTCGGGCCCATCTACGCCCAGAAAAAGACAGCCCCCCAGCCCCCGAATATCGTCCTGATCGTATCCGACGACCACAGCGCGCCGTTTCTGAGCAGCTACGGTTATCCGCAGATCAAAACGCCGAATATCGACCGGCTGGCAGCCGAGGGCATTCGCTTCACGCGTGCCTACACGACCGCGCCGCAATGCGTGCTCTCGCGCGCGGCGATCATGACCGGGCGCAACACGCTCGACGTGCAGATGACGCGCTTCTCGGCCCCGCTCGATGCCTCGGTAACGGCCTATCCCGAGCTGTTGCGCAAGGGTGGCTACCATACCGGCATTCTCGGCCGGAATTTCCACCTCGACGGCAACCGGCGCGTGCCCGAAACGGTGACGGTTTTGGAAAAATATGGTTTGGAAACTTTCAAAAACCGGGTCGATTACCTGAATGTGACCGGCAACCGCGACAGTATTTTCCAGCAATACACCGAGTTTCTCGATAAAGCACCTAAAAACAAGCCGTTTTTCGTGCAGGTAGGGTACAGCGACCCGCACCGGATTTTCAATGCCAAAAACTTCGAACCCGATCCGCAATCGCTCACATTGCCCGGGCACTGGCCGGATACCAAAGGGGTACGGACCGATTTCGCTTCGTATCTCGGCGAAATCCAGCGCCTGGACGGCGACGTGGGCCGGGTGCTGGACGATCTGAAAAAACGCGGACTGGAAGAAAACACGCTCGTGGTTTTCATCGGGGATAACGGCGGGGCATTGCTGCGCGGCAAGGGTACGTTGTACGACCTCGGAATACACGTGCCGCTCATCATCCGCCACCCGAAGCTGATCAAAGCAGGGCAGGTAAGCGACGTGCTCGTGTCCGGCATCGATATCGCGCCGACGTTCCTTACCGTAGCCGGTGTTCCGGTTCCCAAAGAAATCACCGGCAAAAGCCTCGCCCCCGCATTCGCGGACCCGCAGCAGGGCGGGCACGAGTACATTTTTGCTGTTCGCGGCGCGCACGGGCAGGGGTTACCGACCAATTCTTCCAATTTCGATTTGGGCAGGACCATTTTTAACAAGCAATACAAGCTGATCTACAATGCGATCTGGCAGATTCCCTACCATCCGGTCGATTTTGCCGGGCAACCTTTCTGGCTGGAATTGAAACAGCAGCACGCCGAGGGCAAACTGGACGGGAAATACGACAGGCTGCTCTTCGCCGACCGTCGCAAAATGTTCGAAATCTATGATTTGCAGGCCGATCCCGACGAAACCAATAACCTTTCAGGCAAACCGGAAGTGGCGGCGATCGAGCACGATTTGAAAACACGTTTGCAGGAATGGATGATTTTGAACCGGGACTATTTACCGCTGCCGATAGCGCCGGAGAATTGAGGCCTATGACCGACCATCGTCAAAATCCCCAACCCTTCACCATCCCCCAAAACCGCCCCCATGTTCCGTCGCCATTTTCTAAAAAACGCCGCACTACTACCCGCATTGTCGCTCGACATTCCGCCTGCCGATGCAAAGCTGCTCATCACCGATATCCGCGTTCACGAAGTCAAAGTGAATCAGCGCGGTAACTGGCATTTTGTGGAACTGCTGACCAATAAGGGGCTGACGGGACTGGGAGAGGCTTCTCACGGGTTTTCGGCCGCCGTGAAAGACGGCGGGAGCCAGCTGCGGACGGAGCTGAACAGCCTGTTTCAACTCGTGAAAGGCGAGTCGCCATTTGCTGTGGAACAATACCGGCAGCGTGGTTTTCAGAAGGCATTCGAAAGGGGCAAGATTGCCATTACGGCATTCAGCGCCATCGAGCATGCGTTGTGGGATTTGAAAGGAAAAGCGCTGGGGGTGCCGGTATACGAGTTGCTGGGGGGCAAGCTGCGCGACGCATTGAAGGTGTATGCCAATATCAACCGGGCCACGAACGAACGCGACGCCAATGGTCGCCGCCTGATCGGCGCATTCCAGGCCAATGCTGAAAATGCGCTGAAAAGCGGCTTTAAGGCCGTGAAACTGGCGCCATTCGACGATATGAAGCCTTTGAAAAATTCGAATGTGGCCCAAATCGCTTCGGATATCGATTATGCGGTAAACTGCATCGAAGCCGTACGGCAAACGATAGGCCCGGAGACGGACCTGCTGATCGACGTACACAGCCATTTGAACCGGGAACTGGCTATTTCCACGGCCAAACGTTTGGAAAAAGCCAATTTGTACTGGTTCGAGGAGCCCATGGACCCGCAGCAATTCCCGGCCGAAACCCGCGCCATTACCGAAGCTACGCGGCAGCCATCGGCTGGCGGCGAGTCGATATTCGGCAGGCAGGGCTTCGCGGAGCTGATCGCGACGCGCGCGCTCGACGTCATCATGCCCGACGTGAAGCATTGCGGAGGCATTCAGGAACTTCGCTTTATTGCCGCCCTGGCCGAAACGGCCGGGAACATCGCCATTGCCCCGCACAACCCCAGCGGCCCGGTTTCCACCGCCGCCAGTGTGCAGGTGTGCGCTTCGATCCCGAATTTCTCCATCCTGGAATACGCCTACGGCGAAGTACCGTGGCGTGCTGAGTTGCTAGCGCCCGCAGAACGCTTCGAAAACGGCTTCATCCGTGTCCCCGATGCGCCGGGGCTGGGGCATACGTTGAATGCGGCGGTGTTGGGGAAATATACGGTTTGACCAACACCATAGAAATCGATATGCATCAGGAAGCTCCTCCGGAGGAACTTCCTGATGCCAACTGCAACTGCCGCCGTCCGTCAGGCGCACAGCGGCCCTACCACGGCTTCGACGTCCCCTCGATCAGCCACATCTTCGACCATTGGTCATTTGTGCCTGGCGTGAGCCTTGAAATCGCACGGCTGGTGTTGCCGGGGTTGTAGTTGATTTCGCTTTCGCCATAGATGTAGCGGACGGGGATTTTACTGCCCTGGGCGCCGTTGGTGACGTTTTTGCCGAGATCGGGGAAGCCGGTGCGGCGCCAGTCGAACCAGCCTTCCATCGTGGTGAATGCCGAGAGCCATTTTTGCTGCATGAGCCATTCCAACGGGTTGGTAGCGGCTTTGTAGGCGGTTTGCTGGCGGGCGAGGAATGCAGCCAGGTCAAATGCCTGGGTGGCGTGGCTGACGGGGTTGTAAACCTTCACGTCCCCGTTGGTGATGCCGTATTGCGTCAGCGAAGCTGCGATACCCGCGGATGCGTGCGCCCAGGCGTCGCCCGTGAGCCAGCCTTTCAAGACGGCTTCCGCCAGGAGGAAATGTACCTCCGCTGCCGAAATGAAGACCGATTTTACCAACGGATGGGTGTTGGTGCGGTAAATCGTGCCGAGGTAAGAGGCAAACGGGTTGGCCGCACCGCTATTGTAAATGCCGCTGTTCAATGCGACGGCCTGTGTTCGGTGGGCGGCGGCATTGTTGTTGTAGCTGTCCGGGTCGGTCAATGCGATTTTGAGACCTACGTAAAGGGAAGTGTCGATGCCCGTCTGGTAGGATTTAAGGTACCGTTTCACAGCTCCCGCCGCATCTTTTTCAATCACCACATCGGCACCCTTGTCGCGCACGAGCGTCTGCACCTCCACCGGCCTGAACCACACGGTAAGCCGCGGGTCGAGGGTTGTTTTGAGATAGTCTACGACGGTGGAAGCCGCTTTTACGCGGTAAAACTCCGATTCGGTGGTGGTGACCAGCGGCCCCTGCGTCCACGAATCGGTGGTATTGGTACCGGGGAAACCCACGGCTGCATTGTCTGCCGCTGCGGTGATGATCGGGTATTTGGCAGGATCGGCCACGATTTTGGCAAACTCCGCGCCTACATTCACGCCGAGCGCCGTCATATCCGCACTTTTTTCGGAAACGCGCATCAGGTAGCGGAGGCGGAGCGAGTTGGCAAATTTCCGCCATTTCAGAAGGTCGCCGGCGTACAGGATATCCGCTTTTTTCATCACCGCGGATTGCACGCTTCCGGCCCTTTCCAATGCATTATTAGCCTCGTCGAGGTCTTTCAGCAAGCCTGCGAAAATCGTTTTCTGCTCGTCGAATGCCGGTTGCAGGTTAGCCGTGCCTTTGAATGCTTCACTGTAAGGGATGTCGCCCCACATGGAGGTCTGCAACCCGAACCAGAATGCCTGCATCACCTTCGAGGTTCCTTTGATAAACAGCGAATCCGCATTGCCCGACGCACGGGTTTCGAGGTAGCTGGCGTTGGCGAGCGGCAGGTACAGGCCGCGGTAATCGAAAGAAAGCGGGGTCCAGGCAAACTGATTGGTGATGGAGTATTCCAGGAAATCGCGCTGGGTGTATTGCATGGCTTCGGGTACGACGCGCTGGGTGACGTTTCCGGCAAAGGCAATGTCGCTCAGTTCGGAAGCCGAGCCGCTGAGCACCGAGGTGAGCACATAGGCGGGATTTACCTTATCGTCGGTCAGTTCGTTGGGGTTCTGGTTGACTTCGGTCAGGTCCTGGCAGCTGGTGAGCAGGAGCATGCACGTGATGGCGGAAGCAGAAAGTCTATACAAATGGTTCATGGTCTTCTGCATTAAAATTGAATATTTAACTTGGCACCGATGGACATCGTAGTCGGGTAGAACGACGCGCGGTCGAAGCCGAGCAGGTAGTTGGAGGTCGTCGAGAACTGGTCGTTGGTGTTCATCATGGTCGACTCCGGGTCGAGGTGGTTTTTGGCTTTGGTCCAGAGCATGATATTTCTCGCAAAAACGGAGAGCGTAATGCCGCCGGAAGCGAGCGGGCGTGCCACTGCGTCGGGTAGTTTGTATGCCAATGCCAACTCACGCAGTTTTACGAAGGAAGCATCGTAGATCCAGCTCTGTACGCCGCGGCTCCAATAGCCCGATCCCGGATCGGCGATGAGGTCGCTGCGGAAGTATTTGGTACCCGGCGCGCCGAAATTCTCGACATATTCGCCGTTCGCGCCCGCGATCACACCCGGGAAGAAAGCGCCGTTCTGCACCGCCGCGCCGTAGTCGAACCCGCCGAGCTCGGCTGTGCGCCCGCCCACGTAGGTAATGCCGTTCATCGCATTGTATTTCTGAGGATTTTCCTTGATTTCCGCTGCGAGCTTCTGGTTATCCCCGTTGAATGAATTGTTGCTGAGGATACCTGTGAATGTGCTCGACCCGTCGCCCTTGTACCAGCTGTCGGTGCGGCCGTCGCGGGTGAGGCGCTTCATACTTTCGGAGTAATACTCGCCACCCTGGCGCCAGTCGATGCTCGTCGAGAGCGTGAAGCGCTTGTAGGTGAATGTGCTCTGGAAACCGAGGGTGAAATCGGGCATCACATTGCCGAGCTTGATGTTTGTAGGGCTTTGCTGAACATAGCCGTTGGCGTTCAGCAGCGGCCAGCCGGCGTATTCGCCTTCGGTAACCCGCACCACGTCCGGCCCCCAGAGGTCGCCCACGTTGCCGCCGAGGGTGGTTTGGCTGTAAATGTTGTTTCTCGACCAGAACTGGAAATTGCTCACGCCTTCGGGCAGGGCGATCAGCCTGCTGCGTTCTTTGGTAAAATTGAAACCCATATTCCACTCCATATCCTTGCGCCGGACGGGCGTGAATTGCAGCGAAAGCTCGATACCGCGGTTGCGCACGATGCCCGCATTCACATTCGCCGCCGTGAAACCGGTAGAGCCCGATACCGAAATACCCGTGATCTGCTTCTCGTTGCGCACATTGTAGTAGGTGGCATTCAAAGCGAGGCGTTTTTTGAAGAAAGCCATATCCAGCCCCACTTCGCTCGAAACAATGCTTTGCGGCAGGAGGTTGCTGGTAGGTGTGGTGCCCGGCAGCGAGTAAGTCGTGTTATCGCCCCAGGTCGAGCGGTTGAGCGTCATCGAGAGTTTGTAGGGATCGGTGTCCTTACCCACTTTGGCCCAGCCTCCGCGTGCTTTGATCAATGAAATCGCTTCCGGCATTTTGACCAGGTCCGAAACAATGACGCTCAACGACGCCGAAGGGTAAAAGTAGGAGCGGTTATCGACCGGCAGCGTGCTCGACCAGTCGTTGCGGCCCGTGAGTTCCAGGAATACCGCCTCCCGGAAACCGATAGATGCCGTGGCGTATAAGCTGTTAATGCGTTTGTTAATCCGCGTCGCCGTGTAATTCACCGAAGCCCGGTCGATATTGCTGGCCGTGTAAAGCCCCGGCAGTACATAGGCCTGGCCGGTGACGGTAGAAAAGGAATTATTCTGGAAAAACAGGTTGCCGCCGGCGGAAGCATCGAACGAGAAGGCTTGGATGCTCTTTTTGTAATTCAAAAGAAAGTCCGTATTGATCTCCTGGAAGTTCCTCGAAATGTAGGAGTAGCCGCCTTTGGGTAATGCTTTCTCAGATAATGCCGTGCGGTTGTCGGTCAGGTACGACTCGTTGAAACCGCCGATGCGCGCCATCAGGCTCAGGTCGTCGGTAATGCTGTAATTGAGCCGCACGTTGCCATAGGGGCGCACTTTTCGGAAAGTATTGATATTCTCATTCACCGTAAACCAGGGATTGTTGAAACCATTGGCCCATACGTTCTGCTGCACGTTCTTGTCGGACCAGTAGTTTTTCAGGTTGTTGATGTCCAGCCAGTTGGGGGTGAAGTAGAGGTCTTCGTAGGGATAATTGTCATACGAAAGCCCACGAAAATTGTCGGAACCCGAATTGAGGTAATTGAAACTCGCGCTCACACCGAGCCGGTTGGTAAACTGGTAGGAGGCCGAGAGCGCGATGGCATCTTTGCGGAGCTTGCTTCCGGGGTAAACGCCCTTCACGCGGGTGTCCGAGAGCGAGAGCGAAAAACTCAGCTTTTCATTGGTATTGGAAATGGTGATGTCGTTCACGAAGCTATTGCCGACCGTGACAAAATCCTTCACATTGTTGGGGTGGGGTGTAAGCGGAGTCGCCTCGCCATTCGTACCGAACCGGGCTACCGATGTACCCATCTCAGGCCCCCACCAGAGGTTCGTCGCCTGGTTGAAATTCCCGTTGGAGCCTGTCGCAAACCGTTGCTGGATTGGGACGTATTGGTAGGGCACACTGGCGGTATAGGCCGAGTTGACGCTCAACCCAAGGCCTTTTTTGCCTTTGTTACCGCTTTTGGTGGTGATCAATAACACGCCGCTGCCTGCCCGCGAGCCGTAAAGCGCGGCCGCGCTCGGCCCTTTCAGGATGTTGACGCTCTCGATGTTGTCGGCGCTGAGGTCGGAAAGCACGCTCACGTCGGTACCGGTGGGCAGCCCATCGACCACGATCAGCGGCGAGTTGTTGCCCGAAAGCGAGGTAAACCCGCGGATGAGTACGATCGGGTCGCTGTTCAGGTCGGGCGTGGTGTTGATCACCCGCACGCCGGAAACCTTGCCGGTGAGGCCGTTCACGACATTATCCTGCGGCACACGCGTCAGCTCTTCGCTTTTGACCTCGCCGACGGCGTAGCCCAGCGCTTTCTTGCTGCGCTGCAAGCCCAATGCCGTCACAACCACCTCGTCTAGCGACTTATCGTCCGGCGCCAGACGCACGGTGAGCTCGCTGCGGTTGGCAACATCGATTTCCTGCGAGGTGTAACCCACAAACGAGAACACCAGTACCGCGGGGCCATCGGTCATTTGCAATGTGAACCGGCCGTTTTCGTCGGTGGTCGTGCCGCGCTGCTCGCCTTTAACGAGAATGCTCACGCCCGGAAGCGGCTGCTGGGCCTCGTCGGTGACGGTGCCCGACAAACGGCGGTCGAGATCCGTTGCCGGAATGGCCGACCGGGCGCTGTCCGTGTCAATGGCCTGAACGGGCAGGCTCAGGATAATGCGCCGGCCTACGCTTTTGTACGTCACGCGGTCGGGGAAGAACACCTCGTCGAGAACTTGTGAAATGGTTTTTTCGCCGGCATTCACAGTGGCCTTCCGCTGAACCGGAATAGAACGCGAGCTATATACGAAACTGACTTTCGCTTCGGTTTCCAGGCGGTCGAGAATGGCTTTGATGCGTGCCTGGCGCATCTGCATATTGACCCTCGTATACAACAGGTCCTGCGTGTGGCCTGCATCAACGGCTTTGCCGAAGAGGGGCAAAAGCATCAGAAAAGGCAATAGCCATCCGAAAGACATCAACTGTCTTTTTGTTTTCATACACTTCAGAATGTTTTAGGTTAATGGGTCAAATCCCGGCCTCGGCTCAGGGCTGTGTGGCCGGATTGCCCTGCAATGGTCCGCAGCCTCCGCCGCGGATCTGCACGCCTTGCTGATCTACTGTAAAACGGGCATTAAGGGCACTGGTAACGATTTCCAATTGATTTGTCAGGGATTCGCCGGACAAGTCGGCGGTTACCGGGCAGCTCATGATGTCGGGGGTGTCGGTGCGGATTTCCACGCCGTATGCCTTTTCGAGCTGGCGGATTACTTCTTTCAGGGGGCTGTCGCTGAACACGAGCAGCGACCTGGTTTCCGGCGCGGTATTCAGTGGCTCGTCCACCAGCCCCACCACCAATGCATTGCTGCCGGTCCGGTAAGTGGCTTTCAGGTTCGCGGTCAGCACTACTTGTCCGGCCGGTGCATTCGTTTTACCATCCCGGTCGAGTACTTGCACTTGTACCTTCCCCGAATGGACTGCCACCTGCGACGCCCCTTCGCTTTCGCTGATCGTGAATTCGGTACCGAGCACGCGCGTCCGTATGCCGCGGGCATTCACGATGAACGGGACGTCCTTGTTTTTGGTGACTGCAAAAAACGCATTGCCTTTCAGCTGAACGGCGCGCGTATCGCCGTTGAAATCCTGGCCGTATTCAATGCGCGCACCCGGTTCAAGAATGACCCTGCTACGGTCGGGCAGGAGTATTTCCAGGGCTTTTGCAGTGGTGTTTTCCTGCATTACCTGTCCGTGTACCGCCGCTGTTTCCACCGGATTTCTATTCACCCAATAATAACCCAGCAGCCCGCTGGCCAGTACGACGGCCGCTGCGATGCGGTACAACAGGCTGAAATTGTGCCGGGTTTGTTTCCGGGGAGCGGTGTAGCCGCCGGTACGCTCGTGGATTTTAGCCCAGACCTTGTCGCTGGCATCCGCGTCCCGCGTGTAATCCGCGTCCGGATCGTCGAGGGATTCGTACCAGGTTTCCATCGCCTCGTGCTCGGCGGCATCGGACTGTCCCTTCCGGAACCGGGACAGCATTTTCAGGAAACCATCGGTCGTATTGAATGCCATGTGAATAGGGCTGGTTAATGACAGGACGTTCGAGGGCGGCGGCTACCGCAAACGAACTTTGAAAATTTTATAAAAAATAAGTGACAAGCCAGAGCGGAAGGAAATCACGCAGGTAGCCGCGCATGATCCGCAATGCCACGGTGATGTGGTATTCGACGGTACGTTTGGGTATTTGCAGGGTTCCGGCGATCTCGTCGGCCGAGAGCTGGTCGAGGCGGTTGAGTTTAAAAATCTCCCGTGTTTTTTCGGGCATTTCGGCGATGCCGCTGTGAATGGCGTCGTTCAGGTCGCAGAGCGCCATCCAGTCGTCGGTGGTATTGCCGGCGTCTTCGCCGCCGGCGGCATATTGTTTGGCATAGTTCTCGCGCACGATTTGCGCACGTACATGGTCGAGTACCCGATTGCGCACCGCGCGGAGCAGGTAGTGGCGCGCCTGGCCGATCACCAGCCGCTCACGGTTTTCCCATAATCCCACGAAAATATCCTGCACAATTTCCTCGGCAATGTCCTTGTCATACACCTTTCGAAGGGCCAGCCGGTACATTTCTTCCTGGTATAGCTCATAAAATGCCCGGAATGCCAGCCTGTCGCCTTTGCCGATGGCGGTAATGAGGGCTGCGTCACTATCCTGGGAGAGGTTCATGAACTGAGTGGAGGTGTTGCTATGGAAGGAAACGCAAAATTAGATCGTCAATATTAAAGAAATGTTACCCGGTATTTAACGTGCTGTTAAAACTGCATTTTCAGCGTGTCGGGCTATTCGACGGTCGGCGGTCGTCCCTACAACGCCCCCGTCAGCACCCACACCAGCACGCTTACCACATAGCCGAACTTCGCCCGCAGCACGCGCAGGCATTTGCTGATGTGGAACTCGACGGTCTTTTCGGACAGGTCGAGCATCTGGGCGATTTCTTTGTTGGGAACGCCGCTGCGGCTCATTTCGAACACCTGCTTGCTTTTTTCAGGCAGATTGGAAAGTTCGCGGGAATAGATTTCCTGCACTTCTTTAAGCGACAGCCATTCCTGCACGAGGTTGGCCGACTGCGACGACAACGTTTCCAGATCGATGTCGTTGAGCGACACCGTGTGTTGCACGATCTGCTTGCGCAAATAGGAGATAATGCGGTTTTTGAGCGCGGAAAAAAGGTAGAGATTGAATGCTTTTTCAATGGTAATGCCCGTCCGCTGGAGCCATAAATGCACAAACAGGTCCTGTACGAGGTCTTCCGACACCTCCGTCTGTCCGGTCTTCCGCAATGCAAGCGCGTAAAGCCGGGAGGAATACCTGCGGTGGAGCTCCGCAAAGGCCAGCGAATCGTCCGAAACCTTTGCAAGCTGCCATAATTCGAGATCGTCGGTATCGCGGTAATCCTTACTCATGAGGCGCATTCTTCAAGCAGGTTCAAAAGTAATAAGGATTCAAATAGTATTTGTCATAAAATTTCTTCAAAAGTCACTAGGGATGCGGGCCTGCCGTGCGTCCTGTTTGTAGGGAACTGAAATAACAGGTCATTACAAACACATTATGAATGAAAAGAGGAATTCGCCGGGCGACGCTTCGTCGGGCGACAACATTTCGCCGGAACTTTTGAAGCGCTACGTCGAAGGGCGATGCACGCCGGAAGAAGCGTTTCAGGTCGATGAATGGTACGCCTCATTGCCGGATGGAACCGGCAGCCAGGCGGTGTTCGACCAGCCGAGGCATTTGGCCAGGGTGGAGGACGAAATCCGCAGGCTGTCTTCCGACGAGCGGACAGTGCCTTTGCGGCGTTCGGCATTCAGTGCGTACCTGCGCTATGCTGCCGCTGCCGTGATCCTGCTGGTTGCCGGGGTGGGGATCAATTATTTTTTATCCCGGAATAAATCCGTTTTCAGGCTCGGCCAGCACACCTATTCTACGATCAACAAGACCCGTCAGGTGCGCAAGCATGTGTTTCCCGATGGCAGCGAGGCCTGGCTGAACCCCGGAACGCGTGTTACCTATTCGAAGGAAGATTTCAATGCCAGTTCCCGCGAGGTTTCCCTGGAAGGCGAGGCGTTTTTCGAGGTAACCCATGATCCTTCGCGGCCATTTTTCGTGCATGGCGAGTCGGTGCAGGTGAAAGTACTGGGTACGAGTTTCAATGTGCGGGCCAACAAGGGCGAGGCGGAATATGAAGTTTCGGTCGTAACCGGCAAGGTTTCCGTCACGGCCGATAAAGGCAGGGAGGTAATGCTCCTGCCACACCAGCAGGCGGTATTCAAGGTGGCTTCCGGCGAGCTCGTGAGCGAAGCCGTACCCGATGTCGCCGAAAAGGCGCCGCTATGGCAGCCCGTTTCGCTCACGTTCGCGGATGCGAAGCTGGGCGAAGTGGTGAAAAAGCTTGAAGACAAGTTCGATGTGAAAATACGCCTCGAAAATCCCAACCTTCAGAACTGCCGGGTTAAGGCTACGTTCGACCAGAACCGGCTTTCGGAAATACTGGAAATGACGATGCAGATCGTGGACGCGAGCTATGTAATGCAAAATGACGAGATCGTGATCCGCGGGGAAGGATGTGCCGCTTCGGAGTAGACGGGATTCCAACTAATATCAACCAAAACAGACACCTAACAGCCGCCCTATGATGAAATTCAACCAACCGAAATAATACCCGCTTCAAAAGAAAATCAGGAGTGATGGAAGCACCCCTGATCCTGAACGAAGACCTTGATGGAACATCACTGGCCGGTGATGCAAGGCTTCCTATTGTTCATATTAACCATTTCAAACTTATGTATTTTTTCCTAAAAAGCAAGACGGCATACCATATTATGCGGTTATCCATTTTACAGCTTTTCCTGATCGGAATGATTGCGGCGGGCGGTTATGCGAGGGATATCAATGCGCAGGACCTGCTGGCCAAAAACGTGAGCATACAGGCGGATAATATCTCCCTCGGCACTGCTTTGGATCGCTTGGAGAGCCTCTCCGGCGTGCGGTTCGCGTACAGCCGCAGCATTATCCCCGTGCGCACCCGGGTCAGCCTGAATGCCAGCAACGAGAAACTTTCGGCCGTGCTCGACCGGCTCCTGCTGCCTTTGCAGATCGAGTACCAGCCCGGCGATGGGCAGATCATCCTCAAACGCAGCCGCAAAGTGTCGTTTTCGCAGGATCAGCTATCGCCTGCCGATGCCCATGCATTCGGGGCGACGTTCGTTGCGGATATCCGGCTCACCGGCACCGTCGTCGACGACAAGGGCGATAAGCTCCCGGGCGTAAGCGTGGTGCTGAAGGGTACGCAGCGCGGAACGGTCACCGACGAAACGGGCTCCTATTCGCTTGATATTCCCGACGATAAGTCGACCGCAGGCCCGCCTGTGCTGATATTTTCGTTTGTCGGCTACCTGTCCAAAGAAGTGGTGGTAGGCGCCCAGACGGTCGTCGATGTGACGCTGGCAGTGGATTCGAAGTCGCTGGAAGAAATTGTGGTGGTGGGATACGGCACCCAGTCCAAAAAGAATGTCACCGGGTCGGTGGCGACGGTGCAGGGCTCGGAAATTACCCGCAGTCCGCAGGCGAATATTTCCAACTCGTTTGCTGGCCGCTTGCCCGGCCTGATCGCCAACAACCGCTCCGGCGAGCCGGGGTCGGATGGCTCCAGCATATTGATCCGCGGCCGGGCTACCACCGGCAACAGCAGCCCGCTCATCGTGATCGACGGTATCGCCAACGCAATAGGAGGGCTCGACCGCCTGAATCCCAATGATATTGAAAGCATTTCGGTGCTCAAAGACGCTTCCGCAGCCATTTACGGCGCGCAGGCTGCCAACGGGGTTATTTTGATTACGACTAAAAAAGGCCTCGCAGGAAAGCCGCGTTTCGACTATTCCTTCAACCAGGGCTTCGTGCAGCCTACGCGCCTGCCCAAGTTCGTGGACGCGCCTACGTACGCGGGAATCCTGAATACGATCGACTATTACCGTAACCCGTCGGGCGGAATGAACCAGCGTTACAGCGACGCCGAAATCCAGAAGTTCCGGGACGGTTCGGACCCGATCAATTACCCCAACACCAACTGGGTGAAGGAATTGATGAAACCCGTGACGCGCCAGAACCAGCATAACCTCTCCGTTTCGGGCGGTACCGAGAAGATCAACTACTTTGTGTCGGCAGGAACTTTGTACCAGGACGGCCTCTACCGCGACGGCGTGAACAAATACCGTCAGTACAGCGTCCGTTCGAACATCAATGTGAATGTGAATGAAAAACTGAGCTTCGGAATTCAGCTGGCGACGCGGCGCGAAAACCGCAGCTATATCGCGGGCTTCGGCGCAAGCAACGTATTCGAATTTTTATACAGGACCTATCCGACGCTCCCTGCCCGCTATCCCGACGGCAAACTCGGCGCGGGTGTAGAGCAAGGAAAAAACCCGATCGCGATGGCGACATTGGCGGGTACCAACAAGAGCCCTACCACGGTATCGAACGGTATTTTGCGGGCGAGCTACCAGCTGCCGGTCAATGGGTTGTCGGTCGACGGTTTCTTCTCCGCGGACCAGAGCTTTGCATTTACCAAGGAAATGAGGACCAACTGGATCGTTTATCAATACAATAAAACGACCCAGCAATACAGCACCGTACTGGGCGGGCCCGCGAAGGCGCAGATGTACGAGAGCCAGACTAACAGGGCCTTGCTGACGGGTAATATCAAACTGAACTACATCAAAAACTTCGGCGACCATGCGTTGTCTTCGTTCATTGCCTACGAGCAGAGCCGCGAGACGCAGGAGTTTTTCAGCGCGTCGCGCAATAACTTCATCACCACGCAGCTGCCCGATCTGAGCCAGGGCGGTGCGCAGCCGGTCGATTTCGGTAACAGCGGAAGCAGCTACCGCACCTCGCGCCGGAACGTGTTCGGGCGGGTGAACTACAACTACCTGGGGCGGTATCTGGCCGAAGTACAGTTGCGTTACGACGGCTCGTCGGTGTTTCCGAAGGGCAATCGCTACGGGTTCTTCCCCGGTATTTCATTGGGCTGGCGGGTGTCGCAGGAACCCTGGTTTCAAACCGGTAATACCGTCAATGACCTTAAAATCAGGGCTTCGTATGGCGAGCTGGGTAACGACCGCGTGAACCCGAACCAGTTCCGCGATAATTTCCAGGTACGCAACGGCGCATTCTCGACCGGCAGCAACGCCAACAACGTGCCGCTCATTCAGTATTCGTTGCTGGCCAACCCCAACATTACCTGGGAGGTGGCCAAGAAATACAATGTGGGCCTCAATTCGACGCTTTTCAAAAAGCTGACCTTCGACCTCGACCTGTTTTTCGAGAACCGGACCAATATCCTCGCCAGCCGCAATGTGAGTATTCCGGCGCTGACGGGTATCAGCAGCTCGCAAATCCCGAAAGAGAACATTGCCGAAGTGCATAACCGCGGTCTGGAAACGCAGATCCAGTATGCGGGCAGCCGCAACAATTTCACCTACAACATCGGTGGTAACTTCGCATTTGCCAAAAGCGAGGTGATTTTCATCGACGAAGCCCCTAACACGCTCGATTACCAGCGCGCCACCGGGATGCCGCTCGGCTCCGACCTTGGGAATCCGAACGCCGACCTGATGTACCGCGCCGTCGGCGTGTTCAAAAACCAGCAGGAGCTGGATGCTTATCCGCACGTTTCGGGCGCGGGTGTAGGCGATCTCAAATACGAGGATTACAATGGCGACGGCAAGATCGACGCCGCGGACCGTATCCGCTCACAGTACAGCAATGTGCCGCAGATCACCTATGGCGTGAACCTAGGCGGCGGCTGGAAAAACCTGACCCTGAACGTCCTGTTGCAAGGGCAGGCACGTGTGGCGCAATACGTGGTAGTGGAAGCCGGCGAGTTCAGCAGCGTGATGCAGTCGCGTGCCGAGGGCGCATGGAGCCCTTCCAACCCGAACGGCAACTCGCCGCGGATCGATTCGCGCACGGGTACGGGTGTGAACGGAAGCTACAAGAACACGTTCTGGTTCCAGAATACCGCCTTCCTCCGCCTGAAAAACGTGGAGCTGGCCTACAATGTACCTGCCAACATCATTTCAAGAATCGGGCTGGGCGGTCTGCGGATCTACACCAACGGGTTTAACCTGCTCACATTCACCAAAGTGAAGGACTTCGATCCGGAAGGGGACAATGGCAATGCATTCTTCTATCCGCAGCAGAAGATCTACAATGTGGGCGTGAACGTGACATTCTAAACTGACAAAGACATGAGATTGAATAAACTGATACTAAGCTTGCTCACCGGCGTGACGGCCTGCCTTACCGCCTGCGACGATGCTTTCCTGGATACCAAACCGACCGATATTATCTCCGACCAGGCCATCTGGGCCGATTCCGCGCTGGCCGATGCGTATGTGGTAGGCCGTTACGTGGGGGTACAGCTCTCGACCGAAGGCGACAAACCGGGTTTCGGCCGGGGTTTTGAGGATGCCTGGATGAGCTCTGTCACCGACGAATCGATCTGTAATTTTGATAACGATACCTATTTCGTGCAGCAGGGTAATGCCGCGCCCGACCGTACCGGCTGGATTTCCAATACCTGGATACGCGGCTACCGCAGCATTCGGGAATGTAACTACGGCCTCGCGAACCTGGACAAGGTACCGATGAGCGAATCCGGCAAAAAGCGCCTGAAAGCGGAGTTGCGTTTTATCCGCGCCTACCGCTACCACGATTTGATCCGCAACTTCGGCGGGATTCCCGTCATCGGGGACAAAGTGTATACCCTGGACGACCGGGATTATACCGAACTCTACCAGCGCAAGAGCATCGAGGAGAGCATTACTTACGCGGTTACCGAGCTGGACGCGGCTGCGGCCGGACTGGCTGGCGCGCCGGTGACCCCCGGTCGCGGTTCGGAGAATGCGGCACTGGCATTAAAAGCACGGTTGTTGCTTTACGCGGCGAGCCCGTTGTATAATAACGATCAGAACGACGCAGCAAAGTGGCAGAAAGCAGCCGACGCCGCCAAGGTGGTGATGGACAAGAACGCATTCTCGCTGTACAATGACTATCGCAAGCTTTTCATTACCAACAATACTTCGGAAGACATTTTCATCCGCCTCTATTCCCCTACCAACGAGCACACCAACCTCGAACTCGTGAATGGCCCGAATGGCTACGGAGGCTGGGCAGGCAACACACCTTTGCAGAACCTCGTGGATGATTACGAAATGATGGACGGGACGAAAATCACCGATCCGAAGTCGGGTTACAATCCGAAAGATCCTTACAAAAACCGCGACCCGCGTCTGACGATGAGTGTTTTGTACAACGGTGCGGCTTACCGTGAGCGCAAGGTGGAATCGTTCGTGCCAGGCGGCCAGGATAGCAAAGACGGTAACGAAAACTGGAATACCACCAAGACGGGTTACTATGTGTACAAGTTTATCAATGACCAGAACCCGATCCGCAATGCCAACCAGACGGCCACCCAGCCCTGGAAGTACATCCGTTACGGCGAAATCCTGCTGAACTACGCAGAGGCACGCAACGAAGCCACCGGCCCGGACGCGACCGTTTACAGCGCCCTCAACCAGATCCGCAAGCGCGTCGGAATGCCCGACTTGCCCGCCGGCCTCACACAGGCAGGTATGCGCGAGCGCATCCGCAACGAGCGCCGCGTGGAGCTGGCATTCGAGGAGCACCGGTTCTTCGATGTACGCCGCTGGAAAATCGCCAACCTGACCGAAAACGTGCCGGCATATGGCGTGCGGCCGGAGAAGAAGCCCGACGGCTCTATCGAGTACGTGAAGATCGTCGCATTGGAAGGGCGCAAGTTCCAGGACAAAAACTACTGGCAGCCGATCCCGCAAAGCGAGATTCAGGCATCAGGCGGTGCATTGAAGCAGAATGCCGGCTACTAACCTCCGTTTTTGAAAATATTAACCTGAAAATCACTTGATATGAGCAAATTATTATCAGTGCGGCACTTCGTGTGCCGCAGGTTGGCAGTATTGTGCCGGGCAACGCTTTGTGTGGGTGTGCTGGCATTCGGGCAGGCACAGGCGCAAAGCTATGAGGCGGAAAGCGGCGTGCGGTCCAATGGGGCGGATATCCAGAGCTGCGGCAGCTGTTCCGGCGGGAGCCAGGTAGGGAACCTCGGCAATGGGGCCGTGGTGATCCCGGTGAACGTGGCTGCGGCAGGTACTTACAACCTGACCGTGACATACAGCACCGGCGACCCGCGGACGATCAACGCGACGGCGAACGGCGGGACGCCGGTTGCCATTTCCTGTCCCGCTTCGGGCGGGTGGTCTACCCCGGCCGCGATTACCGTGAGCATCGTGTTGAATGCCGGCAGCAACAGTATCAAGCTCGACAACCCGGGTGCCTGGGGCCCCAACATCGACAAGATCGCCTTCTCGCCGATCAATACGCCCAATATCCAGAGTATCGCATTCGGGACCAACAACCGGATCGACTACGACCTGGCCAACGGGCATTATTCGGTGTATTTCAATAATGTGAAGGTGATCGGGGAGGCCACTTCCAGCGCCAATTCCGACCAGGTACATCAGAGCACCGGGTTCACCAGCCGCACGTATTCTTCGGCGCCGGTTACGGACGCGTTCGGCAGCGGTACTAAGCACGTGATCACCATGACCAAAAGCGGCTCGATCGGCATGCAACAGGTGTTTTATACGTATTCGGGCAAAGAGCATTTCTTTACCGAACTGGTGCTGACCGGCAATGGATCGAACTCCTACAAAATGACGCCGCTCGTTTCCAATTACGTGGATATTCAATCGAATACCGACCGCCGCGCATTGTTTGTACCGTTCGACAACGATGCCTGGGTGCGCTACGATGCGAAGGAAGTGCGGTATGCCAATTTTTTCAGTTCGGAAGCGGGTGCGATTTATGATAATGCCAACCGGAAGGGCCTCGTGATCGGATCGGTGGAACATTCGGTCTGGAAAACGGGGGTGAACCTCGTGGGCGAGGGCAGGAGTACAACCAATTACGTAGCCGTAGTAGCGGGCTGGACGCAGGAGAGCGTTACCCGCGACAAACGCGGACATGGCTGGGTGTCGGTGGGGCAAACCGCCTGCCGCTCTCCGCGCATTCTGGTGAGCTATGGGGCCGACTGGCGTGCGGGCTTCGATACATTCGGGCAGGCCAATGCATTGGCCGAGCCGCGCTACATTTTCAACTGGACGGCCGGGACACCTTTCGGCTGGAACAGCTGGGGGGCGATTCAGTCGTCGATTAACCTGCCGAAGGCCAAGTCGGTGGTGGACTTCTTCTCCACCGGCGTGCCCGATTTCCGCAACAGCGACAACACGCTGTATATCGACCTGGATTCGTACTGGGACAATATGTCGGGAGGTGGTCTGAACGGCAATTTCTCGGAGCTGACCGAGTTCGCGAATTACTGTAAAAGCAAGGGTTTCAAACCGGGCATTTACTGGGCGCCGTTTGTGGATTGGGGCAAATTTGCACGACAAATGGAAGGCAGTACCCATAACTACCAGGATGCCTGGACGAAGGTGAATGGCAACCCCGTGGAACTGGACGGTGCCTACGCACTGGACCCGACCCACCCCGGTACCAAGGCCCGCCTGCAAATGGTGATCGGTAAATTCATCGCCTGCGGTTTTGAAATGATCAAGATCGACTTCCTGGGTCACGCATCGCTGGAAGCAGACAGCTATTACGACAATACCATTCACACCGGTATGGAGGCCTATCGCAAAGGTATGGAGTACCTGACCGACCAGCTCGACGGCAAGATGCTCGTGTACGCCGCTATTTCGCCCAACCTCGCTACCGGGCGCTACGCACACATGCGCAGGATCGCCTGCGATGCGTACAAGGACATTAATGAAACCGCCTACACGCTCAACAGCACCACTTACGGCTGGTGGCAGAAGCATATTTACAATTACCTGGATGCCGACCACCTCGTGTTCGGTACGCAGACCGACGGCGAGAACCGTGCCCGCTACGCATCCGGCATTGTGACCGGTACCCTCGTTACCGGCGATGATTTCTCGACCTCCGGCGCATGGACGACCAAGGCCCAGACGCTCCTGCAAAACGAGGACCTGCTCAACCTGGCGGCCAGCGGAACCGTTTTTACACCGCTGGAAGGCAATACGGGCAATCAGGCTAATGAGCTGTTTGTGAAAAATGTGGGTAACAAATCGTACCTCGCCATTTTCAATTATGGCGGATCGGCCAAGACGTTCAATATCGATCTGCTGCGGGCAGGCATGAGCGGCACCGATAACTATTCTACCCGTGAGCTGTTCAGTGGCGCCCAGAACGCCCGCCAAACCGCAACGAATGTGCAGGGCACATTTTCCATCACACTACCAGCCGCAGATGCCGCCATTGTGGAGTTCAGCAATACCACACTGCCTGTGACGCTCATCGGTTTCACGGCCGAAAAGTCGAATACCGGCACATTGCTGCAATGGAAAACGTCCGACGAAACCAACAACAAAGAGTTCGTGATCGAGCGCAGCACCGATGGCAAGACGTTCAAGGCGATCGGCAAGGTGGCGGGCGCGGGAGATACTTCGAAAGAGCAATCCTACGCATACCACGACCTCGCGCCCGTGACGGGGACCATCAACTATTATCGCTTGAAACAGGTCGATTTCGACGGGCAAAGCGAGCGGTCGGCGATCAGGGCGGTGAACTACCGGGATGCGAATGACGCCAAATCGCGCATTAATATCTATCCCAACCCGGGTGCGGACGAGCTGAACATCAAACTCGGTGAGTCGCTGGAAGGCAAAGTGATGGTGCGGCTCGTGGATATGAACGGCAAATGCATGCTTTCGAGAAGCTATACCAATCCGGCGGAAGTGATTTCGGTGCCGGGGATCAGGCCGCTTCGGGCAGGGATGTACGTGGTGGAAGTGGAATCGGCCGACGGCGTGGTACAGAACACGCGATTCAATAAAAATTAATTGGCAGTAGGTTAAAATGGTAATATCAAAAAGGTCTGTAAGATTGCTTACAGACCTTTTTAGTTTTTATTTCCGCAGGAATAACCGGCTCGTAGCTTCGGTGCCGTCCTTGCGGGCCACTTTCAGCAAGTAAGTGCCGCCGGGTACGCTTTGGATGTCGAGCTCCCCGTCGGAGGCCACACGCACGTTCCGGTAGAGGCGGCCGGAAACGTCAGTCAGCGTCACGCGGGTAATACCTGCCGGATTGCTGACGTACACGGGTCCGCTGGCCGGATTGGGATACACCCATTGCCCTGCCGATTGCCATTCTACAACTCTCACGCGACTGTATGCCTGCGCTCCATCGGTATCGATCATGTGGAGGCGGTAGAAGTTCTTGCCGCCGGATGGTCGTAGGTCGGTAAAGCGGTACTCTTTGCGGATAATGCTTTCCCCCGATGCTTTTACGGCTCCCACCACAGCCCAGGCCTTGCCGTCGGCGCTCCGCTCTATGTCGAAACGGTCGCTGTTGGTTTCCTCGGTGGTAACCCATGTGAGCAGTGCGGTTTGGCCCTCGGGCTTCGCATCGAAAGAGGCGAGCGTAACCGGCAACGGGGTGACGCGCGAGGCAAAAGTGTAGGCTGTGTACGTGTTGGGAGCCAGCCCGCTGACGGTCGTGATAGAGCCTGCTGTGAAGCTGCTGGCCCCGCCGAGGACCGAAGTCGCGTCGACCTTGGAGATAATGGGGACCCATTGAGAACCGTTCCAGCCTGCGATCGTCAGCTTGTCGAGCTGTGCGGCGGTGAGGCCCGAAATGTTGCTGCCGGCATCCCAGGTGAGCGTAATGGGCGTGGTGTTCGTGCCATTGATATCCCAGTATTCGATCGTGCTGACGGCCTGCAATGTAGCCTCGAATGTGGCCGATGGGAATGGCCCGCCGGCAGGAAGCACCGGGTAATTGCCGCCTCCGAGGTTGTTGGTGATGGCCGAAGTCGGGTCGGAATGATAGTAGGCGCCATCGGTGGCATCACCGGCCGCCGCGAACGGGCCGTAGAACCCATTATCGCCCACCGGGAACACAAATTGCGAGGTTCCGTACTTCCTTACATAGCCATCCACGTGCGCGGCGTCGGACGCGCCGGTATGCGAGGTGTTTGCCGCGAAGTTCAGGACGCCGTTAGGGTCCGTCCGCACCGTACCGATAATGCCGGGCAACGCGCCGCTGCCACCGTTCACAAAGTCGTGTGTCCCGAAGAAGGTCATCTGGGCGCCTCCAAAAATGTAAGTATTGCCTGAACTGCCCTGCTGGGCCTGCACCGTCCCCGATAGGGCGAGCAGCGCCAGGAATGCACCGCGGTGCACCCATGATCCTGAATAAGTTGCTCTTTTCATGATACGGGCTCGGTTATTTACCAATGACTGAGCGGGATGCATCTTTCCCCGATGCGTTTTTCAGCAGGCTGCGCAGCGACGCGACTTCTTCCTGCGAAAGGGTCTTTCCGGAAAGTTCTGCGGTGAGCGAAGCATTTTTCGCTTTGAGCTCGGCTACTTGCGCCTGCAATTGCTCGATGACCGCCTGCTGCTCCTGAACCGCCTTCACGATCAGCGGCGTTACTTTGCCATAGTCGACCAGCCAGGGCTCCGTTTTCGGGTCTTTTCCGCCGACGGTCACGGCATTAGGGAATACTTTATAAAGATCCTGCGCGAGGAAGCCGGTAAGGCGGTTTTTCTTTTCGTCGATTTTGTAGTTGTAATCGGCTACACGGATCTTCATCAGGTCGGCCAGGCCGTATCGGGTTTTGCCGATGTTTTCTTTCAGGCGGATGTCGGACGTGGTATTGTATTGTACCGAGTTCACGTTGTTGGCCGGACTGCTGATGGAACCGATGGTATTGCCCGAACGGTTGAAGATCTGCCAGTTCAAGGGGTCGCCGCCGCCGATCACTTTTGTCAGATACAGGTTCGCGCCTACCGACGAGCGCTGTACCGCCAGTGTACCGGCAGGATTGAGCTCCACGCCATCCTCATTGGAAGTCCCGAGGATCATCGAGCCCGAGAGCGCTCCCGCGGGGGTCACACGGGTAATGCCCGCTACCTGCAAGCGCGAGTTGGGTGCAGTAACGCCGGTTCCGATGCCGACAAGGCCGGCCTGGGTAACGGCCATACGTACGCCGCTGTGGTCCTGAATGGTGAAAGCGAGATCTCCCAGCGCGGCATCGCTGCGCATGGCAATACGCATCGGGTAGCTGTCGCTGGTGGTATTGGAGAAGTCGATGTAACCATTTGTGACCCCCGCATTCGCCGATGGGTCGCGAAAGAGCTTGATACCGCCATCCGGCGTTATCCGGGTGCTTTTCAGGTTGTCGGTGGTACGGGCTTCCACGTGCCCGTTCCGGTAAATCCAGGCGTTTTTGGTCCCACCGGCGTCATTGGTCGTTCCCCGCAGATACCAGGCGGTGCGGTTAGGGGCCACGTAGCTAACCCAGCTGCCGCCTTTACAGACGTATTGTTGCCCGAAGGTCGGGCTGGTTTCCAGGGTGTCCGTATACAGCTCGCCGTCGGTACAGCTTCCGTTTGGCTGGCCGCTGCCGAAAGTGTAGGTGTAGCTGGCCTCACTGGCCGTGGCAACCCATTTTGTGCCGTCATTATAATAAAAGCCGGGCACCACATCGTTGGCCGTGGCCGTGTTGTAAACCGTCATACCGGCCACATGTGCATTAAGGGGAGAAGGACTTGTAGTTTGTGTAAGTGGAAGACGGGGCAGTAGCAATCCTTTACTCGCGCTTTCTACTTCGAGCATGGAATTGGCATTGATGGTGGTCGGGTTGTCGCCGATTTTGACCTGCGCAAACAAGGGCGAAACCAGCAGGCTCAGCCCGAACACCGCAGCTGCGGCGCATCGTTTCTGGATTTGTAATAGTTTGATTTTCATAAGATAAGGTTGTTTTTAAAAGAAAGGTTGATAAAGGCAGCCTTCGCCCGGGGAGTGGGGGAGGGTAATCGAAATATTTCTTGACCGAAAGGTCTGGACTTGCCGATGGATTTGTTGTACCCGAGGAAGATGGCGTAGCTAGAAAAATTTCTACAAAAAAATGAGGTGGTCTTTTGTGGCTTTGACTGGTGCTGACTATGTATGGCAATAGACGAATGTCTATGCATGCCGTAGTACTTCTAATATTAAAAGTAGTAATTGTCAGGAAAACATGTATTTTAGTAATTTGACACGTAAATAGCCCCCGACCCACAATAAAATTGAAATATGAGAATCCTCCTGATCGCGTTGATTTCTCTCATTCTGCACGGTTTTTCCGCTTCCGCGCAGCAGGAGGAGTACATCGTTTCGCAGTACAATACCGATAACGGCCTTCCGCAAAACAGCGTCAAAGACATTGTTTTCGACGAGTGGGGTTATTGCTGGCTTGCGACCGAAATGGGAATGGTGCGTTACGACGGACAACGTTTTGTCACCTACGGCACATCCGAACTGCCGGGTTTGAAATCGGCGCGGGTAGAAGGGCTCACAAGCGACGCGCGCGGGACGTTATATGCGCGGTTGTACGGTGGACAGATCATCCAAATAGCGGTTTCGGGAAGCCACGCGGCGCCTGCGCCGGTTTTACTGCCGGCTTGGTCGGTACATGTGGGACGCCAGGGAGTGGCGGTGGTGGATAAAGAGATGTGCCGTAAGCTTGCCCACTTCTACAATCATCTGGGGCGCCGGCTATTCCTCTATTCGTCGAGTATTTCAGATGATGAAGTTTATCTTCGGAACGAGGAAAGCCTGCACTATTTATCGGGAAAGCTGCAAGTACCCTCGAAAATAAGGGATTACATCGGCCGGAAGCCACAGTATGCCCTGTTTGCCGGACGGCTCCTGGTTTGTATCATGCGCGGAAACCAGGTTGAAGTGTGGAAAGACGGCCGGTTACTGCCGCGGTATACCTCCATTAACGGGCCGCTGACGTCCAATGCCCATTTCCTTTCCGGTGATTTCCTGGTATTCCCCTCTTCCGACGGATTTTATGCGTACGCGGGCGACGACCTTTATCAAGTGTTACTGCGTAACGGTCGTCTGGATTCCGAGCTGGTATTGAAAGGGATTCATGTCCCGTTCCTGAATTGTGTCCGTTTCGCTCCCGAGCAAGGTGCCTATTACCTGGGCTCCACCACCGACGGGCTGTTTGTCGTGCAGAAGAAACAATTCGCCGCGCCGCCATTCCACGCGCCGGTACTCGATCAGAGTCTTTATGCACAGGCGAAAGCGGGGGATGAGAGCTTGGTTGTAAAAAATACGTTGATTTCGATGCGCGAGAAGCCCCGGCAACTGCCGTTCGAGCCAGGCATTGCTTCGTGGTTTTTCGCACCCGGCGACGGGCAGTTGTATTATGAAGAGAATTACAAGCTCAACAAGCTCAACATAGCAAATGGCCGTAAGCAGGTGGTTGCCTCTGAGAATAAGATCATCCATATGAGTCCGGGGAAGGAAGGGCAGTACTTTTTTGCGTCGGCCACCGGGTTTGGGAAGCTTGTGAACGACAAAGCCGAGGGGTTCAAGGAGTTTCCGCAAAAAGCCAATATCCTGTTTGCGAAACAGATCCGCCCGTCGTATTTTCTGGTTTGCACCGAAAAAGGGTTGAAATGGTATGATTATGAACGTCACCGCATTGATAAGTCGGTGCTGGAATCCATGCCGATACGCACGGTACATGTGGAGGCGGCCAACAAGATATGGATTTCTACCTACGGAAAAGGATTTTACTTAATGCTTAACAAGAAGCTCTACCGGCAGCCTTCCGGGCCCCGGCAGGCGCTTACAACCGTTCATTCGTTTATCGAGGATGGGCAGGGTTTTTTCTGGTTGCCCAGTAACAATGGCCTCTTCAAAGTAAGAAAAAGCGAGTTGCTCGCGTATTCGGAGGGGCGGACGGACAAAGTCAATTTTTTCCGTTTCGACCGGACCGACGGCCTTCCTACCAACGAGTTCAACGGCGGTTGCGATCCTTCCTATCTGTGGTTGAAAGACAGCCTCCTGTCGTTACCTTCCATAAAAGGACTGGTATGGTTTTACCCCCATAAAATCAAACCTTACTATCCAGATCGCGCTATTTTTGCCGATAGTCTTACCGTGAAAGGCCGTCCCATTGCATTCAATACCAAAGGCATTTCCCTCTCGCCGGATTTCAAGTTGCTTGCCATCCATGTGTCGTCGCCCTACTTCGGCAATCCCGAAAACCTCGATCTCGAATACCAGGTGACCGGCCTGGACCCGGCCTGGCATAAAGTCGAGCGTAATGGGCAGGTTACGATCACAAGCCTTCCGCCGGGAGACTACAAACTGCTGGTAAGGCGGAGCGGGGTGGACGGAACCGTGGAATTTACTTTTCCTGTGGAGGTGCAGCCGTGGTTCTATAATACGTGGTGGTTCTATACATTTTGCATTTGTATATCGGTCGGGGTAGGTTACCTGTTGTTTAAAAGGCGACTTACCAAGCTGCAAAAGGAAGCACATGAGCTGGAAAACGTTATTTCCGCCCGTACGGGTGAACTGAAAAGCGCCGTGGATGACCTGGCAAAGTCGGAGATGGCCCTGCTGGAAAGCAACCGGTTCAAGGACCACGTGATTACGATGGTGCTCCACGATATGCGGTCGCCGCTCCGGTTTATTTCGCTCATCAGCGGTAATCTTTTGAAAAACCACAAGCATCTTACGTCTTCCGACCTCGACGCATACCTGGGCGACCTGCATATGGGCACGCAAAACCTGCTGGGCTTTACCGAGCAGTTTTTCATGTGGATCAGTACGCAGCAGCAGGGGTTCAAAATCAGCAAGAACCTTTTCCCGTTGAATGCTTTATTCGAGGAGATTGCGTCGCTTTACAAGGAGCTGTTTAAAGTGAACCATAACCGGCTCACTATCGTGCGCACCGATCTGGAATGCGTGTCGGATTACCAGATCCTTTCCGTCATTATCCGTAACCTGATCGACAATGCGAATAAAAACACGACCGACGGGGAGATCACGCTTTCCTGCCGGCAGGAGCACGGGCAGTTGCTGATCTCGATCAGCGACACGGGGCAGGGACTGAACGACGAGCAGATCGCCCTCTTTATGAGCCGCGACAGGCAAGCGGGCAACCGCGGCACGGGCAGCTTACTCATTCATACGATGCTCGATTACATCCACGGCAGCATTTCGATCGCCAGCGAACCCGGGAAGGGCAGTACTTTTACGATTCTCCTTCAAAATCTGAATCAATCCGATACATCTGGGCCAGGTGGTTCAGTTCCAGCAGGTTCTTGATTTCCAGCTTGTCGAAAACCCGGCAGCGGAAACTGCTGGCCGTGGAGGCGCTGATGGACAATGCATTGGCGACTTCCAGCGCACCATAACCTTTGAGCAGGAGCAGCGCTACTTCAAACTCCCGTTTCGAGAGTTTATCGAAAGGCGTATTCGCCACATTACCGATCAATGCGTTGGAAAAAATCTCGCTCTGGGACCTTGAAATGTACCTGCGGCCCTGGCTTACCACCTGGATGGCTTCGGCCAATACCTGGTCCGGTTCGGTTTTGTTTACGTACCCGAGCGCGCCCTCGCGAAAGAAACGGGCCGCAAAAACCTTGTCGGGCTTCATGGTTACGACCAGGATTTTCAACTTTGGGCGGACGCGTAAAATATCCGGGATCAGCGCGAGCTCGTTGGTCTCGGGCATATTCAGATCGGTAATGAGCATGTCAAATTCCTGCCCGGTGATCTTCCCGATCACTTCCCGGCCTGTTTCAGCAAATTCTACGGTCACGTTGAATCCCAGGACTTCTTTGACGACCATCTGAAGTCCTTTCCGGACAAGCTGGTGATCGTCGGCTATTAGTATGGAGAGCGGCATATGGGCAACGGGTCCTTTCAGGATTACGGTTTGGTCGTAATGACTGAAATTAATGCATTTCAACCTGAATTACAAAAGAGCGGCGGGGCATTAATTTGATAAAACCGAGGCCAGTTCGACAATGTTGATGACGTTCTTCTTCAACATCACCGTCCGTTTGATGGTACTCACCGTGCTGTGCCTCACGTTGAGCGCCGACGCTATTTCCGAGGTTTTCATCCCGCTGACCAACAGCCCTGCCACTTGCTGTTCGCGTGGCGAGAGCTTGTTGGGCTTTCTTTGCAGGTTATATTTGAGGAAGTTACGGATCTGAGCCTGGTTGACGGGGTCGAACAGGAATTCATAACCGAACTGTTGCAGCGTGCTTTCGCAGATGTACCGCCGTGAGGCCAGTACCTCGCGGAGGCATTTTTCGGTTTCCTGGTCGGGGCAGCCTTTGGAAATGCACCCGCTGGCCCCCGATAGCAGAAGCGACAATGCCTTTTTGTAAAGGTTATCATTATACATCACCACCCACGGGATAGTGCTGTGTTTCTGTATGATCTTCGCGTCTATCCCCGTCTTTTCATTCACTCCCACTACGACCAGGTCGATTTTGTGGCTTGTAAGATATTTCGAAACGCCCGCAACGGTGCTGGTTTCAAAAAATGTAAACTTGCTGTCGAGATTTTTGAAAAACTCTTTAAGACCCCTCAGGATAATCGGGTGGGAGTCGTATAAAATGACGTGGAACATGGTGATGATAAGGGTCTGCGAAATGCGTGCCGGCAAGCCGGTGTTTGATATACGTTAGTCCAGAGTCTGAATGGCTTGCACCAGATTGGTGACCGAAAGCTTGCGGAATGCGCGGGCTTTCAGGGTGCTTACGGTGCTATGCTGAATCTGAAGGCGGTCGGCGATCTCGCCGGTTTTCAGGCCGGTTTTGAGCAATGAGGCTACTTCCGACTCGCGGCTGGTGAGCTGGCGTACGCGCGGGCGGTACGCGCCGGCGCCATTGCGGATAGCCCTGAACCGCCAGTACTCGGTGTTTACATGCGCCTGCGTGGTCGCACATACGTAGCGCCGTTGTTGAAGTACAGCCGAAATGCCTTCCCTCAATGCTGTATCGGTACATTTTTTCGACATGCACGCGCCGCCGCCCAGGGCCATCAGGTCCATGGCGTTTTCGGCCCCTTCTTCGGTGTAAAGTACCGCAGTTTTTGGAAGGATAGCGGAGATGACTTCGTTGTCGAGGGTGTCGACGTCGTTTACACTCAGTACCACGAGGTCGAAACGTTGCGTCGTGGCCAATTTGTAGAACTGGCGCTCGCGACCGGCTTCGGTCACTTTCATGCGCAGGTCCATGGTATCCAGCAGCAGGCGGATTCCTTTACGTGAAATCGGGTGTAAATCGAATACTAATACTTTCAGGGTGCTCTCAGGTTTCATTTTCACGGGGCGGTCTGTTTTCACAGTACAAAGATTCACCCTCTGCGGATTTTTCGCAGTGGCTCTCCACCGACCCGTTTGTAGCTTTGCAGCCACAGCCGGATACATCCAGCTTAACGGTACCCTTATGCGCCCTCGTTCCGGAACCGATACAGGAACGGCGCTTTGTTGGCAGCCCCGGTAAACTTCTTTTCCAGCCGCTCGAGCACATTCAGATCGAGGATTTTTTTCTGGAAATTGTTCCTGGCAAAGGCGCGGTCGAAAATCGATTCGTAGAGTTCCTGCACCTCACGCATGGTGAAAGTCTCTGGTAACAGATTGAATGCGATGAGCTTCTGATCGAGGTTAAGCTGCAAGGTTTCCAATGCGGACCTGACCATTTCATGATGGTCCATGATCATCGGCGGCAAATCCCGGACCGGGTACCAGTCGATGGATTCGTCGAGTTCGGTTTTCCGGGGTACTACTTTATTGATATCCACCAATGCGTAATAGCCGATCGATACAAACCGCTGGGTGATCCAGTCGAACTCCTTGCGATCGAAACGTTTGTCGCCTAACGTATCCTCATTCAGTTCGATCAGCCGTTCCAGGAAGCGGATATTCGACCGGGGCGCATCACCGAATACCCTGAACTGTTCCAGGTAAATGTCCTTGATGCCCGTCCGGTCTTCGAGGATCCGGCGCGCTGCATTGTCGATCCCCTCGTTCTGGTAAATAAAACCACTCGGTAAAGCCCAGAAATCGCCCCGGAAGTTCAGTTTGGGTACTAAAACGCTAAGCTGCGAATCCTGATAACCCAAAATGACGCAGTCGATGGAAAGCTGCTGAATGTAGTTCTGTTCGCTCGGTGAATGTATGTCCCTCATGGAATAACCGCTATGGAATAATCGCTTTGAAATGGTCGACTGATTTTAGCCCGGCAATATCGCTGATACGGCTTTCCCGCCCAAAGCCGGCGCCGGAAACATTTTGTGAACCGTTTGAGTCAATACGCGCATATGCTTCAATTAGGCCATTTATTGCATTGTTGAAATAATTAATAGAATAAATTTTATTGTCTTAAAGATAGACAATAATGCTTTTTACTGTACATTTGATGGTCACTAATTCAAACGACCTAACCAGATGAAGAAAAAATTACAGGGAGTGCTGCTTTGCTGTGCATGGCTCCTCGTCGGTCACGTAATGGCGCAGGCACCCAAAATGCAGGTGCTGGTTTTCAGCAAGACCGCGGCGTTCAGGCACCCGTCGATCGAAGCCGGAAAAAAAGCGCTGGGCAAAATGGCGACGGAAAAAGGTTTTGGCGTCAGCTTTACGGAAGATGCCGCACAGTTTAAGGAAAGCAATCTGAAAAAATACAACACGGTGATTTTCCTGAACACCACCGGCGATATCCTCGATGCCGAGCAGCAAAGCGCATTCGAACGGTACATCCAGGCGGGTGGCGGCTATGTGGGTATTCACGCGGCCAGCGATACCGAATACGAATGGCCCTGGTATGGGGCATTGGCCGGCGCGTGGTTTCTCGACCACCCGATGCCCAACAATGTGCAGAAAGGGAAGTTCACCGTGACCCAGAAAAACCATTGGGCAACCCAGGGAATGCCGGACGAATTTGAGCGGAGCGACGAGTTTTACAGTTTCAAAAACATTTCCCCGAAAATCAACGTCGTCCTGAAAATCGACGAAAAAAGCTATACCGGCGGTAAAAACCCGGATTTCCATCCGATGAGCTGGTACCAGGAGTTCGATGGCGGCCGGTCGTTTTACACCGCGATGGGGCATACCGACGAAACTTTCGAAGAACCGCTATTCCTGAACCACCTGTGGGCGGGTATTCGCTATACGACGGGCGGCGACACGCCGAAACCGGTCGATTTTGCCAGGGCGCGCCCCGAAGAGAACCGTTTTTCTAAAGTAATACTGGCCGAAAAGCTGGACGAACCGATGGAGTTGAGCGTGCTCGGCGACGGTCGTATCCTCTTTATCCAGCGCAAAGGCGAAGTGTTGTTGTACCATATTAAATCCAAAGAACTCAAAACCATTGCCAAATTGCCCGTAAGCACAAAGTACGTGAGCAAAGAGGGTAAGGAATCGATGGGAGAGGATGGCTTGCTGGGGTTGAACAAAGACCCGAATTTTGCGCAAAACCACTGGATTTACCTCTACTACTCCGATCCGAACGAGTCTAAAAATGTGCTTGCCCGTTTTGAACTGAAAGGCGACGAGCTGGACCTGGCTTCGCGCAAAATATTGCTCGACGTGCCTACCCAGCGCGAGGAATGCTGCCATACCGCGGGTTCCATTGCGTGGGACAAGGACGGGAACCTGTACCTGTCGACCGGCGACAATACCAACCCGCACGGCTCCAACGGTTACAGCCCGAGCGACGAGCGCGCGGGACGTGAGGCCTGGGATGCGCAGAAATCGTCGGCGAATACCAACGACTTGCGTGGCAAGATCATCCGCATTAAGCCGCAGCCGGACGGTACGTACACCATTCCGGAAGGCAACCTTTTCCCGAAAGGAACAGCGCAAACACGTCCCGAAATTTACACGATGGGCCACCGCAACCCGTTCCGTATTGCGGTAGACCAGCATACGGGCTACGTATATTGGGGAGAGGTGGGGCCCGACGCCGCCAAGCCGGATGCCAACCGCGGTCCGGCCGGGCATGACGAGGTGGGCCAGGCCCGGAAGCCGGGCAATTTCGGCTGGCCGCATTTCGTGGGCGACAACAAGGCTTACAACAAATACGATTTCACGGCCAGCCAGTCGGGAGAGAAATGGGATGTGGCCGCCCCGACGAACAATTCGCCGAGCAATACCGGTTTGAAAGTACTGCCGCCGGCGCAGAAGGCATTTATATGGTATCCTTACGACGCCTCGCCCGAGTTTCCGCTCGTAGGTGCGGGCGGACGCAACGCGATGGCAGGTCCGGTGTTCTATTCGGACGATTTCAAGAATGCCTCCGGGTCGTTTCCCGCTTATTATAACGGTAAACTTCTGGCTTATGAATGGATGCGCGGCTGGATTATGGCGGTTACGATGGATAAGGAAGGAAACTACGCATCGATGGAGCGCTTTATGCCGAGCTACAAATTCTCGAACCCGATGGATATGGAATTTGCACAAAACGGGGATTTGTATATGCTCGAATATGGTTCCGGCTGGTTCTCCGCCAATGACGACGCCCGTCTGATCCGTATCGAATACAATGGTGGAAACCGCAAGCCGAAGATCGAAATGGCTGCCAGCAAGCAAGGCGGTTCGGCGCCGCTGGCATTGAAACTGACCGCGGCCGGTACCGACGATGCCGACGGGGATGCATTAGCCTATTCCTGGAAAATCACCTCCAAAAATGGTTTTACCAAAACCATCAATACCCAGGATGCGCAGCTGACGCTTGCGAAAACAGGGCTGTACAAGGCGACGTTGACCGTGAAAGACGGCAAGGGCGGCATTTCGACCCAGTCGCTGGATGTGACAGTGGGCAACGAAGCGCCTGTGCTGAGCCTGGATATGCCGGGGGCGAACAAGTCGTTTTTTGTGCCGGGCAAGCCGTTCCAGTATGACGTGAAAGTGAAGGATAAAGAAGATGGTACATTAGGTAGCGGTATTGACGAGGATCGCGTGGCGGTCAATATCGATTACCTGCCCGAAGGGTTCGACAAAGTGGCTATTGCGCAGGGGCACCGCTCTGCCGACGCGGCCGCAGCATTCGCTACGGGTAAAAAACTCATCGAAGCGAGCGACTGCAAGGCCTGCCATGCGATTAGTAAGAAGTCGATAGGACCGGCCTACACCGATGTGGCCCGCAAATACAAAGGCAACGGCTCGGCGGTGGAAACGCTTACGAAGAAGGTGATCAACGGCGGCGGCGGCGTTTGGGGCGAAACGGCCATGGCCGCGCACCCGCAGCTCTCGGCGGCCGATGCTTCGGAAATGGTTAAATACATCCTGAACCTTTCGGGAGACGCCGCAGCGAATGCCGCATTGCCGGTGAAAGGGAGCTATACCGCCGCATTGCCTAATGGCGACAAGGGCAAGGGCGTGTTCGTGGTGCGTGCCGCGTATGAGGACAAAGGTGCGAAGGGATTACCCGCGCTGCGTTCCGAGCAGACATTCGTCCTGCGCAATTCGAACCTCGACGTGCATGGTTTCGATGTGTATGACAATGTCAATAAAATGTCCTACGGCGGCAATAACCTCGCCATTCCTTCTAAAACAGGAGCTTATATGGGCTTGAAGCAGGTCGACCTGAACGGTGTTTCAGCTTTCCGCGTGATGGCCATGGCGCCGAAACCGCAGCTGAATGCGTCGGGCGGAAAGGTAGAACTACGGCTCGACAGCCCTACCGGCAAAGTAATCGGCGAATCGGCATTCCTGGAACCGTCCGACAAGCTGGATTTCAAGCCGTCGACCCTGGATATCCCAGTGAAACTTCCTGCCGCGGACGGCAAGCCGCATGATGTGTATATGATTTTTGTAAACCCTTCGAAATCTTCCGGCAGTCTGATGGTTGTTATGAGTGCACAGGCAGTGCTGGCGTCTGCGGCGCAATAGCGTTGTAATCTGGTATTGATTTGTGTTTGGCGGTCCGGTTCTTCGGACCGCCTTTATTTTTGACTACAACTATTCAGTTTTGAGCGATTTGACCGGGTCGGTCAGTGCGGCCTTGATACTCTGAAAGCTAACTGTAAGCAATGCAATACCGGTGGCGATCAGTCCGGCCAGCAGGAATATTTGCCAGGAAATCTCGGTGTGGTAGGCAAAGTCGTTCAACCAGCGATCCATCACGTACCAGGCGGGCGGCGTGGCCAGCACGATGGCGATGAGCACCAATTTGATAAAGTCCCTTGACAACAGCGTTACCACACTGGCGACATTGGCGCCGAGCACCTTTCTGATGCCGATTTCTTTGGTGCGCTGCTCGGCCGTGAATGCGGCCAGGCCTAGTAACCCAAGGCAGGAGATTACAATGGCCATAATCCCGAAATAGCGGATAAGAGTGCTTACGATCAGCTCCGAGCGATACATTTTTTCGAAAGACTCGTCCAGGAAATGGTATGTGAAAGGATAATTCGGGTTGAATGCGTGCGTCACCTGTTCGATGTGTGCCAGCGCGCGGGAGGTCTGGCCTGCTTTGATACGGATCATCATGTACTCGGTATTGAGCCCTTTATAGTGGACCAGTATCAGCGGCTTTATCGCGGTGTGGAAAGAGGTAATGTGAAAGTCTTTCATCACACCTACGATAGTGCCCTTACCCATCCAGAATTTCACCTGTTTTCCCACAGGGTCCTGCATTTTCATCATGCGGGCTGCGGCCTCGTTGATGATGTAATTGGTGGTGTCCGCGGCGAATTCTTTGGAGAAATCGCGCCCTCCGGCCAAGCCGATGTTCATGGTTTTGGTAAAATCGTAGCCCACATAGGTAGCATATACGGTATTGTCGATGCCCGGGTCGCGGCCGGTCCAGTCGAGGTCGCCCGAGTTGCCGTAGATATTGGTCGGAATTTCACCAACCGTGGTGGCTGCCGAGACCATCGGCGATGCGAGGATTTCCTGACGGAATGGTTCCAACCGGTTGCCCAGCTCACCTTCCAGCGGGAGATACACGACATTCTCCTGGTCGAGGCCGAGCCGTTTGTTCTGAATGTAATCCATTTGATTACCAATGACCAGCGTGCCGACGATCAGGAAAATGGAGAGCCCGAACTGGAACACCACCAGTCCTTTCCGTAAATGAAGGCTGCCGTTCGAAAAAGTCATTTTGCCTTTCAGTATCCGCACCGGCTGCATGGCCGAAAGGTACAGCGCCGGGTAGCTGCCCGCGACGATCCCGGTGATGACCGTCAACCCGATAATGGAACCCCACAGAAATGGGTCGTTCCAATGCAGCTCGATGTTTTTCAGGACGATCTGGTTGAATGCCGGGAGCACGAGTAACACCAGGAATGTCGCCAATATCGAAGCCAGCGTGCTGACGATCAGCGATTCGCCCAGAAACTGCATGACCAGGAATTTCTTTTCGGCACCCACTACCTTGCGCACCCCTACTTCACGGGCGCGTTTGAGCGAGCGGGCGGTAGCGAGGTTCATGAAATTCACGCAGGCGATCAGTAGGATGAACACCGCCACGACGGAAAAGATACGTACATATTCGATCCGCCCGCCGGAGGGTTTCAGGTTGGCATATTCGGTGTAGAGGTAAGTGTCGGTCATTTTTTGCAGCAGCGGGAAAGACGTGAGCTGAGGCGGTGCGGCTTTTTTGATGACCTTGCGCATGATCTTTTCGACCTTCACGGGGTCCGCATTCGGTGCCAGTAATGCATAAGTTTTGAAGCTGGAATTGCCCCACCATTTCATCCAGTCGGCTTCCTGGGCTTTGAAGTTGACGATCCAGTTGAACCGGACGGACGAGTTATGCGGAATATCTTCAAACACCGCGCTGACGATCATATCCGAGACATTGTTCAGTTTCAGGGTTTTGCCTACCGCGCTGCTTTTTCCGAAATACTTTTCGGCCATTTTGCGGGAGATGGCAATGGACGTCGGTTGTTCGATCGCCTTACTGGCAGTGCCCTCGATGAATGGTGTTTGGAATACCTTGAAGAATCCGTCTGTGGCGTAGATACCGGTTTCTTTGGTGGATTTTTCTCCTACCTGCACCAGGAGCTCGCGCCCAAAAGTGATTTTGGTAATGGCCCGGACGTCGGTGACGTTCTTTTCCAGCGCTTCCTGCCATGGCCCCGGTGTAACGTCGCTCACGCCGGTCTGGCCGCGTTCACTGTAAGCGGAACGGACGTAATAGATGTCCGAAATGCCGGGATAAAAGCGGTCGAACGACAATTCGTCTTTCACCCACAGCCAAATCAGCAGGCTGCACGCCATGCCCACGGCAAGGCCGAAGATGTTGATGAAGGAAAACAGCTTGTTTTTGAGCAGGCTGCGGATGGCGATATTGAAATAGTTTTGAAGCATGGCAGGCCGGTTTGTGACTGTTAAGGGTCGAATTACCAATATCTAAAAAGGCGTTCCAAGATTGCTTTATTGTTATATTTAATTGTAAATCAATGTATTGATAATATGCTGAATGGGTTATTATGTTCAATTTCGGACAGGAGCCGGAGCCGGGCGGACAATCCGGCTTCGAAAGCAGGTTTCAGAAAATAAAGTAAATGTGCCGGCTACCCATTCTTTTCCAGGCACATCACAAACACTTATGAACCAGAGAACCGCCCTGCTGCTGACTTTTATCGTCCTGAAATTCCTGTTACAATATCTTCTCATTATCCCGGGTTACGACCTTCACCGCGACGAGTACCTGCACCTCGACCAGGGCAGTCATCTGGCCTGGGGCTTCATGTCCGTGCCGCCGGTTACCTCGTGGATTGCGTGGATCATCCTTGCATTAGGTAATGGCGAATGGGCCGTCAGGTTCTTCCCGGCGCTATTCGGCGCGTTGACGCTCCTGGTGGTTTGGAAAACCGTGGAAAGGCTTGGCGGGACTTTATTTGCCTGCATACTGGCCGCTTCTTGCACCTTGTTTTCGGCTCTGCTGAGGTTGAACCAGCTCTTTCAGCCCAATTCTTTCGATGTGCTTTGCTGGACGACGCTCTATTATCTTCTGATCAGTTATATCCGTACCGAAAAGCGGCGCTGGCTTTATGGTTTCGCGGTGGTGCTCGCCCTGGGCTTTTTGAATAAATACAATATCGTGTTCGCGGTACTGGGGTTACTGCCCGCCATTTTGCTGACATCCCAGCGCAGCCTGCTGCTGAACAAGCACGTTTACTTCGCCCTGCTGCTCGCCTTGCTGCTCATCTCGCCGAACCTCATCTGGCAGTATCAGAACAACTTCCCGGTTTTTCACCATATGAAATTGCTGGCCGAAACGCAGCTCGTGAATGTGAACCGGGCGGATTTCCTGAAAGAGCAGCTGATCTACTTCATGGGCGCGCTGTTTGTGATCGTGGCGGGGCTTTACGGGTTGCTTGCTTACAGGCCGCTTGCACCGTACAGGTTATTCTTCTTCGCCATCGTTATTACCCTGGCCATTTTTACGTACCTGCGCGCGAAGGGCTATTATGCGATTGGTATTTACCCGGCGTACATTGCATTCGGGGCTGTTTACATTGCTGCAAAAGTGAGTTCGGCCTGGTTGCGGGCGGTGTTTGTGCTGATCCCCGTCGTGCTCTTCATTCCGCTGTTCAATGTGGCGTTCCCCAACAAAACGCCGGAGCAGATCATCGCCAATCCCGGGCCTTATCAAAAGCTCGGAATGCTGCGCTGGGAGGATGGAAAGGACCATCAGCTGCCGCAGGATTTTGCCGATATGCTTGGTTGGCGGGAACTGGCCGCCAAAGTCGATGCCGCCTATGCCTCCATGCCCGACCGCGAGACAACGCTCGTGCTGTGCGACAACTACGGCCAGGCCGGGGCCATTAATTATTATACCAAAGAGGGGGTCAGGGCAGTCGCTTTCAATGCGGACTATATCGACTGGTTTGATCTGAGCAAGAAATACAAGCACCTGATCCGCGTCAAAAACCGGGACGAGCGGGCAGATGAAACGAAGGGAACACGGCCCTTATTCGAGACCGGTTTCGCGGTCGATTCCGTCACCAACCGTTACGCCCGGGAAAAGGGGACGACGGTTTTCGTGTTTCGCGATGCCCGGATCGATATCAATGCGAGAATAGAAGAGGAAATCGCGGAGGAACGGTGGTAATATCTTAAAAATCAGGTGAAAATGGCCAAATAGAGGTGGTTTTTGTATAGGAATATTAGGTGAAATAATATAACTTGATATAGCGATACAAGTTCTTTTACATACTGTTCAGGTGGATAAAGTTTTCAATCTTTGAACCTAACTACTATGAAACCTCCTCTACAATTTTTGATGAAAATGATACTTTTTGGGATCATTTTCCTGGTCAGTCCTTTCCACATTTTTGCGCAAACCTGGAAGCAGATTATCAAAGTCACAGCATTAAACAACAGCGGAGAGTCGTCCGCAAGAAGTACTACTGATTTCTACGGGCGGTCTGTCGCCATATCCGGAAATTATGCGATCGTATCCGCCTACTTCGAAGATGAAGATGGCGACGGAGTGAATACCGTGGGCAACGCGGGAGCAGCGTATATTCTTCATAACAACGGCGGAACCTGGGTGCAGGTCAGGAAGATCACGGCGCCTGTCCGTGAAGCCAACGACCTCTTCGGCCACTCGGTAGCAATATCCGGCGACTATGCAATTGTGGGAGCGGTGTCGGAAGACGAGGATGCCTCCGAAGCCAATACGGTGTCGAACGCAGGCTCAGCTTACATATTCAAAAAGGATCAGGGCGGCCCGGACAACTGGGGGCTGGTAAAGAAAGTAGCGGCCCCTGTACGCGAAGTGGATGACAGATTCGGTTATGCGGTATCGATCAGCGGCGACTTTGCCATTGTGGGCGCATATGAAGACGATGAGGACGTCAATGAAACCACTACGTTGGGCGGCTCCGGTTCTGCCTATATTTTCAAAATGGATCAGGGCGGGACGGATAATTGGGGGCTATTGAAGAAAATTACCGCTGCCATACGCGACAAGCAGGACTGGTTCGGTTTTTCGGTGCACATCAAAGGGGATTACATCATTGTGGGCGCCCACCTCGAAAAAGAGGACACGCTCGAAACCAACACGTTGAATTTTCCCGGTTCGGCCTACATCTTCAAGAAGAATCACGGTGGGGTGGATAATTGGGGACAAATAAAGAAAATCGTCGCCAGCGACCGCGGCAACAACGACCTTTATGGATGGTCTGTCGCCATCAGCGGAGAATATGCCATTGTCAGCGCCTATGTGGAAGATGAGGATGCTTCGGGAGCCAATACCGTATCGTCGGCCGGCTCCGCCTACATCTATAAGCGGGACCAGGGAGGGGCCGATAACTGGGGACAGGTACGAAAGATCGTGGAACCGATCCGGGCTGAACAAGATAACTTCGGTGTTTGGGTGGCCATTGACGGCGACTACGCCGTGGTGGGTGCCTTCATGGAAGACGAAGATGCTTCCGAGGCAAATACGATGGGAAACTCCGGTTCAGTCTACCTATTTAAGAAAGATCAGGGGGGAGCAGATAACTGGGGCTTCATGCAAAAAATCACGGCCGAGGATCGAAGCAGCGTGGATAATTTTGGTGTTTCGCTGGGTATCGACGGCGAACACATCATTGTCGGCGCTTATGGCGAGGATGAAGACGCTGTGGGGGCCAATACCTTCGAAAGTGCGGGATCTGCCTATTTTTTTAAATTAGGCCCTCCGCTGCCGGTTACGCTCGTCTCCTTCGAAGCAGTCAAAAGCGAAAACCAGGCATTGCTGAGTTGGGCAACGACGATGGAAAGTAACTCTGCTTACTTCGATATTCAGAAAAGTAATGATGCCCGTGCATGGCAAACGTTGGGACGTGTATGGGCTGCCGTTAACAGTGAGCAGCTGCGGTCGTACACTTTTACTGACCACCATGCATTGCACGAAGATTCCCCCGGACTCGTAAACCTGTACCGCCTTAAAATGGTGGATATCGACGGCAGTTTTGCTTACAGCAGGATCGTTAGTCTGTCGTTTGGGGATGCCCGAAACGCTGTTCTTTACCCTAATCCGGTTTCTTACAAACTATTCTGCAATCCCGCCGATGTCCCGAAAATCGAATCCGTCGCGATCGTGAACAGCGCAGGACAGATTGTGTCGCGGTCGGCTGAAAATTTGAAAACGGGTATTCCTGTGGATCGGCTGACTCCCGGAGTTTACGTCGGGCAAATCAGGCAAAAAGCTGGAACTGTACGGTTCCAGAAAATAGTGGTGCTACCATGACGGGGCTGTTATAGCTTCGGAGTTATATTGTATTTGTTGGTTAAAGTTTTAAGTATCTTAAACTTAACTGATGTGAAACCTCCTCTGCAATTCTTGTTGAAAATGATCCTTCTTTGCATCATTTTCCTGGTCAGTCTTCTTAATGCTTCTGCTCAAATATGGAATAAGGTTGCCAAAGTTAATGCATTGAATAATGATAGTTCGTCGGCCAAAACGGCCAATGACGAATATGGGTCTGCCGTTTCAATATCCGGGAATTATGCGATCGTTGGATCGTACAATGAATCCGAAGACGGAGATGGATTAAACACCGTTTCACGGGCCGGATCTGCTTACATTCTCTACAATGATGGTGGAACCTGGGTTCAGGTGAAAAAGATAGTCGCACCTGTGCGGGAGGACGCCGACAATTTTGGAAATTCCGTCTCAATCAGTGGAGATTACGTCATCGTGGGCGCTCACCAGGAGGATGAAGACTCCGCGGAGGGTAACACGTCGTTCAATGCGGGCTCGGCGTATATTTTCAAAAAGGATCAGGGTGGGCCTGACAACTGGGGATTGGTGAAGAAAATCACGGCTTCCACGCGCGACATACAGGACCGGTTCGGTTACTCGGTGTCGATCAGCGGAAATTATGCAATTGTAAGTGCGTATCTGGAAGATGAAGATATGGATGAAACCAATACCCTTGAGAATTCCGGCTCGGCTTACATTTTCCAAAAAGACCAGGGCGGTGCCGACAACTGGGGGCAGGTCAGGAAAATAACGGCCCCTGTGCGCGGCATTGTCGATTGGTTTGGCTTTTCGGTCTCCATCAGTGGTGATTATGCCATTGTAGGGGCCAATTTTGAAGACGAAGATACCCTGGAGACCAATACTTTGAGTGGGTCGGGATCCGCTTACATTTTTAAGAAAGACCAGGGCGGGGCCGACAATTGGGGCCTGGTAAAGAAAATCACTGCCGATGTCCGGGCCGATGGAGATAGTTTTGGCTGGTCGGTATCCATCGACGGGAGCTATGCCATCGTCGCAGCTTATACGAAAGCGGGCTACATTTTTAAGAAGGACCAGGGAGGAACAGACAATTGGGGACAGGTACAAAAAAGGTCCAGCTGGGCCGCTTCGGTGGCGATCAGCGGTGATTATGCGGTGGTGGGCGGATCAAGCTCCGCTTCTTTTTATATGAAAGACCTGGGAGGGACGGATAACTGGGGGCCGATGCAGACCGCTAACCACGGCGGAAATTTTGGTTTTGCCGTGGGTATGAGTGGAGATTTTACCATTGTCGGCGCCTATTCGGATGATACCTTCGGGGCCGCATATATTTACAATTTAGGTCCTCCGCTGCCGGTTACCCTTGTCTCCTTCGAAGCAGTCAGAAACGAAAACCAGGGGTTGCTGAGTTGGGCAACGACGATGGAAAGTAACTCGGCTTACTTCGATATTCAGAAAAGTAATGATGCCCGTGCATGGCAAACGTTAGGACGTGTATGGGCTGCCGTTAACAGTGACCACCTGCGGTCGTACACTTTTACTGACCACCATGCATTGAATGAAGATTCCCCTGGACTCGTAAACCTGTACCGCCTTAAAATGGCGGATATCGACGGCAGTTTTGCTTACAGCAGGATCGTTAGTCTGTCGTTTGGGGATGCCCGAAACGCTGTTCTTTACCCTAATCCGGTTTCTTACAAACTATTCTGCAATCCTGCCGACGTGCCGAAAATCGAATCCGTCGCGATCGTGAACAGCGCAGGACAGATTGTGTCGCGGTCGGCTGAAAATTTGAAAGCGGGTATTCCTGTGGATCGACTGACTCCCGGGGTTTACGTCGGGCAAATCCGCAACAAGGCAGGAACGTTTCAGTCTCAAAAGATAATCGTGGTGCGTTAGCAGGCTAGCTGATGATCTTTGCACGGTGGGCGAGGCCCCAGTAATGCAATTCTTCCAGCACTTTTTCGAGCGAGGCACCATGTTCGGTAATGGAATATTCTACGGTCGGCGGGAAAGTATCGAAAACCCGCCGATTAATCAGCTGGTTCATTTCCAATGCTTTCAGCTCTTTGGATAAAACTTTGTCGGTAATGCCGGTAACCTCCGCGGAGAGTTGTTTAAATCGCCTGGGCCCCGACGACAGCGCGAAAAGTATCAGCAATTTCCATCGCCCTTCCAGCGCTTCGAGCGCGTCGCGAATCGATAATGCGGTTTTGGGGCAGCCGTTTCCTGTCAGCATTTCAAAATATTGGGATGAATGTCGGTTTCCATTACTACCCGATTGGATAGTACTATCCGATTGGGAAAGTACTATCGGGCGGATAGCGAAGGTAAATACTTTTGCCTTCTCACAAAACATCATCTTATGTCAATCATGAAATCTTCGAAATGGCTGCCTATCGCATTGTGGATCACGCAGGTGCTGTTGTCGGTCACGCTGGTGTGGGCCGCGTGCATGAAACTGTTTCAACCCGCGGAAACGCTGTCGGCCATGTGGCCCTGGACGGGCCAGGTAGCGCCGGTGCTCGTGAAGTTGACAGGCATTGCCGATTTGTTAGCGGGTATTGGCCTGGTGCTGCCGGCGTTGCTGAATATCCGGCCGGCATTAACGTTTGTCGCCGCTGCCGGTGTGGTCCTCCTCATGCTTTGCGCGATGGCGTTTCACCTTTCCAGAGGGGAGTCGCCTGTCTTCAATATGATTTTCGGCGCGCTGGGGGTATTTGTAGCGTGGGGGAGGCGGGCTGGGGCCGCCTCCCTTTGCTGATTAATTGACCGCCAACGACAACGGCCCGAATTCCTCGAAATGAATATTCGATTGCTCGATACCGCGGTCGGTGAGGTAGCGGTAATGCTGTCGGATGAAGGGGCCGGGCCCACAAATGTAGTATTTGGCGTCGGGGTGCAGCGCTTTTGAGGGGAGTTGGTCGAGGGATACCCAGCCGAGGTATTCGTTGGCCGATAATTGGTCGGCGGAGTCGTAGAAGAAATGCTGTTCCACATGGGCTACTGCTTCGGAAATGGCTTGCAGATCGGCCTTGAATGCGTGTACACGCTCGTTGCGGCATCCGTGCACCCACGTGATGGGCGTGGTGGCATCGGTGCGCACGAGGGCTTCGAGCATGGCCATTAGGGGCGTCTGGCCTACGCCGCCGCTGATGAATACCTGAGGCTTGCCGCCCTCCGCCTGCAAGGTGAAATTGCCGGATGGTGCCGAAAGATCGACGACGTCGCCCGGTTGCACGAAGTCGTGGAGGCGGTTGCTGATCATGCCGTCGGGATGTTGGCTGCCGGCCTCGCGCTTCACCGAAATGCGGTAGTACTCGCCGTTGGGCGCGCTAGACAGGCTGTATTGGCGCGGCTGTTGCAGGTTGATTTCGGGCAGGAACAGCTGGATGCTGATGTATTGGCCGGGTTTGAAATCGGCTACGGCGCCGCCGTCGACGGGGTAGAGGTAAAAGGAAGTGATCTCTTCGGATTCCTTCACCTTTCTGCGCACCGCGAAAGGCCGCCAACCCGACCAGCCGCCCGGCAGGCTCACTTTTTCGTCGTACAGCTTTTGCTCGTGGCCGCTCATGAGCGCTGCGAGCTGGTTGTAGGCGGCTGTCCAGGCGTCGAGCAGCTGCGGTGTCGCGTCTTCGCCGAGTACTTCGGCGATGGAAGCGATGAGGTGGCGGCCGACGATCGCATAATGCTCCGGACGTATGTGCAGGCTCGCGTGCTTGTGCCCGATCGTGTCGACCACCGGCAGCAGTACCGACGGATCTTCGATATGTTCGGCGTAGGCCAGCACGGCCATGGCGAGCGCGGTTTGCTGGCGTTTGTTCTGCTGATTACCCATGTTGAAAAGATGTTTCAGCTCGGGATTATGCGTGAACATCCGGTTGTAAAAGTGGGTCGTGAGCAGCACGCCGTGTTCTTTCAATACTGGTACAGTGGCTTTTACGAGTTCTTTTTGTTGTGGGGACATGATTTTGAGTTTTGATAATAAAGGATATTTTTGTCCTTTATTTGGGTAAAAAAATTATTTGTTCAGGGTAAGCAGCCCGCGAATGAGCCCTTCGTTGAATTGGCCGATGGAAGTACTTTGCAGCATAACCACGATCTGGCTCCTGATCTTCTTGAAATCCTCGTGCAAAGGGCACGGGTTGGCTTCGGAGCAGTAGCTGAGGCCCATTCCGCAGCCGGTGAAAATGCTGTCGCCCTCGATGGCCCTGACAATGTCGGCCAGGGGACGTTGCAAACCGCCGGAATCCACATAAAATCCGCCGTTAGGCCCTTTCGACGACAGAATGAGCCCATCCCTGCTCAGTTTTTGCAGGATTTTCGCCAGGAACGCTTCCGGGGAGTTGATATGCACGGCAATTTCCCGGATGCCGACCTTCTGGCCTTCCTCCGATTTTTGAGCGATGTAAAACATCGCCCGCATCGCATATTCACATGTTTTCGAAAATATCCCCATTGGCTGATCCAGGCGCTTTGCGGCTTACCTGTTGCAAAGGTAGCAGGTGATTTTTAATAAAAGAGTTTTTTGTCTTTTATTATTTACAGGGGTTTTCAGAGACTGGAAATTTTACTATTTGATAATGGATATTCACTAATCAATCCACTATCTTCATATGCATATTCTCAACGTTAATCATTACTACTCATGAAAACAGCTCTATGCAAGTTTTTGCAGATTTGCTTGCTCATTTCCCCCGCTTTTTCCGCGCTGAAAGCCCAAACATGCTCCTTCTCAGATCTGCGTCTGAACACCCAATCGGCAGTCAATTCGTTTAGCTCCACCTGTAAGACGATTAATGGAAATATCACCGTTTCGGGTGCGGATATTACCGACCTCAGCCCATTGCAGAATATTGAAGTAATTAATGGAAAACTGACGATCCAGAACAATCCCGCGCTTGCCAGCCTGAACGGACTGAAAAAGCTTGCTGCGACTCAGCATTTGTTAATCTATACCAATAATCTGCTGACGGACCTCACCGGACTGGAAAAGCTGACATCGGTAGGGGGAACCACCCATATCCGTTATAATGCGGGGCTTGTTAATCTCAAAGGGTTGGATAGCCTCACCAATGCAAGCACATTTCACATCTCCAATAACGATTCGCTTACCAGTCTGACGGGGTTAGGCAGCCTGGAAACGGTCAGCGATGTGCTGTTGATCAGTTCAAATAAAAGTCTTGCCAGTCTTAACGGATTGAGCAGCCTGACCACCGTCAGCCGGATCCTGGTGGGGGAAAACGATCTGCTGACGGATCTTTCGGGATTGGAGGCGCTGACTTCCGTCACGTATCAGATGCACGTCAGCTCCAACAAAAGCCTTACAAACCTGAATGGTTTAACCAGCCTTAATTATCTGAGCGAAGCGTACATTAGCGACAACGACCTGATGACAGACCTTTCCGGCCTGGAGAACGTCAATGGGGTGTATTGGCTGGTGGTGGGAGAAAGCGACGGGCTCACCAGTCTGCATGGATTACATAACCTCATTTCGGCAACCAATTTTATCATCCGCGGCAATGCACTGCTGACCGATTTGTCGGGATTGGGGAGCCTCACTAACGTCGGCTGGTTGCAGATCAGCGATAATCCGGCATTGGCAAGCCTTTCGGGCCTGGGTACGGGCACGAGTACCGGACGGATTGGTGGCAACGAAAGGATTGCCGCGCTTACATTAGGCGGGCTGGTGATCAGGGGCAATACCCAACTGACCAGCTGCTCCATTGCTGCGGTGTGCGATTTTGTAAATACCAACACGGCCACCATTAGTGGAAATGGCGCTGGCTGCGATAGTCAGACTGCCGTGCAGGTGGGCTGTTCCGCACTGCCGGTGACGCTTTCCAGTTTTATGGCGGATGCCGAGGCGGGAACTGCTCTTTTGCGATGGACCACGGCTGAGGAACGCAATGCCGCCGTTTTTGAAGTGGAACATAGCCTCGATGCCCGCAGCTGGTACAAAGCCGGCGAGCAGGAAGCGACCGGTGAAAGTAATGCCGTGGTGCATTATCAGTGGGTGCATCAGACTCCCGCGGATGGGCGGAATTATTATCGTCTCAAAATGAAAGATTCAGATGGCGCCTACACTTATAGCCGGATTGCAAGCCTCAGATTTGACGGCAAAGCCGCTGCCATTGTTTATCCAAATCCGGTGTCGGATGTGTTGATTGTCGAAGATAGTAAGGAAATTGTACTGCTGAGGATTGTGAGTCCGGAAGGGAAAAAGGTGTATGAGGCCAGCAAAGTACCGGATGCGATCCCGGTAAAAGGCCTGGCTGCGGGTGTCTATCAGGTTCAGATCACCAGGCAAAGCGGAGCTGTACAAAAACATCGGATCGCTATTTTTTAGTTGAAATTGCTGATAATCAAATGCTTTCTCCGGCCTGTTTAGTGGCCGGAGATTTTTTTCAAAAATTTTTCCCAAGTCCTGTCCAGATCTTGAAAGTCGGTTGTCATTAGGTTTTTTAACTCAAAAAAATCTCAAAAAATGGAAACCAGACTTAATTTCTTCGAAAAAGGACAAAATGCAGCTAAGCCATTGTTCAACCTGAATGGCTATATCAAAAAATCAACACTCGGTCGCCAGCTGGTGGAACTGATCGACTTCCGCGTTTCTCAGATCAACGGGTGTGCATATTGTCTCGACATGCATTCCAAGGAGTTGCGGGCGATGGGCGAGACCGAGCAGCGCCTGTACGGCCTGAGCGCATGGCGTGAGACTCCTTACTATACCGACCGCGAACGTGCCGCATTTGCATGGGCCGAAGCTGTGAATGCCCTGCATGTGACGGACGAGGTGTACCGGGAAGTCGCATCGCAGTTTACCGAGGAAGAGATCGTGGACCTGACGATGGTGGTTTCGGCGATTAGAAGCTGGAACAGCATCAACATCGCATTCCCGGCCGGTATCGGGACTTACCGGGTAGGGCAGTTCGGTTGATTTTGGCCAAAACTGATTAGCTTACACATTCAAACACATCAGAAACTTCAAAACGGTACCACATCATGGACGAGTTCTTATTGGTTTTCCGCGCCGATTTCCAGAACAGGGAAAATCAGCCTTCTCCCGAGCAATTGCAGGAGCATTTTCAGAAATGGCATGCCTGGTATGATAAAATGACCTCCGAAGACCGGATTGTGGTAAGGAGGAAATGGGACCGGGAGGGGCTGGTGGTGAATGCGCAGAAGACCGTGCTCAATGGGCCATATGCGGAGATCAAGGAGTCGATTGGCGGTGCGGTGATCATCCGCGCGAAGGATTACGAGGAGGCGGCGGAGTTTGCCAAGGCAGTGCCCATTCTGGAATTTGGCGGGAATGTGGAAATCCGGAAAGCCCTCTGATTGCAGCTTGCTGATCTTTTTTGATACATTTAAGGTCTGGCCGCCGAAGGTCAGACCTTATTTATCATGAAGGAAAAAGAACTGCTGCCACATCTTTTCAGGACCGAATACCGCAAGTTAGTGGCCGTGCTTTGCTACCTGTTCGGGATAGAGCACGTCGAAATCGCGGAAGATATTGCGAGCGATACGTTTCTGGCTGCTGCCGAAACATGGGCTATCAAGGGCATTCCCGAGAATCCGACGGCCTGGCTGTATACCGTTGCCAAAAACCGGACGAAGAACCATTTGAAGCGTAACTCGCTATTCGAGCAGAAAGTGTCAGCGGAGATCCGCTATTCGTCGGATAAGGAAGCGGAAATAGAGATCGATATGTCGCCCAAGAATATCACGGACAGCCAGTTGGCGATGATTTTCGCGGTTTGTAACCCGCTTGTCCCGGGGGATTCGCAGGTAGCGCTCGCGCTGAACCTGCTTTGCGGCTTTGGCGTGCAGGAGATCGCGGATGCTTTTTTGCTGAATAAGGAGGTCGTGTACAAGCGCATCCAGCGCGCGAAGGAGAAACTGAAAGAAGGGGAGATCCGCATCGGGCAGCCGACCGTGACCGAGATCGCCGACCGGCTGGAAACCGTGCTGACCACCATTTATTTGCTCTATTCGGAGGGGTATTACTCCATTTCACAGAACACCACATTGCGTAAGGAGCTTTGCGCCGAGGCGATGCGGCTCAATTTCCTTTTAATGGAAAATGAGCTGACCGACCACCCCGAAGTGAGCGCATTGCTGTCGCTGATGTGCTTTCATTCGTCGCGGTTCGAAGCCCGTACCAACCGGAACGGCGAAATGGTACTGTATGAGGATCAGGACGAATCGCTCTGGAACCGGGAGCTTATCGAACGCGGGACCTATTACCTCAGCCGCGCTTCCACCGGCGAGACACTCAGCCGTTACCACCTCGAAGCCGGCATCGCCTATTGGCATACCCATAAGGAAGACTCGCCGGAAAAATGGGAGCGTATTCTCGACTTGTACAATCATTTGCTGGCCATCGAGTATTCGCCCATCGCCGCGTTGAACCGCATTTACGCGTTTGCCAAAGTGCAGGGGAAGGAAGCGGCGATCGGGGAGGCGAAGCATTTGAACCTGACTAACAACCACTTTTACTATTCGTTGCTGGGTAATCTCTACACGGGCATCGACACCGCGCAGGCCGTTGCCCATTACGAAACAGCCATCACGCTCGCGCATTCGGAATCCGATAAGGCAATCCTGTTCAGGAATATCGCACGTTTGCAGGATAATGTGGGTTGATAGCTATATTAGGCCCATCTAATCTTGCAGATATGTCAAAGCTATTTTCACCTGTTACTATTAAGAGTATCCAGTTTAAAAACAGGATCATCGTTTCACCCATGTGCCAGTATTCGTCCGTCGATGGTTTCGCCACCGATTGGCACCTTGTTCACCTCGGCAGCCGCGCTGTGGGTGGAGCGGGCCTGATCATCACGGAAGCCACCGGCGTGTCGCCCGAAGGCCGCATTTCATCCGAAGATCTGGGCATATGGAAAGACGAGCACATTGAAAAACTCTCGCAAATTACCGCGTTCATCAGTGCGCAGGGATGTGTTCCGGGCGTGCAGCTCGCCCATGCGGGCAGGAAGGCCAGTACGGCGGTACCCTGGAAAGGACGCGCCGAAGTGCCTCAAAGCCTGGGTGGTTGGCAAACCGTGGCGCCGTCGGCGGTTCCATTCTCTGATACTTATCCCAAACCCATCGCGTTGGATCTGGCGGGTATCGACAAAGTGGTTGCCGACTTTACCGCCGCCGCCAGACGCGCGTTGCAGGCCGGTTTCAAAGTGATAGAGATCCATGCCGCGCACGGTTACCTCGTACACCAGTTCCTGTCGCCCCTGAGCAACCACCGTACCGATGAATACGGCGGAAGTTTCGAAAACCGCATTCGCCTGTTGCTGCGCATTATCGAAGGCATCCGCACCGTTTGGCCGGCCGACCTTCCGCTATTCACACGCATTTCCGCTACCGACTGGGCCGAAGGCGGATGGAATGCCGATGAATCCGTGCAGCTCGCGCATATCCTCAAAGAAAAAGGCATCGACCTCATCGACGTCTCGTCGGGCGGTTTGGCTTCGCATCAGCAAATTCCCGTCGGCCCGGCCTACCAGCTGCCATTCGCCTCGCGCATCAAACGCGAAACCGGCATTCTGACCGGCACCGTGGGCATGATCACCAATTCGATCCAGGCCGAAACGATTCTCGTGAATGGGGATGCGGACATGGTTATTATGGCCCGGGAGATTTTGCGCAACCCGTATTTCCCACTCGAAGCGGCGCGGGATTTGAAGGAAGCGGTGGCGTGGCCGGTGCAGTATGAGCGGGGGAAGTGGTGAAAAGTCCCTTTGCAGCATTGATCACTTTCCGGCCACTGCCTCACGCGTAAGCCAGCTTGCTCAGGATTGGCGAATTATCGATGAGGGGCTTCATCCGAAAATCGGAGGCAATCTCAATGTAGGAGATTACACGAATATCTTCGTGACCCGGATAAAATTGACGAAAATCGTCGATCAGCATGTCTTCGGAGAAGTGCGTTTTTGCTTCGAAACCGAACGAGTTGGTTAAAATTACCCCATCTTTTTTCGCTGACATGGTAAGCATGTATTTGGGCATAAGGCGGTTGTTATGAGTGGTTTATCTGAAAAGATGTTCCGTGACTTGCAAAGGGATCTCCCTTTGCAAGGTTTTGTGCAAAAACCTTGCCATGTAGGTGGGTTTGTCTGTCAGAGTTGTAGACTTTACTTTATGTGATGGGTAGCTGCGAATTTTTGGCTCTGAATGCAGGAGAATGCTGGGAAATCGGCTTTCTTTATCCCGGAATGCTCATTACGAGAACAGACAACAACAGTAAAATGAAAAGTATTGGATTAGGTGTATTTTTCTTAATTTTCCAATGTGTCGTCTCGTGTAAAAGTAAACAAACCTCAACTTTTGAATATTACCCTGACGGAAAGATTAAATCCGAAAATAGGCCGATAAATGACTCTGTTTCTATTTTCTTAAGATTTTATAGCAATGGGAATGTCAGAGATTCAATGACCACATTAAATGGCTATTTATCTGGCGAAGCGAGGCACTTTTTTGAAAATGGAAAATTGAGACAGGTCTGGACTTGGAAGGATGGCCTCCCAAATGGAGCATCTAAGACTTACTACGAAAGCGGGCGGGTAATGGATGCACTAGTTTATAGGGATAGTGTACCGGTTGGCAATATGGTGAAATACTTTGATCTTCCGGGGGAACGGGTTATGTATTCTGCCAATAATGCGCGTGTAAATGGTAAGAAATGGGTTAACTGGTATGTGAAATACGACTCCTCAGGAAAAATAATGGGCGCTAGTCCGGGAATTAAAAGAATAGTAGCTTCCAATCGCGCCATTCTTGGCGATTCGCTAAAAATTGTCTTTGATGTTCAATATCCCCAGTATCAAAAGACAAAGGTTTATTTTGGAGATTATGATGAGGATTTCAAGTTGAACGACAGTTCAAGCATTAAAGGGGCATATGGAACGAAAGATAGAGTTGAGATCTTCGCCCCGGCAATAAAAATTGGAAAGCAAACAGTAAGGGGCGTTTTGGAAAATTATAGGATCTTAGATAGCTTAAAATCTGGTTTTACCAGAACTGAGGGGAAAATGATTTATTGGAGCTATGATTATGAAGTGTTGCCCAGGAATTAGCACGAACCCCTTTGCCAATATCTGTAAAATGGAATGAACCCTTACCTTAAAATTGTGGGAGGAATCATCTTGGTGACCATGGGTGTTTACTGGCTGGTAAGAAAAATTCAAGATGCCGATTATAGAGACACCCCAATTAGCACTCCCAAAATTGTCTTTTCCGCGGTTCTCAGCATAGTGCTGGGTTTGATGCTACTTTGGGAGGTGTTTTCGAACTAACTATGTGTCGTGAATAAGTTTGGAGTGAGGATTTATACTGCGGCCGATTTTGAATCGGGAGCTTCGGGAGTAGCCATTGCATGCGGAGAATAACCGAAAAACGGCTTTCTTTATGGCAGGGGAACTGGTCCTCAGAATCCATAACTAAAATGAAAGACCTCAAACACGAAAAAACACTAGCCGCGAAAGAAGCGGTCAAATATCTTTCCAGCGGCCAGGTCGTTGGCCTCGGCTCCGGGAGCTCGGCTTATATTGCCATTGCCGAGATCGGCGAACTGGTGAAGAACGGACTGGATATCAAAGGCGTCCCGACTTCCGAGAAAACCCGCGAGCTGGCTGAATCGCTGAATATTCCTCTGCTGAAAATCGAAGACGTCGATTCGATCGATATTACGATAGACGGCGCGGATGAGTTTACAACAGACTTGCAACTGATCAAAGGCGGCGGCAGCTTTTTGCTGAAAGAGAAAGTGGTAGCCTCGCTTTCCAAACAGGAAATCATCATTACGGATTCTACCAAAAAAGTGGAATTCCTGGGCAAGTTTACGGTGCCCATCGAAGTGATACCTTATGCGCAGAATTACGTTTTGACCGAGCTTAAAAAGCTGAACGGCACCGGTAAAATCCGGCTGGTCGACGGGAAACCACTGATTACCGAGCAGGGTAACGTGCTGATCGACGGTGATTTCGGACTGATACAGGACCCCGCATCTCTGGCTGATGAGCTGACCGGCATTGTTGGGGTTGTCGAGCACGGGCTGTTCATCAACATTGCGACAACGGTAATTATGGGTGTCGACGACACGACAGTCACGTTTTCTAAATAATAGATAATTTTATTATATATAAATATTGATTATATAAATTAAAGCGTGTATTCTTGGTAATGCAAACCGGGTATTACCATGAAAACACGCTTTATACTCGCATTACTGCTGGTTTCTCTGACCAGCTTTGCGCAGCAGACAGAATTCGGATATTCCGAAAATGGGCTGATCTACTCCAACGCCACGATGGGGAAACTGAAACACATCGTGGATTCACTCAATCTGAAATTCAAAGTTTGTGATCTTACCAGGGGGTTCGTGTCGCAACCGCAGTCAAAGGCGCACTACGTCTCGCTCGAAGGATGGCAAGCGAAAGTCGCCCTTGCGGATATGCAGGCAGGACTAGCTTTTGATAGTTTTCTGGCAAGATACCCGACAGCTGTGGTCGACAACGAGGTGCTTATAATCAAATATGGTACGGTAGACTACAAAGATCAGTCGCCGCTCACCGCATTTTCAAACGTGAATGGGAAGGGGTACTATGCTATTTCCCTGCCGAAGGATACTGCTGCCGCATTAGGCAGCGTGCATGGTAAATGGGTGACGCAGTACCATAAATACGGTGAGGGGATTGTGGAGGCGTTTTATTTTACAGAGGATTTTGCCCAAAGGCCGATTCCGGAAAAGTATGCCCGCTGGATTCAGTACGTCGATTGCCTGGTAGATACGACCGGGCAGATTTATACCGAAAATGCGGCGAAGACCGGCAGGACTTTCGAATACAGTTCGCATCCCAAAGGCAATGCATTGCATGAATACATCTCCGAGGTAACCCGGAGGCCGCAATGGAAGAAGGATATGACCGAAAGGGAAAGAGAAATTCTTACAAAAGCAGCCAACACCTGGGATTCGCTGCGGATTACCCGTGTAGACAGTCTGCACAAAACCTCAGACCGATTTAACGAGCTGCTGGCTGAGGCTATCGAAGAAGCGAAACAGATAGGTAATGAGAACGACTATCTGGAAGAATACATCGAACGTTACCACTCACCGGAACTTGCCTTGCAACTGAAACGCGACCGGATCGTGGTAGGCGGATGCAGCATGGACGATAGCCCGCGCCACCACGCGCTGAACATTGCGCGGTTGTCGGCCGCGACAGTGAAGTGGGAGATTTTCCTCCGTGCACACCTCGACATTATGAACGATCATTTTGAAAGGGTATCGGATGGTAGCTGGGCGTGGGCCGGGCGCAAGACTTACATCAAGGAACTGGAAGTGCTCGATATCAATGTACCCGATCTGATGATGGGGACTTTGCTCAGGATCGGTAACGTGAGCGAGAATCACTACATGGGATCGGTGGGTCGAATGGGACGGTCACTTTCTGAAAGTGCGAACCGGCAGGAAATGGAAATCCGGATGCTTGAAATGATTTCCGACACCGCCCTAGATGACTATAACAGGGCCCTGGCCTATTACCTTTTCAAAAGCTACAATTACTTCCTGCCCGATAGCGCGGCACAAGCGCGGAACAATGTGGCGTTGGGGGTAGCGATGAAAACACTGCCGCATTATCTGACGGTGAATATTGACAGGGAATAATAACGGGTGTTAATCAATACAAAAGCCGTCGGATCGAGTCCAACGGCTTTTTGTGCTTAACTACACTTAACAAAGACGCTAACCATAGTGTATGTAGGTCTGATTGGAATGCTTATTTCCAGCCGCCGCCCAGGCTGCGGTAGAGGTCTACGCGCGCAACGAGCGACTGGCTGCGGATGAATGCGAGGTTGAGTTCCGCCTGCAATGCATTGCCTTGCGCGGTGATTACTTCCAGGTAGTTGGCCATATCGCTTTGGTAAAGCAGCTGCGCATTGGAAATGGCTTGCTGCAAAATATTTACCTGGTTGCTGGCGATGGCTTCCTGCTCTTTCAGTTTCTGTGTCTGCACGAGCGAGTTCGACACTTCACCCACGGCATTCAACACCGATTGGCGGAATTCCAGCACCGATTGTTCCCGTTCGATTTTGGCTACTTCCAGGTTGGTTTTCAGCTGCCTTCTGGCAAAAATCGGGCGGGCAATGGTACCTGCCGCGATGCCGAACAAGGAACCCGGAATGTTGAACCAGTTGCTCGATTTGAAGGATTCGATACCTCCGCTCGCGGAGATGATGAGCGACGGGTACATGCTCGCCTGCGCCACGCCGAGTTCCGCATTCGCAACGAGTACGGACATTTCCGCCGCGCGCACATCGGGGCGGCGGCTCACCAATGCGGCCGGTACGCCGGTAGCGAGGCTGTCGTTCGCTTTGAAATCGGCGAGTTTTACTTTACGCTCGATCGCGTTCGGCATTTGGCCGGTCAGGATCTGCAATGCATTTTCCTGGATGGTAATGTCCTGTTCCAGCTGCGGAATGAGCAATGCAATGGCCTCACGCTGCGCTTCCGATTGCTGTACGGAAAGCGAGGTTACCTCGCCGGCGTCTTTCAGCAGGGTGGTCAGTTTCAGGGTATTGTTGCTCAGTTCGAGGTTGTGTTTCGCTACTTCGAGCTGTTTATCGAGCATGATCAGGTTGAAGAAACCTCTTGCAATGTCGGCCACCAGGCGGGTTTGTACCGCTTTGGTCGCTTCGTAGGTTTGCAGGTACTGGCCCATAGTGGCTTGCTGCTGGCGGCGGATTTTGCCCCAGATATCAGCCTCCCACGACAAATCCACCGCGGTAATATAGTTCTCGATATGGCTCGATTTCAGGAAGCTGCTCGCGCTGATCCCGTTCAAGCTGTTGCTCGACGGGCGGTTGTACGTGCCCGCAAGGCGCAGGTCGAGGCGCGGGAGTTGCAGTAACTTGGCCTGTTTCACTTGCTGTTGCGCGATATCGATGCGTTTCAGGGCGATTTGCAGGTCGTAATTATAGGTAATGCCGCGTTCGATGAGCCGCTGCAGCGTCGTATCGGGGAAGAATTCCTTCCAGCCCATGTCCGCAATGGTGGCGGTGTCGCCGTACGGCACACTGCGGTATTCGGTGGGCAGTGCCAGTTCCGGGCGCTGGTAGTCCTTGCTCACCTTGCAAGAAGCAAGCAGGGTTACCAGGGCGATCAGAACGGGTATTTGCGTTAATCTGAATGTATTTTTCATGATGTTAATCTTAAATAAACTAGTCGTCGCTGATTGGTGCCGAATCGGGCGCCACTATTGGAGCTCCGCTTCGACCAGTTCCGGTTTAGCCGGTTTTTTGACGACTTTTTCCTGCAAATACTGGAAGATCACGTACAGCACGGGGATCACGAATACACCGAAGACCACCCCGGTAAGCATGCCGCCCACCGCACCGGTACCGATCGAACGATTCCCTAGTGCTGAACCACCGGTTGCGCGCATCAGCGGCAACAAGCCAACGATGAATGCAAACGAGGTCATCAGGATCGGGCGCAGACGCAGGCGGGAAGCTTCCAATGCCGACTCTACGATGCTCATGCCGGCCTCACGCCGCTGAACGGCGTATTCGATGATCAGGATCGCGTTTTTCGCGAGCAACCCGACGAGCATGATCAGACCGACCTGTACATAGATATTGTTTTCGATACCCATCCAGTTGATGAACAACATCGAACCGAATACCCCGAGCGGGATCGTCAGGATCACCGCCAGCGGCAGGATGTAGCTTTCGTATTGTGCCGCGAGCAGGAAGTACACGAACACCAAACTCAAAACGAAGATCAGGATGATCTGCGAACCCGAGTTGATCTCTTCGCGCGTCATACCGGTCCATTCGGTTTTGTAGTTGTTCGGCAGCACCTTCTCGGCAGTTTCCTGCACGGCGCGGATGGCGTCACCGGTACTGTAACCCGGTTTCGGTGTTCCGTTGATCATCACGGCGTTGTACAGGTTGTTACGGGTGACGGTTTCCGGACCGAACACGCGTTTCAGCGTCACCAGCTGGTTGGCCGGTACCATTTCGCCTTCGGTATTTTTGACATAAATACCATCCAGCGACGCCGGGTTTTGGCGGTACAGCGGATCGGCTTGCGCCATTACGCGGTAGTATTTACCAAACCGGTTGAAATCCGACACGAAGCTTGAACCGTAGTAGATTTGCAGCGTTTGCAGCAAGTCGTTCACCGGCACATTCAATTGTTTTGCTTTGGCATTGTCGACTTCCAGCTGGAATTGCGGGTTACCAGTCGCAAATGTGGTAAATGCGTAGGCGATCTCGGGCCGCTGCATCAATGCGCCGATGAATGCATTCGTCGTATTGCTCAATTTTTCCAAAGACCCGTTTCCACGGTCTTGCAGCATAAACTCGAAACCACTGACGTTACCGAAACCATCCACGGTAGGGAAGGTGAAGAAAAACGCATTCGCGTCGTTCACGGCTCTTACCTGCTGTGACATCATGCCGACGATCTGGTTGAAATCCTGCACTTCGCCACGCTGCTCTTTCGGTTTCATGCGGATGAAGCCGACACCGTAAGGCGACGCGTTGGAGTTCGAAATGATGTTCATACCTTCCACTATGTAACGCTGATCGGAAATCGGCGACTTTTTCACAATGCTGTCCACCTGCGCCATCGCTTTCGACGTACGGTCTAGTGAGCTGCCCGGAGGCGTGTTAAGCGCGTAGAGGAGGAAGCCCTGGTCTTCGGTCGGGATGAAGCCGGTAGGCGTAGTTTTGGTCAACCAAAAGGTCGTTCCGGAGATCACGATCAGTCCGACGATGGTTACCCATTTCTGGCGGATCAGGAATTGAAGGCTTTTCACGTAACGGCCCGTCATGGACTCGAAGCCTGCATTGAATGCGGCAAAGAAGCGCGCGCTGAAACCTTTCCGTTTGCCATGTCCTTCTTCCGCATGCGGATTTTTCAGGAAAAGTGCGGTAAGCGCAGGGCTGAGCGTCAATGCGTTCAATGCGGAAATCAAAATGGCTATGGCTAATGTAAATGCAAACTGCCGGTAGAATACCCCCGCCGGGCCCTGCATGAAGCCGACCGGTACGAATACTGCCGCCATCACGAGGGTGATCGAAATGATCGCACCCGAAATCTCGTTCATCGACTCGATTGTGGCCGGTTTTGCGCCCAGGTTCGTTCGCTCCATCTTCGAGTGAACAGCCTCGACGACGACAATGGCGTCATCGACCACAATACCGATCGCGAGTACCAGCGCAAAGAGCGTCAGGAAGTTGATCGTGAAGCCGAAAAGCTGCATAAAGAAGAACGTACCGATAATCGCTACCGGAACCGCAATGGCCGGGATCAATGTCGAGCGGAAGTCCTGCAAGAAGATGAACACGACGATAAATACGAGGATGAATGCCTCGAAAAGCGTCGAACGTACCTGGTTGATCGACTCGTCGAGGAAGTCCTTCGAGTTGTACATGATGGTCGTTTTCAGACCTTTTGGCAATGTTTTGGAAAAATCGGCTACCAGCTTCTCAGCCTGGATCAGAATGTCGTTCGCGTTGGTACCGGCGGTCTGGAACACAGCCACACCGGACGATGCATTGCCGTTCAGTTTACCATTCGAAGAGTAGGTGTATGAACCGAATTCAACCCGCGCCACGTCTTTGAGGCGAATCACCGAGCCGTCGCTATTGGCTTTGATGATAATGTCCTCGTATTCTTTGTTTTGCGTGAGTTTTCCTTTGTATTTCAAAACATATTCAAATACCTCTTTACTCGCTTCACCCAAACGGCCCGGAGCCGCTTCGAGGCTTTGCTCGCGAATGGCGCCGGTTACTTCCTGAGGCGACAATCCGTAGGCAGCAAGGCGGTCCGGTTTGAGCCAGATACGCATCGAATAATCGCGCGTACCGAACGGCTGTGCCTGACCGACCCCCGGTATACGTTGCAGCTGAGGTACCAGGTTAATTTTAATGTAGTTCAAAAGGAACGTCTCGTCGTAAGTGCTGTCCTCGCTCGAAAGCGCCACGAACATGATGATCGAGTTCTGTTGCTTTTGTGTGGAAATACCGGCTTGTACAACCTCTTGCGGAATCTGACTCACCGCTTTGGAAACGCGGTTTTGAACGTTCACCGCGGCGATATCCGGGTCGGTTCCCTGTTTGAAATACACGTTCAGGGCCATGGTACCGTCGTTGTTGGACGACGAGGTCATGTAAGTCATGTTCTCAACCCCGTTCACGGCCTCTTCGATAGGCGTTGCCACTGCGCGGGCAACCACTTCAGCGTTCGCTCCCGGATATACGGCGGTCACCTGGACCGTCGGCGGCGCGATGTCGGGGAATTTGGTTATCGGCAGCGTAGTGAGCGATATAATCCCCAGGAGCAATATCAGGATGGATATTACCGTCGAAAGGACGGGCCTTTCTATAAATTTCTGAAACATATTATTGGAATTTGTCCCCGTTCACGGGGCTCATGATCGAGTGTTTTGGCAAAGCGGGAGCGGTCCATCGCATTGGGTAATGCGATGGGGCTCTGCTCATTGGTGTGGAATTCGTGAACCTTTTACACCCGGCTGTTTAGATCGGATTGGCGTGCAGCAGACTGTCCATCGACATTTTCTGCGGAGCAATGGCCATTCCATCGCGCAACCTGTCAAGTCCAGAGTATACGATCTTCTCTCCCGGCTTCAAGCCTTTGGAAATCAGATAGTAGCGTCCGCTGCGATCGGCGACCGTCACAGGGCGGCCTTCCACTTTGTTGCTGTCGAGCACGGTGTAAACCAGTACCTTGTCCTGCAACTCGAAGGTAGCCTCCTGCGGGATCAGTACCGATTTCGCTAGCTGGCGCGGAATGCGGATCCTGCCCGTGTTACCCGAGCGCAGCAATCCGTTTCCGTTCGGGAACGTTGCGCGGAAGTTGATAGCGCCCATGGTTTTATCGAACTGTCCTTCAACGACTTCCACCTTGCCTTTTTGCGGGTAAATGCTGTTGTCGGCCAGTACGAGCTCAACCGCCGGAATATGCTTGATCTTCTGCTCAATGGTGTTTCCTTCAAATTCCTGCTTGAAGTCGAGGAAATCGAGCTCGCTCATCGAGAAGTACACGTGGATGTCTTTCGTTTCCGAGAGGACTGTCAATGCTTCCACGTTGTTCTTGCCCACGAGGCTACCGGTTTTGAAAGGAATGATTCCGATATAGCCATCGGCCGGGGCCGTTACCGAAGTGTAGCCGACGTTGATCTTCGCTGCGTCCACGGCTGCCTGCGCTTGCGCTACATTGGCCTTGGCTGCGTCGTAAGCCGCTTTCGCGGTTTTCAGCTGAACATCGGATACTACCTTGTTGGCTACCAGGGGTGTCAGCTTTTCAACGTTGATCGACGCGCTTTCCAAAGCGGCTTTCGCCGATTGCAGGCTGGCTTTCGCGGTATTGAGCTGCTCGGTATAAGGGCGGGCGTCGATGTGGAACAGGACTTGCCCCTTGCGTACGTACGCGCCTTCGTCTACGGAGATGCGGTCGAGGTAACCATCCACTTGCGGGCGGATCTCGATATCGCGGCTACCCTGGATGGAAGCGGTGAATTCACGGTGCGCGGTCACTTCGTGATCGCTAACGGTGATGACCGGCAGCGCCTGAGCAGGCGGAGCCGAAGCGGGTGCGTTGGCGGTGGATGAACCACAGCTATATATGGCTGCGGAACCCGCGGCTAGTAACAGGAGTGCGGCTAGCCCTTTTGCTGTTTTGAGTTGAACGGTTTTCATGGATGTGGACTTTTTTGCGGTGATAATCAGTTGTTTGCGAATAGGTAGTGAAGTTATTATTACTAACGGTGTTAACCAAAATGGAAAAAAAATTACAGGTTCTTGATGAAAGCGTTCACAGAGTCGTCCATTACTTTTTTATTCATTTGAGAGTCGTCGATATCCGAGCAGCGCATCATAACGATCGAAATCAGACCATGCAGTACTGACCAGAACGCATAAATTTTGAAGCAAGTTTCATCATCTGAAGATTTATTATCTTTTACGATTCCCTCAATCGCCTCGGCTATATGCTCGCGGAAGCTGTTGAATTCCGGCTTCGCTTTGCCCGGGCTTGAACAGGGCATTCCCAAACCGTACATGAGCTGATAGTATTCGGGATTTTTAAAAGCAAAGTTCCAGTAAGTCTCGGCGTGGGCCCTTAGCCGTTCTTCCGGATCCGCATATTTGCGCTTGTCTTTTTCCAGCAATCTATCGAGTAACCGGAAACCGTCCATAGAAAGTTCAAAGAGGATCGCTTCTTTATTTTCGAAGTGATCGTAGATCACCGGTACGCTGTATTCGATGGCGTCGGCTATCTTCCTGATTGACAGGGATTGCCAGCCTTCTTCTTTGACCAATTGCATGGCTACCGCCAGGATATTGGTCCGCATATTTTCTTTCTGCCGTATTTTTCGTTCGAGGATTCCCATGGTAATATCAAGTTTACCTAACGATGTTAGCAAAGGTAAGCCGGCTTTTTCAGAATATCAACCGACAGGCGCTTACTTGCAGGTAACCATTGCTTTGGTTATTTGGAGGATTAAAATCGTGCCCGCACTGCGTGCCTGCTGTAAATGTGTCAGCGGGTTACCGCCTGGGCAAGAGGCATTTCAGCGTGGCCGAACAGCCTTTCCTCCATCTTGCGGTCGTGCCCGTAAACATCCTTTCTGAACTGCAAATTGCCGTGCTGATCCACCCAGGAGGTGAAATAGCCGATGAAAACCGGGACTTCATTCTTGCCGCGGAGCCGCACATATTTTTCTTTCCCCGCATTCATGGCCGCGGTAATTTTTTCACTTGTCCAGGTGCTGTCGCGGCGCAGGAGCCATTCCGCCATTTTTTTAGGTTCGGCAAGGCGGATACACCCGTGGCTGAACGCGCGCTGGCTTTCCTTGAACAGGCTTTTGCTCGGCGTATCGTGGAAATAAATGCTGTAACTGTTCGGAAAGAGGAATTTGACAAGGCCGAGCGAATTGGATTTGCCCGGTTTTTGCCGCACCGATCCGCCGTTCCATTCCATATTATGCCGTGCCAGATAGTTCGGATTCTTCTTGATTCCCGGTAAAACTTCCTTTTTCAAAATGCTCGTGGGCACGTTCCAGTAAGGGCTGAACACGATCTGATTTAAAGTACCTGAAAAAATGACAGTACTATTGGCCTCTGAGCCCACCACGACCACCATATCGAATGACAATTTGCCATCTTCGTAGGCATGCAAGGTAAATTCGGGGATGTTGACGAGGATGTAATCGGTAGGAGGGGCTGCCGGCATCCAGCGGATCCGTTCCATGTTGATGAGCATCTGCCGGATGCGGCTCGCGACGGGGACATTGAGTTCTTTGAAGAACGCCGGGCCGGTAATACCCGTTTGTTTTTGCCCCACGCGTTGCTGAAAATGCCTAACAGCGTTAGTAAGTGTGGAGTCGAACCGCGTGGTGCTGTCCGGTTCGGGTAAATCGCCGAGCAAATGCAGCCGTGTTTTCAATGCGGAGATCAACGTGTCGCGGTCGCCTTCACGGAATTTTTTAGTGGTTGCGACCGTGTCCGGTTCTCCGTTTTTGGTCAATGCATAATATTGTAATACTTTTTGTTTCAGTAAATTATAATGCCGGTTGACGGGCTCGTACGTTGCCACATTCTGCCCTTTGTTCTTCAAAAGCGAATCGAGGAAAATTTCCGGATTCAGCTTCCTGCGCGGGATAAACCAGTTGAGTTCCTGCGTATTGATTTTGTGATCGCCGGAGTAGGCAAGGTCGGTATAACGGAAAAATTGCTCCGTCAATGCCAATTCGGTACTGACGGCCAGCGCATTATCCGGATTGATCTTTTTCATTTGCGAAAGTGAATCGATGGCCTTGTCGAGCGAAGGATTATACAACGAACTATCGCCCGAATAATGAATGTAGTCGTTCCGCAAGCTCTGGAAAATAGGCACGAACTCGGCCACGCCATCCGGGAAAAACCACGCATACTGGTAATTCCGGTGGTTGTAAAAGCTGCGCAATTTGGCATTCAGGCTATCGCCGATGGAATGCGCCGTGATGTACGACGCTAATGCCGTGGTGTCGATAAACAGTTCAGTGAAAGAGTTTTCAACCGTAATGGTGGTATCGCGGACGGCGATCTCGGTTTTCTTTTCGGATGTCTGGCGGCAGGCGGCCCCGGCAACTGCCAGGGCAATAAATAATGCGATTTTCTTCATATGCTTGACAAGGTCGCGGATCGCACCAATATAGCGCCTTTGCCGTTAGAAATCCCATTCCCGCCGAAGGATTATAAATTTTGGAGGCCGCCATCCGCCTATATTAGTTTCGGTGGAGAGATTTGGTTTTTTGTTGTTGATTTCTACCCGGACGCCAAGGTGCTGATACTTGGCTCCGGGTTTTTTTATTGGCATTACTCATCGGGAATATTCATCCCAACACCCCCATCCGCATCGCGGCTTTCGTCAATCCTACCACATTCTTTACCTGCAACTTCTGAAAAAGATTACGCCGGTGTGTTTCGACGGTTTTAATGCTGATGAACAGTTCCGAGGCAATGCGGGAGGTGGAGTACTCGCGGGCGACGAGGGCCAGGATTTCCTTTTCGCGGATGCTCAGTATGCGTGCGGTTTCAGTCGATAGCGGGGTGTTGTGCGGGCCGACAGGCAACCCAGCCAGGTTTTGCATGATCTGCTGATCGAAGAACAGCTGCCCTCTTCCTATGGCACGGGTCGCATTGTACCAGTCGTCGATGTCGGAGGTAATGTCGAGCAGGGCGCTGACGCCCGCGGCAACCAGGTCGCGGATGTCGGAGACCGAGCGCTCGGTGCGAAACACGATGAAACGCAAATGCGGACACGTTTTCCGAAGGTGCGTGACCCGTGCAGGGAGTTTTTCAGTGCCATGGTCGAATACAATCACCAGGTCGGTTTTGTCGAGGGCGGGACAATGTTGGTTCGGCAGCTCGCGCAGGGAGCCGGTCAGTTCGATGACGGATTGCTGCCTGAACCAGGCGCTCAAAGCTTCCCGTTCGACGGGATGCGGATGGATCAAAAGTGTTTGAAGGGGCGGTTTTTGCATCGTCGGAAGTCCGGTCTAATGTCCTTTCAAACATAAACCAGTGGCATTCCTTGGTCAAAGCTAAATCGACGACCGGCGTTTTAAATCGATGAAGGTGGGTTGAACGCGGGTGTAAGCGCCATCACGCTGCCCGGCGTTACGGCAAAGGCATCTTTGAATGCCTTGGTGAATTTGCTCAGGTTATGATAGCCCAGCAGGTAACCGACTTCCGACGCGTTCATCTTTTCGGTCAGCAGCAGCTCGCGCGCCTTGTGCATGCGTACATTTTTATAAAACTGGTAATAGGTATGCCCGAACAGCTGTTTGAAAAGATTCTTGAACTTCGTGGGCGACATCAATGCGCGCTGCGCTGATACGTGCAGGGGCGGGCAGGGTTGCTGGTAGCCGTCGAGCAGTGCCCGGCGGATTTCGTTCAGTTTCGACACGTCCGCGGGATGCACCGGTGCCGACTGCGATTTCCGGGACCGTCTCTCTTCCACCTTTTGCAGCACGTGATGGCAAAGTTCCAGGCAGCGTGAATGAATGAGCAGGTTGTTTCCGCGTCCGTCGTGCATATGCTTGTCCATTTCTTTCAGCAGGTTCAGCGAATAGCTATCGAGGCATTCTACGTGGTAAACCGGCTTGTCGGCGTCTGCGAACGAGCGAAGCAGCGGTTGCTGAGTTTCGGGCTGGCGGGAAATGAAGTTGTGAATCCGTTCGTAGGTCAATACGATGAAAATCAGGTGGTACCGGATGCCAGGCTCGAAGGTGTACGACGCCGTCAGTTGGGGAGAGCTGAAATACAAACCATTTTCGGTCCCATACCCCAGGTTGAACTGCTGCTCGCCCGTGCGGGTTTCGAGGTATTGTTCACTGAGATTGGAAACGAGGACATAATAGCCGGGATCGTGCGTGATTTTCCGCTTGAACACCACCGGTTTGTGAAACTGGGCTACTACCCGCCGCACCCGCAGGCCCTGGTCGATATTTACCCGGTAAAAATCTCCCTTCCCGATTTCGTTATCGAACGTAAGGGAATCCTCGTCGAAAGCAGCATGGAGCTGCGGGCCGACCTGGGCAAACCATTGATCGTCGTTCTTGTAGGTGATCGTAAGTGGCTTCGAAGAAGGCATGGCAAATGCAGGTCCGGGAGATTTGGGCCGACCGACGTATAAATATAGGCAAAAGCAAAAAGCCCGGAACACCTATCCGGTGCCCGGGCCTGAATTACCTGGGAAAAGCCTTATTGCAGCTTGCCCATGAGCTCGTTGATGGCCGCCGCGAGGCCGGCTTCGGCTTTTGTGGTGTTGTCGGGCAAAATGCCTTTCACACCGCTGCGCCACACGAGCTTGTCGTTTTTAGTGTCGATGACGTCGAGGATCAGCGTGCCCTCCTGGTATTTCCCTACCTCGATCTCCTCGCTCTTCCAGGAGTAGCGCCGCTGGCCCATGTATCTTGGCAGACCGTCCGTCCGGAAGTCGGTGGTGCGGGTCTGTGTTTTTTCCTGCAATTGTACCGACAGATTCACCATCAGTTCAGGGTTCTGGCTTTTGACCAAACCTTTTTCGGCCATATTTCCGGTAATCATTTTTGTGGCCAGCTGCTTGCTTTCCGCAAAACGTGGGGCGAGGGTGTCGGCACCCTCGGGGAAAGTATATTGAAGGTCGAAAGTCTGGTAATTACGGACAGTGAAACCGGTTTCTTTCGAAGTTTTCAGATGCTTGTAACCCGTGCTGCAAGCGGCAAAGAAGACTGACATCGCCAGTGCCGCCCATATGATGTTCTTTTTCATGATCCGAATGTGTTTAAAGTGATTGACTGGATCGTGGCGGCCGATTGACTGTTTTTAGCAACCGCCCAGCCGACGTGTTTCCGTATTTGGATGATGCAAAATTAGTTTCCCCGGTTGGAAGCGGGTTAGCCCGGAAAGACAGTGGAATATCCTGAAAGGACATTTCGTACAATAGGGATTAGATTTTTATTATAATCACCTCACCCAGGTACACAAGCGGAGGATTCGCGCTTACTTTGCCGGCATATTCTGATACACCAATTCAACGAACTCATGACGCTCCTCAGTTTTGCACTTCGGATCAAGGAAGTCAGGGATTTACAAAATTCCTATGCTGCCACGCGCGATATCGACGTTCTCGCTCGCCTGAAAGATATGGAGAAAGAGCTGGACAGGTTGATTCACAGCATCATTACAACTCCGCGTAACCCCTTCTAATGCCTCTTGCCGGTGACGTGAACACATAACGCTTAACGTCGCCGGCGTTCCTTTCCCGCACGATGGGTAATATCGGTCAAATGGTCACTTTTAGAAAGCAACCAACCGATCCGACCCATGACCCATTCACGACGCGACTTTCTTGGTACCGCCTCGGCACTTGCCGCCGGCGCCGGGCTTTCAGCCATAGTTCCTTCTTCCGTTTCCGCTTTCGCACCGGTTTCGCCGGCCGATAAGATCCGTATCGGCGCCATTGGCGTCAACGGAATGGGCTGGGCGGATCTGAATGCGATCCTCAAAAATCCGGGGACGGAATGCGTGGCGCTCTGCGATGTCGATAAAAATGTGCTTGATAAGCGTGCCGCGGAACTGGGGCAAGGCGGTGCAAAAGTCAAAACCTATGGCGATTACCGGCAGCTGCTGGCCGACAAGGACGTCGACGCGGTGGTGATCGGCACGCCCGACCACTGGCATTGCCTCATGATGGTCGAAGCCTGCCAGGCCGGGAAAGATATTTATGTCGAAAAACCCATCGGGAACTCCATTGCCGAATGCCGGGCGATGGTAGCCGCGCAGCAGCGTTACAACCGCGTGGTACAGGTGGGACAATGGCAGCGCAGCCAGAAGCATTTTCGCGATGCGATCGACTTTGTGCATTCCGGCAAGCTGGGGAAAATCAGGCTGGTGAAAGTGTGGGGCTATTTCGCTTGGGTGAACCCGATCAGCAAGTTGCCGGACGGTAATCCGCCTGCCGGTGTGGATTATAAGAGCTGGCTGGGCCCTGCTCAGAACAGGCCATTCAATCCCAATCGTTTCCATTTCAATTTCCGGTGGTTTTGGGATTATGCGGGTGGGTTAATGACCGACTGGGGCGTGCATTTGCTCGACTACGCGCTGCTGGGCATGAAATCAGCCACGCCCAACAGTATTATGGCGGCGGGAGGCAAATTTGCCAACCAGGATTCCGGAGCCGAAACACCCGATACCCTCACGACCGTATTCGAATTCGACGAATTTAACATCCAATGGGAGCATGCCATGGGTATCGACGGCGGTCCGTACGCGCGCGGGCACGGCATCGCCTTTATCGGCAACAACGGAACGCTGGTACTGAACCGCGACGGCTGGGAAGTGATCCCCGAAGGCAAGCGAATGGAGGCGGTCGCATTCCAAAAGTCAGTGGATAATGGCCTCGACCTGCACGCGAAGAACTTTATTGAGGTGGTCAAATCCAGAAAAATGACCGACCTCCATGCGCCTATCCAGGTGGGCTCCGACATTGCCGTATTCTCGCAAATGGGCAACATCGCTTACCGTACGGGCAAGAAGATTTATTGGGACAAGGAAAAAGGGGAGTTTACCGATGATGAGGCCAATAAGCTGATCGCCAAGGAGTACCATAATGGCTATAAACTCCCTTCTGTCTCATAATCTTGCAGATAAATATGAAAAGGATCTGTTTCTGGTTGATTTTCTTTCAAATAGCCTTCGTACACATGGGCATCGCGCAACAGGCGGGCAAAACCGCGGGTGTACGGCGGTACCTGTATGTGGCGACGCCGGGTATCAGGGATTACCTGGGTTATGGCGGGCACGGGCTGCTGGTTTTTGATATGGATAACAACCACCGGTTTGTGAAACGGATCGCTACCGGCGGACTGCATCCGAACGGCAAGCCTTCCAACGTAAAAGGCGTGGCGGTGAGTCTTCCGCTGAACAGCATTTTCGTGAGCACGATCGAGGGATTGCAGCGCATTGATTTGACGACGGAAAAGATCGTTTGGGAAAAGCCTTTCGAAGGTGGCTGCGACCGGATGGCGATCTCGCCCGACGGTCGCACGATGTACCTGCCATCGCTCGAAAAAGGGTTCTGGAATGTGGTGAGTTGCGAAACGGGAGATATTATCAAAAAGATCAATGTGCACAAAAGGGCGCACAATACGATTTACGGTGCTTCGGGTAATGCGGTGTATATGGGCGATATCGCGAGCCCGTGGCTGCACGTCGCGGATACCAAAACACATGAGCTGACGAGGAAAGTGGGCCCGTTTGCCAACTATGTACGGCCATTCACGGTTACGGCCGATGAATCGCGGGCTTACATCACGGTGGACAGCCTGCTGGGTTTCGAGGTCGGCGACATTCAAAAAGGTACCAAAATAGCGCATATCGAAGTGGAAGGGTGGGAGCGTGGGCCGGTAAGGCGGCACGGAAACCCCAGCCATGGTATAGGCCTCACGCCCGATGAAACGGAAATATGGCTTTGCGACGGCCACAATATGCGGATGCACGTTTTCAGTGCCAAGCCGCCCTACCAGCAGCTGACGACTATTCCGGTGCAAGACATGCCCGGCTGGGTCACGTTCAGCATGGACGGCCGGTATGCCTATCCGTCGAGCGGGGAGGTGATTGATGTGAAAACCCGCAAAATCATCGGCATACTGACCGACGAGTTTCACAACAGTGTAGCCAGTGAAAAAATGGTGGAAGTTCAGTTTACGGGCAAAAAACCGGTGCGCGCGGGCGATCAGTTCGGGGTAGGGCGTGCGGGTAAATAGCGGAAAGCACTACGAGGCGGCGGTCGGATGCCGCGATTTTACAAAAAGGTAATACGTTCACAGGAACTTGCTTTCCTTCAAAGGTATTTTTAACTTATTCAGGGCGGTCGCGCGGTATCCTGCGGTTGCCCGGCTTTATGAATGAGAGACAAAAACGGCTCAGGGAGCGGCGGCTGATCAAGCTTTCGATCATTACCGGTTCGGCTTTTACGATCTGGGCCATTATCGTCGGTATCGCCGGCGATTCCAAATCCATTATTTTCGATGCCCTGTTCTCGATGGTGGGGATCAGCTTGTCGGGGGTATCGCTGCTGGTGAACAACTTCGTGCGCAAACCCGACGACGACGATTTGCCGTTCGGGCGCGCGCAATTCGAGCCGTTTTCGATGACGCTGCAATCGGCGGTGATCATTTTCCTCTGTCTGTATTCCCTCGCAACGTCGGTGATGGACATTATCGGCGGCGGAAAGTTCGTAGAGCTCGACATCGCCTTGCCCTACCTGATCGCCTCCATTATCGGCTGTTTTTTGCTTTGGTTGTATTTCAGGCGAAAAGCGCTGCAAATCCGCTCGGAATACGTGCGCATCGAGGCCACCGAATGGCAGCTTGATGCCTTGCTGAGCACCGGCGTGCTCATAGTGCTGTCATTGGGCTACTTTCTGCGGGACACTTCCATGGCCTTTCTGATTCCCTACCTCGACCCCGGGATGGTGATCGTCATTTCCATTCTTTTCCTGCGCATTCCCGTCCGCACTTTTTGGAAAAATATCCGGGAATTGCTCCAATTCGCGCCTGACGACGAGGTGGAAGAGAAAATTCACCAGGAAGCGGAGGCGATTTCAAAGCATTACGGCTTTATCGACGAATATGTGCGCGTGGCCAAAACCGGCGGCAGTTACACCATCGAAATAGACTTCCTCCTGCCCGAAGCGCTCGCGCATACGCAGGTGAAAGAACTCGACGCGATCCGGCAGGAGCTATACGACCGCATTCGCGGGGATTACAAAATGTGGCTGACCATTTCGTTTACCACCGAGCGCAAATGGATGATTTAGAGGCCGGGCCACGGATGGCCGGGCCACGCATGGTCGCCCCGCCGCAACTGCATTTGCTTGGGGGTAATGCCGAATTTCCTTTTAAATGCCTGGATGAAATTGCTGCCGGTAGAATAGCCAACGGCTTCCGCTACCTCGTCGACCGTCAGACCGGCGTCGATTAACAGCTGGCGGGCGTGGAGCATCCGTTTTTCGTGGATCAGGCCGTACACCGTGTTATCGTATTTCAATTTGAAACCTTCGCGGATCTGGTGTTCCGAGAGGCGCGAGTTTCTGGCAATGTCGTCCAGCGAATCAACCGTCAGGAAATGGGTATTGAGGTATTCGTAAATTTCGGCAAGCTCCCGGTCGATGCCTTTGGTAATGCCGGGTGTGCCGGTTTCCTGCCGGTACTGCTGCAATTGCAGGGCGAGGAGTTCCAGGATTTTGCCGTTCAGGTACATTTCGGAGAGATCGTCGGCCACCGGCGCATGCAATATGCGGTGCAGTACCGAATGCATTTCGGTATTCAACGGCGCGGCTTTGCCAAAAAGTGCCAGCGGTTGCCCATGCTCCAACGCTTTTTCGAGCTGTTTTACCGGACTGCCGTTTTGTTGCAGGAATTGCAGCAAATGCTCTTTTTTAAGAATCAATGCAAGATATTCAAAGCCTTTCTGCCGGTTGTAGAAAATGTCCGAATCGAAATTTTCGGAATAATAAATATTGTACTCGGCGGGCCGCAGCGGGTGTTCGCCGGGAATATCGCGGAAGTGGGCGTTAGAATGACCCGCCAACTGGAAATGCAGGCTGATATGCGGGTCGCTTTTCATGCCGCGGATTTGCATGTCCTGTAAAAAATCGGCCTGGAAACGGATAATCCCGAAATTCCGCGCATAGATATTCTTCACGCGATGGTTCACGAAAGGTATCCGCGGCGCGTCGTGTTCGAAGGTATCCACCGCGGGTTGCGAAAGAAACTTCCTGCCCGCGATTTCCCGGTATGATTCATTATCAATGATATAGGCCATACACAAATTTCAATGTTTTTATCGGCTATCCCAATATTTTTCGAAATGGGGCGTGCGCTACCTTTGCAGGAAATTCGATTTGAAACAGTCATGAGTATTTTAGTAACAGGCAGTGCGGGGCATTTGGGCGAGGCGCTGATGCGTACGTTCAGGAGCCGGGGAATCGCAGCCACCGGTATCGACATGAAACATTCGGAGTACACCGATCTGACAGGCGATATCGCGGACAGGGATTTTGTGAAATCAGCCATGCGCGGTATCCGCACCGTCATGCACACCGCAACTTTGCATAAGCCGCATGTCGCGACGCATAGCAAACAGGATTTCGTAGATACCAATATCACCGGTACGCTCAACCTGCTCGAAGAAGCGGTGCTGCAAGGGGTTTCTGCCTTTTTGTTTACCAGCACCACCAGCACTTTCGGGGCGGCCATGAACCCTGCCAAAGGTGCGCCTGCAGCATGGATAACGGAAGAGGTAGTGCCGCAACCGAAAAACATTTACAGCGTCACCAAGCTCGCCGCGGAAAGCCTTTGCGAGCTTTTTCACCGCAAAAGCGGATTGCCGGTGCTGATCCTCCGGACGTCGCGCTTCTTCCCCGAGGACGACGACAATGCGGAAACCCGCCGGATTTACGACACGCCCAACGTGCAGGCACTGGAATTGCTCTATCGCCGCGTGGACATCGCCGACGCCGTTTCCGCGCATTTGTTAGCCATGGAAAAAGCCGGGACGATCGGTTTCGGCAAATACATTATCTCGGCCACTACACCGTTCACACCCTCGCAATTGGCACAGTTGCATACCGATGCGCCGGCGGTAATCCGCTCGTTGTATCCTGCATGCGAAGCGCTGTTTGATGCGCGGGGTTGGAAAGTATTTCCGGAGATCGATCGCGTGTATGTGAACGAGCGCGCACGGCGCGAGCTGGGATGGGCGCCGGAGTATGACTTTGCGCACGTGCTGCGTAGCCTGCGTGACGGTACCGACTTTCGAAGCCCGCTCGCGCAGGCGGTGGGAAGCAAAGGGTACCATGAAGAGGAATTCGAAGAAGGGCCGTTTCCTGTTGAGTAGGATGGTGCGAAGCAAGCGCTTCGCACCATTTTTATTACATATTCAATGCACCGCGTCCTGACGCCGCCAGAAATGCTTCCTTCAACGCCTCCGCGTACGTAGGGTGCGCGTAGGAAATGGTCGCTGAGGCCAGGTCCGTCACTTCATATTCCATGATCGTTACCGCCTGGGCAATCAGGTCGGCCGCTCGGGCGCCGATGATGTGTACACCCAGTACCTCGCCGTATTTCGGATCGGAAAGCACCTTGGCAAAACCGGATGTGTCGCCCGCCGCGCGTCCTCGCCCGCTCGCGGAGAAGGGGAATTTGCCTTTGTTGTAAGGAATGCCCTGCTCTTTCAACTGTTCCTCGGTAAGTCCTACGCTCGCTACTTCCGGCCAGCTGTACACGACGCCCGGGATGCGGTCGTAATTGATCGTATGCGGATGGCCATGAATGCCTTCCACGGTCGCAATGGCTTCGTCTTCGGCCTTGTGCGCGAGCATCGGGCCTTTGATCACGTCGCCGATGGCGTACACGTTCGGTGCGCTCGTCTGGAAGGCCGCATTGGTCAGGATACGGCCGCGGTCGTCTTTCTGGATCGAAGTGTTTTCGAGGCCCAGGCCATCGGTATAGGGCTTCCGGCCGACGGCAACCATGCAATAGTCGGTCGTGATTTCTTGCTGCTGCTGGTCCGCGCCGGTGTACTTCACGGTCACCTGCTTGCCATCGCTCACCGCCGAATCTACGCGCTGGCTGAGGAGTATGTTGATGCCCGATTTGGTCAGGATCTTTTTCAGTTCGGTTGTGAGCTCCTTGTCCATGGTCGGAACGAGGTTGGCCGCGTACTCGATGATCGTCACCTTGGTGCCGAGCCGTGCATACACCGACGCCATTTCGACGCCGATCACCCCGCCGCCGATTACCGACATCGTGGCCGGGATCTCGTTCAGCGACAATGCTTCCGTAGAGGAGATAATGCGCTTTTTGTCGATCGCCGCATTGGGCAGCGAAATGGGTTTGGAGCCGGTTGCAATGATCGTGTATTTGCTTTGGTACTCCTGCTCCGAACCATCGGCCGCTTTCACTGCAATGCGGTCGTTGGAGACGAACCGGGCGGTACCGTAAATCACCGCGATCTTGTTTTTCTTCATCAGGAAGTTGATACCCGCCACATTTTGCGATACCACCTCGCTTTTACGTCCGAAAAACTGCTTCACATCGAGCGACAGCCCTTTTACCTGGATACCAAAATTCGCGAAGCGCGCTTCGGCGTCGTGGTAATGCTCGGAGCTGTCGAGCAAGGCCTTGGCGGGAATGCAGCCCACGTTGGTGCAGGTGCCGCCGAGGTTGTTGTACTTTTCGATAATGGCTGTTTTGTAGCCCAGTTGAGAGGCCCTGATGGCCGCGGTGTACCCGCCCGGCCCGGAGCCGATGACGATCAGATCATAGTCCTGGTTGATCATGGGAGAATTATACTTGGCAGTAATGAGTGATGATGTTTCAATTGCCGCGTAATGTAATGTTTCCTGCGGTTATTTACTACTCGCGGCTATGACGGGCAGCACAAATTGCCACGCTGCATTCGCGGGTTCCTGATGTTCCTTTCTGACAATTTCGTCGAATTTTTTCAAAAGATCCGGGTGTTTCGCGGCAAGGTCGGTGGTTTCGCTGCGGTCGGCTTGCAGGTTGAAAAGCTGCCACGGATTGCCGGGGTTTTTGCGGAGGTCGGTTTTGACGCCCTTCCAGTCGCCCACACGGATGGCAATCTGGCCGCCTTTTTCGGGGAATTCGAAATAGAGGTAAGGGTGCTTTTGCTGCCGGTTGGATTGTCCTAACAGCTCGGGCAAAAAGGAAATGCCGTCGGAAGGAGGCGCTGGCTGGCCGGTCAGTTCCGCCAGTGTGGTCAACAGGTCGAACTGGGCGGAAATGTGGTCGCTAACTCGTCCCGGCTTGATTTTTCCGGGCCAGCGGGCGATGAACGGTTCGCGGATACCGCCTTCGTACACATCCATTTTCAGACCGCGCAACCCGGCCACACTGTTGAAGAACTGTGCATTCACCCCGCCATTGAAAGTGGCGCCATTATCGCTGCTGAACATAACGATGGTGTTTTCGTCCAGCCCCAGGGCTTTCAATTTGTCCAGAACAATACCGACCTGATCGTCCAGAAAAGTAACCATCGCCGCATAGGTCGACAGCGGGTATTTGGTGGAGGCATACCCGTTTTCACCATAATAGGGCTTCTCGTCGAACTGCCCGATGTATTTCTTCACGTACTCGTCCGGCGCTTGGAGCGATACGTGCGGGATCGTGTAAGGCATGTACAGGAAAAACGGCCCGTCTTTGCTTCGCTCGATAAATGCCAGCGCCTTTTCGGTCATTTTAACCGGCGCGTATTCCTTGCCTTTGAAAGAGTCGAAATCGGCATCGGTGGCGGTGGCCGGGTCGAGCTTGCGGTGAACGTCCTGCCAGGGCTGTGCCAGCGTGTCCCAGCGATCGTTTTCCCACAAATGCGACGGGTAGAGGTTATGCGCCTGTTTCTGGTCGAGGTAGCCGTAGTAATAGTCGAAGCCCTGTTTGGAAGGCGTGCCTTCTGTATTATTCATGCCCATACCCCATTTGCCGGTGAGGGCGGTGGCGTAGCCTTTCTGTTTCAACAGCTCGGCCACGGTGAATTCGGAAGCCGGTAATGGCATTTGCCCCCGCTCTTCGTCGTCGCGGAAGGTACCAAGCTCGAAATTCCCGCGGATGGCCGAATGCCCCGCGTGCTTGCCCGTCATGAGCATGGCGCGCGCGGGCGCACACACGGGCGTGCCTGTGTAATGCTGCGTGAAGCGGATGCCCTCTTTGGCGAGGCGGTCGAGGTTGGGCGTTTTGATCTTTTGCTGGCCGTAGCAGCCGAGTTCGCCGTAACCGAGGTCGTCGGCGTAGATGTAAATGATGTTGGGCAAGGCTTTTTGCGACGGTTTGGCTTTTTGGGCCATCGCTGCGTGGGCAATGAATAATGTCAGTAGAAAAAGGCTCAGGCGTTTCATTCAGGTGTGGTTTGGATTTAGAAGGGCGGAAATTTAACCAAAATTTAACCACACGGGCGGGGAGTGATTCGAAAATATACCTTGCTATATTTGTCGCCGTATTTAATGCTAAACCCATATGTCTGAAAAAGCCAATCCCGGAAAGCCCAAGCAGCCGGGCATATTCAGCTTACTGGCTCCATACAGGGGGTTGATCGTCCTGCTTCTCCTGTTTGCATTGCTGAGCAACGGCGTAAACCTGTGGCTACCCAAGCTGGTAGCCGACGGCATCGACGATTACACGCGCCAGCGCTTCGACCTCGATGCCATCCTGATCGAGTTTACCGCGGCGGTGGTCTTCATATTTGTTTTTGCTTACCTGCAAAGCATTATCCAGACATACGCCTCCGAAAAAGTAGCCCGTGATTTACGGACGAAACTGGCGGACAAAATCTCGAAGCAAAGTCACGCATTTATCGAAGAAACAACTGCGGCGAAGCTGCTTACCAACCTTACGTCGGATATCGATTCGATTAAAATGTTTGTGTCACAGGCGATTGTGGCGATCGTTTCTTCGATATTCCTGATCATCGGCGCGAGCGTTCTGCTGCTGAGCATTAACTGGAAGCTGGCATTGACCGTGCTGGCGATCATTCCCATTATCGGGGGAATGTTTGCTATTACTTTGAAGAAAGTACGGACCTTGTTTGTACAAAGCCGCGAGGTGATCGACTGGCTCAACAAGATCATTAACGAGAGCATTCTGGGATCGGCGCTGATCCGGGTCGTGAACTCCCAGCAGCTCGAATATGCCAAGTTCCTCGAAGCGAATACCAAAGCGAAGAGCTTCGGACTGGCGATTTTGAGCCTTTTTGCAGGGCTTATTCCGGTGGTGCAGTTTACCGCCAACATTTCGATGCTCACGATCCTGGTGCTCGGCGGCCATTTCGTAATCGAGGGGGATATGACTTTGGGAAGTTTCGCGGCATTCAACAGCTATTTGGGCATCCTGATTTTCCCGATCCTCGTCATCGGCTTTATGAGCAACGTGATCGCGCAGGCTACCGCTTCCTACGAACGGATTTCGACGGTACTGAATATCCCCGACCCGGTGCAGGGGGGCGCTTCCACGGCGACTTTGCAAGGTAATATCGGCCTGGCAAACGTAACAGTGCGTTACGGCGAAAAACCGGCATTGAAGGATGTCAGCCTTTCGGTGGAGGCAGGTTCGCGCATCGCGGTGATCGGGCCGACGGCGGCGGGGAAAACGCAGCTGCTGTATTTGCTGACCGGGCTCATCAAACCGCAGGAAGGCAGCATTACCTTCGACGGCCACCCGATCGATTATTACGACAGCGAATCGTTTCACCGGCAGGTCGGGTTCGTTTTCCAGGACAGCATCATTTTCAATATGAGTATCCGTGAAAACATCGCGTTCAGTACGACGGTCACGGACGAATCCCTGCAAAAGGCCATCGATACGGCGGAGCTGACTTCGTTCATCGAAACCCTGCCCGACGGCCTCGATACCATTGTTTCCGAGCGCGGCGCGAGCCTTTCCGGCGGGCAGAAACAGCGCATTATGCTGGCCAGGGCATTGGCGATGAACCCGGGAATACTCCTGCTCGACGATTTTACGGCGCGGGTTGACAATACCACCGAAAAGAAAATCCTGGCGAATGTGGAGCGCAATTACCCGGGCATCACATTGATTTCCGTGACGCAGAAAATAGCCGCCATCGAGCATTACGACCAGATTGTGGTATTGATGGAAGGTGAGCTGATCGGCTGCGGCACGCACGACGAGCTGATGCTGACGAGCCCCGAGTATGTGCAGATTTTTAATTCGCAACAAAGCACCAGCAACTATGAACTACGATCTTAACAAATTGTCGGAGGAGCAGCAGAAAACCTCCACGTTGAAGGCGCTCAGAAAGTTGCTGAAACTGATCGCACACGAGCGGGGCAACCTGGCGCTGGCGCTGGCCGCCATTACCCTGAACACCTCGGTGAACCTGTTCGGCCCGTACCTGATCGGTCATGCGATCGACCGATACGTGGTCACGAAGCAGTTTCACGGATTGCTGGTTTTCGGCGGTATTTTGCTGGCGATGTATTTGCTCGGCCTGGCTACGGCCTACACTCAGACCAAACTCATGGGCGGGGTAGGCCAGCGGCTCCTGTTTACGCTCCGCAATGCCATTTTCAACAAATTGCAGCAACTACCGGTCGCTTTTTTCAACCAGAACAAGGCCGGCGACCTGATTTCGCGCGTCAATAACGATACCGACAAGCTGAACCAGTTCTTTTCGCAATCGCTCATGCAGTTTGTCGGAAGCATTTTTACGATGCTGGGAGCAGGTATTTTTTTACTGGTGATCAATGTAAAACTGGGTTCAACGGCTTTGGCACCAGCCGTGCTCATCCTGGTTTTTACGGTCGTACTCTCGCCGTGGGTGAAGGCTACCAATGCTAAAAACCTGAAAAGCACCGGCGCATTGAGCGCCGAGATCCAGGAAAGTCTGAACAATTTCAAAGTGGTGATCGCATTCAACCGCCGCGACTATTTCAGGCAGCGTTTCCGGTTGGCTAACCTCGAAAACTACCGCACAGCCATTCGCGCGGGGCTGGCCAACAACATTTTCCTGCCTACCTATTCATTCTTTTCCAATATAGCGCAGCTCATCGTGCTCACGTACGGCATTCACCTGATCAGCATCGGCGAGTTCAGCGTGGGATTGCTGGTGAGTTATCTGGCTTATGCGACCAATTTTTACAATCCATTGCGGCAGTTGGCGGCATTGTGGACGAGTTTCCAGGTAGCGATGGCGGGCTGGGACCGCATTTCGCAAATTCTCGCATTGGAAACCGACCTGGTACCCGTGACCGAAAGCCCCCGCGAAGCTGGTAACGCATTGCTGGAATTCCGTGACGTACGTTTCGGCTACGACAGCCGGGAAATCCTCCACCAGGTCAATTTCAAACTCGAACGCGGCAAGACCTATGCGTTGATCGGCCCGACCGGCGGCGGGAAAACCACCACAGCCTCGCTCATCGCACGCCTGTACGACCCGCGCGAAGGCACCGTGCTGCTCGACGGCCGCGACATCCGCACCTACACGCCCGAAGAAAGGAGCCGGAAAATCGGTTTCATTTTGCAGGAGCCATTCCTGTTCTCCGGCACGATCCGCGAAAACATCCTTTACGGCAACGACCAGTTGAACGATTATTCCAACGATAAACTGGAACAGGTGATCCGCAGCGCCAACCTGGGAGAAATACTCGCATTGTTTGAAGACGGGCTGGAAACGAAAGTGTCGGCTACCGGCGATAGTACCAGTCTGGGGCAGAAGCAGCTCATCGCATTCATGCGGGCCGTCCTGCGCAGCCCCGAGCTCCTGATCCTCGACGAAGCCACCGCCAACATCGACACCGTCACCGAAAAACTCCTCGGCGACATCCTGAAACAGCTCCCCGAATCGACCACGCAAGTCATCATCGCCCACCGCCTCAACACCATCGAAAGCGCCGACGAAATCTTCTTCGTCAACTCCGGCGAAGTCAACCGCGCCGGCTCACTGGACGACGCGATGGGGATGTTGCTGAAAGGGAACCGGGCTAGTTAGGCTCTTTGATTTTATCGATTTGAAGAATGAGGGGCATCAAATCAAAATACATGGTTCTGAAGCCATCAGCGGGAGGCAGCCGTTCATCCGGATTTGTATAGCGGAATCCCAGTTTCGCGTAAAACCCGGAGGCATCGTACGGTTTTTCGGGTAAGTCGGCGTCGAATAATGCGTCCACAGTCATGAAGCGGATTCCAAGTCTTGGAACCAGTTCTGATATGACATATTTCATTGCCCAGTCCATCAACCTCCGGCCAGAACCTTTTGCTCTCGGGTCGGCAGCCAGCCACCCGATTTTGACTGCCGGAAATGTCGTATATCGGACATCCTCGTTTATGAGAATAGGTGTCCCCATTGTCAGTTTGTCGGCCAATAATGTAATGTAAGCGGCCAGACCTTCTTCGCAGGACACGAGCCAGCACTTACTGGTGAAGCTTTTCAGCTCATTCCGAATTTTTTCGCCTTTGATGTAGGATACAAATTCACCACGACCACAGCGAAAACCGGCTCCAACGTTGGTTTGGTCCGGGTTAAATTCGATGACGTCGTATTCGGAAAAATCTATCCCTGAGAATTTGGGATAGGGCATTATTTCTGTGTGGTTGACTTTTCGTTTTTGACTTGTTCAGTAATCCTGCGAATAGTAGCCCAGGCTTGCTCGTTGGCCAGGTAGCTTCCTGTTTTAATCGCTTGTGAAAGTGCTTCTGCCTCGCGTCCCACGACCGGTTTGGAAACGGTATCGCCTGAATGTTTCATTTTGATGTAGTCTTTAAATGAATGAATTTCAGTGAGCGGCGATCTGCGCAGACAACATCGCAGGCCGCATTGGAACGTGAGTTTCAACAAAAATACAAATTACCCCGATAAATTAGTGAAACATCTTCTAAGCCTGCTGTGTAACGTTGGCATGCGTGCCTTCCAACAGCACCCACATCGCCTCCCGGCAAATTTTCTCGGCGTCGATGATGGGGAGGAAGCTTTCGTGGGAGGAGAATGTGAGGTCCATTCTGCCGGCGAAGGTGCTTACTACCAGGGTGTTCGGGTTGCGCCACGGGAAACCTACGGACGGGCTGTGGAGCGCGCGGACGCGGAAGTTGTTGTAGGTCGCCGGGATATCCAGCACGCCCATGTTGGAAATGGTGATGTCGTGGCTGCCTTTGGTAGAACGCATATGCCTGAGTAGCGCACCCGTAGAATTGTGGAAGTATTCGGTGATGAACATCATTTCTGCCGCATTGACCTGATCTGCTTTTTCGACAAGCGCCTGTTTCATTTTCCGGGTTTCCGCCCAGAATTCACCGGATTCAATTTCCTTGCTGAGCGAAAGTTCTACAATGGGCGCAAATGCGAACAGGTGATCGCGACCAATGGCCGGCAGGTAGCGCCGGATATCCACCGGGCTGATGACTTTGTTCCGGGATGCTTTTCCCTTAACCGACCGGTGTGCCAGCAAGGAAGCCGTGCACAATGCGGCCTGGATGGTGGTTTTTTCGGCCTTGCATTTTTTGACCAGCGCGGTGGTCGTTTCCTTATCGAGTGTGCTTGTGAGCAGGTAGTAATTCCCGGCACGCGGTGTCGGCTTGGGGTTCAGAATGGCGAAAAGCCCTTTTGCGAGCGCTGAGAACAGCTTCCCTTTCCAATGGATCATCCGGCTGTCGCGGACCGACGCCGGCACGAGGGCGTTGACCGATTGAAAACCCTCATAGGCTTCCAGTTCCATTTCTGGATTGTCGAGCAAAAGCAGGAGCTCGCGCATGAGCGTCACGAAGCCGGAGCCGTCGCACACGCAATGCGGGCACACGAGCAGCAGGTCGGAAACAGTTTCGGACCTGAGCCAGACGAGCCGTGCAGCCGGTTCTTTTGTCAGGTCGAATTGCCGTTCCCATTCAGCTAGACTTATTTCTTCCCATTGAATGTCGGATGTCCTTTCAATGATGACAACGGGAATAGGAGGAATATCCGGATTGGTAACAAATGAAGGGACATTTGTCTCATTTTTCCTGACATTGGTGCGAAGCAATGGATGCCGGTTTTGAATTTTTGCGAGCGCATCGGCGATCTGCTGAACGGAAAAATGTCCTTCGAGCGTTGCCGCAAAAACACAGTTGACAGGTGCGAGCCCGTCGGCGTACATGATACGCTCTCCGACAATCATTTGTCTGTTCATTTCAAATCCGGGATAGTGACGGGTTTAGGTTCCAATAAATGCTTCCTGAGCAGTTTCATCGCCGTGCCGATGATGAATTCGGCGTCCTGGCGGGCAATATATTTTTCTTCGGAGTGAAATGCGAAATCCATGCGTCCGCGGAACGTGGATACGGATACTTTCGAGGGGTTGCCCATCGGGAACCTGGAAAGCGGGCAGTGTACGTCGGTAATCGTGAGCGGCCCGTAAGTTTCGTTCAGCGGGATACGGCCGATGTTGGCGAATGCGAAATCGTGCCCGCCTTTTCCTGCTTTGGCATACCGGATGCTTCGCGGATAAAGCGGTACCAGGTATTCGCTGAAAAACAGCAGCCGGGGCGCGTCGGTCTGGGCGAGCTGTTTCTGCAAACCTGCTTTTAGTGCATCGGTCTGTTCGCGGAATGTTGCCTTGTCGCCGGGCGTTTTGAGGCCCACCATCGAAGGGAACGGGAACAGGTGATCTTTGGCTATTTCGGGCAGGAACCGGCGCATGTCCACGGATGCGAACATATTGCCGCTCGTGCGTACCTGATCCGCGCGCTCGAATGCGCGCATGAACACGAGGATCAGCGCGGAATTAAGGTGAATGTCTTTTTCTTTGCAAACCGCCCGTAACGCGGCCGTTTCCTCCTCGCTGAGTTTCCAGCGGATGGTGTAGAAGCGGTCTTTTACCACTTCTTTCATTCCCGATACTGCCAAAAGGAATATGTGCGTAATGCCGGCGATGGTCCTGCCGGCGATCCGGTTGAAGCGGTTTTGCCTGACTGCCGCCGGTACCAGATTTTCGGGTGAAAACGCGGGGTACGGGCGTAATTCCACGGTCGGGTCGGCCATGCATTCGAGCAGCTCGCGCAGGAGGGTCATGGCCGAGGTGGCATCGCCAATGCAATGGTGACACACCACGAGCAGTTCGGAAATATCGTCCGATCGCACCCAGGCAATCCGCGTCATCGGGAGATTGGGATGGTTAAAAGCGGTGCTCCATTCGGTTTCCGCTTCTTCGATCCAGGTTTCATCCGAAAGCCTGTCGATGATCCTCAGCGGAATGGGCAAAATTGATGCAGGCGTAGTGTACCAGGGAATGCCTTCGGCGTCGGTTTCCATGGTCACGTTCAGGAAAGGGTGTTTTTGCTGGATTTTGCGTAATGCGTTTACCAGCGCCGCTTCCTCTATCGTACCTGCTATCTGAACCGGAAACACGACATTCACAGGCGTATCCGCGCCTGCGTACATGGATGCTTCCAGAAAGCCCAACCTTCGTTTCATAAGCGCACGGAATCTGGCATAGTCACGGTTTCAAAAAGAATTTCCATAGCCGTTTCCTGAATTTGCGCGGCGGTGGCACGGGGCATGAACTCCTGGTTGGAGACAAACGAGAAATCCATCTGGCCGTTAAAAGTGGTGGTAATGATGGTATTGGGGTTCGCAAACGGGCCGATTACCGTCGGGCTGTAAATGGTTTCGACTGAGAAGTTCCGGTATTGGGTGGGAATGTCGAGCTTGCCCATGTTCGAAAACATGAAGTCGTTGCCCACTTTGGCATAGGTCAAAAACTTGCGCAGCTTATGTACGGAACCGTGCGATGCCTCCATGATCATGGTAAATTCATAGGGGTTCAGCTTCGCCATTTGTTTGGAAACGTGGGTTTGAAGCGCCTTGGCTTTTTCCCAGAAACTGGTTCCAATGGATTGTTGAAGACTGATATTCAATGCCAGGCCGTACGAAAACAGCATATCACGTTTTACTTCGGGCATATAGCGGCGGATATCCACCGGGCAGGTAGCTTTACCGTGCGACGCTTCACCATTTACCGCTTTGAATGCTTCCATCAATGCGAGCCCGATGGCGGTGTTGACCGTCACACCTTCTTTTTTGCAGTGGGCGAATAAGGCTTTCGACTGTTCCACACCCAATTTCCAGTTGATCAGGTAGTCGCTGGCCCTGGATGCAGGTTTTCTTTTGGTTGATATAAATAAAGACCCTAAAGATAAGCCCGCATTCACCAGCGTAGCTGAAAGCTTTGCCTTAAACCGCTTACGCCGGTTATCGAGTATTTCGGCCGGTACCAGCTCCCGTATGCTTTGAAACGCCGGTGCTTTCCCTATTCCGGCCTGAGGATCATCCAGCAAAGTCAGCAAGTCGGAGAGTAATGCAACGCCCGAGCCGCCGTCGCACATGCAATGGTGAAATGCCATGATGAGGTCCGAAACCCCGGCCGAGCGTATCCAGGTAATGCGGAACAGCGGGCCGTTGGAGATGTCAAACGAAGTACCGAGCTCGTGCAAGGTCTCCCGGTTCCAGTCCTCGTCGCCCGACCGCTCCACGATCCGCAGGGGGATCACAGGGGGCAACGGCGGCATATGGAAATAGGGCCGCCCGAGCGCGTCGGTGGCGATGGCGGTACGGAGCATGGCGTACTTTTCCTGCAAGCGGGCGAGCGCCCGTACGAGCCCCGTGTGGTCGATCGCGCCATCGATTTTAAGCGCATACACGCCATGGAACGGTTCGGTACCATCGCCAAAGAGCACTCTTTCGAGGAAAAGCAGGTTTCGTTTCATCGGTCAGGCGTTTTCGGTTACTCGGTTGGCGATCGCGAAATCTTCCAGCAGTGAAACGGCCTTTGCATTGCCGCCCGCCGCATTGAACGTGTCGCGGATATGCTGCGCGGCGTTGCGGTACTGCGGATTGTCAAGCAATTCCCGCATGGCGTTCCTGACGTCGGCCACACGCAGCCTTTTATATCTTACCTTAATCCCGCAGCCCGCATTTTCGATCAATGCGGCGGTGTGGAAATGGTCGTAGGCAATAGGGGTGATGAGCATCGGCAGGCCGTTCATGAACGCGTCGTTTACGGTGTTGAACCCGCCGTGGCAGATCACCGCATCCATTTTGGGGATAATATCAGCCTGCGGTACAAATCCTTGCACGATAAAATTGTCGGGCCATTCGTCGATCACCGAGGGGTCGGTGGCGGCCACAATCGTTATCGGCTCGTTGCCGAATGCTTCGATCAGTTTCAGGAAAAACTCCTTGCGGATATCGACCAGCAGTGTACCCAGCGATACAAATACCTTCGGCGTAGTCGCTTTTTCGAGCCTTGCCCAATCGAACGGGGTATCATTAGGCCGCCCTTTTACGGGGCCTACAAATTTCATATGCGCATCCGGCTCCGGAAATCCGGCAAACTCCTTGGAAGTGAACACGATGTTCATCTGGTGCGAATGAATGACAAACTCGTCGGTGTAAATGCCGAGCTCCCGTTGCAGCCCTTTGATCAGGTTCTGCTGCCATTCGAAAATTTTGGGCGCGGAGTTGGCGGTATCGCCCATTACATCCGGGGGGACGGGCGTAGTCGTCACACACGGAATGCCTTTGAGATGCGCCACCAATGCACCGGCGAAAGTAATGCAGTCGTTCACGATCACATCCGGCTGGAAATCGTCGGCCACGCGCGACACGCCCGGCACCATGATGCGCGCGAAAGGAATGTAGGTTTCTTCCAAAGCGAGTTTCATCACCTCGGGGCCGGAGAGAGAAGGGCCGTCGTCCTGGCGTTTCAGAATGCGGGCAATCTCGTCCTGGTACGGTGCGAGCTCCGTTTCGGGCAGAATATAGCGGCCGCCTTCGGGGATGTGCTTGTCGGCAAGGGGGATCGGGCCCGTCCATGCTACGTCGTGGCCATTGGCGATGAGGCTTGCACCGACGCTGAGTGTAGGGCTGATATGTCCGAAAAAAGGGGGAACTACAAATAGAAATCTAGCCATTCTGTAAGACTTTAACGGGTATTTCACTGAGCCATTGGGCCGCGGTTCGGGTTCCGCCGGCCTGCTGGAAAGAGGCCTGGATGCGCCGCGCCGCGAGCCGGTAACCCGGATCGTTTAGTATATCGTTGACCGCATTTTTGAGGTGCGGCGCTTTAAATCGGTTGAAATTGAGCCTTACCCCGCAGCCGTTCGCCACCACGCGCCCGGCTACATGCGACTGGTCGTACGCGATGGGGATTACCACCAGCGGCAAGCCGTTGGATAATGCCTCGGAAACGGTATTATGGCCTGCGTGGCACACCACGCCGTCGAGGTGGGGCAGGAGTTCGAGCTGAGGTACGCGTTGCCGTACCAGGAAATTGGCGGGCCAGGAGTCGAACAACGTTTCGTCCGATACCACGACTACGAATATTTCTTCTTCCCCAAATGCGTCGATCACTTTGGAAAAGAAATCCTTTTTAAACTGATGATCGAAGGTAGTGCCGATGGAAATCAGGATTTTGGGAACGGTTTGCGCGTTCAATTTCTCCCAGTCGAACGGTATATCGGCAACGCGGTTGCTGATCACCGGTCCCGGAAAACGGTAGTAATCCGGCAGTTCCATTTCCCCGAAAAACTCCCTCGAAGTGAAAACGAGCGTCAGCAGCTCCGAAGTCGCCAGCGATTTTTCGCCTTCAATACCGAGCTGCTGTTGCAGGCCCAGGATCTGCTTCACTTCCCATTCATGGATTTTGGGCAAATCTTCCATCATTTTCACGGCTGCCGGAGCGGTTACCGACGTCGCGTACGGAATGTCGAGCAAATGCGCGGCCATCCCGGCGGCAAAAACCTGGTGGTCGTTGATCACCACGTCGGGCTGCCAGCTTTGGAGGAGCTGCATCATGCCGTCGAACATGTAGCGGTTGAGCGGCACGAGCACTTCCTCGTACAGGAACTTGATGCTCTCGATGCCGTACACGTTCTTTTTGGTGATGATATCGAGGTATTCGGCATTGGCCTGTTTCTCGGAATCGTCCTGGTCGTAGCGGATCACCAGCAACTGGCCGCCGGCAGGCAGCTTTTCCTGCAACTGTTCGTCCAGGCTGATCCACGCCACCTCATGGCCCAGCGCCAAAAGCTCCGCGCCTACCGAAAGGGTCGGGTTAATGTGGCCGGTCAGCGGCGGGACGATGAATGCGTATCTCGCCATTTTAATGGTGTATCAATAAATTGGTTTGATGAATGTCGAGGTCTTTCTGAAAGAACCTAGCGAGCTCGGCTCCGACCGCTTCCGGCTTTTGCACGGGCACGTTGTGATCGCCGGGTGCTAGTACGAGCGTCGCATTCGGGATCCGGGAAGCCAGCGTGCGGCCGGAAGGCACGCAGTTGGATTCCTCGCCGTAGATCAGCAGTGTTTCATGGGCGATCGCCGCCACCGTCGGGTCACTGAAAAAGGCTTTTTCCCCCTCCATATCCGAGCGGATGGACGTCTCGTTGAACAGAAACTCGTACATCCGGTGGTTTTTCTCCAACTGCCGTTTGCCTGCGAGCAGGCGGGTCGTATCGGCGAAATTCTCGATGTAATGGATCAGGAACTCCCTGCTGTACGTATCGATGATCGTGAGCGTTTCCTGTTCGCTCGGGTCGGGGCCTTCGATAACCGCCAGCTTGCCCACGCGCTCCGGGAAACGGGCCGCCATTTTCAATGCCACCAGCCCGCCGTAGCTGTACCCGGCCACGTGCGCTGTTTCGATGCCGAGCGCGTCCATCAGGTCGCGGAGGTCGTTGGTCATCGAAGTGAGGTCGTAGCCGGTTTGCACTTTTTCGCTCATGCCGTGGCCTTTCATATCGAACAGTACCACGCGGAAATGCTTCGCGAGCAGGGGGGCGATATTGAAATAGTACACGGCGAGGTTACTGAACATCCCGTGTACCATGATGATCGTCTCCTTCCCCTCGGGATTCAGCTCCTGCACGTGCAGGCGGGTATTGGGCAGGTTGATTATTGGCATTCCTGAATGTAATTGATGATGTCTTCGAGTTTCAGCTGGATGATTTCGTCCAGATCCATGTTCGACAGCCAGCCGGTGAAATCGATGTTCGACCCAAAATGGTTTTTGACTTTTTCCGAGAAAGCGACGATCTCGATGCTGTCCATTTCGAGGTCTTTGGTGAATGAGCTGGCTGGCGTAATATCCATCTCCTCCACAAATTCCTCGCCGATCACCTCGGTAATGAATTGGTTCAGGGTTTCGAAAATCTCCTCTTTGCTCAGCTTGTTTTCCTGTATCAGTTGGTCCATCCGATGATGTAATTAAAATGTTTGATAGTATTGATCCATGTGTCCCGGATGCGCAGGGCATCCGCGTTAATCTCTTCGATCTGGTAGGCTCTCGGATTGCCCATCAGGCCCTTGCCGAGCATTTTGCCGAATGCCTCCTTGGCTACCCAGCAGCGTGTCATCCATTCGTCCTGATCGCGGCCTTCGAGCAGCGCCAGTTCGGCAGGGGTGAAAACGATTTCGGTGAAACCGGCGCTTCGGGGCTGTATTTCTTCGATATCGATCCCTACCGGGCCTTTGTCGCTGGCAATGGCCACGGCTTCGAGGTTCTTATGCGCGAGCGAAATGTGGATTCCGCCGGTCATCGGGCCGTCGAGGAAAGGCTTGCCCACTTCGTCCGACCGTATTTCGAACTCGATCGGGAAATAAGCCTCCTTGCGGGTGCGCAGCATGAGCATGCGCGTGGCGTCTTTGGCGGCTACCCGGCTGATCATCCATTCCTTCTTTTTATTAGGCATCAGGCTCCGCTGGTGCCGTTTTTCCGGTTGGTTGAAATACCTTTTCAATATAAAATCCCATGAAACGACGCGCTGGTAGGCATTGCGAAACAGGAACACCCCGGGCGCCACTTCGTCGGAAAGCACGTTCTGCAACGGTGCCATGGAAACATTCCAGAGCTTGTCGTCGATTTCCAGGCGGCGGTTCTGCCAGCCTCGGATGATCGACCATACTTTTCCGTCGCGTTTGAGTATGAAATCGGCGGTAGCGGTTTCGTCGGTGAGCTCGGTGAGGCGGCAGGTGCATTCGAAAATGCCCGCCTGGTCCTCCATTTCGCCGTAAAATTCCACCTCGTTGATTTTTACGGGGAATGCAATGCGGTCCTTGGTGAGCGTGAGTTGCAGCCAGAGACCGAAAAGCTGGCCCGCATTATCCAGCAGCGAGCCTTTGCCCGCGTCCCCGGCAATGAGTCCGGTAATGCCGTTTTGGGAAACACTCGTTACTTTCCGGATTCCCTGGTAAGCGGGGCCGTGGAACATATTCTCGCGATAGATCTGCTCCGGGGTAATGGCAATGCCGAGCGATTCGCCGATGTCGTAGCCATTGGTTTCGGGCACGCCTTTCGTTTCGGAAAGCTGCACTTCGGCATTGGCGTATTTATCCAGGTCGAGGTACACCCGCGACGGGCTTTTCCACTCGCCGGTAACAGTTTCGCGGAACGGCTCCACCACGTTCATCCATTGGAACACCTTGATCGCCATGATCTTCTGTACGCGCAGCTCGGGTGCCTGCTCGCGGGCGATGTCGCCGAATACCTCGAAAATCATGGTCATCGGGATCACCGGGTCCATATCCTCCACGCAATGCCAGTTAGGCTTTTGTTTGAGAAGCGAATGGTCGATCAGCCACGGGCTGTTTTGCAGGGAAATGTCGAGCTGCTTTTTGAATGGGAGCCGCAGCGATGAACCCGGTATCGCGGGAGAAACGGCATCGGAAGGGCGGCTTCCCGGCAGCCCATTTTCCGGTTGAATGCCTGTTCGCGCCGCAGGGTGCGTCCCATTGCGTGCGGCAGGCGCCGCAAATGGCCGGTTGCGGATCAGATCCGCTATTTCGGATTGTACCAACGCGATTTCATCCAGGTTCGAGGTCAGCGCGCGCATTACGGGACTTGCGATATCGTCCAGCGCCAGTTCTTTTTTGGGCTGGGTAAAAGTGATTTTTTTCAAAGAATCGAGCTGCGTCACGAACGGCGAGCCGAGTTGGAGCTTCATCGGTTTCCGCTGGGCCGTTGGCTGTGTTTCAACACCCATGAATGCGAGGTCAATCTCCTTTCCTTCCACAAACAAGGCCGCCATCACACGTTGAATCTGCTGCAAGCCGCCGCGGATCGGTACATTCGAGGCGATGGCGCTGTACGGCTGGCCTTTCAATGTATCGTCCACAAAGCCCACGAGCCCGCCTGAGCCTACCTGCACGAACATACGTACGCCCTGCGCATGAAGCTGACCGATCAGTTCACGGAAGCGTACCGGCTTTACCAGGTGCTCCACACTCAGCGAGCGGATTTCATCGAACGATTCGGGGTAAATGTCCAGCGTGGTGGCCGACCAGAGCGGAATGGCCGTGGGCTGAAACTCCATGGTTTCGAGGCCGTCCAGGATCCGGTCCAGCTTATCCTTCACGAAGGGCGAGTGGAAGCCGGACTGGAACGGTAGCTGTTGATGGAATATTTGATGCGCACGCAAAATGGCCGAAAAATCTTCGACCGCTTCGATGGTCCCGCACAGGATCACCTGCTGCGGACAGTTGTCGATGGACAGGTAAATGTCCTCCTTGCCTTCCAGCCAGGGTTTCAGCTGGTCATACCCGCAGCCTACCGCCAGGAATTTCGTGTTTTTGACTTCAAAAAGTTCGGGGTTCAGCCGGGTGAGCAGTTGCAATACCGAGGCTTCCGAAGCCAGTCCGGAAGAGCGTCCCGCAAGCCATTCACCGAGGCTGTGGCCGGCATTCATATTGGGTTTTACACCCAGTTTCTTGATAGCGGAATCGAGTATGCGGCTCTTTTCGAGCAGTTTCATGGCGGTATTGAAAACCGATTGCTCGTCGCCGGTTTCGCTCGCTTCGAAGCGTGGGAGGTTGAAATACTCCGCCACGCTGTCGATTTCCCCGCCCGCGAGGCCATCGAGGCCGGGGAAGAGGAATGCGGTTTTGCCACCGTTGGCCAGCAGGGGTTCATGGGTATACCAAATGTCCTGCTTGTTGCGCCAGATATTGTTTTTGGTGACTATTTTAAGTGCCTTGGCTATGCGCTCCGGCGTCGGTTCGAAAATGGCTACCCGGTAATTGCCCGAGCCGGTTTCTTGCTCGCCGGTTTCCAATGCCGCTACCAGCGCCTCATGCGTAGGGCGGGCGAGCAGCAAAACTTCGTCGCGAACGGGGACATTTGCGGCACTCCCATTAGCACTTTTTGTTTGTGCTTTCAGACTTTTGTCCCAGCCTTCCAGGACAACGTGCGCATTAATCCCGCCAAATCCGAATGCGTTCACCCCCGCATAACGCGGCAAGCCCGACTGCTGCCAGTCGGTAAGCTGCTTCACCGGTTCGAAACGCGTGTCGGCCAATGCTTCCACCGGCTCTTCGCAATGCAGGGTAGGAGGCAGCTGGCCATGGTACAATGCGAGTACCGTTTTAATAACCCCCGCAATACCTGCCGCAGGCATCGCATGCCCGATCATCGATTTCACGGACCCGATACCGGCTTTGGTACCGCCATTCTGCGGACCGAAAACGCTTGCCAGCGTTTCCAGCTCCGTTTTGTCGCCCAGCGGCGTCCCGGTGCCGTGCGCTTCCAGGTAACCGATCTGATCGGTGCTGATACCGGCCATATCCCAGGCCTGGCGGATCGCTTTCACCTGCCCGTGTACGGTAGGGCTCATGACGCTCGCGCCCGCGCCGTCGCTCGACACGCCCACGCCCTGGACCACGGCATAAATGCGGTCACCGTTGGCGATCGCGTCGGAAAGTCTTTTTAGTACCACAAAACCACAACCCTCGCCGATGAGCAGGCCGTCGGCGCGCTGATCGAAGGGCCTGATCTGCTGATTTCTCGATAATGCGCCCAGCTGGTGGAATATGCTCCAAAAAGGGGCATTCTGGCAGGCATGCACGCCGCCGGCGATCATCATATCGGCGCGGCCGGAGTTGAGCTCCTGCACGGCGTGGTCGATCGCGAGCAACGAACTGGCGCAAGCAGCGTCGAGCGTGTAGGCGGTGCCGCCCAGGTCGAGGCGGTTGGCCACCAGCGAGGCGGTGAGGTTGGGGATCAATCCCATGGCCGTATCGGCCGAGAAACGCCCTTTTTTCTGCTGGAACTCGCTTTTGATCTTTTCTAAATCTTCGCTTTTGAGATCGGGCAAAATGCTTTGCAGCACTTCCACGATCTGCTGCCCGGTGCGCACGATCTCGATCGCACGCGTAGCGCCCGGGCCTGTGTAGTTGCCTTTACCGATGATAATGCCCGTTTTGGCAAAATTGGCGCCATTGCTGAACGCGTGGGCGTCCATCAATGCCTTATGCGCCAGGCTGAGCGTAAGCAGCTGCTCGGGCTCGGTACCTTCCACGGCCAACGGTAGAATACCGAACTGGATCGGGTCGAACTCGGCATAATTGTCTATAAATCCGCCGCGGCGGCAGTAAAACCGGTCCACAGCTGTCCCGTTTTCTTCGAAGAACAGGCTGCCCATCCGGCCTTCGGGCACGGTTTCGATGGCGTCCACACCGGCACGGATGTTTTCCCAGAAGGCGTTCAGATCGCCCGCCCCCGGAAAAATACCCGACATACCGATAATGGCTATATCTGCATTTCTTTTCATGATGGTCACAAGTTGTTCAATGCGTCTCGCTCACTATTCGGCCATGATCAGTACCTGGCTTTCAGTACCGTATTTCAGTTCATTGACAAATGTTTCCATGCCGTCACCGAGCGGGATCAGCGGGATACCGCGGCGTTCGTATTCCCTTTCGAGCGATGGCGACACCATGCCGGTTCCCTTCCACGGGCCCCAGTTGATGGCCGTCACCTTGCCTTTGATCTTCTTGCGGAGTTCCCAGGCATATTTGTCGAGCACGCTGTTGGCCGCGGCGTAGTCGGTTTGCCCGCGGCTGCCGTACACCGAAGCTACGCTCGAAAACAGGGTTACAAATTGTACATCATCTTTCAAATGCTCGGCCAGCACGCGCAGCGGCGTTACTTTGGTGGACATCACCCGTTCGAACGATTCCGGTGTTTTCTGGTGGAACAGCTTGTCTTCGAGCAGGCCTGCGCCGTGGATCACGCCGTCGATGCGGCCATATTGGTCGTACAGCCCTTCCACCATCGCGATCAGCGCCTTTTCGTCGCGCAAATCCATGGAATGGTAGGTCACGGTCGAGCCATTGGCTTCGAGCGCCGAAATGGTGGCCAGGATCTGGTTCGCTTTATGGATTTCTTCCGTCTTCTTCTCGATCTCCGCCGGGGTTTTCAGCTGGCCCGAAGCGATGAGGCGTTTGCGGATTTCTTCTTTGTTTTTCAATCCGGCCAGCGACTGGTCGGCGTGGGAACGCGGGTCGGCCGAACGGCCTACGAGCACGTAATTGCACGGGTAATCTTTCGAGAACCGCACGATCAGTTCCGCGGTAATGCCCTGTGCGCCGCCGAGTGCAAGTATCACCGATTTTTTATCCAGGTGAATGTCCGGGTCGGTGCCGGTCGGGATTTCCGAACGGATCATTTCCATGATCTGTCGTTTGTCGCCTTCGTAAATTACCTCGCAGGGCTCGTCGGTATGCAGGATTTCCTTTAAAGTGATTTCCGCAATCTGATCCGCCGAAAGTTGTGAGGTAAAGCTCACGAGCCGGCATTTGGTCTCGTCATATTCTTTGTCGAGGCTTTTCAAAAGGCCCGCGTAGCCCTGGAAATGACGCAGGAGCTTCACATCGGTATCCTTGTCAAGCGCGCTCTGGGTATCCGAAATGGTGTAAATCCATTTCACTTTGCTGAAATCCAGCTTTTTGATCAGCGAGAACGACTCGATAATCGTCGGTTTCAGGCGGGAAGTGAAAATGTTGAGGATAATCAGCCCGTCGAAGCCTTGCAGCGAATCATCCGGTGAAATAATGCGTACTTCCGCGCCATTTTGCTCGAAAAGTGCTTTCACGGATGCAGCTACCTCGCCTGCATCGTCGGTTACTGCAAAGCGTTTGCCTTTCAGTACGGCTGGGTTCAGCGCCGGTATCGCCGAAGGCGTCAGCTCGAAACGGAGGCGCGATAATTTTTCATTCAACACCGCTTTGGGGGCAGGCGCCACATGCAGGCTTTCCGCTTTCTGAATGGAATCCTGCGCACCGCCCAATGCCTCCGACAGCCAGTCGATCAGCCCGTTGAGCGTTTTGATGGACGCCAGTTTTTCGACCAGTTCCTCGCCGCGCTCCTGGTAGATCTGGATCAGGCCGTCGATATTGTTTTTCAGCTCGCCGATGATCTCCATGCGCTTGATGGAGTCGATACTCAGGTCGGCTTCGAGGTCCATATCCATGCCGAGCATTTCCTGCGGATAGCCGGTTTTGGCACTCACCGCATCCAGCAACACCGATTTAATGCGGCTTTCGGACCATTCTTCGATCACGCCGTCCTGGGTGATCGAGAGCTTGCTCAATGGAACCTCCACAGTAACGTCCGCCACGGGAGCCGCTGCGGCTTGCTGGTGTTCGGTAATCCAGTTGACCAGCAAATTCAATGTCTTGATCGCCGCCAGCTGTTCGATCACGGTTTCTTCGCTCTGCTGGCCTGCTTCGAAACCACCCAGCTGCTTGCGCAGCTCGCCGATGATCTCCATGCGTTTGATGGAATCGATGCTCAGATCGGCTTCGAGGTCCATATCCATGCCGAGCATTTCCTGCGGATAGCCGGTTTTATCGCTGATCACCTGCATCACCAATGCTTTTACATCGATCACGGCTTTTGCAGGAGCAGGCTGTGCGGCCGGCGCCGCTGCTTTCTCGATCACGATCGGTACCGGCGCCGGTGCATGAGCGGCGAGGCCGCCCAATGCAGGTTCGTAGATTTCGATATTTCGCGAAGGCGGCACAGACTGGCCGAGGTAACCCAGTACCACGTCGCGCTGCGCCTGAATGAGGTATTTGACGCTATTCAAATATTCGTGCACGACGCGTTCGGCTTCGGTACCGCCAACCGCAGCGGCGACGGCCGGTTGCTGGAATGCGGCCAGTTTCAATGGCTCGGTGACCGGCAATGCACCGTGTTCGGGCAGTTTGCCGTTCAGCGGCAGCGCCATTTGGCCGTCTACGAGCCAGGTGGTGAGGCTCTTGCGGTATTGTTCCGGTTTGTCGAGATCCAGCACGCGAACGTCGCGGTCTTCGAACAGTTTATTGAAATCGATAGTCCTGCCGGTGGCGACATAGCCAGCCAGGGTGTGCAGCAGCTGCACGATGCCCGGCTGGTCTTTGTCTTCGGTGTGGAGACAAATTTCTTCTTTACCTAAAATCGATTTGGTAAGGCCTGTGAGCACTTTGCCGGGACCTACTTCCACGAAAACGCGGGCGCCGTCCTCGTACATTTGTGCCACTTCTTCCGAGAACCGTACCGGTCGCACCAGGTGATCGGCCAGGCGTTCCTTGATGGCTTCGGGCGAAACCGGGTAGGGGGCCGCAGTGGTATTCGACCACACAGTCAATGCGGGTTCGTTGAACGTTACAACCTTCAATACTTCCGCATAAAGGTCTTTCGAACCTGCTAGAAGCGGGCTGTGGAATGCACAGGCGACTTCCAGCTGGCGGAAGGAGATTTTCAGCTCTGTGAGTTTCGCGGTCAGTTCGGCGATCGCGGGCGTGGTGCCTGCGAGTACCCACTGGCGGGGCGAATTGTGGTTAACCGGGTAAATATGGTTGATCTCCGACACAATGCGGGTCAGCTCGTCTTCCGGGCAATTCACGGCCACCATCGCGCCATTATCGTCACCGATCGCGTCGAGAATGGATTTCGCGCGTTTTTCGCTGAGCGGCACGAGCTCGTTAGCTTCAAATACGCCTGCAAAGCACAATGCGGGCAGTTCGCCGTAGCTGTGGCCGGCCACCATATCAGGTTGTATGCCAAAATCTTTCAGGAGTTCGGCAATGGCCAGGTCGACAACCCCTAACAATGGTTGTGCCAGTCGGGTATCCTTGATTCTCTCCTTCTGCGCCTTCGCCGACTGCTCATTAAAAACAGCATCCGGGAAGATGATCTGCTGGTATGCAGGGTGCTTTTTCAACAACTTCCGCATCGCAGGGAATGCCACGAACAAATCACGTGCCATATCCACGCGCTGGCTGCCCTGGCCGGGGAACATGAATGCTACTTTACCGGAAGTTGCATTTGTATAATAAATTCCTTTCGTCCCTGAACCAGCTGGCGCGAAGGTCTCCTTCGTGCCCGAAGAAGCTACCTGGCTCAGCTTGGCGCGTGCATCCAAATGATTTTCAGCCACAATAGCGAGCTGTACCGGCTTTTCGCTGTACAAATTCAAACTATTGGCCACATCCCGCAATGAAACCGATTCATTTTCCAGGATGTCATGCGCGGTTTTTACCAGTTTCAGCGCGTCTGCAAGTGTTTCCCCACGGAAAACGAGCATTTCGGCGGGCCATGCCTTCACCGATTTTTTCGGCTTTTTGGCCGAAGCGCTTTCGATTACCGCATGGAAGTTGGTCCCTCCGAACCCGAATGCGCTGATCCCGGCAACCCTGCGGTCGTCGGTCCATAGCGCGGGTTTCGTCTGGAATGCAAACGGGCTGGTTTCCGGATTATAGTAAGTGTTTGGCGTTTTCAGGTTAATGGTCGGCGGCTTGATACCGTGGTACACAGCCAATGCCGCTTTCATGAGGCCCGCGAGGCCCGCGGCGCATTTGGTATGGCCGATCTGCGTCTTCACCGAGCCGAGGTGCGTCTGGCTGGACAATGCGCCGGAGGCCAGCATCATTTCGGTCAGCGCGCTGAGCTCGGTTTTGTCGCCTACCACCGTGCCGGTACCGTGTGCTTCCACGAGGCCCAGTTCGGCGGGCGAGATCCCCGCCTGGTCGTAGGCGCGTTCCAATGCTTTCACCTGTCCCGATTTGCGCGGGGCAGTGAGGCCCAGGCTCTTGCCGTCGCTCGATCCGCCTACGCCTTTGATGACCGCGTAAATAGTGTCGCAATCGCGCAATGCGTCTTCTTCGCGTTTCAGCACCACCATCGCTACGCCTTCGCCCAATGCGATACCATCGGCCTCGGAGTCGAAAGTGGCGCAGCGGCCTTTGCGGGAGAGCGCGTGGGTGCTGGAAAACATCAGGTAATCGTTGATACCGTTGTGCAGATCGGCGCCGCCGGCGAGGACCATTTCGGAGCGGCCCAGTATCAGCTCCTGGCAAGCCAGGTCGATGGCCGCCAGCGACGAGGCGCAGGCCGCGTCGACGGTATAGTTGCGTCCGCCGAGGTTCAGGCGGTTGGTAATGCGGCCGGAGATCACATTCGCCAGCACGCCGGGGAACGAATCTTCGGTCAGCTTGGGTAATGCGTTGTCGAGTTCTTGCGGTATTTCTCCGAAAAACTGCGTGAAAAGCGAGCGGAAACCGTAGTTGTTGGCCAGGTCGTTGCCGCCTTCCGCACCGATGATGACGGAGACATTATCGCGGTTGGTATCCGCTCCGTATCCCGTATTTTCGAGCGCTTGTTTGGCTACGAGCAAGCTCAGCAGCTGGGTAGGGTCGATCGCCGCCAGCGATTGCGGCGGAATGCCGAATTCGACGGGGTCGAAATCGATTTTTGGGATAAAACCACCCCATTTCGAATGCGATTTGCTGCCGTCGGAAACGGTCGGGTCGTAGTACAGTGCCTTGTTCCAGCGTTCGTCAGGCACTTCGGTCACCCAGTCTTTGCCGGCCAGGATATTACCCCAGAATTCTTCGATATTGCGTGCGCCGGGGTAAATGCAGGCCATTCCGACGATCGCGACGTTCAATGCCTTTTTCTTTCTTCGCGGTGCCTTCGGCAGGTTGGCCTGACCGATGTATGCGTAATTGCCGGTTGCCACGTCTTCGTGCAACTCGGTCATGGTCATTACCTTATCGAGCATTGCGGCGGCCTGGCCGATCATGTACATGCCGCGGCTCATCTGCTCTTCCTCGCCGATTTCGACGAGGTTGTCGGCTTGCCTTTCAATGCCTTTGGCGGCAATGCGGAGGCGACCTACATTGAGTTTTTCGAGCTTTGCCCAGATTTCCTTCTTATCCAGTCCGGCTTCTTCCATTCTCGCTTTTTCCGCATTGAAATCGGCCGAGAACGGCGATTCGAGGCAGCGCGTTTCGTGGCCCGGAGCGGTTTCGAGCAGCACGGTTTCGGCATGTTCCAAAGCCTGCGCCTGGAACTGCGGCAGAATAGCGCCGGTGGCGACTGCCTCCTGTGTGTACAGGTAAGCGGTGCCCATCAGCACGCCGACTTTAACGCCGCGTGCAGTCAGCGGCGCGGCCATAACGGAGATCATCGCCGCCGAGAATGCGTCGTGGATTCCCCCGGCGAAGAATACTTCGAGCTGGTCGGTCTGCTCTTCCAGCAAAAGCCGGTTGATCTGTTTTTCCCAAAGTACAAAACTCGAAAGCGGCCCCACATGGCCGCCGCATTCGCGTCCCTCGAAAATGAACCGCTTGGCGCCTTCTTTGAGGAACATATCGAGCAATGGAGCCGATGGGACGTGCAGGAATGTTTTGATACCCAGCTTTTCCAGCGGTTTCGCCTGCGACGGGCGCCCACCGGCGATCAGCACGACGGGCGGCTTTTCTTCGGTAATGTAGGATAGCTGCTCTTCGCGAAGCTCGGCGTCTGCGAAACCGAGGATACCTACGCCCCAGGGCTTGTCGCCCGCGAGTTCGCGGGTTTCGCGGATCAGGTCGCGGGCTTTTTCGCCTTTCAATAGCGACAATGCCACGAAAGGCAATGCACCGGCATCGGCGACGGCCGCAGCAAATGCGGGCACATCGCTGACGCGCGTCATAGGACCTTGTGCAATGGGGTAGTGTGTGCCGAGCGTACGTGCCAGCGCGTTGTGTGCGGCCAGCGGGTTAAGGTGTTTGGCTTGCCGTAAGTGACCGTACATCGCCTCTTTGAAAGCGAATACAAGCCGCGAAAGCTTTTTATATTGTCTGAAAAGGTCGGTACCGATGGCAATGTCCTGTCCCATGGGGATATACCCCTGGTCGAGATCGAGTGTGTGCAGGAACGCGTGCAGGTCCTCGCGGGCAGGCTGCGCGGGTAATGCTGGCGAATTGGGCCGCACGAGTACGCGGAAGCCGTCGATCACGCGGGTTTCATTGCCGTTCAGCTTCTCGCTGATGGTTTTGAGCGAAGCCGGTGCCGAGCATTCCGGGAAAGGAAGCAGCTGGCTGTCGAGCACCACGCCGCGCCCGCCCAGCGCCGTAACCGCCGCCGCATTATGGACGCCGATCCCGCCTTGCACCCATACCGGGAAATCGCTAACCTCCCTCATTATACGTTGGAATAAAATGAAGGACGAATCGTTGCTCACCAGGCCGGACCCCTCATTTCCTTTGGCGATAACGCCCGCCGCGCCCGCCGCTTTGGCCGCTTTGGCTTCGGCTACGCTGCGCACCTGGAAGATGATTTGAAGAGAATTTGTCGGGTTAGGAAAAGTCAGACCATATGGTAGAATTGCCAGTTTAACTTGTTCAGGTAAAGGGATCGTCAGTGATGTGTTTTCGGAGTAGCATACACCAAAGGGCTTTTTGCTTTTGGCGGCCATTTTTCCCAACGCGTTCGTAGCGATTTGTTGATCTCGTCCGAGGTGGATTACTGGGAAAGCTCCGGCTTCTGAGAGCGCTAAGGCCAGGGCCACATCCGGTCGCTCCATCGGGCCTATACCGATCATTTCCAGGTTTTTCATAACGTAGTTCTTTTTAGTAAGTCTCTATAAATCAGCTCAGTTTGAGGATAGTAGCTGGCGGGGTCAGGAGAATTACGGATGGTTTTAACTGATATCGTCCGGTTCATGGCGAAATATACGTAATTTATAATACGAGAAATTACTTCGAATGTCAAATTGAAATCTTACTACAAGAAATCGTCACTGACGTGGTATTTATTTGTGAAATAATTTCAACATTCCGACTACGCTGATTGACAGCACGATAAAAGTCAAAAGCCGCCCCGCTGGCCGGAGGCAGCGATAGCGGCTTTTTATGAGATTTGCTCGCGGGAAGTATCCGGCCTACCAGTACCTTTTGAGTCCGGTCATATAAAGATCGTACCCACCTTTGCCGCCCGGACGGTCGGAGGAGAAGAGCATCTGCCAGTAGTTGAAATTCGACAAGCGCGGAAGGATGGGGCGGTACTCATTGTCCGACAGAAACTTGCCATCTTTTTTATCCGGGTCCAGGCCTGGGGGCCAGCAGCTGAATACCAGAAAGAAGACAACAACAGGCAGGAGCTTTCTCATATCCGAGTGGTTTAAGTTTGTAAACGCAGAGACACAACGGGCCTGCCAAACGTTGCGATCGGATTATTTTGCCAATGCATCGCATTGGGCGAGCAGGCGCGTCAGATCCTGTTCTTTGCCAAAGTCCACATGCTGCTCCCGCAAGTACTGGTCAATCTGTTTTCTGTAAGCCGGGTAAAGCTTCTTGATACTTCCGGCGGTAGGAACGTAGAAACGGTTGTTGTTGTCGATCAGATAATGGGCTGTGCGGTAGGAAAATACACCTTCTGCATTCGCATCGAGCTTTTTGGTGGTTGCCGCCTGATCGCTGGAATAGGAACGATAGGTGGTAACGGACGACGCCGTGTAGGAAATACCGTAAGGCCCACCTTTTTCAGTGCCAATCCTGGCCAGTACCTCGCGTTTGCCCAGGCTGGCACGTTGGTAAATGCCCACGACCTCGGCATACCCAAAACTTTTGTCGAACCGGTACGATTTATCCCCGATCGTAATGCTTTTCAGGAGTGCCTTATCGATGATTTCCAGGGTATCCAGTTTCGCGTCTACAAAAAGGAGGTGCCCGCCGATGTAATTGTAATTGAAACGGGCCTGCGAAGCACGCCCGTCGACGAACTCGGCTTTGCCCGTAGTGAATTGGCTGAACTGGTAGCGGTCGGCATAGGGGATTACCTTGTCGGGATATTCGCCTGCCTTGACTTTGAATACTTTTTGTGCTTGCCCTTGTGCGAGATACGGGCAGATCGCGAGCAGAATCAGGAAGGTACGGGCTATTTTACTTTTCATAAAATGACTGTTAAGGTGAGTTTAGTTTTTTAATTCGATCCAGACGGGCGCGTGATCGCTGGTCTTTTCCCAACCGCGTACCTGCTTATCTACGCCGGCTGCTGCGAGCCTGGGCGCGAGTTGCGGGCTCAGGAGGAAATGGTCGATACGCAGGCCGGCATTGCGCCCGAATGCATTACGGAAATAGTCCCAGAAGGTGTATATCTTTTCATTAGGGTAAAGGGCTCGGATCGCGTCGGTCCAGCCCTGGGCGGTCAGCCGGGCGAATGCGGCGCGGGTTTCGGGCCGGAAAAGGGCATCGTCCACCCAGTTTTCGGGTTTGTATACGTCAAGCTCGGTGGGCATTACATTGAAATCGCCGGTGAGCAACACAGGTTTATCCGCGGCCAGAAGCCCCTCGGCATGTGCAATGAGGCGGTCGAACCAGCGAAGTTTGTAATCGAACTTCGGCCCCGGCGCGGGGTTCCCATTCGGCAGGTATAAACCGCCGATCGTCAACCCGCCAATTTCGGCTTCGATGTAGCGGCTGTGTTCGTCTTCGGGTTCTCCCGGCAAAATGCGGCGGATTTCACGCGGTAGGTCTCCGCGCGAAAGGATCGCGACGCCGTTCCAGCTTTTTTGCCCATGCCAGATGGCCTTGTAGCCGGCATCGAGGATCGCCTGCTCGGGAAATTTCTCCTGCGGCGCCTTCAATTCCTGCAAACAAACAATATCCGGCGCGGTTTCATCCAGCCAGCGCAGCAAGACGGGCAAGCGCCCATTCACACCATTGACGTTGTAAGTAGCGATTCTCATAGTAGGTCAGGGGTTTAGTAGGCCAATGGCAGCATGATCACAAATGTAGTGCCCTTTCCGGGATTGACTTCCGCTTTGATCACACCCTTATGGTTTCGCACGATTTTACGGCAGTAAGCAAGTCCGACGCCCTCGCCCTGCCTGAACGAGCCGGTCGGCAGGCGGGCGAAAATATCGAATACCTTTTCGAGCTGGGCGTCTTCAATGCCAATGCCGTTATCTTCCACCCTGATCTCCGCGTAGGCCATTTGGAGCGGTTCGGGCAGCAGGTCGTCGATCTCGTGCAGCGCCAGCTCACGGCTGCTAATGCGGATGCGCGGCGCATTTTCGTGGCCCGCAAATTTGACCGCATTATCCAGCAGCTGGAAAAAAAGCTGCTCCATTTGTTCCGGGATGGCCATGAGCGAAGGCAGGCGGTCGGTTTCGATGATGATATTCCGCCGCTCGATCTGCGACATCAGTTGCGTGGTAACGTCGGCCACTACATGGTCCAGGTGCACATGGGTAAATGCATTGCTGTTGTTCAGTCCCGAGAAGTCGGATAAGTCCTTGATCATCATCGAAAACTGCCGGGCGCTGCTGCGAATCTTTACGGCCAGCTCCTTGGCTTTTTCAGCCTCGTAACGATCGGTGGCATCGACGAGCATGTCGCTGAAAACGCGCAGCTTGCGGAGCGGTTCCTGCAAATTATGGCTTGAAATATGGCGGTACTGCCTGTTTTCGTCGTCGGACACGAGCAGCTGGGCGGCCAGGTCGTGCATGGCCGTACGCGTGCGCTCCATGAGCGAGAGGCTGTCGAGGTGAAAGGCCAGCAGCTCGGCAAAAAGGTGGAACATCCCGATTACCCGCGGGTTCTGCAACTGGTTGGGTTTGGGGTCGATGGCGCAGAGCGTTCCGAAAAACTCCCCGCTCTTTAATTGAATGGGCAGCGAAATATAGCTTTTGAAACCATACATCCTGGGTGTCGGATGTCCGGCATAGAATTCGTTTTCATCCACATGGTCGATCACGACGGCTTGCCCGCTGTTACGGATTTCGTTGCAGATCGTCGTCCCGATTTCCAGTTCCTCGCCGGGTTTCAGCCCGAAACCGATTTCGTCCTGCACACTGCAGGCGATCCACCGGTCCTCCGTGACACGCGCCACGGCGGCAAAGCCCATACCCGTTGAGCGACAGATTACTTCCAGCACGGTTCTGACGATAGGTATCTGGTTTACCTTTTCAACGTCGGCAAATAAAAAGTCGTCAGGTTGTACCATTTTTTCAATGTGGGATAGCGGGTGGATTAGTAAATTTAGGTGCCGGGTCCCGGATAACCTAAACTTACTTCTTATGAAAATTTTCTTTCTCGCCCTGCTGATCGCAGTGGTGGCTTATGTGGTGGCGGCCGTTGGCGGGTATTATCTGATCAGTAAATTGTCGTCGAATACGCACGACAAGTCCATGGAGGCGACCATGACCGGCGCGTTCGTTCTGGGCCCTATTGCGGCCATTATAGCATTTATTGTGGCGTATCTGGCGCTAAGGGCACATTGAGCCGCTTCGCCAGTTGGATCAGATCGTCGGGCGGGGTTTTGCCCCACGAGCGGTAGTCATTCAGCTTGTATCCCACGGTTTTCGTAACGTTCGATCCGCCCGGCGTTTCATAGCGGGTGTCGGCACCGCGGTCGAGCAGCATGTTGCAGATCGTCCAGGCCTCCATATTGGCCGCGCTCAGCAGGATCGACGTGGGGATCGTCAGCGAGTCCGGTGTCGGGACGTGGGCATTCGGGTCGGCGCCGTGTTCGAGCAGCATGCGCACCCGTTCTATTTTCAACGGTCTGGCCGGTTCCGAATTTTCGCCGCCTACGGCCAGATACAGGATCGGGGCACCTGAACCGGCTTCCCGGGCATTGGCATCCGCACCGTTGTCGAGGAACCATTTTAACAGTACAGGGCTGTATCCGAGCACACGCAGGTGGGTAGGCGTATGCGCACGGTCGCCATTGTCGATTTTGGCGCCGTTTTTTAAAAGTACATCAAAGCATGCGATGAGCTTCGCCGAATCGGCCAGGAGCCCTAGGTCGGCGGCAAAATCGAAGAGCGTTATTTGTTCGCGGCCGGTTTTATTCAGGTCGGGGACAGGCTGCTGCATATCCAGGCCGAGTTTTTCCGCGTCCAGTGCAGCAATATCGACCGCCAATTTTTGCCGGGCTTCATCTTTGAAATAATATGAACCATTGGCCTGTGCGGCATCCTCGCGTGCCCACATCGCCTTTCGCACACTGCTCACGATCGGGGAGGCTACCAGCATCACCGCTGCCATCACTGCCGGCGCCACGCACAGCACCAGCACGGCTACACGCGTAAAATGGTAAGGAAGCAGGTTAATGCCCGCCAGAATGAACAACGGCACAAAAAGCATCATCAGGTAGCCGCTCGCCATGCGGTCGTCGGTCGTGCCCGACCGCCCGAACAGCATTAACCCGATGAGTATTGCGGTGTAGAGCCCGAGAAGGCACCAGCTTACGAGGGTAATTGTTTTCATGCCGCGAAATTAGTTAGCTCCGGCACTATCAAGTGATTTGTAAATCAGCTTTTTATTGAGCGGCTAGAACCGCGCGTCGCGGACTGCGCGTCGCGATCAATGTGCGGCGATGAATTCGTCGAGCAATGCCTTTACGGGATGGTAATAGATTTCCGCGCGACGGCTCGGGCGGATATCCCAGCCGCGGTCATAATTGACGATACAGGCCCCAATGAAGTTGTTCGTCGCTTTTCTTACCGCCGGGTCCCAGATGGAGAGTTTGGAAATACGGCCTTTTTCCATGGCCGTTTTGGCCGGTGTTTTCAGGATCAACGCCGAGAACTCGTACTGGTTCACGGTGCCCGATAGCCATATCGCGCCTTCGATCTGCGGATCGTTGCTTTGGTCTTTTACTTTAGTGCGGATCTGCGCCTGACTTTTCGCGGGCACGTCCGTCTTTTTATTTTTCAGATAGGCGTCGATGGCACGCATAGCATGCTCCGCCGGATCGACTCCGTCGAACTCGCTGAGTTCGTATAATCTTTTGATTTGAAAGTCAGTAAGTTGTATGTGTTTTCGATAGACTTTTTGCTTCACCATAACCCTTCTAAGTAGCGCACATTCAAACATACACAGCTTCCGGGACGGATTCAATGGCTTACGCGCTTTTTGTGCCCTGGGGATAGAAATTTGGATTTATACCGATTCTTGATAAGGCTTTTGTTACCGGGTGTCGCTTCGAAGCGCTTTCCAACCGTTGCGATTACAAGCGGTGATGCCCGGGGTAGTGTATTTGAATAGTGCAATATATACTTCGATTGTTTTTCAATTTTTAAACAAAAGTAAATAATCGAAAATGTGTCGTTTTTACACTAACTTATCTTTAAGTAGAATTTCTACTACCCATTGCAAACGTTCCCGGTATCGTGTGCAGAAATAAATCTTGCAAAATGTTTGGGGGAATCGAAGGGGGCAAATAGACTTGATCGTGGTTTGAATTGGACTTTATCAATGAAAACCGGCGAATGTCTTGAAATAGTTATATTCTAAATGACTCAATTACATGAGAAAACCACTTCTACTCATCTTCACCCTGCTGCTGGCGGCTTTGACCGCACAGGCGCAGAACCGCGTACTGAAAGGGGTTGTGATCGATGGCGTTTCGAAGGAACCGATGCCAGGGGTTTCGATCCTGATTTCGGGTACCAATTCGGGAACGGCTACCGACGCCGAGGGAAAGTTTGCATTGAATGTGCCGGAAAGCGGCGCTAACGTGATTATCAGCTATGTCGGGTTCGTGAAACAGACGATCGACGTGGCCAACCGGGGTTCGCTCACGGTCGTGCTCGAACCGGATGTCAAAGCACTCGAAGATGTGGTGGTGGTAGGTTATGGCGAACAGAAACGCTCGCACCTGACGGGCGCCGTCGCGACGGTGAAAATGAAGGACGTGGACGAGTTGCCTGTGGGCGATATTTCTTCCGCCCTGGTGGGCAAGCTGCCGGGCGTCAACATTTCGGGTGGTACGGCCCGGCCGGGTACGCCTGCGTCTATTGTGATCCGTAACCCGACGAAAGCGTCCAAAGACGGCGGCAGCAACTCGCCGCTCTATATTATCGACGACGTGATCCGTTCGGAGGCGGATTTTCAGCTGCTCGATGCTTCGGAGATCGAAAACTTGTCGATCCTGAAAGACGGCGCGGCGGCTGTGTACGGCGCGCGTGCGGCATTGGGGGTAGTGGTGGTGCGTACCAAACGCGGGAAAGCAGGCAGGCCGACCGTGAGCTATACGACGACCGTGGGCGTTTCCGATGCGGCCTATAAGTCTAAAATGATGAACGGCGTTCAACTGGCTACATACCTGAACGACTTCAACCGCAGCCGCGGCCTGGCAGCCAACGATCCGGAATATTATTCACCCGACGAGCTCGAATACTTCAAAAACAACAATAATAACTGGTTCGACATGGCCTGGAAGCCTTCGCTGAATACCCGCCACGCGGTGAATATCAGCGGGGGGACCGAGCGCGCCACTTTCTTTGCCGGTGCTACCTATTTCGCGCAGAACGGGAACGTCGATAACATCAGCTACAAGAAATGGAACTTCCGCGCGAGCACGGACGTGAACGTGACGAAGCATATTAAAGTAGGCTTGGGCGTAAGCGGTAACCTCTCCGACAACAAGCTGTTTTACCTCAAACAAGGCGGCGAGAACGTGGAAAAGGATGTGACCAACCTGCTCAACACGCCGCAGTTTATCCCGCCTTACGTAGATGGCCTGCCGGTGTTGCTGCCGGGAGGGTCGGGTTCTACGGGCTTCCATTTCTTCGAGGCGCAGAAGCTGAACAATTACACCCGTTCCCGCAACGTGGTGCTGAACGTGAATGCCTATCTGGAATACAACGTGCCGTTCATCCGCGGCCTGAAACTCCGTACGGTGTACAACAAGAACCTCGGCAACGACTGGGGCAAACAGTTCGGTACCTATTATAAAGTATATGGTTTCTCGATGCTGGGCGAAAACAAGCACATTTTCGGAGGTACGCCCAATGCGCCGACACGCCTCAACAACGGCGACCGCCTGCGCTTCAACCCGGGCTATACCGACGGCTACCAGCTGAATTTCAATGTAAGCTATGCCCGCGATTTCGGACGGCATTCGGTGAGTGCATTGGCGCTGGTGGAGCAATCGGAGATTTATACCGAAAGCATCGCTACGATGAAGGAGGGTATTTTCGAAGGCGGTAATGATTACCTGATGTCGGCATTCGGTGCGAAGGACATCGGCCCGAATGCGGCGAATGAGAGCGGTATCCTTTCTTACGTGGGCCGTTTGAATTATTCCTTCGCCGACCGCTATTTGTTCGAAGTCTCGTTCCGCCGCGATGCTTCCACGAAGTTTGCGCCGGAATACCGCTGGGGTACATTCCCGCAGCTTTCGGCAGGCTGGGTGATGTCGGAAGAACGCTTTTTCCGCGAGAAATTACCTTTCATCAATAACCTGAAACTACGCGCCTCGATCGGGTTCCTGGGCGGTGACCGCACTGCGGCCTGGCAATGGCTGCAACGCTACACGCCGCAGGCTTCTAATGGCGCGGTGTTCGGCGGTAACAGCGACCGAACTGTGGGCATCAAACTCGAAAAGCTACCTAATTACTATGGCCGCTGGGACGATGTGACCAAGAAGAACGTCGGGATCGACGCGTCTTTCCTGAACAATCGCCTGTCGACGACCATCGATGCGTATCACGACCATGGTTATAATTTGCTGACAACCCTCGCGTCGTCCGTGCCGCTCACGATCGGCTCGGTGATGCCGGCCGAGAACTATGAAACCGTGAACTCGTTCGGACTGGAATTTGCGACGGGTTGGAGCGACCGCATCGGCAAGAATATCGATTACAATATCGGCGCATTCCTCGCCTGGAGTGATAACAAGAATATCCTCGTGGATGTGGCCACTACCAACCGCGGCAGCTGGCAGGACCCGACCGGCCGTTCCAGCGACCGCGGCTTGCAAGGGTACCGGTACCTGGGCATGTTCCGCTCGCAGGAAGAGGTGGATCGCTACCTTGAGAAGAACCCCGACTACACCATTATGGGCTATGCGCCGAAGCCGGGCATGCTTTACTACCAGGATCTCCGCGGCCCGCGCCAGACCGACGGCAGCTATGCGGCCCCGGATGGCAAGATCACCGAGGACGACCAGGAATACCTCACCAAAAAAGAGAACAACCATTACACGTTCGGTCTGTCGTTCGGTTTCGGGTTCAAAGGATTTAAGGTGGATGTGGTGACGGCCGGTTCGTTCGGCGGACAGGGCCTTGTGGATGGCGACGCGCGCAAGAAAGCTGCGAAAGACGTTTCCCGCCCCGTTTTCTGGGCAGATCATTACACCCCTGAAAACCCGAATGCGAAGTATCCGGACCCATATTGGGAAGAGACCTATTCGGTGGTGTCGTCATTCTGGTTCCGCAATGCATTTGCATTCAATATGCGCAGCCTCAATGTGTCGTATCAGCTGAGCCAGAACGTGGCTAAAAAGCTGGGGATCAGTTCGGCGAAAATCATAGGCGTGGGTATGAACCCGATCACTTTCGTCAACCCCTACGACTACAAGGCCGCCTCGGGCGCCTACAATGTGTACCCGCAGATGCGCACGTGGTCATTGGGATTAAACCTTACACTCTAAAAATCGGTAGAGCGATGAAAAAGCATTGGATAATAGCAGCGTTTCTGGGTCTTGCATTGACCGGCTGTGAGAATATACTTGACAAAACAGACCTGTCCGCCTTTAACGAGGAGCAGGTTTTCAATGATACCCTGTTGGCAAAGGGCTATGTGGATTATGTGTACGACCAAAACCTGCCTACCTGGCCTACGGGCGATTTTCTGAAATGCACCGACGAGATCGGCGGCGAAAGCCGGTTTTTTGAAGGTACCGTGCAGGTGAATACCGTGCAGGATTTCGGGATCGGTGTGAATGCTACTAATAATTACGGGAAAATACGGTCGATCAACCAGTTTCTGACCAAGTTACCGAACGGCGGTTTGAGCGAGGATGTCAAAAAACGCCTGATGGCGCAGGTGACTTTCTTCCGCGCGTTCCGCTACTGGGACCTGGTGCAGCTGTACGGCGGCGTGCCGATGGTGCTCGAACCGCTCGAAGGAGTGGGGGAAGAAGCCAAAGAAGAAGCGGCCATCCCGCGCAGCAGCACTTCCGAAAGCATCGCGTTGATCGTGAAAGACCTCGATTACAGCATTGCCAACCTGCCCGGGCGCTGGGGCAATACCAACGACTGGGGCCGCATTACCAGTGGCGCTGCCGCCGGGTACAAAGGCCGTATCCTGCTGCATTACGCCAGCCCGCAGCACAACCCGAACGACCTGGCCGAACGCTGGCAGGCGGCTTACGATGCCAACAAAAAGGCGATCGAGCTGCTTTCTGCAAATGGCTTCAAGCTACACGGCAGTTTCAGCGATTTGTGGTTCCAGGAGGCGAATAACCCCGAGGCGGTGTGGGTGACCTGCTATAACAACAAGGTGGGCGACCAGATCAACAAGAATATGACCTGGGACAATGGCACGCGTCCTTCCTACCTCGGTACCGGTGGCGGTTCCAACCAGCCTACCTGGGAGATTACGCAGGCATTTCCGATGAAAAACGGGAAGAATATCGAGGAGAAAGGCTCCGGCTACGATGCGCAGCTCTTTTACAAAAACCGCGATCCGCGCTTTAACCAGACCATCGCATTCAACGGCGCTACCTGGGCCATCAATGGCAACACGAACTACCGTCTGTGGACCTATTTTGTCAACAATAAAACTGTGGAGCAGAAAGCGACTTCCACCGGTTTTTACTGCCGCAAAGCCATCGATCCGAACCTTCCGGCGGGCTCGGTAGCCAATGCCGGCACCGACTGGATCGAAATGCGGTATGCCGAAGTCATGCTCAATCTGGCGGAAGCCGCCTGTGGTGTGAACAAGCTGGATGAGGCTTACGCGCAACTGACCGCGCTTCGCAAGCGCGCGGGGATCGACGCAGGCGCGGATGGTTACTATGGTTTGAATCCCGGTATGTCGCGCGGGGAAATGTTCGAGGCTATTTTGCGCGAGAGACAGGTGGAGCTGGCTTTCGAGGGCAAGCGTTTCTACGACCTGCGCCGCTGGAAGAAATTTGAAACAGTACTGAATGGCAAGAGCCGTAACGGGGTGACCATTAACCTGAAATCATCCGCTCCCGAAGACTTTGCCGCCAAACGCGATGGTATGAACCTCGATTCTGTTTACAAAAACTACATGGAAATCGTGCCTAAGAAGCTGGATACCAAATACCTCGTGAACTGGAAGCCGGAATATTACTTCTTCGCGATCCCGCAGCAGGCGCTGACGAACAATCCGCGCCTCGAACAAAACATAGGCTGGCCATCCGGCACATTCGACCCGTTGAAATAAGTTTTTTAAATTAAAGCATACACAAATGAAATCCATTCCTAAACACTCACTCCAACTGGCATTGGCCGGCCTGCTTCTCGGCGGCGGCGCTTTTGCCCAATACCCTAAAATCCCCGCAGCGGCGAAAAAAACGAGCGATTCGTTGCTCGCGGAGGCCGAGCGCAAGTCGGAAATCGCCTGGCAGAAAGCATTGCCGGTTATTGAGGCGGAGGCCAAAAAAGGTAAGCCGTACATTCCCTGGGCGGCGCGTCCGGTGGATCTGCCGCAGTCCGACATTCCGGCGTTTCCGGGTGCCGAGGGCGGCGGGGCATTCAGTTTCGGCGGCCGCGGAGGCAAGGTGTATGTGGTGAAAAGCCTGGCGGACAGCGGTCCGGGCACGCTGCGGGATGCCTGCGAACAGGGCGGGGCACGCATTATTGTGTTCAATGTGGCGGGGATTATCCGCCTGAAAACGCCGCTCATTATCCGTGCGCCTTACATCACGATTGCGGGGCAGACCGCGCCGGGCGATGGCGTTTGCGTGGCGGGCGAGAGCGTGTGGATCAACACGCACGACGTCGTGATCCGGCATATGCGGTTCCGTCGGGGAGAGACGTTCGTAGGCCGTCGCGACGACTCCATCGGCGGTAACCCGATCGGTAACATTATGATCGACCACGTGTCGGCGAGCTGGGGGCTGGATGAAAACATGTCGATGTACCGGCATATGTACAACGACAGCACCGGCGCGCAGGAGCAGAAACTCCCGACCGTGAACATTACCATTCAGAACTCGATCTTTTCGGAAACACTCGATACCTGGAACCACGCTTTCGGCAGCACATTGGGCGGCGAGAACTGCACGTTTATGCGGAATCTGTGGGCCAACAATGCGGGGCGTAACCCTTCGATAGGCTGGTTCGGGATATTCAATTTTGTCAACAACGTGGTATTCAACTGGGTGCACCGCTCTATCGACGGCGGCGACTACCGGGCGATGTACAATATCATGAACAACTATTTCAAGCCAGGCCCCGAAACGCCGAAGGATTCACCGATCGGTTACCGGATACTGAAACCGGAGGCAGGCCGCAGCAAATTGAAATACCAGGTTTACGGCCGTGCTTATGTAAGCGGTAACATCATGGAAGGCAACGAGAAGGTCACCAAAAACAACTGGGACGGCGGTGTGCAGGTGGAAGATCATGCGGATGCGGGCAAGTACACCGACAATATCAGATGGCACGAGCCGCTTCCGATGCCGACCTTCCCGATCATGACCGCGAAGGAGTCGTTCGATTACGTGATCGCGAATGCAGGCGCCACACTCCCGCGCCGCGACCCTGTGGATGCGCGCGTGACCACACAGGTACGTACAGGAAAGATCAATCCGCTGGATCACGTAAAATTGCCCGAGAAGCAGTTCGAACACCGCCGGTTGCCGATCGATTCGTACAAAAACGGCATTATTACCGACATTTCGCAGGTAGGAGGATACCCCGAATACAAGGGCACGCCCTACGCCGACTCGGACGACGACGGTATGCCGAACGACTGGGAAATCAAATACGGCCTCAATCCGAAAGACCCTTCGGATGCGCGGAAAGACATGAGCGGGGACGGCTATTCCAATATCGAGAAGTTCATCAACGGTATCGATCCGAAGAAGAAAATGGATTGGAAAAACCCTAAAAACAACCACGATACCCTGGCTTCGCTGAAAGGCGCACCGGGTCAAAAATAGTACTCCATTGGACAAATTGAGAAACTTGGTTAAGGTGATGAATTTCGATACGATCCTGTCGCTGGCAGGATTGTATTTTCTTTTGGTACCGATGGCTTTGGGTCAAAAGAAACCTAAAAAGGCCTCGCCCGTGGCCCTGGCCGAAGATGGCCGCCTGGTTTACGCCCCCGATTCGCTGGGAAACCGTGTCGTCGATTTCTCGTACGCGGGCTACATGGCAGGTGCGCAGGCGATCCCGGACGTGCCCATACGCGTGACCGTCCCCGCCCGTGAGGGCGATGCCACGGCGCGTATTCAGGCGGCGATCGACTATGTGGGGTCGTTGCCCCTGGATGCAAACGGATTGCGCGGGGCCGTGTTGCTGGGTGCGGGTACGCATCGGGTATTGTCAGGTATTGTCATGAGGAAGTCAGGTGTTGTCATTCGTGGTGTGGGAATGGGACAAGGAGGTACGGTATTGCTGGGCGGCGGGCGGACGCGGGAAACGGTGATCCGTGTTTTCGGGGAAGGTAATATGATATTGAAACCTAAACTGCGCGTTATCGAGGCTTATGTGCCGGTGAATGCAATGCATTTTGAAGTCGAAAATGCCGGTTCTTTGAAAGCCGGCGATCGCATTCACGTCGTGAGACCTTCTACGGCGGAGTGGATCAGAAGCCTGAAAATGGAAGAATTTGGCGGTGAAACCGGCTGGCTCGGCTGGAAACCCGGGCAGCGCGACATTGCCTGGGACCGTACGGTAATGGCCGCTTCCGGTAACAGTATCAGCATTGATGCGCCGGTTACGACCGCATTGGACGGCAAGTTCGGCGGCGGGTTTGTGGTACCTTATCAATGGACCGGCCGAATTAGTCATGTTGGAATTGAAAATCTTAGTATTGAATCGACATTTGACCCAAAGAACTTGAAAGACGAGAACCATCGCTGGATGGGTATTACTTTCGAAAATACCGAAAACGCGTGGGTAAGGCAGGTAACGTTCCGGCATTTGGCCGGATCGGCGGTGGCGGTGTATGAATCGGCTTCGAAAGTTACCGCCGAGGATTGTCAGTCTCTGGAACCGGTTTCGGAAATTGCCGGGCAGCGGCGGAATACGTTTTTCACGCAGGGCGGGCAGACGCTCTTTGTACGCTGCTACGCCGAAAATGGCTTGCATGATTTCGCGACCGGCTATCTGGCGCCCGGCCCGAATGCATTCGTGCAATGTGAGTCGAAGTTACCGCATGGGTTCAGCGGTGCGACCGACAGCTGGGCTTCCGGCGTGTTGTTCGATATCGTGAATGTGGATGGCCAGGCATTGAGTTTTAAAAACCGTGGCCAGGACGGGCAGGGAGCGGGCTGGACGGCCGCTAACTCGGTGTTCTGGCAATGCTCGGCGTCGCGGATCGAGAATTTCGCGCCGCCGGGAACGCAGAACTTCGCATTCGGGGCGTGGGCCGCTTTTGCGGGAGATGGTTATTGGGAAAACGTGAATGAGCATATCCAGCCGCGGAGCCTCTATTTTGCACAATTGGCCGACCGGCTCGGCAAGCAGGTTCTGGCTCAATCTTTTCTGGTACCCAAAGAAACGGAAGCGTCCAGCAGCCCCAGTCTCGAACAGGCCGCTGCATTGGTCGCAGGCTCACATCAACGGGCCATTTTACTGAATGAATGGATCGAACAGGCTGCGCAGCGCAACCCCATTACAGTGGCGCTCCCCGCGGTACCCACCGTGAAATCCATTGATGAAATCAATTTTAACCCAACAAAAAGCACTCGCACACTCCCTGCATTGACCATCCGCAACGGGCGGCTGGTGCGCGGGAACGAACTGGTTACCGGTGCGCGTCACGAGGTGCCCTGGTGGCGCGGCAGCATCCGTCCGCACGACGTGAATGCCGCCAAACCGCACATTACCCGCTATGTGCCCGGGCGTGTGGGCAAGGGTTTTACGGACGATTTGCCGGAAATGACCGATTCGCTGCAAGCGCAGCACATTACCGTGGTAGACCACAACTACGGCCTCTGGTACGACCGCCGCCGCGACGACCACGAACGCATCCGCCGCATCGACGGCGAAACCTGGCCGCCGTTTTACGAGCAGCCGTTTGCCCGGAGCGGCAAGGATGCCGCCTGGGACGATCTCAGCAAGTACGATTTGCGGCATTACAATGAGTGGTACTGGAACCGCCTGCGCGAGTTTGTGACGCTCGCCGATCAGAAGGGGCTTTTGCTCTACCATCAGAACTATTTCCAGCACAACATCCTCGAAGCCGGTGCGCATTACGCCGATTTTCCGTGGCGGACGGCCAACAATATCAACCAGACGGGCTTCCCCGAGCCGCCGCCGTATGCGGGCGACAAGCGCATTTTCATCGCCGATCAGTTTTATGACATCCGTAATGCGGAGCGCAAAGCCTTGCACCGGGCTTACATCCGGCAATGCCTGGACAATTTTGCCGACCAGAGCGGGGTCATTCAGTTCGTCAGCGCGGAGTATACCGGGCCGCTGCATTTTGTGCAGTTCTGGCTGGATGTAATCGGTGAGTGGGAGCGGGAAAAGGGGAAAAACGCGCTGGCGGCGTTGAGCACCACCAAGGACGTGCAGGATGCCATTCTGGCCGACCCGAAATATGCCGCATTGGTGGATATGATCGACATCCGCTATTGGCACCGCCGCGAAAATGGGACCGATTATGCGCCCGAAGGCGGCAAGAACCTGGCCCCGCGCCAGCACGCGCGTATTCAGAAAGTAGGTAAGGTGTCGTTCGCTTCGGTGTACGATGCCGTTTTGGAATACAAAAAGAAATATCCTGAAAAAGCGGTGCTCTATAATGCCAACGGCGCGGAGCAAAACGCCTGGGCGGTGCTGCTGGCGGGGGGATCGGTGAGCGCGGTGCCGAAGTTGCCGAAGGGATTTTTGGAGGCCGCGTCGGCTATGGAGCCGGTGGTTGCGAACGGGCGGCCGCAGGATAACCAGCAGTATGTGTTGGCCAATACAGGTGAGGGGTTGATTATTTATCAGGAAGCTAATGCGGATGTGCAAGCAGACCTGACGCAGTTTAATGGTAATTATCAAATGCTGCGGATCAATGCGCAAACGGGCGCATTGGTAGGGAAACCTGAAAAAATTAAAGGAGGAAAAGTGGTTTTACTGGTTTCCAAAGAGATTGGGCCGATGATCTATTGGTTTTCGAAAAAATGATGAGGTATTTAAAAACTGGTTTTGGGATAGTTTGTGCCGGACTGCTTGGCTTGACTGGTTGTTCGCCGAAAGCAACCGGGCCTGCCGTGTTGAAAGCGGAGGATTACCGGCATCACGTGGCGTATTTCAACCGGATGGAGGACGAGAACAAGGTGAATGCGATCCCGAATGCGCAATCATGGGATTGGATGAAAGCCAATATCCCGCTGTTCGACTGCCCGCAGGATAATTTCCGCGAGATATACTACTACCGCTGGTGGACCTACCGCAAGCATATTCATAGCACGCCGCAGGGCTTTGTGATCACCGAGTTTCTGGTCGACAGGAATTATGCGGACAAATACAATATGATCAGTTGCGCCCTGGGCCATCATATTTATGAAGGCCGGTGGCTGCACGATCAGCGGTACCTGAACGAGAATGTGCATGTGTGGTTCCGCGGGAACGACGGCGCGCGTATGAAAAAGCTCCTCAATTTCAGCAGCTGGACCGCCGATGCGCTTTACAACCGTTACAAAGTGAACCGGGATAAGGGATTTCTGCTCGATATGCTGCCCGACCTGGATTCGGAATACAGGGCCTGGGAAAAAGACCGCCGCACCGAAAGCGGCCTTTTTTGGCAAACCGACGTGAAAGACGGCATGGAAGAATCGCTGAGCGGCGGCCGCCGTGAGCAGAATGCCCGCCCGACGATCAACAGCTATATGTACGGCAATGCCAAAGCGCTTTCGGCGATTGCGGCATTGAAGGGCGATCAGGCTATGGCGGGGCAGTACGAAAGCAAAGCGGATACGTTGAAGCGATTGATCGACGGGAAGCTGTGGAATGCGGACAGCGCGTTCTTCGAAACAGTAAAGAAGCGGGGCAAGGGGCCTTTCGCAGGGGTGCGCGAGGCGATCGGGTATGTGCCGTGGTATTTCAATTTACCGGATGAAAAGCATGACGCGGCATGGAAACAGGTGTCGGACCCGACGGGTTTCAACGCGCCGTTCGGCCTGACTACCGCCGAGCGCCGCCATCCCGAGTTCCGCACGCACGGCTGCTGCCAATGCGAATGGGATGGGGCCGTGTGGCCATTTGCGACGGCGCAAACACTGACTGGCCTCGCCAACCGCCTGAATGCCCCGAAACCGGAAGTGGTGGCGGATACGACGTATTTCGGGTTGCTGGAAAAGTATGTGGAATCGCAGTACTACCGCGGCAAGCCGTACATCGGCGAGTACCTCGACGAAAAAACCGGTTACTGGCTCAAAGGCGATCAGGAACGGAGTCGCTATTACAACCACTCGACATTCAACGACCTGATCATTACCGGCCTCGTGGGCTTGCGCCCGCGTGCGGACGAGGTGATCGAGGTGAACCCGCTCATCCCGGAGGGTAAGTGGGGCTGGTTTTGCCTCGACGACGTGTATTACCACGGCAAGCGCCTCACCATTCTCTGGGACCGCGACGGCAGCCATTACAAAAAGGGCTCAGGCTTGCAGGTTTTTGTGAACGGCAAAAAAGCAGGCTCGGCCGACCGGATTTCAAGGATTTTAATTAACCCATAAATACAAATACCCAAACCCATGCGAAAGACACTACTTCAATGGCTTTTCGGCGCCGCAATAGGCTTCCTGACGTTCGCCGCCCATGCCCAGCATTTCAAGGACGGCATTACCGTCGACGAATTCATTTTTGAAACCGCTCCATTCCCCGAAAGCCATGCATCGACCATCGCGGAGACGCCCGGCGGACTTGTGGCCGCGTGGTTTGGCGGAACGAAAGAGCGCAATCCTGACGTGGGTATTTGGGTGAGCCGTATCGAAAACGGCAAATGGACGGCGCCTGTTGAAGTGGCGAACGGTATTGTGAACGAAAAGCTGCGCTATGCGTGCTGGAACCCCGTTTTGTACCAGGTACCGAAGGGCGAACTGATGCTTTTTTACAAAGTAGGGCCTAATGTGCCGGGCTGGAAGGGGTTTCTGATCACTTCGAAAGACAATGGCAAAACGTGGTCGAAACCGACCGAATTGCAGGAAGGTTTTTTGGGGCCTATCAAAAACAAGCCGGTATTGCTCGCGAATGGCGAGCTCTGGTGCCCGTCGAGTACCGAGGGAGAGGGAGGCTGGCGCGTGCATTTCGAGGTGACGCCCGATTTTGGGAAAACCTGGCGGAAAGTAGGCCCGCTGAACGACGGTAAGGCGATCAAAGCCATTCAACCGAGCCTTTTGACCTATGCCAATGGCGATATGCAGATACTTTGCCGCAGCCAGAGCCGGTCGATCGTCGAATCGTGGTCGAAAGATGGCGGGAAGACCTGGTCGGAAGTGGTACCCTCGACTTTGCCCAACAATAACTCGGGTACCGATGCCGTGACTTTGAAGGATGGGCGGCAAGTGCTGGTTTACAACCACGTGAAGCCGCCGGTGGGTCAGCCGAAAGGGCCGCGGACACCGTTGAATGTGGCTGTTTCGAAGGACGGCAAAAACTGGGAGGCGGTGCTGGTTTTGGAAGATTCGCCGATCAGCCAGTATTCGTATCCGTCGGTGATCCAGACGGCCGACGGCATGGTGCATATCGTGTACACCTGGCGCAGGCAACGTATCAAGCACGTGAAAATAGACCCGTCGAAGCTGAAAGGCAAGGTGATTGTGGAGGAGCAATGGCCTATTTGACTTAGAAACGATGAAAAGGAGAAATTTTCTGCATGCATGCGCAGCCGGAATGGCGGCGCTGCCGTTCTCGTCGTGGGCTGCGGAAATGAGCGGCCCGTCGAAGAAGTTGCGGTACAAGATTGCCGTGATCGATCTGATGATTCTTAAAAGGCAGAAGCTAAGTGCCTTGCCGCTTGCGGGCGAGATTGGCGCGGATGGCCTGGAAGTGGATATGGGAGGCTTGGGCGACCGGCCTACATTCGATAACAAACTTGCCGACCCGGCTGTGCGGCAGCAGTATCTCGACAAAGCCAAAGCGCTGAACCTGGAAATCTGCTCGTTGGCCATGACGGGCTTTTATGCGCAATCGTTTGCCAAACGCGACGGTGCCGAGCGGATGGTGGGCGATTGCATCGAAACCATGCAGCAGATGCATATTAAGACCGCATTCCTGCCGCTGGGTATCCAGGGAGATCTCGTTAAAAACCCGGAATTACGGCCTGCGATTGTGGCAAGGCTGAAAACGGTGGGGAAAATGGCCGAAAAGGCCGGCGTAGTGATCGGTATTGAAACCGCCCTGGACGCGAAAGGGGAGGTGGCATTGCTGAAAGAAATAGGCTCCAAAAGCATTCAGATCTATTTTAACTTCTCCAACCCGCTCAAAGAAGGCCGGGATCTGTGCGACGAGCTGCGCATTTTGGGTAAAAAACGCATTTGCCAGATCCATTGCACCGACGAAGACGGTGTCTGGCTCCAAAATAATACACGGCTCGATATGCGGAAAGTGAAAGCCACGCTCGATCAAATGGGCTGGAAGGGCTGGCTCGTGATCGAGCGCTCGCGTGATGCGAGCAAGCCGCGCGATGTGAAAGGTAATTTCAGTGCGAATACCGCTTTTATGAAAACCGTTTTCCAGTCCTGATCTTTTCATTCACATCATTCCATGCTGCTTCGCTACTGCCGGCCAATCCTGATCTTGTTGATAGTTCTCCATAGCCTCCGGGCCGCTGCACAAGGTTTTCTGCCGGATCAGTACAATTTAAAATGGACGAGCCAGAGCCGGAATTCGGGCGAATCGATGCCTTGCGGCGGTGGCGATATCGGACTGAATGTGTGGGTAGAGAAGGGTGATTTGCTATTCTATATCTCACGCAGCGGCATTTTTGATGAAAGTAATGTTTTTCCCAAGCTCGGGCGCGTGCGTGTGAGGCTCTCCCCGAATCCGTTTGAGGCAGGCGACAGTTTTCGGCAGGAGTTGAAGCTGAATGAGGGGTATGTGGAAGTTTCCGGGAAAAAAGGAAAGCTGAGCGCTACCGTAAAAGTCTGGGTGGATGTTTTTAAGCCGGTGGTGCACGTCGATATCGACGGGAGCAGCCCGGTTTCGGCCCAAACCTGGTACGAAAGCTGGCGAACGGAAGTAACCGAACTGACGGGCAACGCGAGAAGCGCCAGTTCCTACAAATGGGCTAAACAAGCGGTGCCGGTTTTCCCGGACACCGTCCGGCACGAGGACAATGGGGTGCTGTTTTACCATCAGAACCGGGATTCCACGATTTTCGACGTGATCGTTGATCAGCAAAAGCTGGAATCCGTCAAATCGAAGCTCTGGAACCCGCTGAAAAACCTCACGTACGGCGGCTGGATGGCGGGCAGGAATATGGTCGCCGATCCGGTAGCTGCGGCAGGCCGGTACGCGGATACGCCCTTCAAAGGGTTTGGGTTGAAAACTAAATCTCCTTCCCGCAGCATTCAGCTCGGCATTTACTTGCATACCGACCAGCAGCGGGATATTACAGTCTGGAAAAAGGGACTTTGGGAAACTGTCGCTGCCGCAAAATTGGCCGAAAGGACAGCGCGCACGCAAACGGTCGAATGGTGGAAACAGTACTGGCAGCGCAGCTACATTGCATTGAATGCCAGTGAAAAAGATAGCGCTTCGCCTGTGTGGCAGGTGGGACGTAACTACCAGCTTTTCCGCTACATGCTCGGGTGCAATGCATTCGGTACATATCCGACCAAATTCAACGGCGGGCTCTTTGCCTATGATCCGGTTTTTGTGGATACTTCCTATCATTTTACCGCCGATCACCGCAATTGGGGCGGCGGGATTTTCACCGCGCAGAACCAGCGACTGGTATATTGGCCGATGCTCAAAAGCGGCGATTTTGACATGATGAAGCCGCAGTTCGAGTTTTACCAGCGTATGCTTGGCAATGCGGAAACCCGCACGCGGCATTACTGGGGGCATAAGGGTGCCTCATTTACGGAGCAAATCGAAAATTTCGGTCTGCCCAACTATGCCGAGTACAGCTCCAAGCGGCCGGCCGGCTACGATCCAGGGTTGGAATACAACAAATGGCTGGAATACCTCTGGGACACGTCGCTGGAATTTTGCCTGATGATCCTCGATCAGCAGCATTTTACCGGGGCGGATATTAAGCAGTACCTCCCGTTGATCGAAAGCTGCGTGGTGTTTTTCGATGAACATTACCAGCACCTGGCGGCTCTGCGCAGTGCGGCAAAACTTGATCAGAACGGTCACCTGGTACTTTTCCCCGGGAGTGCGGCCGAAACCTATAAAATGACCTACAATTCCGCGACCACCGTGGCAGGGTTGAAAACCGTGCTCGCGAGAATGCTCGCATTGCCTTCGCCATACGGCGACGAGGCGCAGCGCAAACATTGGCAGGAAATGCTAGGCCGGATTCCGCCGCTCACGTTTCGCGAAATGCAGGGGCATCGCACGATCGCGCCTGCGAGGGCGTGGGAGCGCATCCAAAACACCGAAATCCCGCAATTGTACCCGGTATTCCCCTACGGCATTTACGGCATCGGCAAGCCCGATCTGGAAACGGCTATCAACACCTGGAAGTACGATACCGAAGCCATTAAGAACCGCCATTACACCAGCTGGCACCAGGATAATATCTTTTGCGCCCGGCTGGGGCTCACCGGGGAAGCAGCCGCATTAACCGTTAAGAAGCTGCAAGACTCCGGTCGCCGTTTTCCGGCATTCTGGGGCCCCGGCCACGACTGGGTCCCGGACCACAACTGGGGTGGCTCGGGTATGATCGGCTTGCAGGAAATGCTCATACAAACTTCCTCCGACTTCATCTACGTTTTACCCGCCTGGCCCGACGATTGGGACGTGCAATTTAAGCTCCATGCCCCGCTCAATACGACCGTGGAAGGGGAGTGGAAAGCGGGCAGAATGGTGCGCCTGAAAGTGATTCCGGAGAGCCGGAAAAAGGATGTAATTTGCTCTAAATGTGGGATTAATCGCTTTTAAACGGTTGCAAACGTTTAAAAGCGATTGGAAGGTTGACATGGCTTTGAAATAGTGCTAGTTTTGGCAGTAAGTAATTCATTTGTCAAACTTAAACCACGCACTGAATATGAATACGAATGCAGAAAACAAAGACGAATTTGCTTTGTCTCTCATTGTGGGGACAGCCATTGGCAGTTTCTGTACGCTCCTCGGCCCTGTGGGAGCTATTGCGGGCTTTGTAGCAGGTGCGGGCCTTGGTTTTTGGCTGGATAGAAAGCCAGAGAGGCTTGCCCGATCGAAAGACACAATACCGCTCGAAAATTCGGCGAAAAAGTCCATCTGCCATTAAGTACAGTCATTAACGCGATGGATGATTGTATGGAAAAGTACTTTAATCAGTACACCATTTCGATGGCTGTTAGTTTGATAGGCTGTTTGTCGTATATAATTTTTGCGGTAATCAAGCAGTGGTTGTTGTTGCAGTAAAAAACGTTGTATCAAAATTTAGTTGCTGTACTCGAAGTGATAAAATTGCATCTTAGCCAATATATCACATAAATAAATCAATATTTTTTAGCTTTGTTTTCGATTGTTTTTCTTTTCTTTGTTTTAGTGAATAAAGAATGGTTTTAACAAGTTCAAAACAATGCTTCGGGAATGTTGAACGGCCCATTTGTTCTGGCGATCGATCAGGGTACGAGTAGTACCAAAACCGTCATTTTTAACGAGAAAGGAAAGGTAGTGGCGCGCGGTAGCGAGCCGCTGCATACTGTGTACCTCGACGGTGGTTTGGTGGAGCAGGACCCGCAGGAGATTTATGAGAATGTACTGGCGTCGGTCGCCAAGTGCGTGGCCGATTTTACAGCACAAGGTGGACGTATAGAGGATATCCGTTCGTGCGGTATTTCCAATCAGCGGGAGACGTTTGTGCTTTGGGATAAGGATGGAAAGCCGCTCCACAATGCTGTGGTTTGGCAATGCAAACGGTCGACTGCGGTGTGCGAGCAATTGCGCGTGGCAGGGTTGGAAGAGATGATCCGGCAAAAGACCGGGCTCCTGGCGGACCCTTATTTTTCAGGTTCGAAAGTAATCTGGCTGAATCTGTACAATGAACGGGTAAAAAGGGCCATTGTGGAAGGTAATGCCTTTTTTGGAACGGTAGATACCTGGTTGCTATATAAGCTGACTGACGGCGCGGCCTATCTGACCGATCATACGAATGCGTCGCGCACGCTGTTTTTTAACCTGGAAACATTATCGTGGGATGAAGAATTGGTGCGGTCGTTCGGTTTGGACGGCTTGCATTTGCCGGCTATTCAGGCTTCTTCCTCGCATTTCGGTGCTACGGACTTTGGTGGCTTGTTATCTGCGCCAATAGCGGTCACGGCGATGATCGGCGATTCGCACGCGGCGGCATTCGGGGAGGGTTGCTTTGGCCCCGGCATTGCAAAAGCCACATTAGGAACCGGTTCTTCGATCCTGATGAATATCGGTCCCGAGCCCAAACCTTCGCAACAAGGTATGGTGACGACCATCGGTTGGAGCGCGGGCGACAGGGTTGAGTATGCCCTGGAAGGTGTGATTGTGACCTGCGGCGCGACGATCGAGTGGCTCAAAACCCACCTGGGATTATTTAACGACGTGAGGGAAACGGAGCCGATGGCACGTTCGGTGAACGATAGCGGAGGGGTTTACCTCATTCCCGCGTTCAGCGGGCTCGGTGCGCCACATTGGGATATGAACCGGAAAGCGTCCATTACCGGTTTGACTTTTCATTCAAACAAAAATCATATCGTACGCGCGGCGCTGGAATCCATTCCTTTTCAGATCAAGGACGTGATCGTCGCGATGGAGTCGGATACGGGCATTGCGTTGCAGGAGTTGAAAATAGACGGAGGGTTAACCTCCAATAATTTCGTCGTACAAATGCTAGCCGATCTACTCGAAAAACCGGTTGTTAACCTCGGCTTTCCGGAGGTCTCGGCTTTGGGTGCGGCTTATCTTTCAGGTTTGTACTCAGGTATTTATCCTGATATCGACTATTTGCAAAAATTGAGCGCGGGGCATTCATATATCCTGCCGGACAATACGAATGATGCAGTAAAAGCAAGTTATCGTGGTTGGCAGGAAGCTGTGAGTGCGGTGCCGCAGGTTTATATAACGCATTGATCATGAGGTTTTTTTATCTGGTAGGTATACTTTTCGGGTGTGTATTTTCTGTTTTTGGGCAGGATCGGGTGGAACGTTGGGATCGGTTTGAGCTTACGCTCGCCGGACCGCAAACTGGCAATCCATTTGTGGATGTCAGTCTGTCTGCCGAGTTTTCAAACGGGGCTGAAAAAGTCAAAGTAGATGGATTTTATGACGGAGACGGGCGGTATAAGGTACGTTTCATGCCTCCCAAAACCGGAGAGTGGAAATATAGGACGGTCAGTAATAATAAGTTGCTGAATGGAAAGTCGGGCGCATTCTCGTGTGTGGAACCCGGTAGGGACAATCACGGTCCGGTGCAGGTGGCTGATACTTACCATTTTAAATATGCGGACGGTAAGCGGTACTATCCTTTCGGGACGACGCTGTACGCCTGGACGCACCAGCCGGAGGCCTTGGAGGAAATTACACTGAAAACGCTCGCCAATGCGCCTTTCAATAAGGTCAGGATGTGTGTCTTTCCTAAATACTACGCGCATGTCGAGAACGAGCCGCCGTACTATCCCTATGTGAAAAAGTCCGAAACAAAGGATGCGAAAGGCAGGCCGAAATTCCAGTGGGACTTCTCGCGTTTCGAACCGGCGTTTTTTCAGCACCTCGAAAAGCGGATCGACGATTTGAAAAAGTTGGGTATTGAAGCGGATATCATCGTTTTTCACCCGTATGATAAGGGTCATTGGGGATTTGACAGTCTTGGTAAAGAGAATGACCTGAAATATATCCGGTACCTGACGGCCCGCTTGGCGTCGTTTCGGAACGTGTGGTGGTCGATGGCTAATGAATTCGATTATGTGAAAACCAAACCGCGCGCCGACTGGGATATTTACACCAAAGCGGTGGTGAACGCGGACCCGTACGGGCATCTTTGCTCGATTCATAACGGGAGTGTTTATTATGACAACTGGAAGCCGGAGTTTACGCATGTCAGCATCCAGAATGGCTCGACGGTAGAGGATTTTGGCCGCGCGACGTTGCTAAGGGATGTTTTTTTTAAACCGATGGTGTACGACGAGGTGTGCTATGAAGGCGATTTGCAGCAGCGATGGGGGCATTTGAGCGGGGAGGAAATGACGGAGGCCTTCTGGCAGGGCGTGATCGCGGGTACGTATGTGACGCACGGAGAGACGTACAAGAATGCGGGCGATACGATTTTCTGGGCCAAAGGCGGTCGGCTGATCGGCAGCAGTCCCGCGCGGATCGGCTTTTTAAGGAAGATACTGGAAGAAGCGCCGGGGCCGCTCGAACTGTCGGATCCATGGAAGGATCATCACACTTCGCGGGCCGATAGCAGCTATTACCTCGTGTATTTGGGCAAAAACATGCAACCCGAATGGGAATTCAGCCTCCCGCGCAAAGGAGGGCCGAAAGCCGGACGAAAGTTTAAAGTGGAAGTAATCGACACCTGGAATATGACGATCGACGAGCGTCCGGAAGTTTTCGAAATTGCGGAAACCGCTGATTACCGGATTTATGACAAGAAGCGAACCGCTATTCGCCTGCCGGTAACGCCGTATCTGGCGCTGCGTATCAAAGAGTACCGGGAGTGATAAAAACTTTGATTGGTTAACATAGATAGTAAAGGATTAAAAAGACCGGATCATGTCCGGTCTTTTTTTGCTTTGGAATGCATGCAGTTGAATTGTTGGTATAATTCACGGCTTGTGCTGGCAGCTGAGAGGAGGGGGGGCGCTCAGGAAATTTCCATTAAGCCGTAAATCTCAGACTTGTTGAATGCTAAGATTTTTGTCAGGTTGTTTTGCAATAAGTTTATTATCAGCTCTGTGGAGCAGTTACCGGATTTCAATAAAATCACTTTCGGGGGCCAGGAGAGCCGATCGGCCAGATGTTTGAAGTCTTCATCGAAAGTTACGATAGTGTAACCCCGTGTCTTGGCGTATTCCCAAATTGAGCGGTCGGTAGAAGCGTATTGAAGAGAAGTATGGCTCACATGATTGCTGCCCGGGAAGGAGAATTTTAACTTTTTGACGATTCTGTATGAGATGTTTTCGTCAAAAAGTAGTTTCATGTCGCTGTGATCAGAATTTTGGCGTTTTCTTCTTCATCCGTTGCAAATTCAATTGCAGCAAGGATATCTTCCCGGGTGATCGGAGGGAAATCTTCTATGATTTGTTCAAAAGTCATTTTGCTTGCCAGCCAACCCAAAATGTCACGTACAGCTATTCTTGTACCTTTAATACAGGGTTTTCCAAACCTTATTTCGGGGTTAATGCTGATCCGCTCCTGCCAGTGTTCCATGATTGTGGAAATTTTGGTTCTTATAAAGATACAAGATTAATGTGAGCCTAGGGTGGTTATTTATCAACCACCAGCAACAGATTACCAAAAGGTGGTACGATGAAATCACAGGGTAAAAGAAATTCCCTTTCCTGACGACTTCGAAGTGATTTTCTCCGCCGACTTGTCTGTCCTTAAAATTGATTTCACCTCTTTCAACCAGAGAGATGGGTGCTGTTCTTTCCATTAGTTTCTGTGATGCCTGTTTATTCTTACGAATAGGGCCTTATTTGATTCGATTTGTGGACTATGAGTTGCCCGATTTATGCGCTATCTAGTGACAAAAACAGGTTTTAAACAATTTTTTATAAAAATAAGATAGAAAATGTTTGTATATGTTTTTTTAAAATAAAATACTTCCTACTTTTCGTAAAAATTAGAATATAAAAGAAATAAAAAGAAAATCACTACTTCCCTAATCGTTTGAAATGTTTATGAAACAACTCTTACGCATCATGCTGGTATGTCTGCTGGTAGCCCCGGCCGTACATGCGCAGACACTGTCCGTGAAGGGCAGGGTAACGGGTGTGAGCGATGCCGACCCGCTTCCGGGTGTGAGCGTCGTGATCAAGGGCACGCAGCGCGGAACGACCACCAATTCGGATGGGGCTTTCCAAATCGACGTGCCGGATCAGGCTACTGTGCTGGTATTCAGTTTTGTGGGTTACAAATCCGTGGAGGAAACTGTCGGCACCCGTACCGACATCGGTGTAAGGCTTGTGCCGGAAAACAAATCGCTGGAAGAAGTGGTCGTGGTCGGTTACGGAACGCAAAGCAAGCGGGCGGTGACCGGCGCGGTGATTTCCGTTAATTATGACAAATTCAAGGATCGTTCATTCAGTAATGTTACCCAGTCGCTGGCCGGAACGCTGCCGGGGGTAAATATTTCGCAGTCGCAGGGGGCGCCCGGCGCTTCACCGGTGATTAAGATCCGCGGGATCAGTTCGATCACCGCCGGTACCAATCCGCTGATCGTGGTGGATGGCGTGCCGCTGGAAAACTTCAACCTGAACCTGATCAACCCGCAGGACATCGAGTCGATAGAAGTGCTGAAAGATGCGTCTTCTGCCGCCATTTATGGTTCGCGGGGGTCGAGCGGGGTGATTATCGTGACGACCAAAACCGGTAAGCCCGGCAAGGTGAATGTAAGCGCGAATGTTGAGTACGGCTCGCAGAAAGTGACGCGCCGCGTTAAAATGATGGACGCGCAGCAGTTTATCGAAACCTACATCGATGCCAAAAACAATGCATGGACTGCGCAAGGCGGAAATGCGAGCGACCCGAATAGTGCCCGCCCGACGACGTTGCGCATTCCGGAGGATTTTACCACCAACCCGCAGCAGTTCGGAAAGGGTACCGACTGGCAGGACGTGATGTTCCGCACCGCACCGTCGTTCAACGCGCAGGTAACCGTGACCGGCGGTACCGAGAAAACGCAGTACATGTTTTCCGGCGCCTACTTGGACCAGACGGCGGTACTCGATGCGAACTACTACAAACGCCTCGCGCTCCGTTCGAACCTGAAAACGCAGATTTCCAAGCGGCTGAGCGCAGGATTGAATATTGGTATCACCTCCATTTTCGACCGCACCGAGGGGACGCAGGGCAAAAGCGATGTGATCAGCCTTGGTTTGCAAAGCGACCCCATTTTCCCGGTTTACAACGAAAACGGCAACCTGGGCTTCCGCGATCCGAATTCGACCTGGTTCCGGTTTACTTCCTATGCCGACATGAACCTCTGGCACCCGTACTCGCTCACACGCGAGGTCGACAAGGGCCGCAAGTCGTTCAATACGCTGGCGACGGGTTACCTGGAATATGAGTTCATCGACGGATTGCGGTTCAGGACGAGCCTGAGTGGTAACCTCTACAATATGCGCAGCAATTTCTATTGGAATGATAAACAGAAATACGGCTACTCGGCGGTGCTTGCCGCACAGGGTAATGCGAGCGATGCTTACATGCTGAACTGGTTGAGCGAGAATACATTGACCTATGATAAAAAATTCGGAGAGCATGCATTCACCGGTTTGCTCGGCTACACCAGCCAGAAGCAGCGCGACGAAACCATGTATGTGGCTGCCAACAATTTCCCGAACGACCTCGTGCATACGCTGAACGCCGGAACGGTGACGGCCGGTAATACCACGGCGAGCGAGTGGTCGCTGCTTTCGTACCTCGCGCGGGTCCAGTACAATTTTAAAAACCGGTATTTCCTGACCGGTGCATTGCGCCGAGACGGGATGTCGCGCTTTGGCGAGAACAACAAATGGGGGTATTTCCCTTCGGTTTCGGCAGGTTGGTTGCTTTCGGATGAGGCATTCATGTCGGGTGTGACGGCCGTGAACAACCTGAAACTCCGCGCGAGCTACGGGGTGACGGGTAATAACCAGATCCCGAACTATGGCGCGATCAGTTTGCTGGCTGCGGCACAGTATGTAAACGGTTCGAATCTGGCCAATGGTTTGAAAGTAAGCAGTCTGGCGAACCCGAACCTGAAATGGGAAAAGACCAACCAGTTTAACGTGGGTGTGGATGTGGGTCTTTTTAATAACCGCATCAATCTTTCGGCGGAGTATTACAACTCGCTGACCCGCGACATGCTGCTTTTCGTGCCGGTACCCGATATTACCGGTTTCTCCACGCAGTTGACCAATATCGGTAAAATGCGCAACCGCGGTGTGGAATTGAACATTTCTACCAAAAACCTGACGGGCGCATTTACCTGGACCACGGACTTCAACCTTTCCAGGAACCGCAACAAAGTGCTGCAACTCGGACCCGGCAATTCGCCGATCCAGTATGTCGACAACGTCGTGACCGTGCGTACGGAGGTAGGACAGCCGGTTTCCAACTTCTACGGCTACATTTTCGACGGGGTGTTCAAAAATCAGGCGGAAATCGATGCTTATCCCCATCACAGCAGCACTACGCCGGGCGATCCGAAAGTGCGTGACGTGAATGGCGATGGCAAGATCAGCGATGCCGACCGGACGATCCTCGGTAATTATCAGCCGAATTTTACGGCCGGTGTAACCAACACGGTGGGATACAAGGGCTTCGAGTTGTCGTTTCTGTTTCAGGGTTCCTTCGGCGGCGAGATCGCCAACAACAATGTGCGCTACCTCGGCACTTGGGACAACGGGCGGAATTTCTTTGCCGATATGTACAACTACTGGCGCTCGGAGAGCAATCCCGGCGATGGCAAGCATTTCAAACCGTCGGTGAATTACCTCGGGTTGCAGAAGCAATTTTCTTCCTACTGGGTCGAGGATGCCTCATTCGTGCGGCTGCGGAATGTGCGCGTGTCGTATGCGATACCTGTAAAATGGGTGTCGAAGCTGAAAGTGAGTGGTGCGCGGGTGTATGTGAATGCGGAGAACGTGCATTTGTGGAGCAAATACATTGGCTACGATCCGGAGAATACCACTTATGGAACTACGTCCTATTCTTCGAGTATGGAAACTTCGAGCTCGTACAGCAGCGGCAATGCGCCCGTGCCGGGAGCGTTTCAGGGGGTGGATTATGGGTCGTACCCGCTGCCCAGGGTGATTACTGTTGGGATTAAGGCTGACTTTTAAAAGACGAAAAATGAAAAGATGTATCAAATCGATAGTCCTCGCAGCATTGATCGCCACGCAATGGGCCTGCAAGGACTCATTCCTCGAACTGGCGCCGGTGTCGAACCCGAGTGCGGAGAATTTTTATAAAACCAAATCGGATTTCGATCTCGCGGCCAATGCGGCATACAATACGCTATATACCGTGTACCACCCGCAAGGACCGGTTTCCTACGCCGGCGAACTGATGTCCGACAATGTGACGATCTATAACATTTCCGGTAACCAGGCCGATAAATGGCAGTTTCGCGACTACACGCTCGCACCCGCGAACACGATGGTGTACCAGTTCTGGCAGGATTTCTACCGCTCGATCTATAATATCAATATCATTCTCGATAAAATCCAGAATGCCGACCTCGATGCCACCTACAAGGCCCAAACGCAGGGTGAAATGCTTTTCCTGCGCTCATTGTACTACTTCAACATGGTGCAGCTGTGGGGCGATGTGCCGCTGGTGACGCGGCCGGTAAGTGCTTCGGAAGCATATGATATTTTGCGGACGCCCGCGACGGAGATCTATGCGCAAATCACGAAAGACCTCGCGGATGCGAAATCCAAACTGCCCGCTACCTCCGCGATCGTGGGAAGGGCTACCAAAGGTGCGGCGCAGGCGTTGCTTGGAAAAGTTTACCTGGCAATCGGGGATAAAGCCAATGGAGTGAAGGAGTTGAAGGACGTTTATGACAGCAAGCAATATGACCTGCTGCCGGCCTACGCCTCGCTTTGGGATGCGAAAACAAAGAATACCAAGGAGTCCATTTTCGAAATTCAGTTCCTGGGTGGTTCGGCTACATTGCCTTACAGCAACTACTACCTCGAATTTTTCCCCAATTCCAATGCGCTGGGTTTCTACGGCGCGGGTATGAACCAGGTCGTGGAGGACATATGGAATGAATATGAAAAAGGCGACGGCCGCCGCGAGGCGTCGATTGATACCGGCTTTACCGATGCGAAAGGGAATTTTACCAAAACCAAATTCCCCAAAAAGTGGCAGGACAAGACTGCACCGCTGATCAACCAGAATATTGCCGCCAATAACAATTTTATCGTGCTGCGCTACGCCGACCTGCTGTTGTTGCTCTCGGAAGCGACCGGCGACGCTACTTACCTGAACCAGGTGCGCAAACGCGCCGGCCTGCCATTGTATGGAGAAGCCGGCTACCCAGCCAAATACAACACCGTAGCATTGGCCGTGGAGCACGAACGGCGCGTGGAGCTTGCATTCGAATTCCATCGCTGGTTCGATTTGAAACGCACCAACCGGGTGGTCGACGTGCTGACCGCGAAAGGCAAGCCGGTGACGCAGAACAAACTCGTTTTCCCGATCCCGAATATCGTGAGGGACCAAAACGCGAAGATTACGCAGAATGCCGGTTACTAGAATAATACGAATATGGATTCTGCTCCTTTGTGCCGGTGTCGTTATCGGCACAAAGCCTGTTTATGACCAGTCGCTGAAAATATCGGAGAACAATCGGTTTTTTACAGATCGCGAAGGGAAGCCGTTCTTCTGGCTGGCCGATACCGGCTGGCTGCTTTTTAACCGCCTCACGCGGGAAGAGGCGGATCGTTACCTGGCCGATCGGCAGCAAAAAGGTTTCAATGTGGTGCAGGTAATGGTGGTGCAGGCGTTGCGCACGGTGAATGCGTACGGCGATTCTGCATTGACCAACCGGGACCCGGGCAGGCCGAAAGTGACCGATGGCGTGACTTTTGAGAATGCCGACGCGTACGATTACTGGGACCATGTCGACTATATCGTTGGCAAGGCGGCAGAAAAGGGTATTAAAATTGGCATGGTGCCGATCTGGGGCAATGCGGTGAAGAACGGGCTGACGAGCGCCGCACAGGCGAAGGCATATGCGCAGTTCCTCGCACGGCGCTACCGCGATCGGCCGAATATCGTGTGGATCAACGGCGGGGACATTCAGGGCGACGTCGTACCTGGTGTCTGGGAGGCTATCGGCAGCACATTACGCGCCGAAGATCCGAACCACCTCATTACTTTTCACCCGTTTGGCCGGATGCAGTCTTCGAAATGGTTTCATGATCGCGCATGGCTGGATTTCAATATGTTTCAATCCGGGCACCGCACTTATGCGCAGGATAATGAAGCCAAGGATTTGCGGTATGGCGAGGATAACTGGCGCTATGTGCAGGCCGACTATGCCCGTACGCCTGTAAAACCCGTGCTCGACGGAGAGCCTTCTTACGAGAATATCTGGCATGGCCTGCATGATAAAGCGCTTCCGGTGTGGACGGCGGACGACGTACGGCGCTATGCATATTGGTCGGTGTTCGCGGGCGCTTGCGGGTTTACGTACGGGAACAATGGGGTGATGCAAATGCGCCATGCGCGGGGCAATGGAAATAATGTGCCGGCATCGAATCCGGCAGCGCCCCCATTACCATCCTGGGAAGAAGCCATTCATGACCCGGGCGCGGGGCAGATGATCCATTTGAAAAACCTGATGCTTTCAAAGCCCTACTTCGAGCGCATACCCGACCAGTCGCTCATTGCCGAAAACGGCGAGCGGTATGATCGCCTGCTGGCGACGAGGGGGAAGGATTACGCATTGATTTACACCTGGAATGGCCGGGATATGAAGATCCAAATGGGCAAAATAGGCGGTTCGAAAGTGCATGCGAGCTGGTATGACCCGCGCACCGGGCAAACCCGCGTTTTAGGAAGAATTGAAAATAAAGGCATCAAAACATTTAACCCGCCCGGGGAGGTTAGAAACGGGAATGATTGGGTTTTGGTGTTGGAAAAATAGGATTATGCAGAAAGAATTAACAGGTATACTGGCCTTGTGCCTGGCGGTAGGCAACACCAACGCGCAGGATACGATCCGTTACACGGGCAAAACGCTCGTGAATGTCGACTACCATCATGGGCAGCTGAGTCCGGCCATCGGCGTGCATTCGTACCAGACATTGCGCGCGAACCGCTCGGATGCGAGCAGGGACTCGGCTATTACCTGGACCTACAACCATGCGCCGATGCTGGCTTACTGGAACGGGGCATTTTACCTGAATTACCTCAGTAATCCCGTAGGCGAGCACATTCCGCCGGGGCAGACGCTTTTGCAGACTTCCAGGGATGGTCAAACCTGGACGAAACCGGTCGCGGTTTTTCCGCCTTATAAAATCCCCGACGGTACGCAAAAAGAGGGGCACCCGGGCGTGGCGAAGGATTTGTACGCGGTCATGCATCAGCGCATGGGTTTTTATGTATCCAAAAACAACCGATTGCTCACGCTGGCTTACTTCGGGATGGTATTGGATGCGAAAGACGATCCGAACGACGGCAACGGCATAGGCAGGGTGGTGAGGGAGATTAAAAAGGACGGTACTTATGGGCCGATCTATTTCATCAGGCACAATGCTTCCTGGAAGCAGGCTTCGGACTATCCGATGTATACTGAGAGCGCGGACAAGGGCTTCGTGGAGGCTTGTGATGAACTGTTGGCGAATAAATTGGTCACCCAACAATGGGTGGAAGAAGCCGATCGCCACGATCCGGTGATCAGCCTGAAAGGGGAGTATAAGGCATTCAGCTACTACCATTTGCCCGATGGCCGGGTAGTAGGCCTTTGGAAAAATGCATTGACCAGTATCAGTAAGAATGAGGGAAAAACCTGGCTGTACAATCCTAAACGCGCCCCGGGTTTTGTGAACAGCAATGCGAAGATATGGGGGCAAAAAACGTCGGACGGCAAGTACGCGACGGTTTATAACCCGTCGGAATTCCGTTGGCCGCTCGCTATTTCGGTGAGCGACGATGGTTTGAATTACAAAAACCTGCTGCTCGTGAACGGCGAGATTACTTCGATGCGCTATGGCGGCAACTACAAATCTTATGGCCCGCAGTACGTTCGCGGTATTTCCGAAGGCGATGGTACGCCGCCCGACGGCAATCTCTGGGTGACTTACAGTATGAACAAGGAGGATATCTGGGTGTCCGAAATCCCTGTGCCCGTGCGGGACAAGACCGAGCAGCATGCTTCCGACCGCTTTGCGCAAATGCCTGACGGCAAGGAGCTGGATAAATGGAACATTTACAGTCCATTGCAAGCGCCGGTAGGTATTGGTAAAGTTCAGAACGGAAAGGCTTTGATCATCAAAGACGCCGACCATTTCGACTACGCCCGTGTGGAGCGCATTATTCCCGCGACGAAAAGACTGGTGGCCGAATTTTCCGTGACACCCGATCAGCGCAACACCGGATTGCTCGATATAGAATTGCTGGACGCAAAGGGTACGCCGGGCATTCGCTTGTCTTTTGACTCAACAGGCGTATTCCGGTTGAAAGCGGGGTATCGCAATAAAACGCTTTTGGAATACCAAAAAGGCCAGCGCTATGACATCAAGGTCCGGGTTAATACCGATACGCGCCTTTACAGCGTGGCGGTGAACGGCAAGCAGGTCGGTACCGGTGTGCTTTTCGCCCCATTGGAAGCGGTGAGCCGCATCGCATTCCGCACCGGCGATACGCGTCGCTTTCCCGATGCCGATACGCCTACCGACCAGATGTACGACCTTTCCAACGGCGGCATGAAGGACCCGGAAGCTGTTTTTGCTATTGATTATCTGACTACCAGGCCATTTTAAATGAAAATCACTCAAACTATCATAGCGCTTTCGCTGGGACTCGGGCTGCATGCATTTGCCCAGGACAAGGCGTTGGTAAATACCTCGCAAAGCAAATTTGCCAAACTGCACGGTACGGATATGAACGCCGTGCAATGGACGGATGGCTTTTGGGCCGACCGTTTCAAGGTGTGTCGCGAAACCATGGTGCCGCAGCTCTGGAAAACCTACACCGACCCGAACCTGAGCCATTCGTTCCGCAATTTTGAGATCGCGGCAGGCCTGGAAACGGGCAATTTCAAAGGCCCGTCGTTCCACGACGGGGATTTTTACAAAACCTTTGAAGCCGTAGCAAGCCTTTACGCCGCCACGCGCGACCCGGAACTGGATGAGCTGATGGATAAAACCATTGCGGTGATCGCCAGGGCGCAGCGCGGGGACGGGTACATTTATACCAAAGCCATCATCGAGCAAAAACAGAATGGCGAAGGCAAAATGTTTGCCGACCGGCTCAGTTTCGAAGCCTACAATTTCGGGCACCTCATGACTGCGGCATGTGTGCATTACCGCGCCACAGGCAAAACCACCATGCTCGATGTCGCGAAAAAGGCCGCCGATTTCCTGATCACTTTCTACAATGCCGCCACGCCCGAACAGAGCCGTAACGCCATTTGCCCGGCGCATTATATGGGCCTTTCGGAGCTGTACCGCACCACGCGTGATGAAAAATACCTGACGCTCGTCAAACATCTGATCGCGATCAAAGGCGCTACCGAAGGCACCGACGACAACCAGGACCGCATTCCGTTTCTGAAACAAACCAAAGTAATGGGCCACGCCGTGCGCGCGAACTACCTGTACGCGGGCGTCGCGGATGTGTACGCTGAAACGGGCGACGAGGCATTGCTCGCGCAACTGCACGCGATGTGGGACGATGTGACCCAGCACAAAATGTACGTTACCGGCGGCTGCGGCGCCCTGTACGACGGCGTTTCTCCCGACGGGACCTCGTACAAGCCCGACGAAGTCCAGAAAATCCACCAGGCCTACGGTCGCGATTACCAGCTCCCCAGCTTCACCGCCCACAACGAAACCTGCGCCAACATCGGCAATGTCCTTTGGAACTGGCGCATGCTGCAAATTACCGGCGACGCCAAATATGCCGACATTGTGGAACTCGCATTGTACAACAGTGTGCTTTCGGGGATCAATCTCAAAGGAGACAAGTTTTTGTATACCAATCCATTGGCCTATTCCGACGCGCTGCCATTCAAACAGCGCTGGGAAAAAGACCGGCAGGCTTACATTTCCAAGTCGAACTGCTGTCCGCCGAACACGGTGCGCACAGTGGCCGAGGTAAGCCAATATGCTTATAGTCTTTCGGAGGCGGGCGTATTCTTCAATTTGTATGGGGGAAATAAATTTCAAGCAGCCGTGAAAGGGGGCCAGCTGCGCCTGACGCAAGCCACTGATTATCCATGGAACGGCAAAATTTCCGTGACATTGGATGAGGCGCCGAAGGAAGCATTATCGCTGTTTTTCCGCATTCCGGGCTGGTGTAGTAATGCGAGTTTGACGGTTAATGGCCAAAAGGAAACTGTAAAACTGACTTCCGGTAGCTATGCCGAACTGAAAAGGGCTTGGAAATCAGGCGATAAAATTGAATTGACGCTCGATATGCCCGTCACATTGATCGAATCCAACCCGTTGGTAGAAGAAACCCGCAACCAGGTAGCCGTGAAACGCGGGCCGGTTGTCTACTGCGTGGAGTCCATCGATTTACCGAAGGGCAAAACCATTTTCGACGTTGCTATTGCCGCTCGGAATAACTTCAAACCTGCATTATTGACGATCGAAAACAGTCCGGTCATGAGCTTACAAGGCGACGCGGTGCTGGTGGATAATTCGGATTGGAGCAGAAAGTTGTATCGTGAAGTGTCCGCTGACGCGCCTAAGACCATTCCCGTACGCCTTGTGCCGTATTACGCCTGGGGGAACCGGGGGCATGGGGATATGTCGGTTTGGCTGCCGCTGGTGCGGTGATTTGGGGGAGGCGGTAGGAACATTGCCGTGGCCCCGGAGGGGCTCCCCGTTTGTAGCAATTGCGCGAATGTGAACTTCGTCAAGCTCTGTCGGAGCTTCCTTTATGCGTAGATGTCAGGGGTGGCCCCGATGGAGCCATCGATAAATGTAAAATCCTTCGAGCTATAAACAGTGGGCCGCGCTGCGGCCAGGTACTCTGCAAAGGTGTTATTCAGCCGTTGCTGTTACTATGCGTTGTCGAGCAATATGCCGGGATCGATACCTAATTTGTGGTAGACCGCTTTTAGGAAGTTGACGTCGGGCTCGCGCTTGCCATTGAGGATTTGGGAGAGCTTAACCTTTTCCAGTCCAAGCATGTCAGCAAGGCCTGCTTGTGTTAGATTCATTTCGAAGCGTTTGCGTTCGACCATTTCTGCGATTGTTTCTGGTGGAGGAAATGGGAAATGTTCGTCTTCGTATGCCTCTGCGGCAACCGCCATTGCGTGAACTTTGTCCTTCTCAGTCTCCGAAAGGTTGGCCTCTCCTCTGTTCATCAACTCATAAATCTCATCCATTGCGGCTTCATACTCCGCATCGGTGTGATAGGTAATTTGTTCGGTGTTCATAGCGACCTTTTATGATTAATGGTTGAAGCTTTAATCTTGTCGTACTCGGAATGCGTACCTAAAAATACAATATAAATTGTTCGCCTGTCAAAATGAACGATAGCTACCAGGCGATAATCATTGCCTTTTATATTAAACACGTATCGATCGTTACCGACATAATCAGCTGAATTAAATGATCTTTTCAAATCTGAGTGACACGTCCAGGCGGATTCCTTTGTAGTTCTATACCATTGATCCAATGATTGCTTAGCGCTAGGATAAGCCCGAATGTAGCGATTAAGTGTCGTCTTCGATATGATTACCATTGGGACAAATAGATTAACTAAATGCCCGAATCTCGAAAACGATATTTCGAGATCAGAAATCCGTTACCCAAACGCCCCTGATCGATTACCCAGCGGCTTCAACCTACAACTCCCTCACCCAAATATTCCGGAAACTCACCCGGCTGCCGTGTTCCTGTAACTGCAAAGGCAATTTCGCTGCATGGAATTTATACTTCGGATAGCCCTGATATACCATCGGTCCCTTCAATTCTACGTGGTTTAATATCAGTACATTATTGTGGAAAACCGTCATGTGGGCCGGCTTTTCTAATGTTTTGTCGGCCCGGAAAACCGGTGCTTCGAAAATGACGTCGTAGGTCTGCCAGGTTTGGGGTCTGCGGGCGGCGTTGACCAGCGGGGCGTGTTGTTTGTAGACGCTGCCGGCCTGGCCGTTGTAGTAGATTTTGGTATTGTAGTTCCAGGATTCATAGATCTGTAACTCGTAAAGGCCCATGATGAGGACGCCGCTGTTGCCGCGGTTGAAATCCTTGTCTTCGGACGGTTCGGGTGTGCGCCATTCGAGGTGGAGCTGGATATTACCGAATGGCTGTTTGGTACGGATGTCGGTGGCTTTGGGGACGATGGTGATGGCGTCGCCGTCAGTTTTCCATTTTACCGGAGTGCCGTCGGGGTGTTCCCATTGGGCTAGGTCGGCCTGGCCGCCGTACAGGACGATGGCGTCCGAAGGAGGCTGGGCATAGGTGTCGCCGGGCGTAACGAGGGGAGGTTTGAACGACCAGTCTTCGGTTGCCGAGGGCGATGGTAATTTTTCTTCTTTTTCGGACTGGGCAATTGCCCGTGTGCCGAGGCTCAGCGCAAGTATTCCGATGAACAGGTTGCAGATAATGTGTTTGCGGTGCATGGCTGGAATTGCAAAATCAAGCATAAATCAGGTAGTTGTGGTTATACAAAGAAATAATAGCACAATAACTCACTATTATTTTCAATTTTCTCTTTTTATTTTCTTTTATTTACGTAAATTTGCTTTTGATAAGTTTAGGTGTTCTATTTGAGCTGTGAATGGGTTTATTTTTTGTCGGTATGTGACGAATTGTTTCTTTTCCATCTATTTTTAGGTAAAAAACAAAAGTTGATACAATGCTGGCAAATCAGAGAAGAGAGAAAATACTTGAACTGTTGAAAGAAGACGGCTCGGCAAAGGTGATAGACCTGGCCAGGCTTTTTAAAGTGACCGAGGTGACGATCCGGCAGGACCTGGACAAGCTCGAAAAGGACGGCCTGGTGATCAAGGAGCATGGCGGGGCGTTTTTGAAGAATGTCGAAGACCAGGTGCGCAATTTTTCGCTGGCCAACCAGGAAAACCTCGACAAGAAAGAGCTGATCGCAGCCAAATGCCTGGAATTTATTTCCAATGGCGATACGATCATCCTCGATTCGGGGTCGACCACGACCGAGATTGCGAAGAAGCTGCGGGGCAGCAACAAGCACCTGACGGTGATCACGAATGCGCTGAATATCGCATTGCTCCTCGGGGCTGAAACGGGTATCGAGGTGATCATGACCGGAGGGGAGTTCAAGCCGCCTACCTTGTCGCTGACGGGCCAGAAGGCCGCCGACTTTTTTAAAGGGCTGAATGTGCAGAAGCTGTTCCTCGCCACGGCGGGATTGTCGCTGAAAGCAGGACTGACCTACCCGAGTATCGCCGACCTGGTCGTGAAAAAGGCGATGATCGACGCGGCAGACACGACTTATCTCGTGGCCGATTCGACCAAAGTAGGTAAAAGCGCATTCGCAAGCCTCGGGGCGCTCTCACTGATCGATTACATCATCACCGATGCGGGGATCGAGGAGAAGTTTCAGCAGCTTTTTCATGATAACGAAATTGAGCTCATTATCGCAGAGTAAGGTGTCGGAAGTAGCCAGGTGATGGTCAGGAAGTGGTCAGGTGATGGTCAGGAGGTAGTCAGGTGATAGTCAGGAAGTAGTCAGGTATGGTCAGGAGGTAGTCAGGTGTGGTCAGGAAGTAGTCAGGTATGGTCAGGAGGTAGTCGGACGTGGTCAGGAGACGATCAATTACAACAAATGACTACGCATGACAATAAATGACTATCACATGACAAAACATGACTACACATGACAATAAACGACCACAAATGACCAGAAACGCGACGTTCCGCCGTCCGAACAAAGTAACATACCATGAACATGAAAGGAAGTATCGGAGTCATTATTGGTAACAGGGATTTTTTTCCGGACAGGCTGGTGGCCGAGGCGCGGGTGGAGATCGTTGATTTACTTAAAAAGTTAAATATCAATGGCATTATGCTCGACACCGAAGCGACCAAGCTGGGAGGTGTCGAGACGTTTCAGGACGCGCAGAAATGCGCCGCGTTGTTTCGCGCGCACCGCGACGAGATTATCGGGGTGCTGGTGGTGCTGCCCAATTTCGGTGACGAACGGGGCATTGCGGAGACGCTGAAACTGGCTGATCTGAATGTGCCGGTTTTGGTACAGGGCTATCCCGACGACCTGGACAAGCTGGATGTGGCCCGCCGCCGCGATTCGTGGTGCGGCAAGATTTCGGCCTGTAATAACCTGTACCAATTCGGGATAAAATACACGCTGACGACCAAGCACGTCGTGCATCCGACCGATCCTTCGTTTATCAAAGATTTGAATGATTTTGTGGCGGTCTGCCGCGTGACCAAAGGACTTCGCAATGTCCGTATCGGCGCGATCGGCGCCCGTCCGGGCGGATTCAATACGGTGCGTTACAGCGAGAAGATATTGCAGCGCAATGGCATTTCGGTGGTGACGGTCGATCTGTCGGAGATTTTGGGTAATGCCAATAAGCTCACCGCCCAGGATGCCAAAGTGAAAGAACGTTTGGACAAAATCACTTCCTACGCCTCGCGTGGCCGCACACCGGATGAAGCATTGATACAAATGGCGAAGCTGGATGTGGTTTTGGGAGATTTTATGCAAGCCAATGCTTTGGACGCGACGGCCATTCAATGCTGGACTTCGGTGCAGCAGAACTATGGTTGCAATGTGTGCACCAGCATGAGCATCATGAGCGAAAACATGATGCCGAGCGGCTGCGAGGTGGATGTAACGGGTACATTAAGTATGTATGCATTGCAGCTGGCTTCGGGCTCGCCGAGCGCGCTCGTGGATTGGAATAACAATTACGCCAATGACGATAACAAGTGTGTGCTGTTCCATTGCGGTAACTGGGCGAAATCGTTTTTGCCGGATATCGAAATCGCGACGGCGCCGATTCTGGGTACGTCGGTGGGAGAGGAAAATACCTGGGGTGCATTGGCCGGTCGCACGCCCGCGATGCCGCTCACGTATGGGCGCATCAGCACGGACGACCCGCGCGGGGTGATGAAGGCGTATATAGGCGAGGGGCGTTTGACGGACGACACCCTGAAAACGTTCGGTAACCGTGCCGTAGCCGAGATCCCGAACCTGCAAAATCTCATGCAATACATCTGCCGCAATGGTTTCGAACACCACGTGGTGATGAATGCGTCGAAAACGGCAGGTATTTTGAAAGAAGCTTTGGGCAATTATATGGGCTGGGAAGTGCAGGTTTTTGACGAACCGGCGCAGCAACATTATGCCACCCGCGTGCCCGACCGCGAACTCGTTTCGCAGAACTGAACCCTGAACTATCGGAAAATTACAAATACCGGCCATAATGCCGGACTAATGCTAAGAGTCATGTCGGAAAAGGAGCTGGCGCAGAAATCGGTGGAGTACCGCAAGAAAATACTCAAGTATATCTACCAGGCCAAAGCGGGCCATACCGGCGGCAGCCTGTCGTGTATCGATATTTTGAATGTACTCTACAATCATGCGATGAACGTCGGCCCCGATACTTTCGACTCTCCCGGTCGTGACCGCTACATCCAAAGCAAGGGGCACACCGTGGAGGCATTATATGTAGTGCTCGCGTCGCGGGGCTTTTTCCCGGAATCCGATCTGGAAACGCTTTGTAAATACCAGTCGCATTACATCGGCCACCCTACCCGCAAAGTGCATGGCGTGGAGCAGAACACCGGTGCATTGGGTCACGGCCTTTCGCTGAGCGTAGGCACGGCCATCGCGGGTAAGCTCGACCAGCGCGATTACCGCGTGTTTACCGTCCTGGGCGACGGCGAATTGCCCGAAGGCTCCAACTGGGAAGCGGCATTGTCGGCTTCGCATTACAAGCTGGACAACCTTTGCGCGATCCTTGACAAAAATACCCTGCAAATTTCCGGCCCTACCAGTGCCGTGTGCAATACCGATCCGGTGGACGAGAAATTCGAAGCGTTCGGTTGGGCGGTACGGCATGTGGACGGACATAATATCGGAGAATTGATGGAGGCGTTTGGCGCCTTGCCATTTGAAAAAGACAAGCCGAGCCTCATCATCGCGCATACCGTGAAAGGTAAGGGGGTGAGTTATATGGAAAATCAACTGAAATGGCACCATGGCGTACCCGATTCGAAGCAGTATGCCGATGCGATACAGGAACTGGACCTTTTGGAAGAAACACTTTCCTGAGCCGTTCCGGGAAACCTGACTTGAATTTAAATGGAAGAAATAGTGGATGCGACTATCGAGAACATTGCTGTGAGCCAGCGGGCCAATCTGGAAGTTTTTTCGGGCACTTTGCAGCACCTGGCCCAAACCGACCGGGACATTATCGTGGTAACGAGCGATTCGCGCGGCTCCGGGAAATTGGTGCCGTTCGGGCAGAAGTTCCCCGGGCAGATTATTGAGGTAGGTATCGCCGAGCAGAACCTCGTTGGCGTGGCGGCTGGCCTGGCTTCGGCAGGGAAGAAGGTTTTCGCGGTTTCTCCCGCCTGCTTCCTCACGGCCCGCGCATTGGAGCAGATCAAAAACGACGTGGCCTATTCCGATAACCCGGTGAAACTGATCGGTATCAGCGCCGGTGTGAGCTATGGCGCATTGGGCTCTACGCACCATAGCCTGCATGATTTCGCAGTCCTGCGGACGATCAATAATATTATTGTAGTGGCCCCGGCGGATAATTTCGAAACCGGGCAAGCCATTTTGCTGGCCGCTGAAACCGATATGCCGGTGTATATCCGTTTTGGCAAGAAGCCGATGCCTTTACTTTCCGAAGACGAGAAGACATTTGAATTTGGAAAGGGGCGTGTCGTGCGGGAGGGCAGCGACGTGACCATTATTGGCACCGGCGAAACGGTCGCACCCGCTTTACGGGCTGCTGAAAAGCTCGAACGCGAGCACAATATCTCGGCGACGGTGGTGAGCATGCACACGATCAAGCCGCTCGATTACGATCTTTTGCGAAATATCGCGAGTTCCGGTCAGCCGATTGTCACGGTCGAGGAACACAGCGTTTACGGCGGTCTGGGCGAGGCCTGTGCTTCGTTTTTGATCCAGCATGACTTCCATAACCGGTTCAAGATCATGGGTATTCCCGACGAATACACGGTTACCGGCTCCCAAACGGAGATTTTTAATCATTACGGCATTTCGGAAGGAGGCATTGCCGCTGCGGCACTCGGCCTTGTGAGATAAGCGGCTGCTCGTGTAAGTGTAAACGATCGGTTAATTAGTCGTTGTAGAATCAGGTCTTTTTCAAATAGGGTTATTTGGTCAAAATTTATGAAGCTGATAAGACAAATGTGCTGTGGTACTATGCTGCTTTTCGCGGGGATATACGCGACGGGCGTGGCGCACGCGCAGGAAGAACCGAAACGCCGCGTGCTGGTACTGACGGACATTGAAAACGAGCCGGACGATACGCAGTCGATGATCCGGTTTTTGACCTATTCCAATCAATGGGATATCGAAGGCCTGGTAGCCACGACTTCCATTCACCAGCAAAAGCGGGTGGCCCCGGAAAAGATCAAACAGCTTATCGAAGCGTACAGGAAAGTGCGGCCTAATTTGCTGTTGCATGAAAAAGGTTATCCCGAAGCCGACTACCTTATCGGCATTACCAAGAGCGCCTTTCCCGATTTCGGGCTGAATGCGGTAGGGAAGGGCAAGGATTCGGAAGGCTCCGAATGGATTATCAAGGTAGTGGATAAAAAGGACGACCGGCCGGTATGGATTCCCGTCTGGGGTGGCGCTAACTGTCTCGCGCAGGCGCTCTGGAAAGTGAAAATGACCCGGTCGCCGGAAGATGTGCGGAAATTCGTTTCCAAAATCAGGATGTACACCATTTCCGACCAGGACGATACCGGGCCGTGGATACGCAAAAACTTTCCGGAACTGTTTTACGTAGGCAGCCCGGGTTACCACGCGGCAGGGGCTTACCATTATGCGACATGGTCGGGGATCAGTGGCGACAAGTTTCACGGCCGGTTCTCCGGCGCCAATTTTGAAATCGTCGATAACCCCTGGCTCGACGAGCACGTGCGCAGCCACGGCCCGATGGGTGCGGAATACCCGTTTACCAAGTTCCTGATGGAAGGCGATACGCCGTCATTTTTAGGTTTGGTCAACAATGGCCTGAACGACCCGGAGCATCCCGAGTGGGGAGGCTGGGGCGGACGATATGAACTTTACACGCCGCGCACACTCAAATATTTCTACGAACCCGAAACCCGCCCGATCTACACCGACGCGATGGACGAGGTGAAAGGCATCGACGGTGCTTACCAAACCAGCAATAAAGCCACATTATGGCGCTGGCGCGAAGCATTCCAGTACGATTTCGCGGCGCGGATGGATTGGACGATCAAATCTTACAAAGAGGCCAATCACCCGCCGAAAGCCGTTGTGAAAGGCGGCGCGCGCATCAATGCCAAAACAGGCGAGACCGTGCAGCTAAGTGCGGATGGCTCGCAGGACCCGGATGGCCATGCATTGGCTTACGAATGGATCTATTACCCGGAGCCGGGCACTTACAATATCAAAGAATCCCTCGGGATTAAGGATATAAAAGCGGCGCAGACGTCTTTTGTGGCTCCCAAGGTGGAAAAGCCGGAAACGATCCACATTGTACTGGCCGTCACCGATAGTGGTACCCCTGCGCTGACGCGGTACCAGCGCGTGATCGTGACGGTGTACCCCTAGCCGGGCGCCCCTAGCCGGACGCCCCTAGCCGGGAGCCCCTAGCCGGGAGCCTGTAAAACGCTGGGACCTAAACCCATTGAAATATGAAAACCAGCACATATTACCGGTTATCGCTTTTGTGTCTTCTTTTCGGGATTGGATTGCTTGGTTGTAAAACAAAAGAATCCAAAGACGAGCCGAAAAAGATCGCGATCGTGGTATCGACGCTCAACAACCCCTGGTTCGTTTTCCTCGCCCAAAAAGCCGAGGCGAAAGCGAAGCAGCTGGGGTATGAATCCAAAATATTTGATTCACAAAATAATACCGCGCAGGAAACCGACCATTTCGACAATGCAATCGCGTCGGGTTATGACGCGATCCTGTTCAATCCGACCGATGCTGATGGTAGCATCGTGAACGTGAAAAATGCGGTAGCGGCGGGTGTGCCCGTGTTTTGCATGGACCGCGAGGTGAATGCGAACGGTGTAGCTACCTCGCAGATTTTGTCGGACAGCTATTCCGGCTGTGTGGCGATCGGCAAATATTTCGTCGAAACATTGAATAAGAAAGGCAAATACGTCGAAATCCTCGGGATGGTAGGCGATAACAATACCTGGAACCGCTCGAAGGGCTTTCATAGTGTGGTGGATTTCTACCCGGGGCTGAAAATGGTTGCCCAGCAAAGCGCCGATTTCGATCGCAACAAGGCCATGGAGGTCATGGAATCCATTTTGCAGGCACATCCGGATATCGACGGTGTTTTCTGCGGGAACGACGCCATGGCGATGGGAGCCTACCAGGCGTTGGTCGCCGCCGGAAAGGTGGATCGCGTCAAAGTATTCGGTTTCGACGGGGCCGAGGATGTCGTGAAATCTATTCAGGACGGGAAAATCCTCGCCACCGGCATGCAGTTCCCGGAAGTAATGGCGCAGACCGCGGCCACATTTGCCGACGAATATTTCAAAGGCAAGCGTGATTTTCCCGGCAAAATGCCGGTAGCCGTGGAACTGGTGAAGAAGGATAATGTCGAAAATTATGCCGCTTACGGCGAAAAAGAATAGCTATGCCCAAACCGCTCCGTTGCCTGCTTTATGCGTTGGTGATTGCACTACTGGCTTATAATTCGGTGTATTTCAAAAAGCTGGATGAAGTGAAGGCAGGCACTGCCGCATTCGACGCCGCCGGTTATGCCCAGGATTTTTGGAATAAAAAGCTCACGCCCGGCCTCGCGAAAGCCACGGAGCTGGACGCATTGACGACGCTTTTGAAAACCGATAAGGAAAAAGCATTCAACGCGTACTCGCACGCGCTCGGTATCGGGAATATCCGGTATTTTATGGTGAAAGGAGAAGGCGTTGTGAGCCATGTGGACGAGAACGAGGTGAAGCTGGAAACGGGGGGGAATGCGGTGCGCATCGCGACGGAATACATTTTCGGTAACGCGGTACGCGACGCTTCCGGGGCGATGGATATCAACGCATTCACCAATTCGATGGATTTTAATAATGTGTCGGCCGAGATCAACAAACTGATCCGCGAAAAGGTGGTGCCGCCTTTCAAATCCAAAGTCAAAAAGGGCGACCGCGTGGCATTCCACGGCGCTATCGAACTGAACCGCGAACATTTGCAGCTGAATGATATCGAAATCATCCCGGTAAGCCTCCAAATCGAAAAGCCATGACGGACACAGCGACCTTGTTGGAAGTGAAGCATATTACGAAGCGGTTTCCGGGCGTGATGGCGTTGGATGATGTTTCGTTGTCGATCGGGGCCGGGAAGGTGACCGCGCTGATCGGCGAGAATGGGGCCGGGAAATCGACCCTGATGAAGATATTGTCGGGTGTTTATCCCGATTTTGAAGGGGATATTTATTACAAAGGCGAAACGGCAAAGTTCACCGGCCCGAAAGACGCCCAGCAGCAGGGCGTGGTGATCATTCACCAGGAACTCAATCTGATTCCCTATCTGACCATTACGGAAAATATTTTCCTCGGCCGCGAACTGGTGACGCAGTACGGCACGATGGACAAAAGTCGTATGCGCAAGCGTACGCAGGAGCTGCTCGACCGGCTGAAACTCAAAGTAAGCCCCGATTCGCAGGTTTTTAAACTTAAAGTAGGCCAGCAGCAGATCGTCGAAATCGCCAAGGCATTGCTCACAGACGCCGAGCTGATTATCATGGACGAACCGACATCCGCTATCACCGGCGCGGAAGTGGAGGTTTTATTCGACATCATCGCCGATCTAAAATCTCAGAATAAGGCCATTGTTTACGTCTCACATAAGCTCGACGAGTTGTTTCGCATTGCCGATAACTACGTCGTGCTACGCGACGGCAAGAGTGTCGAATCCGGTGAAATGGCGGGTATGACGCAGGACCAGCTGATCAGCAAAATGGTAGGTCGGAAAATTGAGGTGATGCGCAAAACCACCGGCCGCGGCGCTTGCGAGCCATTGCTGGAAGTGAAAAACCTGAACCTGAAAAGTCGCGTGAAGACGGGTAACGTGCTCAGTAATGTTTCTTTTAATATCGGTAAAGGCGAAATCGTCGGGCTTTTCGGCTTGATGGGTGCCGGGCGTACCGAACTGCTCGAATCGATTTTCGGACTGCATCCCGCGCATTCTACCGGCGAGGTGCTGATCGGCGGGCAATCCATTTGCTGTGATTCTCCCGCACGCGCCATCGCTGCCGGGCTCGCGCTCGTACCCGAAGACCGGAAAAAGGACGGATTGGTACTCGGGCTCGGTGTGAAGAACAACATCAGCCTCACTACCTTGGAGGAAATGGAAAGCCTCGGCACGCTGAGCGATACCAGGGAATGTGAGCTGGCCGATCATTATATCAGCGAGTTGCGCATCAAAACGCCGTCGAAGGAGCAACAGGCGCGGAACCTCAGCGGAGGAAACCAGCAAAAGATCGTGCTCGCCAAATGGCTGGCCACCCGCCCGAAAGTGCTCCTGCTCGACGAGCCGACCCGCGGCATCGATATCAATGCCAAAACAGAGATTTATAAACTCATCATCCGCCTCGCCGACGAAGGACTGGGCATTCTGGTGGTATCGTCGGAACTCCCCGAAATCCTGGCCATTTCCGACCGCATTCTGGTCATGGCGGAAGGCCGTCTGACCGGCGAATTCCAGGCAAGCGAAGCGACGGAGGACGGAATTTTGAAAAAAGCTATCTAACCATTCAAAGCATCAAGCCTAATGCCTATTGCAGCGTCCAGCCCCAGAAATCTTGCCCGCTTCCAGTCCCTCATTGCCCTGTTCCTGCTATGCCTTGCATTGAGCATCCTGTCGGACAAATTCCTTACGTTTTCAAACCTCTGGAATGTGATGCGGCAGATTTCGGTCAATATCTGCATTTCGGTAGGCATGACGCTCATCGTCCTCACGGCGGGGATCGACTTGTCCGTCGGCTCGGTACTGGCATTGTGTGGTGCAATTACTGCGGGTTTACTTAAAAACGGCATTGAAATACTTACCCAAAACCTGTACATCGGGTTCACCGTGCTCGGCGCGATCCTCGCGGGCGGGCTGACCGGCTCGGCTTTGGGTGCGTTCAACGGCTGGGCCATTACCCGGTTCAACGTGCCGCCATTTGTGGCTACGCTTGCGATGCTCACCGTCGCAAGGGGCCTTACCATGCTCTGGACCGGCGGTTTCCCGATCAGCGGGTTGGGAGAGACATTCCTGTTTATCGGCACGGGTTGGTTTCTGGGCATTCCGGTGCCGGTATGGATTTCGATCGTCGTGGTAGCGCTGGCCGTTTTCCTGACCGACAAGACGCGGATCGGGCGCTACATTTACGCCATCGGTGGCAATGAAAGCGCCTCGCGGCTGTCGGGGATCAATGTCAATAGGGTTAAAATCATCGTCTATACCATTGCCGGAGCGCTCGCAGCGGTGGGCGGGATCATGGTCACTTCGCGCCTCGACTCCGCCCAACCCAACGCGGGCATCAGCTACGAGCTGGATTCCATCGCGGCGGTCGTCATCGGCGGTACCTCGCTCTCGGGCGGCCGAGGGAGCATCCTCGGCACCGTGCAGGGCGCGATCATCATCGGCGTTTTGAATAATGGATTGGTACTTTTGAATGTTTCACCGTTTTGGCAGCAGGTAGTGAAGGGGCTAGTGATTTTGCTGGCGGTGATTATCGATAAGTCGAATGGGAAGGGGGAGTAACAGGGAGCAGGTCACAACAACCGGAATACCGTCAAAGCTTACACCTTCAAACCTGGTTTTCTGCGGCATTTGTCTGGGCTTGTTGTTTTTTATGATCGATTATTTGCTGGATCGTCGCCTGCGCAGCATCATTGGAAACATAGGTGCCTGACTTGATAGCACTGGCAAGCCTTTCCAATGGTTAATTTGAATGAGCAATCGCTATCATCAATTTCAATTATGAAAAGAATCGGTTTCTTGCTGGTAGCTGTGTCCGTGCTTCTCTCGTCCTGCCAAAAACAATCCTACCTCTTCACCTCATTCCGTGAACCGGCTAAGGATGGCCTGCACCTTGCGTACAGCGACGACGGCCACCACTGGACGGACTTGGGTGGTGGGTACCTGCCACCTGCGGTCGGAGGGAAGCTGATGCGCGATCCCTCGATTGCGCGCGGGAAGGATGGGACGTTCCATTTGGTGTGGACGACGAACTGGAAGGGCGACAGGGGCTTTGGTTATGCGAGTTCGAAAGACCTGGTGCATTGGTCGGAGCAGCGGTTTTTGCCGGTGATGGAACACGAGCCGGAGGTGGTGAATGTGTGGGCGCCGGAGCTGTTTTATGATGAGGAAAACGATCGTTTTTTGATCATCTGGGCTTCCACCATCCCTTTTAAGTTTCCAAAAGGAGCGGAGGACGAGCGCAATAACCACCGCATGTACTATGTGACAACGAAGGATTTTCAGACGTTCTCCCAGGCTGCATTGTTCCTCGATCCCGGTTTCAGCGTGATCGATTGCGTGATTGCGAGGCGTAAAAAGAACGATTATGTGCTGGTGCTGAAAGACAACACCCGCCCGCAGCGGAATATCAAGGTCGCATTTGCGAGTGATGTTTTGGGGCCTTACCAGCGAGTTTCCGGGCCGTTCACCGGTTTTCTGACCGAAGGGCCCACTGTGGTGCAGGTCGGAAAGGAATGGCTGATCTATTTCGATCAGTACCGCGACAAAACCTACGGCGCGGTCAGAACCAAGGATTTTAAAACTTTCACCAATATTTCAAAGGAGATAGCCGTTCCCGAAGGCCACAAGCACGGGACGATCATCCCGATCGATGCCGGCACGTTGAAAAGTTTGAAGCGGCAGACGAAGGTCCATTGATGTTTTTGCATTGATTATCTGTAAATTATCGCATTCACTCAAAATTTGCGCAATGCGAGACCATGAACCCCTCATCGACGAACTCCTGGGACGTTTCAGGCAGGAGATCGGTGCCGACCTTGAAAAATATTCCAATCACGTACACCGGGTCTTCGAAACCTGCGTGATGCGCGATACCGACCCCGCCAACCGCCACAAATACGCCATCGCAGCCGTGTTTCACGACATTGGCATCTGGACTGCCCACACCATCGATTACCTCCCGCCCTCGATCGAGCAGGCTGAACATTATCTGAATACCACGCAAGGCGGTGCCGGTGTTGCCGAAATCAGCGCGATGATTTACTGGCATCACAAAATCCGGCCTTACCGTGGCGCCCATCCGGTAACTGTCGAAACTTTCCGGAAGGCGGATTGGACTGATGTGTCGCTGGGCCTGCTCACATTCGGGGCCGACCGGCAAATGCTTCGTCGCCTGCGCCGGAAGTTTCCGAATGCCGGGTTTCACTGGTTCTTGGTACAGGAGATCGGAGCCAACTTTCTGCGCCATCCGCTAAACCCGCTGCCGATGTTCAAGTCGTAATGAACGGCGCCGGCGTATAGGGTTGGCGTTAGTTTTTAGGGTATGATTGTTTGAAGATTAAATGAGATGGATAATAGTAAGAATGGTGCCACGACTGCTTTTCGTCTGCATAACCTGACTAAAATTCATCCGTTTTCATGAAGGCTTTAACCCGTTCGAACCTGTACTTTGAAGAAGAGCAGAAACTATGGCGGGAAATGCTGGCGGGGGATGTCACCGCCTATGAACACCTGATCGACCGCACTTACGACCTCCTTTTCCACTACGGGACCAAGTTTAACAGCGACCGCGAGTTGATCAAGGATTGCATTCAGGATGTTTTTCTCGGGGTTTGGGAAAAGAGAGACGCATTGAACCCCGATATTCCGCCGAAACCTTACCTGCTCGCCTCCCTGCGCCGCCGCCTGCACCGGCTCGCGTCGCGCCTGCGGATGGATTGCATGGACTACTACAACGAATCGGACATGGTGTTCGATCTCGAGTTCAGCGCCGAATACCAGCTGATCGAGTCCGAAAACGACCGGCTGCTGGCTTCGCGGATGACCGAAATGCTTAATGAGCTTCCCAAGCGACAAAAGGAGGCCGTTTTCCTGCGTTTTTACAATGATATGGAGCGTGAAGAGATTGCGCTCGTGATGGACATTCAGCCTCAGTCCGTTTCCAATTTGCTGCAAGAGGCATTCAAGTTTATCAAATCACATTGGAAAGCCATCGTTTCGCTGGTTCTGGCCCTGCCGTTTTGAATTTGAATTATCGCATTTAAAAAATTTCAAAAAAAATCGGAAAAATACAGTATCCCGCTGTGGCGGTGGTCTAATGATGTTTGAAAAGCTAAATTTTGAACATGGACCGTTACCGCGATTTCAGTTTGGGGGAGTTTGTCTGGGATAAATCGTTCCGCAATTGGGTGCTGAATCCCACGCGGGAAGACGACGAAACCTGGCAAAACTGGCTCGCCGCCAACCCCGATAAGCGCGAACTCGTGGAACGTGCCCGGCAGCTGGTTCTGTCCATTCGTCCGGCAAATGCCTCATTGTCAAATCCCGAAAAACGAAAAGCGGTGGAGCGTATCGTGGAGCGACTCGAAGCGAGGAACCTGGACCGTGTAGAAGACGGACATTCGCCCTGGTATGCGGGCCGCGCCGTGCGCATTGCGGCCATGCTGGTGCTCCTGGCCGGATTTGGCTGGATATTCTGGCTGCGCCACCAGCAGCCGAAGGTGATCGGGTACGACCAGCTTGTGGCCGCTTCGAAACTGGAAATGCGCGAAACCGTCAACACCACCGGCCGGCCGCTGACGATCAGCCTCGAAGACGGCAGCCGCATTACGCTTGATCCGGGCAGTAAAGTAAGCTATCCTGCGCATTTCAATAATGCCCTTCGCGGCGACAACCGGCGCGGTAGCGACCGCCGCGGTGGCGACCGGCGCGAAGTTTTTCTTTCGGGGAAGGCATTTTTCGATATTGCTAAAGATCCTTCCAAGCCCTTTTTTGTGTATGCCAATGAATTGGTAACCAAAGTTTTGGGTACCAGTTTCACCGTTCGCTCGTTTGCCAATGAGCAGGAGGTCTCGGTTGCAGTGAAAACCGGTAAAGTAGCGGTGTTTTCGCGGGAGGACCCCGAAGCCACCGAGAAACAAAGCTCGCGGGAACTGACGGGCATCGTGATCGAGCCGAACCAGCAAGTGGTTTTCGTCCGTAAAACCGTCAAAATCACCAAGAGCCTCGTGCCGGAACCGGAAGTCGTGGCCGAGGCCGGTACCGCGCCCAATTTCGAGTTTGACGAAGCGCCGGTTTCAGCCGTGTTCAGCGCATTGCAGAACGCTTACGGCATCGACATTATTTACGACAAAAACGTCATGGACGAATGCCCTATCACCGCCACGCTTACCGAAATGTCGCTTTACGAGAAGCTCGACCTGATTTGCAAAGCCGTGGATGCCAGCTACAAGAGCATCGACGGGCGGATTGTGGTGGAAGGGAAAGGTTGCAGAAATAACTAAATAAAAAGCCGGCCCATGCGCCAACATGGCCGGCTCGGATATCCTCAGTGGTTAGCAGACCGTCACATCTCATGCAAATGGGATGAGGAGGAAGATTTTGCCAAGTTTCAATTAACAAAACCGTTCAAATTTATGAAAATACCGGTACAGTTCCATCGTAAATGGTTAGTTCTTATGCGGATAAGCGTCGCGCAATTGGTAATGTCGGTTTGGCTGGTCGGGAATGCGTTCGCGGCGGACGTGCGCGCACAGGAGCTGCTCAACAAGCGGATCAGCCTGCAAGCCCAGGACCTGGAAGTGAAGAAAGTCCTGCACCAGATCGAAAAGCAGGCCGGCGTCCGGTTCATTTTCAGTTCCAAAATGATCCAATCGGGCAGGAAAGTGACTATCCAGCAATCGAACCAGGAGCTTTCCAAGGTGTTGGAGGAGTTTCTGGTGCCGCTGGGCCTTACCTATGAAGTTTCTGGAAAAAACATCGTGATCCGTCCATCGGAAACGCCGAAATGGGGGTCGGGCGAGCCGGAGGCTTCGGTGAAAAACGGCTGGCAGGCCGGTACCGAGATTACGGTTAAGGGACGCGTCACCGATGCCGAGAAAAACGAAGCGCTGCCGGGCGTGAATATCCTTGTAAAGGGTACTCAAACGGGCACGTCCACGGACGCTAACGGGAACTACACGCTGTCCGTCGAAAGTGCCGGTACTGTGCTCATTTACAGTTTTGTAGGTTATGAACCGCAGGAGGTGCAGGTGGGGAACCGGACGGAAATAAATATCAGTCTTAAAACAGACCAAAAATCACTCGAAGAAGTGCTCGTGGTAGGTTATGGCACTGTCAAGAAAAGCGATATAACCGGCTCGGTAGCATCCGTTAAATCACAGGAACTGACGGCTTATCCGGCACTCGGTACCGTGCAGGCATTGCAGGGCCGTGCGGCTGGCGTGCAGATCCAGGCCAACAACGGCGAACCCGGGTCGAATTTTAAGGTGCGCATCCGCGGCGGTACTTCTATTAACGCAAGCAGCGACCCGATTTACGTGGTCGACGGATTCGTAGGCGGCACATTGCCCCCGCCCGAGGATATCGAATCCATTGAAATCCTGAAAGATGCTTCGGCAACAGCCATTTACGGTTCACGCGGCGCCAACGGCGTGATCATGGTGACTACCAAAAAAGGGACCTCCGGAAAACCGCGTATCGAATTCAATACCTCTCTTTCGAGCCAGAAGGAGATCAACCGCCTCGATTTGCTTAATGCCCAGCAATTTCTTGCCTATGTGCAGGAGGCCCGGCCGACGATCGTTTCGCAAGGAGCGGACACCGACTGGCAGGACGAGATTTTCCGTCGCGGCGGCATTCAGAACCACCAGTTGTCGGTAGCAGGCGGCAGCGAGGCGGTGAAATATTACGTGTCAGGTGCCTATTACGATCAGAAGGGGATTATCCTCAATTCGGGGTACAAGCGGTATTCGGTGACGAGCAATATCGATATCAATGCGACCAAAAGGCTGAAACTCGGCTTGAACCTGTTTGCGCAGCGGGTATCGCGGCAGCAATCCAAAACGCAGGAAGGGTCCGGCGGGCTCACCCCGGGTGTGATCGCGTCGGCATTCAAATTCGAGCCCGACCAACCGATCCGCGACGCCAATGGCCGGTTTACCGTGGGACGGCTGAGCGATCCGATCGATAATCCTTACGCGATCGCGACGCAGCTGCAAAACGAGTCGTTGGCCGACCGTATCCAGGGGAACCTGTACGCGGAGTACAATATTCTCAAAGATTTGAAATTCAGGGTGACGCTCGGCGCCACTACCAACAGCGGCCGCACGGGTACTTTCACGCCCACTACATTGAACGACGGCCGCAATGTAGGCGGTGCGGCGACGGTGAACGGCTCGAAAAGTACCTTGCTGCTAAATGAGAATTATTTGACCTACAATAAAAAAATAGGCGCATTGCACGATCTGTCGGTGATGGCGGGTTATTCCTACCAGAAATCGTCCAGCGAAACCTGGGGTGGTTCGGGGCAGAATTTTATTACCGATGCGGTCTCCTACTGGAACCTGGGCGGTTCGTCGGTGTGGCAGAGCCCCAATTCGGGGTTGACGGAATGGGTACTGGCGTCCTATTATGCCCGATTGACCTATGCCCTAGCCGACAAATACCTTTTCACAGCCAATATCCGCCAGGACGGTTCTTCGAATTTTAGCAAAAACCACAAATGGGCCACGTTTCCCTCAGGTGCATTTGCCTGGAAAATGTCGAGCGAACCATTCATGCAGCATATTTCCGCGATCAGTCAGTGGAAATGGCGCGTGAGTTACGGGTTGACGGGTAACCAGGCCATCGAGCCGTATCAGACCATGGCCCGTTTCTCGAACGTGTACACGATCATTAACGGAACTCCTGTGAATGCCGTCCGCCCGACCACCGTCGCCAACGACGACCTTACCTGGGAAACCACGCACCAGTTCGATGTGGGCGCGGATGTGAGTTTGTTCAGTAACCGTATCAACCTCGTGGCCGATTACTATCGCCGCGTTACCAAGGACCTGCTTTTCAGCGTGCAGCTGCCGCAGTATTCGGGGTATACCAACCAGTTGCAGAATATCGGCGAAGTAGAGAACAAGGGGATCGAGTTTACATTGAATACCCGCAACCTCGTGGGCGCATTCAAATGGAGCACGGATATTAACTTCTCTTTGAACCGCAACAAAATCCTGAAACTCCCCGCAGGAACCGACATTCTGTACGGCTCGGCTCCGGGGCACATGGTAGGGATGGGGCAAACGCAAATCCTGCGTGAAGGCTATCCGGTGGGCAGTTTCTATGGCTGGATCTACGACGGTGTGTACCAGGAGGGTGATAGCTTCATTCCCGGCGGTGGTTTCGAAGTGGTAGCGGGAGGTGAGAAGTTCAGGGATATCAATGGTAAAAAGGATTCGAATGGCCAGCTTACAGGCCAGCCGGACGGTATGCTCAACAGCGACGACCGCACGATTATCGGTAATCCGCACCCGAAATTTACCTGGGGCATGAGCAACGATTTCAGCTGGAAAGGATTTGACCTGAATGTATTCTTCCAGGCTTCGAAAGGTAACGATTTGCTGAGCTACACTTTGATGGAACTGAACCTGCTTTCGGCCATCAACAATGCGACTACCGAGGCATTGAACCGCTGGACGCCGTCGAACACGAATACCGACGTGCCCAAAGCGGCGGTGGGCCGCACGCGCCGCGTATCTACTCGGTGGGTGAAGGACGGTAGTTTTGTCAGAATGAAAAACCTCGCGATCGGCTATAATTTCCCCAAACCCGTGCTCGAAAAACTCAGGATCAGCAAGCTCCGCATCTATGCCAGCGCGCAGAACATCCTGACGTTCACCAAATACAAAGGCTACGACCCGGAAGTGAACTACTCGTCGGACGGCAATACCGACAGCAACCGTAACCTCGGCCTCGACTACGGGAGCTATCCGAACGCCAAATCATATACCATCGGCCTGAACCTGGGTTTTTAAAGCATTAAACGGACATCAAAATGAAGCATTTATTCAATAGATCAATATTCCTGACCGCGGCGGTTTCGCTGCTGCTGGGCTGCGCGGACCTTGACGAAAAGCCCGTGGGCCTGCTCGCACCCGAGTCGCTGTTCAGGACCTCCAAAGACGTGGAAACGGCCATTATGGGCGCCTATGGCTGGATGGCCACCGAACGGCTCTACGGCCGCCAGTTCGTGTCGGCACTCATGCTCCGCAGCGATATGGAGGATATCGGCGACCGCGGTACGCCCGCCGAACGCCAGCAGGTGAACGATTTCAACATGGATGACAACAATAACATGGTCAACCAGTTCTGGCCGGTATGGTACCAGGTGATCAGTTCTACCAATGCGGCTATTTTCGGTGCGCAGGGGCTGAGCCTGCCGGAAGCTACCGGCAATCCGCTTGTTGCCGAAGCCCGTTTTATCCGTGCTTTCGCCTATTTCCACCTCGTGCAGGTGTTCGGCGATATCCCTTACATCGATTATTTTATCAGTAATCCGGAGTCCGTCAAATCGATTTCGAAAACGCCCGCGGCTACGGTTTATACCAACATCATTGCCGACCTCGAGTATGCGAAACAATGGCTGCCCGACAAGCAGCCGGCGGAAGTTCGCAGCCGGGCGACGAAGGGTACTGCCGCTTCGTACCTCGCGTCGGTGTACCTCACGATGGGGCAATACCAGAAGGCCTATACCGAAGCGAAATGGGTGATCGACAACAAGGACAAGTTCGGTTACGCGCTCGAAGCGGACTTCCAAACTTTGTTCAAAGCGCCGCAGGCGCCGAATATGAAGGAGCATATTTTCGATATCGATTTTCTCGGGCTGAAATCGGGCGACGGGGGTGCCAACGACGACATTATGGCGCCTATGACGGGTGTACGCGGGGGCGATGCGCCGCGCAGCGGGTGGAGCGTGATCGTGCCGTCGCTGAAAGTGTACAGCACGTGGGACGACCGCGATTACCGCAAGGAGGTCAGTTTCGAAGATTCGCTGCTGGTTGGCGGCAAGCTCGTTCCCTACACGGAATTTACGAACACCAAACGCCCGCATATCGCCAAGTATGCCCGTTTTGCCGGTAACTCCAATTCCGAAGGCCGCTATTCCGATCATAACTATGCCGCGATGCGCTATGCCGAAATCCTGCTGATCGCCGCCGAGGCGTCGGTGGAAGTGAACGGGCCGAATGCGGAGGCATTGGGTTACATCAACCAGATCAGGGCGCGTGCCAGGAACTGGGCCGGCAAGCAGACGACCTTCCCGGAAGATGTAAAAACGGGCCTTGCCAAGGACGCATTGATAGACCTGATCCTCGACGAGCGCCGCCTCGAACTCGCATTCGAATACAAACGCTGGTACGACATCAAACGGCGGAACCTGGGCGAGAAGGTTTTCAAAGGAGCGAGTTCATTGGAGCCGCACGATACTTTCAATCCCGCCCGCGACTACCTGATGCCGCTCCCGCGCGTGGAGTTGCAGGTGAACCCGAACCTCGCACCGCAGAATCCGGGGTATTAACTGAAAATGTCTTTTAACCGGCGGCTATCACTTTCCGACAGTGTAAACACGCGCTCTGTCACACGGTCGGCAATGACGTTGTCGGCGAGAAGGAGGCGGATTTTGAGTGTGGGTTGGAGCAGCCAGCCGCGCGTGGTATTTTTCAGTTCCTCGTGCAGCAACGGTTCGCTGAAATCATAGGAGGGCAGGTGGAATGAGACCACGAGCGTCGGGACCAGCCCGTTCCATTGCAGGGTACACCGGAGCGGTGCTTCGGGTGCCAGCAGCTCATCGGGGAAATGGGTGTTTTTAAGGATCAGGTCTAGCGAGTGGGCGCCCGGGAGCGTACGCACGTAAGGCGATCTTTCTGGAAATGGCATCATTTTCAAAATCTATTTACATAATCAACAAAACCCGCTCTGGAATGATTCAGGGCGGGTTTTTGTGCATTTGGGACTGCATTTTAGTAATTGTGACGTTTTTGTGACACCGTTTTTTTGGCCTCCGGTTACATCGGGGGCTTTATTTGTTGCCAATCAATCTTCTATCATTTACCTATTCAAAAACCTTTCACATTATGGAGAGTTACATTGGAGAAATCCGCCCGTTTGCCGGCGAACGCATACCGGAGAACTGGCACCTTTGCGATGGTGCCGAGCTGCCGGTGAGCAAGTACCAGCCTTTGTTTGCACTAATTGGTTTTACTTATGGTCGTAGCGACGACAATACCAAATTCCGGTTGCCCGATCTGCGGTCGAGGATTCCGATCGGGGAGGGCGCAGGGTATGATCTCGGCAAACCGGGTGGTGTAGAAAAGGTCGTGCTAACCACGGAAAATCTGCCCAAGCACAAGCACCCGGTCGCGTGCAGCACAAGCAACACGGTTGACCTGCCCAATGCCACCGGCGGAGTCTGGTGCGCCTCCTCCGCGAAAGGGCTTCTATACAATTCCGAGGTAGGAAGCATCGAGATGAACGATGAGAGCATCCGTCCCGAAGGGAAAGGAGATGGGCACGAGAACCGGATGCCTGTATTGGCGGTGTCGTTCATAATCGCCCTGCATGGTATCTTCCCCGACCGCCCCTGATATCCTGTCAAACATCTAACCCTACATTTTATGTCTCAATTTGTGTCCGAAATCAGACTATTTGCATTTCCATTTGCTCCCAGAGGTTGGGTGAAATGCGATGGGAAGTCTTACCTTATGTCCAATTTTCAAAATTTGTTCAGCATCATAGGCACCAGATTTGGCGGGGATGCGGATCATTTTTGTGTCCCCGATATGAAAGGCAGGGTGTTGACCCACAACGGGGAAAACCTGCCGCCCTTTTTGCGGGCCGGCGTAGAAAAACATGTTCTGACCATCAAGGAAATGCCAAAACACAACCACGTTTCCATCGCCAGTTCGAAGGGAGTGGATACTAATACCCCACTAAGCAGCTTTTGGGCGTCGGACGTGGGGTATGTGAGGACGGACAATAGCTCTATGCACCCCGGCACAATCAAGGAAGAGGGTAATGGTGTGGCGCACAATAACATGTCCCCCTATTTACCGCTGAATTACTGCATTGCAAGTGAAGGAGATTATCCCGATCACAGTTATGGCGAGGTAAATGAATTTACGGGCGCCATCAGGCCATTCTGCCGAACCCTTGATGAAGGAAGGTGGTTGAAATGCGACGGGAGGGAGTTGCCGCTTCAACAGCATATGGATTTGTTCAAGGTGCTCCAGTATACCTACGGAGGGGTGGAAAACAGGACATTCCGCCTGCCGGACTTACGTGGCCGTGCATTGGTGTCCATCGGTACGCCACCGGAGCTCACGCATTACAAGCTGGGGGAAAAGGCGGGTGTAGCCTCGGTAAAGTTGACCACGGATGAGATGCCGGCGCACAACCACAAGGCACTTGCCAACCCGGAGTCCAACTCGCAGATCCCAAAAAACTGTGGCTGGGCTAATTATTCAAGAACACGCCCGGCCCCCAACAGCTTCGCTAAAGAGAAAGGAGACGGGGCGGTGATGAGTGCGGCCGCATTCGGAAGTACTGGTGACGACGAGGCCCACAACAATATGATGCCCTACCAGGCCATGGAATACATGATCTGTACCCGTGGGGACGACCCGACGATCTGACAAACGTTCACGCTGCCGGTATTTTCCGGCAGCGTGCCCTCCTTTTTATTTTTTTCGAACATTCCTATGAAATTATTCTTTACCAGAAGAATGCGATGGCCGGTAGCAGTGCTGGGTTTGCTTTTGGCAAGCCTGTGCTTCCCGGTCTGTGCCGACACATTCAATGTTACCCAAACCACGGATGGTAATGCAACTTCGCAATTGCGCGGGGCCATTCTCGCGGCGGATGCCCTGGGCGGCGGGCCGCATACCATTAACGTCCCGGCAGGTACCTACAATCTTACACTCGGACCTATCGTGTTCGGGTCGCAGGCGCAGAATATTTCGATCGTTGGGGCAGGTGCAGGCGCTACGGTCATCAACATGTCGACTACCTTGCAGGGCCGGATTTTCCTGATCAACCCGCCGGGAACGATATCCGGCGTGCAGGTTTCGATATCCGGGATGAAATTCACTAACGGTAAGAACCCGGCTGACCACTTCGGGGGCGGGGCGATCCTCTGCGGAGGCCCCAACAATACGATTAATATTACCAATTGCGCGTTTGATAACAACATGACCGATTTCATGGGCGGAGGCGCTTTGGCGATGTCTGGCGGCGGGACGATGACGGTCGAATACTGCACGTTCACCAACAACGCGGTCGTTGCGGATCCGTCGTCCGGCAGCGGTACGGGGGGAGCCATTTCTATCGATTATTACGGAAGCGGATCAACCCCGGTTTCCGGCGCCGCGACGATTTCGAATTGCGTTTTCTCTAATAATACGGCATCGGGTTCCTTTGCCGCCGCGGGGGGCGCCATCGGACTGGATGCCAGTTATTCTGTTGCCAGCCCATCATTCTATACAAAAATTGAGAAAAACCGGTTTGTAGATAATGGCGTGGGAGCCAGCAGCAGCGGAAGTGAAGGCGGCGCCATTTCGGTTACCAGCAGCTTTGCCGTGGACATTCATTATAATGCCTTTTCAGGGAATACGGTAGGAGGAACTGTTAAAGAAGCGTTGTCTGTCAGGAAATTCGGCGAAGGGGCTGTCAATGCCACGAACAACTGGTGGAGCTGCAACACCGATCCGCAGGCCGGAGGGACGTGCAGCGAAGCCGCGCGGGTAGTAGGAACCGTAGGAGGCGGTACGCTCACGACCAGCCCGTGGCTGGTGTTGAAGCCCGTCCCGACGAACGCCGTGCTTTGCGCCGGTGTGCAGACACAGACCCAGGTGGCCGCAAGTTTCCTGGCCAACTCGGCCGGTGGGGCCGTTTCAGCCGCTAACCTCACGACCGTGGTGGGCCTATCCGTCAGTTTCAACGCCACTAATGGCAGTATTTCGTCGGCACAAAGCACCATTCAGTCGGATGGAAGAGCTACGGCCATTTATTCAACAGCCGGACTCGGGAGCGGAAGTGTGAACGTGATGGCAGGTTACCTGACGAGCGGAGATGCCAACGCCCGGACAACGATCCTGACCGGCACAGCCCCCAGTATCGGGACGCATCCCGTCAAAATCACGACCTGCGCGGGTTCTTCTTCGGTGGCATTTAGTGTATCAGCAACCAGTCTCGAAACGCCTGCCTACCAATGGTACCGTGGTAATACGCCACTTTCGGACGACAGTAAATATACAGGAACCCAAACCGCAACCTTAACGGTCCACAACATCGCGGCGGGCGATCAGGGCAATCAGTTTAAAGTGAAAGTGATCAATTCGTGCAGCGACGTGACCTCCAACAGCGCGACCCTGAATGTGATTGCCGGCCGGTTGTATGTCGCCAGTGGATCGGCGGGAGAAGGGGCGGGTTGGGACGATGCGCTGGGGAGCCTTAGTGCTGCGCTGAACGCGGCGTCGGGCTGCTCGGGTATTACGGAAATCTGGGTGAAAGCCGGAACTTACATTCCGGGTAGCTATCCTTATGGTGCCGTCCTGATCGGAGCGCGGCAGTATGCATTTTACCTGCTCGATAACCTGGCGATATATGGCGGTTTCGCGGGGAATGAAACGGCATTGTCGCAACGGAACCCCGGCCTTAACCAGACAATCCTATCCGGCAACGTCGGCGCGGCGGGTAATGGAGATAACACCTTCCACACAGTCGTATCCGTAAACAATGGCCCTACCGCGCAGCTGGATGGTTTCATTATCCGCGACGGCAATGGCAACGGCACGGGGATCACCCCTACCATTCGCGGCGTCTCCATTCCGGCATCCCAGGGGGGCGGAATGGTCATGTATTTTTCGTCCGCCGTAATTTCCAATTGTGTGATCGCAGGAAATACCGCCGAGCAGGGAGGTGGATTGCTCCTGGCCGGCGAAGGGATTGCTCCCGCATTCCGTAACTGTGTTGTGAGCGACAATTCTGCTACCAATGGCAGCGGCGGCGGTTTTTTCAATGCATATAAAACCGCGGCCACTTACCTGAACTGCACCATCGCGCGTAATTCCGCTTCGGCGCAGGGCGGAGGTGTTTTTAACTACTTGCTGTCAAACCCGGTTTTCGTCAACAACGTCATATGGGGTAATAGTGCTCCGGAGGGTGCCGGCATGTTCGACCAGGTTGCAAACCCGACGGTTTCTTTCAGTCTGGTGCAAGGGGGGCATGCCGGGGTCGGCAACCTGAGTTCCGATGTTCTTTTTGCCAACCAGCCGGACCCGGATGGGGAGGACGACAAATGGATGACCGCCGACGATGGCCTCCGGCCTTCGCTTTGCAGCCCGGCAATCAATAGCGGGTTCAATCTGGCCGATCCGCCGACGGATATTACCAGTCGGCCGCGCACCTTCGATCTCAACACCGATATGGGCGCCTACGAGCTGCAATCCTATCGCGACGGAAGCAGCCTGTCCCAAAACGGCGACCAGGTTTTTCAACCGATTACCGGTGGTACCACCAACGGTTTTGTAGCCACGGGCTGTCGCGTGATTGCGCAGGTGACACCCGCGGGAGGCGCACCTGTGAGCGGGAACGTGCGCGCGAAGGCATTTGTGGAGGCGGGTGTGATCACCGGCGGCCCGGTGAAATTTGTACAGCGGCATTACGAAATCCTGCCTTCCGACAATGCCAATAATGCCACGGCGCGGATCAGGCTGTTTTTTACGCAATCCGAGTTCGATGCCTTTAACCTGGCAGTCAGCGGTTCGAAATTGCCCGCGTCTGCTTCGGACGGTACCGGTATCGCCAATTTATTGGTCATTCAGTACCACGGCACCTCGGCGACGGGCCAGCCCGGGTCGTACAGCGGCGATACTACGACGATTAACCCCAACGACGAAGATATTGTCTGGAATGGTAGTCTGAATCGCTGGGAAATCAGCTTCGACGTGACCGGTTTCAGCGGCTTTTTTATCAGTAATGCCGATCCGTTGCCCTTGAAACTGATCAGTTTTACAGCTAAAACGGTTGAAAAAACAACACAACTGGAATGGCTGACGGCCGAAGAGGTGAATACGAGCCATTTCGAAATCCACCGCAGTGCCGACGCCCGTCATTGGGAAACGCTGCCTGAGCAGCCGGCGGCGATGGGGAGCGGCGGGCATCGTTACCATGCGATTGACGGTACGCCGGTGGCTGGTTTGAACTACTATCGGTTGAAAATGATCGATATGGACGGTTCGTTTGCATTCAGCCAGATTGCCGTTGCGGAACATCGCAATGCTGCGCGAATGCGGGTTTACCCCAACCCGGCTAGCACAGTGCTAGCAATTGAAAGCGCGGATCAGCTTACAGGTAATGCGGCGCTGTTGAATGCGCAGGGAACGGTAGTGGTACGCGGGAAACTCGTGAACGGGAAAGCCGAACTTCCCGTCGGCGATTTACCGAAGGGTATTTACCTCATGCGTGTGCAGGGAGTTGGGAGCATTCAAACCCAGAAGGTGGCGGTTGAATAGCTCAGATATGCATTACCACCTCTTCCAGGCTGCGGTCGTCGGGTACGTCGATTTTTTTCAGCAACCGGTATTTGGTGGTGCGCACGGCATGGCTGCTGATTCCCAGTGTGGCCGACATTTCGTGGTAACCCAGGCCTAGTTTGGCCAACGCGATAAAGCGCATTTCACCCTGGGTAAGCTCGGGGAATTTTTCGCGCAGCCGGTGAAGGTAGTCGCCGTGGACCTTGCCGAAGAGCTTTTTGAAGTAATCCCAATCCTCTTGCGTCAGGATCGTGCTTTCGCGCAGTTTCGTCAGGGCCTCGGCATCGGGGCCCTGCTTGTTTTCCAGGAGTTCGATCTGACGGCTTTTTTCGGAGATATTACGGGCAAATTCATTGAGCTGCAATGCGGCGTTTTCGAGCTCCTGCTCTTTTTGCTTGATTTTCAGTTCTTTTAAATGCTGTTCCTGCCGGTGCCGCTTTCGTTGCGTTGTATACACATACACCGAACCCGCTGCGACGATCAGCACCAGCGCGAGCGACAAGTTTCGCTCGGTGGTTTTGAGCTTCTTTTCAGAGTCGGCCTTCTCCATTTCCGAACGATGCTTCTGTAAATCGATCTTCTGGTAGGCGCGCATGATCAGTTTGGCATTGTACTTGTTGGTCAAGCTGTCGCGGGCAAATAACGCGGAGTCGAGGTACGCCCCGGCCAGCCCGGCCTTGCCGCGCGCGGCATATACTTTTACGAAAATCGGGTAGAGATCCTGGAAATGGCGGTAGCGATCGGGATAGGTGTCGCTCAGGTACCGACGGGCAAGTATCGCCAGCTGCTCGGCTTTATCGAATGCATTGTTTTTTAAATAGATATTGGCCTGCGTGATCAGGGATTCGGCCGCAAGACCGAAATCTTTTTGAATGACCGCCTCGTCGATATTGGCCTGCAATAGCGGTAATGCCGCGGCATAATCGCCGCGTATGTAAGCGTTTTCGCCCAATCCTCCCTTCGCGATGGCCGCCCAGAAACGATAATTTCCCTCCGACTCCCGGCGGATCACCCGCCTGAAATAGTGATCCGACGAATCCAGGTTTCCCTGTTGGCGGTGGATCACGCCAATCGTATGCAATGCCGAGTTGTGCCCGGCATGCATGTCGGGGTTGAATTTCAATGCTATAAGCTGATGCAACAGCGCCAAGGCCTTTTTATAATCCGAAAAATTGTGATAAGCATGGGCGATGTTCGACAAATGGTAGGTTTTGTCGGGGAGCACGTCGGTACCGACCTGGTCGAGCAGCGCTTCCTGCCTGATGAACGTCTCGAACGCCAGCTCGTAATTCTTGACGTCGGCCCAGTAATAGTCGCCCAGTACCTTGTGCGCCCGCGCGGTGATCTGGATATTACCCTGCGCGGCGGCCCTCGCTGAAAGGTCGTGCAGCATCGCGGTAATGCGCGCGGTTTGATTTTTGTGCCAAAATGTGAGGTAATAAGCTTTGAGCAAATCGGCTTCCATTTCGAGGCCGCTGTCGTGTTGCCGCACCGCAAAGTCCCTCATCGAAGCGATCGACGCGAATGCGGCCGTCGTATCACGGATATTGAGGGTCTTAATGTAAATATCCTCAGTAGCCTTGAAGCGTTGCGAGTAAGTTTTGTGGGGCAAATGATCCCATTGCGCAAGCGCATAGCCAGCATTCGATGCCACCAGCGCCAACGATAACAGGATGGAGTAGAAGAGGTTCATGACTCAGAGCGCCGGAACGTTTCCCGGCAGAATGCGGATCAGCGAATAAAGGGTTTGTCAGGGTAAATCTAATACTAATCACTTCCGGATACATGGAAGTTTTTTATCGAATTAGTTTGCGGTTACGGGCTTGTTCGACGAAGTTTTTTAAAATGATGTGTATCAAACAGTATTTTTTGTGGATTGATTTAAATGAAATGAATAATTGCTACAAGGAATAATGCGCTATTCTTGTAGATTTAAGGTGCATCTCCCTGTTTATGAAAACGTTTGCCAGTCTCGGCCTGCTCCTCCTGCTGCTATCCCATTCGCTGGGGTGGTCGGTGGCTGTGCTTTTTGCCGGTAAGACCGCCGGCACGGCTGAACGGAATGAGGCCCGTGAGTCCGAAGCATCAGCGTGGCACCGATTTGCCGAATTGTCGGAGCGGGTGCAGGAAATGCGGCTGGCCAAAACGCCGCTTACGCCGTTGGGAAGCGTGCTGAAAACGCTGGGCGATCTGGCGAAAACCTATTTGCCGGGTGCTGCTGGCGGCGAAGACTGGGAAATCGGAGGGAGGCTGCTCCGCAGTACTGTTCGTTTTGAGGAACCTTTTTACATCCTGGTAACCAGCGTGCTCCGTCGCGCTACCCCTCCGCCGGAAATGATCGGGTAACAAACTTTTAATGCATTGCAGCTGCCGGCCCGTGCGCGCCTGGCAGTGTCTGCGTGCGTGTACCCATTCATTCACCCTATCATTTCTTTAAAAATGGCGATTATCCCCACCGAACCGATCGGAAGCATTCCGCGGCCCGCTTACCTGCAACAGGCCATGCAGGCCTATACCCAAGCCGAAATTTCCGCAGACGACCTTGCCCGGCTGTTTTCACAGGCTACCCGGGAGACCATCATTTCCCTCGAAGGTACCGGCTCGCCGGTGATCTCCGACGGCGAGCAGAGCAAGCCCAGCTTCGCCACATATCCCATTCACGGTTTACTCAACCTCGACGGCGGGGGAGTCGTGATCCCGTTCGAGGACGGGCATACGCGGCAGTTGCCGGTGTTGACGTCCGGCCCGTTCCGTTACCGCAACTTCGCGGTGGATTACCTGAGGGAGGCGCGCAAGCACACGACATTACCGGTAAAGCAAGCCGTTATTTCGGCTTCGGCCATGAGCTTGCTGTATCCGGCCGCGGGTATCGACGGTTACCCGCAAAGCCAGTTCATCGCCGATCTGCTGGATCAGGCGGAAGCAGATATTCGTAAATGCCTCAATGAGCAGGCCTACAATGTTCAGATCGATTTCACCGAAGCCAGGCTCGCCCTGAAACTCGATCCCAGCCAGGGGCTCTTGCAACAGTTCATTTCGCTCAATAACCAGGTCCTCGAACGTTTCACGGCCGACGAACGCAGCCGGATCGGCATTCATACCTGCCCCGGCGGCGACCATGATTCCACCCACAGTGCCGACGTGCCTTACGCGGACCTGCTACCCCTGTTTTTTCAATTGAATGCGGGCAATTTTTACCTTGAATATGCGGGAGAAAAGGATAAGGTATCCGTTCTGGAATCGATCCGGCAGAATATCAGGCCGGGGCAGCGCGTCTTCCTCGGGGTAACGGATGTTTTGAACCCCAGAATCGAGACATCGGAGGAAATCCGGGACGTGCTCCTGCAAGCTGCCGAATACATCCCGCTCAATCAACTCGGTTCCACCGACGACTGCGGCTTTTCCCCTTTTGCCGACGACGTTTCGACAGCCCGCGAGATCGCATTCGAAAAGATTCGTGCGCGTGTGGAAGGCACGAAGCTGGCTGGCGCGAAGTTGCATTAAGTATTGTCAGGTGTAGTCATTTATGGTCAGGTGTAGTCAGGTGTTGTCAGGTGTAGTCAAGTATTGCCAGAAGTGATCTGACAATACTTGACCACACCTGACAATACTTGACCAAACCTGACAAAAATATCATCATTAAAAAATTACCGATGCCACATATCGAATTTGAAAAAGGCTTTCCGGGTATTTTGGGCCCGATGCGGTTCAGCCCTCACACCGCTGAACCGATGAATGCACTGGCCAATGCACTGATGTGTTCCGACGAAGGTCTGAGCCGCGGCGAACGCGAGCTGATTGGGACTTACGTTTCGTCGCAGAATGATTGTTTCTTCTGCCAGACCATCCACGGCGCCATTGCCAGCGCCTACCTGGAAGACGAAGACTGGTCGTTTGTGAAGAGCGTCAAAGAGAATTTTGCCGAGACAGAATTGTCCGACAGGATGAAGGCGCTGCTATCGATCGCAGGCAGCGTCCAGCGCGGCGGAAAACACGTCACGCCCGAGCAGATCGCCAGTGCCCGCGAGCACGGCGCCGACGACCGCCAGATCCACGACACCGTCCTGATCGCCGCGGCTTTCTGCATGTTCAACCGCTACGTCGACGGCCTCGCCACCACCGCGCCCACCGACCCGGATGTGTACCGGGCCCGGGCCGTGAATGTGATTGCGAACGGGTATTCGGCGGTGAAGAGGTATGAGTGAGGGAAGGGGAGAAATGCAAAACGAGCGGCCTAATCTGGTCGCTCGTTGTAACAACATTATTTAAACCTTATAGCACTTCTTTGATTGAATGTTTGTCTGCGTAGACGTTGAGTTGATGATAGAAGTCCGGATGAGATTGAATGTACTGATCATCCGCATAACCGCTGCATTTTAGTGTGACCTCATCACTCGCAGCTGTAAAAGCCAGTGTAGCGATTACCCATTCCGCCTCTTTTCCAGTCAGATCCAGTATGGTGGAAAGGCTGTTTCCTCCATTGATCGCTTCTATTGATATGCCCCGGCCATACTCATGTGAATACCCGTTGTTCAAATAAGCGATGCTGGAAGCTCCGTAGATTTTTACAGAATACTTTTTGCCGGGTGTCAGGTTTTTCAACTTTGTAAAAACTGTTGCGTTTGCTATGTTTCCCGACATATTTTTCATCATTGTAAACGTGGCGACACCGTATGCACTTGGAGTGGGTTGGGGCAGTGGCTTTATCCACGGTTTGGATTGATCTCCCCATAAATGAGTCAGTGAGGAAGTCCCAGTTGGATACTCATCTTCTGGGATGTTGTCCCCAGGGTATCCTTTGGGTAATCTTTTCCAGTCCTGTGCAAGCCACCATATGCCGGCCGGGCCGTTTGTGGTTGGAAATTCCGGACCGGTGACAATCCCTCTGTGAGGGTTGTACGCTATTCCAACTTCTTCGCCAGAAGGTTCCGGGACCTGCACATCCTCCTGCGAGCAGCTACTCATCATCATACAAGCCGCCAGCGCCAAACCCAAGGGTAATTTTTGAATTAAAGTCATTTTTGAAAATTGATTTACGTGAAAAAATGGATTTTACCTGGCTGCAAAACAATGTTCTTATAATGACTTTGAGGGCGCGGAATGAATGCACGGTATGGTTTGGTTATTGAGTGGAAAGCGGTCAAGCTTTGTAGGTATTACAATCCTAATTATTTCTGTATGCGGTATTGAAAGAAGTTTGGAGTACTTTGATTTTCGTACCTTTATTCCATGTCATCATTCCTCGAACTCAAATCATTCTACAAGCATATCAACCGCGCGCCGGAAAGCGGGGAGAGCGGGGTGGGGCATTTTAATATCTTCAAGGTCGAGGATTTGATCATTTCCCGGGACAGGCCGGTGACGTATAGCAAGAGGAATTTCTTCAAAGTCAGTCTGGTGAATGGGCATAGTAAGATCCACTATGCCGACCAGTGCATTGAGGTGACGGGTTCGGCACTGGTTTTTACAAATCCGATGATCCCATATCATTGGGAGCGGATGGAGGAGGAGCAGAGCGGGTATGTTTGCATTTTCACGGAGACATTTTTCAGCCGGTTCGGGGCGATTAAGGATTATCCGGTGTTTCAATCGGCGGGGGCGGCGGTGATTCACCTCGGTCCGGAGGAGATACGGTTTTGTAATGAATTGTTTGAGAAGATGTTAGCGGAGTTGAACGGGGACTACGCATTTAAGTATGATTTCCTGCGGACGATGCTGATGGAGCTCGTGCACAATGCGCAGAAAATGGTACCCGCCACCGGCCAGCCGTTAACCGGATCGAACGCAGCCGAGCGCATTACCGCGTTGTTTGCGGAGCTACTGGAAAGGCAGTTCCCGATCGAGCTGAGCAACCAGGTGATCGGGCTGAACTCCCCGTCGGCGTTTGCGAAACAGCTCAATATTCATGTCAACCATCTCAATAAGGCATTGAAAGAAACCACCGGGCAAACTACTTCACAGCTTATCAGTGAGCGCATTGCGCAGGAGGCAAAAATCCTCCTTAGGAGCACAAACTGGACCGTCAACGAGATTGCCTGGGGCCTCGGTTTCGAAGAACCCAACCATTTTTCCAGCTTTTTCAGGAACGCCGCCGGTATGACGCCCCGACAATTCCGGCAGACAGATATGGATTGATTTTTGTAGTTTTTGACTTCGAATCGGTAGTTCGCTCGGAAGGCTTTTCCGGAATTTTGTCCCATCAAACTTTTAGTATTATGTGGACAAAAAAGAACATCGGCGATCAGACCGGCAAGACGGTGATCGTGACCGGGGCCAACACCGGAATAGGGTATGAAACGGCATTAGCACTTTTCGAAGCAGGCGCACACGTGGTGCTCGCATGCAGGAGCGAGCGTAATGCGCACGATGCGGAAGCGCGGCTGCGTGCACAAGGGGGCAAGGGAAGTCTCGAAACAGCTATTTTGAACCTTGCTAACCTCGAAGCCGTCGGCGATTTTGCCAGCGCATTTATTCAAAAACACGCTAAACTCGATATCCTGATCAACAATGCCGGCGTAATGACGCCGCCCGCTTCTAAAACCGACGACGGTTTCGAGCTGCAATTCGGGGTGAACTTCCTGGGGCATTATGCATTGACAGGCCATTTGTACCCGCTGCTGAACGCGACGCCCGGTTCGCGGATTGTTACCGTGAGCAGCATGGCCTACCTGCGCGGCACAATCGATTTTGACAACCTGCGCTCGGAGCATTCCTATGACGCATTTCGTGCGTATTGCCAGAGTAAACTGGCCAATGTCCTGTTTGCGGTGGAGTTGCAACGCCGTATCGGAGCCGCTGGTGATCAGGTGATTTCCGTCGCGGCGCAGCCGGGTGCCAACAAAACCGACCTTTCCCGCTTTATGACCCAAACCGAATACAATGCGGCGATCGAGCGAATCGGCGAATTGATGGACCCGTGGCAGGGGGCATTGCCGTCGCTGTATGCCGCTGTGGCGGACGACGTGAAAGGGGGCGATTTTTACAGTCCCGATGAGCCGGGAGGCTACCGCGGTTATCCTGCGAAACTGGCGATAGCGCCTCACGCACTCGACGAGACGGTGGCCAAGCGCTTGTGGGAATGGGCAGAGGAGGTCACAGGAATTGCCTATCGGGCTGTTATTGCGTAATTTTCACAGCTGACCAATGCGCTACGGGTGTGCCATCCGAACTGTTTATCAAAAGTGTCATTCCGGAAGCGCTTTGGCTATAATACAGCTCTATGGGATCGCCTACATTGAGAAAAGCGGTTCCTTCGACATGAATTGTGCCTACGGTAGGGATCAACCGGAGTTTTGAGCTCGGAGGTATGGTGATGTCGGTGAAAGGGAATACCGTTTTGGCATAGTGCTCCGCTGTGGAGACATTGCGAATGGCAATGTATGGGTTCGAATTGGGTGGAAGGGATTCCCCGGCGGGCGATGCCAGATAGGTGATGCTCGCAGATAGCTTGTAAAAGCCGCTCTCGCCAACGGTAAAGCTGGAAGCGACGGTGTTAAGAAAGCCTGTGGACGTATACAGCTGCACCCAGGGAATGGTGATGCGGCCGGAATTGGAAACGGTAACCGGTGTATTATCCCCCTTTGCGGAAAAACCGGCGGGGTTCTTGACCGCACCGACTTTGGACCAGGCGGTTCCATTAAAATAGTAAAAGCCTGGGTCGTTGTCAGTCTGGTAGATCATCAAACCGGTTGCCGGCAGGGCGATTCCCGTTCTATTGCTCAAATTCATACGGGGGATGAGCAACCCTTTTTGCGCACCGACGATATCCAGCTGGGCACTGGGGTCCGGTGTGGTGGTGCCGATCCCGACTTGGGCGGAAGCGAAGTTTGACAAGCATAATAACGCGTGAAGTAAGCCGAGTGCGAACAAGTATTTCATAATGGTCCGGATTGCGTGTGGGATAATTGCCGTGCGGGCGAAGAATGCTATGAAAATAGCTGGTTTTTGCAGATTTTGGGCGGGTGAATTAATAATTTAAATCATAAACCCCTACCATTTCAACCAGTTATGAAAAAACATTTCTCCGCAATGCTTCTCGCAGCTTCGATGCTGACCGCCTGCGGCACCCCGGAAACCAAACAAAGTGCCCCGGCAGCCCCTGACAAACTCGAAGGAACCTGGAAGCTACTGAGCGGTACATTGATCGAGAAGGGCGACACCACGGTAACCGACTACACGCAGAAAGTCTCCTTCATCAAAGTCATCAACGGCAGCCATTTCGCCTTTTTACAGCACGACCTGAACAAAGGCAAGGATTCCACGGCAAGCTTCTCGGCCGGTGGAGGTGCCTACACTTTGAAAGACAGTGCCTACACCGAGAAGCTGGAATATTGTACCGCGCGCGATTGGGAAGGCAATGAGTTCCACTTTACGATTTCCATTCAAAACGACACGCTGGTGCAGCGCGGGGTGGAAAAGGTGGAAGCGGCCGGCGTGGAGCGGTTGAATATCGAGAAGTACGTGCGGGTGAAGTAGTATTGAAAATTAAAAAAGCCGGGGGCAGCATTGCCCCCGGCTTTTGAATGATTGGCGGAACCCTTATTTCGCAGGTTCCTTGGTAGCGGTGATCGGGAATTCGCCGTCTTGCGAAACGATCGTGCCGCTGAGTTTTTCGCCATCCTGGGTCATGGTAACGGTAAGGATGCCGCCCTGGAAATCCAGTTTGAAAGTCACTTTACCCTGGTCGATGGTCAGTTCCTTCATTTCCATTCGCTCCTGCTGGCCGAGGTAGCCGGTGGTTTTGTCGTCCTTCTGCTCGAACGTCATAAAGCCGGTCTCGTATTCCGGTGGCACGTTGGAAACGGTATATTTCCAGGTTCCGATAAGATCGTTGGCTGTTTTGAGGTTTTTGGCGGTTACCGCGAAGATCGTAACGGCCAGGATCATGGTTAGCAAATACTTTACTTTCATTGTGTTGATGGTTTTACTTTAACGATTGGTTACTAAATGGAATGGCGTCAAATTTAGAAAAAAGGAAATAGTTTGTGATCCCGGCAATGTTATATTTTCAGTAACTAAATTACCATCGGTGTTAACGGCTGATTAACGGTAATGGGTAACTTATTGGCCGCGAATTTCTTTTTGCCTACCTGTTGCATCCGCATTTCCGCTACTTTTGGAGCATGAAGGTCATCGTTGCATTTCTGTTGGCGTTTTACGTGCTCGCGCTCTCCTGCATTCCGTGCCAGGACGAGGCCGCGCCGTTGCCCGATAGCAAGACGAGTTCGGCAACTGTTGCCGCGGGAGGCGGCACGCACCAGGAAGCCGTCGACCTTTGCTCGCCGTTCTGCATATGCGCATGCTGCGCGAGCGTAACCATCAGCGCGACCGTCGCTGCCCTGCCCGAAAACGCTGTTTCCCAGCTGATACCGCCGGCAGGCTTCTCTTATCTCCAAGTTCTGTACACCGGCGACAGGACCGGTATCTGGCAACCGCCGCAGGAAAGGGTATAATCCACATTTTCGGACAAGTCGTTGCCCGGTTGCATTCAGGCACCCGGCGTGACGCGGTATATCCATTCTTTTTAATTCAGAAATGTTAGATAAAATCATTCATTTTTCGATCCACAACAAGCTGGTGGTCGGAATATTCACGCTTGCCCTGGTGGCCTGGGGGACTTACTCGCTTACCCGGCTGCCCATCGATGCGGTGCCTGACATTACCAATAACCAGGTGCAGATCATCACGACAAGCCCGTCGCTGGCTGCCCAGGAGGTGGAGCGGCTGGTGACTTTCCCGGTCGAAACGGTCATGGCGACCATCCCGCATACCGAAGAGATCCGTTCGATTTCCCGTTTCGGACTGTCGGTGGTAACCATTGTTTTTGAGGACGATGTCGACGTTTACTGGGCACGTGCGCAGGTGTCGGAGCGGCTGCACAGTGCCGTGGAGCAAATCCCGCCCGGTACGGGTATGCCGAGCCTCGCGCCGGTTACGACGGGTTTGGGGGAAATCTACCAATATGTTCTGCATACGAAACCGGGTTTTGAAAACAAATATTCGCCCATGGAGCTGCGCAGCATTCAGGACTGGATCGTGCGCAGGCAGCTGCTTGGTACGTCCGGCGTGGCGGATGTGAGCAGTTTCGGCGGTTTTTTGAAACAATATGAAATCGCGATCGACCCGCTCAGGATCCGGAGCGCGGGGATTTCCATCGCCCGCATTTTCGAGGCTTTGGAACAAAATAACCAGAATACCGGCGGGGCTTATATCGATAAGAAACCCAATGCTTATTTCATCCGCAGCGAGGGGTTGATCGGTTCGCTGGACGACATCCGTAAAATCCAGGTAGGAGAAACCGAAGGCGGCCTGCCGATCCTCATCCGCGACGTAGCCGAAGTGGGCTTCGGCAGCGCGGTGCGGTACGGTGCCATGACGCGCAACGACGAGGGCGAGGTGGTAGGAGGGCTGGTACTCATGCTGAAAGGCGCCAATTCCTCGGAGGTGATCGGTAATGTGAAGGAACGCATTGCGCAAATCCGTAAGAGTTTGCCCGACGGCGTGGTGATCGAGCCGTTCCTGGATCGTACCAAGTTGGTGAACAATGCGATAGGCACCGTTTCCAAAAACCTCGTTGAAGGCGCATTGATCGTCATTTTTGTGCTGATCCTATTGCTCGGAAACATGCGGGCCGGGCTGGTGGTGGCATCGGTGATCCCGCTCGCCATGCTTTTCGCGGTGAGTATGATGAATTTGTTCGGCGTTTCGGGTAACCTGATGAGCCTCGGAGCGATCGACTTCGGGCTGATCGTCGACGGTGCGGTGATTATCGTAGAAGCCACTTTGCACCATATCGTGGCCAAGCGGTACACGCATCGCCTCACGCAGGACGAAATGGACAGGGAAGTGTACGAATCGGCTTCCAAAATCCGGAATTCGGCTGCATTCGGAGAGATCATTATCCTGATCGTGTACCTGCCGATACTCGCGCTGGTGGGCATAGAAGGCAAGATGTTCAGGCCCATGGCGCAGACGGTGAGTTTTGCGATCCTGGGTGCATTTATCCTCTCCTTGACCTACGTTCCCATGATGTCGGCCCTGTTTTTGAGCAAGAAAAACGAATACAAACCGGGCATTTCCGATCGCATCGTCGGTTTGTTTCGCCGCATTTACCTGCCCGCGCTGGATTTCTCGTTGCGCCAAAGATGGCTGGTTTCACTGGTGGCGGTCGCGTTGCTGGGTGGAAGCGTCTGGCTCTTCTCCCGGATGGGCGGCGAGTTTATCCCGCAGTTGGATGAAGGCGATTTTGCGGTGGAACTGCGCGTGCTTACCGGCAGCTCGCTTTCCGAAACCGTGGATGCCACACGAAAAGCCGCAGCGATACTGCAAAAGAACTTCCCCGACGAAGTGGTGGAAGTGGTTGGTAAAATAGGCTCCTCGGAGATTCCGACCGATCCGATGCCTGTGGAGGCCGCGGATATGATGGTGATCCTGAAAGAAAAATCGCTTTGGAAGAAGGCCGAAAACAGGGAAGAGTTGGCCGGGAAGATGCAAGCGGTACTGTCGGAGTCCATTGCCGGGGTGACATTCGGTTTTCAGCAGCCGATACAAATGCGTTTCAACGAGTTGATGACGGGCGTCAAGCAGGATGTGGCTATTAAAATCTTCGGGGAAGACCTAGACGAGCTCGCGCGCCAGGCCGCGCGCGTAGGCAAGCTCGCGGGCAAGGTGCGCGGAGCGGAAGATATTTACGTGGAGTCGGTAACAGGCCTGCCGCAGATTGTCGTCCGGTTCGACCGTGATAAGCTGGCACAGTTTCATATCCCTGTCGCCGACGCGAACCGCACATTGAATGCCGCATTTGCGGGTGCGGGCGCGGGGCTTGTTTTTGAAGGCGAAAAACGTTTTGACCTGGTGGTACGTCTGCAAAAAGCCGACCGCCGAAGCATCGACGACGTCCGCGGGCTATTCGTCACCAACGCGGAAGGGCAGCAGGTACCGCTCTCGCAGATTGCTTCCATTGAAATGCTCGCCGGGGCCAACCAGATCCAGCGCGAGGATGCCAAACGCCGCATTACCGTCGCATTCAACGTGCGCGGCCGGGACGTGGAAAGCATTGTGAATGAGCTGCGAGGGCGCATCGACCGGGAGATTAAACTGCCGCCCGGGTATTTTGTGACCTACGGCGGACAGTTCCAGAATTTGCAGGAAGCCAATAGTCGCCTGGCTGTGGCGGTACCGGTGGCGCTGCTGCTGATTTTTGTATTACTCTATTTCACATTCCATTCGCTGCGGCAGAGCCTCCTGGTGCTCACCGCCATTCCGTTTTCGGCGATTGGCGGTGTGCTGGCGCTCTGGGTGCGGGATATGCCGTTCAGTATCTCGGCCGGGATCGGCTTTATCGCATTGTTCGGGGTCGCGGTGCTGAACGGGATCGTTTTGATTGCCGAGTTCAACCTGCTCCGAAAATCGGGCGAGAACGACTTGCGCAAGGTGATTTTCGAAGGTACCGACACGCGCTTGCGGCCGGTGTTGATGACGGCCCTGGTCGCGTCGCTCGGGTTCCTGCCCATGGCGTTGTCGTCGAGTGCGGGAGCGGAGGTACAGCGCCCGCTTGCCACCGTGGTGATCGGCGGGCTGGTGTCGGCTACGTTGCTCACATTGCTGGTACTCCCGGTTTGGTACGGGATCGTCGAAAGGCGCTGGGGATCGGGCCGTGGCGGCAAAATGGCCGTGGCGGCGGTTGGTATTGTGCTGGTCATGCTGTTGCCCGACCGCGCGGCCGCACAGCAGGCGTCGTCCTCCCGGAAAGTCTCGCTTCGCCAGGCTGTGGATGAGGCGTTGGAACGAAACCCGCTGGTGAAGGGCGATTTGTACCGCATCGGCTATCAGCAGGCATTGCTCAAAACGGCCGGCGATCCGGGGAAAACGGATCTGGCCTGGATGGGCGGGCAGTACAACAGTGTCAAGTTTGATAATCATTTTCTTTTATCTCAAAACCTCCCGAACCCCGCTGCGGTGGCAAAACGCAAATCGCTGCTGTCCGAAGAAGTGAATGGGGCAAAGGCGGAAATGGAGGTTACGAAAGCGGAGCTGGTGAAAGAGGTGAAAATCAATTACCAGCAACAAATTTTGCTGAAAACAAGGCAAAAACTCCTCACCGCCGAGCTGCTTCGTGCGGAGCGTTTTGTGAAGGCGGCTGAAATGCGTTTCAAAACCGGAGAAACGAATCAGCTGGAATATGCCACGGCGCAAAGTCAGCTGGGCGATGTCCGTGCGCAGCTGATTCGCAACGGGGGCGATTTACAAAACCTGCAACGCGCATTGCAAACGCTCGTGAACAGCGACACGCCCACCGAAGCCGAAACCGATTCACTCATGCGCAGAGGCCTCGCGGTACCCGCGCCAGACACCGCGGCACTGAGCGCCAATCCGTACCTGCGTTACCTTACGCAGCGGGCGGCGATCGGAAGCAGGCAAACGGCGGTGCAGAAGGCCGCCCTGTTGCCGGACTTCAATGTCGGGTATTTCAATCAATCGCTGACAGGCTTCCAGAATACTGGTAACGGCGAAGTCTTCTACGGCGCGGGCAAGCGGTTCCAGGGCGTTCAGGTAGGGGTGCAGCTGCCGATTTTCAATGGTGCTTCCAGGGCGAGGATTAAAGCCTCTCAAATAGGTGAGCAAGTAGCGAGGAACGAAGTCGAAACCGCCCGCTTGCGGCTGGGAAGCGACCTGGAACAGGCGGTCCGAAGGCTGGAAACTGCCCGGCAAAACCTCGATCTGTACGAAACAAGTACCCTCGTGCTGGCCGCGACCATTCAAAGCAATGCCACCAAAGCCTACGAATCGGGCGAGATAGGGTATATCGAATACGGGCAGGCGTGGAACCGCGCACTGAGCATCCGCCTCAACTGGCTCGATTTGTTGTACGCTTACAATCAATCGGTTGTCCAAATAGAATATCTTTTAAATGAGCAGTAATCCGAATAGATCGATGAAAAATATAGTATTAGGGCTGGTACTTTTCCTGGGAATCGCCGCCTGCAAGCAGGGGAGTGAAAAGGAAGCCGCCGAGGGGGCGGCCGAGCATGCCGCCGAGGAAACCAATCACGTAGAATTGACGGCGGCGCAGTATGAAACCGCGGGTGTTGAAACGGGCGGTTTTTCCGTCCGCAAACTGAGCGGAACGGTCGCAGCGAACGGGGTTATCGACATTCCGCCGCAAAACCTGGTGAGCATTTCGGCGCCACTGGGCGGGTTTGTCCGCAAATCGGAGCTGTTGCAGGGGATGAAGGTGCAAAAGGGCGAGGTGCTGGCGATCATCGAAAACCCCGATTTTATCCCCGTCCAGCAGGATTACCTCGAAACGCGGAGCAAGCTGGAATATGCCGAGCAGGAATACCAGCGCCAGAGCGACCTCAGCAAGGAGAATGTGAATGCGCAGAAAGCATTGCAGCAGTCGGCTTCGGACCTGAAAATGCTGCGCGCACGGCTGGCGGGTTTGAAGGAGCGCGTCCGCACTGCCGGGGTGGACCTGGCCGGGTTGGAAAAGGGCAATATCACGAGCACCGCGTCCATCCGCTCGCCTATTTCAGGTTCGGTGACGGTCGTGAATGTGAATTTGGGTAAATACGTGAACCCGACCGACGTGATGTTCGAAATCGTGGATACCGACCATTTGCACGTGGAATTGTCTGTTTTTGAGCAGGATATTCCAAAGGTGAAGCTGGGGCAGCTGGTGCGGTTCCGGGTGAGCAACAACCCGACGCAGGAAGATCTGGCCAAAGTTTACCTGATCAACCAGAAAATCAACGACGACCGCACCGTGCGGGTGCATTGCCATCTTGAAAAGGAGGAAAATGGTTTGCTACCTCAAAATTTCGTCAAAGCGATCATCGAAACCGGCGCGAATCCGGTGAATGCGCTGCCGGATGAAGCTGTGGTCGATTTCGAGGGGAAATCTTATGTTTTTGTGAAAGATCCCAAAGGCGAAAGGAGCTTTGATATGGTAGAAATCACGAAAGGCATTTCCGAAAATGGTTTTACAGAAGTGAAAATGCCCGCCGGAAGTAACGAAAGCCCTCAATTCGTGTTGAAAGGGGCTTATGCATTGCTTTCCAAGCTGAAAAACGCGGAGGAAGAGGAGGGGCACTAGCCTTACTGATCGATCGGCAGTTGCAATGCGCTAATTGCGATGCGATTGCCGGTCGATCACGCTTTGATAACCCTCACGAGGGCTTGCACCGTTGCGAGCACGTGGTCCATATGGGTATAGTCGTTGGTGACTTTCGAAAACATGACCCCGCCCTCGATCAGTGCGATAATGGAAACCGCCATTTGCTCGGCATTGACGCCCTGGCGGAATTCCCCGGCTTGGGCTCCCTTTTCGATGATCCCTACGATGTTCTTTTTCCAACTGAAAAGTGCCTTGGCCGCGCTCATTTGCAGGGGTATGTTCGTATCGTCAGCTTCCACAGCCGTATTCAGGATCGGGCAGCCGCCGCGATTGCCCACACTGGCGAGCACATCTTTGTACACGCGGCCAAATACCATGAGTTTTTCGAAATAAGTCTCCGCTTTTTCCAATTGCGCCTGCACGGTGTTGAAAACCATCGAACGGTTGTATTCAAAAACTGCCAGGGCTACCTCTTCCTTGTTCTCGAAATTTCCGTAAATGCTGCCTTTCGTGAGGCCGGTCGCTTCGGTAATGTCCGACATGGACGTGCCCGCATAGCCTTTCCGGTTGAAAATCTCGGCAGTTTTCTCAATGATAAAATTCCTGGTGCGCTCGGCTTTGGTTGTTCCTACATTCATACAACAAATATACCAATTGGTATTTATTTTTACAAGCTTTCAGGAGAGGGATTTAGCTGTAAAATGTCGAATACCTAAGAAAATGAATGGAGCGCAGGAAGCACTTTTCCCCGTAGTTCTCCGAAGCCGACGCGTACGTCGCCCTTTTGTCCGAAACCTCGCATAACCACCTCGTCGTGGTCTTCGAGAAAGCGCCGCTCGATGCCTTTGCGGAGTTTTACCGGTTGTGTCCCGTTGATCGTGGCTTCGAGCAGGCAGCCCTTTTGGGAAATTCCGCTGCCGCTGATGGTCCCGGTGGCGAGCAGATCGCCGGTTTGCAGATTACAGCCTGTGACGGTGTGGTGGGCGATTTGCTGAGCGGCCGTCCAGTAAATGCCGCTTGCATTGGTTTGGCATACCAAAAATTCCTCCGAACCGCCGGGCCTGATGCTAACGGAAAGGGAAAGGTCGAAATTCTGACGCGGCTGGTGCATCAGGTAGGCAAGCGGTTCGGGCTGCTGCGCGGGCGCGGGTACGCGGAAATGCTGCAATGCCTCCCAGGTAACGATCCAGGGGGAAATACCCGATGCAAAATTTTTGCTGGTAAATGGCCCCAGCGGCTGGTACTCCCATCGCTGAACGTCCCGCGCCGACCAGTCGTTGAAAAGCAGCATGCCAAAAATGTAATCCTCAGCGTCTGCAACGGAAACAGGTTGGCCGGCAACCGAATCCCTGCCGATCACAAATGCCAGTTCCAGCTCGTAATCCAATGCGCGGGTGGGTTTGAATGCGGGCGTGCCGTCGGCCTGGCCCGTCTGGCCCCAGGGCCGAGTTACCGGCGTGCCCGACACGGCAATGGACGACGCACGGCCGTGATAGGCCACCGGCAAGTGCTTCCAATTGGGGAAAAGCGGGTTTTCGGGGCGGAAAAGCTGCCCGACGCTGAATGCGTGCTCTTCGCTCGAATAAAAATCCGTGTAATCGCCGACCTTGACGGGCATGTGCATTTGCACTTTTTGTCGGGGGATCAGCAGGTGGTCGGCGAGCTGTTTCAGATCGGAATGGTCATCGCACAATGCTGCTTGAACGGTTTTGCGCACATATTCCGAAAATTTACGGCCGAGCGTCATCAGCTCGTTCAGCACCGGCTTACGGAACAGGCTTCCCGCCTCGGGGTATAGCGGAAACATGTTCAGATCATAGGCGGCGGCCAGGTCCACGACAAAATCGCCGATGGCCAGCCCCGCACGGGCGGGTCGCCCGTCGCTGAATATACCGAAGGGCAGGTTGTGGATCGAAAAATCGGAGTCGGGCGGGACCGGAAGCCAGGATTGTAGCATTGCTGGGAGATTTTTAGGCCTGCTGAGCCAGATAAGCTTCCAGCAATGGCTCGATGCCGGTTACCGACTCGTATAGCTGGTCATAGGATTGGATCACAAAATAATGGTCCTGGTAGCGATCGATATGGTAAGGGGTATCAAGCACCAGGGCCAGGTCGAAATCGATTTTCGGTACATCGTCGCCCAGGCAATAGCGGCTCTCACCGGAAGAGGAAATGATGCCGCCACCGTAAATTTTCAATTCCCCGTTCTCTCGGATCAGCCCGAATTCGACGGTGTACCAGTACAATCGCGAAATGCGCTGCAGAACTTCCTCCTGGTCGATGTGCTTCAATGCCACCTCGCTCAAATGCGCCATAAAGTCGCAGAACGCCTGGTTGCTCAGCAGCGGCACGTGCCCGAATGTGTCGTGAAACATGTCGGGTTCTTCGAGGTAATCGATCTGTTCCGGCTTGCGCAGCCAGCTTGTCGCCGGAAACTGCCGGTTGTATAAATGCGTGTAAAATTCGCGGTGGGGGATGAGCCCCGGTACCACATATACTTCCCAGCCTGTCAATGCACGGAGCGCCGGATTGGTTTCGTGTTCGAACTGCGGGATATGATCGGCTACGAACCGTACTTTGTCAATCCCGTCGAGATAGGCCCGGCTCGCAATGCGCGGAAGCTGCTGCATTTGCCGTTCGAAAAGCTGTTTCCACATCCGGTGGTCAGCTTTGGTGTATCGTTCATAATCCTGGTTCATGGTGGGTGTGCATTAAAGTGTGCCCCGGAGCATTTGCTCGCGCTCGATGGCTTCGAACAACGCCTTGAAATTCCCTTTTCCGAACGATTGAGCACCTTTTCGTTGTATAATTTCAAAAAACAAGGTGGGACGCGGCATGACCGGTTTGGTGAAAATCTGTAATAGGTAACCTTCGTCGTCGCGGTCGACCAGGATGCCCAGCTCGCGCAGGCTGGGGAGGTCCTCATCGATATGCCCGACGCGGCGGAGGAGATCGTCGTAATAGGCAGTGGGCACGCGCAGGAATTCCACGCCGCGGTCGCGCAATGCACGCACGGTATCCACGATATGGTCGGTGGCGACGGCGATGTGCTGCACGCCCGGGCCGCCGTAAAAATCGAGGTATTCTTCTATCTGTGATTTCTTTTTGCCCTCGGCGGGTTCGTTGATCGGGAATTTGATGCGCCCGTTGCCATTGCTCATAACCTTGCTCATCAGCGCCGAATATTCGGTCGAAATATCCTTGTCGTCAAAGGAAACCATCATTTTGAACCCCATCACTTCCTCATAAAACTTCACCCACCGGTTCATTTCGTTCCAGCCCACGTTCCCGACCATGTGATCGATGTACCGCAGGCCGACGGGTTCAGGGGAGTGTTCGGGCTGCCAGGCTACAAATCCGGGGAGGAAAATGCCGTCGTAATGCTGCCTTTCCACGAAAATGTGAACGGTATCGCCATACGTGCAAATGCCCGATCTGACGGCCTCGCCATGGTGGTCTTTCTCGGTAACCGGTTCCAGGAACGGCCGTGCGCCTCGGCTCACGGTTTCCCGGTAGGCCGTTTTGGCGTCGTCCACCCACAGTGCGATGGCCTTCACACCGTCGCCGTGGCGGTCGATATGCGCGCCGATGGCCGTGCCGCCGTGCAATGGAGAAGTGAAAACCAGCCGGATCTTGTCCTGTACCACCACATACGATTCGCGGTCGGTAAGGCCGGTTTCGAGCCCGGCCATGGCGAGCGGCTGAAACCCGAACGCATTTCGGAAGTAATGCGCCGATTGCAATGCATTGCCGACGTAGAGCTCTACATAATCCGTACCATTGATCGGCAGAAAGTCGGTTGCGAAGTTGGAAGTAATGGGTGCTGTTAATGTAGACATGGGTTGGTAGTTGATCAGTTGTTGGAAGTGTCAGGTATTGTCATTGGGTCAGGTATTGTCAGGTATGGCTATTAGGTCAGGAGTTGTTATTTTTTAGTAGGTGAATTGCCATTCCTGACAACACTTGACTATTTCCTGACCAACCCTGACAAAGTCGCTACGTCACGATTCGGCCCAACTGCTAAAATACTTCCCGTCGTCGATCGCCATGGCCTGTTCGGTGAGCATGAGCGGACGAAAAGTATCGACCATGACGGCCAGTTCCTGGGTTTCTGTTTTACCGATACTCCGCTCGTACGCGCCCGGGTGCGGGCCGTGCGGGATACCGCCCGGGTGCAGCGTAATATGCCCCTGCGCGATGTCGTTGCGGCTCATGAAATCGCCATCGACGTAGTACAGGACCTCGTCGGAGTCGATATTGCTGTGGTTATAGGGCGCCGGGATGGCCAGCGGGTGGTAGTCGTACAGCCTGGGGCAAAACGAGCACACCACGAAGGCGTCGGTCTGGAAGGTCTGGTGCACCGGCGGCGGCTGGTGAATGCGGCCGGTAATGGGTTCGAAATTATGGATCGAAAATGCCCAGGGATAATTGTACCCGTCCCAGCCGATGACGTCGAACGGATGCGTTTCGTAGGTAACCGGGTGGATATGGCTTTGTTTTTTGATCTTCACCAGGAAATCGCCGTGTTCGTCGTGGGTCTCGAGGTCGCGCGGGAGAATGTAGTCGCGCTCACAGTACGGCGAATGCTCGGTAAGCTGCCCGAAATGGTTGCGGTACCGCTTCGGCGTGTAAATGGGCGAATGCGATTCGAGGTAAAGCAGGCGGTTGTCGGGCCCGTTGAATTCAATTTGGTAAATGGTACCCCTGGGAATCAACACGTAGTCGCCGTAAGTAAACGGCACCTGCCCGAAAGGCGTCCGGATTTTTCCCGAGCCGCGATGGATGAAAAGCAGCTCGTCGGCGTCGGCGTTTTTGTAAAAATAAGCCATCGGCGCGCCAGTGGGTGCAGCCAGGCCCAGAATGAGGTCACGGTTTACGAGCAGGGGTGTCCGGCTGTCGAGGTAATCCGCGGCTGGTTTCACATCGAAGCCGATCAGCTTCCGCATGGTCATATTGTTGGCTACCGCAATGCGCGGCGCGACGTCGTAAGGCTCGCCGAGCGATTTCACTTGCGTGGGCCGCCAGGTGTGATAGAGGAGGGAAGACATGCCTTCGAAACCGATCGTCCCGAAGAGTTCTTCATAATATAGCCCGCCGTCGGTTTTGCGAAACTGCGTGTGCCGTTTGGGCGGAATGGATCCTAGTTGTTGATAGATCGGCATGTGCTTCACGATTGTAAGTTAGCCAATTGTTGTTTATGCAATTATAGGAAAAACAAATCAATATTTAAATAAATTTTTGTATTATTTTTAAATTAAAAAAAGTGGTTCCGGTTAATAAATTCTAAGCCATATTCTTATTTGTTCTATAAAATATTAAGAATAAATTTGAATGTATTTCAGTCCGGCTAGCCCCGAACACGCTGAAAACGACTCCCATCCTAGCTGAAAAAAGGCTTTTGCCGGCTCTGTTGTTGTTCCTGACACAACATTTTCATTCAAACCATTCCATTTAGCCATGAGGAAACTTTACCTCCATTTACCCGGGAAGGGTATTCTTGCACTTTTACTGGGCCTGCTATTGGCTGTGCGGGGAGTCGCGCAGATCAGCCCGTTTATCCACGTCGACCAGTTCGGCTACGCGCCGGCGGCCGAAAAAGTAGCGGTAATCAGCAACCCGATCGTGGGATACAATGCCGCATTGAGCTATGCACCGCCCGCGACGATGGAAGTCCGCAACAGTGTCACCAATGCGGTGGCGTTCTCAGGTCCGGTCACCGTTTGGAATAGCCGAGGTACCCAGGCCAATTCCGGAGATCAGGGCTGGTGGTTCGATTTTTCGGCATTGACAGCCTCGGGTACCTATTATGTGTTCGATCAGGCCGGTAACCAGCGCTCTGCCGTTTTTGAAATTACGCCCAATCCATACGGGAATGTGATGCTGGCGGCCGTGAAAATGTTTTATTACAACCGGTGCAACATGGCAAAAGCCGCGCCTTACGCGCAAAGCAAATGGACCGACGGCAATAACTTCATGAATGCCTTGCAGGACCAGCAATGCCGGTACGTGTACGACCAGGGTAATGCCGCGCTGGAAAAGAACCTGACCGGCGGCTGGTTCGATGCCGGTGATTATAACAAATATGTATCCTTCACGCACAGCCCTTTGCACGATCTGCTATACGCCTACGAGGAAAATCCGGCTGTTTTTACGGATAATTTCAATATTCCCGAAAGTAAAAATGGCATTCCCGACGTGCTGGACGAAGTGAAGTGGGAGCTCGACTGGCTTTTCAAAATGACCAATGCCGACGGCAGCACCCATAACAAAATGGGCAGCCGGAATTATAGCGAAAACATTTCGTCGCCTCCCAGCGTGAATGTCGATGGTCGCTATTACGGCCCCATTTGTACGTCCGCATCGGCAACCATTGCATCGGTTTTCTCGCATGCGGCGCTCGTGTACGCGGGCATACCGGCGCTCGCCGCCTACGCGGGCCAGCTGGAAGCGAAAGCGGCGAGCTGTTTCAATTACGTACTCCCGTTTTTTAATGCCAACACCCTGCAAACCAATTGCGACGACGGCAGCATTGTGTCGGGCGATGCCGATGTGGCGGTGGGGCCGCAGCGAAGTATGATGGTGATTGCTGCCATTTACCTTTTCGAGCGGACCGGCAATGCGGTGTACAATCAGTTTGTGGTCAACAACTATGCGGGTACCGATGTCATGAGCTCGGGCTACTGGGGCGTGGATGCGACCGAGTTGCAGGATGCGTTGCTGCGTTATGCCAAACTTCCGGGCGCTAATCCGACGGTCGCTTCGGCGATCATGAACTCCGCGGGAACGGCTGTGGATGGAAACTGGAACGATTTCTTCGGCTGGACGACGGCCGACCTCTACCGCGCATTCATGCCCGACTGGTCGTACCACTGGGGCAGCAATATGCCCAAAGCCGACTACGCGAATGTGAACCGCAGCATGCTCAAAGCCGGGTTGGGCAATGCGGCCAGCCTCACGCGCAAGGCTGCGGAACAGATCCATTATTTCCACGGCGTGAACCCGCAGGGAATGGTGTATTTGTCCAATATGTACGGGGTGGGCGGCGACCGCTGTGCCAACGAGATCTACCATACCTGGTTCAACGACGGTACTATTTACGACAACGCGCTGACGTCGCCGAACGGCCCGGCGCCGGGCTTCGTGGTGGGCGGTCCCAATGCCGATTACACGATCAGCGGCCAGTCGCCGCCGTTTGGTCAGCCACGTCAGAAAAGCTATCTCGATTTCAATACCGGCTGGCCGACCAACAGTTGGGAAATCACCGAGCCGGCCATTTACTACCAGGCCGCCTACATTCGGTCGCTAGCACATTCGACCTTGCCCATTGAGGACCCGCTGCCTGTGGAACTGGCTGATTTTTACCTGAAAGCGCTGGATAACGGGCAGGCGCAGCTTTATTGGAAGACCGTATCGGAAACGGATAATGAACGTTTCGAAATTGAGCGGTCCATTGACGGCGCCGACTTTCGGATGATTGGGGAGTTAAAGGGGCAAAACACCACGGCTGCGGCACATTACTATACCTTCACTGATAGCGAAGTACCGGGAGTTACTACCTATTACCGTTTGAAGCAGGTCGATTTCGACGGACAATTCGAGTATTCCAAAATCATCGCATTGTATCGCAACGGCGAGGTCGCATTTCACATCGGGCCGAACCCGCTCAGCGACTATGTAGATTTGCAAATACCTCCGTACACGGGTAAAGCGACTGTGAAGCTCTTGAATATGGCCGGGGTGGAGGTCATGCGGCGCGACATCGAGGGCAGCGGCCGGATACCCATTCCGGATATGGCCAAAGGTATGTACCTGCTGTATGTCGAAAAGGGAAGCGAAAGGCTTTTTACACAAAGGATATTTAAAAACTGAGCAGCAGACGGGCAGCTACCAGCGAGAGGTGGCTGCCCGTTCGCTTTTGCGCGGCTAGTGTTGACCCGGAGCAGGGTTTCTTTTTGGCATAACCAGGCTATCGGCCGGATAGTTGGCTTTCAGCGTGTCCATCTGCGCTTTTGCCCATTGGATAAGGCGCTCGCGCTGGGCGGTGCTGAGCTTTGCTTCCGGATGCATCCCCAATGCAGTATACGATTTGAGCGGCATGGCGTCGTCCTCTATCATCTCCACCGTTTCTTCCAGTTTGTGATTCTGCCGGGCAATGGACATGCTGGTGAACGCTGAGAAATTCAGGTGCCGCTTGCCGTCTTCCACATGCTCATTCATCCACCATGCCACAGGCTGGATATTATAGTACCATGGATAACTGGTCTTGTTGCTGTGGCAATCGTTGCAGGCCACTTCCAGGATGTTCTTCACATCGGCCGGGACCTCATATTTTGTCGCGATGTTCATCGACTGGTCGTCCGAGAGGTTTTTTTCGGGGCGGATAAACTGAATGATGATGAAAATGGCCAGCAGGCCGAGCAGGATTTTCTTGAACATGTCCGATGGTGATTAGATTAGGTCTTAATATGCATAATAATCCCGTTATCAGCGCTTTTTACTGCCGCTCGATGCCCTTATTTTTTCGGTAATGGGCCGGTGACAGGCCCATTTGCTGTTTGAAAAGTCTCGAAAAGTAGAACGGATCGTCGATCCCGATGGCGGAAGCCACCTCGTTGACCCGCCAGGTACTGAAATGCAACAGCTGGCAGGCTTTCTGGATGCGGAGATAGTTGAAATACTCAATGGGCGCGTAACCCGTATCCTTTTTGAATTTTCGTGAGAAAAACGAGACGGATAAATTTACCGAACGGGCAATATTATCCAGTGAACGGGAATTTGATAGGTTATCCTGCATGTACATAATCGCCCGTTCTGTCGGGCTTACCTCCGATGGCGACGGCTTCTGCGAGCCGAAATGCTCGGGGGCGATGAACGATGAAAGGTAATGGGGCAATGCGAGGTTGGCTTGCAGCAAGTTAGAAGCGCTGTATCCCTTCAATAATGTGCGGGCCATTTGCGTGAAAAGTGCGTTGCGCTCGTCGGAAAACCCCACCTGGATGGCCCTGAGCTGTTCGCCATCGCGTTCCATGACCATCGTCGCCGCGGCACCGCAATGGGCGCCGTTAATATGGAGCCAGTAAATACTCCACGGGTTTTGCGGGTCGGCACCATAGGAATGCGGTACACCGACGGGGAGGATGAATACCTCGCCCGGGAGTACCTGCGAAATGCTGCCGTTCAGTTCGATCCAGCCCTGTCCATCAGTACAATACAGCAGAATGGCCTGTGAAATGCCGTTGGGCCGCTGATAGTAATGATGCAATGCTTTGGGATAATAGCCCATTCTTGAGATGAACAGCTGGCCGATCAGCGGTAGCTGCTCGCAGTGGGATGTGGCCACTTTGGGTATTTCGATGATGAGCTCGCCTTCGAAGCCTCTGCTTTTGCGCATAATGTGTGTCTGAAGAAGAAAATTATGAATGTGATAAAGGTAAAATAATCCATGTTTTGGACAAAATCGTTCATTCGTTTATTTCTTGGAATAGCTGAATTTTGAAATGTTAAAGTACTGTTTCTAATCCCATTCTCATGACTAAGCAACTTTTGACACACGCACAAATTCAGCAGTATCATACGGACGGCTATCTGATCGTTCGCGGGTTTTACGACCAGGAGGAAGTTTCCAAACTGTACCGCATCGCGCTGGACGATGCCATGATCAGCAAGCACGCCATCAACGTCAACGACAGTTCCGGCAAGCGAAGCAAGCTTTCGCTGTGGTATAAGCCGGGCGATGATGTGTACGGGCTGCTGACCAGGGGTAAAACGCTTGTCGGTTCGGTGGATCAATTGCTGGACCGCCTGCCCGGCGACGAGGGCCACTCGGTTTGTCATTACCATTCCAAACTCATGCAAAAAGAGCCGCGGGTAGGCGGGGCTTGGGAATGGCACCAGGATTATGGATATTGGTATAAAAATGAATTTCTCTATCCCGAACAGCTCATGTCGGTGATGATCGCCATCACGGACGCTAACGTGGAGAATGGCTGCCTGCAAGTGATCAAAGGTTCTCACAAGATGGGCCGGGTGGAGCACGGCTTCTCGGGCGAGCAGGTAGGCGCGTCGCAGCGCTATGTGGACCTGGCGCTGGGAACGATGGAGCATGTTTTCGTGGAGTTGAATGCGGGCGACGCCCTTTTCTTCCACAGCAATATCCTGCACCGGTCGGAGGCGAATTTGTCGGAAAACCCGCGTTGGTCGTTGATTTCGTGCTACAACCGGTCGACCAATGTCGGTTACAATGAGTCATCATCGTCGGCGGCGAGCATTACACCTATCGAAATCGTTCCGGACGAGGCCCTGCTTACCTGGGACACCGCCGGTCTGACGGAATCGGAAGCCGATTTCCTGAGTAAAGAAGCAGACGTATCATTAAAATAAAACACAGATCATGGCACACGCCGCCAGCACGTTTTCTGGTTTGGGGCCTGGATTGGACAGGCCGGTCCAGATCAACAAGGGCTATGTTTACCTGCTCAGCGCCATCGCGGCGCTGGGCGGGATATTGTTCGGGTTCGACCTGGTGATCATTTCCGGTACCGTCGGGTTTTTCCAGGCGCATTTCGGACTGAACGAGCTGGAAACCGGCTGGGCCGTGGGATGTATCAACCTGGGCGCAGCCATAGGGGCCATCCTGGGCGGCTGGCTTTGCGAGCGGCTGGGACGGAAGAAACTGCTGATGATCTGCGCCATTCTCTTCGCCGTTACCGGTGGCGGCACGGGCTGGGCGGAGAATTTTCCGATGTTTATCGGTTTCCGCATGCTGAGCGGCGTAGCGGTGGGGGCCGCGGCCCTGGTTTGTCCGATTTACCTGGCCGAGATTTCTCCGGCTCCGATGCGCGGTACCACGGTGTCGTTTTACCAGCTCTCCATTGTGGTGGGGATATTGCTGGCCTACTTTTCCAACTATCTTTTGCTGGATGTGGAGGATAACTGGCGTTGGATGTTTTCATCGCAGTCCATTCCGGCGTTGCTGTTTTATTTCAGCCTGTTCATGGCCTCTGAAAGTCCGCGCTGGCTGATACGCGCCGGCCGGGAGTTTGAAGCGCACATTGTTCTCGAACGCGTAGGCGGGCTGGATTATGCATTGGCGGAGCAGGAGCAGATCGAACAGAGTTTCGCGGATAAAACCGAATACAAAGTCGGCGACCTGTTCCGTAAGGACGTCGCGCATATTGTGTTCATCGGGGTCATGATCGCTGTATTTTCGCAGATTGTCGGTCAGAATTCGATCTTTTCCTACGCGCCGGAACTCTTCAAAAAGGCGGGTATGGCGCAAAATTCCGCATTTTTGCAGTCCATCATCATCGGTGTGACCAACTTCATATTTACATTCGTTGCGATCGGTACGATTGATAAGGCCGGCCGCAAAAAGCTTTTGCAATACGGTTCGTTTCTCCTGTTCGTGGACGCGCTGGCATTGTCGGCGGCATTTTATTTACAATTGTCCGGGTTGTGGGTGCTGATCTTCGTACTGGCATTCGTGGCAATTTACTCCGCCACGCTGGGGCCGGTGACGTGGGTGGCGCTTTCGGAGATTTTTCCCAACCGTATTCGCGGAAACGCGATGGCGGTCGCCACACTGTCATTATGGATCGCCAATTTCTTTACAACGGCGCTGTTTCCGGTCATGAACCAGTATTTCGGGATGCCGGTCACCTTTTTGATCCACGCGGCGATATGCCTGGTCTACTTCTTTTTTGTTCGTACCAGCGTTCCCGAAACCAAAGGCCGGTCTTTGGAAGAAATTGAAAAACTATTGCAAAAAAGCTGATTACCCATCCAATGACCATCCAATTTTACGCGCCGGAGTGGGGGAATACCCTTCCGTTTGATACTTTCTGCAAAAATGTAAAGGCCGCCGGCTACGATGGCGTCGAAATGGCACTGCCGTTCGATGCGACTGAAAAGCGGGCTATTCTCGATACGCTGGCCGCATATGGCCTGCGACTGATCGGGCAGTACTGGCAGTCGTTCGAAAAAGACATCGACGAGCACGCCGCCAGCTATGAAAAGTACCTGCGCAACCTGATCGAAGCCCGTCCGGTGCTGATCAACTGCCAGACTGGCAAGGATTATTTCAATACCGCGCAAAATCAGCGGCTTTTCGCGCTCGCCGCAAAGCTTTCCGCTGAGTCGGGCATTCCCATTATCCACGAAACGCACCGTGGAAAAAGCCTCTTCGCTGCCCATATCACAATGGGTTATCTCCAATCCGATCCCGGCCTCCGCATTGCGCTCGATATTTCGCACTGGTGCGCTGTCCACGAATCACTGCTGGCCGACCTCCCCGACGAGGTGGCGTTGGCCATTTCCCGTACCGATCACATCCACAGCCGCGTAGGCCATCCCGAGGGCCCGCAAGTGAACGACCCGCGCGCACCCGAGTGGGAGGAAGTGCTACGCGCACACCTGGGCTGGTGGGACCGTATTGCGGCTTCTCACACCCAAAACGGCACTAGACTCACGATCACCACCGAGTTTGGACCGGCGCCCTACATGCCCGCGATGCCCTACACACAAATGCCGCTTGTAAGCCAGTGGGATGTGAATGTGCATATGATGAACCTTCTCAAAGAACGGTACCAACGGATTTAGCCCGCATTCCTAATTATTTTCTAACATTTTAATTGAAATCAATTTTACCGTTAAATAAAATCTTTGTCATTAAAATGCTGACAATGAGTTGGTTTTGGCTACACGGATGTGAAATGTGATACCTTTGGGAATTTGACAGGGCTTTCGGTTGTTTTACGCAGTCCGGGATTTTGTTCCGGGTAATGAGTTAATTCATAAATTTGCTTTGTAGTAACCCCCGATCGATCTAATAACTATGAGCATCCTTTATGTTGACCATGAAATTAATAATCTAAATTCTTTTAAAGCGACGTTTCGGAGAGACGCCCAGATCTACCTGGCCAATTCAACCGAAGAAGCGCTAAAAATCCTCGACGAGCACAAAATCGACGTCATCTTCGCCGACCATCAGATGCCCGAAATGACCGGGCTCGAATTTCTCAAACTGGCTTCCGATCAATATCCTTCCAGTATGCGCGTGCTGCTTACGGGCAATGCCTATACGGATGAATTTCGATGGGCCGCCGGGAAGGGCTATTTTCACAGCTATGTCAATAAGCCCTGGGATGAACAGCAATTGCGGACGCTGATGATATCGCGCTTGTATTAGGTAAAGATTATCAAAATTTAACAAGCCGGGCGAAGTACAAAACCGGACCACGCATTAAAACAGGTACAGTACCAGGTTGGGCGTAGTCTCCGACTACGTCCGAGCGCCCCACGGTCTCCGACCGAAAAACAGGCGCCGGGAGCTTAGAACAGCTCCCGGCGCTTTTTATTTGGCTTAAAAAAATTGCCACACCAATATTTGTTGAAGATATATTGACTACATTGGAGATTCAATATCCGACCTTTTAACCAAATGAAAAGAAGACACTTCATGCAGATGTCGGGCCTTGGCTTGGGCGCTATGATGCTCTCCGAGGTTCCGGTCGTCGGGAACCCCGTGGCCGAAGCGCACCTGCTCGACCCGTGGCTGGACGCCACTACCAAGAAAAAACTAGCTGAAACAGCATTGAATGCCGCCCGCGACAAGGGTGCGACCTACACCGACGTCCGTATCGGCCGCTATTTGCAGCAATACCTGTTTACCCGTGAAAAACAGGTGCAGAACATCGTCAATGCGGAATCTTACGGCATCGGTATCCGGGTGATCGCCAATGGGACCTGGGGCTTCTCCGCCACCAGCGACGTAACGCCCGACGGTATCGCCAAATGTGCCGCTACGGCCGTCGCAATCGCCAAGGCGAATTCAAAATTCCAGAAGGAGCCGGTGGTGCTTGCAGCACAGCAGGGTGTAGGCGACAAAACCTGGAAAACGCCGCTCACCAAAAATGCGTTTGAAATACCGGTAAAGGAGAAGATCGATCTGTTGATGAAGGTCAACGGCGCTGCGATGGACAACGGGGCCAACTTTGTGACTTCGAACCTCTTTTTCATTAACGAACAAAAATATTTCGCCTCTACCGACGGCTCTTTCATCGATCAGGATGTTCACCGGATCTGGCCGACCTTTACGGTAACCGTGACCGACAAAGCCTCCGGTAAATTCAAAACCCGCGACGCGATCAGCTCGCCGATGGGGATGGGCTACGAGTATCTCGATGGCCTGGCAGGCGAGAAAATCGCCGGCCCGAACGGCATGGTCGGCTATCGCAACTCCTACGACATGGTAGAGGACGCCATTATGGCGGCCAAGCAGGCGAAAGAGAAAGTAACCGCCAAATCCGTCGAGCCGGGCAAATATGACCTGGTTTTGGATCCCAACCACTTGGGGCTCACGATTCACGAGTCGGTAGGGCACCCGACCGAGCTCGACCGCGTGCTTGGCTACGAAGCCAATTACGCCGGAACCAGCTTTGCGACTTTGGATAAATGGAAAACCAAGAATTTCAACTACGGTAGCAAGCTCGTCAATATCGTGGCCGACAAAACGCAGCCGCATACGCTGGGCGCGGTGGGCTACGACGATGAAGGTGTGCCTTGCAAGGAATGGGATATTATTAAAGACGGCGTGCTGGTCAACTATCAGGCGATCCGCGACCAGGTGCAGATCCTGGGAGAAAAGGAATCGCACGGCTGCTGTTATGCCGACGACTGGAGTTCGGTCCAGTTCCAGCGCATGCCGAATATCAGCCTCAAACCGGGGACCGAGAAACGGAGCGTGCTGGATATGATCAAGGGGGTTGAAAAAGGTATTTACATTATCGGAAGAGGTTCCTATTCGATTGATCAGCAGCGCTATAACTTCCAGTTTGGCGGCCAGGTTTTCTATGAGATCAAAAATGGCGAAATCGCCGGGATGCTCGACGACGTGGCTTATCAATCGAATACCCAGGAGTTCTGGAACTCTTGTGTGCAGCTCTGCGACAAGGACGACTACCGCACATTCGGGTCGTTTTTCGATGGCAAGGGCCAGCCCTCGCAAATCAGCGCCGTCTCGCACGGAAGTTCGACGACCAGGTTTAACGGGGTGAATGTAATTAATACCGGACGGAAGATATAATGACCGAATGGTCAGGTTTAGTCGAGTTTTGTCAGGTATTGTTTTGATTGTTCAGGATTCCAGCCATACCAATGACAATTCCCGACTATCAATGACTACATCTGACTATTCACTCATCGCCCCGGCGACCCGGTCAAAATTAATCTCCGCACCATCCCCAAACTCTTAACAATATGGCTATTTTAACAAAAGAAGAAGCTAAAAAAATCATAGATAAAGTTCTGGCGTTTTCGAAGGCTGACGAGATCAGCGCATCGCTTTCGGGGAACCGGACCGGCAATATCCGCTATGCGCGCAATTCGGTGTCGACCAGTGGAGAGACCTACGACCTGTCACTTTCCGTCACTGCCGTTTTTGGCAAAAAATCGGGAACGGCTACGATCAACGAATTCGACGACGCGTCGCTTGAAAAGACAGTGCGCCGTGCCGAGGAAATTGCGAAGCTCGCGCCGGATAATCCCGAATATATGCCGATGCTGGGTGCCCAGCAATACGTGAATACCAACGGATTTGCAGACATTACAGCGGGAATCGACCCGGAATACCGCGCAAAAGCAGCATTCGGAAGCATTGAACCTTGCACCAAAAAGAACCTGACCGCCGCCGGTTATATGGAAGATTCGAGCGGTTTTACAGCGATCGGGAACAACAAAGGCCTTTTTGGCTATAACAAATCCACCTCCGTGGACTTTTCGGTGACCGTGAGAACGGCGGACGGAACCGGTTCAGGCTTTGTGCAGCGCGATTATAACGATGTTTCCAAACTGAACACCCAGACCTCGACCGAGATTGCGATGCAAAAAGCATTGGCGTCCGTGAATGCAAGAGCTTTGGAACCGGGCAAATACACGGTGATCCTCGAACCGACGGCCGCACACGACCTCATTCTCAATATGATGCGGAATATGGACGGGCGCAGTGCCGACGAAGGGCGGAGTTTCCTGGGCAAGAAAGGCGGGCAGACGCGCCTCGGTGAGAAGCTTCTGGATGAGCGCGTTACCATTTATTCCGATCCCACGAATACGGAGGTGCCCGGCTCGCCATTTGCGGTTGACGGCCGTCCGCAGGAGAAAGTCACCTGGTTTGAAAACGGGGTAGTGAAAAATATGTACTACTCGCGTTTCTGGGCGGAGAAGAAGGGGGTGAAAGCAGTGCCTTCTCCGGGAGGTATTATTTTCCAGGGCGGAAACGATTCGCTTGCCGATCTGATCAAAAAAACTGAAAAGGGGATTTTGGTTACGCGCTTCTGGTACATCCGCGCTGTCGACCCGCAAACCTTGCTCTACACGGGCCTCACGCGCGACGGCACTTTTTACATCGAAAACGGGCAGATCAAATATCCGGTCAAGAACTTCCGCTTCAACGAAAGCCCGGTGATCATGCTGAACAACGTGGAGGCCATCGGGAAACCGGCGCGCGTCAACGGCAGCCTGATACCGCCGTTGAAAATCCGTGATTTTACGTTTACAAGCCTTTCCGACGCGGTTTAGCGGAAAACGTAATCCATTTAAACTGCTATCCTGCCATCCATAACAGGTGAGTTGAAACAAGTGCGGTCATTCGTTAACTTATGAATTGCACTTTTTTAACTCACCCAATCAATTCTATTAGCTAAACATCTACACTTTGAAACGACGAGATTTTATTCAAATGGCCGGGCTCGGAACGGGAGCGTTCATGTTGCCGGGCTTTGCTACGGGCCGGCCGGTGTCGCCGGAGGCATTTCTGGTGCCGGGCGACGATGTGGTTCTGAAAAAGCGGCTTGCCGACGCAGCCCTGAATGCGGCCAAATCCAAGGGAGCTTCCTACGCCGATGTGCGTATAGGCCGTTATCTCAACCAATATGTGACCACCCGGGAAGACAAGGTCGAAAACATCGTCAATACCGAATCCTACGGCGTGGGGGTGCGGGTGATTGCCAATGGCTGCTGGGGTTTCGCTGCGGTGGTAGATGCTAAAAATGAGGCGCAACTGGCGAAGGCGGCGGAAGAGGCGGTAGCCATTGCCAAAGCCAATGCAAAGCTCATGAAAGAACCCGTGCAGCTTGCCCCGCAAAAGGGGTTCGGGGAAGTGAGCTGGAAAGCGCCTTTCAAAAAGAATGCATTTGAAGTGCCTATCAAGGAAAAGGTGGATTTGCTGCTTTCGGTGAACGACGCAGCGATGAAAAACGGCGCTAGCTACGTGAATTCGATCCTTTTTCAGGTAAATGAACAGAAATATTTCGCTTCTACCGACGGCTCTTACATCGATCAGGATATTCACCGGATCTGGCCGCTCTTCAATGTAACGGCCATCGATCCCAAAACCGGCAAGTTTGAAACCCGGAGATCGCTGAGCGCGCCGATGGGCATGGGCTACGACTATTTGCAGTCGAACCCTGCCGACAAAATTACCGGCGTTACGACGCGCTACAACAAGGGGTACGACATGCTTGAAGACGCCACGGCAGCTTCTATACAGGCAAAGGAAAAACTCACGGCGAAATCTGTGGAAGCGGGTAAATATGACCTCGTGCTGGACCCTTCGCACTTGTGGTTAACGATTCACGAATCGGTCGGCCACCCGCTGGAACTCGACCGCGTGCTGGGGTATGAAGCCAATTTTGCGGGAACGTCGTTCGCTACGCTGGATAAATGGCAATCCAAAAACTTCCAGTACGGCAGCAAGCAGGTGAACCTCGTCGCCGACAAAACGCAGGTAGGCTCGCTGGGAGCGGTAGGCTGGGATGATGAAGGGGTTAATACCAAACAATGGGACCTCGTGAAAGACGGCGTGCTGGTGAACTATCAGGCGATCCGCGACCAGGCGCACATCATCGGCGCGAAAGAATCGCACGGGTGCTGCTATGCCGACAGTTGGAGTTCGGTACAGTTCCAGCGCATGCCGAATGTGTCGCTGGCGGCGGGCAAAACGCCGTTATCCGTGGAGGAAATGATCAAGGATGTTAAAAAAGGCATTTACATTATCGGTGACGGGTCTTTCTCGATCGACCAGCAGCGCTATAACTTCCAGTTTGGCGGCCAGCTGTATTACGAGATCAAAGACGGGAAGATCGCCGGAATGCTGAAAGACGTGGCTTACCAGTCGAACACACAGGAATTCTGGAACTCGTGCGTACAGGTGTGCGACGAGCGCGACTACCGCCTGGGCGGTTCGTTCTTCGACGGCAAGGGGCAGCCCATGCAATCCAGTGCCGTGTCGCACGGTAGCTCGACAGCCCGTTTTAACGGCGTGAATGTGATTAATACCGCGAGGAAGATATAGTGAATCTGACTATTTCCATTCCATCACTCAATTATTCAAAATTCAACATGGCCATCATATTAACTGAATCAGAAGCAAAGGCGCTGCTACAAAAAGTGCTGAGCTATTCCAAAGCAGATGAATGCGAGGTAAATATATTGGGCGAGGAGCGGGGCAACCTGCGCTATGCCCGTAACGAAGTGTCGACGAGCGGATCGCTCATCAACCAGAATTTGCAGGTGCAATCCGCATTCGGAAAGAAAGTAGGCGTTGCCACGATCGACGAGTTCAGCGAAGAATCGATTGAAAAAGTGGTGAGAAGGTCGGAAGAACTGGCGCGCCTCGCGCCTGAAAACCCCGAATACGTAGGCGTGCTGGAACCGCAAACCTACTTGAAATCCAACGGGTTCTTTGAGTCCACAGCAGGCGTTAACCCTGCTTACCGTGCCGACGCCGTAGCCAAGAGCCTCGATCTGACGCGTACCCAGAACATGACCGCAGCGGGTTTTCTGGAAAACCAGAAGGGCTATTCGGCGATGATGAACTCCAAAGGGCTATTTGCCTATTACCCCAGCACAAGCGTCAATTTTTCGCTTACCGTACGTACGCCGGACGGCAAGGGTTCTGGCTATGTGGCCAAGGGGTATAGCGATGTGACCAAACTGGACACCGCTGCCGCTACGAAAATAGCCATTCAAAAATCCAAAGGTTCCGTCGATGCGAAAGCATTGGAACCCGGCAAATACACGGTAATCCTCGAACCGACCGCCGCAGCCGTGCTTTTGGAAAACATATTTTTCAACCTCGATGCCAGAAGCGCCGACGAAGGCCGGTCGTTCCTGAGCAAGGCAGGCGGCAAGAGCAAACTGAACGAGAAGATCGTCGACGAGCGGGTGAATATTTACTCAGACCCTACCCATCCCGACTTGCCGGCATCGCCCTGGGCGGGAGATGGGCAGGCGGCCAACAAGATCAGCTGGATCGAGAATGGGGTAGTTAAAAACCTCGTGTACTCACGCTATTGGGCCCAAAAGAACAATGTGAAATCGGTACCGTTCCCGACGAACGTGATCATGGCAGGCGGCACGGCGAGTATGGAAGAACTGATCAAATCCACGCAGCGCGGGATTCTGGTGACGAAGCTTTGGTACATCCGGGAGGTCGACCCGCAAACGCTCCTGCTCACAGGCCTCACGCGCGACGGTACTTTTTACATCGAAAACGGGGTGATCAAACATCCGATCAAAAACTTCCGTTTCAACGAAAGCCCGGTGATCATGCTCAACAACCTCGAAACGCTCGGCAAACCCGAACGCGTGGTGAGCACCGAAAGCAATAGCAATTACCTGATCCCGCCGATGAAAATCCGGGAATTCACATTCTCATCGTTATCTGACGCAGTTTAGTATTGAAACCTTTTTTCTTCACCAGAATCCAATACACTTCCGGTAACTGGGATACCGACCAGCGAATGCCGTCCAATTTGCTGCATTCGCTGGTTGAGTACACCACGATCCCGGTCGACGAGAAGGAAAAAGTAGTCCAGCTGAGCAGTAACGAAATATTCAAAAGCCCGTTCTGTTACCTGAGCGGGCACAAACTGGTGGAGTTTTCGGCCCAGGAGCGCGACCATTTCAAACGGTACGTGCAGAATGGCGGCTTCGTGTTCGTCGACGATTGCAACCACGATATCGACGGACTTTTTGCCAAATCGTTCGAGCAGGAAATGGCCCGGACGTTCGGCCCGAAAGCCTTGCAGAAAATCCCCAACAACCATCCTATCTACCACAGTTTTTTCAAATTCGACGACGGTCCGCCGACCACCTCTTTCGAGCTGAACGGCTGGGGCGACGACCTCGTGCACGATTACCTCAAAGCCATTACCGTTAACGGCAAGATCGGCGTCTTGTACAGCAACAAGGATTACGGCTGCGAATGGGACTACGATTTTCGGAACAAACGGTTCCTGGCAGTAGATAATACGCGTTTTGGAGTGAATATTGTAGTGTATGCGCTGATGGGATGAGGAGGGGGGAAAGGGAGGAATTGTGCACGAATGTGCGTTAAACAGGATGATCCGCCGGGCCTATTCTGTTGGATATGATAACTAATTAACTATCAAATTTTGGAAACCTCGACGACAACGTCCCATTACCGGGCATTGGTAGCGAAACTGCCATTACTTAAAGCCGAGATAGCGAAAGTAATCGTTGGCCAGCAGGATGCTATTGAAGAAATATTGATTGCATTGCTTGCTTCCGGGCATTGCCTCCTGGAAGGCGTTCCTGGCTTGGCCAAAACGCTGATGGTTAAAACGATGTCGGAGGCGCTGCATATGAGCTTCCGGCGGATCCAGTTCACGCCCGACCTCATGCCCGGCGACATTGTGGGCACGGAGATTTTGGAGGAAGACCACGAAACCGGCAAGAAGTTTTTCAAATTCAACCGGGGGCCGCTGTTTGCGAACGTGGTACTGGCCGACGAGATCAACCGGACGCCGCCCAAAACGCAGGCCGCATTGCTCGAAGCGATGCAGGAAAAGAGCGTGACCTATGGCGGCGAGAATTACCCATTGCCCAACCCGTTCCTGATCATCGCCACGCAGAACCCCATCGAGCAGGCAGGTACTTACCCGCTCCCCGAGGCGCAGCTCGACCGGTTTTTGTTGTATATCAAACTCAGTTACCCGAGCGAGCAGGAGGAACTCGACGTGCTGCGGACGACTACCGGCACCGCACGGCCCGAAATCGGTCGGATATTATCGGATTCGGAAATGGCCGATCTGCAAAAGCTGACTCGCCAGGTACATATTGCGGACGAGTTGCTGGTGCAAATCAATCAGTTGGTACGCTCCACGCGGCCCGAAACGACGTCTTCCGACTATGTGCAGGAATGGTGCGATTGGGGCGCAGGCCCGCGCGCGGGACAGGCGCTCGTACTATGCGCGAAGGCGCGTGCGGTGCTGCACGAGCGGTTCTCGGTGGTCCCCGAGGACATTCGTACGCTGGCATTTCCGGTGCTGAGGCACCGCATTGCCATGAATTTCCGCGCCGAGGCGGAGGGGATTACGAGCGATCACGCGATTCAGGAACTGCTAAATGGATTATGACAGAGGCACCAGAGCCACGGCGTGGCCGCCTGTTTATAGCGCCTGAACCCAATTATCAAACATACAATGCAAAAAACGACCGGCCTGTTGGCTTCCAGCCTGATCAAGCTTAAAAACCTGCAACTGACCGGGAAACTGGTCAGCGAGGAGCTGATGCTGGGCATCCATTCCAGCAAAAGGTCGGGAATAGGCATTGAATTTGAACAGTACCGGCATTATGAGCCCGGCGACGACCCGAAACGCATTGACTGGAAGCTTTTCGCGCGGACCGACAAACACCTTGTCCGCGAGTCGTCGACGGAAAGCGACCGGCAGATCCGGTTTGTACTGGATTTGTCGGGATCGATGAATTATACCGAAAACGGCGTAAGCCGGTTGCAATACGCCCAAATCCTGCTAGCATCGCTCGCTTACCTGTGCTACATTCAGAATGACCAGATGAGTTTATACGGGCTGACGCAGGGACGTGTGGAGACGATCAGCGGCACGGGCTCGGCGGCATCGGCGCGGCAGGCGTTCCAGAAAATACTGGTAGGATTGGAAAAAGCTACGGCGGCAGGTCCCTGGGAAGTGTCGGGATTGCGTTACTCGGAATTTCGGTCCAAAAAGAAGGAACAGCTCATTTTCGTGAGCGACTTGCTCCAAACTAACGACGAATGGCTGTCGTGGATACGCTCGCTGGCCGGGCCTTACCGTGAAATCGTGATTTTCCAGCTGTTAGGCGACCGGGAAGCGGAATTTGATTTGAAAGGATTTTACCGGTTCAGGGACCTGGAAAGCGGCCGGGAAATGGAGCTGGATGCGGAAGCTGTGGGGACGCAGTTCCGTACGTCGATGCAAGCGTACCTGGCCGATTTGAAAACCGCATTGCAAATCCCGCACGTGCGCCTCGTACGGGCGCGTATGAGCGACCCCGTGGGGATGGTATTGAAAGCATTTTTAACCAGAAGAAAAGGCTGATGGCATTCTTGCAACCATATATGCTTTGGGGAATGCTGGCCGTGGCGGTACCGGTAACGATTCATTTCTGGTACCAAAAACGGGGCAAGACCATCGAATGGGCTGCCATGCGCTGGCTGGGCGAGCAAACCACGCTGCAACATCGCGGCATCCGGTTGAACGAAGTCTGGCTGATGCTTCTCCGTTGCCTGCTGGTAATGCTCCTGGCCCTGATATTGAGCAAACCGGTGGTCGACTTGTTGACCCATGCGGGGAAGCCGGAAGTGATCCATCTCGTGCAGGCCGACCGGCTCGTCACGGAAACCTACCGCTTCGAGCTCGAAAAAGCGCGGCGCGATGGGGAGCCGGTCTACTGGATCGGTACTTCGCCGGAAAAGGTCCAAGACCTTGCCGGGGCTACGGACACTCCTTCTCAACCGGGATATTTGCAGCAGAATATCAATGCATTAGCAGAGGGTAATGCAAAGGATTTTAAATTGTATTTCCGGAATGACGGCGACTTGCAAACCCGCGTGTATGTGCCGGGCGACTACCAGCTTTTCCCGGCTACCGACTCGTCGCAGCGGAAGCAGGTCGATCTTTTGAAAAATAAGCCGGTGTACAAAAATACGATGAGAGTATTGCTGGATTATCGTGACGCGGCGCAAGCGCAAACCGTGCGCGCTGCCCTTGCCGCGCTCACGGAAGTGTATGGTTTTTCATTTGAAATACAGCAGGAAAAAAACGCGTCGAACCGCTATGATTTGGTATTTACCGATCAGTATCGGCCTGGTTACGAGTCGGGAAATGCCTATGTTGTTTCAGGAAATGCGAAGCAATGGAATGTGCCGTCGCAAGTTGTTCAGTTGCGCGACACACTGCGGATGGCCGATTCGGAGCTCGTTGAAAGCGGCAGGCTGCCCGAGTGGCTGGGCGATTTGCTGGTGAAGCAACTGGGATTGCAAACGGGTCAACCACCGTTGAGCAAAAGCCAGCTGAATGCCCTGTTTGAAAAAGTAAATGCTTCGCGTATGCAGGAGCAGGCGGCGTTGCGCCCCTGGCTGCTGCTGGTTTTAATAGTGTTGATGGCCGCGGAACGCTGGTTGGCGCTGCGCAAAACGGGCAGGAGCGATGGCTGATCTGAAAAAACTGATCCATTCGATCAACCAGCATTTGCAATGGCTGGCCATTTTCAAATGCTTTTTGCTGGGGCTGGCCATGCATCTGTTGGGCAACACGTTTTTGCCGGATAGTCCGTGGCTGAGTTCGATGGTCGGATCTACCGGTTGGTTGATCGGCATTTGGATTACGAAAGCATTCACCGATAAGCGTAAAGCCGCGATTTCCCTGATTCACACGCATAACGCCGACGCCGAGTACAGCCTCGACCTGCTCGACAGGGACGACCTGAACGTAGCCGAGCAAATGCAGCTCGAACGGATCGGTGCGCGGAATATCACATTCCCGCGCCGCGTATTGTACCGCAGGTTCTGGATTTATCTGGCTGCGCCGGTTCTCGCTGCATTCATTTACCACGGTGTGCTTACGCTCCGTGAGCGCAAAACGGCGGAAACTAAACCTCTACCGGAGGCGGGCACGGGGAAAAAGACTCCGGCGCGGGTTATCCCGCGGTTTGCATCGTCGGCGGTGAAAATTGTGCCGCCGGGCTATACCGGCTTACCGCAACGGAAATCGGGCGACCTGAACGTCAGCGCGATCGTCGGCTCGGCAATTGAATGGTCGGTGTGGTTCGACCGGCCGGAGCAGCTATCTGTCGCGATCGCCAACAGTCGGGGCGAGGAGGTGCCTTTGCGGGAGGTCAACGGGGTTTTCATGCACCAGGACCGCATTTCCGGTTCGGGTTTGTATTCCATTAAAGGGTACTGGAAGGATTCGTTGATATACCAATCCGATTTTTACAAACTGGAAGCATTGCCCGATCTCGGGCCGCGCATCGAGCCGGCTTCGAAGGAATTGTACCGATATCATTTTTTGAAAGACCCTAAGCGTGTCAACGTTTCGGCCAAGATATCCGACGATTTTCGCGTGAAGCAGGCCTTCATTGTGGCCACAGTCGCACGCGGGTCCGGCGAGAACGTCAAGTTCCGTGAGGTCCGTATGCCGCTCAGCCCGGCCGATTTCAAGGAGGCAAATATTCAAAAGACGATCGATTTGAATGCATTGAATTTCACGCCTGGCGACGAGCTTTATTACTATTGGGCGGCGATCGACAACCGGCAGCCGGAAGCGAATTTCAGCAAATCGGATACGTATTTTATTGTGTATAAGGATACTGCCCAGATCGAGGAAGCGGAACTTGCGACCATGGCGGTGAATATTATGCCCGAGTATTTCCGCAGCCAGCGACAGATCATTATCGACACCGAAAAGCTGATCGCCAGACGAAAAAAACTAAGCGCAAAGGAGTTTAAAGGGACATCGAACGAGATCGGTTTTGACCAGAAAGTGCTCCGCCTGCGCTACGGGCAGTACCTGGGCGAAGAATTTGAAACCAGCATCGGCGGAGACAGTCCCGCCGCCGATAACGGCAATATCATCGATGCATTCACACACCATTCGGATGGGCGGGGCGAGGGGGCCGGCGAGCCCGGCGTGGGCGGCCCTGCGCATGCGGACGAACATGCGCACGATCACCCGCATGAGCCCGCGGGAGAAAAAGATCCGCTCGCCGCGCTGATGGAGCAATACACCCATGCACATGACGATGCGGAAACGAATACGTTTTACGAGCAGTCGACCCGCAGCCTTTTGAAAATGGCTTTGGAACAAATGTGGCAGTCGGAGCTGCATTTGCGCATGTATGAGCCGGAAAAGGCGCTTCCATTCGAGCATAAAGCATTGGAATACCTCAAAACCGCCCAGCAGAAAGCGCGGACCTATGTGAAGAAAAGCGGCTATGACCCGCCGCCGATCAAGGAAAAGGAGAAGCGGCTGACGGGCGAGCTGAAAGACCTGGCCACGCGGTGGGATTTTGAAAAGGAGTTTAATCAAAAACAAACCGCCACGCTGGCCGCCGCATTGCTGGGTTACCTGGAAAAGGACAAGTTGCTTAAAGCAGCGCAACTGAAACGGGCCGCATTGAGCGCAGAAATGGCACAGCGATTGACCGAAAGCGGGCCGTTCAACGGTGGTTTGCAAAACTGGAACATGCTGGCGGCATTACAAAAGCTCGCCGCCGGAAGGGCATTGGATGCCGCTGAAATGGCCGGGCTGAAACGGGATTTGTACAAGCGCACCGACGCCGCATTGCAAAGCCGCCCGTCGTGGTCGGGCGAGAAAAAGTTGGAGGCCGCATTCCGGAAAGCATTGCAATAGGCCGTTTTAAAGAATTGAGCAAGAATTAAACACTGAATGATCCATACCGATTTCAACTGGGCCGAACCTTCGAACTTACTGCTGCTCGTGGCTGCATTGGCCTTGCTGGCGCTGCAATGCGGGCTGCTCTACGGCCGGGGTTCCGGCGACCGGCGTTCCGGCGGCCGGCGTTCCGGGAGGTTGGGTATCCGGCTGGTTTTGAATGGGGTCCTGTGGGTGAGCTTGATAGTATGGATATTGGACCCATATTTTAAGTCCAATGCCGGGGCTGAAACAGGGCTGCTCATCGCGGAAAACGTACCTTCGAAGGTAGCCGGGCATATTCGCGACAGCTTGAAGGGGGCCGAGGTGATCCCGATGGATGAAATCGCAAACAGGCCGGTGGATACGTTGGTGATCGTAGGGCAGGAGTTCGGCGAAGCGGTTTTTGCATCGATCGGGCAACTGAAAAACCGGCCCGGTTTGCATTGGCAGCCGTGGTTTGCCTCTGGTGAGCCGCGCGACCTGAGCTGGAAAGGCCTATTGCAAAAGGGCGAAATGCAGCGGATCGAAGGGAGTATTGAGGTACCGGCCAAAGGCATATTGAAAGTGCATTACGCTGGCCAGACGCTCGACAGCGCCACGATGAACCCGGGAGAAAACCGTTTCAGGCTGGCATTTCCCGCGTTCAGTGAAGGCAGGACGACCGTTACCCTCGACCTGAACGGGCAGACGATCGATACGCTCCGGTTTTTCGCGCAGCCGGAACAGCCGCTGACCGTCCGCTTCCTGCTCGATAACCCCGATTTTGAAACACGTAACCTGGCTACCTGGCTCGGAAAACAGGGGCATTCTGTGCTGTATGATGCTGCATTGTCGAAAAACATCCGGAGCAGCCTGAATATCAACCGGGCCGCTGAGCCGGATCTGCTCATTACCAGCGCTTCGAATGCCGGCGATGCTGTGGTGAAGAAGACGGTGAATGCGGGTAAAAGTGTGCTATTCCTGCAATTGAACGACCCGTCGGCTGAGATCCGGTCGATCAACAATGCGTTAGGTACGCGCTTTCAGCCGGTGAAGATTTCCAATGAGGAGTCGGTGCCGGTCGCTGGCTCACTGACGGCCCAGCCTTTCCGTTTCGAGCCCCGTAATTTTCAGGTGCGCGCATCGCACTATCCGGTAGTAACCGAGAAAACGACCGGGAAAATCGCAGTGAGTTTGTTGAACGAGACATTCCCGATGCAGCTCTCGGGGGATAGCGTGTCCTATGGAAAACTCTGGAATGAAATCCTCGCATACGCGCGCCCGGCGCGGGCATCTGTGATCGGGTGGGATGCGCCGGTATTTGAAAGTGTGCCTGTTACCATGCATTTGAATAATTTTCAAACGACTCCCCGGTCATTGACATGGGGGCAGGATACTATTTTCACTACAACTTCGGCATTGAACAGCCGTTCGGCCTCAGCTACATTTATCCCTCACAAAAGCGGCTGGCTGGCGCTGAACGATTCATTGCAAACCGAACTCTATGTGCAGGATTATTCCCCGCTGCGGTATGCGGCGCGTATGCGGCATTTTATTCAATCCACCCAGGAATTGAATGCAGGAGCGGGGATAAAGGATGAAACCCAGCCGACGAGAAAATTCCCCGACTGGGTATGGTTTACCTGGTTAATGCTCTGCCTCGCCGCGGTATGGGTCGAGCCGAAGCTGGGGTGACCATATGCTGTAAAATCACTCCGATTTCAGCGACTGCGTCGGGTTCGTTAATGCCGCGCGGACGGACTGGAAGCTGATAGTGGCGAGCGTGATGAGCATCGTAGCCAGCCCGGCCCCGATAAATATGCCCGCTCCGATGGTAACCCGGTAGGCAAAATGATCGAGCCAGCGGTGTGTGAGCCACCAGGCTAACGGGCAACCAATGGCAATGGCGACGGTAACAAGTACCAGAAATTCGCGCGAAAGCATGCTCACAACGCTGCCGGTGGTGGCGCCCAGCACTTTTCGTACCCCGATTTCCTTCCGACGACGTTCCGCCGTGAATGCGGCCAGGCCAAAGAGACCTAGACAGGATATCAATATCGCGAGAACGGCAAAATACTTCGCCAGCTGTGCCACCAGCTGTTCGGAAGCATATTGGACTTGATAATCACGATCGAGAAACTCGTAGTCGAATGCGTAGCCCGGATTGAAGCTGCCGTAAAATGCCTGGATGCGCGCAATGGTTTCCGGTACCTGCCCGGCTTCAATTTTGACGGTGGCGAGCATGGTTTCGCGGGGCGATAGCCTGAAAATGAACGGCTTGATGGCTTCGTGCAACGAATTGAAATGAAAGTCCTGCGCCACGCCGACAATATTGGCTTTAAAGCCGTCGATCATGATCTGCTTACCGACCGGTTCGGTGATGCCCATTTGGCGGATGGCCGTTTCGTTCAATATCACTGCGGTCGTGTCCGATCCGAAATCCTTTGAAAAGCTCCTCCCGGTGACCATGCGGATACCCAGCGTTTCGGTCAGGCCGTAGTTGACGGGCATTTTGTAAAACCGGATCTCGTCCTGCTGGTTTTTGCCGTCCCAGCGTACGCCCGCCGATGGTAGGAATGCGGGCAGGATGATTTTTTGCTGGATGCTCGACGCGTTCACTACACCGGGCAGGGTTTTTAGTCTTGCCAGAAATGCCTCTGTCTGCGTTGCGGCCCGTCCCTCCATTTCGAAATACACGATATTATCTTTCTCATAACCCGGATTCTTGGCCCGTACATAATCGATTTGCCGGTAAACGACCACCACGGAAATAATGAAGATCACCGACACCGCGAACTGGAACACCACCAGTCCCTTCCTGACCCATAGTTCGCTCATACCGTGCAGGAGCTTGCCTTTCAAGGTCAGGGCGGGATTGAAGCGGGAGAGGTACAATGCGGGGTAACTGCCGGCGAGCAGGCCCGTCAGGAGTACGATTGCAACCAATGCTGCGGTGAACTGTCCGCCGAAATGCAGGGTGAGCTGCTTGTTGGTGATGGTATTAAAATAAGGCAATGCAACCCAAACGACGCCCAGCGCAATGGCTAATGTAACAAAACTCATCAGGATCGATTCGCCGAGAAACTGGAACACAAGCGTGGCGCGCCCCGCACCTAACGCTTTCTTGACACCCACTTCCTTGACCCTGACCGAGGCCTTGGCCGTAGAAAGGTTCATGAAATTGATGCAGGCAATGAGCAGAATGAATACCGCAATGGCGCTGAACAGTCGCACATACTCGATCCGCCCGCCCGATTGTACGCCGTTTTCATATTGGCCGTAGAGGTAACTATCGGCGTATTTTTGGATGAATAATGTTGCGTTGGGGTCGTTGAAACGCTTTTTTGCGTAGTCGGCCAGCTTTGCTTCCAGCAGATGCGCGTCGGCGCCCGGTTTCAGCACGAGGAAGTTATGAAACGGCCCGGTAGCGGTGTTGGGCATGCTGCCCTGGGGCAATATGTCGTCCCAGGCGCTCAGCGGAATCAGCAGTTCCGATTGCTCACTCGAATTGTGGGGCTGATCTTTAAATACACCGGCCACCTGGCATTTGCGAGAAAATGCCTGCCATTTCCATTCCACCAGCTGGTTCATGGCGTTTTCAGCCGACCCGAAAAGCCGGATGGCCATTTGCTCCGAAATCGCAACCGTGTTTTTGTCTGCCAGGACCGATTGCACATTGCCTTGTATCAATGGGAAAGAAAAGGCCTCGAAATAATCCCGGCTCACGAAATTCCCCGCCGCGCTTACCGTATGCCTATCGTGGGAAAGGCTGAATTTCTGAAACCAGACTGGCGGGGTTGTGCAAACTGCCATTTCCACCTCGGGCATGTCCTGTGGAAGCAGCTCCCTTAGAATTCCGCCGGTTCCCTCCGAGGTTACCAGCCTGTCGCCCCCTTTTTCGTGGACCATTACCTTATATAATCGGGCATCTTTTTCGTGAAATCGATCGAAACCCAGCTCATCCGCTACCCATAAGTAAATGAGCAGTGTGCAAATGAGGCCGGTAGTAAGCCCGACGGCATTGAGGAATGTGAATTGGCGGTTTTTGGCAAAATGCCGCCAGGCGTAAGTGAGGTAGTGGTTCAACATGGCAGGGCTAAGGTTGGAGACGGTGGGATATGGACTCGGGCTTTTTTTAGTGAAATAGGGCGTCAGGTGCCGCACGGCCGCCCACGCGTACTCGCGCCGTGCCCGCGCGACGCCCACCTCACGTGCGCGGCGCAGGAAGACCTCTTCCAGGTTCCCCTGAATGTCTTCCAAAAAACGCGGGTTCACAAACTTTTCGAGCAGGTAATCTGCCCAGCGGGGCGGACGGTGTTCAGGCATTTCCGGGTTGTTTGAAATAATCAAAAAGTCAATAACGCGCTATTCGGACCGTAAGCTGCGGATCGGGTTCGTCAGCGCCGCTTTGATAGCCTGGAAGCTGACGGTGAGTAAGGTTACCAGCAAGGTGCCCAGTCCGGTGAGCGCGAATATCCACCACGAAATGGTCGTGTGATAGTCATATTTTAACAGCCAGCCGCTCAGGAAATAGTATGCGCCGGGGGCGGCTATGAGGAAGGCGATGCCCACGAGCAATACGAAATCCCGCGAAAGTAGCCCCCATACGCTCATCACCGAAGCTCCGAGTACTTTCCGGACGCCGATTTCCTTGGTACGCTGTTCGGCGATAAACGATGCGACACCAAACAAACCGAGGCAGCTGATCACGATCGCGAGTATGGAAAAGAAGGTCGTCAGCTTGCCTATCCGTACTTCGTCCAGGAACTTCTGGGCATATCTTTCGTCTACAAATTCATATTCGAACGGGGAGCCCGGATCGTATTTCTCAAAAATGGATTTGATCTTTTCCAGGGAAGCGGACGGGCCGGTTGCGGGATTGAGGCGGATATTGATCACACTGCCCTGCCCGCCGGAAAGGCAGAAGAACTGCGGCCTGGCAGGAGCATAAGGTGAATTCACGACAATATCCCGGATCACGCCCACGATTTTGTAGGGTTTCTTGAACCACGTCAGCGGCTCGTCGACCGGATGCTGTAACCCCATGAATTTGACGGCCGTTTCATTCACCACCAACGCCACGGAATCCGTCGCAAACTCGCGCGAAAAATCGCGGCCCTGGACGAACTGCCAGCCGACGGTTTTCCCATAATCGTGCGAAACTTCGTCGAATGAGAAATCCACCGACTGCTCGGGATCTTTGCCTTTCCATTCGAAACCGCTGGTAGACGACCAGGTTTCGGTGGTAGGGCTGCCCGATTCGGCCATTTCGGCAATGGCGCCATTGCTTTTCAGCTCATGGCGGACGGCGTCGAAATGCTTGTGAATATCTCCCGTGGTCATGAAAATGGAAACAAGCCCGTCGCGGCTGTAACCAACCGGGCGGTTTTTGGCGTGCTGGATTTGCCGGAACACCACGGCCGTGCCGATCATGAGGACGATGGATACTGTAAACTGCACGACTACCAGTACCTTCCTGGGGACGGCGGCAAACCGGCCCGCGCGGAACGTTCCTTTCAGCACCTTCACCGGCTGGAAGGAAGAGAGGTATAATGCAGGATAACTGCCCGCGATAATGGCCGTGATAACGCTGAAACCAATACCCGCCAGCCAGAATTCAGGGCGCGCCCACGGAATGGAAATCTTCTTGTCGGCCACCTCGTTGAAAAGCGGCAGGCAAAGTACAACGAGTAGGATCGAAAGCACAAATGCGAAACCGACCACCAGAAACGATTCGGAGAAAAACTGGGTAATGAGCTGGTTGCGCACCGAACCGACGGCCTTGCGGATACCCACCTCTTTGGCACGTTTTTCGGACCGTGCCGTGCTGAGGTTCATGAAATTGATACAAGCCAGCATCAGCACGAACACGCCGATGGTGCCAAACAGCCACACGAATTCAATGCGCCCGCCTACGCGGTGCCCTTCTTTGAACTCCGAATAGAGGTGCCATTTGCTCATCGGGTTCAGGAATACATCGGGCTTGTATTTCAATTGCTCCTTATTGATGTTTCGTTTCTTGATGTCTTTGATGCGCGCTGTGGCCTGGTCGATATCGGCATGGTCGATCAGCTGCACGAAGGTCTGGTAGGCATTGGGGCGCCACGGGTCTTCCATGGTTTTGAGCCAGGGATTGGCGATGATCATCAGCTGCCAGGGTATCAGGAACGACACTTCCCGGAAAGTGGTATTGTTCGGGAAATCCGCATACACGCCTGTGACCTTCACATTCAGGTTGTTGTCGAGCTTCATCGTTTTATCCAGCGGGTCGGCGTCGCCGAAATAGGCCTTTGCGACCGATTCCGAAAGCATGATCGAATACGGATCTTTCAATCCGGCGCGGGTGCCGTGGATCATGCGTAAGCTCAGCATATCAGGGCCGTCGGGCTCGATGTAGGTGCCGTTCTTGTTGAAATTGCGGTCACCAGCGGCCAGGATATGTTTGTTGGTCCAGGAAGCCATGACCACATACTTGAAATCGGCCCCGTAGTTGCGCCTGATCTCGTCGCCGATAGGAAAGGGCAGGGACGTTTGCGTGCCTACCTGCCCGTTGAATGTCTGGTGCTGCCAGACCTGGGCAATGCGGTCGTGGTTTTCGAAATGCCTGTCGAACGAAAGCTCGTCGTAAATCCACAGGCCGATCAGGATGGCGACGGCCATTCCCATAGCCAGCCCGGTAATATTGATGAAGCTGTAAGCTTTGTTTTTGCCCAGCGTGCGAAGCGAGATTTTGAGATAGTTTCTGATCATGGCAGGACTGAAAATATAGGTGGGGGAATAAGTGCGGGGTTTACGCTTCATAAAGTAGGGTCGTATGTAGCGCACGGAGGCGAGCAGGTAGCGCAGGCGGGCGGCGCGGGCGTTGCCCTGGCGCGTGTGTAGCGCATACACCTCATGCAGGTCGCCCAGAATGTCTTCCAGGAAATGCGGCGCGATGATGATCGTCAGCAGCCGGTCGATCCAGCGGGGCGGGCGGTTGTGTTGCGGGGCCTTTTCCATATCATGAAAAGCTGAGTTTGGGTTGCAGCTTTTCTGCCGGAATAGCCTGCCAGAGTTGCTGGCGGATCTCGTTAATCTCCTGCAAGGCACGGTTACCGTAGTTGGTAATGCTGAAAAACCGTTTCCGCCGTCCGCCGCGCTCGGCCGTGGCGCCGCCCATTTCGGAGGTCAGGAACCCTTTTTCTTCGAGGCGGTACAAAGTGGCATGCACCGCGCTCAGCGAAACCGACCGGCCTGTGTATTCCTGTACCCGCTCCCAGATCGTGACGCCATAGGCTTCCTCCGTACAACCGGCCACCACCAGCAGGACGATTTCTTCAAATTCCCCGAGAAAAGTTCTTTTCATAATCCGCGCAGCTTATTAGTTGTAATAATGCAAAACAAATACTTTGCCAGCGCCGAAAACCCGCTCTGTGAGCCATAGCGCTGGGTTTTAATCCGGCCGCCCTGTCCGATACCGAACAGCGATGTTCGGAAATAAAAAATTTTTCGTAAATCCTGTAACGTTTCCGTACGCCGGTCGTCTATGCCATTGAATATGGATTTACAAGCCTTCAACCAACGCATTCTTCCCGTTCAGGGGCGCCTGTTCCGACTGGCGCAAATGTTTCTTCGCAACCGCGAGGAGGCAGAGGATGCCATTCAGGATGTGTTCCTGAGGCTCTGGACGAACCGGCAGCAGCTGGAAAGTTACCAGAGCGTGGAGGCGCTGGCGGTGCAGATGACCAAGAACCTTTGTCTGGACCGGCTGAAATCCCATCATAAACAGAAAACGAGTCACGAAACGGATATGGTAGCCATGCAGGCGGCGGATGTATCGCCTTACCGGCAAGTCGAGAACAGCGACAGCGCCGGCCTGATGCACCGGCTCATCGGCGAGTTGCCCGAGCAGCAGAAACTGGTACTGCACCTGCGCGACGTGGAGGAGTATTCTTTGGAAGAGATCGAGGAGGTAACCGGGCTGAGCAATGCGAATATCCGTACGATCCTTTCGCGGGCCAGGCAGAAGTTGCGTGAGAATTATTTAAAAGCAGAGAATTATGGCACTGGATATTGAAAAGCTATTAGAGAGATATTATGACGGTGAAACGTCGCTGGAAGAGGAACGTGCATTGAAGCAGTTTTTCCAGAGCGGCGATGTGCCGGAGCATTTGCAGAGCCATGCGGCACAATTCGGCTATTTTGCCCAGGCACGGAAGGAGCAGCCTTCGCTGAACTTCAACCATGACCTCGCATTGATGCTCGAACCGCCGGCACAGGGGCCGGTACGCAGGCTAGGGTCCTGGCTGCTGCGCATTGCGGCGGGGCTGGCGCTGCTGATCATCGGTTTCGGTGCAGGGTGGTTGTTTCAGTCTGAATCCGAAAATGGCCGGGTACTGGCGGCTCTGGATGGAAAAGAGGCAGGGCAGGTGCAGCAGATGAAAAAGGTACTCGCATTTGAACAAATGAACAATACCTCGGCGAGCGAGCGCATTCAGGCTGTGAACCATAGTTATGAGATCACGGACGCAGACCGCGACATTACGCAGCTGCTGATCAATACGCTCAACTTCGATCCGAATGTAAATGTAAGGCTGGCGGCCTGCCAGGCATTGGCGCATTTTGCCGGTGAATCGGAGGTGAAGGAAGCGCTGATCCAGTCGCTGGCGATCCAGACGGACCCTAATATCCAGATCTCGCTCATCGAAACGCTGGTGGCGATCAAGGAGAAGCGGGCGGTGGACCAGTTTCAGCAACTTGCCCGAAACCAGGAGGTACTCGACGTCGTGCGGCTGAAAGCGACCGAAGGCATGGATCGTTTGAAGGCCGACGTTTGACAAGCAATCAATTAATTCTTATCAATAAATAACCATGAAAAAAGTACTGTTAATCAGTGCGGGCTTCCTTTGGAGCCTGAGCATTGCGTGCGCCCAAAATCTCGAATACAAAACCAAACTGGCCAATTCGAAAGATAAAAAAGTGGTGTTCGAACTGTCGTCCAGCACGGTCAAGATCGAAGGGTATAATGGCGACGAGGTCATTATCCAGGCGTCTTCCGGGTACGAGGCGCCGCCCGATCGCGCGAAAGGGTTGAAACCATTGTATTATTCGGCCGTCGATAATTCGGGGATCGGGTTGTCGGTAACGCCGGACGCTTCGGGGCTGAAAATCGAGAAAGCGACCCGGAAATCGATCAAATACACGGTGAAACTGCCGCGGCAGGTAGCGGTGAAATTCGTGGAGACCAACTGGCAGGGTGGTTCCGGGCTTTCGATCTCGAATATGGACGGCGACCTGGAAATCAAGACGAACAATAGCAACATTGTCCTTAGTAATATCACCGGACCTGTGGTGGCAAACACCACCAGCGGCGAGGTAACCGCCACTTTCACGAACCTTGCGCAAGGCAAGCCGACGGCCATTTCGTCGATCAGCGGGGATGTGGACATTACCCTGCCCGCGACGGCCAAGTCGAACCTGAAATTGCGGTCGATCAACGGGGAAATGTACACGGATTTCGATCTCGGCGTGAAAAACAGCAAGGATGGGATGTCGAAGGTAGGCGGTATGGCCAACGTCGACGGGGCGATCAATGGCGGGGGCGTCGAAATGACCCTGAATACCATCAGCAGCAACATTTACATCCGTAAGCAGAAGTAAACATCTAAACCTGCATCTATTACCATGAAAAAGATATTGTTATCAGCCATTTTGGGCGTGATATGCGCGTCCGCTTTTGCCCAGAAAATCATAGACAAAAGCCTGCCGTACGAATCGGGCAAGACGGTGAACCTCAATTTGCGCTTCGGCGACAGCATCCGGGTGCGGTACTGGGACAAGGCCGAAGTGTCCGTCAAAATGTCCGTGAAAATCAATCAGAACAAGCTGAACGATGCATTCCGTGTTACCGACATGGTTACGTCCGACGAAATTATCCTCAAAACCGACATCGACAAGGAAAAAATAAAGGAGGGCAAAGGCGAGGATTGCCCGGGACAGAAAAGTACCTGGAGCACCAACGACGGCAAGAACAGCTACTACGTGTGCAGCGAGATCAACTACCAGGTAACCTTGCCGCGCCAGGCCAAGCTGAAACTCGAAACCATCAATGGGAATATCGATATTCAGGGCGCTACTGCCGCCGTGGCTGCCAAAACGATTAGCGGATTCGTAGACATGAGCTGGCCGAAATCCAAAGGCGCCAATGTGGCTGTGAAAACCATTACGGGTGAAGTGTACTCCGACCTCGATATTGATTTTGGCAATAAGAAGGACAAGAACCCGATTGTGGGTTATCTGCTCGAAGGCAAAATTAACGGCGGCGGGCCGGACGTGAAGCTGGAATCGATCAGCAACAACGTGTACCTGCGCAGGAAAGATTAATCAGGGATGTTGAAGTAATGGGCGTCGCCGGATTTGGTGGCGCCTTTTTTGTGGTCGGGTGTGGTTAGGTGTGGTCAGGGGTAGTCAGGTATAGTCAGGTGTGGTTAGGTGTTGTTAGGTATGGTCAGGTGTTGTTGTGAGGGTTTGGTATTTTATTTCAACTATTTTATAAAAATCATAATTATACTAATCTATTTTTCGAAATGGCGAAATTTATACGCTATCTAGATTTAAAACCTTGAAATTTTAATGAATATGTACCTAAATTAGGGAAACGATATTTGGCGGTATAAAAGACAACCTCAACGATGGACGCGCTCGAAGAAACTGTTTTGCTGAAAGACCTCGCTTCGGGAGACGGCAAGGCTTTCGACGAGGTGTACCGTCATTACCACGGGGAAATCAGCCGCTACATTTTTAAATTCGTCAAATCGGCCGATCATACCGAAGACCTCTGCCAGGAGATTTTCCTGAAAGTGTGGGAGAAGCGGGAGACGCTGGCCAACCTGCAATCGTTCAGGGCCTACCTCTTTACGGTGTCCAAAAACCGTGTTCTCGATTTTCTGCGCCATGCGGCTACGGAGCGGTCGGTACGCGAGGAGGTGATCCGCGCATCGCTGCACCATGCCAGCCACGTAGAGGAAGCGCTGCAATCGGAAGAGTATCAGCACTACCTGCAAAGAATCCTGCACCAGCTTTCCCCGCGCGACCAGGAGGTATTCCGCCTCTGCCGGGAAATGGAGCATTCCTACGACGAAGCCGCCGAAGTGCTGGGCGTCTCGCGCAATGCGATCAAAAAGCATATGGTCAAAGCGATCAAATTTATCAAGTATTCCGCGCACAAGAGTTTTGGGTTGTCGTTCAACTCGCTGATTATCTGTGTGATGTCGGTTTGGTAAGTTTGGGGTGTCAGGTGTTGTCATTAATGGTCAGGTGTTGTCAGGTATTGGTATTTTGGTCAGGGCTGCCAGGCTCCGGAGGAGCGATCTGTTTATAGCAAAAGAAATATGGTCACGGATTGGCTCCGTCAGGAGCCTCCTGACGGAGTCCGGGAACATTTTGACGAACTTTGCTAAAAACAGGATGCCACTCCGTGGCCCACTCATCTCCATTGGAACTATCGATTAATCTCCCAAAACTCTGAATACTAATCACGACACCTGACCATCCCTGACCACCAATGACAATACCTGACTAAAAATCCCCACACTTTACAAAAATTTTTAACCGAGGGGGTACCCTAAAAACTACCTCGCCCGTCTTCACAATAAATAGCCAGAAAAATGGAAGACAAGAGATTCCTGGAAGAACTCGTCAAACGTTATGTTGCCAATGCGTTGAGCAGGGAGGAGCTGGATATTTTCTTTCGTCTGCTGGCCGAGGGTAAACTCGACGAGCCACTGGCCAGACAACTCGACGAGGAAGCCGTGCCGGAAACCGAGAACGTGAAACCATTGCGGCAAAGGCCTTGGATGGCGGTTTCGCGGACGTTCCGGGTGGCGGCATCGGTGCTGCTGGTGTTGACGCTGTCGTTCTTCGTTTGGAAATACGATGCTTTCCAGCTCTTTGGAAACACGGTTTCTGTGGCCACGGGAAAAGGTGAAAGAAAAGAAGTGAAGCTGCCGGACGGCTCGACGGTCTGGCTCAACGAATCGAGCAAGATGGAATATCCCAGGCATTTTGCGGAGCATCAGCGGAAGGTCGTGCTGCTCGATGGCGAGGCTTACTTCGATATCAAAAGGGACGAATCGAAGCCATTCCTGGTGGCGGCGTCGGGAACGACGACCCGCGTTTTGGGAACGGCATTCAACATCCGGTCATACCATTTTTTGAAAAGTATATTGGTAACCGTTACTCGCGGAAAGGTAGAAGTGCAGAAAGCCGCCGGCGCGGACGGACCTGACAAGAAGATATTGTTACCCAATGAACAGGTGTCTTACGACGTGAAGACCTGTGAGATTAAAAAAGTGAATGTCAACAGCGCCAATGCCGTGGCGTGGAAAGAAGGCAGGTTGCTGTTCGACAATGAGAGCTTCGCCAACGTGATCGCCATTCTGGAAAATAAATTCGATGTAAAGATTCAGGCAGATGAATCGATACGGGAATACCATATGTCTGCCGAATTTGCCTCAACCGACTCCCTCCCCCGCATACTCGATCTGCTATCGCTTGCCAACAACCTGGAATACCATCTGGAAGACAATCAGATAACGCTCAGCAAAAAAAGAAGACCCATTTGAACCCGGTGCCTATGTAATGAACGACTGCCCTTCAACGCAAAAAAATCCGGCAAGCCGAAGCCTGCCGGACCGAGTGATAGTGAAAATCAGAACGTAACGCCAATCACTGACTGATCTTGCTATCCGGAAGCTGGAATTAATGTTTCACGATTAACCCCAACTCATTCAAAGGTATGAAAAATTGTACCAGAAGTTTACTGTCCATTCACAAATGGACACGCCTGACCACGTTCTTCCTACTTTTCGTACTGCTGGTAACGCTGCCCTCCGCAAGGGCGGGAGCGGACGCCAAACAGAGTCTTCAGGAAGTGACGATCGACCTCACTCTCCGCGACCGGAGCCTGAAAGAGGCATTCAACCTGATCAAGAAAAAGACCGGCTTCAAGTTTGTGTATAATGAAGAACTGGTAGCGCCCTACCGCGTCAATATCGCCGTGAGCCGCAAGCCGGTAGACGAGGTACTCGACGAGCTGCTCGGCCCGACGCGCCTCGATTACCGCGAGCAGCGGGGCACGGTGGTGATCGTCGAAAAGGAAACGAAGACAACCGGCCAGATCCAGAAAACGGAGATCCTGCTGGCATCGCTCGTACGCCCCGCCGATCGCGAAATATCGGGCGTGGTGACCGACAACGACAATGGAGAAACGTTGCCGGGGGTGGCGGTACTCGTGAAGGGTACTTCCACCGGTACGATCACCGACATGAACGGCAAGTACATCATCAAGGTGTCTGACTCGGGCGCGCCTGTGCTCGTGTTCTCGTACGTGGGTTACGTGGCGCAGGAAGTAGCGGTGGGGGGGCAGTCGGCGATCAATATCAAGCTCGCGAGCAGTACCAAGCAGTTGAACGAGTTGATGGTCGTGGGTTATGGCACGCAATCGAAAGAGGAATTTACCGGCTCGGCGGCGCGGGTTTCGGGGGATAAATTGAAGGATATGCCGGTACAAAGCTTCGACCAGGGACTGGCCGGCCGCGCTACGGGCGTGAGTATCGGTCAGCCGAACGGCGTTCTGAACAACCCGCCGGTGATCCGTATCCGCGGGATCAACTCCATTTCGCTCAGCTCGTTTCCATTGGTGGTGGTGGATGGTATTCCCATTAATACAGGCGATGTGTCGGCCAACTCGACGGTGGCCAATAACCCGCTGGGGGATATTAACCCGGCCGATATCGAATCAATTGATGTGTTGAAAGACGCTGCGTCGACTTCCATTTACGGTTCGCGTGCGGCTGCGGGTGTGCTCCTGATTACGACCAAAAGCGGCAAGACAGGCAAAGCGAAAGTGACTTACGAGGGCTGGACCGGCATGACCAAGGCTACCCGGCTGCCTACCATGCTGAATGCACAGCAGTTTATGGATATTAAAAACGAAGGCGTGATGAATGCCAAGATCCTCGGCGGCAATGCGAACAACGATGCCGTGGCGTCGGCGCTTTTCTTTCCGATTATTCAGGACGACGGTTCGATCGTGAATACCAACTGGTACGACAAGGTGTATCAAACCGGCGTTTCACAAAACCACAGCATCAGCGTTTCCGGTGGTTCGGAATCGACGAAATATTACTTTTCCACGAATTACAGCAACCAGAAAGGGATTCTCAAAACCAACCAGTTCACCCGGAAAGCGGCCCGTTTCAATATCGATCACAAGCTCAATTCGTGGTTGTCTTTTTCAGGAAATATCAATTACAATACCAGCCTGAATGCCTCGCCCAACACCGGCTCGCTAAGCGGTAATGCGTTTGGTTTGGTGGGTTCCGCCCGTTTGGCGTGGCTTTCCGCCCCGAACGTGTACGCGGTGAACCCCGACGGCTCCTACAACCTGAGCGCATCGAACACGCTGGGTATGGGGAACAACAAAGTGGCGAGTAACTTTTACAACCCGGTCCCATTGCTGGATTTGAATAAATATACCTCTGAAAACGATCGCATTATTGCCAATTTCGGAACGACGGTGAAGCTCTTCAAAGGTTTGCAATACAAAATGAGCTATGCCATGGACCGCCTGAAAGTCGAGAACGTGAGCTTCAACAGCCCGGTACACGGTCCCGGAAACTCATCCAACGGCAGCGCGACCAACAGCAGCAGGCTGATCAGCAACTGGAACTGGACGAATACTTTGAACTACCAGACCTCCATCGCGACGAATCACAACATTTCGGTGCTGGCGGGTTACGACGTGCAGAAATTCGGTACATCGAGCTGGGGCGCGACCCGTACACAGCTTTCGGACCCGTTCTTCGACGAGTTTCAGGGCAGCTACGGACAAATCTCGCCGACAGCGAACGTGCTGACCGAGAGTGCATTGGTTTCGGTGTTCTCCCGGTTTACCTATGATTTCAGCAAGAAATACTTTTTTACCCTCAACTACCGCCGCGACGGCAACTCGGCGCTCGGTAGCGGCAAGAAATACGGGAATTTTGGCGGTGTATCGGCGGGATGGAGCATTTCGGAAGAGGATTTTTACAAGCATTCCAAACTGGCCGACATCATGAGCAGCGTGAAACTCCGCGCAAGCTGGGGACGCGTGGGTAACTCGGGCGTGAGTGCGTACGGCTCGCTCGCATTGTACGAGTCGAACCTCTACGCCGCTGTGCCTACCTGGAATTTCAGTCAGGGCGGTAACCCCGACCTGGGCTGGGAAACGAGCAACCAGACCAACGTGGGTGCCGACGTGAGCTTCCTGAACGACCGCATTACCCTCGAAGCGACCTACTACGCAAACAGCGTGAACGGGTTGATCCTCAATGTGCCGCAGTCGCCTTCCAAGGGGATTCCGGGCGATGCGATTTTCATGAACATCGGCGCGATGTACAACCACGGTATCGAGCTGGGCCTGAATGCCAACATTATCCGCAAAGGCAAACTGAGCTGGAATGCGAGCCTCAATTTTACCCATAATAAAAACAAGGTCACCGAGCTGTACGGGCAGGGTACCGAGCTGGTGGGAACCACTTCCACGGCAGCGGAGGCGACCAATATTACCCGCGTTGGCTACTCGGTAGGTAGCTTGTATGGAGCGAAAACGGACGGTGTGAACCCCGAAAACGGCCAGCGCATCTTCATCAACAAGGCAGGCGAGCGTGTGCAGTACAGCCACGTGGTACCTGCGGGCGGGAGCCGCTGGACTTATCTGGACGGCTCTCCCGCACCTGCTATCGCGGTGGACGATTATTACCTGCTCGGCAATGCGCTGCCGACCTACTACGGCGGTTTTATCAACAATGTCAAATACGGCCAGTGGGACCTCGGCGTGAACTTCACTTACTCGGGGGGGAACCTCGTCATGAACGGCACCAAGGCTACCTGGCGCGACCAGCGTTTCTGGAACAACACCACCGAGGTGCTCGACCGCTGGACTACGCCTGGACAGGTGACCAACATCCCGCGCGTCGTGTACGGCGATCTGCTCTCGAACGGCTCGTCGTGGCCGATCTCCGAGAATGCCGAGAAAGGCGATTTCCTACGGTTGCAGTCGGTTTCGCTGGGCTACCGCGTGCCGGGGCCTGTGCTGAGCAGGCTGGGACTGAGCTCGGTGCGGTTGTATGCGCAGGTTTTCAATGCATTCATCCTCACGAAATACACCGGTACCGATCCCGAGATTTCGGTCAATGGTAATTCCAACACGACCCCGGGCGTGGAGAAGAACTCCATTCCGCAAGGCCGCACATTCACATTTGGTTTAAACCTCGGTTTCTGATCATGAAAAATATCCTCAAAAACACTCCTATGAAGCCTGTGAATACCCTGCTGTTCCGGCTGGCCTGTATGGCATTGCCCATTACGGCCCTGATGACCTCATGCGATGAAAAGGAGCTACTGAACCCGGTGCCCAACATTGCCTTGCAGGATGCCTACATTTTCGACACGCCGGCCCGTGTGCTGGGGCAGGTGAACGGGCTGTACGGCGCCATGAAAAACGGCGGCTTGTACGGCGGGCGCTACCTGATGCTGGCGGATATTCGAGGGGAAGAGTTTATCAACCGCACGCAGAACGTATTTACCGGCTACGACGCGTGGAGCCACACCGTTACTTCCGGCTCGAACGACGCTTCTTCCGCATGGGGAACGTCTTACACGGCCATCAACTCGGCGAACCTGTTGATCGACGGCCTGCCGAAGCATCCCGACGTCGTAGATGCCAACACCGCGGCGCAGTACATTGCGGAGGCGAAATTCGTGCGGGCATTCTGCTATTTCGGACTGATCACCCGCTATGCCCAGCCTTACGGGAAGGACAAAGGCGCCTCGCCGGGCATTCCGCTGCGTTTGCAGGGCGAAAGCACTCCGGCCAACAACGACCTCGCGCGCAGCACGGTAGCGGAGGTGTACGCGCAGATCCTGAAAGACCTCGACGAGGCCGAAGCCGGTTTGCCCGCCAATTACGCCACCGCCCTGCTGAATACTACCCGGGCTCATAAAAACACGGCCATTGCCTTGAAAACAAGGGTGTATCTCACCATGGGTGATTATGCCAAAACGATTACGGAAGCAAAGAAAATCGTGTCGGATGCGGCGCCGTTCAGCGCGGCCACGGGTGTGAAGCACCAGCTGCAAGCGAACATTACCACGGTGTTTTTTACGGATTACACGACCACCGAGTCGATATTCTCCATGCCGATGACCGCCCTGAACCTGGTGAGCGGCCAGAACTCGCTGGCATACGAGTATAACCTCAATTTGGAATACAACCTGAACCCGACGGGTATTCTGGGCGAGCCGACCTGGCCGGCTACGGACGTGCGCAAATCCGCATTCACACGTGTAGCGGGGGGATTGACGTATTTGAAAAAGTACAACCAGACCAACCCGACGATCGACTACGTGCCGCTGCTCCGTTACCCGGAAGTGCTGCTGAACTACGCCGAGGCGCTTGCCAAAACCGGCGACCTCGCCAAATCCGCCGACCTGCTGAAAGCGGTACGCTTGCGCTCCGATGCGACCTACGCGTTCCCGGCCACCGATCTCGCTACGGCGGATGCGTTGGTGAAAACGATCTGGCTTGAACGCCGCATCGAGTTCCTGGGAGAGGGCCTTCGCTCGAACGACCTCCTGCGCAATATGCTCACAATCCCGGCCAAAGGCAGCGGCGGGCTTTCGGCACCGTCCATCGCGCCCACGCAACCCGAGTACATTTTCCCGATCCCGAATGCGGAATTGTCCACTAACAAACTGATCTAGTACCGTGGCTTCGACTACGCTCAGCCTGACAATTCGTAATGTCAGCCTGAGCGTAGTCGAAGGCCGGTGCAAAAACGTAACTCGCAATGAAAAGATACAAATGCATATTCAAATGGCTGGCGGCGCTGGCCCTGCTTCCCGGCCTCGCGAGCGCGCAGGTAAAACTCACTCCCGCTAAAATCGATGCCCTCAAAACCGAACTGGCCAAAGACATCGACGGCCAGAAGAAGTTCACGCAGGAAATGGTGGACATGATTTTCAGCTTCGGCGAGCTGGGTTTTCAGGAAGTGGAAACCTCCAAATACCTGACGGATATTCTGCAAAAGAACGGTTTTACGATCGAGCAGGGTATTTCGGGCATTCCTACGGCCTGGACGGCCAAATGGGGCTCGGGGAAACCGGTTATCGCCGTGGGCAGTGATATTGATTGTATTCCAAAGGCGTCGCAAAAGCCCGGCGTAGCCTACCATGACCCGATCATCGAAGGTGCACCCGGCCATGGCGAGGGCCATAACTCCGGGCAGCCGCTGAACGTGACGGCGGTGCTGGCGTTGAAAAAGATCATGGAACGGGAGAAAATCCCGGGCACGATCATGCTCTGGCCGGGCGTGGCGGAGGAGCAGCTGGCTACCAAGGCCTATTTTGTCCGTGATGGTTATTTCAAAGACGTGGATGCCTGCATTTTCACGCACGTGAGCAGCAACCTGGGTACGTCTTATGGCGATGGCGGCGGCAACGGCATGATCTCCGTCCGCTTCGATTTCGAAGGACAGGCTTCGCACGCAGGCGGCGCACCGTGGCGGGGAAAGAGTGCATTGGATGCCGTGGAGCTGATGAATATCGGCTGGAATTACCACCGTGAGCATATGGAAACCACCCAGCGCTCGCATTATGTGATCACCGACGGCGGCGACCAGCCCAATGTGGTGCCTTCCAAAGCGTCGGTATGGTACTATTTCCGCGAGCGCAGCTACCCGAAGATCACGCAGATGTACAAGGACGGTATTCGCATTGCCGAGGCCGCCGCGAAAATGACCGAGACGAAAATGACCTACGAAGTGCTCGGCAGTGCCTGGCCGGGGCATATGAACCAGCCCATTGCCGAGGCGATGTACGAGAATATCAAGAGCGTAGGCTTGCCGCAATGGAGCGAAGCAGATCAGAAACTCGCCCGCGCATTGCAAAAAGAAGTGGAAAGCCCTGCCACCGGCTTTGGCGGCGAGCGCGCGAACGACGGTTTGAGCACTTCACTGAGCCAGTTGAGAAAGCCGATGGCAACCGCGTCGTCGGGCGGGGGCGGGTCGGATGATATTGCCGATATCTCCTGGAATTTACCGACAATAGTCCTTGGTTACCCTGCCAACATTCCAGGGTTGCCCGGACACCACTGGGCCAACGCGATCGCCATGGCCACGCCCATCGCGCACAAAGGGGTTACCGCGGGCGCTAAGGCGGAGGCAATGACATTGCTCGACCTTTTCGTGAAGCCCGAAATCCTGACCAACGCCTGGAAGTATTTCAATGAAGTACAAACCAAGGATACCAAGTACACGGCCCTTATTTCCAAAACCGACAAACCGGCGGTGCACCTGAACAAGAAGATCATGGAGGAGTTCAGACCGGAGATGAAGAAATATTATTACGATCCTGCCAAATATCCTACCTACCTCGAACAGTTAGGGATTAAATACCCGACGATAAAAGGGGAGAGTGGCTCAGGTACAGGTAAATAGGTCAACACTTTAAACGGTTCCGGATATGTTTTTACAAACAAATGGTTTGCTCCGTAGCATGCGGCATTGGGGAATGGGTTGTGCGGCAAGTGCCCTGCTGGCTTTACCCGCGGACACAATGGCGCAGGTGAAAATGAACCCCGCCAAAATCGATGCGCTGAAAACGGAAATGGCCAAAGAGATCGACAGCCAGCAGAAGTTTACGCAGGAAATGGTCGATATGGTGTTCAGCTTCGGCGAGCTGGGCTTTCAGGAGGTCGAAACATCGAAATACCTGACGGATATTTTAAAGAAAAACGGGTTCACCATCGAGCAGGGCATTGCGGGGATTCCTACGGCCTGGACGGCCAAATGGGGTTCCGGGAAGCCGCTCATTGCCGTGGGCAGCGATATCGACTGTATTCCCAAGGCATCCCAGAAGCCGGGCGTCGCCTATCATGATCCGATCATCGAAGGCGCACCGGGCCACGGCGAGGGCCATAACTCGGGCCAGCCGCTGAACATTACCGCGGTGCTGGCGCTGAAAAAAATCATGGAACGCGAAAAGATACCGGGTACCATCATGCTCTGGCCGGGTGTGGCCGAAGAACAGCTGGGTACCAAGGCCTACTACGTCCGCGATGGATTTTTCAAAGGTGTGGATGCCTGTATTTTCACCCACGTGGCCAATAACCTCTCGGTTTCCTACGGCGACGGCGGGAACAACGGAATGGTGTCGGTGCAATTCAACTTCGAAGGGCAGGCCTCCCATGCAGGCGCGGCGCCCTGGCGCGGGAAGAGCGCGCTCGATGCCGTTGAACTGATGAATATCGGCTGGAACTTCCACCGCGAGCACATGGAAACTACCCAGCGGTCGCATTACGTGATCAAGGATGGCGGTGACCAACCGAATGTGGTGCCTTCGAAGGCGTCGGTGTGGTATTATTTCCGGGAACGGACTTATCCGAAGATCACGCAGATGTTCACGGACGGTATCCGTATCGCCGAGGGCGCGGCGCAAATGACCGAGACCAAGATGACCTACGAAGTGCTGGGCAGCGCCTGGCCGGGCCATTTCAACCAGGCCATTGCCGAAACGATGTATGAGAATATCAAGCGGGTAGGTTTGCCGAAATGGTCGGAGGACGACCAGATTCTTGCCAAAGCCGCGCAAAAGGAAATGCAAAACCCGGAAGGCGGTGCGCTCGAAACGAATGGCCTGGCTACAACATTGAGCCAGCTCTCCAAGCCGTCCGCCACGCCGAATACCGGCGGTGGCGGCTCCGACGATATTGCCGACATTTCCTGGAACCTGCCGACGGTGGTGTTGCGCTATCCGGCCAATATCCCCGGCTTGCCGGGCCACCACTGGGCGAATGCGATCGCCATGGCCACGCCTATCGCACACAAGGGCGTTACCGCCGGTGCCAAAGTGGAGGCGATGACGTTGCTGGACCTGCTGGTGAAGCCGGAAGTGCTGCGCTATGCCTGGGACTATTTCAACAATGTCCAGACCAAAGACGTCAAATACAAAGCCCTCGTTTCCGACACCGACAAGCCGGCGATCCATCTCAACGAAAAGATCATGTCCGAATTCCGGCCGGAAATGAAGAAATACTATTACGACCCGACGAAATACGCCACCTATCTCGAACAGTTAGGGATCAAATATCCGACGGTGCGCGAGGCGGGCGGGACGGGGAAGTAACGGGGTGTTCTAGTCAGGCGTTGTCAAGTATGGTCAGGCGTTGTCAGGTGTGGTCAGGTGTAGTCAGGTATGGTCATGTGTAGTCAGGAGGTTGTCGGGCGTAATCAGGAGGTTGTCAAGTGTTGTCAGTTATGGCCGAAATGGCGCGAAGGTTTTCTTCGTGACGAACGCGGGGAATGATGACTTTCTATAAGGGGAAATCTTCGACGGAACGGCGGAGCGACCGGCGACGATTGACCAGCCAAGCCCAGCCACGGAGTGGCTCCCTGTTTATAGCAAAGTATTTGCCAACCTGTCACCAGACTCCGTCAGGAGTCGCCTGATGAACGTTTCGCAAGGTTTGGGAGGCACCTACGGAGCCTGCCTCCTGGTTGTGCGTGCAAGTGTCTATAAACAGAAAGCTCCTCCGGAGCAGATAATATGTGACAAATCCGACAATGCTTAACTATTCCCGACCGCACCTAGCCCTGACCACACCTGACTACTCCTGACCATACTTGACAACACCTGACAATACTCGACCACACTTGACTAAAACGCCCCATGTTACAAATCACCGCCCTGGCCAAAACCTTCCCCAATGGCACCTCGCTACGTTTCCCCGACTGGAACGTCGGTCGCGGCGAGCAATGGCTGCTACTTGGCGAATCCGGTAGCGGAAAAACAACTTTGCTGCATATCCTCGGCGGGTTGCTGCGGCCTGCGTCGGGAAAGGTAGTAGTGAATGGGACCGATTTGTACGTGCTTCCTGCACGTGCGCTCGATCGTTTCCGCGGGCGGCAGATCGGTATCGTTTTCCAGCAGCCGCATTTGATCCGCAGCCTGACGGTGGAGGAGAACCTGCTTCTCGCGCAAAGTTTCGCGGGAGTCGGGAAGGACGTTGTGAGGATTAGGGAGGTGTTGGAAGCATTGGGAATGGGGCACAAAAGAAAAAGTTACCCGCAGGAGCTCAGCCAGGGCCAGGCGCAGCGCGTGGGTATTGCGCGGGCGCTCGTGAACCGGCCGGCATTGGTACTGGCGGACGAGCCTACGAGTAGCCTCGACAACCGTAATGCCGATGCCGTGATCCGGTTGTTATCGGAACTGGCCGATTCGGAAGGTTCTACGCTGATCATTTCCACGCACGACGACCGGGTTAAGGAGGCTTTTTTCAAGGATTTTATGTTCGAACTCCGCCATGAACGCATTTCAGATCAGTTGGAAAAATCTTAAAGCCAACCGGCTGACACTCACATTGAACCTGCTGCTGATCGCATTCGGAACGGGTATGCTGGCGATGCTTTTGCTGGGCGTGAGCCAGGTAGGGGAGCGGCTGCGCGACAATGCCAGAGGCGTGGATCTCGTGGTAGGGGCCAAGGGCAGCCCGTTGCAGCTGATATTGAGCAGCATCTATTTCATCGATTTCCCGACCGGCAATATCGGCGAAGAAGACGCTCGCCTGCTGGCAGGGAATCCGATGGTGAAAAAGGCCGTTCCGCTTGCATTGGGCGATAATTACGCCGGATTCCGCATTGTGGGAACCGACACGGGCTATGCGAGCCTGCACGGCCTGGAACTGGCTTCGGGGCATTTCTGGATAACACCATTTGAAATCGTGATCGGCGCGGATGTGGCGCGGGCGCGGGGATTGAAAACCGGCGACCGCATTTATGGTTCCCACGGGCTTTCGTCCGACGAGGATGTCCACGAAGACCACCCATACATTGTTGCCGGGGTTTTGAAAAAGAAGGGAAATGTGGCGGATAACCTGGTGCTTACCGGCCTCGAGAGTATCTGGGAAATGCACGGGGCAGAAGGGAAACGCGAAATCACTTCCATGCTGCTGCAATACCGGTCGAGGATGGCGATGGTGGCATTGCCGGCGATGATCAACCGCTCTACGGCCATGCAGGCGGCTTCCCCTGCAAAGGAAAGCGCACGGCTGTTCGCATTGATCGGCGTCGGGGTGGATGCGGTACGCTGGTTCGCGATCGCACTCATGCTGCTGGCGGGTGTAAGCGTTTTTGTGAGCCTGTACAACTCCCTGCGCGAGCGCGTGTACGACCTCGCGGTAATGCGCGTCATGGGCGCCTCACGCGAGGCGATTTTTACGATGATCCTCCTGGAAGGGGCGTTACTCACCACATTCGGGTCGCTGGCAGGGATCGTGCTCGGCCACGGTGCATTGCAGGCGATCGGCTACTGGCAGGGCTCGCCGCAGGCACGGATGGATGGCCTTGCGTTTTTGCCGGAAGAAGGATGGCTGCTGGCTGCGGGCCTGCTCATTGGCCTGGTGGCTGCATTGTTACCGGCCATACAGGCTTACCGGGCCGATATTTCTGAAACCATGTCGAAAATTTGAAATGATTTTTACAAAAAAATGGCTGTTGTTGATTTTATTGCTGTCGGGATATGCCGGTATGGCCCAGCCGCCGGCGCATATCCCGCTGATGAACGACACGTGGAAGCTCATCGCACAACGTACCTACAAGAAGAACGCCGACTTTAAGATGGTCCCAGCGTTTCCGGCCCGGCTGGAAGCGTTGCAGAACAAGGCCGTCGAATTGCCCGGTTACATGATCCCGATCAATGCCGACCTGAACCACAAGGAGTTTATGCTCGCTGTGGTGCCCATGGACCAATGCCCCTATTGCGGGCAGGGGGATATTCCATCGATGGTGGAGGTCAAAATGGTGAAGGAGCTCGGCTATACCGACAAGCCGGTGAAGATCAGGGGAAAACTGATCCTGAACAAGACGGGCGATTACCGGTCGGAAGTGTTCCTGCTTCAAGCGGAGCAGGTGAAATAGTATTTAAATCATTCATCCATAACCCGATTCCTATGAAGTTGAGATTCTATGCGTTGGCTGTTTTGCTGGCAGCCGGTACCCTCAGTTTTGCTCAAAACCCCGGCGGCGCATCCGGCCAACGGTCTGGTACGCCTGGGGCAACTACCCCCGCCGCGAGCATTGCCTCCGCCACGCAGGGCATGAAGAAGTACGAAGGCTTTTTCAATTTTTATTATGATGAAAAAACAGGGAAAGTGCTGCTCGAAGTGGATAAGCTAGATAAGGAGTTCCTCTATTTTGCATCGCTTTCCGAGGGCGTGGGAAATGGCGGTCCTGAGCGTGGACAGGCCTCTTCGGCACTAGCTAAGTTCATTAAGGTAGGGCCCAAGGTGCTGCTGGTGGAACCCGTAACCAACTACCGGGCCATTTCACAGAATGCCGACGAGCAGAAAGCAGTGGAAAATGCATTTGCCAAATCGGTGATCTGGGGCTTTGCGCCGGTGGCCGTGGAGGGCGAAAAGGTACTTGTGGACCTGACCCCGTTCATTATCCGCGACAGCCAGAACATCGCGGCGCGCCTGGGCGTGCGACGCGTGAGCGGGCCTGTGAGCGTGGCGCAGCCGAGCGGCGGCGGCGGTACGTACCGGCTCGACGAATCCCGCTCGGTCGTGTACCTCGAAAACACCAAGAACTTCCCCAAGAACACCGAGTTTGAGGCGATGGTTACTTTCACAGGCGGTTCACCGAACGTGAACCGGTTTGGCGGCGGGGGGAGCAGCCTCGCGCCCGACCCGAGCGCGGTGACGATCAATATGCACCAGTCGTTCGTGGAGTTGCCCGATGGCAATTACAAAACCCGGCGGTTCGACCCCCGGTCTGCATTCGGGATGTTCAGCTATATGGATTTCTCGGCGCCGATGACCGAGCCTATTGTGAAGCGGTTCATTCGCAGGCACCGTTTGGAGAAGAAAAATCCCGGCAATGCGCCCAGCGAGGCTGTGGAGCCCATTGTTTACTACATCGACCGCGGCGCGCCCGAACCGGTGAAGACCGCTTTGATCGAAGGAGGGGCGTATTGGAACGAGGCGTTCGAAGCGGCCGGCTTCAAGAATGCATTCCAGGTGAAGGAATTGCCGGTGGGTGCCGACCCGATGGATATCCGGTACAACGTGGTGAACTGGATCAACCGCACCGGTGCGCCGCGCGGTTTCTCGTCGGGTGCCTCGTATATCGATCCCCGGACGGGCGAGATCATCAAGGGCGTGGTCACATTGGGTTCCGACCGGCACCGTCAGGATTACCTGATTGCCGAGGGACTTTTGCAGCCTTACGAAGACGGTAAGAAGACGACCAATGCCATGCAGGAGCTCGCGCTGGCACGCGTAAGGCAGCTTTCAGCCCACGAAATTGGGCATACGCTTGGTTTTAACCACAATTTTGCCGCCAGCCCGAAAGACCGCGGCTCGGTAATGGACTACCCGTTCCCGCGGTTTTCCCTGAAAGCGGATGGCACCGTCGATATTTCGGATTCTTATGCAAAAGGCATTGGTGCCTGGGATAAGCGCGCGGTGATGTGGGGTTACACGGAGTTTCCGAAAGGGGCCGACGAAGAGGCCGGACTCGAAAAAATCATGCAGGAGACATTGAAACAAGGGTTTTTGTATATTCCCGATATCGGCGGTAATGCACACCCGACATCGCACCAATGGGATGATGGCGCGAATCCGATCGACCAGATGACGAACATCATGAAGGTACGTCGGAAAGTGCTCGATAACTTCTCTGAGAAGGCCATCCAAAAAGGAGAGCCGATGGCGACGATCGAAGAAGTGCTGGTGCCGATCTACCTCCTGCACCGCTACCAGGTCGAGGCGGTGGCGAAATCGGTGGGCGGATTGTACTTTACCCATGCTGTGAAGAACGACGGCCAGGTAACGACGCGCATGGTGGAGCCTAAGGAACAATGGCGTGCACTGGAATCGCTGTTGGGTACCATTAGCCCCGAGGCGCTGGCATTGCCCGAAGCGCTGATCAGCAAAATCCCGCCGCGCCCGAGCGGTTATCCGGCCAGCCTGGAAACCTTCACCGGCCACACCGGTCCCACGTTCGACCCCATTGCGGCGGCTGAAACGGCGGCAGGTACCACGCTTTCCTACCTGCTCAACCCCGAGCGCGCCGCGCGCCTGATCGAGTACAATGCACGCGACGCGAAGCAGCCCGGACTGATGCCGGTGATCGACAAGCTTTTTGAGAAAACCTGGAAATCATCCCCGCTGGACGGCTACAAAGGCGAATTGCAAACACTGGTCAATAACCTTTCACTGAAATACCTGCTCATGCTCGCGGCCGATTCCAAAGCGCCCGAGAATGTACGCGGTGAGGCGTTGCTGAAAGTAGGGGAGTTGAGCGAATGGCTGAAAGGACAGCTCGCAGCCGCGGCGCCGAAACAGAAAGCGAATATGCTCTTCGCATTGGCGCAGATCGACGAGTTCGGCAAGAACCCGATCAAGTTTGAACCCGGCTCCGTGCTCGACATGCCTCCCGGCGCACCGATCATGGGCCAAATGGATTTCATGGGATGCTCGCAGACGCATTCCGACGCTATTTCAGAGTAGATACCCGCAGGCGGGAAATGCCGTGTTCATTTCCCGCCTGATTACCTCCATTCTCCTTCACCGACCGTCCCCGCGCTGCTTCCCTGCGGGGCAATTTCCTGTGCTTCAACTCAGCTACAAGCCGGCATCGTAAATGCTGGGAGTTTCCGGTAGCGTGCCCTGGATAATGCTTTGTAGTAAAAATTTAATGGCCACTGAAGGGATTTGATAGCCCCGTTTCCTCCCCCCACCGAGGGCTCTTTACACCCTAAAATTCAGCGTTCTCACCCCAAAACCGAAAACGGAACAGCGGGAAAGGATTATGTTTGCATAGTGATACGAAAATCGCGCACTTGATTGAGTATCAGAATAGTTCTTTATTTGTAAAAACACAAAATCCTCTCATGAAGACGCAAAGCAAATATTTGGAAGAGATCAACAGGCTTCTGGCTGATTATCTTCTTGAAATCGAAAAATCGGATTTGAAACCTCTGTCAGCCCAGGTCTATCAGGTACAATCTAAAAATTTTGTAAGGTGGATCAACGGGGAGTTTACACCAGGTGAAGTGAAGAAATCCAAGAAGCAAGCGCAGGACAAACCGGGCAAATAAAACCAGGTACGCACAACCCACAAGTCGTTATTTACCACGTTCCTCTCTTTCATCATCACTCAGGCCATCGGCCAGCCAGATTACCCACTTAAAAGCATTGAAAACAAAACACCTTCTCGGTAGAACCGGAAGGTGTAAGTTATACTCAACGTTTATTAACGTACTTCATACGTTCAAGTCCAGGGCCCTGCATTCCATTCCGCATTCATTCATTTGCAGGATTTTACAAATGTAGCATCAGCCCCAGAAAGCCATTGTAGATTGCCATTGTTTTGCTTGTGGCAATATCTCTACATTATCTGTTGCGTATTTTAGGTAGATTTGGATCTTATCGCATCGTCCGACCCCGAAGACGAACGGCGGTTTAGAAAACGTGAATACATGATCCGATCGATTCTGGAATGGCCTGTCCGAAAACAGTTAGTAGGTGAAACGAGTATCCTTAACCGGGCGCGCATCAAAGTACTTTCTTACGCACTTAACCTAAAAATTTTTACGACAACGCTGCTGCTGATCTTCTACCAGCTGGAGCATTACCGTTTACAGGCGATACGCGCCGCCATTTTGCTGGGCATCGTGGTCGTTTATTACATAGCGGTTGCGAAGGGCTTTCAATGGAAAAAGGCCGCGCACGCAGCCATGCTGATCTTTATGGCTATCATCTGGTCGAACCTTTACTATTTTCAGAAGGGGTACGACCTGGTGACGCTGCAATACCTGGTGGTGGTGACGGTGGCCGCCTTTTACGGCCTGGGCAATCGCTGGGGTGTTATCTATTCGACCCTGGCGGTGGTGCCTTTCATTGCGTATGTGCTGCTGGGGCATCATTTGGCGGGATACATTTCCTGGGGGCCGCAGGGGTCAGGGCGGATCACGATTGCGATACAGCTGTTGCAGAATTTTACGTTGATCGTGTTGATCAACTACTTCTTTTTCAGTTCGTTCTATGATACGATCAACGACCTGGATTCCAAGACTGTCGAGCTGCGGTCGAGCCTCGAATACCTGGAAGATTCCCGGAAGAAGCTGGAGCGGGAATATACCCACCAGAAACACCTGATCGCGAGCATTTCCCACGACATTAAAAGCCCGCTGCGTTTCCTGATGACGACTACGGGCCGTCTCGCGCGCAACCACCCCGATCTGACGACGGTGCGGGCGATCAGCCAGTCGAGCTACCGGCTGTACCACTTTATGAAAAACCTGCTGGAATATACAGAGTTCCGTTACAAGAATACCAACGTCCATTTTACCTATCTCGATGTGAATGAAATGGTGGAGCAGAAATTTGCCATTTTTACCCAGGATGCCGAGGTGAATGCCAACCGGTTTATCAATGGGGTCACACCGGGCGTGATCATCAAAAACAATGCGCAGCTGGTGAGTATTATCCTGCACAACCTGATCGATAATGCGAACAAAGCCACCAACGGCGGTACGATCAGCGTTACTTATCAGGATTTCCGGGAAGAACTGCACCTGATCGTGAATGATACCGGACCCGGAATGGAGGGTACCGTGAGCGACTGGATCAACAGCGAATCGAAACAACTTCCTGCGAATGAAAATGCGGCCCAGAACTTCGGAATGGGGTTATTGATCGTGAAGGAGATCAGTACGCTCATACGCGCCCGCCTGCATGTGAAGCCCAATCAGCCCATCGGGACTTCCGTTCACATTATTTTTTCGAAATAATTTAGATGTAGTCAATTTTCTACATAAAATTTCATTTATATTAAACTACTTTTAAAACTGATTTGAAGTAACGGTATTATTGAATGAAAACAGTTTTGCTGGTAGAAGACCATTCCATTGTGAGAATGGGCGTTAAAATGTTAATTGAAGATTTTTTACCCTCGGTAACGGTTATCGAGGCAGCTACTTTTAGTGAAACACTCAAACTTCTCCAATCAAGATTCTTTGATCTGGTTATCCTGGATATCAAAATCCCGGGCGGGGAAGCTTTTAATATGATCGGCAAAATCCGCGACATTCAGAACAAGGTGAAAATCCTGATTTTCTCGTCGCAGGATGAAGAATTATATGCGATTCATTACGTAAAAGCCGGTGCAAACGGCTATTTGCCCAAGGATACCTCCAATGAGGAATTGGAAAAAGCGATCACTTCGGTACTGGCTGGCGGGACTTATATCAGTAACGTAATCCAGGATCAGCTCGTCAATAACACGCTGCTCGAACGCGAAAGCAAGGAAAGTCCGCTGGAAATCCTTTCGAACCGGGAGCTGGAAATTATGGATATGCTGCTCACCGGCAAATGGACGAAAGACATTGCGATCGATCTCAATATCAAGGAAAGTACGGTGTCGACCTATAAGGCCAGAATCTTCGAAAAGCTCGAAGTGACGAACATTCTGGAGTTGTTCAAGAAGGTGGAAATCTACAAAAGGCGCAAGGCCGGATTTAACTGAGAAAATGCTCGATTGAAGTTGTACTATGTAAGTGTAGAAGTGCTACTAAATACCGTAGATATATTAGTAAACTGCAATTAAAGTCAGACTACTTCCCATTTCATTTTGAATATTTACTTTTACTGATGGAACTGCAACAGGCATGTCGCAGGGCTTAGACCTCTATCATAAAAAGTTGTTATTTAGAATGGAAAGATCGGTAAAACTTTCAAAATCAGCTGAATTGCCGTTTCTGTGTGGTGTTATCATTACCATTACTGCGGGTTCGATACTCTGGAGCTCTCTAATCTATTGCATTTCCCTGCTGTTCTGATGCGGGCAGGCTGGTAGAGCGGGTGTGGTGTTAAATAAAGTTAAAGCCTCATTATCAGCCTATTTTGTTAACTTTTTTTAAGACAGCCGGTGTGACGCCGCCTTATCATGTTGAATAGTTTTGGTCCTTTATCCAAAACACCTTCAAACATGATATCCTTAAAGAAATGGAACGATTTGACGGGGTGGGCCGTACTGGCCATCAGCCTGGTCACCTATGTCCTGACGATGGAGCGCACGGCCAGCTTCTGGGACTGTGGAGAGTTTATCGCCTGCGCATTCAAATTGCAGGTCCCGCACCCGCCGGGCACACCGCTTTTTCTGCTTATCGGGCGGCTGTTTGCCCTGCTGGCGCTCGGAGACGTCATGAAAGTCGCATACTGGGTCAATATGGTTTCCGTGCTGAGCAGCGCGTTTACCATCTTTTTCCTTTTCAAAACCATCACTCTGATCGCCTGGAAACTCGTTGGGAAGAAGCCCGATGAGGGTAACCTGGCGGACGTATTGCTGGTTACGGGCGCAGCAGCCGTAGGCGCGCTGGCCTACGCGTGGTCCGATTCGTTCTGGTTCTCCGCGGTAGAGGCCGAGGTTTATGGCTTGTCGTCGTTTTTTACCGCCATCGTGATCTGGGCAGTGTTTAAATGGGAGGCCATCGACGATCCCGCGGCCGGGAACCGCTGGCTGATCTTGACGGCCTATCTCGTAGGCCTGTCTATCGGTGTTCACTTGCTGAACCTCGTCACCATACCGGCCCTTGCATTGGTCTATTACTTCAAAAAATACCCGAAGCCGGGCTTTTTAGGGGCTTGTATCGCCATTTTGTCGGGCCTGCTGATTTTGGGGATCATCAATGCCGGCATTATTCCCGGCCTGCCCGAGCTTGCCGGGAAATTCGAGATCTTCTTCGTCAACTCGCTGGGATTGCCTTACAACACGGGCATTGCATTCTTTACGGTCCTGTTTCTCGGGGGGCTCGTTTGGGGAATACGGTACTCGCACCGTACCCATCGTGCATTGCTGAATACCGGGCTGCTTTCGTTTGCGTTTATCCTCATAGGTTATGCTTCTTATTCGCTCGTGCTGGTGCGGTCGGGCTACAATACGCCTATCAACGAGAACAATCCCAGCGACGTGCTGCGGTTTGTGTATTATCTCAAAAGGGAGCAATACGAGAGCCGGCCGCTTTTGTACGGGCCGTCGTTCGTTTCGCGGCCCGTCAGCCAGAAGCGCGGTGCGCCGGTGTATGCCAAAAAGGACGGTAAATATGTACTGATCGACTACAAACCGATATACGAATATGAACCCGGCAGCAATATGCTGCTGCCGAGAATGTACAGCTCCAATCCGGGGCATCCGCAGTTGTACCAGCAAATGACCGGAGTGGCCGAGGGGCAGAAACCCACCATGCGGCATAACCTCTCATACCTGTTTTCGCATCAGCTCGGGCATATGTACTGGCGGTATTTCCTGTGGAATTTCGTCGGGCGCGAGAGCGACCGGGAGGGGGCGGGCATCCTGATGCCCTGGCAAACCAGCCGGTCGTTCCCGAAAAGTATCGGGCACAACCGCGGGCACAACAATTTCCTGATGCTGCCCTTTCTGCTGGGTATCGCGGGTATCGTATATATGTACTATCACCGGAGGAAGGACCTTTTGGTGTTGGGTTTCTTGTTCGTCCTCACCGGCGTGGCCCTCGTGATTTACCTCAATTCGCCGCCCACCGAACCGCGTGAGCGTGATTACATTTACGTAGGTTCGTTCTATATTTTCTGCATGTGGATCGGTTTTGGCGTTATGGCTGCGGCGAAATTCCTCGAAAAGGTCATCCGGCAACCCGCATTGCGTGCCGGAATAGCGGGGCTGGCCTGCTTTTCGGTGCCGGCGATCATGGTGGCCAGAGGTTGGGACAACCACGACCGGGCAGACCGGTACCATTCGGTGGATTTTGCACGTAACCTGCTCAATTCCTGCGCGCCCAATGCGATCCTCTTCACCGGTGGCGATAACGACACCTTCCCGTTATGGTATGTGCAGGAAGTGGAGGGTTTCCGGACCGACGTACGCGTGTGCGTGCAGACTTTCCTGGGCGCGGATTGGTACATCCAGCAACTGAAGCGAAAGATCAACCAGTCGGACGCATTGCCGCTTTCGCTCGATTCTGGTAATTATCAGTTGGGTAAAAATGAATACCTGCCGTTTTATGAGATCGCGTCCGTCAAAGGAGGCATTAACCTGAAAGAATACCTCGATTTGATCCGCCAGGACAATAAGGCGATCCAGGTGCCGCTCACCAGCGGCGATATGACCTCGATCCTGCCCTCGGCAACACTGTTCCTGCCGGTGGATACGAAGGCCGTAAAGCAGATGAACATTGTCAAAAGTGATCTGATGCCATACCTGGGCGATTCCATGAGCTGGAAAATCGGGGAGACGGACTTGCTGAAAGGAGACCTGGTGATGCTCGACATCATTTCGAGCAACAACTGGAAACGGCCGGTGTATTTCTCTTCGACAATGGGTTCGTCGCACAACCTGGGCTTGCAGGAATACCTTCAACTGGAAGGGTACGCCTATCGCCTGTTGCCGGTGCGGGTGCCCGGCGCGTCGGACGGTTATGTGAACTCGGACATCATGTACGACAACATGATGAACAAGATGCATTGGCGTGAAACGGATAACCCCGAGGTGTATTACGACGACACCTATCGCGGGGCGCCGGTGATTACGGCGAGGCTGTCGTTCCTGCGGCTTGCGCAGCAGTTCATTGCGGAGAAGAGGATCGACAAAGCGCGAAAGGTCGTGGACAAGGCGATGGCCGTCATGCCGGACGACACCATTCCGTACGATCAGATTTCCGCGGGGTTTGTAGGGGCGTTGTTTGATGTCGGGGAAAATGAAAAGGCGCTGGATTCGGCTCGCGCGATGGCCATCCGATCGGACGAAAACCTTTCGTGGATCAAGGAAAAAGATGGTGGTCGGAGCAGGGATGTCAATACCGATCTTTTCATCCTGCAAAGCATCGTCCGCGAATGCCGGAGGGCCAGGCAGGACAAAGAGGCCGACCGTTTAGAGGCCATTTTCAAGAAACATCTGCTTGCTTTCAATGTTTATGGCGGGTGAAGTTCTTCGGGCAAAGATGGCAGCCGGTGCAACCGCTTAGTAGAAACGTGTAGGGTCTGTATATGAAGCAATTGTTAACTTTTTATATTTATATATTAATAAATTATTAAGTTAATCAGCGTTCGTTTATGGCTTCAATTCTACACTCTATCCGGATTAGTTGCGCCGGCTGTTTCATGCTACTACTGTACGGTATCGCCGGCCTTGCCCAAACTTCTATCACCTCAAATCTGCCTATCGTGGTAATCAACACGAATGGCGCGGTTATCGAGAACGACAACAAGATTACCGCGTCGTTCAAGATCACCCAGCCGAACGGCAGCGGTATTCATTCGTACGACATTAACTCCGGCTCGAATGTGTTCCAGTTTGAAAGCAACATCGGCATTGAGATCCGGGGGAACACATCTATTTTCTGGGACAAAAAGTCTTACAGCGTCGAAATCAGGGACGTTGGCGGTAATGGTGTGGATGCTTCGCTGCTGGGAATGCCCGCGGAATCAGACTGGGTACTGAATGCCTGCTATGGCGACAAGTCGTTCATACGCGATGTGTTCGCGCATGAAATGTACACGCGTACGGGCCGTTACTCGCCGCGTACGCGCTACGTGGAGGTGTTCAAGAATGAAATCGGGGGGATGTCGTATCATGGTGTATATATCCTGATGGAGAAGGTTAAAAGAAATTCGAACCGCATCAACATCAAAAAGCTTTCCGAAACGGATACCGATCCTACGAAAATCAACGGAGGTTATCTGTTACAGGTGGCTGAGGATGAGGATATGAAATGGACATCCGGTTTCGCGGGCAATAATGCGCCTGCCCAGCCGCACCCGTTTTTCCATGTAGAATATCCCAAGCTGCATAACTATACGAACATCCCCAACCGGGATTTGCAATTCAATTACATTAAGGGCCACATCGACAATTTCGAGCAGATACTGGCAGGCCCGAATTACAAGGATGCGATAACGGGTTACCGCCCGCTTCTCGACGAAGACGCGGCGATCGATTACCTGCTGTTACAGGAGATCACCAAGAATTCCGACAACTGGCGGGCCAGTACGTTCCTTTACAAACAACGGAATGACGAAGGCGGTCAGATCGTGATGGGCGCTCCCTGGGATTTCGATAAATCCATGGGGAACCAGCAATGGTGTTACGAGCTATCGGTGCTGCCGACGGGTTCGTGGGCCTGGCAGTTCAATATCTATTGCCCGGACCGCCCTCCGATGACCATTTTCTGGCCTGCGCGCCTGCTTACCGATTGCTATTTCAAGGGGAAACTGATGGGGCGCTACCAGCAGCTCCGGCAAACACTATGGAGCGATGCCTCCATCTCCACTTTTATCGACCAGAGGCTGGCCGAATTGACAGCGCAGAACGCGATGCAGCGCAATTTTTCGAGATGGAATATCCTGGAAACGGCCGTTATGTTCAACGAGCATTACACGTTGGCCGGTAACACCCATGCGAAAGAGGTCCAATACCTGAAAACCTGGCTGCTCGACCATTTGGCGTGGATGGACGCCAACATTGCTACTATTTCGTCGGAAAGCTGTGCGGTGTTGCCGGTTACGTTTAAAGAACTTGAATTGAAGGAAGTGGAGCAATCGGCGGTACGCGTGAGCTGGTCTACTTCCGAGGAGATGCATAACGATTACTTCGAAATCGAGCGGAGCGCCGATGCACGTCACTTTCAGGCTTTGGGTAAAGTGAAAGGAAAGGGTGACACGTCTATCGAGCAGCATTACGATTTCCTGGATACTAACCCGCTGCCGGGAACTTCCTACTACCGGATCCGTCAGGTAGACACCGACGGCACCGTCAGCTTTTCATCCATGAAGCCGATCACAAGGGCCGGGAACGAAGCGGCGGTTGTATTTCCCAACCCTGCCAGGGAGCGCGTTTTACTTAAAAATGTCCAGCCCGGAGCGATCATCCTGATCCGTGACAACAACGGCCGAACTGTGAAGCGCACCACTGCCACCGGGAAGCAGGTAGAAGTGGCCACCAACGCACTGCCGCTCGGCAATTATGTGATCACGGTAACCGGCCCCGACGGGAAGGTTGAAATACAAAAACACCTGACTGTGGATCGCTAGTCCGGGTTCGGATGGTCGCTGGTGAGCCGGAGAGTCCGGAAGTGACAAAGACAAGGCGAAAAGGCACTGGTCCATTGGAAGGGCCGGGGCCTTTTCCATTTTGGGGACCTTGAAGAAATGCTGATACGGTCAGTAACCGGATTTTGTATTCTATTCAAAAACACACTAATTGTCTTATGTTTCAGCTGCTACCAAACCGAACTTATGAACACGACCGATATCATCCCTCTCACAACCGATCCGGCCCCCGAATACTACGAAAAGCAAGCCGCAGCCCTGGCGGATGCCTGCCGGTCTGTCCATAAAGATTCTGTTAAATACATACGGAAGTACCATCCCGAACCGGAGCGATTAACACAGCTGAACCGCCCGGATACCAATTTTAACCTTGACGATGCCCGTGCCGTGGTGGCGCGGGAGCATGGGTTTGTGGATTGGCCCGCGTTTCTGCAGCATATGGCCGATCTGAAAGAACCCGGATCGCAGGTCGCGAAATTTGAGCAGGCTGTGGACGCGGTCGTGCAGGGCGATTTGCCCAGGCTGGAATCGCTCTTGCTGGATAACCCCGCCATCGTGCACGAGCGCTCGTCGCGCGGGCACAGGGCGACATTGCTGCATTACATTGCCGCCAACGGAACGGAGAATTTCCGGCAGGTTACCCCGCACAATGGGCTCGACATTGCGGAAACGTTGCTCGCGGCCGGTGCCGTACCCGACGCTCTGGCGGATACGTACGAAACCAAATGGGGCACGACCTTGGAACTGCTGGTATCGAGTTCACCTCCGTCGCAGGCAGGTCTGCAAACGGCGCTGGCCGAGAAACTGCTGGATTACGGTGCGGCCATCAACGGCGTCCGCGACGATTGCGCGCCGCTGGTAACGGCCATTTATTTTCATTATCCCAAATCGGCGGAAGCACTCGTGCAAAGAGGCGCCCGCGTCGACAATGTCGTGACTGCCGCGGCGATGGGAAAGACGGCGCAGATCGCAGGTTACCTCGGCGACGAGGGCAAGCTAAGAGCCGATACACCACTGGCCCGTGTGGAATGGTTGAAAATCGCCTCCACGCCGGAGGCTAACCTCGCACTTGCATTTGTATGGGCAGCCATGCTCAACCGCGTGGAAACCGTTCGCTTCCTGCTCGAAAAAGGGGTAAGCCCCGCTTCCAAAGATCATCGTGACTGGACGGCATTGCATTGGGCAGGGTATTTCGGCTATCCCGAAGTGGTGGATTTGTTGCTCTCCCGGAAGGCCCCGCTCGAAGCGCGCAATGAATTCGGCGGCACGGTACTCGATCAGACACTATGGGCGACCGCCCACGAGGGCGCCCGCGAACATCACCTGGAAGTCGTTCAAAAGCTCGTCGACGCCGGTGCTAAAATCCACACGTGGTGGCTGCTCACCGACCTGCACCCACCGTTACAGCAGAGCGTGGTGAAGATTTTGCAGGAGAAAGTGGGGTGAATTGATGCGCTTGGTAATCCATTCAGGTTGCCTGATCATTCATGCAGCAATCCCAATTGATTTGAAAAAAATATCCATTTAATTCGAAGAACCATGGCCGGCGATCCGCCGACCGCTTACCTACTCCGTTCCTGCCGTGGCTTGCCACGGGTCCTTCTCGATATGTTTTTTTCTGGAACTTAAACAGAACAGGTATGCGTATGGACTTTCTTCGAACAAATGATTGCGTATTGCGTTTCCGCGTTTTTGTGTTTTGGCTGGGCTGCATAACCATTGCGTGCGCATCGCTCACATGCGCCTGGGCGCAGGAATCCCAAGATTTGCTTTTGCCGGGCAAGCCGGATTACGAAAGCCTTTCCGGAAATGGAAAGCAGCTGTACGACGGACTTACGAACAACAGGCGGTATTCCGGCGAGACGATTATGGTGCAAATGCGCCCCATTGCCGAAGCGTTATCCAATAATCGCCTGACGATTACGATCCCCAGCATCGGGGAGCAGTATGACGTTCATGTCAAAACCATCGAGTATTCCGATGCGGGGAACTACAAAGTCTACGGAACCGTAGGCGAGAGCCTGCTATCCGTATTGCTGACATGCCGCAATGGCATGAAAGGCGGTATGATCCAGGGGCCTGAACGGTCGTATGAAATCTGTGACATGGGTGACGACGGCCAGCTTTTGCTGGGCTATGATAACGATGCGGGAAAGGCGAATTTCTGCGCTTCGGGTGTTGATGCGGCAATGCAAATGCAACCGGAACCCGATACTGACAAGGGTGGAAGGAAGCCGGGCGATAATGCGAAGATCGAGCCGTGTACGAGCAACATTCGTGTGCTTTTTCTGTATGGCAATAATGTGAGCCCCGTTTCGGCTACCAATCATGCTTACAATACCATCGATATTTTCAATCAGACGGTGACGAATAGCGGGGTAGCTGGCGCGGCGTATATTGAACTGGCGGGGGTGGTGCAGACGACGTTTACAAAGAAGGACCATGATATCCAAAAAGACGCCCTGGCTCTTAGCAATACCGCTTCTGTGCAAAATCTGTGTAATCAGAACAAAGCAGACCTTGTACTATTGTTTTCTTGGGATGGCCATGACGCGGCAGGCGGAGTTCCTGATCCGCCAGTTTACAAGCATCCAAATAGTAGCCGGAGCTTTGCAATTGTAGATTTAAACAACCCTAACATCCCTGTAATTGGAGCGCATGAGCTGAGCCACCTCTTTGGTTGTAACCACGAGAACGAAAACTTCGGGTTGCCATACGCCCAAGGGTATATATTTCTGGGATTCAATACACTGGTTGCGAACGGAAATGCGCCGGGTAGCAAAATCTTCTATTATTCGAACCCAAACAAAACCTTCGCAGGATCTCCAATGGGTGATGCTACGCATCACAACGCGAAGGTCATGAACGACAAAGCAGCGATTGTCAAGGCATTCCGGCCAGAGCCTAACGTATTGAGTGCTTTAATTAGTGGTCCTACCATCGGGTTTGAGTATCACGTTTACACCTATGAGGCCATCGCAAGGTGTGGCAAGCCGCCTTACACATATGATTGGAAGGTGTCGACGGATGGCGTCAATTATTCCGGCAATGCTACTGGTGAGTTTTATAATGTTGGGTTGTATCACAATGGCAACCATCAGTTTTACCTGAAACTGAAAATCACATCCTCGGACGGGCAAATGGTTGAAAACTGGATGCCAATCTGGGTGGACGACAATCCCAATGGTGGTTATCGAACGGGGCAGAAAGAGCGTGATTCACTTCAAACCGAAAGGGGGGAAGCAGTATTGAAGCCTAATCCGACATCCGGTCGCGTGGAGCTCATTTTCAATGCGGAAAAAGCGATGGAGGTTGAAGTTGGCCTTACTGGCTTGACTGGGCAGACGTATTGGCAGAGCCGGGTCTTTCAATGTAGTGCGGGGCAAAATGTGATTGCGCTCGATTTGGCAGAGAAGGGACTGGCACCAGGCTTATACATCGTAACCCTCCGAGGTGGTAGCCGGGTCACTCGAAAAAAGATCATTTACCAACCCGCATTGAAACCATGAAACGATATGGCTATTTACTCATACTAATGCTTTCGTGTCTATTGTCCTGTGAAAAGCAGCCGCCCATGGACCCACGGATGACGAACGAGTTTATCACTGGTGAAATCAATGGCGTGCCTTTTAAATCGGGAATCGCGGTGGAGATGGGCGGGTTTGTGAAACAAGATTGGTGCGACAAGAATGTGGCAGCAATGATGTTGGTCAAAAAAAATACGGAGGAAGAATATCAGATTATACTCCTGAATTATTTCCATGCTAAGCCGGGTAACTATGTGCCAACCGATAGCTCGATGCGACATCAGAGAACCTCGATATGCGCTTGGGATTCAGTTAACATCAGTTTGTACTTTAAATCTTATCCAGGAGATGATGTAACAATGGACAATTACAGGCTTCTCGAAGGTCCATGGAACTACTTCAAGATTTTGTACTATGATCCTGATAAGAAAGAGATCCAAGGACAATTCGGGGCAAAATTTGTGCGGATCAATAAGCGTCAACGGGCGAAAGAAGCGGTGGACACGATTACTTACACCAATGGCAAGTTCATCGTCTCAAACATGTACGTCCAGGAAGTTTTTACCGAGCCGCGATAGCGCACATCTAAACAAAAGCAGTCGCCCGACCGCAACCGGGCGGCTGTCTCTCATAGACTGAAAATCTACAATCCAATCCGACTGCGAGGCCTCTTAAAAGGCAGCCGTATAGGAACACCCGCATTAAAAACGATGAAACATTACAACTATATACTTACACTATTGCTCTCCGGCCTGCTATCATGCGAAAAGCAGCCATCCATGGACCCGTGGATGGTAAAACAGGTGTTTACCGGAGAGGTAAATGGTGTGCCCTTTAAAACCGGGATGACGGTTCGAAACGGCGCGTTTGTGAGTCAGGAGATGTGCATTCAGGACGCGATAGCCGTAAGTTTGACTAGAATGATTGATGAAAAAAAGTGTCAGAGAGTGTACATGAACTATTTTCATACTGTGCCCGGGAATTACACGCTGACTGACAGTTCGGTTAGCCATCGCAAGAACGGAATATGCACTTTGGACTCAATCAGAGCAAGCGCCTATTTTTTAAGCGAACCCGAAGACGATACGCCTTCGGACGCTTACAGACTTCTGGAAGGCCCTTGGAATCATTTTAAAATCTTATACTATGATCCGAAAAAGCGTGAACTCCAGGGAGAATTTGCAGCGAAGTTTGTGAGGACCAATAAAATTCAAAATACGGCGGGAGCGGTGGACACTATTACCTACACTAACAGCAAGTTCATTCTCTCAAACATCCACGTCCAGGAAATCATCACCGAGCCGCGATAATGCACCTTAAAACAACAGCCGCCGCCCGTTAACGCCGGACGGCGGCTGCTTTCAAATTCCCGAAAAACTACAATCCAAATCCAACCGCCAGCCCCTTAACCGGCCCGCTGAATGGAAACTTATGCGTAGTGGCCCCGGATGAAAGGTCGATGGTGTAGAAGCTGGTGTTGAGCCCTACGGTGAAAATGGCGTAACCCTTGCCTGAAACATTGCCGATGTCGAAGCCTATGCCCGGGTTCACATCGATGCCCAGCGGTTTCGGATCGGTTTGGACGCCATTATTCGGCGGTGTTTGTATGTATAGTGTATTCGATTGACTGTCGATGTCGAAGAGCATGGTGGCGGTTGTGCCCGGGTAGCTGTTGGTGTAGGCCACGGCGGTGATGAAGGGAGTAGGGCCCGCCATGCCGATTTTGAGCGGTTGATCTACGATCGTGACGCCGTCGTTTACATTGATGCGCAGGTTTTGTCCGTTGTCGCTCACAACGCGCAGGCGGTCGGCTACCGGGTTGAAATCGACGCCGAAATATGTGCCGCTTAGCATTACCGGGGTGTTGTCGGCCAGTTTCAGGCTCGCCAGCTCGGTAATAGCCCCGCTACCGAGGTCGATGCCGTATATTTTGCTGTTGTCGCCGAGCGCGTACAGCCTGCCGTTGGCCGGACGAATATCAATGCCTTGCAATGTTACGCCGGGAATCGCCGGGATCGACTTGGTGCCGTACTCCATGCCGTTTTCAGGGTTGAAGATTTTCAGCATTCCGCTATCCGTCAGTGCGTATGCGACGGGAAGAGGTGGGATGGCGATACCGATTACATTTACATTAGCCGGGAAATCGCCCAGTTTTTGGAGCTTTCCGGTACCCAGGTCCACAAAATCCAGCTCCCATTTGTCGCCGAATTTTACAGAGGCAATAGGGTAAACATCGGAAGGGTTTACGTCCGGGGAAATATCGAAGCCACCCACTTCCTGGATGTTAAGCCCCAGCGGGCCAACCGGTACCAAGCCACCGGGATTCGGCGGGTTTTGTATGTATAGCATGTCGGTAGAAGGGTCGATATCGTAGAGCGTGGTGCCCGCGCCCGCGGGAGCGGCTGTGACACCGGCGCGGCTGTTGGTATAGGCGACCGCGCCGATCATCGGGTTGGCATAGCCGTTCAATGGCGAATCGCCCGGAATGATGGCCCCGGTTTCAGGGTGCAGGCGCAAGTTCTGGGTGGAGCTCGTCACGACGCGAATGCGGTCGACGGTCGGATTGAAGTCGAAACCGACGTGGCCGTTCAATGTGGCGGCAATGGGTGCCGTGCCAATGCGCGTGGCCTTTCCTTCCTGGTCTCCGGCTTTGACATTCACCTGATAAAGGTTGTTCATGGAGCCGATCGCGTACAACTGCCCGGTGGCGGGGCGGAAATCGATTCCTTTGAGCATATCGCCCTGTTCAAGCCCACTCACCGCAAAAGAGCGTAACGGCATGGACGTGTTTCGGATGTTGATCTCATGCAGCTGATTATTATCCGACAATGCGTAGAAAATCCTGTCGGGGAGCGATGGCGCGGAAGGAGGCACGCGGTGGTCGTCGCAGGAATACATCGGGAGCAAGAGCAGAAAGGCAAGGGCAGCCACTACCGGCCTCGGGCAAAAGTCGAGTAATTTCATAGGAACGTGATTGAGTTATGTAGTTTGATACACCACATACGTCCTCGCAGAACCTTTGGATTTATTAGGAATGTTAAATTTTGATTTAGTTTTTGTCCTAATTTAATCTTAATGAGTATTAAAAAACGGGCTGCCCGATCCGACGATCAGGCAGCCCGTCCCTGTATGCCAATTGAACTACTGAATGAAAACTTTGACACTGCGAGACACGCCGGAAGCCTTTCTTTCCACAATCAAAGTGTAGATGCCGGGAGCGACCGGGCCTTTGAGATTTACATGGAACAAACCTTCGCTGCTGATCGCTTTGATATTCACCGGAACATCCTGCCCGGCTGTATTGTAAAGCCTCAAACCGGAAGCACCCGGAGCGGAAACGGTGAAGCTTCCCGAGTTAGGATTGGGGTAAACAAATGCAGTGGCCCCGATACCTGCGTCCGGGCGAGCGGCTACGATACGCGAGAATGTTGTGGTGCCATCGAAATCGCGCTGGCGGAGGCGGTAGTAGTACAGGATGCCGTCCTGTACGTCGGAATCCACCCATACATATTCGGAGCGGGAAGCAGTAGTAGCATTACCTGCCACAAATGCGATGTCCGAGAAGTTGACGCCGTCGGTGGAGCGTAAAATATCGAAACCTTCATTCTGATCTTCCCAGGTCGTAGCCCATTGAAGTGTAACGTTCCTTTCGCCGGAAGTGGCCGTGAAAGAGATCAGGGATACCGGCAGCGCAGGTTCGAGATGGAGCCCGACGAGCACGGGATCATGATCGGACGCGCGGTACTGATCGGCGCTGAAAAAGCTGGTAACCTGCCCGGCAGACTTGAATTCCGTGTTGTAATCGAGAACGCTAGGCTCGTCGGCATTGATATGGTATTTATCCGCGGCGGTAACCTGCTTGGCAAGGGACGAGGTCGCCAATGCGTGATCGAGCGAGCCGGTGAAGCCGTCGAAAACGTACGAATAGGAAGTGGCCGGCAACACGCTGTTGTAGCCCGCATTGGCAAGCACCGTAAGCGGATCTTCCTTTGCATAGGCATTGAGGTCTCCCAGAATGAGGTAGTCGGTATCGGTCGTGCCGGTAGGTTTGGTAGCGAGCCAGGTCACGAGATCTTGCGCCTGGCGCACCCGCGTTCCGTTCGACTCTCCCTGGCCGTCGCCCGCATCCGCGTCGCCCTCGCCATTAGCACTCGAACTTTTGGATTTGAAATGGTTGACAACCACCGTGAATTTCTCGGTAGTGGCGGTTTCGATGAATGTCTGGGCCAAAGGTTTACGTCCAACCACATCGAACGCGGTCTGCCCGGCTGGATAGCCTGTGCTCGTTTGACCGTAATGATCCGGCATGGTCGCAGCGGCACCGTCCGGTGTTACTTTACCAGGTTTGTAAATGAGTCCTACGGTAATTTCATCGGTTGCGATCGTGCCCGGGTTGATGAACGCATAGGTGCCGCTCACGCCGGCGCGGGTGTTAAGGCCGTTCACGAGATCCTGAATGGCACTGTTCGGGCCGTAATCGTCTCTTTCCAATTCCATTAACCCGATCACATCGGCGTCGGAAGTGTATAACGCTTCGATCACCTTTGCCCGCTGGCGGGTGAACTCAGCCTGGGTATCGGCCCCGCGCGAAGTGGGGAAACCGCCGCCTGCGCCATTTCCGTTGAAATAGTTGAGCACGTTGGCGCTGGCGATTTTCAAAGTGGCCCCCGTACCGAGCGCAGGAGGGGTAGTTGGGCGCTCATTGGCAGCAGTGAAGTTCACACCGGATGAAGTCTGAATGCGGTAACCTTCCAGCCGGTCGTCCAGGATACCGATAATGCTCGTCACCTGGTCGCCCCCGCGCAAGGTATTTGTGGCGCTCAGCGGATTGCCGCCGCGACCGAAAATAACCGGATCGGGGTTTTGCGTCGTACGGCCGTCGTCGAGGTAAATCTTGCGTTTGGCAGTCTCCGCAACGTAGGCCGAGTATCCAGCCACACTTGGGATATTGTATTGGGTATATTGATCCAAACGTCCGTCCGTTCCACTCGCGTTGCCCGGGCCGTCGGCCGACAGTACCACCTGACCATAGCGGCCCAGCTGGAAATATTCGGTAACAACGAGATTGCCGCTCGCCGCGCTGAGGTTTACCAGCATGCCTTCGTAGCGTTCAAGGTCGGTAACATTAGCCACCGGAAGCGTGACGTTGGTGATCGTCGGTAGTGGAGCGGTACCGCGTTTTTCGAATGCGCTGAGTGTTTTTAGTTCGGTAAGGCTGGTGGTAAATCCGCTGGTGGTGCTGACAAAATCGATCACTTCTCCGGAAATGCGGACCAGGTCACCCTGCGCGACAGATACCACACCTGCCGGGTCGGCGGCTACGTTGTACACGAAAATCCCCTCCGAAGTGGCGGGATCGGCGTCCGCATCGGCGTCCTCTTCCTGCACATAAAACCCGTTAAGACCCGTGGAGCCGGTGAATGTGCGGGTCACGACACCTTCAATGGTGAGCGGGCCGGTAAGTGCGGCAGCGCTGCCCGAGCCCTGGATCTGGTGGATTCTCGTAGCCACAACCGGCGGGTTACCGAGCACAATGCGTTCGCTTCTGAATTTCTTATAGTTCGATTGGCCCAGATCCTTGGCAATGGTGCCATCATTGTAAAATACATTGTCTCCATTGTCCACCAGAACCTGGATTTCGCTGTTGTTCGCAAACGGCGAAGGCAGGTCCACGATCGATTCGAAGCTGCCCTGGGCATTCAGGGCTGTGAGATTGGCGGAACGAAGTACCGGTGCGTCGGCGGGGTTGCCCGTCCAGGTGTAGAACCGGAAATCCTTCGGAGCTGTTCCGGTTGCCGCGTCGGCCGGGCCTGCCAGGATCAGGTATTCACCGGCAGCGTTTTTCTTGATTTCCCGGATTCCCCTTCCGCCCAGATCCAGCTGGATCGGTGTGCCGAAAGTGGCCGGACCGGAAGTTGGGTTGCCGGAGAAAAGGGACGTCATATTGGTCCAGGGGACGATCAATGCGAGCGTACGCGTGCTGGTCGACTGGTAAGGCGCGCGGAAGCCGATATAGCCCGTCGTGCCATCGGGTGCGATGGTCAAACCTTCAATGTTAAATCCGTCGAGCGCGGGGTCTTCGGGGATTTTGCCTGTTACCGCACTGGCGGCCAGGCCGAGTACATCGCCATTGGAAGCATCCCAGGCGAGCAGATCGGCTTTCAAATCATCATAACGACCTACGTACGACAGCGTAGCAGCAGCGCCTGTGCCCGACAAATCGGTCGCAAAAACGCGGCTTCTGTTGGGACGGTTGTTGCCTCCCGATGCATTGCTGTGCGATCCCAGCCAGTAAATACGGTTACCGATCATGACAGACGATTCGATATCGACCTCACGCGGAACGCCGCCCGAAATATCGGGGAGTCCCAGTGAGCCGGTGTAATCAAATCCATTAACAGGCAAACCGGAATTCTGACGGTTGTAGAGTCTCAAAACCTGGTTTTCATCGTCGGCAACCAGCATATAATCGTTGTCTACCGCCTGTGCCGTGGAAGCATCGCTCACCTGCGTGTGAAAGCGCGTGGTGGCAGGCGTGCCCGAAGCCGCTGAGGCTGCATATTTGATTACATATGAGCTGCTCAGGCCGCCATCCGTTACGGTTACGGTGATGTCGGCGTAACCCACACCAACCGGCGTGATTTTCAGGTTCCTGCTATCGGCGTTGCCGGTCGTTATGGAAAGGTTTGCGTCGGTTACCACGGCCGGATTGCTGCTCGTTGCGGTTACGACAAGTGCTGACGCGGCTGTCTCGACATCGCTCACATTGAATTCGATGCCTAATGTACGCGCAGGGTCGGTCGGGTCGTTGAGCACGCCACTCACAAATGCCGCCGGGGTTGCTACCGGACTATTATCGGGAACAGAAAGGAAAGTGGTCGTACGGTCGGCGTCGATGGTCGTTTCGTTATCGGCCACGATTATGGGTGCATTGGCGTTCGGTGCACCGTCGTTGTCGGTGATCGTGATCGACTGCGTGGTGGTCGAACCCAATGCAACGCCCGCAGAGGCGTTGGAAATGGTCAGGATAGCCGTTTCCGTGTTTTCAATATCGCTATCGTCGGCAATGGTGAAAGTTACAGAGCCGGTGGTAGCGCCGTTTGGAATGGTAATGAGGTTGCCGGACAGTACATAGTCGGACGCAGTAATGTCGGTTCCCGAAACGCCGAGATCGACGGTTTGATCGCCGGTTACGGGTGTCGAAGCGGTCGCAGTCACTGTTATGACCGTCTGGGCTGCTTCGCTCCCGGCGTTGCTGCTCACCGAGAGAGTTACAGCAGGAAGCGTCGTGCAGGAAGTCAGAGCGGCGTCACCTGAGGCAATGATCAGCCCGGTTGTACCAGCGGTCGGGTTGGCAGTATTGACTGTACCGGTCGGCCAAACGCCGTCGTCGTCGGTAGCACAACCGATAATGCCCGCATTCGCCGCGCTGAGCTGTTCGATACGTCTTACCCCGTTCGCATTATCATTGGGAATGATCGCATTCCAGCCGCCGGCGGAAGTCGTGTAGCCGGTTACCACGCTGGCAATGGTGGTACCGATCGATTCGACCGGTGCGATGTAAAGCGGACGGCCGGTTCCGGCCGTGTTATCGTAAATCGCGACCAGGTTTTTGCCGCTGGCCCCGGATGTGTTTTCTTTTAAAAATGAACCATTGTTGGTTCCTGCCGATGTGCTGTATGCCAATACCCGGATGGAAACATCGAGCGCGCGGCGGGACAGGATCGTCCCGGAAGTGTTGGCAATCACAATGGTAGGCAAAATCAGGTTCCCCGGGTCGAACCGGGCATTGCCGGTATTGACAAACCCAAACCAGCCGGTGTAGTTGCCGGAAGCATCTGTGGTGAACGATTCGTAACCGCCAGCCGTGGTGACCGACGGGCTGGATGTGTAGGTGTAAGTTGTGCCCGCCGTGTTGACCAACAACGGGTTACCGGCCCCTGGGTTGGTTCCGCCGAGGTTATCCGAGATCGCAGCCTGGGTGTAGAACCGGTAGGTCGTAGTGGGTGTCAGGCCGGTGACCGTTGCCCGGTACATGACCGGCAGGCGGGTATTGGTACCGTTGGCCATGAATTGGGGCGTGAGCACCGAAATAAAACCCGATTGGGTGAGGTTTTGGGCCTGTACCGCCGCGGAGATCAGCAAGCACAACCAAAGCAGCCCGACGCGCACCTTTCGGAGCGGGGGTAAATGGGTAGAAAGTTTCTTCATGTTTTGAAATTGAAATGAATAAAAGCCGGAACGATGGGAGCGTGTAGCCAATGTTACACTTAAAATCAGGCTTCAAATTTCCTTCAAAAGGTGTTAGTGCCCGGCCGGGAAGAGATCAATAATGTGTTATGATTGGGAGTGGGGAAGAAACATTCGCTTAACCGGAGTGCCGTAAAAAAATCCGCATTCGCCTTTCACTTTTTCGCATCAGGAAAAATAATCATGGCGTTACATTTAATTAATAATCAAATACTTAGTTTGGGTTGTGGCTTTCTGATGTGCCGTATGGTAAGAAGCGGGGATTAACTTGAACTATCCTGTTAAAATCAGGATGACAAGCCCGATTAGTGGGTGCCTTCACCCATAAATGATATATTGCCAGCAGTTATCTCAACGAATCTCAATTTTTTACACATGCTAACATCCTCATTATCATCACTCCGATCTGCACTCGCATGCATGATCATCGCCGGTTCGGTCAGTACTGCACACGCTCAGGGGCCGAACGTTTTGAGTACCTACGAACTGGTCCAGGACGGCGTCAATAACAGCTACGAACTGCCGGTTCCCAAGGGGCCTACTTCCATTCCTCAGACCCTGACTTTCTTTTACAACAAAAACGGGAGTGCCGACGAGGGGATCTATTTTCAGAGACTGAAATCAGCGTTGTCGGTAACGTTCAGTTTTGACGACCAGCCATACCTCAATGTGCCCCAGCACGTGACGGGGATGACGTTTGGCGCGGCGTCGGGCGCCAGTAGCACGCATGTGCGCGCGGTACCCGTGATCAACACCAACTACTACTATGCGGATACGGCGCGGAAAATCTTCACCGCGCACCCCGAAGGGCCGGTGGGGAAGGGGGTGAATCTGTTTATGAATGCGGGATTGCAGGTATTCCTCTCCGCGAAGCCATTGCTGGCCTCGAATGCGCCAAAAACCGATACGAGCCGTTACTACTACGGGAAGCTGCGGCTGCAATTCAACAAACCGGTGACCGATCCGGTGATTTCGTTTATTGGTCTTGGCGCAACGACCAATTTTAGCGACAAGCGCCTCGGTTTCGCCACGGAACTCGAATTGCAAACGCCGTCGCTGACGTTGACGAAGCTTTCGGGCAGTGAAGAAATGCAAATAGACATGACGAAAACGAAGATCCTGCATTCCAAGACACCTATAACCGGCAATTGCGACAATGGTGCCGCCTGCGGAAGCGTGCTCGTCAAGGGTTCGCATATCAGTACGCTGGTATTCAATGTCTACCTGCGCCCTGATGGCGGTCCGGGCTTGTGGGGTACGGAAAAAGTGAGCAACTCAGGCGATATGTGGCACGTTACAGTATCTCTGCCAGAGCAGTAGGGGCTTTTTCTTCTGTTTTCTCCGAATGCATGATCCTTTCGCGATGCATTTCTCCCCAGTTGATCAGTGATTCAATCACAGGAGACAATGTGTCGCTGTAAGGTGTCAGTTCATATTCGATGGATACCGGGAAGTCGGTGTATACTTTTCGGGTGACGAATCCATTGATTTCCAGTTCTTTCAATTCGTTGGAAAGGACTCTCGCCGATATGCCGTTCATGGCGCGCTGGATTTCGTTGAACCGTTTATGGCCTTCGGAGAGTGCGATGATGATCCGTAGTCTCCATTTACCTCCGATTACATACAATGCGTCTCCCGCCGCATTGAGTTTGTTGTAGCATTGTGCCGGGCTGGGCCTTTCGCCGTTGTGATGAGTGAATGCCATGTAGTTTTTTGCTAACCAAAAGGTTATTACTAACCTTTTGTATATTACTATCATTTGTATAGTAAAGGTAGATAGTTTTGGCAAAAAATCAAAACAGACATGAAAGCAAAGAAAATCGCTACGATCGCCCTGACTGCCCTGGCGTCGCTGCTGCCCGTATTGAGCGGCGTAATGAAACTAAGCCAAAGCCCTGAAATCGTTGAAAAACTCTCCAAAGTTGGAGTCGGGAACTACCTCGTTCCCCTTGGCCTGATGGAGATCGGTTTCACAGCCCTTTTCATTTACCCAAAAACCATGAAAATCGGTTTCATCCTACTGACCTGCTACTTCGCCGGCGCCATCGCCACGGAACTGTCGCACGGCACCGCATTCAACGCCGTCCTCCCGCTGGCGCTCATCTGGATCGCCGCATTCCTGCGCGACCCATCGATTTTTTTGGCTGGGAAGAACGGCGTTCATGCGAATGCCTGATGTTATGGCAACCTGAATGCCATCACTGAACCCGAGGGGTTTTCTTTGGTGCCGCCGACGGATAATGCCACGTATTGTTTACCTCCGCTCATGTAGGTGCAGGCGGTGGCGTTGGCGACGCCCGGGAGGGTAGTTTGCCAGATGAGCTTGCCGGATTTTTTATCGAACGCGCGTAGTTTACGGTCCTGGGTGCCGCTGATGAAAATCAGGCCTCCGGCTGTGACGATCGGGCCCGCCGAACCTTCCTGGCCGGTTTCCGGGCCTCCGTTTTCCTGGCGTTTTTCGTCATTGCCCAACGGGATCTGCCACTCGTAGTCGCCGGTGCTCAGGTTGATCGCATTGAGCGTTCCCCACGGCGGACGTAACGCGGGGTTGCCCTGCGGATCGCGGAAATGGCCGTAAGCTGTCAGGTTCAGATATTTATCGGCGCCTTTTTGGGTCTGGCCTGTTTCTTGCTTGGTCACTTTGTCGGAATTCTGCGGGCGGTCGTATAAGAATGCAATAATGCCTTTTTCCTTTCCTTTGATCGCCGAGGCGAATGCAGGCATTTTACCACCGCCTTTTTTGATTTTGTCGAGTGCGGCTTCACGTGTCATGCGGTTGCGCAGGCCGATCAGTGAAGGGTAGTTGGGTTCATCGCCGTTTTTATCCTTGCCATGGCAGGCCACACAGTAGGTCATGTACAATGTCCTGCCCTGGTCGTACACCGTCTGGTCTTTGGCCTCCTGTTCGAGGTCGACTTTCTTCATCGACTGGATTTCAGGGGAATCGTTGGATTTGACAAATAGTACTGTTGAAGCCGGATCGTAGGCGGCACCGCCCCATTCGGCCCCGCCGCGCGAGCCGGGGAGCATCAATGTCCCTTTGAGATCGGGTGGGGTAAACAGTCCTTCATACCGCATCGAGCGGAATTTTTTGACGATAGAGTCATGTCCTGCGTCCGTGTAATGCGTCAGGTCTGCTTCGGTCATCCATTGCCGGGCGAATGGTTTGGGTTTCAGAGGGAATGGCTGGGTGGGCGAAGCTTCTTCACCGGGAATACGGGAGGCAGGCACTTTCCGTTCTTCGATCGGAAACAGCGGTTCCCCTGTTTCGCGGTTGAAAACAAATACAAACCCATGCTTCGTGACCTGCGCGACCGCGTCGATCTGCTTCCCGTCCCGGTTGACGGTTACCAGGTTGGGCGGCGCAGGCAGGTCGTAATCCCACAAATCGTGATGAACCAGCTGGTAATGCCAGATGTACTTACCCGTGGAGGCGTCGAGGGCCACCACGCTGTTGCCGTACAGGTTGCTGCCTTTCCGGTCGGCACCATAGAAGTCGTAGGACGGCGACCCCAATGCCAGGAACACGATACCGCGACGGGTATCGAGGCTCATTCCCGCCCAGTCGTTGACGCCCCCTGCATATTTGTAGGCATCTTTCGGCCAGGTTTCGTAGCCGGGCTCGCCGGGGAGCGGAATCGTATGAAATGTCCATTCCAGTTTGCCCGTTTTGCAATTGTAAGCTCGGATATAGCCCGGTTGCGCGCCATACAGTTCGGAAACTTCGGCTCCCATGATCAGCAAATCTTTGAAAACAATACCGGGCGAAGTCGGAATCACCGAAATGGTAGCCGGGTCATCACGAAGGCCGACGTTCATGCTCACGCGACCGTTTTCTCCGAACCCCGGAATGGGTTTGCCCGTACGCGCGTCGAGTGCGAAGAGGTTGTCGCCACCGGTGAAGAGGATACGTTTATCGTTACCGTCTTCCCAATAGGTAACTCCGCGGCTCACCCCGCCGCCTTCCGCGCCATCAAACGGGTCGAACGCCCAGAGTTGCTGGCCGGTTTCCGCATTCATGGCATAGGCCCAGTGCCTGGCGGAGGTGGTGTACATGACGCCGTCGACGATAATGGGGTTGCATTCGCTGCTTCCTGCCCGGCTTCCGTCCTTCATGTCCGCGTAGGAGTGTGTCCAGGCGAGCTGCAAGCGGTCGACATTGGTGGTGTTGATCTGGTCGAGGGAGGAGTAGCTGGTACTCCCGGCGTCGGCCTTGTAAATGCTCCACGAACGATCGGTCTGTTCGCGGTTCTGATAGGCTACCAGGCCGGCAAATGCGGCGATAGCAGGAAGAATGATCAGGTTCTTCCCGTGTTTTGGGATTTGGTTAATTCCAAACATAAAAAGGTGAAGCAACGCTTCTTCGTAAGGTTTAGGATGTATGAGATATCATTGATACTCATGCTGAAAAGGCATTTTACAATGCGTTTTACTATGATTTCGGGAGGAAAGGAGGAAGCGGACAAAGGAGGAAGAAGGGGGGACATGGGGAATCAGGGCGCTCCTGTTAGTTTCAGGAGCGCTTCCAGCATTCGGACCATGACGTAGCGGATCAGACGTGGGAAACTGTTGTTAATGGCAGCAGCTGCCCGGATCGCCTTTGAAATTTTCATATTTATCGTGATGACGCATCCAGTCCATGATACCATCCTCGTTTCTTCCCTTTGGGGTGATATCAAGGTAGTTATGGGCGCCGATGAGGATGTCTCCGCCGCGCGAATAGCTGGAATAAGTGTGGAAAATGTTGCCGGTCCGGTCCTTGTAGAACACGCTGGTGCCGGGCGATTCGGTGCCTTCGTCGTGTTTGGAATACTCGAAATTGTAGTAAATCGTACCGTTTTTGAGCTGCTCGTCGGTGAACGATACATGGTAATCGTAATTGAAATCACTGCCGTAGGAGGATACCCAATTGAATTTCCATCCCATTCGCTTTTTAAATGCCAGGAGCTTTTCCAACGGGGCGCGGGAGACGACCACCACCGAAACGTCGTGGTGCTGCAAATGGAGATTGGCGCCATCGATGTGGTCGGAGAGAAAGGAGCAGCCCGGACAGCCCTCTTCCCACTCCGGTGCGAACATGAAATGGTAAACGATGAGCTGGCTTTTGCCGTAAAAAAGGTCTGATAACCAGAGTTTTCCTTCCGTACTGTCGAAAATGTAGGATTTATCGACTTTCACCCAGGGCAGTTCCCGACGCTGACGGCTGAGCTCATCGTTGAGCCGGGTGAGTTCCTTCTCCTTTTTGAGCAGATCTTTCCGTGCTTTGGTCCATTCCTCCTGGGATACGACCCGGTGCGCTGCGAGCCTTTCTTCCAAGCGGTCGGCCGTGGTGTCCAATTGCTTTTCCATTGGTTTCTGGATTTAGTTTATACAAAACTCACGAATAAATCACGTAAACAACGCGTGTAAAAACGTCTATTTCAGGGGGCGTTTGAGACAAACCGCTGGTACGATTCTTTTCCGGCTATGACCACATCACTCAAAAGATTCATCAACTAAACATACATCGTCATGAAAGCTTTTCAGTTGAATATCATTGCATTGGCCATCACCAGCGGAATCGCGTTTGGTAATGCATTTGCGCAGACTACCACACCGTCCGCCACGCCTTCGGGCACGCGGCCTGCCACCGGTGCCACGCAGCCATCGGCTAACCCTGGCAACACCACGCAGCCTAAAACAGTCCCAGGCGCCATTGTACAGCCATCCGACCTGCCGGGCGTCGCTACGCCGGGCGTCGCCACGCCGGGTGCAGCGACGTCGAGCCCGACTACACAGCCATCGACAGTACCGTCCAGCACCGTACCGAGCAGCGTGTCCACGCCGTCGAGCTCAACATCGCCACGGACCACCACGCAGCCATCAACCGTTCCCGTAACTCCGACCGACCCGAACGCCGTGCCACGCACAACCATTCCGGGAAACTTGCCGCAAGGCTCGAACCCAAACAACAGCAACGTGCCAAGGAGCACCATTCCCGGCACAACCACCGACCCGGCGCAAGTCCCGCAAAGCACCACTATCCCCTCCTCGACCGTGCCCGGCAGCTCGACCACGCCTGGTAGGATTCCGTGATGCAGAGGCATTTTGATTACTGTTTTCGGTGGTTTAATCATGCACAAAGGCCGGACATCCTGAAATGCCCGGCCTTATTCTGTACACTGATAATCGGTCGAAGGAGGGTGCCCCTTGGAAATGAGCTCATCGCGGATATCAATGAAAGCATTTTTAATAGTTGCAAGGTCCGGGGAGTTGGGTGGTACAAACATGCATACATTGACAGTTGCCGTCACGTCCTCAGATGGAATACTCAGCGATAGTCTGGTAATGCATAGGCCATAAATCTTGCAAAAAGCAGTGAACCATCTGCTGAAAATGATTTTCCGATGGCGGGACTTGCGATCACGTGTGTCGAACATGACAAAAATACTACGTTCGGGAAACTGCGAGGTCGATTTGTGGAGGATGTCAAATATGGTATCACGGATGCGGATATCATGAAGTGGCCGCGAGAATGGTGTTGGTTTTGCTGTCCGGAAGCCGAATCTCACAACATTGCGTGCAATAACCGGGTAACTTTCAAAATAGCCCGAGGCATCGAGAAAGTAGCAGTTGTATTCGGTCCCGTCGGTTGTAGTAAATTGATAGGAAACTTCCCCGTTGAATCGCGTTTCCTGGTAGCTATAAGGCTTTAACGAATTTAATCCCTCGTGCATGTAATTGTTCTCCGGATATTTCGCCGTCAAAGAACTGGTTAACAGCGTCCTTGTCATCCTTTATTTTCTGGATGATACGCTGAAATTCGCTCCTTTTCTCGAACGCAGTGGATGCCTGCGGGATGACAGCTGGTTTCTTCATTTTAGTGAGATTTAATTGGCCGGAATTTCGGCTAACGATGGAGAAACGTTCCGGAAACGGTTGGATGCACCAAGTTTCCAAACCAAATATAGACAAAAGTTTGTGCTTACCGAAATGTGGGAATGCTGCTGGCAAATCCCGCGATCACAACCGACGCAGGTGCGTCAAGACTTGGCATTATCCCTGAAAGCGGATTCTATTTGCTCTTTTTCCTGATCCATGGCCTCGAATTCCTTTGTCGGGTTGAACCAGTTGTTGCCGGAGGTGTCGGCGATGGCTACGACTTTGCCGTGTTGAATTTCCACGAGGACTTTCGAGCTTTTCAGCCGGTCCCAGTTGTCGACGCGGCATATTTGCATACACCTGAACAGGAAGCGGCCGAGGTAGGGCGCGTCCGAAGATTCACCGCCATGCATACCCGACACAAAGACGTCGTGTCCCCCAAATGTATATTTCACTCCTTTCAGATTCAATTCCAGTTCGGCCGTAACATATAATCGTCGGTGGGTATATATATGTACCGCCTTGATTGTTCCGATTTCCATCATGACTTCTGTTGATGCAGGTCATACAGGCACCAAAACTGTGCCGATGCCTTTTTTTAAGTAGCTAGATAACGTTGGTTGGCGGAATTGATCCGCTTGAACGGCAATATATACGTTTTTAACTATATATGTAGTAATAGTATTACGAAAAATTTAGAATTTTGCTGGTTTTTTTAAAACATGTTGTAGAAAAATTCTCCATAATGTTTCCAGGGTAGGCTTATGCGGAGAAATTTTTGCAAAAAAACGCGGATGATTTAAGAGTATGGAAATGAGGGTATAACATCTTTCATTCAGGAGTTGTATCACGAAAAGCTATTCTGAAACCGCTATGAAAACAGTACTGCTTGCCTCTCTTCTGATCGATCAAACGCTTTCGGCGAACGTGACGGTAAACGTTACCTGTCGCGAAGCTTCGGCCTCCTACCTTTTTCCCGCATTTGTGAAGGGAATGGTCCATTTCAGGAATGGTACGAAACGGGAGGCGCTCGTGAACTATCATTGCCAGGGTGGCCAGATGCAGTTTCTGAACCCGCGGGCAGACACTTTGCTGTTCACAAGCAAGTATTTGATCGATTATGTCGAAATTGGGGAGCGTCGTTTCGTCCTGACCGAGGCCCATTCGGACATGGAGGTGATCGGCGCGGCAGGGCGGGTTCAGCTGGCCGCTCGAACGCAGCCCGAGCCGGTGGGGAATAAGCTCAGCCATTCGGGGCTGCATTTTTCCGCTTCGGAAGGAAGCGCGGCGCATACCCAGATGGTAAGTAATCATGGCGGACATTTTCAGTGGGAAAATAATGCGACCGGCCAGCGCTGGCAGATGAAAACCACCTATTTCCTGATCGACCGGAACCGCATCGTGCACCCGGCGTCCAGGCGCTCGTTCCTGCGTGTGTACGGGCGCAACAGGCGCCAGCTCACACGCTACCTGCGCGAGAACCGCATCGATTTCGGCGATGCGGACGATCTGCAAAAGCTGCTCGGGTTTTGTAATGGCTTGGCCGCGATTTGACGGAATCCCGCCGTTTGAACATTTGGAGCGAAAATCGCTGCGAATTGTCTGTAAATGGTTAAGTTAGCGTATTGACAGTGATGGATTTACATGTAACTGCACGCTATGAAAACACCTTTCCTGCTAATCCTTTTCCTGTTTGTTACGCGGGTATTTGCCCAGGAACTCCCAGCGGATTTCTCCACCGCCGATATTGCCGTACTCGAAAGCAGGAGCGCCGGACAGCGGCTGAATGCGCCTGGGCTGCGCGTAATGGCCTCCAACAACTTCGATGTGAAGTATTACCGCTGCGAATGGGACGTGGATCCCGCGGTGAACAACATCAAAGGGATGGTTACGCCCCATTTTGTGATGAGCACGGCAGGGAATAGCATTACCCTCGATTTGTCCAGTGCATTGACGGTTTCTTCGGTGCAGCAGCATGGAAGTAATGTCGCTTTCTCACACGCGGGCGATGCGCTGACGATCACGTTACAAAATTCGGTGAGTGCCGGAACGAAGGATTCCGTCACGATCAGCTACGAAGGCACCCCGCCTGCGGCGAATGCGGCTTTCGTTGTCGCCACGCACGGGCCGTCGGCGACGCCGGTGATCTGGACGTTGAGCGAGCCTTACGGCAGCCGCGACTGGTGGCCATGCAAAAATGGCCTCGACGACAAGGCCGATTCGGTGGATATTTACATTACGCATCCGGCCACTTACAAGGCCGCCTCCAACGGTCTGCTGAAAAGCGAAACACCGGTTGCGGGCTCCAAAACCCGCACGCATTGGAAACACCGCTACGCGATCGCGAGTTATCTGGTGGCTATCGCCGTCACCAACTATAATGTGCTGGATAACAGTGTGCTCATAGGCAGTACCAATGTGCCTTTCAAAACCTATTGCTATCCCGAAAGCCAGGTCACATTCCAGAACGGCGTGCAGAATGCACTCAATGCGATGGTGCAGTTCAGTAACCTGTTCGGCGATTATCCCTTTAAGAACGAAAAGTACGGCCACGTGCAATTTGGCTGGGGCGGGGGAATGGAGCATCAGACTTGCTCTTTCATGGTTAATATGAGTGAAACGCTCATTGCGCATGAGCTTGGTCACCAGTGGTTTGGCGATAAGGTTACCTGCGGAAGCTGGCAGGATATCTGGCTGAATGAGGGGTTCGCGACCCACCTCGCCAGCATTTACGCCGAGGCCAAATACCCGGGCAATACCAAAACGACCCGCACCAACGAAATCAATACGATTACGTCGCAGCCTGGCGGCTCGGTGTGGGTGGATAATGTGAATGATGTAAACCGGATTTTCAGCAATCGCCTGAGCTACCTCAAAGGGTCGCATTTGTTGTATATGCTGCGCTGGATAATGGGCGACGCGACGTTTTTTACGGCTGTCAATAATTACATCAACGACCCTGCGCTGGCTTACGGTTATGTGACCACGGCCAATCTCAAAAGCCACCTTGAAGCGGCCAGCGGGAAAGATCTGACGTATTTTTTCAACCAATGGTTCACAGGCCAGGGCTACCCGTCGTACCAGGTAGAGTGGTATCCGCTAGGCAATTCGGTACAAATGAAACTGAGCCAGACGCAATCGCATGCTTCGGTGAGTTTCTTTCAGCTGCCTATTCCGTTGCTCTTCCGCAACGCGAACACCAACCAAGAGAAACTGGTGGTGCTCAATCACACCTCGAATGGTCAATTTTTCGTCGATAACCTCGGATTTGAAGCTACCGAGGTGATTTTCGATCCGGATGTGTGGCTGATCACGCGGAATAACACGCTGACCAAGAGCCTGGGGCCATTGCCGGTGGTGTTCAGCAAATTCAGCGCGGAATGCCGGGGAGCCAATGCGCGGCTCAGCTGGGCAACGACCGAGGAAGTGAATGCGGATTATTTTGAAATACTGGCGAGCAATGACGCGAGGAATTGGAAGACCATCGGACAGGTAAGGGCGGCAGGTAATTCGAAAGAGATAAATGAATATTTCTTTGATGTGGAACAGGCATTAAACCAGGGTTATTACCGCATTAAAGAATACGATGCGGATGGTAGCACACAGGAAACACGGGTTGTGGTGGCGGATTGTGAGGATGAAAAGGCCTGGAAAATTTATCCGAATCCGGTTGCCGATTTTTTTACGATTGAGGGTTTTGGAAATAGCATATTCCCTGATAAAGCGTCTCCCCAAATCCTATCGATGTACAACGTAAAAGGAGACCGGTTTTTGCTTGAAGCCAAAGCTGAAAACGGTAAGACAAGCACATTTGATGCCCGTCAATTGCCGCCCGGATTGTATTACGTCGCTACTGGTAACGGGCAAATCATTTTGAAGTTATTAAAGAAGTAGATTGCCGAATCTGGATTGACTCACACTATAAATAAATGAATAATGCAAGTTTTACTATTGTCTGCATGCCTTGCAGCACATTTCATCCCAGGGCTTTTAAGAGGTCCCTATCTTCAATCCACCACATCGAATAGCACTGTAATCCGCTGGCGTACGGACGTTCCTACGAACAGTCGTGTTGCATTCGGCCTTGCGACCGGTTTATTGGTAACGCATGTCGATAGCGTGACACTGGTTACGGAACATGAAGTGAAATTAACCGGACTTCAACCGTTGACGCGATATTACTATTCAATAGGTTCCTCCCAGGAGGTATTACAGGGCGATTCGGATAATTATTTTGAAACTGCTCCGTTGCCAGGCCAGCCGGGAAAATACCGCATCGGGGTGTTTGGGGACTGCGGCAACAATTCTGTAAACCAAATCAATGTACGCGACAACCTAGCCGGTTCTCTGGGAAATGAATACATGAACCTCTGGCTATTGCTGGGCGATAATGCCTATCAGACAGGTACGGACGCTGAATATCAAAGCGGTTTCTTTAATGTTTATAAACAAAAATTTTTAAAACAATCGCCGCTGTATCCGTGTCCGGGAAATCATGACTATGCCAATAACGCCCAGCGTCAGGTAGATCACGCGGTGCCCTACTATAACATTTTTACGGTTCCGTTTGCTGGTGAAGCCGGCGGCCTTGCGTCGGGAACGAAAGCCTTTTACTCATTCGATTATGGCAATATCCATTTCCTCTCGCTCGACTCTTACGGAAAAGAGGATGGCGTTACCCGGTTGTACGACACGTTGGGTACTCAGGTGCAGTGGATCAAGGCGGATCTGGCAGCCAATACGAATAAAGAATGGATAGTGGCTTACTGGCATCATCCTCCGTTCGCCAAGGGCTCCCATAACTCGGATACCGAAACCGAACTGATGAAAATCCGCGAGAATTTTATCCGGATTCTGGAAAGGAATGGTGTTGACATGGTACTATGCGGTCACAGCCACGACTACGAGCGTTCGAAGTTGATGAAGGGACATTATGGTATAGAAAGTTCGTTTGACGCTTCCATTCACAACATCAGCCAGTCGTCCGGTAAATATGACGGTTCGCCAGACTCCTGCCCCTATGTAAAGAAATTGTCAGACAATCAGGGTACCGTCTATGTCGTCACTGGTTCCGCAGGGCAGTTGGGTGCTACGCAGGCGGATTATCCGCATGACGCGTTGCCGATGGCAGATAGCCAGCATGGCGGAGCCCTGCTGCTGGAAGTGGAAGGGAAGCGGCTGGATGCGAAATGGATTGCCTCCGACGGGCTCGTTCGCGACCAGTTTACCATTGTGAAAGATGCAAATGTTAAGACATCGATAGAGATAGAGAAAGGTCAGAGTATCAATTTGTCCGCTTCTTATATGGGTGATTATTTGTGGAGTACCGGCGAAAACACCCATGAGATCACTGTAAGCCCGACAGCTTCAACCGATTACTATGTGCACGATGCCTATTCTTGCCTTGCCGATAGCATTACAGTGGAAGTTTCCAATCCATTGCCTGTACGATTGATTTACTTTTTGGGCTCATCGGAGCATGACGCCGCGAACCTGCGTTGGCAAACAAGCGAAGAAACCAATGCCGACCATTTTGTAATAGAGCGGTCGGCAGACGGGCGTCATTTCGAAGCTATTGGCGAGGTGGTTGCAGCTGGCGACTCGCGGGAAAGGAACGACTATTCTTACCGTGATGCCGAAGTTGGAACCAGCCGTGGTAAAATATATTACCGGCTTGTAGAGGTGGATCTAGATGGCCGCCAACAGACTTCTGGAATCATCGTAATATCAATAACCAATGCAAATGACAGTCGGCTGCGCGTACAACCTAACCCATCAAAGGGAAAGGAAATAGTCGTCCAAATCGCTGAACAGCTGGGTAATTGTGAATTAACGCTGTCGGATATCAGCGGGCATTTGCTCGCAAGGCGGAATGTGTTTTCAGACAAAGAACCTCTTAATGTTTCTTTTGGGACGCGAAACGCCGGGACTTACATCATTACTTTGATTATTAACGGCGATGGCATTTCTAGGAAAGTAATTGTTGAATAAATTTAAATATTCAATGATATATTTCCACAAAACCAAAATCAATAGCGTAATTGGTTTGAGATTATTCTTCAAACCAAACTTCAAATCCAATGCGCTATCCGCTCTATGCATTTCTCCTTTTTTGTTCCGTTCTTTTTCTGATGTCCGGCTGTGGTCAGAAGAAAAAGAATTTGGTAAAAATATCCATTAATCACTTGAAAGCGGCCGGGGACACTGTGACCATCGCCCGGACGAATATGGTTAGTTTCGATAATATCGAGCTGGGAAAGGTTGTTCTGGATAGCGCGGGGAAAGGAATTGCGGAGTTTGAACTTAGTGGACCCATATTTGCGTATGCGACTGCACCGCATTTGGCGGCAGGCCTTTTTATTTCGCCCGGCGACGAGTTGGCAATCATTCCATCGAAAGAAGGTGCGAAATTGGCAATTAGTTTTGAAGGCGACGGAGCAGTGGCTAATCAATTTATCAATGAAGCGCGGCAGGTTAGGGACGGTCTTGAAAAGTGGAATGGTAACTATGCAATCCGACTCGATAGAGATGAATTTTTAAAGGCAAAAGACTCGTTGCAAAGGGGATACGATCAATTGTTAGCCAATTTGAAGTTGCAAAAACAAGCATCGGAGGAAACTGTCGATCTGCTAACCCGGCAAACTAAAATGAGCGTTCTTTTTTATCAATACAATTACGCACTCGGGCGGGATACATCTGAAATTCCAGCTAGTGTCGGGGAGGCTGTCAAGGAAATGCCGGTTGATACAATTGCATTAAAAACGGGAATGTATGATTACGCTTTGATTGCATCCTTTTTCTATCAGCATAAAATTAACAACGCCATTTATGAGGAAAACGAATCGATGGACGAGGATTCACTGGATGCGATTTTTCCGCAATTGGTGGAGAAAAAGATAAAGTCAAAAAGATATCCCAAAGCAATAGAGGATTTTCTTCGGGTAAAAAGTGCCGATTATCAGATTCGGATGTATGGCTTGTCTCCTAATACGATTGAACTGGCCGAGACGCTGGAAATGGAAATAGCTTCCACTGAGTTAAAAAACGTTGTCCGTGAAGATATTGCCCGCTGGGAAAAATTGGGCCCTGGAAAACCCGCACCGGAGTTCGCCGGGCTTGCCCCGGATGGCAGGAAAATTTCATTGTCCGATCTTCGGGGCAAAGTCGTGTATGTTGACATCTGGGCAACCTGGTGCGGCCCATGTATTGGGGAATTTCCCGATTCCAAAAAGGTCCAGTCGGGTTTCAAGGGCAATGATAAAGTTGCATTTCTTTATGTTTCCGTTGATCGCGATACGTTGGCGTGGCGAAAGATGGTCGCCGGCGACAAAGTACCTAAGGGAATTCATATTATTAACGGTTCCGATTCGCCTAACTCCGTCTGGAACCAATACCATGTCTGGGGCATTCCGCGGTATTTGCTGATCGATGCAGCCGGTCGAATGGTAGCCACGCATGCCGTCCGGCCTTCTTCCGGTAAAGTGACAGCGGAGCTGCAAAAGCTCCTGAGTTCCAATAAACTGGTGCAGAACTGAGCCTAGCAGGCGGTGGCTAAGCCAAACTCCGCTAATGCCCTTGGGAAATTACGGCCCTCATGTCCTGAGCGGCTGAGCTTCACCAACGCGAACCTTTCGAGGACATCGAGCTGCATCCATTGGCCGGCGGAGATCACAGGGCAATTCCATTCCTGCGCCTTCTCGTGCACCTCCGCGGGTACGTGCGTGCGTACCCACGCGGGATCGAGGTTTTTGAGCAGGCTGGGGATTGTGTTTGTGTATTTCCAAACCAGTTCATTCACGTAGTCGGCGTAGAACTCGATTTCATGCGTGGTATGGCACGGCATTTCGGCCAGCAGGTCTTTTTCTTCGTAGTTAAACTTCGCCCAGTCGGAAAGTTGCAGTTTCACGCGGCAGGTGTCGAGCTTGTAACGCACGATCATCGGAATGCAACGGAGACTGTCTACAAAATCGATCTCAAATGCAAAGAAACGGGTTTCGATGGCGGGTGTGGATGTCATGTTCAGGCTGGTTCGAGGTTGGATGATCGGGTCAGTTCGACGGTCAGGAAGAGGGCCTTGCCACTGTCGCAGGTGGGGCAACAGTAGTCGGCCGGAAGGTCTTCGAAGGCGGTCCCGGGGGGGATATCGCCGAGCATGTCGCCATACTCGGGATCATAAATGGTCAGACAATCGGGGCATTGGTGCGCCGTCTTCGCCGTTTTGACGGCCGCTTTGGCTTCGTCGGGCTCGGACAGCATAGTTTTCAGAGTATCCCTCGATCGCTGATTGTTAAACCGCCTGCAAAGGCGTTCCAGCTGGGCAGGCAAATGTATTTTGAATAAACCCCTCTCAAAGAGCACCTGAGCGCGGCTGTTGGGGTTGAAATTTTCGGTATAGTAAAGGTCGTAAACGCTGAACAGCGGCAATTGACCGATCCGCAGCAAAGGACGTTTCCGGATGATGACCGAGCCGAAGACTTCCGATTTCGGGCGGGTTTGGATACCGAAGCAAAGCCCGAAAGTGCGTGTGTCGTTTTTGGAGAAATACCGGATCAGCTCGTTTTTAAGTTCGGCGCCGTCGCCGTTATGGTCCTCGGTTTGCCAGGCCAGCTCATTGGCGGCGTGCCGGACATTGATATTGTGTTTTCCGAGAATATTGCTCCAAGCCTCCCGGTACTGGTCTTCTATTCCTTTAATAACCAGTGATTTCCAGGGTGTGGCACAAATTTCGCCGACCCGCGTTTTAAGGCACAATGCGCAAACATCGAGCAGGAATTCGATCGTAAATTCCTCGTCGCGGCGGTAAAGTCCCAGCCAGGTGCGTGATTCGTACCGGTTGAAACCTTCGTAGTAGGGCAGCGAAAAGGATGGTAGTTCCAGCTCCTGCTGCGACGGTTGATAAACGTAGCGAATGCGGTCGTTCACAGCCGCTTTCAAAGCGTTTTCTTCGTTGATACCTTCTTCGAGCATGCATTCCTCCACTACCTTCGACAGCCGGCCTATTTCATTGGTGTAAATCAATCCATCCCATTTGAAAACCGTGTTGGTTTGCTTCAAACGCACATACAAGTACCAGAAATGCGGCTCCGGTGAAGAAATAAAATTGAGGTTCCCGGTAAAAAACGGTGTAAAACTTTGGTTTGAATCGGAAATATTGATCTTCAAGCCGGGCTTCCAACTGGCCTCGAAATCAAAGCTGTCGAGTACAGAATGGTATTCGCTCGCATTGAGCCATTGCCCGGTCCTGAAAACCTCTTCGCCGCAGTAAGAACTTACGATATTGGGCCGGCGGTCGGTATTGGCCTCGTAAAAGATACCGAGTTTTTTAAAATCACTTTCCAGGAACCGCATATCCTCGTAATGCACGGTCATCAGCAGCTGCTGCCGCGATCCGAACCGGACCTTGCGGACATTGGCATTCCACGCCGCCGAAAGGATGTCTTTCAGGTACCCCGGCGAAGCAATGCCGCCCGGCAGGTTGATTTTGATGTGGTAATAGTCGCGCATGGTCTAAACGAGGTTTGTAATTAGGCGACTCCTCCGGAGTCTGCAATTGTGCGTTCGTCAGATCGTACTACAAACAGGTCGCCGCTCTGCGGCTCAGCGTTTGCGCCCCGGAGGGGCATTCTGTTTGTAGTAAGGTTTGTATTCATGATATCTCTGGCCCTGGTGGGGCCTCCTGTCGACTATGACGTTACCAAACTGCTTTCCAATGCCTTTTCAAGTATCGACCGCACCTCGGGCCGGCAGGAGCCGCAGCCGGTTCCGGCGCCGGTGGTTTGGCAAAGTTTCTGGAAATCGCCGCAGCCGCCTGCGATGGCTTTTTCCAGGTTTCCTTGTCCCACATTGTTGCAGGAGCATACCAGTTTACCCATCATGGGTTCCGCTTTCTGGCTCGCGCGCAGGAGTTGCAATCGCTTCTCGGATAGCTCCACGCCGCCGGCGATCAGGTCGCGGAATTCGAGGAATTCGTTTTTGTCGCCAATCAGGATCGCACCCACGAGCTTGTCGCGGTGTACGATGCATTTTTTATAGTAACGCTTTGATTTATCGATAAATACGATTTGCTCGTAAGCCGGATCGTTGGCCGGGGCGTCGGTCATGCCGATGCTGCAAAGGTGCAAACCTTCCATTTTCAGGATGTTCATGGATGTACTGCCCTTGTAAGGTTGCGATATGTCGCCCGCCAGGTAGTGTGCGATCACTTCGGCCTGTTGCTCGGCGGCGAGGGTAATGCCCCACATCTGGCCGTTCCATTCGGCGATTTCCCCGGCGGTGTAAATGTCCGCGTCGGAGGTTTGCATGTAATCGTTCACTACCACGCCCCGCTTGCATTCGAGACCGGCTTTTTGGGCAAGATCGATGGTCGGGACGGTACCTATGGCCAGTACAACCACCTGGCAATTGATCTTCCGCCCCGATTTCAGCCTGATCCCTTCTACGGTATCCGAACCCGAGAAGGTAGCCACCTCATCATTGAAATAACATTCGATGCCCCGGTCGAGCAGCTCCTGGTAGAGCAATTCGCTGGCCAGCGGGTCGAGCTGGCGCTCCATAAAACGGCCGCTGCGCTGGATTACCGTTACCTTCACGTCCATTTCACGGAACGATGCCGCGAGTTCGAGCCCCAAGATACCGCCGCCGACAATAACCGCATGCGGTTCGGGCTGTTTCAGGAACGGTAACAGCGAGTCCGCGTCCAGGCGCGAACGCATATTGAAAATACCGGGCAGGTTAGGCACGCCTTTCGGCATAAACGCCTTGCTGCCCATGCCGAGAATGAGCTTGTCGTAATGGTGCTCGGTGCCGTTGCTGTCGATGACGGTTTTGTGTTTCCGGTCGATATGCACGATGCTTACCCCCTTGTGCACGGTAATGCGGTTTTCAGAAAACTGATCTTCGCGCAGCTTCACGAGCTGCTCCCAGGTTTGTGAGCCGCTGATATAGTCGGGCAGCATGACCCGGTTATAGAACGGATAAATTTCTTTGGAAAAAACATGGATCTCATCGTCGGCATTCAGCTGGCGGTAGGAGTTGATGAAGCCCAGCCCCGCCGATCCCGCACCGATGATGACGATTTTTTCAAATGGTTTTTGATATAAAGCGACTTGTACAGCCGAGAATTTGAAATCGGGCTCTTTGGACTTGGGGTCGACCAGTGAATTGGTCAGGTTGTTGGCCCGCACCAGGTTGCTTCCCAGTATTTTACCCCAATGCATAGGCAGGAAGCAAAGGCCTTTCCGTACGTCTTCAGTAATTTGCGCCTTCACGCGTACTTCCCCGCGACGCCCGCTGACCGTCACCAGGTTGCCTTCCTGGATGCCCCGCTCACGCGCATCTTCGGGATGGATTTGCAGGAAAGGTTGGGGGATATGCTTGTTCAGTTTCGCTACGCGACCGGTTTTGGTCATCGTGTGCCATTGGTCGCGGATCCTGCCGCTGGTTAAAACCAGTGGGAATTGATGGTCGGTGGGTTCGGAAGTGTTTTCGTCCGGTAATGCGTGTATTTGTGCTCTTTTGTTTTTGGTATAAAACTGATGGTCCGTGAAAAGGCGTTTCGTGCCGGGTTGGCGTACATCCTCCGACCGCACACCATCCAGCGAGGATAACGGCCATTGAACGCTACGCTTTTCTTTCAGCAATTTGTGGCTTACGCCGGTTACGTCGATAGTCGTCCCCTTGGTAACCTTCACATACTCATCGTAAACTTCTGAGGTCGTTTTGTAATTGAATGATTTTTCGAAACCCATCTTTTGTGCGAAACGCCAGAGGATTTCGGAGTCGGGCAGGGCTTCTCCCGGTGCGTCGAGCACTTTGGGGAGGTAGGTAATGCGGCGTTCGGCGTTCGTCATGCTGCCGTCCTTTTCGAGCCAGGCTGCGGCGGGTAACACCACGTCGGCGAAATGCACCGTGTCGGCGCGGTTCGAAACGTCTTGCACCACCACAAAGCGCGATTTTTTCAACGCGCTTTCCACGGCATTCATGTCCGGCATGCTCACCAACGGGTTGGTATTGATGATCCAGATCGCTTTCAAACGGTCGTCGGCCAGGGCTTCGAACATTTCGGTAGCAGTGAGTCCGGGCTTGTCCGCAATGCGGACCGGCGTGTTCCAGAATTGCTCCATTTCCTCACGGTGCTCGGCATTCACCACTTCGCGGTGACCCGGCAGGATATTGGCAAGGCCCCCTGTTTCGCGGCCGCCCATGGCATTCGGCTGGCCGGTAAGCGAGAATGGGCCATTGCCAGGTCTCCCTATTTTTCCGGTAATTAAATGCAGGTTGATGAGCGAGAGGTTTTTGTTTACACCGATCACCGATTGGTTCAATCCCATCGTCCAGAAGGAGAGAAAACCTTTCGAACGGCCGATCCATTCGGCGGCTAAGGCAATGTCGGCGGAAGGGACACCACAAATGTCGGCCGCTTCCGCCAAAGTGCGCTGCATTACTTGTAGCCGGAATAAATCAAAACCATCGGTGTGGTCAGCAATAAACCGCTCATCGAGATAATCATTTTCGATCAGCAAACGGCCGATCGCATTGTTGAGGACAATGTCGGTGCCCGGGCGGATCTGCAAATGCAGGTCGGCCGAGCGGGCAGTGTCGGTCACGCGCGGGTCTACGCAGATAATTTTCGTATCCGGGTTTGCCGTTTTGTGCGCTTCCACGCGCCGCCAGATAATGGGATGGCACCAGGCCGGGTTAGCGCCGGTTACATACATGACATCGGCCGCCTCGATGTCGTCGTAGCACACGGGAACGCTATCCTCGCCCAGTGACAGCTTGTAACCCACCACCGCCGAGCTCATGCACAGGCGGGAGTTGGTGTCGATATTGTTGGACCCGATGAAACCTTTGATCAGCTTGTTTACCAGGTAGTACTCCTCCGTAAGGCATTGACCGGAGACGTAAAATGCTACCGAATCGGGTCCAAATTTTTTGATTAATGCTTTAAAAACTGTGGCTGCGCGTTCCAAAGCCTCGTCCCACGTCGCACGCTGTAAGGGCATCGAGCGGTTGAGGCGCACCTGCGGGTAAAGCAGCCTGTCCGACTGGTCCATCACCGTGTAGTGCAGGTTCATGCCTTTGGAACATAACATTCCCTTATTGGAAGGATGCTCTTTATCGCCTTCGAGGCTCAGCTGTCCATTACTTTCTTTCGTCACCACGACCCCGCAGCCTACGCCGCAGTAACAGCAGGTCGATTTGTAGGATGTTGGAGCGGGTTTCATTTTGATGATTACGTTTTGATGACCGAATGACAAGTGACGACGCTGTGGTCTTTGCTTTTATGCTTTTACCTCCGCAGGTTCCAATTGGCCTGTTTCTGCGGTAATGGTTTGTACCTTTTCGAAGTTGACCAATGCTACGATCGCTGCGATACATGCGATGGCAACCCCGATGTACATGAATGCCTGCGAGTAAGTGATCGAAGTCGATTTGAACAGGAAACCTGCGAGCACCGCGCCCACATTACCGCCCGCACCCACGATACCACTTACCGAACCGATGGCCTTTTGGTTAATGAACGGCACGATCGCGTAAGTAGCGCCATTTGCCATTTTCAGGAACATCGCGAAGCAAAGCATGGTAATTACCGCGCCCACAATGCTGCCGCTCTGCGCGAACAATGCAATGCCGATTCCTTCGAGGACGAGCAGCAATGCCAGCAGGCGTCCCTTGCCCAGCATTCCCCATTTGTTCCCAACCTTATCTGCCACGATGCCACCGACGGCGCGGGCGAAAATGTTCATAAAACCGAACGTACCAGCCAGGATACCTGCTGTTGCCAGGGAGGTATTGAAGTTTTCAAAGAAATACAATGCTGCTACGTTGTCGAAAGTGATTTCTATGCCAAAACATGCGCCGTAGGCCAAAAACAATGCCCAGGTGCGCGGATCGCGCATCGCAATGCCCAGCGTGCCTTTTGCTTTCTCGGCTTTCGGGTTGGCAATGGCCAGGTCTTCGAAGTTGCCGGCAGGGGTGTCTTTGGTGAAGAAGTAATAAACGAATGCGAAGATCAATAATGCCGCTCCCGGGATCACCATCGCGATTCTCCATGCCGATTCAGGCAGGTAACCCGCGCCTACGAATGCGGCGAAAATCAACGGCATTACCATGTTGGTGATACCGCCTCCCAGGTTCCCCCAACCGCCGGCTACCGCATTGGCCGTTCCGACGATCTTCTTGTCGAACATGACAGAAGTGTGGTATTGCGTAACCACAAACGAAGCGCCAATGACGCCGATCGCGAGGCGGAACAGCAGGAAGCCTTCGTAGGAGTTGACCAGGCCGACTGTCATGACCGGAATCGAGCCGAGGCCAAGCAATGCGGTGTAGGTTTTACGCGGTCCCCAGGAGTCGCAGAGTTTCCCGATCGCGATGCGGGCGATCACCGTTGCAGCTACGGAAGCGATGATAATGTTACCGATCTGCGGTTTGGTCAATCCCAGGTCGGTTTTGATCACCGTCATCAGCGGGGCCAGTCCGAACCATCCGAAAAAGCAAAGGAAGAACGCCATCCAGGTCAGGTGGAAGGTACGCATTTGTACCCCTTTGAAGCTGAATATGTTAAGTTTTTCAAGCGGCTTATTGGTCGTTTCCATAGTAATAAGAGATTGAAATGGTTGGTTATGACAGACTTATTTCAGGAATTCTGGTTTGATATTGATCATCAGGTAGGCCCAGTTGGACATTTTCTGCGGGTTTTTCACGCCTTTCACCTGTGCGAGGCTGTTGGTCGAGAAGAACGTGCAGTAGCCGCCCTGGAAGCTGATGGTTTTCGTCAGGTTGTAATTCGCGATGATGTCGAGCTCTTCGCCGAAGCCGGAGGAAAGTTTCTGGTTATCAGCCACCCGCACCTGCGCTGCGCTCGCGAAATGGTGCAGATCGGTATTGATCGAGAATTTTTCGGAAGCCTTGATAGTCGTATTGATGTACAGGTCCGAAAGCCCGCCCTTGCCGAAGCCGTTGGCCGCGTAGAAGTAATCCATTTGCCCCCAGAACTTGTGCGGCGTGCCGTAAAGCGGGTCGAATGTGTGGTTTTTGGCCGATCCGGTAGCTGTGCCGGAGGTGTAGTCGAAGCCGGGACCAATGGAAAATACCCGGTTCATCGCATACATCCCCCGGACAGAATACATATAAGCGCTTAGCGACGCACCGTCCTTGTCTTTGCCTGCCTGGTAGAATGCATTCGCTGTCAACGTCCAGTTTTTGCCCAGTTTGGTTTGCAAATAGGGGCCGAAAGTGACGCGGCTGCGTACGCCGTTCGTCAGTTTTTTAACACCCGCGGTGTCCAGCGAATATTTCTGAAAATCATCCTTCACAACGAGGAAAGAAGCATTGCCCTGCTTTAACTTTTTGCCCAGATACAGGAATTGCAGCGACTTGTACATGGTACCTATGCCATTCGTGCCGGCCGGATAGCCTACGGGCACGCCATCGTACAATGTGCCGGTTTTAAGCTCACGGTTTTGGTTATACGCAACACCCAGGTGTGCGGTGAAACCTTTGAATCCGTACTTGATCAAAGCCGCGTCGTGGCGTCGTGCCTGTTGCAGCCAGTCGAGGTTACCCAGTACCCGGCTGTCGTCATAGAGAAATTCCTGGCGTCCGATCTTCAACGCAAACTCCTTGCCGAGTTTGGTCTGGTTGGTATCGAGCAGGCTGATTTCCCCCCAGGCCTCGTGCAGCATTAATCCGTTCATGGCCGAATTGGTAATGCGGTTGTTGGTCGAGGCGTCCTGTCCCCAAACGCGTACATCCTGCACGGCAACGAAAAACTGTGTCCGGTAACCCTTGTAGCCCGCATTCAGACGGGTACGCTGGGAAGTGAAAAAGGCAGGCTTTTCACCTTTGGAGAGCATGGTGCCCTGTCCGTCGAGCAACTCGGTCCGGGTCCGCAATTGTCCCGAAAGGCTAAACTGGGCCATTGTCCGCGTCGGGGCCAGCAGGCCGGTCCCGGTAATACCCAGCAAAAGGAGGTAAACAGCTTTTCTCATTGTGATTATGTTTAGGTTGGAGTGAAAGCAAAGCGGGTCAAAATGCCATCTGCATATTTTGCAGGTATTCCAATGCATAAGCGGGGCTGAGGGCTACTACTTCGCCCATTACCATGATTGCCGGTGTGCCGATGCCGCTCTCGCGTACGAGCCGTGGCATTTCCCAAACCTGTCCTACCACGCTCTTCTCATCCGGCCGGGTACCGTTCTGGATCACCGCCATCGGCAAATGGCCGCGTCCGAAGTGTTTGTATAGTGCGCAAATCTCGTCCAGTTTATTCAAGCCCATTAAAACGATCACCGTCGCTTTCGATTGGGCTGCGAGGCGGAGGTCGTCCGACAGCTCGCCATTCTGCGTCGTGCCTGTGATCACCCAGAAACTTTCACTTACCCCGCGGCGGGTAACGGGTACGCCGAGCGAAGCGGGAACTGAAATGCTGCTGGATATGCCCGGCACCATTTCGCAAGCGATGTCGTGGTCCTGCGCGTATTCGATCTCCTCATGTCCGCGGCCGAAAACGAAAGGGTCGCCGCCTTTGAGCCTTACTACATGGCCCCGCTTCCGGGCCAGGCGTACGATCAGTCCGTTGATCTCGTCCTGCGAGAAGGAAGGGTTCCCCACTTTCTTGCCTACATACATCTTCAACGCGTGGGCTGGTGCAAATTCCAGGAAAGCCGCGTTGGCAAGCTCGTCGTACAGTACCACATCCGCAGTTTGCAATGCGCGCATTCCTTTCAATGTGATCAGTTCGCTGTCGCCGGGGCCGGCTCCTACCAGTGTCAGTTTCGCTTCCATCTCTTATATATAATAGGGTGAATATTAGAAATGTACTATATATAGTGTTTTATAACTATATCAATTATTGGTTCAAATTTACTAGTCAAATTTTATAAAACAATCATTTTGCCAAAAATTATGTTTGTTTTTGATCATAAATACGAATATAAAATTAGGAATTACTGAAAACACGATTTACTTTTGACTTATCAAAAATATGATAACACACTCATAATATTAGAATAGTGCAACAAAATAATTATGTTTTCACAAATAAATAGTTATTAATTACTATGAAAGCTGTTTCAAACACCCGGATCGTCGTAGTTGGCAATGGTATGGTGGGCTACAAATTCTGTGAAAAGCTCCTCTCGAGAAAAAAAGACGGACAGGATTTTACCATCACCGTATTTGGTGAAGAGCCTCGCGCTGCCTACGACAGAGTACATTTGAGCGAGTTTTTTGCAGGTAAGTCGGCCGATGACCTTTCGATGGCTGGCGTCGACTGGTATACGGAGAACGGGATACGGCTGTTTTTGTCCGACCCCGTAGTGGATATCGACAGGGAAGAGAAACTGGTGCGTTCACACCATGGACATATAGTGTATTATGACTACCTTATTATGGCGACCGGTTCCAGGGCATTCGTTCCGTCGATTCCGGGCGTTGAAAAGGACGGGGTATTTGTGTACCGCACGATTGAAGACCTGGAACTGATCCAGTCGTATGCCAAAAAGGCCCGGAAGGGTGCTGTGCTAGGCGGTGGTTTACTTGGGCTGGAAGCGGCAAAAGCATTGCTCGACCTTGGTTTGGAAGAAGCGCATGTCGTAGAATTCGCCCCGCGGCTCATGCCCAGGCAGATCGACGACGCCGGTTCGCGCATGCTGCAAAGCCAGCTGGAATCGCTTGGTTTGCAGATACATCTTTCCAAAAGCACGCAGGAAATCAAAGGCGACGACCGCATCGAAGGCATGCAGTTTGTCGATAACAGCTTCCTGGACGTGGATATGCTTGTGATTTCGGCGGGTATCCGCCCGCGCGACGAAGTGGCAAAAATAGCGGGCCTCGAAACCCATCCCCGCGGCGGCATCGTGGTGAACAACCAGCTGCAAACTTCCGACCCATCGATTTTCGCGATTGGCGAGTGCGCATTGGCCCATCATATGATTTATGGCCTCATCGCGCCGGGTTATGAAATGGCGGACGTCGTGGCGACCATGCTGACGGGCGGAGAGAAGGAGTTTCTTCCTTACGACATGTCGACCAAGCTGAAATTGATCGGCACCGACGTGGCGAGCTTCGGCGACCCGTTCGTGGAAGAGCCGGCTTGCCGAACGATCCGTTACGAAAACAAGGCCAAGGGTATTTACAAACGCATTAATGTCAGTACCGACGGCAAGACTTTGCTCGGCGGTATCCTCGTAGGCGAGGCGGAGCAATACAATATGCTCCTGCAAACCTGCAAAAATAAAACCATTCTGCCGCCCGATTCGGAGGACCTGATCCTGGGCTCCCGCGGGGGCGAGGAAGCGGGTGCGGGCGTGATGAGCCTGCCCGACGACGCGCTCATATGCTCGTGCGAGGCCGTTACCAAGGGCATGATCTGCCATGAAGTGGGCGAGAATGGTCACCATACCGTAGATGCATTGAAGAAATGCTGCAAAGCAGGCACAGGCTGCGGCGGCTGTATCCCGATGGTGAAAGACCTGATCGCCGGGGTGATGAAGGAAAAAGGCGTTTACGTGCGCAATGTAATCTGCGAGCACTTCGACTATTCGCGTCAGGAACTGCTGGATCTCGTGAAAATGCATGGGTTGAAAACGTACGGAGCCGTGCTGGATCATCATGGCAAAGGCGATGGTTGCGAAGTTTGCAAGCCGCTGGTAGCCTCGGTGCTGGCCAGTCTCTGGAACGAAAATATACTTGAAAAAGACCGTGCGGTAGTGCAGGATTCGAATGACCGTTACCTGGCCAATATCCAGAAAGGCGGTACGTATTCGGTAGTTCCGCGGATTCCGGGCGGGGAGATTACGCCCGAGAAACTGATCGTGATCGGTCAGGTGGCGCAGAAATATGGTTTGTATACCAAAATCACCGGCGGCCAGCGCATCGACTTGTTCGGCGCGCACCTGGGCGACTTGCCGGATATCTGGGAAGAACTGATCGGCGCCGGATTCGAAAGCGGCCATGCCTACGGAAAATCATTGCGGACCGTAAAAAGCTGCGTAGGCTCGACCTGGTGCCGTTTCGGTGTACAGGATTCGGTATCCTTCGCGATCGAAGTGGAAGACCGGTACAAAGGATTGCGCTCGCCGCACAAGCTGAAATCGGCGGTGTCGGGTTGCGTACGCGAATGTGCGGAAGCGCAAAGCAAAGACTTTGGCATTATCGCTACCGACAAGGGCTGGAACCTGTTTGTATGCGGAAACGGCGGCGCCAAGCCGCAGCACGCGCAGCTGCTTGCCAGCGACGTGGATAAGGAAACTTGCCTCCGCCTCATCGACCGCTTCCTGATGTTCTATATCAAAACCGCCGACCCGTTGACGCGTACCGCCACCTGGCTGAACAAAATGGAGGGTGGGATGAACTACCTGAAAGCCGTGGTTGTGGACGATGTGCTCGGCATTGCCGAAGAGCTGGAACGCGATATGCAAAACCTCATCGATGTGTACAAATGCGAGTGGCGCGAAGTGGTGGAAAGCCCCGAGCTCCGCAAACGTTTCACGCACTTCGTGAACACGCCTATCAAAGACCCGAGCATCACATTCGAAGGCATGCGCGAGCAGAAAAGGGCCACCGAGTGGGCATAACCACTATTATTCACTCATTCAATCATTCAAAATTGATATGGAAACGATCACCGACACAATGAACGAAGTAACCTGGCACATGGCGTGCTACGTCGAGGATATCCCCGAAGACGGGGGAGGATGCGCGTTTATCAGCGGCAAACAAATTGCCATTTACAACTTTGCCAGAAGGGGGGAGTGGTATGCAACCGACAACCAGTGCCCGCACCGCCAGCAAATGGCCCTTTCGCGCGGAATGATCGGCAGCCACGGCGAAGAACCAAAAGTAGCTTGTCCTTTTCATAAAAAAACCTTTTCATTGCAGACCGGACAGTGCCTGAACGACGACGAATACCGGATTAATACCTTCCCGGTGATGGTGAAGGGGAACCGCGTCTACATCGGCTTGTAAGTACATGCAAGGGCATACAGCCCTTTATCGGGCAGCCGTAGGTGCCCGAGCAAGACGGCAGCGCCGTCCGGTCAAAGACCGATCATCAACCAGGGGTTTCAGCCTCTGGCCTTAGCAAATGGAAAGACTCGACAAGCGCGTGGCGGGCAGCCTGACGCGATTTTATGTAGTAGCATTATGTGTGGTGGCCTTGCTCACCGTGAGCGGCCTGTTTTTGATCAGGCGTACGATCAGGAACCTGAACCACGATAGCCGGATAGTAAACGTGGCCGGCCGACAGCGCATGCTTAGTCAGCGGCTTACCAAGCTGGCCGTATTGAAAATCAATGGTATCGAGCACCGCGACTCGGTGAGTTTCAATTCGCTGCTCGCATTGTGGAAGGATAGCCACGAAGATCTCGTTTCGAGAAAGCTTCCGGTTGAAAAGGGGTTTGTTACCTGGAAGAGCCAGCCGCTGGATACCATGTTCCATGAGCTGGCCCCCGTTTTTGACCGTATTTATCAGAATTTACGCATCATCAGCCGCGACGACGTCGATCTGGCGGCGAAACAGCACGCATTGGCGCAAGTACTTGCCAATGAGCCGCAGTTTTTGTCGCAAATGAACCGCATTGTATTTCAGTTCGATAAGGAAAGTTTCGAGAGGCTCCAAAACCTGGAACGCATTGAATGGATACTGGATTTGATGACGATCCTCGTGCTTGTGGCGGAAGGATTGTTGATTTTCAGGCCCGTAGTGAATACTACACGTCGCGTGGTGCGGATGCTGACGGAATCGGAGGATGCATTGCAGCTTTCCAACCAGCGATTAAAAGAGGCGAACAGCCAGCTTCTTGAAACGCAGAAGGAACTGCTGCGCCTTGAAGAAGAAAAATATGAACTGCAACTCGCCGAAGACCGCGTCAGGGCGGGTGCATTGATAGAAGGGCAGGAGGAGGAGCGGAAACGATTTGCCCTGGAGCTGCACGACGGGATCGGACAAATGTTGACCGGCCTCAAACTGCATGCGGAGAAATTGAAAGCCGTTCAGTTTCACGACGAGAAACATCAGAGGCGGTTCGATCAACTGGTAACGCTTATCCAGGATATCATACAGACAACCAGGCAGGTGTCCTTTAATCTGATGCCCTCCGTGCTCAGCGATTTCGGGCTGGCGTCGGCTTTAAAATTGCTCTGCCAGCAGACAGCCGACGTATCGGGGATCAAAATTTTGTTCGAAGGCGAGACCGGCGAGCGGATCATGATGAGCCGCCCGATGGAGATCGGACTGTACCGCATTGCGCAGGAAGCATTGAACAATGCCGTGAAACATGCGAATGCGGATCTGATCAAGATAAAATTGGAACAAAATAAGAATCGCATCGTTTTGGAAATTGCGGATGACGGAAAAGGATTTTTAATTAGTAATTTAAAGTCAGAAGGACAATTCCTGACCCGTAACGGGATGGAAAACATCCGTACGCGCACCCGGCTTTTGAATGGTGAAATAGAGATTATTTCCAAAGTGGACAGCGGTACGAGATTGGTCGTTCAGGTTGATTTATAATGACTTATTGCTGATTAGCTGACCACGTATGCCTATTCGGATTTTAGTTGTAGACGATCATTCGGTAGTGAGGCAGGGCATTATCACCCTGCTCGAAGATGAAGATGACCTGATCATCGCCGGCGAAGCCGCTGACGGTGACGAGGTGTGGGATATGGTCGAAAAAGTGAAACCCGACGTCATCCTGCTCGACCTGACGATGCCCCGCATGCCGGGCCTGGATGTGATCAAACAGATCGTTCCGGTGTTTCCGTCTGCTAAAATCCTCGTATTCAGTATGCACAATAACATCGATTATGTGCTTTCATCGGCATTGAACGGCGCTTCGGGGTATCTGGAAAAGGATACCAGTCGTGACGAAATGCTTCGTGCGATCCGCGCCATTGCCAAAGGAGAACTCTATTTCCCGCCTTATGCCTCGTCGGTAATCATCAAAAACCTGCTCAAACAGCTTTCGCGCGTGTCCGACGCACGTCCGGTACAGGAAGAAGTCCAGGAAAAATCGATCTGGAAAATTATTACCCCGCGCGAACAGCAGATCCTGAAATGCCTTACCGAAGGTATGAGCAGCAAGGACATCGCCGAAAAATTCGATATCAGCTCCAACACCGTCGCGAACCAACGCGCCAGCATCATGAAAAAGGCCAACGTGAAGAACACGGCCGAGCTGATCAGCCTTGCAATGAAGTAACCCATGGCTTGATTTTTATGCTGTTCAAACCCAGTTACCGGTTCCGGAAACGAGCCGTCAATCAAACTGGGAAACAATGGACAGGATATGCATCTTCATAACGGCGCTCGTGCTGCTCTGTACAACGGCAGATGCGCAGGTTAAATCCGCTGCCAAGGGGGCTGCACCAACGAAAAAGATCGTCTTCATCGCCGGTCCCGACAGTCACGGCAAAGGCGAACACGAACATAACGGGGGCTGTACATTACTCGCCAAGGCTTTGAACGACAGTTTGCCCGGCGTCGAAGCGGTGGTCGTGCGGAATGGCTGGCCGCAGGATGAATCGGTATTGGACAATGCGGCTGCCATAGTTTTCTACCTCGATGGGGGCGGTAGCGATCATCTGGAATTGCTACACGCTGCAAAAATGGAAAAACTCATGGCGGGCGGTACAGGCATTGTGAACCTGCATTTCTCTCTCGAAGTAGACGCGCGGACCGGCGGCGACCGTTTTTTAAAATGGATAGGCGGGTATTTCGAGACCAACTGGTCGGTTAACCCGGTGTGGGAAGCCAATTTTGCCCGCTTCCCGGATCACCCTGTGGCACGCGGGGTAAAACCATTCGCCCTGCTCGATGAGTGGTACTATCATATGCGTTTCGCACCCGATATGGAAGGCGTGACGCCGATTTTGCAGGCATTACCACCGGAGTCGACGCTCGACAAGCCGGATGGAACCCATTCCAATAACCCCGCAGTGCGCGAAGCCGTCATTACCAGAAAAGAACCGCAAACCCTGGCCTGGGCGTTCGAGCGACCTGACGGCGGCCGGGGCTTTGGCTTCACGGGCGGGCATATGCATAAGAACTGGCAGAACGACAACTTTCGCAAGCTTGTGCTGAATGCCATTGCATGGGCCGCAATAATCGATATTCCCGCTGGTGGCGTTCCCTCCGCTACGCCCACTGATAATGAGCTGAATGCGCTTACGAAGCGGGTAAATTGAAGCCCGCGGATTAAATTTCTTTAATCCGTAAATTTCTTTGGCCGGTTTTGCGTTACTTGTTGCAATACCCCGGTGGTCCTGGTAAGACGAAAAACGAAGCAGGCCCATTGCCGTTTGTTTTGAAGTCCAATGAAATACGGTTTCAGAGAACCGCGTAAGCGCCCTAACAAGATTACTTTTTTATTGTCAACCCTGCTTTTGGCGGGACTATGGCCCGCTTATGCCCAAACGGATTCAGCAGCGATCGCGCAAAAAACAGTTCTTGTAAAGGACACTGTGGCTCCGGAGGTGGCCACCGCTGCGCAGAACAAAGTCAAACTTTTCTTCAATTTCGATGCGCGGGGGACATTTATCCAGCATAAGCATATCAATGTCTTCGGGGTTAATGCGGGTATAACCTTTGGCGAAAAACGCAACCGGATCACGGCGGGCTATTACTGGCTGGGTTACAATGCCGCACGGCGGCTTGTCAACTGGCGGAAGATACTTTCCAACACCCTGAATTTATCCTACTACACGGCAACCGACGTCCGTTTCGCCAACTTTGCCTACTGGCATACCGCCATCCGCAACAAACGCTGGGTATTGTCCACGCCCCTCGAAATAGGTATCGGTAACGAAAGCACCCGCTTCCGCGACCTGTTCGACGGCATCACCTCCGGTTCACGAAAAGATTACTTCATTCCCCTGCAAGTAGGTGTGTACGGCGAGTACCGCGCCTTGCGGTGGGCGGGCATCAACTCGCAGATCGGCTACCGCAACGCCCTTTCCTCCGGCGAATTCCGCGAGCGTTTCAGCGGGTTTTATTACAGCTATGGAATAAACCTGTACCCCGAGGCAATCTGGAAGGATTTTAAGAAATGGAATAAGAGGAAAGGGAGATCTCAGGCGGTTGATAATGCGGTGATACCGATGGGACATTAGACCTGTTTTTGCTGGGAGGCATGTTGTAATTATCGTAAATTGGGTAAAACATTAAACAGCAAACCTATGATGACCATCAGCGCAGATCAAATTGAGGCAAACGCTCCAACGGTACTCAGGGAGCTTGCCAAAGGGGAAAGGGTCGGTATTACTTTTGGAGAAGAGAAGGCTATTCAGGCATATCTTGTTCCCGGGGAATTGGTGCCGAAAAGCAAAGGCCCCAGAAAATTGGGGATTTTGGAAGGTAAGGGCACGGTAACATTCGCGGACGATTTTAAAATGACGGAGGAAGAATTTCTTGGACTATGACTTACCTTCTCGATACACACACTTTAATTTGGGCACTAACAGCATCGCATAAGCTATCAGACAAAGTGCAACGAATTTTGCAAGATGAAAGCAATGATATTGTCGTCAGCACACTCAGTTTTTGGGAGATATCATTGAAGCGATCAGTGCAAAAACTCATTCTTGACGGATTTACTCCTGAGGATTTCGTTGATGCTTCTGTCGTTGCCGATTTTCATATTCTCCCGCTATCCATCGATCTTTGCTCTTCCTTCTATAAGCTTTCGGCCGCTCACCACAAAGATCCGTTTGACAGGATGCTAATCTGGCAGGCGCTTCATCAACAATGTACACTCATTACGATTGACAGTAACATCCGGAAATACGCCTCCGATGGCCTGAAAGTCGTCTGGTAATCCCCATCTTCCCCCAATTTTCAATGATTTTCAACAGCATCCCTTGCGTTTTCAATTTCTTTAAACTTACTTTGTCTATCAAATTAGTAGATTTTATCTGTTAACCACCAGCAGACGAGATCAATACCACAATCTTTTTCAAACATGAAATCGATGGATCGTTATTCTTCGCGCAATATTGGTATGCCTATGGTGGGCCTTTCCGGTTATTCCTTCGCAATCGCGCCCTGTTGCTGTTGTTGAGCCGCTTCTGACGATGGCTTTTGCCGTCGCGATCTGATTTTCATCCTGTTACATAACATTTCATTATGCCGTGGGCGTTCGGCCTGCGCTTCCAACCATTTTTTACATCATGAAAAACTTTAAGAGAATCGTTCTCGCAGCAGGTCTGGCGCTGGCTGCCTTTCCCAATGCATTCGCTCAGGAATCCAATGAAAACAAAGTGATCATTACCGGCGTACGTTTTGCTTATCCGCTGGTCGATAAATGGATCAAAGAATATACGACTGCCAATCCAAAGGCGCAGATTGTAATCGAAACGCGTACGATTACGGACCCGGCGAAATACGACCTGCTCGTCGAGGCTTACGACCAGGAGAAAGAAGTGAAAGACACCCGTGAGTACATTTCGATCGGCCGCTATGCATTGCTGCCGGTAGCGAATGCAAAGTCGGCTTTTGCCAAAGAATATGCGGACAAGGGACTGAACGAAAAGACCTACAAGCAGATCTTCTTCCACGATATCTATGCGGAAAAAGACAAATCGCTCACGACGCAGTACACGATTTACACGCGCTTGCAGAAAGCCGGAGCACCGCTCACTTTTGCCAAATATTTCGGTTACGAGCAGCAGAACATCAAAGGCAAGGCTATCGCCGGTGCCGACGAGCACTTGATCAAGGCGCTTTTGAAAGATGAAACGGGCATTACGTACACGACGCCCGGCCTCGCGTACGACTTGCAGAGCCGGAAGCCGGTAGAGGGTCTGACGATCATCCCCGTCGACCTGGATGGCAATGGCCGTGTTTCCAAAGAGGAAAAAGCATTGGAAAGCCTCGACCAGGTGATCGCGACGCTGGAAGCCGAAAAAGTCAAAAATGTGCCGGTTGAAAACATTCATTTTTCAATTGCTAAAAACAATTCCAATCCCGAAGCCAAGAAATTCCTGCTTTGGGTAGCGGCGAACGCCGATAAGGATCTTCACCAATTCGGTTATCTGAAAGCCGATGCCAAACGCCTGGCCGACGAAAAAGAGAAACTGGAAAGATTTCAGGCTGTAAAATAAGGTTTGCAAGCCCGCGGGCACGACATCAGGTTGTGCCCGCTTTTGTTTTCCATTCATTCCAAAACTTGTATGACAAAATATTTGCTATCCGCCCTTGCCAGGCAGCGGCTGGGCATGCTGTTGCTCGGTGCCGCCGTTTTCGGCCGTGTTTCGGCGCAGCACGATCCCGTGCAACCGTTCGGAGGAAAGGTGGGCAAGACGATCGAAGAGACTGAACAATGGTGGCAGGAGCAGCCCAAGGCTCGGAAGGGAGCCCCCAATGTGGTTTGGATCCTGCTCGACGATGTCGGTTTCGGAGCGACGTCCGCATTCGGCGGGCTGATCGATACTCCCAATTTTGAAAAGCTGGCCAAAGGTGGTTTGCGTTATACCAACTTCCACACTACCGGCATTTGCAGTCCTACGCGCGCATCCCTGCTCACGGGCAGGAACCCGCACGCCGTGGCAATGGGGCATCATGCCGAGCTGGGAATCGGTGCGCCGGGATATAACGGCAACATCCCGTTTGAGGCGGGCACTGTGGCTGAGATATTCAAGGAAAATGGCTATAATACATTTGCATTGGGTAAATGGCATGGCAACCAACCGCGTGACCTCACAATCGCCGGGCCGTACAACCGCTATCCGACCGGCCGGGGTTTCGAGCATTTCTATGGCTTCCTGGGCGGCGCTACCGACCAGTGGCATCCGCAGCTGGTAGAGGAAACGTCGCCGATCGATATCGAGCCCAATACCAAACATTTGAACCAATTATTGTCCGATAAGGCCATTTCCTATATCGCGAATCAGAAATCGGCAGACCCGGAGAAACCATTTTTCCTCTACCTCGCTACCGGCGCCGCGCACGCACCGCATCACGTAGCCCGCGCGTGGAGCGACAAATACAAGGGTAAGTTCGACGGCGGCTGGGACGAGTACCGCGAAAAAGTCTTCCAACGGCAGCTCGCAGGCGGATTGGCCCCCAAAGGCACACAACTTCCTCCACGACAGACGGGTATCAAACCCTGGAACTCGCTTTCGGCCGACGAGAAGAAGCTTTACGCCCGGTTTATGGAGGTGTATGCCGGCTTCCTTTCCTATACCGACTATGAAATCGGCAGGGTAGTGAACTACCTGCAACAAATCGGACAGTTGGATAACACGCTGATTTTCCTCGTGGTAGGCGACAATGGCGGCAGCAAGGAAGGGACCTATACCGGTACAGCGGGTACAGCCGAGAAATCCGCCGGAGACGATATTCAATTCCTTTTATCCCAATACGATAAACTGGGTACCGAATACAGCTATCCCAATTACCCGCTGGGCTGGTCGCAGGCTACCAACACGCCGTTCCGTTACTGGAAAAGCGATGTGAACGCCGAAGGCGCGTCGCATACCACGCTCATCGTGCATTATCCGAAAGGCATTGCCGAAAAAGGCGGCCTTCGCGCGCAGTACACGCATGTGACCGACATTCTGCCGACGACCATCGAGCTGACCGGCGTGAAAGTGCCGTCGGAAATCAATGGATATAAGCAATGGCCGTTCCACGGCACGTCGCTGGCCTATTCACTCAACGACGCACAGGCTGCGGCGCGGCACACGCAGCAGTATTACGAGCTGCACGGCGGCCGGGCCATTTACAAGGATGGCTGGAAAGCGAGTGTTTACCATCCCCGGAACACATTCGGCGAGCAGACGACCGATATCAATTTCATCGCGGATTTCAAGCGGGACAAATGGGAGCTATACAATATCAACGAAGATTGGAACGAGATCAACGACCTCGCCGCTCAATATCCGGAAAAGCTGGAAGCATTGAAAAAACTGTTCGATGAAGAAGCGGAGAAATACCAGGTGTACCCACTCAAAAACTTCCGTGCAGGGCTTACACCGCCACCGATCAGACCGAAAACGGTGATTTATGAAGGTACGACCATTAAAACGCGCGTTTATATCGGAAAAGGGCCGGTAGCGGTTACCGCGGAAATAGAGACCGGCAAGAATGCGGAAGGGGTGATTTTCGCGAATGGCGGTTTGCTGGGCGGAAGCAGTCTTTATATTAAACAAAACAAACTGTATTACCTGCTCAACGACGGCCTGAAACCACTGGTGCTGACAGCTGCCCAGCCTTTAAAGGAAGGCAAGAATACCATCCGCATTGAATTTGCTGCCGATAAGAAAGTGACTTTGCATGTGAACGGCGAGAAAGCGGCGGAGCAGGCCGGTATCGGTACTAAATACCTCGCTTCGGCATCTTCTGATGGGTTCAGTGTCGGAAAAGACCTCAATTCGCCGGTTACAAAAGATTATCCCGGCACATTTGCCTTTAATGGAAAAGTGAAACAGCTGGTGATCGAGCAGCAAGAGGAGAATCAGGAGAAAGTGGGTTTATTACAAAAGGAAAAGTAACATTTAAATATCCTTCCATGAGAAGATTATTCCTAGGTGCCGCATTGCTGCTGTCGGCACTGACGACCCAGGCACAACGTAAGCCCAACATTGTCGTCATCCTGGCCGACGACCTCGGGTACGGCGACATCGGCACGTTCGGGGCCACGGACATCCGCACGCCGAATATCGACGGGCTGGCTGCGAACGGCATTAAACTGACGTCGTTTTACTCGACCTCGCCCGTGTGCAGCCCTACGCGCGCGGCGCTCATTACGGGCCGGTACCCGCGCAGGCTGGGGATTGATCACGTGTTTTTTCCGGAGAGCTTTACCGGCATTCCTTCCGACGAGGTGACCATCGCCGAGGCATTGAAAGGCAATGGCTACCGTACTGCTATTTTCGGGAAATGGCATCTGGGGCACCACAGGCAGTTTTTACCGTTGCAAAACGGGTTCGATGAGTATTACGGCATTCCGTACAGCAACGACATGATGGGCGTGGCGTACCTGCGCGGAAACGACGTGGACAGCATTAAGGTGAACCAGAAATACATCACGCAGACCTACACGAAAGAAGCCGTGCGCTTCATCGATCAGAACAGGGGCAAGCCGTTTTTCCTCTACATTACCCACAACATGCCCCACGTGCCGATTTACGCTTCGCCGAAATTTGAGGGCAAATCCAAAAGAGGCCTGTACGGCGATGTGATCGAGGAACTCGATTGGAGTGTAGGAGAGGTGGTGAAAGCATTGAAAAAGAATGGCCTGGAAGAAAATACGCTGGTCGTGTTCACGAGCGACAATGGTCCCTGGCTGATCTTCGATGTCGAAGGCGGCTCCGCAGGGCCGTTGCGGCAAGGTAAAGGAACCACTTTCGAAGGCGGGCAACGTGTTCCGGCAGTGGCTTACTGGCCGGGCAAGATCAAGCCGGGCACGGTTTATGACGATCTGGCTTCCCAACTGGACCTTTATCCGACCATTATCAGCCTCACAGGCAGCCAGAAAACGCAAACCAGAAAGCCGCTCGACGGGGAGGATATCAGCCCGGTGCTTTTCGGCACGGCGAAGCGGAAAGGCGATGAATTCGCGTATTATTCCAATGGCGTGATCGAAGCATACCGAAAGGGCGACTGGAAGATCCGGCTGCCGCAGAAGGATGTAAGAGCGGGTAATGCGGTGATCGTTCCTGCTTCGGATACCTTGTTGTTTAATCTCAAAACCGATATCGGCGAGCAGAATAACCTTTTGAAATCCAATCCTGCGAAAGCGAAGGAGCTGCTGGCCTCGCTGGAAACTTATAAGAAGAAGATCGGCGATACGCCGCCGCCACTAGTACAACGGATGCCGTCGGACGACAGCCACATCAAAAAAAGAGCTGAGCGGGCAGCTGGAAAAAGTACCGGTAAATAAGTAGTTTTGGAATGGTTACGCATTTGGTAACCATTCCAATTTTACTTTAAAACAGCCGTGAAAAAAATCACCACCACTGCCCTGGGGCTATCATTCGCCCTGTCTTGTTTGCTCACGTCCGCCCAAGCGCAGGACATCGCGCTAAAACCCGCTTTGCTTACGCCCTTTCAGGTGAGCGTCGCAGCTACCGATTATAAAGGAAAACCGGCCATTGCGCTGGAAATGCCGAAAATGGCCATGAATGAAAAGACGGTGGCCGTGTTGAAAGACATTGATTTCCACAACGGAACGATCGAAGCCACCATTTCCGGTCAGCCGCAGGCCAACGCGGGCGAAGGTGCGCGCGGGTTTGTCGGGATTGCATTCCGGGTTGCCGCGGATACTTCCAAAATGGAGCTTTTCTACATCCGCCCGACCAATGGCCGCGCCAACGACCAGGTGCGCCGCAACCACTCGACGCAATACGTATCGATGCCCGGCTTCCCCTGGGAAAAGCTGCGTAAGGAAACGCCGGAGAAATACGAGGCTTATGCCGATATGGTACCGGCTGAATGGACGAAAGTGAAAATCGAGGTAAAGGACGAAACGGCCAGATTCTACGTCAATGGTGCCGCACAGCCCGCTTTGATCGTCAATGACCTCAAACAGGGAAAAGATCTGCGCGGAAGCGTGGGTTTGTGGATCGGGCCGGGTTCGCTCGGGCACTTTACCGACCTAAAAGTAACCAAATTGGATTAATCGTATCCTAGTTTAAGTAACCAGCTTAAAATATCCCAATAATACAAGGCTATCCTTGCATTATTGGGATACATAAATTTACTTTGCCCACCGAATTTATAGAGTAAGTATTTTACTGAAACCCTGTCGACCGGAAATAACCACCATTTCCAGACGGTACATCTACAAATGCCTGTTAATGCTTTGAACACAGGGGTAGGGTTTCGCGTATGCGCTGAATTGCGTATATGAAGTAACGTTATGTTGGCTTGTCCGGGATCGTCTTGCCAATGACCTCCGGTTGCCGTTTGCACACCGATTTTGCTGATTGAATAGCCTGGTTCGCGTAACCCGGCCGGGGCAACAATTTTGTTTTTGAGTTTTTACTAAACCCGCTTAACACCAATCAATGAGAAAGTATCTCTACGTGGTCCTGTTCCTCACAGGCTTTTTGAGTTATTCGTACGCCCAGGAAACCGTCACCGGTGTGGTGAAGGACGCTTCCGGGCAGACGATTCCCGGGGCGACGGTCGTCCTCAAGGGCACCGCGCGCTACGCCGCCACCGACCTCGACGGCAAGTTTTCCATTCCCGCACCTGACGATTTCCCCTTTACATTGCAAGTGAACCTGACTGGCTACCAGCAGCAGGAAATCGATATTTACGAACTGACTGGCGAGCCGGCGGAAGTCGTCCTGAAAACCGCCAATGTGCTCGACGAGGTAGTGGTGATCGGTTACGGAACGCAGAAGAAGGGTGATATCACCGGCTCCGTAGCCTCGGTGCCGCAACTGGCTCTGAAACAGCCCATCAGCTCCTTCGACCGCGCGCTGCAGGGTGCGGCGGCGGGTGTGCAGGTAACGCAGACATCGGGGCAGCCGGGAGCGGCCGTGAGCATACGCATACGCGGGGGCAACTCCATTACCGGTGGCAACGAGCCGCTGTACGTGATCGACGGTTTCCCGGTGTACAACAGCAATGCCGACGCCAGCGCGGGTGTGACCGCCGGGCCGAGCATCAATGCGCTTTCCAGCCTGAACCCGAGCGACATCGAATCCATAGAAGTATTGAAGGACGCATCCGCCACAGCGATTTACGGCTCGCGCGGCGCGAATGGCGTGGTGATTATTACCACCAAAAAAGGAAAGGCCGGGCAGAACACACTGACGTACGACGCCTATTACGGTACCCAAAAAGTCCTGAAAAAAGTGGATGTCCTCACCAGTGCCCGGGATTGGGCATTGCTCAAAAACGACGCGCGCGCCAACTCCGGAAAGGCTCCATACTACACCCAGGCGCAGATCGACGCGTTGGGGGAGGGTACCGACTGGCAAAGCGAAGCATTCCGCTCGGCACCGATCCAGAACCACCAGCTCTCGCTGACCGGTGGTGATGACCGCACGCGCTACTCGATTTCGGGTAACTATTTCAAACAGAATGGCGTGCTGCGCAATACCGATTTCGAGCGGTATTCGGGCAGGATCAACCTCGACCGCGATTTCTCGGCCAAATTTAAAGTAGGCGTAAACCTCACGGCCAGTAAAATCACGGCCCAGGTGGCCAATAATGGGGTGGTTAATGCATTGCTGGCCATGCCGCCGGCCGTGAAAGTGTATGACGCCAATGGCAAGTACACCTATCAAAGCGAGTTCGAGACGCCGCTGGGTAACCCTATCGCCACTTTGGAAAAGGAGGTGAATCAAACCAAAACTTATCGCTTGCTTGGCAATGTGTACGGGGAATATACCTTTCTGGAAGGCCTGGTAGGAAAGGTGTCGTTCGGTACGGATGTGATCAACAACAAACAGAACCGCTATGTGCCGTCGGATATCTACCAGGGCGCCAACTCCAACCCGACGGGCAAAGCCTCGGTAGGGACCAAGTTTTCGTCGACCTGGCTGAATGAGAACACATTGAGCTATTCCAAAACATTTAACCAGAAGCATTCACTCAACGTGGTAGTCGGGTACACGCAGCAGGCATTTGAAACCGAAAGTGCCATTGCTGCGTCCGAGGCGTTTGTTACCGACCAGTTGGAATACAACGACCTCGGGAGCGGCTCGGTGTACAGCCAGCCGTCGTCCGGCTCATCGGCCTGGGCGCTGAACTCCTGGCTCGGGCGTATCAACTACTCGATCGACCAGAAATACATTTTCACGGTGAGTGGCCGTGCCGACGGCTCTTCGCGCTTTGGCAAGGACAAAAAATGGGGCTATTTCCCGTCCGCGGCATTTGCCTGGAACATTTCGAGGGAAGATTTTCTGGCTAATTATAAATCCATCAGCAACCTGAAACTCCGTTTGAGCGCCGGGGTGACGGGTAACCAGGAGATCGGGCAGTACCTTTCGCTGGCCACTTTGAATTCCAATACCTATTTCTTCGGAGGCCAGACCTACATCGGTTTTGCCCCGAACCGCATTGCCAATCCCGACCTGGGCTGGGAAACGACCGCGCAATATGACGCCGGTGTCGATCTTTCCCTCTATAAAAACCGCATCAATTTCGTGTTTGACGCCTATTACAAAAAGACGACCAACCTGCTCCTGAATGTGCCTATCCCTTACACCACGGGGCAATCGACTGCATTGCAGAACTATGGTTCGGTGGAAAACAAGGGGATCGAGCTGGGGATCAATACCGAGAATTTCACCGGCGCATTTACCTGGAATACCAATTTTGTGTTCTCCATCAACCGCAACAAGGTACTGACCCTCGGCGATGGTGCGAGTTACATTATCTCCGGTGCCAATATCGCCAAGGTAGGCCAGCCGCTGGGTTCTTTTTATGGGTACCAAACCAATGGCCTTTTCCAGACAGGCGACGATATCGCCAACCTGCCGACCATTAACCCGGCGACCACCAAACCCGGCGACCGCCGCTACGTCGATATCAATGGCGATGGCAAAATTACCCAAGCCGACGACCGGACGCTCATAGGCAATGCGCAGCCGAAATTTCAGGGCGGGATTACCAACACCTTGTCTTACCTCAATTTCGACCTCAGCTTTTTCTTCCAGGGCACCTACGGCAACAAGCTTTTTAACCAAAACAAGCAGCAGCTCGAACTCCTGACCGGCCAGCAGAATGCCTCCGTCACCGCATTGGAACGCTGGACGCCGACAAACCCGACCAATGTGATCCAGCGGGCATTCGAAGATCCGGCCCCTGTGAATACGAGCCGGTACGTGGAGGACGCTTCGTTCCTGCGCCTTAAAAACGTGACGCTGGGCTACAACCTGCCCAAGGCCGTCGCTGCTAAAATTCACGCAAGCCAGATCAAGGTATACGTGTCGGCGGCCAACCTGCTAACCTGGACGAAATACACCGGCTTCGATCCCGAGGTAAGCCGCAACGAGCAAAGCACGCTCACACAGGGGATCGATTACAGCGTGTACCCGGGTAGCAAGTCGTTTCTCGGTGGTTTAAGTATTTCATTCTAAATGGTCAGGTATGGTCAAGGTTTGTCAAGTGTGGTCGGTTATAGAAGACCAGTCGGCCACGGAGTGGCCTCCTGTTTATAGTAAAAATTCGCCACAACAGCCGTGGACTTCGATAGGAGTCTCCTTGCAGGTTACAGGAGGCTCCGATAGGAGCCCAATGCATGATAATGTTCTTCTTGCTATAAACAGATTGCTCCTCCGGAGCCTGCATTGCTGAACAGGATCGTTCATCCCACGCTATCAACGAACCCACACCCAACAATGACAATCCCTGACCACAACTGACCACCCCTGACTACAATTGACAATCCCTGACCACAACTGACAATCCTTGACGACAACTGACTACCCCTGACCACTCTCGACCATAACTGACAAAACATGAAAAAGATATTACTACTGGTACTGGGCATTTTCAGCCTCACGGCCTGCACGGACCTGAACGAGGACCCTTCATCCCTCATTACCACGGAACAATTTTACAAAACCGAAAGCGACGCGCTTGCCGCCGTGACGGCTGTATACAATGCCGCATTGAACAACGGCGGGCTTACGATGTACAACAGGCTGTTTCACCTGGCATTCGAAATCATGTCCGACGACGCCATCGCGGGCCTGCGCGTGACGAACGCCGATGTGCGCACGATTTCCGTGCTCGCGCATTCCACGACCAACGACCGCGTGGACGAATTGTGGCGGGAAAGCTATGTGGCGATTAACCGGGCCAACATAGCCATTGCACGGATTCCGGGTATTGAAATGGATGCCACTTTGCGCACGCGGCTTGTGAATGAAGCGAAGTTTCTGCGCGGATTGCTGTATTTCAATTTGGTACGGCTTTGGGGCGATGTACCGCTGATCCTGGAAGAGAACAGTTCGTTGGGTAAAGAGGCGATTCAGGTGGCGCGTACGCCTAAGGAGGATGTGTACAAACAGATTATCAAGGACCTCGCCGATGCAGAGGCATTACCCAACGCATTTACAGGTGCCGATGCCGGCCGGGCTACCGGCGGTGCCGCGAAATCCATCCTGGCGAAGGTATACCTGACGCGCCAGGAATGGGACAAGGCCGCCGCGAAGAGCCTCGAAGTGATCAACGGGCCATATGGTTACGACCTGTTCGAGAATTTTGCGGATGTATTCAATGTGGCTACCAAGAATGGGAAAGAGCATATTTTCTCGGTGCAATGTAAATCCAACGTCAATGGGCAGGGCAACCGCCTGGCTTCGTCGGCTACGCCGGTAGGGATACCCGGTGTGGCTTCGGCGGGCACGGACGAGCCGCATGCCGATGTGTACAAGTTGTTCAGCGAGAAGGATAAACGCCGCGACGTGACCTTTTTTACATCGCTCGTCAGTCCTACTACCGGCAAGGAGATCACCTTCCCGCCACGCTTTTTCAAGTATTTCGATCCGGCGCAGATCGTGAACCCGACCGAATCGGCGAAGAATATCCCGGTGATCCGGTTTGCCGAAATACTGCTGATTTACGCGGAGGCATTGAACGAGGGTAATGGCCCTGGCACCGATGCCTATGCCGCCGTGAACCGCGTCCGCAAACGCGCGGGACTGGATGCATTGTCCGGTTTGAGCAAGGACCAGTTCCGGGAGGCGATCTACTCGGAGCGGCGCCTGGAACTGACGTTCGAATTCCAGCGCTGGTTTGACCTGATCCGCACCAAGCGCATGATTACCGCATTGCATGCCGCCGGCAAGACCAACGCCGCCGAGAAGCATTACCTGCACCCGATTCCGCAACGTGAAATGGATTTGAACCCGAAACTGGTGCAGAACCCGGGGTGGGAGTAAAGTTTTTAACGATTTGAAAACATGCAAAGAACCATTCTGAAAATCGCCGCATTACTGAGTTTGCTCCCCGCCTATGCATTTTCGCAGGCGAGCGACCAACCCAATATTCTGTTCATCCTCGTCGACGACTGGGGCTGGACGGACCTTAGCTCGGCGGGAAGCCAATATTACGAAACGCCGAACATCGACCGGCTGCGGAAGGAGGGAATGTGGTTTTCGCAGGCCTATTCCGTCGGCCCGAACTGTGCGCCCAGCCGTGCTTCGCTGATGACGGGCAAATACACGCCGCGGCATGGCATTTACACCGTAGGCAATGCCGACCGCGGCAACTCGGCGGACCGCAAACTGATCCCGGTCGAGAATAACACCGTTTTGAACCCGTCATTTGTGACCGTCGCCGAGGAATTGAAAAACGCCGGGTACTCCACCGGGCTGATCGGTAAATGGCAGCTCGGCGGGAAAGGCAAAGGCGCTGACGCGCATGCCCAGGGTTTCGAGCACGTGATCGGCGGCACGGGTGGCACGAGCGCCTATTTTTACCCATACAACAAGGAGGGAAAGGCATCGCCGCACGAAGGCATTACCAGCGGCCGGGAAGGCGAGTACCTCACCGACCGGCTCACCGATGAAGCCCTGAAATTCCTGGATAGCAATAAGCAAAAGCCGTTTTTTCTGTACTTGTCGTATTTCGCCGTGCATACGCCTATCGAGGCCAAAGCGGATATGGTTGCCAAATACCAATCCAAAAAAGGGGACGCCTACCACCATAACCCTGTTTACGCGGCCATGATCCAAAGCGCCGACGAGGGCATTGGCCGTGTTTTGAAGCAGCTCGATGCATTGAACCTGACGGATAATACGCTCGTCGTATTTTTCTCCGACAATGGCGGTATGGGTGCGGTAACCGCCCAGCATCCGTTGCGCGGTTCCAAGGGAATGCTTTACGAAGGAGGCGTGCGCGTGCCGTTGATCGTGAAGTGGCCGGGCAAAACCCGGGCCGGTTCGCAGACCGACTCGCCGGTGATCGGTGTCGATTTTTACCCGACGCTGCTGGAAGCGGCCCATATTCAAAAGCCCCTGAATGCGGAAGTGGACGGACAGAGTTTCGTACCGCTTCTTTCCGGGAAGCCAGCCGCGCAGCGCGATATTTTCTGGCATTTTCCTGCTTACCTCGAAGCCTATAAAGGCGACAAACGGAATAGGGATGCATTCCGTACCCGCCCGGTGAGTACCATTCGTTCGGGCGATTTCAAACTGCACCAGTTTTACGAGGACGGGCGCGTGGAGCTGTACAACATTCGTGCGGATATCGGCGAGACGAAAGATCTGGCGAAATCCAATCCGGCCAAAACCAAAGAGTTGCAAAGTAAGCTCGAAGCCTGGAAGCAGAAAACGAATGCACCCGTACCTACACAATTCAATCCGGAATATAAAAAATGAAGAACTTATTCAAAATCAGTGCGGTAATGCTCGCGGGTAGCCTGGCGGCTCAGCCGGCATCGGCGCAGCATAGCCCGCAGCAACCCTGGAATGGAAAGGCGGGCAAGACTTTGCAGGAATCGACCCCGTTTCACATTGAATACAACAAAAAGGCCGCGAAAGGCGCACCGAATGTGGTGTGGATATTGATCGACGACGCGGGTTTCGGCGCTACCACCGCATTTGGCGGATTGGTGGAAACCCCGAATATCGAGAAGCTGGCCAATAACGGTTTACGTTTTACCAACTTCCACACCACGGCCATTTGCTCGCCTACGCGCGCGGCCCTGCTCACGGGCCGGAACCATCATTCGGCGCACGTTGGTTTGCTCACGCCCGCTGCGGTTGATTTCCCGGGCTACGACACCTACATTCCTTTCGAAAAAGGCACGGCTGCCGAAGTGCTGCGCGAAAATGGTTACGCGACTTTCGCATTGGGTAAATGGCACCTCACGCCGGTGACCGAAAATTCGCAGGCGGGGCCGTTCAACCGCTGGCCGACCGGGCGCGGCTTCGACCATTACTACGGCTTCCTGCCCGGCGCTACCGACCAGTGGCACCCCGAGCTTTGGGAAGATGTGACGAAGCTCGATATCGAACCGAATACCAAACATTTGAACGAATTGCTAGCCGACAAGGCGATCAAATACATTGCCAACCAGAAGTCTGTGGATGCCGGGAAGCCGTTCTTTCTGTACCTCGCGACAGGCGCTACGCACTCGCCGCACCAGGTGGCGAAAGAGTGGATCGACCAGTACAAGGGCAAGTTCGATATGGGCTGGGATAAGTACCGCGAGATCGTGATCGAAAAGCAGAAGAAACTGGGCATTATCCCGCAAAACGCCGTGCTGCCCGAGCGCAACCCCGGCGTGAAGGAATGGGCCACGCTTTCGGAGAAGGAAAAAAAGGCCTACGCGCATTTCATGGAAGTTTACGCCGCATTTTACACCTATACCGACTACGAGATCGGACGCATCGTGAACTATCTCGAACAGATCGACCAGCTCGATAATACCGTCATCGCCGTGATTTTGGGCGACAACGGGGCGAGTAAAGGCGGTACCCAGCACGGGACCATCAACCCGCAGATCAACCGCCTGCAAGGGGAGGCGCGCATTGATGCCATTCTGAATGCCCGCGACCTGATCGGTACCGACGAATCGAGTACCGATTACCCGATTGGCTGGGCAGCGGCGGCCAACACGCCGTTCCGCTACTGGAAAGGCGATGCCAATACCGAGGGTGGCACACGCAATCCCATGGTGCTGTATTATCCCAAAGGCATTAAGGAGAAGGGCGGTATCCGTAACCAGTACGGGCATGTGAACGATATTCTGCCCACGACCCTGGAACTGGCGAAAGCCGAGGCGCCGAAGGTGATCAACGGTTATAAGCAGGAGCCTTTTGAAGGGACGAGCCTGGCCTATGCGGTGGATCAGAAGAATGCGCCTTCGCGGCACACGGTGCAGTATTATGAGATTGCAGGTGCATTGTCGATCTATAAAGACGGCTGGAAAGCTTCGAAAGGACATTCGGTTTGGGAAGGTTTCGACGCGGGCAGTAAGGCCGATCCATCGGGCAAGTCGGTGGATTTCACTAAGGATGTGTGGGAATTATATAACCTGAATGAGGATTTCAACGAACGCGTGAACCTGGCCGCTCAAAATCCGGAAAAGCTGAAAGAGTTGCAGGCGGTTTTCGACCAGGAAGCGAAGAAATACAATGTGTACCCGCTCAAAGATTTCACCGCACACGATATGCCTGCGGGCCGGACGGTTTATGGCAAAATGCCGGAAATTACGCTTTTTCCGGGTATCGATAACCTCGTAGGAGTGAGCAGTCCGCTGTATGACGGACGGTCTTTCACCGTCGATGCCGAGGCCGACATTGCCACAGGCAAGGAGGAGGGCGTGCTTTTTGCAGTAGGCGGGGAGAAGAGCGGTATCAGCCTGTTTGTGAAGGACGGCAAGCTGCATTACGCGCATAAAACCGCCCGGGATTCCTATCATATCGCTTCAACAGGCAATATCCCGACCGGTCGGGTGCATTTCAAACTGGTTTATGAATTCACCGGGCCGGTAGAAGGCAGCAAGTCGGTAGGGAAAGAGACGGTTTATATCAACGACGAAAAAGTAGGCGAGCGGAGTTTCGCACCTGCACAGGCACAAGTGCAAGGGCCGCGGCAGATCGACGGTACCGACGTGGGACGCGACCAGAAATTCGCGGTTTCGGACCAGTACCAGTCGCCATTCGCATTTACAGGCAAGTTGAAGAATGTAACGATCCGGTATCAATAGTTTTTTGAAATAGTCTATCAATATGAATAAAAAACAATTCAGCTGGCTGCTCATGCTGGCCGTCACACTCGCCGCGCACGCCGTTTTTGCGCAAAAGAAACCCAACGTGATCGTGATCCTGGCCGACGACCTCGGTTATGCCGATCTAGGCTGCTACGGCAGTGAAATCCCGACGCCTAATCTGGACAAACTCGCCCAGAATGGCGTCAGGCTCACCAATTTCTACAACACGGCGCGCTGCTGTCCCACGCGTGCAGCCCTGCTTACGGGCGTGTACAGCCATCAGGCGGGTATCGGGCATATGATGGACGACAAGGGGGCCGATCACCCGGCGTACCGCGGCCAGTTGAACCACAACAGCGTTACCATCGCCGAAGTCATGAAAAGCGCGGGCTATTTTACGGCCATGACCGGTAAATGGCACGTAGGCCACCAGCACGGCGTGTACCCGTCGAACCGCGGCTTCGACCGCTCGCTGCACGCGCCAGCCGGAGGGTTTTATTATGCCAACGGCGCCAATGCCAAGCTGTTCTTGAATGGCCAGGAAATCCCGAACGACTCGGACAAGCTACCGAAAGACTGGTATTCGACCGATCTCTGGACGGACTACGGCCTGCGGTTCATCGACGAGGCGGCGGCGGAGAAAAAGCCATTTATGCTCTACCTCGCGCACAATGCGCCGCATTTCCCCTTGCAGGCGCCCGAGGAGGATATTGCCAAATTTCGGGGCAAGTATTTGAAGGGATGGGAAAAGCTGCGCCAGGAGCGTTACGAAAAGCAGATCAAGCTGGGGCTGATCGACCCTTCGTGGAAACTGCCGCCTATTAACCCGAACGTCAGGAAATGGGACAGCCTGAGCGATGCGGAGAAGCAGCGTTACGACGATATGATGGCGATTTACGCAGCGGTGATCTACCGGCTCGATAAAAGTATCGGCGATTTGGTGGCCGGTTTGAAAAAGCGCGGCGTTTTTGACGACACGGTTATCCTGTTCGTGTCAGACAATGGCGGTAATGCCGAGCCGGGTATCGAAGGCCGCTATGAAGGCGACCAGCCGGGTGCCGCTAAATCGACCGTGTTCCTGGGGCAGGGGTGGGCGGAAGCGGCTTGCACGCCGTTCTGGGCCTACAAGCACCATACGCACGAAGGCGGCATTTCATCACCGGGCATTATCTCGTGGCCTGCTGGCATTCCGGCGTCGCGCAATGGCAAGTTCGAACGGCAACCGGCGCATATTATCGATATTATGGCGACGCTGGTGGATTTGGGTAATGCAAAATACCCTTCGACTTACGCCGGTAACACCATCCAGCCTTTGGAAGGCGCGAGCCTGAAACCGGCATTCACCGGTAAACCCGTCAACCGCAAGAACCCGATTTTCTGGGAACACGAAGGCAACCGCGCCCTGCGCGACGGCAAATGGAAGCTGGTGGCGGAAAAGACCGAGAAATGGCAATTGTACGACGTGGAAAAGGACCGCACCGAACTGCATGATCTGTTCGACAAACAGCCTGAAATCGCTAAAAAGTTGGTAGCTAAGTATGAAGCATGGTACAAACGCGTAGGCGCCGAGGATTACGACAAGACTTTCAAGTGGTTTTATGACTACGATAAGGCGAAGCAGGAAGCCGGCAGCGGAAAATAGAAGCAACGATCAAATACAATACCTGACCATTCATGACAACACCTGACAACACATGACCCTGAAACAACACCTTGCCCTGCTCCTGACGCTCTTCGCATTCGCCCCGGCGCTGGCGCAGCAAAAGACGCCCAACATCGTCCTGATCCTGGCCGACGACATGGGTAAGGAATGCATTGGAACGTACGGCAGCACCTACCATACCCCGAATATCGACCAGCTCGCCAAAGAAGGTCTGAAATTCAACTATGGTTTCTCGCAACCCCTTTGCACGCCCTCCCGCGTACAGATCATGACCGGGAAGTATAACTACAAGAACTACTCCGAGTTCGGTTTCCTGAACCAGGACCAGAAGACTTTCGCGCATCTGGCGAAGGAGGCCGGGTATACCACCGCCATTGCCGGCAAATGGCAGCTCGGCGCAAACCAGAAATTGCCAAAGCATTTCGGTTTTGACCAGTATTGTCTCTGGCAGCTCAGCAAGCCGCGCCGCGACGGCGAACGTTATGCCAAGCCGCTTATCGACCGCGACGGGGAGATACTGAAAACCACCGCGGACGATTACGGCCCGGATATTTTCACCGACTACATGCTCGACTTCATCGAAAAGAACAAGGACCGCAAGTTCCTGGCCTATTTCCCGATGGCCCTCGTGCACGATCCGTTCCTGCCGACGCCCGATAGCAAAAGCTGGAAGCCGGACGTGGAGGGGCGTTTCAAAAAGGATACGGCCAATTTCAGGGATATGGTTTCTTACCTCGACAAGAATGTGGGCAAGATCGTGCAGAAACTGAAAGACCTCGGGCTGTATGAGAATACCATCATCATTTTCACCGGCGACAATGGTACCGGCAGGCCGATTGTAACCCAATTGAAAGACGGAAGCAAGCTGCAAGGCGGCAAAGGGCTGACGATCGACCGCGGCCATCATGTGCCGCTCATTGTTAATTGGGGTACCGGACGCTACAAAACCCATGAAACGAACGACCTGGTAGACTTCACCGATATCCTTCCGACCATCGCGCAGGCCGCGAATGTGAAAGTGCCTGTTGCCTGGAATACCGACGGTACCAGTATTTTGCCGCAGATCAAAGGCGAAAAAGGGACGCCGCGGAGATGGATTTTCTCGCATTACCAGCCTATTCATTCCGAAGCGGCGAACAGACAATCGGCACGCTTTTTCAGGGACCGGCATTACAAGCTCTATTCCGACGGCCGTTTTTACGATTTGCAAAAGGACATTGAAGAGAAAAATCCGATTGCATTGGGCAAAGCCGGTGTGGAAGGAGAGAAAATCAGGAAGGTGTTTCAGGCCGAAATGGATAAGCTGCCGGCATGGAAATTCGGCGATCCGGGTGTGGCAAAGGTGATATTGCCCGGCTTGGAGCCCGACCCGGCATTTGCGGATAAAGCGGATTGATGCTCGGGGAAAGGGGAGGAGGTGCCTACGGAGCCTCGGCCGTGATGTATGAACGTATTTCTATAAACAGGTAACCGTTCCGCGGTTGAGGCTGGAAGCCAGCTCCGGAGGAGCAATCTGTTTGTAGAAAAAAGATGCCGCAAGATTTCAAGACTCCATCGGAGTAGCCTATTTAAATGAGTAATTCAAAATGAAAACGATAAAAATTAGTCGGTTCGCTTTCGTGGCAATGTTATTGGTCATTTGGACAAATGTCGTCCCTGCATTCGCCCAAGACACAAAATACAATGTCCTGTTTATCGCCGTCGACGATATGAACGACTGGATCGGGCCGTTTGGCGGGTATCCGGGGATCAAAACGCCGAATATCGATAAGCTGGCGAAGAAGGGTGTGGTTTTCAAAAAGGCTTATTGCTCCGCGCCTGCGTGCAACCCGTCGCGCGCGAGCCTGCTCACAGGGGTGAGGCCGTCGAGTTCGGGGGTGTACCACAACAACCAGCCCTGGCGGCCGGTTTTGAAAGATGCCGTGACCATTCCGCAATACTTCACCGCCAACGGGTATGAAGTGAAAGGCGCGGGCAAGATTTTTCACAATGCATTCAACGATAAGGCTTCGTGGCCTTCCTATTTCGATATTCCTAAATCGCCGGAACCGCCCAAGGCTCCGGTCAACGGCTTCGCGCATTTCGATTGGGGCCCGGTGAATGTGCAGGATGAGGATATGGGTGATTATAAGGTCGTCAATGAGGGTATCGGTTTTCTGAATGACAAGCACGAGAAGCCGTTCTTCCTTGCGGTGGGGTTTACGCGGCCGCATTTGCCATGGTATGTACCGCAAAAGTATTTTGACCAATATCCTTTGTCTTCCATTCAGCTACCCAAAACGATTGCCAGCGACTTGGAGGATGTGCCCGACGCGGGCGTGAAAATCGCGAAGCCGAAGGGCGATCATCGGTTCATCGTTGAGCATAAGCAATGGGAGAAAGCGGTGCAGGGGTATCTGGCGAGCATTACGTTTGCGGATGGGCAGATCGGCCGGTTGCTGGATGCACTGGAAAAAAGTGCGTATGCCCAAAATACGGTGATCGTTTTCTTCGGCGACCATGGCTGGCATCTGGGCGAAAAGGAGCATTGGCGGAAGTTTGCATTGTGGGAAGAGGCTTCGCGTGTGCCGTTCATCGTGTATGCGCCGGGTTTGTCCAAAGTCAACGGCGTTTCGGAACGTACGGTGAACCTGATGGATATTTACCCTACGCTTACTGAACTGTGTAAACTACCCGCCAAAAAAGGCGTGGAGGGCAATAGCATTGTGCCCTTGCTGAGAAATCCGGCGGCGGCGTGGAGCCATGCTTCCGTGACGACGCACGGGTTGGGCAATCACGCGGTGCGTTCGGAAAAATACCGGTACATCCGCTACAACGACGGGTCGGAGGAACTTTACGACCATGATACCGATCCGCAGGAATGGAAAAACCTCGCTGCCGATGCGAAATATGCCTCCGTGAAAGCCGAACTGGCAAAGTCTTTGCCTAAAACGGATGCAAAGGATGCCCCGACGGTAAAAGAGGGTAAGGAATAATTCAAACCAAAAGTTGATGATGAAAAAATATGCATTGCTGGCGCTGGCGGCGCTTTCACTTACTCCTTTTGCCGGATCGGCCGCCTCGGACGGCGACGATAAGGCCAAGCCGAAATACAATGTCCTGTTCATCGCGGTCGATGACTTGAACAACGACCTGGGTACTTACGGGAACACATTCGTGAAATCCCCGAATATCGATCGCCTGGCCAAGCGGGGCGTGCGGTTCGATAAGGCTTACACGCAGTTTCCGCTTTGCAGCCCCAGCCGGTCGTCGCTGCTCACCGGCCAGCGGCCCGACGTGACGAAGATTTACGAGTTGCAGACGCATTTTCGGAAAAATCTGCCGGATATCGTCACGTTGCCGCAGCTTTTCAAAAACAACGATTATTACAGCGCGAGAGTGGGCAAAATATACCATTACGGCGTGCCGGGGCAGATCGGTACCGACGGGCTGGACGACCCGGATTCGTGGAATTACCGTGTGAACCCCAAAGGCCGCGACAAAACCGAGGAGCCATTGATCAAAAACCTCACGCCCGACCGCGGGCTGGGGAGCGCACTGGCGTGGCGCGCGACGGAGGGTACGGACGAGGAGCAAACCGACGGAATGATCGCCAGCGAGGCCATCAAGATCATGACCGAGAAAAAGAACGAGCCGTTTTTCCTGGCTGTGGGCTTTTTCCGGCCGCATACCCCTTATGTAGCACCACAGAAATACTTTGATATGTACCCGGTAGACCAGGTACCGCTTCCCAAAGAGATCCCGAACGACCTCGACGACGTGCCGGAAGCTGCCTTGTTTACCAAACCGCCGCATTGGGGCCTCGATGAAGCCAAACGCCGCGAGGCTTTGCGGGCCTATTACGCTACAATCACTTTCATGGACGCCCAAGTCGGTAAGCTGATCGACGCTGTCGATAAATTGAAGCTGGTCGAAAAGACCATCATCGTGCTTTGGAGTGATCACGGATATAATGTAGGACAGCACGGGCAATGGATGAAACAGAGTCTTTTTGAAAATTCGGCACGCGTGCCGCTCATTATTTCGGTGCCGGGTGGTACCAAAGGAAAAGCGTCCGGACGCACGGTGGAGCTGGTCGATATTTATCCTACGCTGGCCGAGCTCTGCGGGCTCGATCCGAAGCAGAATCTGCAAGGAAAAAGCCTGACGCCATTGTTGAAAAACCCTTCCGCAGTTTGGAACAAACCCGCCTATACCCAGGTACGGAGAGGCCAGATTTTCGGTCGCAGCGTGCGTACGGAGCGTTTCCGCTACACCGAATGGGACGGCGGGAAAGCCGGTGCGGAATTGTACGATCACCAGAAAGATCCCGGAGAGTTTACCAACCTGGTGAAGGATAAAAACTTCGTGATTACGGTGAATGAACTCGCTGTTTTGCTGAAAAAAGGTTATCCGGAAGCGGAACAAGCGGCAGGAAAATGATTTCAAGATATCAGTATGCGATCCGGTTGTCGGTCGCCGGGCTTGTGCTGGCGATCGCAACCGGTTTTGCTTGGAAAGCCGGCAGGCAGCAGGCACCGCGCAAACCTAATATCGTGATCGTACTGGCCGACCAGTGGAATGCACAGTCGCTCGGGTACGCGGGTAATGCGGATGTGAAAACGCCCAATCTGGATAAGCTGGCGCAGCGAAGCGTGGTTTTTTCGACCGCGGTTTCGGTGATGCCGGTGTGCAGTCCTGCGCGGGCGAGCCTGCTCACGGGCCAGTACCCGCTCACGCACGGGGTTTTTTACAACGACCGCCCTTTGCGGAACGAGGCGCTTACCCTGGCCGAGATTTACAAACAGGCCGGTTATGCAACCGGGTACATCGGTAAGTGGCATATTAACGGGCAGGCCAACCATGAAAAGCAGTTTACTGCCCGCAACCGTGCCGTCCCGCGCGACCGTCGGCAGGGGTTCGATTACTGGAAAGCCCGGGAGGTGACGCACGACTACAACAGCTCGTTCTATTTCGATGAAAATGATGTGCGCCATGAATGGCCGGGCTACGACGCATTTCCGCAGACTGATAGCGCTATCAGTTTTATCGATCGAAACAAAAACCAACCATTCCTGCTGGTACTTTCCTGGGGGCCGCCGCACGACCCTTACCAGACCGCACCGGAAGCCTACCGCAAAATGTACGATCCGGCTACGCTGAAACTCCGCCCGAACGTACCCGATTCGCTACAAGCGAAAGCCCGGAAGGACCTGGCAGGTTATTATGCGCATTGCACCGCGCTGGATAAATCGGCCGGCGACTTACTGGACGCATTGAAAAAGGCCGGGGTAGAGGAAAATACCATCCTGCTTTTCACCTCCGACCACGGGGATATGCTCTACTCGCAGGGCAAAGTGCGGAAGCAGAAGCCCTGGGACGAATCGGTGTTGGTACCGTTGCTGGTGCATTATCCGGCAGGTTTTGGAAACTCAAAAAGAGAACTGGCATTGCCTTTCTCGAACGTGGATATACTTCCTACACTATTGGGGATCAGTAATATAACAATCCCGAAAGGCGTGGAGGGGACCAACTACGCGGCTATCCTGGCCGGGAAGCAAAAGCCAACTGGCAACGAGTCCGCGCTGATCCAGGTGCCGGTGCCGTTTCATGAGAACAACTTCCTGAACGGCGGTAAGGAATACCGGGGCATTCGCACGAAACAATACACCTATGTAAGAGATTTGAAAGGTCCGTGGCTTTTGTATGATAATGCCAAAGATCCTTATCAATTGAAAAACCTCGTGGGCTCACCTGCGTTAGCGAAAGTGCAGGCAAAACTGGAAAAGGCGCTCCGCGCAAAACTGGCCGAAGCCAAAGACCAATTCCTGACCGCCGACGAATACATGCGGCAATGGAATTATCGGTACGACGGCAAAGATAGCCTTCGCGTGAGCGGTTTGTAATTATGCAAAAGACATTAATCATCATCGTGCTGGCGTTGGCTTGTACCTGCGCGGCGCTCGCACAGCCTGCAAAAAGGCCGAATATCATCTTCCTCCTGACCGACGACCACCGCTGGGACGCGCTCGGTGCGATGGGCAATAAAATCATCCAGACCCCGCACCTGGACGCGCTGGCGAAACGCGGCGTTTTGTTCAGAAATGCGCACGTTACCACCGCCATATGCATGGTGAGCCGTGCCAGCTTATTGAGCGGGCAATATATGTCGAGGCATGGGATCAATGATTTTGGGACGGATTTTAAACCGGCAGCATTGGCGAATACCTATCCTGCATTTCTGAAAAGGGCCGGTTACAGGATCGGCTTTATCGGGAAATTCGGTATCGGGGTGAAGAACCAGCCGGATACGCTGTTCGACTACTGGGCCGCTAAAAAGGAAGGCCAGCCGCAGTATGAGCTGATCAATGAGAGCGGTCACCCCATTCACCATACCGACAGTGTAGGTAAGGATATCGAGCAATTTCTCGACCGTTTTGCAGGTAAAGAGGCTCCCTTCTGCCTCTCTGTAAGCTTCAAAGCACCGCATGAACTCGATGGCAATCCGCCTCAGTACCCTATTCAGAAACGTTTTAAATCCTTGTATGAGGACATAAAAATCCCGGACCCACTGACCGCCGCACCGCAATATTGGGACAGCCTCCCCGCATTCTTCCGCACCGACCAGAACATCGGCCGGGACCGGTGGAAGCCGTTGCTTTCGACGCCTGAACTCCGCCAGCAAACCACCCGCGACTACTACCGGCTCATCACCGGCGTCGACGAAGTAGTGGGAAATATGGTTACACAGCTGAAAAACCTGAAAATCGATCAGAACACCATCATTATTTTCATGGGAGATAATGGTTTTTCACTCGGAGAGCATGGTTTGGAGGGGAAATGGTTTGGTTTTGAAGAATCCATCCGCGTACCACTGATTATCTCGGGCGGGGCATTGCCCAGGAGCCTTCAAGGCAAATCGTCGCCCCAGCTGGCATTGAATATTGACATTGCACCAACCATTCTTTCGTTCGCGGGCGTACCCGTGCCACCCGCAACCCAGGGCTACGACCTTCTCGCCGTCGAGCAAAAGAAGTTAACGGCCCGCAGGGACTTCTTCTACGAGCACACCTACCTGGGAAGCCCGCGGCTGCCTAAGGTGGAAGGCGTTGTGAATGGCGATTTGAAATACATGCTTTATACCGAGCATGGGTACGAGGAACTTTATGATACGGTTAAAGACCCGTATGAGACGGTGAACCTGGCGAAGCTGCCGGAAGGTAAGGTGCGGTTGGTGTCGATGCGGAAGCGGTATGAGGAGTTGAAAAAGGAAGTGAAATAACGAGGGTGAAAAATATCAAAAATACCTTCGTTTGGACAGCTTTAATCGACCGGATACAATTGAGGCAGTTTTCGTTGAATGCCAACGTAGCCTTCGTACGGGTAGTCTTCAAAGTCGTTGTATTTGTGGTCATCAAGGTCTTCTATATTATTAAATACTCTGACCCGGTTTATCATCCTTCGTTGCTCCGGTGTTACACGTTGCCACAATAATTTTATGATGATCTCCATACTTTCATACTTATGTACTTCTGAGAGTGAAGGTGCGCTGACACCGAGAACGTAGCTGTCTTTTCCCATTCCGTGAAAGGCAGGTGCTAGTCCGATTGCATCTATGATCAAACCATCTTTTTTTGCTTCCCGAAACACTTTTTGCAGTGTTTCTACCAATGCTGTTGCAACCATTGCATGACAATTTTTAAAGAAATGACGAATACTTCTGCGAGTACAGTTTTGCATGGCGGGTCATACCTACGTTGCTCCGACCAATCGGATACCCGGGACCAGCTTACCTGAAAAATGTAGTTTTCCATGGAAGCGTTTTCCAAATCGTTTGTCAACCCAGACAGAATTAGCAGATCGAGTAGGTCATGAATCATAAATGACTTGGCAATATGCCTGGGTACTGCCTCTTTTTCGAACATTTCAATGTCCAGCCTTTTGCAAACTACGGCTTTGAGGGCTAATTCGATAGCATATCCACCAATGTAGTACGCCCCACCGGCATGGCCGTTTGTGATAAGGCATTCCGCTTCGCGTAGCCGTTGGAGCGCCAGTGATTTCAGAGTAGCAGCACTTGCCAAAGTCGGGAAAGTTTAGTTTGCGGATTGTGTTTAGCGCAAACTAGGCTTTATTCTGGCTGGAAAGACAATCAAATGAGCAAGGTAACATGCTGAATGTGCAAGCGGCTTCTTAGCTTTTCAGCACATTCATGAGGCGGAAGTTTAAGTAGAGCTTTTCCTTTCCGACATTCACGCTTTGGAGGAAATTTTTCTCTTCAAGCATTTTTAAGTAGGTACCTGCCGTTTTGATGTTGCCCAATCCCGCGGCTTCCAGGGCGCTTCTTTTCGTGTAAGGCAATCGGAATAGTATTTCCAGCAGATCCTTGGAATAAATTTTGGGAAGACTTTTCGGGCAGATTATTGTAAGGTTTTACAGGACTGTATTTCATGGTAGAAACGAAGGCGCTTGTTACCTATGTTTGGAGAACGAGGGTAAAAATATCAAAAAAACGCCCTCGTTCAAATTTCGGAGGTAAAAAACGCCCTCGTTTTTTTGCATTCTTAAATTCTTTTATCAATCTTTGTCTATCGAATTTATAGATTTATTGAGAACGAAGGGAGAGGTTAGGCTCTGTGATCTTCTGGCAACCTGTGACTCGTCAAGGTGCCCCAACCTAATTCTATTGATAAATCTGAAAATCCAACCACAGTAGTAATCTGGTATTGCGCAGTGAATCAGGCTGTTTTGGCCATTGGATACTTGTGCCTTGCCAACAACAAACTTTGATCAACAACAAACCAGAGGCACATGGAAATTTACCTGGATAATGCGGCTACGACCGCGCTGGACCCGGAAGTGATTGAGGCGATCCTGCCGTTTTTGACCACACATTATGCCAATCCTTCGTCTGCGCACGGTGCCGGAAGAAGGACGAAAGAGGCCGTCGACCAGGCCCGCCGGTCGGTGGCGCACCTGCTGGGTGCTTCGCCGGAGGAGATTTACTTCACTGCGGGTGCGACGGAGGGGATCAACCTCGTGCTGTCGGGCGCAATACAGGCCTACGACCTCAGTCATGTCATCACGAGCCGCATCGAGCATAAGGCGGTTTTGCAGACATTGAAACGACATGAAAAGGAAGGCGATATTGAAACCAGCTTCGTGAAGCTCGACGAGCGCGGCAATGTAGACCTCTACCATCTCGAAAACCTCCTGCGGGCCAACCCGCGCACGCTCATCGCGCTCATGCACGGGAACAATGAAATCGGGAACCTGACGGACATTCACGCGATCGGTGTGCTGGCACGGCGGTACAATGCGGTGTTTTTTACCGATACGACGCAAACCATGGGTAAGGTACATTTCGATTTGCAGGAGGCCGATATCGATTTCCTCGTGGGCTCGGCGCATAAGTTCCATGGTCCGAAGGGCGTCGGATTTGTTTACATCCATCGAAAACACCGGCTGAAACCGCTGATCTACGGCGGAGGGCAGGAGCGGGGCCAGCGGGGCGGTACGGAAAATGTGGTCGGCATCGTAGGGTTGGCGAAGGCACTGGAGGTGTCCTATCGTAGCCTGGAAGCGAGCCGGAGCAAGGTTTCGAAGCTGAAACAATACCTGGTGTCGAAGTTGGCGATCAGTGGAATCGAGGGCATTTGTTACAATGGAGAGAGCAAATCGGTTGAAAACAGCGTCGCCAATGTGCTGAGCGTATCATTTCCCTGTTTGAGCACGGGCAGCCTGGTGACCAAGCTGGATCAGGTGGGCATTCAGGTCTCGGGCGGGAGCGCGTGCCAGGGCGGAGGCGCTTCGCATGTGATACAGGCGCTGGCGTGCGAGGCCGACAAAGAGAATGTAAGGTTCTCGTTCAGCAAGTTCAACACATTTGAAGAGCTGGATGTGGTGGTGGACGCTATCACGCGGATCTACGAATCGGACCCGGTGGTATCGACGCGTGCAGGCTGGAAGAGGATCGCCAGCTGGGCCTGATTTTTCCGAAAATGGCGGCCTTCGTGTCGGAAATAGTCAGGTTGTATTACATTTGTATATTAAATCTATAAAATAAGTAGAGTAATTATTGATTCATAAGCTTTTAAACTGTCCCTAACTTCCAATCCACATCATGAGAAGAAATTTAGTACTGATTTTCCTCCTGTTCAGTGTCGCCTGGCTGCAACCGGCGCGGGCGCAAACGATCCCGGTTACCGGTAAGGTGACCTCCACCAGCGGCGAAACGCTTCCCGGCGTGACCGTCCTCATCAAAGGCACTTCCAAAGGCACCTCCACCAACGGCGATGGCAGCTACGCGATCGAGGCCGACGCCGGTTCGATATTGAAATTTTCGTTTATCGGTTTAAAATCCATTGAATTACCCGTTCCGCGGGGTGGTAAGCTCGACGTCCGACTGGAAAGTGACGAGACGATCTTGCAGGAAGTGGTCGTGACGGCGCTCGGCATTGCGAAAGAGAAGAAATCGCTCGGCTATGCAGTGCAGGAGTTGCAGACCAAAGACGTGGCCGAGGCACGCGAAGGCAACCTGGTGAATGCGCTTTCGGGTAAAATCGCGGGCGTGAACATCACCAACAGCCAGGGCGGAATGGGCTCGTCACGGATCGTGATCCGGGGTGAAACGTCGATCGCGGGCAATAACCAGCCGCTTTTCGTGGTGGATGGGATACCGGTCGATAACTCGCAGCTCGGTGCCGGCGCCAACGGCTCGCGCGACTTCGCGAATGCGATCGCGGATATTAACCCGAACGACATCGAGTCGATCAGCGTGCTGAAAGGGCCGAATGCGGCTGCATTGTACGGCTCGCGTGCTTCCAACGGGGTGATTCTCATTAAAACCAAAAGCGGGAAAGGCACGCAGCGCGGCCTGGGTGTGAATGTGAATTTTGGCTATTCTTCCGAAAAGCTGCTGGTACTGCCCGAATACCAGAATGTGTTCGGCCAGGGAACGGGGGGCGCATTCTCCTATGTGAACGGAAAAGGCGGTGGTATTAACGACGCAACCGACGAAAGCTGGGGCCCGAGAATGGACGGTCGGCTGATCCCGCAATTCTTCTCGAACGGCGAGGCGGTACCATTTGTGGCGCATCCCGATAATGTCAAAAACTTCTTCGTAGCGGGCCACACGCGCACCACGGGCGTATCCGTGGCCGGCTCGAACGACAAAGTGGATTACCGCTTCTCCTTCAATAATAGCAAGCAAACCGGTGTGATCCCGAATACGGATATTTCCAAAAATTCATTCGGGGTAAATACGACCTACCGTTTGAACGACAAGCTGACATTGTCGACCAGCGCGAATTTCGCCCGGAACAGCTCGGATAACCTGCCCGGTACCTCAGGCCGCGGCAGCAGTGTGATGTTGCAATTTTTGTGGTTTGGCCGTCAGGTGGATACCGAATTGTTGAAGGACTATAACAAAGGCGGTTTCGATTACAACTGGAACCACAGCTATTACAGCAATCCTTACCTGCTGCAATACGAAAACACCGCCCAGCAGCGCCGCGACCGCTTTTTCGGCAATGTGAATTTGAATTACAAAATTACCGACTGGCTCACCGCCAATGTGCGTACGGGTAACGATTATTACAACGACAAGCGCAAGTTCCGCGTTGCGTACGGCACCAACGGAACGCCTTATGGCTCTTACACCGAGGACAGCTACGTCGTCAACGAGAACAATACCGACTTCAATTTCAACTTCCACAAAAATGTGAGTACCGATTTTGAAATCGACTGGCTCGTGGGTGGTAACCTGCGCAGCAATTTCAACGAGCAGAATTACCAGCAGGCGCCGCGCCTGGCCGTAGCCGATCTCTACACGCTGAATAACTCACGCGACCCGCTGGTTTCTTACAATGTGTTGCGTAAGCAGAAGGTTTACAGCGCATTCAGCTCGGCGCAAGTCGGTTTCCGTAACTATGCGTTTTTGAACCTCACGGCGCGTAACGACTGGTCGTCGACATTGCCTACCGGCAATAATTCGTATTTCTACCCGTCGGTGAACGCCAGTTTGGTACTAACGGATGCATTCAATATCAAAAGCAATGTGCTGACCTACGCCAAACTCCGCGGTGGCTGGGCCGAAGTGGGCAAGGATACCGATCCTTACCAGCTGGTGAATACATTTCCTTTTAACCAGCCGTTCGGCAGCGCGCCTTTGCTGACCGTTTCGGATGTGTTTCTGAGTGAGGATCTGAAACCGGAGATCACCCAATCGACCGAGATCGGTGCCGACGTGGCATTGTTCCGTAACCGTGTGCGGTTGGATGTAAGTTATTATAATACAGATAGCTATAACCAGATTTTGCGCGCGGACGTAAGCCCTTCGACCGGCTACAAGCAGAAGCTCCTGAATGCGGGACACATTAATAACCGTGGTATCGAAGCGATGCTGAATGTGAAGCCGATCCAAACGGAATCGGGTTTTAAATGGGACGTAGGCATCAACTTTTCGAGAAACCGCAGCAAAGTAGTGGAACTCGACGACGAAGGCTTCCTGAACGATTACAAACTCGGTACCAACGGCGTGACCGTTTACGCGAGCAAGGGTCTTGGCTACGGTGCGCTATTCGGCTCTGCATTTGCACGGAACGAAGCGGGCGAGCAGATCATCGGCGCGAACGGCTTGCCTACCAAGAACCCCAGCCTGCAGGTGCTCGGGCACTACACGCCGAAATGGATGGGCGGTATCAACAACTCGTTTTCGTTTAAAGGCTTTAACCTGAGCGTACTGATCGATACCAAGCAAGGCGGCTCCATTTACTCGGCCACCAATGCGACCGGCCGCTACACCGGCGTGCTGAAATCCACTTTGCAGGGCCGCGATGCGGACCATGGCGGGTTGACCTACTACTACCCGGGCAACAACAAGGCTGGTGTGGCCGTGCAGGTGGCCAATGCCGCGGCGGCTCCATCGGGCGCAGTCGTGTACGACGACGGGATCATTGCCAAAGGCGTAACCGTAGACGGCAAGCCCAACACCGTGATTGTTCCTGCGGAGCGCTATTACAAAGGCGTTTACAGCAACAGTGCGGGGATCAACGAGGCGAGCGTGTTCGATGCGTCGTTCATCAAACTGCGCGAGGTGAAGCTTGGCTACACCGTTCCACAGGCGTTTCTTTCCAAATTCAAACTGCAAAGCCTGATCTTCTCGCTGTATGGCCGCAATTTGGCATTCCTGCAAAAGAAAGCGGATAATATCGACCCTGAAACGGCATTCAATACCGGCAACACCGGCCAGGGGCTCGAATCGTTGCAGCTGCCGACGACCGCTTCTTACGGATTCAACATTTCATTAGGCTTCTAAATTGACCCATATTCATGCGTACCAATAACATTACCAAAGGATTTGTGATCGCTGCCGCCGGCCTGCTGTTTACGGCTTGCCAGGATCAGCTCGAAGAAACGAATACCAACCCGAACGAGGCCATCAAAGCCCAGCCGGAATACCTGCTGGCGAATGCGATCAAGTCGAATGCCGACCTGACGCTCGGGTCGGATGCTTCCATGGAAACCACTACGCTCTTCATCCAGCATTGGGCGAAAATCCAGTATACCGATCCGGATAAGTACACCGTAAGCATTACCAATGTGCAGAACGTATGGACGAACCTCTATTCGCAGGGACTGACCGACTTCGCGGCCATTATCAAGCTGGGCGAGGAGAGCGGTAATACCAATTACCAGGCGGTAGGTCTGATCCTGAAATCGTGGTCGTTCCAATTGCTGACCGATTTGTACGGCAACATTCCGTACAGTCAGGCGCTGAAACTGAACGAAACGCTCACACCGAAGTACGATTCGCAAAAGGATGTGTACCTGGGCCTGCTGAACGACCTGAAAAAAGCGACCGAGCTGATCAACACGAGCGGGTCCCCGATCAGCGGTGACCTGGTTTACAACGGTAACCTCACCAAATGGAAGAAGTTTGCGAATTCCCTTCGCCTGCGCATCGCATTACGCATTGCCGACAAGGAGCCGGAAACCGCCAAAGCGGTGGTAGCGGAGCTGGCCAAAGATAAAAGCGCCCTCATTGCGTCCAACGATGAGATCGCGCAGCTGATCTACCTCGCGTCGCCGAACCAGAACCCGGTATCCCGCGACCGCGAAACGCGCGACGATTACCGAGTGAGCAAATCGATCATCGATAAATTGCAGGAGCTGAAAGACCCGCGCCTGGCTGTTTTCGCGAATAAAACCGTCGACACGACGCCCACCGGTTATATTGGTGTAACAAACGGCCTCCCGGCGGATTCTGCGGCGAAACTGGGTTTTACCAAAACCTCTAAACTGGGCGATTACTTCACGGCGGCGGCTTCACCAGCGGTTTTCGTGAGTTATGCGGAGGTTTTGTTCAACCTGGCCGAAGCGGCTCAGCGAGGTTTCATCACTGAAAATGTGGCTGATCTTTACAAACAGGCGGTGACGGCTTCGTTGCAGCAGTTCAAAGTAGGTAATGCGGATATTGCCGCTTACCTGGCGCAACCTTCGGTAATTTACGATGCCGCGAACTATAAGAAATCCATCGGCGAGCAAAAATGGCTTGCGTTGTTCAGCCAGGGTTTGGAGGCATTCGCCGAATGGCGCCGCCTCGATTATCCGCAGCTGAAACCGGCCTATGCGGGCGTTTTGAATGGGAAATTGCCGCTCCGCCTCACATACCCGACGGGTGAGCAGGCCCTCAATGCGGCCAACTACAAAGCAGCCGTTGCCGCTCAGGGCGAAGACCGCCTGACGACCCGGCTTTGGTTCGATGCATTCTAATTTTAACAAAATTTAATATGCCCGCCTGGCACTTATCGGCGCCAGGGGGCGTAATGTTAGTAAGGCACCGCTGTTGCGGCGCCGACTATCAAAAAGAACATTCTCAACAAACCACATAAACATCAACACAAATGAGCAAAACCTTTTTTCTCCGGATCATTTACCGGAATGCCGGGAATCTGCACAAAATCACTTCCAGTGTGGAGTCCGTAAACGGGGCGAAAATCAAGCATTTGAATTTTATCAATAAAGGCAAGAGCTTCGTGGGCGTGATCGCGTTCGAGGCTTCCCAACTGATCGACTTTGAAAAAATCATGACGCTGATCCGCCGTAACCGCGACATTTCAGAAGTTGAACGGATCATGGACAGCTCATTGTGTTGTTGATCGTGATCAGAATGTGATCCCAAATTGAAATCCTACTGTGACGGAAGCCGGGTGCCCGTTCCCGAAGCGGAATGGCACCGGTACCGCTACAAAATAGCCGCTGTTCTTATTTTTCTTCACGATTTTATTCAAAACCGGCGTGAAGCCGTACCGCCCGGCCGTTTCGAATGCGGCGCGACCGGCGAAGGTAAGTCCGGGAGCCAATGTGACGAGAATGCCCGGGTGGAAGAGGAAATTGGCCATCTTGCTAGTGCCTTTCTCAGCACGTACCAGCGGCACAAACTCCGCCGAAAAACCCATTTTAGGGCTTTTCCAGATATTAATACCGGTCGGTAACCCCACGACGTAATAGCTATCGAAATTGGTGGTGGTACCCTCGTTGCTGAATGTCACGATGGGGTGCAGAATGCCGACGTAGCCGGCTACACGCGGGTACGCGGGGGCGGGTGCAGGAGCGGGCGCGGTTGTGCTTGCGGGCGCCGGCTGTGCCTGCTGCTGCGCATGTGCGGCACCGTGGGCAAGCGAATTAAGGATAAAGAGCGTAACAAGGAGTTTTCCGGTAAAATGACGGAGCATAACAGTTGATTTTAGATGAAAGCGGATAAACCGCCATGCAATGCTAAAAACCAATGCGCCGGCAGGATAGAACGTTTTTAACGTTTTGTATTTCCTTTACCTTTTCGGACAAATTTTCTGTATTCAGAGGGCGTTTGCCCGGTATGCGCCTTGAAAACGCGGTTGAAATGGCTCTGGTCGGAGAAGCCGGTGAGGTAGGCGATTTCAGCCAGGGTATCCTCCGAGGATTCGAGTAGCTGAATGGCTTTTTCGATCCGCAGCTTTCGGATATACTCGCCGAACGAAAGATTATCGAAATACCGCGAAAACTCCCTCGAAAGATAAGCCGGATTGACGTCCAACTCTTCCGACGCGATTTTGAGGTTGAAATTCAGATTGGTGTCGATGTGGTCCTGGATGAGGTTTTTGAGGTCTTTGGTCCAGGCGGGCACTTTTGCTTTCTTTTCCCCTTTGTTGCTGATGTAGGTTTTATAAATCTGTAACAGCAAATGCTCGGTGGGGCTCTGCGTGTGCTTTTCCTTGCGCAAATGCGTGGCCCAGCTATACAATGCGTCGTAAATGAGCATGCCTTTTTCGAGCAGTTCCTGGTCGTCCGCGGTATTGTAAGCCAGTCCGGCCGAAATGGCCCACAATCCCGACGATTGAAGCGCCAAAGCATGGTCGTCGGTGTCGGCCCCGCGCACGATGGGCGCCATGACGTTCAATGCAGGATCTTTCAATTCGTATTTCCTGATAAAATAATCGAAGGTGCATTGGTCGTCATAATGCGTGAACTCAACGCCGGGAACGTCGAATGGCGTTGCGCCGAGCTTCTCTGCCCGGCTGAGTACCTCGTTTTCGGGCGCATAAATGATTTCCGCGTTGGCGTCGATAAAGCGCCGTATAAGCCACGGGCAAGCAAGGCGGTCGATTTTTGGACGCTCACGCGTGATCCATTTCATTTGATCGAGGTTAGCATGTATTGAGCCAAAGATAGCGAGTATTCAGTCTAGCCCCGGAGGGGCAGCCTGTTTATAGCCAACGAAATGGCACGGAACCTCCTGAGCTCCTACCTAGTAAGTAGCCGCTACTTGCTTGGGTTTTCTATATTTATGCAGGTTAATTAAAAGAACGCTACCCAAAATCACCATCAACCCGGAAATCTGCAACGGTGTGATCGATTCATGCGCGAAGAAAATGCCTAACAGTACGGCTACAACCGGGTTCACGTATGCGTAGGTACTCACTTTCGTAGCAGGCTGCACTTTCAAAAGCCATACATAGGCGCTGAAACCGGCGATGGAGCCGACGAGGATCAGGTAAGTGGTGGCGAGCCAGGCATTGGTGGGGATTGCCGAGATGTCGATGGCTGCCCATTCGCCCGAGAGCCATGTGCCGGGAATGAAAGCGATACCGGCGGCCAGCATTTGCCAGGTGGAGTTCACCGTCGCGGAGTTGGAAACCGAGTTGTGTTTGGAATATAACGAACCGCCTGCCCAGGCCATGGAACTGAATACGACCAGCACCATCGCGAAAAGGTCGCGGCTGCTGTTCAGCGAGGACATGGTAGCCATGATTTTTTCATAAAACAGCAATATCACGCCCGCAAAGCCGATCACGAGGCCGACAATCGTCGATTTGTTACTGAAATTCTCCGACCATTTTGGTTTGTCCAAAAGCACAAACCACAGCGGGGCTGAGGATACCATAATCGCCACCATCGCGCTCGGCAGGAATTGTTCCACCCAGATAATGACGCCGTTACCGACAAACAACAACAATAAACCCGTCACAATGGCGGGTTTCATCACTTTCCAGGAAAATACTTCTTCCCCTTGCATGAGGCTCCAGCCGAGCATCAGCAAGCCGGCGATGATGAAGCGGAATGCTCCCAGGAAAAATGGCGGAAACCCTTCCAATGCCCTCTGGATGAAGAAATAGGTGGATCCCCAAACGATGTACACGGTGGCGAATGCCAATACCACCATTAATGTTGACGGAGTTTTTGTTGACGTTTGCATGGCGATTTCATTTTTCTGGTATAACTAATTGTTGCTCTTCCTTGACCGTTTCGAGCACGATCGTGGTCCGTGTGGATGTGATATTCTGTATTTTGCTGAACTTGTTGCGCATCAGGTCCATGAGCGATGCCGAGTCGGCCGTACGGACTTTTACCATATAACAATCCTCGCCCGCAATGTGGTGAACTTCTTGTACTTCCGGTATTTTGGCCAGTTCTTTCGCGGTGTTGTTGCTGCCCATCCCTTCCGACGATTTCATCGCAATGAACGCCAGCAGCGTCTGTCCCAAAGCCACCGGACTGATCCGCGTCGTGTATTTGACGATCACCTGCTTTTGTTCCAGCTTTTTGACCCGTTCGAGCACCGCCGAGGGCGCCATTTCCAGCTCGCGCGCAAGGTCGGCATTCGTGATGCGCGCGTTCTCCTGCATGAGACGGAGAATGCTGAGGTCTGTCTTGTCGAGAACGATATCTGTGCCGTTCATTATTCTGTGAGATTGGGTTCGAATAGAATGATATTCAAAAAAAGGGACTATATTTTGAATATTGTTCAGCTATTACAACGGATGCTATATAAAAGTTCGTCGCGATGCGGAGTTTTTCGAATTTTCTTCGAAATAGTCGGAAAATAAATGATGATCGTACGGAATGCGATATTTCTCCATCTTTGCATTATCACGAATCCTGAACCCATACACGCATGAAAAGACTAGTAATGAGTCTGTTAGTGGCTATGCTCTGCGCCCCGGTAGTCACGGCCCAAATCGACGCACAAGCCACACCGGAAACCAAAGCGCTTTACCGGAATCTCAAAAGGCTTTCCGAACAACAGATCCTGTTCGGCCACCAGCATGCGACCGAGTACGGGCACGGCTGGTCGGGCGATGCCGAGCGGTCGGATGTAAAATCGGTGACCGGTTCGCACCCGGCGGTGATTGGTATCGATGTGATGGGACTTTCCAGCCGACCTGACAACGAGATCGCCAAAACTGCCGAGGCATTACGGAAAAATGTGGTAGCGACCTATAACCGTGGCGGCATTACCACCGTGGCCTGGCATTTCTCGAATCCGGCCTCGGAGGGCGGTTTTTATTGGAAAGACAGTGTTTCGAAGCCATCCATGGCGTTGATCAAACCGGGTGGCTCGCACCACGAGCAATACAAACTGATTCTCAAAACGATCGCTGATTTCGCACATTCGGTGAAAGGCAAGGACGGCACGCTGGCGCCGATGATCTTCCGGCCGTTCCACGAGTTCGACGGCGACTGGTTCTGGTGGGGTAAGGGGCATACTTCGAAGGAGGATTTCATCGCCGTCTGGCGCTTCACAGTTTCCTACCTGCGCGATCAGCTGGGCGTACACAACTTCCTTTACGCATTTTCTCCCGACAACAAATTCACTTCCGAATACGAATTCCTGGAACGCTACCCCGGCAACGAATGGGTAGATATGGTAGGGATGGACAACTACGGCGACTTCGGCCGCGAGGGCAAATACAACCTGGAAGCCGGTTTGAAAAAACTCCAGATAATCTCGGACTACGCGCAGAAACACGGCAAACTGGCCGCATTCACCGAAACCGGCCTCGAAAGCATTCCCAATCCAACCTGGTGGACGGAAACACTGCTCAAAACCCTAAAAGCCAGGAAATTGCAGCTCGCCTATGTGCTCGTTTGGCGCAACGACACCAAAAGCCCCACGCACTACTACGCCCCCTTCCCGGGTCAGGTGAGCGAAGCCGATTTCGTGAAGTTCTATCATGATCCTTATACTTTGTTTGAGAAGGATTTGAAAGAAGTGTATAAATAATGCGTTGTTTGGTAAATAAATGGACGCGATGATGATTTTCATTCACAAACTTACCCCCAGTAAAACCCTTTTTGCATTGACTTGCCTGCTTACGATGTTTGTTGCGGTCTCCTGTGCCCCGAAGTACAGTCCACCGCCCGTGCCGGACAGGCTACTTCCCGAACTGCTGACAACTACGGCCAGTTTTAACTCGTCGGCAAGCGTGGTGGAAAATTTTAACCTCACCTTCGTAAGCCTGGGCAATGTGCCGATCGAGGAATACGGTATTGTATATGCGTTTTTGCCCGACACCACCTCGGTGGACCTCGTTATCGGCGGGTCTTATCCCACGGCCAAGTTCAGGAATGCCCCGAGGATAGGGGCAAATACCGAAACCTTCAATGTCGCTTTTCCTACCGGCATGCATGCATTATCCTACCGAGCCTACGCAAAGGTGGTTGGAGGTGAAGTGCGCTATGCCACCAATAAGCTTAAAAAGACTTACTAATCTTCTGCACCACCCGCCGTAAAATCTTCGATTGTCCAAGGGTAATTGAAGGTTTGGAACAAGGAGCATTTGAAGGAAGCGCCTAAGCAGGCCGTTGGATAATCGCACGGTTGCCGCTTGGTGGATGGGTAGGACGTGGTTGATTTCTGGATGCTATAATTGCTCAAAAACGAAAGGCAATTATGAAAAGCAATCCCGGACTGATCCACTATACACACCGGTTTTTAGTAGTAAGCATTCTGGTCCTATGTGCGATCACGCTCTCGTGCACCAACCACACGCATAAGAACGATCCCAAGCCGCAGGAGAAAATCTTTCCGGAAATCCATACCGGCGCCGCTACCTTTCATCCGCTAGGCGGTGTGATCGAGACTTTTACGATCAATATCGAAAAGATCGGGAATCAGCCCATTGATGAGTACGGGGTTGTGTATGCCTTTTTGCCCGAAACCACGCTGGTGGATCTTGTCGTCGACGGGCCGTACCCAGCGGCCAAGTTCAAGGCGTCTGCAAAAGAGGGAGTCAATTCAGAGTCATTTAAAATCGGCTTCCCTACCAATACGCACGCTTTGTCGTATCGTGCCTATGTAAAACTGAAAGGCGGCGAAGTACGTTACGCCGACAATCATTTTACAAAAACCTATTAATCATGCACCGCCCGCTCCTGAAACTTCCGGCTGACCAAATGGTAGTTGAATAGCTCCACCAGGTCGATCAGCACCGTATTCGGATCGTTGGCATTCAGGTAGGTGCGGACTTTCCGGATGAAATCGTACAGTGGCTCGTAGTATTTGTGGCCGGTCTCTTCCTGGAAATCCTGTATCGTGAAAGTGTTGCCCTTTTTCAGGATCATATATACGGCGATGAAGAAGTAGGAAATCGGGAGCTTGCTGCCTTCGAGCACGGTGCCGCTCTGCAATGTGGTGCGGAACCGGCATTGCTTGCATTGAAACTGCTGCTTCGGCGCGAGCCAGTAATGATGGGTACCGCCGCATTTCTTGCACACGATCCCACGTCGTAACCTGAAATCCTTGAATGCCTCCGTCGCGATGGTTTCGTTCTTGTAAATGTCGATCAGATTGCCCGCTTGCATATTGAAATGATAGAATGAGAAGTCCAAATCTAGCAAAAAAGTTAATATAATATAAAGTCTATCGAATTTATATAGAATATTTTTAGTGGTATGCTTTCGGATAGATCAATCCATGAATTCTATAAAAACGATAGGAAAATGAGCCAAATTTTAGTCGGCGGTCAAGTAGTTTTTGAGCATATTATTTCTGGTGTTTGATCAATGAAAACAGTATCTTGGTATAATCTATGGAGGCTGGCCGATTTGAGAAATGAGGTGGCAAACGGCTGGTGGCAGGTTGTGGGGTTCTTTAAATGCCTGATTTATAGTTCACGTATGTTTGTGATCGTTAATCCGGCCGCGTCCCGGCAATGTCCGGCGGCGCATTGCAGCTCGTTTCTCATTAATCATCCAATACAGAATGGCCAAGTTAAATCAAAATCAAACTGCGCTCGGTGACGTGGCAGCACGGCAGTTGGCGATCGCAACCCGTACCGTCCCTCAATTTGAGGCGATCACACCGCGTTGGCTGACGCATTTGCTCAACTGGATCCCCGTCGAGTCCGGCGTGTACCGTCTGAACAAGGTAAAAGAAGGTAGCACCGCCGAAGTGGATTGCTCCCGTCGCGATGAGCGCGAGTTGCCGCACACCTTCATCGATTACGTCGAAAACCCGCGCGAGTACAACCTCACGGCCGTCAACACGGTGCTCGATGTGCATACCCGCGTTTCGGATTTGTACAGCAAGCCCTATAACCAGATCAGCGAGCAGCTTCGCCTGACCATCGAAAGCATTAAGGAGCGCCAGGAAAGCGAGTTGATCAACAATGGCGAGTACGGCCTGCTTTCGAGCATTGCCGACAAGCAGAAGATTTCCACCCGCCTCGGCCCGCCGACCCCCGATGACCTGGACGAGCTCCTGACCAAAGTATGGAAAGAGCCCGGTTTCTTTTTGTTGCATCCCAAAGCCATCGCCGCTTTCGGCCGCGAGTGTACGCGCAAAGGCGTTCCACCTCCGACAATCTCGCTTTTCGGTTCCCAATTCATTACATGGCGAGGCATTCCACTGATTCCCTCCGATAAAGTGCCTATCGAAGACGGCAAAACCAAAATCCTCTTGCTCCGCACGGGCGAAAGCCGTCAGGGGGTAGTAGGGTTGTATCAACCGGGGTTGCCGGGTGAGCAATCGCCGGGGCTGTCGGTCCGCTTTATGGGTATTAATGACAAGGCGATCGCCTCGTACCTGGTTTCGCTGTACTGCTCACTGGCCGTGCTGGTCGACGATGCGATTGCGGTATTGGAGAATGTAGAAATCGGTAACTACCATGAGTACAAATATTGACGGACTGCCAGGTGGATTGCCGGTTGGCAGTCCTGGTGGTCTTCCGGGCGTTAGTGCTGGCAATTTACCCGACGCAGGTGTTTTGGAGCGGCTCGCTAACGAGCTTTTCAAGGCATTGCCGGGTGAAATGCCGTCGCCGGTATTCTCGCCGAACCTGGAAGACCATCCGAGGGCACAGAAAATGCTGGGGATTGTCCAGCAGGAATTTGGCGGCGGGGCTGCGCACTCGCACGCACATCAGGACTTCGACCTGAACGAGCCGCAGACTAGCTTGCCTGATCCGCATTTCACGGATGGCCATGTGCCGCCGTCGGCTGCCGGGGTGGGCGTGTCTCCGGGGAATGCCTCGGGACTTGCCGGTCATTCACCAGCCGGGCAAACGCCTGTTGGTCAGGCCAACCCCGCATCGCCTTACGATTTTAAAACCCAACACGACCTGACGGACGTTTTTAGCCGCATTCCGAACTTTGGCAGTTCTGCGCATTTGCCGTATTCGGGCGCTGCGCCGTCGGTACCGTCGTATTATTTCCTGAACGAGAATTTCACGGAAAGGCCGCACATTCCGGGAGCATCCAACTTTTTGCCGCATAGCTTTTCGCCGTTTTCGCTCGGTAATATCCACGTAGGCAGCGACCGCGACCAGCTTGGGCGCGCCGTGCAAAGCCCTGTCGGCAAAATCCCATTCGATGTGAACCGCGTTCGCAACGACTTTCCCGTTTTCAAGGAACGCGTGAATGGCAAACCGCTCATCTGGTTCGATAATGCCGCTACCACGCAGAAGCCGAAGCAGGTGATCGACCGGATTACCTATTTCTACGAACACGAAAATTCTAACATCCATCGCGCGGCGCACGAGCTCGCGGCGCGCGCTACGGACGCCTACGAGGGTGCACGGGAGAAGGTGCGGGCATTCGTGAATGCGAGTTCGGTGAACGAAATCGTATTTGTGCGCGGGACGACAGAGGCTATTAACCTGGTGGCCAAAACCTGGGGCGATCAGAATCTGAACGCGGGCGACGAAATCATCGTCAGTCACCTCGAACACCACGCGAACATCGTTCCGTGGAAGCAACTGGCTGATAAAAAGGGCCTGGTGTTGCGGGTAATCCCGGTAGACGACGATGGGCAGATTCTACTCGACGCCTACGCCGGCCTGCTGAACCCCAAAACCAAGCTTGTTTCCTTTACGCAAGTATCGAATGCATTGGGTACAGTGACGCCCGCGAAGCAGATCATCGAAATGGCCCACGCCGTGGGAGCAAAGGTGCTGCTCGATGGTGCGCAATCCGTCTCGCACCTGCGTACGGATGTGACCGCGCTTAATTGCGACTGGTTTGTTTTCTCCGGGCACAAAGTTTTCGGCCCAACGGGTATCGGCGCTTTGTACGGAAAAGAGGAAATCCTTAATGCGACACAGCCATGGCAGGGTGGGGGTAATATGATCGTGGATGTGACATTCGAGCATATCCAGTACCATAAAGCCCCTTCGCGCTTCGAGGCGGGAACCGGTAACATTGCCGACGCGGTGGGCCTCGGTGCGGCGCTGGATTATGTAAACCAGCTCGGGATCGAGAATATCCATACCTACGAACACTTTTTGCTCGAATACGCGACCGGTTTTATGAAAAATGTGCCCGGCCTGCGGTTGATCGGCACTGCGAAGGAAAAAGCATCGGTACTCTCATTTGTGCTGGATGGCTATAAAACCGAGGAAGTAGGTGCGGCGCTCAACAAGGAAGGTATTGCCGTGCGCTCCGGTCACCACTGCGCGCAGCCCATTCTCAGAAGGTTCGGACTCGAAACCACCGTGCGGCCGTCGCTGGCATTTTATAACACCTGCGAAGAGATAGACGTGCTCGTGGCAACGCTGCACCGGCTCGCAGCAAGCGGCAGGGGCCGCAGAGCATAGATTCGCAACACCGCATGTCATCACTCATTGATCTTCTTAAAAAAACGCATCATGCCGAGTGGGAGGCGACTCCCTCCTGGCATGATGCCACTGCCTGGCTCGACGAGCTGATCCATTTTCTTTTTCCGAGCAATAACTTGCCCAAAAAGACCTCCTATGAAGGGATTTTGAAGAAAAATCAGATCGACCTGGAAAATATCCTCCTCAGTTACCTCGATCCTAAAAAGGTGGCCATAGAACAGAAAGTGGCTTCATTTTACGACGAGCTGGAAGCGATTTACAAGAACCTGCGCCTCGATGCCAGCAAAATTTACGAATACGACCCGGCCGCTACGAGCGTCAACGAAGTGATCGTTTCGTATCCCGGTTTTTATGCGATCGCGGTTTACCGCATTGCCAATTACCTCAGTATCCTGCAAATCCCCGTGCTGCCGCGCATTCTCACGGAGTACGCGCACGGTAAAACGGGGGTCGACATTCACCCGGATGCTACAATCGGCGTGCCTTTCATGATCGACCACGGCACCGGTATTGTAATCGGTGCGACCTCGGTAATCGGGAAGAATGTGAGCATTTACCAGGGCGTTACCCTGGGGGCGTTGCAGGTGGCGAAAGAGCTTTACAATACCAAACGCCACCCGACAGTCGGCGATAACGTCATCATTTACGCGCGGACAACCATCCTCGGAGGCGACACGGTTATCGGCGAAAACAGCGTCATAGGGGGAAGCGTGTTCCTTACCAAAAGCGTCGCACCCAATTCGCAGGTGTTTAATACGCATCAGCTGCGGATTACGACTAAGGTTTAGTCATGTGTGGTCAGGTGTAGTCATGTGTGGTCAGGTGTAGTCATTTGTTGTCAAGTGTAGTCATGTGTGGTTAGGAGTGGTCATGTGTAGTCAGGTGTGGTCATGAATTGTCATTGAAATACAATACGTGACAACACATGACAATATCTGACAACACCTGACCACTCCTGACCATTCCTGACAACACCTGACTATACCTGACCACACCTGACCACCCTTGACCACAAATGACGACTGCCAGCGGTGATGTTGCTTTTTTGCCTAAATTGGCTCCATGCCGATCCCCCGCGATACCATCAAGCTCCTGAGAATCCCGTTCTCGTTTTTCCTTGCGCCGTTGTTTCTTTTCGCTTACAGCCAGGCGGAGGAGGTGGTGCACAGGCAGGCTTTGTGGAGTTTCCTGATCATCCATTTTCTCGTTTACCCGGCCAGTAATGGGTACAACAGCTACGTCGACCGCGACGAGGGCAGCATTGGTGGGCTCGAAAAGCCGCCGCTTCCGACCCAAGACCTCTTTTACCTCACGATTTTTTTGGATGTAGCCGCAACCGTTCTGGCGCTCGTTTTCGTAAATACATTGTTCGCGTGCTGTCTGGTGCTCTATATCGGGGCGTCGAGGGCGTATAGCTCGCGGCAGATCAGGCTGAAAAAGTACCCGGTTATCGGTTTTCTGACCGTCGTGGTTTTCCAGGGGGCGTTTACCTATTATATGTCGATTGCCGGCATTTCGGGCGGTGCATTGCGGCTCGATACGGCCAATATCTTCGTATTGCTGGGGTGCTCTTTCCAGATCGCGGGCGCGTATCCGCTCACGCAGGTGTACCAGCACGAGCAGGACCTGCGCGACGGCGTGGTTACATTGAGCTACAAATTGGGCTATATCGGCACTTTTGCGTTCGCAGCGGCCATGTTTGCGCTCTGCAATGTGTTTTATTATTTGTATTTTACGACCAGGGAACTTGGAATGATTTTTTACATTGTCCAGGTGTTTTTCATTCCTATTGTGATCTGGTTCGGGATCTGGTTTTCGCTGGTTTGGAAAGACCGCCGGCAGGCCAACTTCCGGAATACCATGCGGATGAACTGGGTAGCGGCGATTTGCATGAATAGTTGTTTCATCGTTTTAATTATTATCAACAGAATTCCATTGAGTTATCTATCCTCTATTGAAACAGCCGTTCCCGAATATGGTTATACACAGGAAACGCTCACCGATTTCTACCTGCGTTCGACCGACGACCTGAATACCCGGCGGAAAATCCGGATCGTCGCCGCCAAAACAGGCATTGAAAAACGCTATTCCGTCATCCCCGACTTTGATAAGGCACCCGAGGAGTTCGAATTTTTCAACCGGAATGCGACATTGCTCCCGGAACCCACACTTTCGCAGCGGATGCAGCTGTACCAGCAACATGCTACCGCGCTTTCCCAAAAGGCGATCGGGCAAATACCTGGTTTTGATAATATTAAGAAGGATATTACCCACCTGATTACGGTCACCTGCACCGGGCTGTTTGCGCCGGGGCTGGACGTGGAATTGATGAGAGAATTGCGGTTGAACCCCGCTATCGAACGGAGCAGCGTCAATTTCATGGGGTGCAACGCGGCGATCCTGGCATTGAAGAATGCGGATGCCATTTGCAAAAGCCATGCGAATGCCAAAGTGCTGGTCGTTTGCACGGAGCTTTGCTCGATCCACTTCCAGAAACGGTATAATGACGATTACCTGCTTTCGAATATGATTTTCGGCGATGGTGCGGCCGCATTACTCGTGTCGTCGCAGCCCGACGACCGCTATCTGCATTCCGTTAAAATCGACGGGTTTAATTCGATGGTCTTGCATAATGGCTATTCCGATATGGCGTGGCAGCTTTCGGAGACGGGTTTTATCATGAACCTGTCGTCGTACGTGCCCGATCTGATCCGGGAGAATATAGGGCCGATGCTGAAAGCGGTAGGGCTGAAACCGGAGGATTACCGCCATTGGGCTGTCCATCCGGGTGGGAAACGCATTGTGGACGATTTTGCGATGGCGCTGGAGTTGGACAAATGTCTGCTCGGACCTACGTATGATGTCCTTAAAAGTTATGGAAACATGTCGTCGCCGACAGTGCTGTTTGTCCTGAAAGAAGTGCTCGAAAAAGCGAAGCCCGAGCATTTGGGTAACCGCATTTTTGCTGCGGCATTTGGTCCGGGGCTGAGCATCGAAACTATGCAGTTGCGTTATGTTCAGGCATAGGAGTTTGCAAAAAGAGCTGCTCGACCGGGACTATATTCCGCCGGCAGACCTTTTTCAGAATCTCCGGGAGCTGGATTTTATCAATCACTGGCTCGGCGGATACGACATTTCATTTGCCGCATTGAAGCGTGTGCTGCAAAAAGGCGCTCGCTGCACGCTGGTCGATATCGGCTGCGGGGGCGGGGATACGCTCAAACGCATTGCCCGCTGGAATCAAAAAGCCGGGTTCTCGCTGGACCTTTACGGCGTGGACCTCAAACCCGATTGCATTGCCTACGCGCGGGAGAACCTCAAAGACAGTCACGTAACGCTCATTTGCGACGACTACCGGAATACTTACCGGCATTTAGAGCAGGTCGATGTAATCCATGCCTGCCTTTTCTGCCACCATCTTACCGAGGCCGATCTGGTCGAGCTTGTGCGGTTTGCATTGCGCAACAGGGCTATTCTGGTGATCAACGACCTTGAAAGGAATCCGGTGGCGCATTATTCGATCAAATGGCTTACCCGCCTGTTTTCAAAATCATACCTGGTAAAAAACGATGCGCCGCTGTCGGTTTTGAGGGGTTTTAAAAAGAAGGAATGGCTGGAAATATTGAAACGGTCGGGCGCTGCCCGGTTTTCGGTTCGTAACAAATGGGCATTCCGGCATGAAGTAATCGTTTATGGAAACGCGGACTGAACATTTCGAATGCGCCGTTATCGGCGGCGGGCTGGCGGGGCTTTGCCTGGCCATTCAGCTGGCGGGTCGAGGTGTTTCGGTGGTGGTATTTGAAAAAGGGAAATATCCTTTTCACAAGGTTTGCGGGGAATACATTTCCATGGAAAGCTGGCCGTTTCTGGAAAGCCTGGGATTACCGCTGGCCGATCTCGCATTACCCAAAATCGATAGCCTGGGTATTAGTTCGGATCGCGGATTTATGCTGAATCACGCACTCGGAATGGGTGGTTTTGGCATCAGCCGGTACAGTCTGGATCATCATTTGTTTGAAATCGCCTCGCGTAAGGGCGTACGGGTGGCGCAGGAATGCCGCGTGACGGATGTGCACGGTAATGCGCGCGATGGGTTTCAGATCCGTACTTCCGCCGGGGATTTTACTTCCAAAGTTGTTTGCGGAAGTTATGGCAAATATGCGCCCCAGTTTATCCGGCTTTCTGAAAGCGAAGCATTTCATGCCGATAACAAGAATTATATTGGCGTCAAGTACCATATCAAAACCGACTTCCCCCACAATCGTATTGAATTACATAATTTCAGCGACGGCTATTGCGGTATTTCCAAAGTGGACCGCGACTGGTATTGCCTCTGTTACCTGACCACCGCCCGTAATCTTTTAGAAAATGGAAAGGACGTAAAGCAAATGGAGGAGCGAGTGTTGTATCGGAATCCTTTTCTGAAAAACTATTTTACCCATTCCGAATTTGTCAATCGGAATCCGTTGGTAATCAGTAATGTGCAGTTCAGTCGAAAACAGACCGATTCGAACGATATTTTTCTGCTCGGCGACGCGGCGGGATCGATTACGCCGCTATGCGGAAATGGCATGAGCATGGGCATGCGGGCTTCGAAGCTGCTTGCGGAACAGCTGCTCCTGCTTTTTAACGCAAAACAAACACACGAACAGGCCAGGCAAAACTATCGCCTTACCTGGAATGCCGCATTCGGAACACGGATACGGGCGGGGTACCATTTACAAAAGCTCTTTGGAAAGAGCCGTACGACCGATTTTGCCTTAAAAGCGCTGAATAAATCATCCTGGTTAACCTCCAAGCTGGTTTCATTGACGCACGGCGACGTTTTTTGACGACTGCGCTTTTTTCTCCGCTTTTTGGAGGAAGTATTCAAACAAAAACGCATTGAGCAACAGCAAGAGCATGCCGTAAAAGACGTCCTCGACGGGGATCGTGAAAATGCGTATGCCCAGGTTTTCGGCATTGTTATACCAGACAACCGGTTTTTCAGGCCCCGTGCCGGTGAGAATGCCGTTCACGATCAGGAACGGGACGAGCAGGAACTGATGCGAATAGTAAAACAGGCCGAGCCATTTTGGTTTGGCCTGCCATTTCAAATAGACGAGGAAAATAGCGAGCCAGCTTATGGCAGACGAAGTGTAGTACCGGCCCGCGCCGAGCAAGCCGAGTATCAGGCAAAGTCCGATAAAAATCCACGTAACTGTTTGCTCCGCTTTTAAAGGCATATACCCTTTCCACTGCCGGAAGCAGAAATACGTGAACATGCAGGCATACGGAATGCAGATGAAGAACAATATCTCTTCGACAGGCAGGCCGAATAGCCCGGCGCCCGTGAGGTACTCGGGCGTGAAACCCCACACACCGATTTTTGTAAAATAGCTGTCCCAGATGATAAATGGCACCGCCGAAATCAATATCGCCGACCACAATGCCTTCCAATGCTTGTAGAGTCTTATTTTGGGATGAAACGAGGCCAGCAGCGGCACGGAAATCGCACCCAGGTCGACGAGCAGGTAGAGGAGCTTCATTGGGCAGTGGCTTTTTGGGCGTCACGGAAATATTTCAGCGGTACCCACAGCATGCCGAAGCATTCGCCGCCGTGCTTGCCCAGGTGTTTGTGGTGCATTTTGTGTGCCCGGCGAATGGCTTTCAGGTACACGGAGTCGGTATTCCTGAAAACCCGGAACCGCTGGTGGATGAACACGTCGTGGACGAGGAAATAGGTAAAACCGTAAATGGTAATGCCGAGTCCGATCCAGAACAAAAAGTTGAACCCCGCATCGAGTCCGAGCCACAGACAGGCAATGCCCGGCGTGGCGAAAATGACGAAGAAGTAATCGTTTTTTTCGAAAAAATCGCCGTCGTCCCGCTGGTGGTGGTCGTGGTGCAGCGACCACAATAGCCCGTGCATCAGGTATTTATGCGCCAGCCAGGCCACGCATTCCATCGCCACGAATGCGGCCAGGGTAATCAGTACACAGAGCGTCCAGTGTGGCATAAGGCTGGTTTTGAAATTTGGTATGAGGTCAACCGCCGACCCTTCGGGCAATCACCGGCACGCATATCTTGAACCATTCGGTATAGGCGTGCGGGTTTTGCGCGATATCGGCTTGTATTTCGGGAATCGCCAGGTATTTATAGTCGCTGGCTTCTGCGGGATCGATGGCGGGAACGGCGTCCGTGACACCATAAAACACATGATCCAGTTCATTCTCCGTCAGACCGTTTTCCAGATCGGCGCGGTACTGAAATGTATAAAGGAATTCAAGGTCGGTTTCGATACCCATTTCCTCGCGCAGGCGTCGCACGGCGCCGTCGTGTACGGGCTCGTCCGGGAGCGGATGGCTGCAACAGGTGTTCGACCACAGGCCTTCCGAGTGGTATTTCCCGAATGCCCGCCTTTGCAGCAGCATTTCGTTTTTTGAATTAAATATAAACACCGAAAATGCACGGTGCAGTACGCCTTTTTCGTGCGCTTCCAGCTTGGGCATCAGGCCAATGGCTTCGTCGTTTTCCGTTACAAGCACAACTTGGTCATTCATAGGATGGTGGGTTTCAGGTTTTGTATTGTGGGTATATTTCTCCCTGTACAACACAAAAACGTCATAAAAGATCAAACTGGTGCCTCAGTAGCGACCGAAACATCAATCCGAACTTGTCGATATCAGGGATTCGTATCCTCGCATTCATGACTTTTTCGGGCGGTGTTTCCTTGATCCTCAAAAACAATTTTTTGTAATAATAATAAGCCAGGTACACGCCCCTGCGCGAGCTGGCGGGCAAGCGACGGATACCGATGAGCGCCTCCTCGAAATCTGCCTCGATCTCCTGCTGGATCTGCGCCTTGTCGGCATAGGAGAATAGGTTGAAATTCACACCCGGGAAATAGGTCCGGCCGAGTGTCTGATAATCGGCTTTCAGGTCGCGCAGGAAATTTACTTTCTGGAACGCCGCGCCGAGTTTCATGGCATAAGGCTTCAACGAATCATAGAGGGCCGTATCATTTTCAGAAAAAACACGCAGGCACATTAGGCCTACCACCTCTGCCGAGCCCAATATATATTCCTGATAAGAATCCTGCGTGTGTTCCTTTTGGAGTAGGTCCATTTCCATACTCTTTAAAAATGTATCGATCAGCTCCCATTCGATGTGGTAGGCGTGCACCACGTGCTGGAAGCTGTTGAGTATCGGGTTAATGCTGATCCGCTCCCGGATGGCGTCCTGCGTTTCTTTGCGGATGCGCGCCATCATGACCGCCTGATCGTACCCCTGAAAGCTGTCCACGATCTCGTCGGCGAGCCGCACAAACCCGTAAATGCCGTAAATAGCCCTGTGCAACGCGGGTTTCAGGAAGTGAATGCCTAATGAAAACGAAGTGCTGTATAGCTGCGTGGTTTTCTTGCTGCACGATGCCGATAATTCGTCAAAAAGGCTCTTCATAAGCTAGCTGTTTAGGTATTTGAGAACTTCATGGGCGGCAATGGTGCCGGAAATGATCGCGGGGGGCACGCCGGGGCCTGGTACGGTGAGCTGGCCGGCGAAAAACAGGTTGCCTACTTTCGGGCTTTTGAGTTTGGGCTTGAAAATGGCCGTTTGCCCAAGCGTGTTGGCCAGCCCATAAGCATTGCCCTGGTAAGCATTGTAATCGTTTTTGAAATCGGACACGCAATAACTTCTTTTCAGAACCACGTGGTCGCTGATCGTTTCGCCGGCGAACTTTTCGAGCCGGTCCATCAATATTTGGTAATAATGCTCGCGGATAGGCTCGGGGTCGGGCAGGCCGGTGGCGATCGGCATGAGTATGAACAGGTTTTCGTGACCTTCCGGCGCTACCGACGGGTCGGTGACCGACGGGCAGCAGACGTAAAACAGCGGCGCAGTAGGCCATTTCTTGTCCTTGTAAATTTCCTGGGCATGCAGCCCGAAATCCTGGTCGAAGAACAGGTTATGGTGCCGCAGCCGGGCGATCCGCTTATTAATACCGAGGTAAAACAGCAGGCAGGACGGCGCAAATGTGCGTTCGGCCCAATAGCTATCCTGATATTGCCGGTCGCTCCGGGACAGCAGCGCCTGCTCGATATGCCGGTAATCGGCACTGCCGACGACGGCATCCGCCGGTACGGACTGCTTGGTGGTGTGAATGTGCCGGATATGGCCGTTGGATGTTTCCAGCTTCTCGACCGTCTCGGAGGTGCGGAACTGTACGCCTGCCTGCCGCGCAATGTCCCTGAACGTGTCGGCCACTTTCCCGAAGCCGCCCATCGGGTAAAAAGTGCCCTGTTTCAGGCCGGAGTAGTTCATCAGGCTGTACAACGCGGGCGTGTCTTTGGGCATCGCGCCGAGGAACAGTACCGGGAACTCGATTAATGCGAGCAGCCTCTGATCTTTGAAAAAACGCCTGGCATGCTTGCTGAACGAGCTGAAAAGCTGCAACTGCAATGCCTGGCCGAATAGCCGCAGGCTGATGAATTCGGTAATGGAATGGCCGGGTTTATAAACCATGTCCTCCATCCCGACGCGGTACTTGAACTCTCCGTCGGCAATGAACCGCCGGAGCTTGTCGGAGGCCCCCGGTTCTATTCGTTCAAAGAGCTCGCACAATGCGTCGAAATCGGCGGGGATATCCATGGCTTCATTGTCGGCAAAAATGACGGCAAAGCCCGGGTCGAGCTGTCGGAGCTGGTACAAATCTGCGACGGTCCGGCCGAACCGCGCGAAAAAACGCTCGTACACGTCGGGCATCCAGTACCAGCTCGGGCCCATATCGAACGTGAAACCTTTTTCGGAAAAAGTGCGTGCGCGGCCGCCGATGGTATCGTTTTTCTCAAAAATAGTGACGTCGTGGCCCTCGGCGGCCAGAATGGCCCCGGCAGCCATGCCTGCAAACCCGGCGCCGATCACACCGACTTTTTTGCTTGCTCCGTTACGGGTTGGTGCGTGCGGCATCGGTTCCAATGGTTTCAAGGAGTTGTTCAATGGATTCGATCTTGCTGACCCGCGGCTGGTTTTCCGGGCCATTTACGCCGCCTGAAAAACAGATGGCGCAACCGGGAAAATCCTGGGCGAGCTGGCCGAGCAGGTTCGGTGCGAGGCTTTCGGGTTGGTTACCTGCGAAAAAAGTGTAGATATGGGTGGGCGAAATGGTATTGGCAACGGCTTCCAGGTCCGGATAAGGCACGCGTGCGCCCAGGTACACCGCGCGCTGCCCTGCGCGCGTAAGCAGGTAATGCGCAAAAAGCAGCCCGATTTCATGTTCCTCGCCCTCATGCAGGAAAAGCAGCCATTGCTGGGTACTGGCTTCGGGCACCGGCAATGCGTCGATGGCCGTGAACAGTTTTTGCCGGATCAGGTTCGACAGGAAATGCTCCTGAGCTGGTAGCAATGCATCTTTCGTCCACATGAGCCCCGTCCGCACCAGCAACGGGTAAAGGATTTTCTCATAGGTAGCCACCATTCCCAGTCGATTGACAGCATCGGCGAACAGCCGGTGGAATGCCGGCGCATCGTAGGCCGCAATAGCGCTCACCGCCTGGTTGATCCACGCTTCCACATGCTGGTCGGTCTGCAACGACTCGGCGATAATGCGGTCGATCTCCTCGCGTATCTGAACATTGCTAAGCTGGCTGATGCGCGAAATCTTCATGCCGCGGTTCAGTAACGTGCAGACATTGAGGAGCTTCTTGACGTGGTCGTCGTTGTAGAAACGGATGTTGGTGTCTGTCCGCTCGGGTTCGAGCAGGCCATAACGTTGCTCCCAGATGCGGATGGTGTGCGCTCTGGTGCTGGTAATGCGTTCAAGGTCCCGTATCGAATAGCTGGACATTTTTTTGTTTAATGTTTTTCAAAAATAGTTAAACAAAATAATTTGTTTACTTTTTTGTAGGAAAAATAAAAATTGCTGCTACTTTTGATATTGATAATATCTTATGTCTGATTTTAAAAATATCAAATCATGGGTGCGCAGGATACATTCTGGTCTGTCAATATCAAGTTCCTTCGTTTGCGTCAGAAATTGAGCCAGGAAGCGTTGGCGGAAAAGCTCGGGATCAGCAGGGTAAAGCTCAACGCGATCGAAAGCGGGCGGACCGCCAACCCGACTGTGGACGACCTGATCAATTTCTCGGAGTATTTCCGGATGAGCATTGATAGCCTCCTGAAAATGGACCTGGGCAAGCTTTCCGATCAGAAGCTGAAAGACCTCGAAGAGGGCAGTGAGTTGTTCATGAAAGGGAGTCAGATCCGCGTATTGGCGATTACGGTGGATAAGGAAGACAAAGAGAATATCGAATATGTGCCGGTACAGGCGCGGGCGGGCTACCGTTCCGGGTATGCCGATCCGGAATTCCTGGCGTCATTGCCCCGTTTCAACCTGCCCACCGTTCCTAAAAACGGAACGTTCAGGATGTTCCCCACGGTCGGTGATTCGATGCTGCCGGTTCCCGAAGGGGCAGATATTATCACAAGGTACGTGCAGGATTGGACGACGGTTAAACCCGAAACGCCTTGTATCGTGATCTTAAAAGGTGACCAGGACTTTGTTTTTAAGCAGGTCACGATCAATCAGGCGGCAGGGACTATGCTGCTGCAATCATTCAACAAGCAATATTTCGCTTATACCGTGCCGGTCGGTGAAGTAATCGAGCTTTGGGAATATTATAGCTTCCATAGTAAGGCATTGCCCGAGCCGCAGACGGACATGCAGCAGCTCATGCGGATGTTGCAGGAAATGCAAAACGAATTGCGGGAGTTGAAGAAGCGCTCAGCTTACAAATAGGGAGGTTAAATAGCCTACAAATAATTAGACAAGCCGGGGTTCGTGCCCGGCTTTTTGCATTTTGCGGACTATTGGGGGTCTTGGAAATGTTATAGTTATTAAAATGGGGTTAAAGGCCAGGAATCGAACATTTTACGATTCTTAAAACAGGAAATTCTAGAAATAATGAGTGATTTTAATGTATTTGTGTAAAATAAGTACGACTATATGTATATTAAAAACGTCTGTATAGAGCTAATACTACTTTGTGGTTAGTTGTGTATTATCTTCGATTAGTGCAATTTTATTGAAAGTTGTCACCCCCAAAAACATCGAAATCACCCCAAAGTCCCCCGGAGTGGTCACAAAAAGAATAATGGTTCGAAACGGGCGGTCTAATTTCGTTGAGCAAGAAAATAAAACAACTCAACAACATGTCCGCCAAACCTTTCCTCATAAGTCTGTTAGCGCTCTTTTCGTTAAAAGTAGATCAAGCATCCGCTCAGAGCCCTACCTCTGCTGCTCAGCGGTTCAATATATTCGTTAAAGGAGATGCCACATTGCAATCCAATGAAACCGAAGGTCCTATCGCGGTCGGTGGAAATGTGACAACCAATCAATACCAGATCAGCTTCAACAAGCAACACGGTGTACTTTTTGTCAACAATGCATCGATCGGTCTCGCGGTTCGCGGGGCGGTGAAGCTCAATAGCGGAAGCCTTACGGTGAATGGCGACAACTATGTTAAAATCGGCAATTGCAGCCCTTCGGATGGCTCGGGAACAAGCCTGAAAGTATGGTACAAGGATAACAACAATGCAGCTTCCACCATCCGGATCACCGAAAACAACAAACAATACTGGGAGACACCGAATATCACGATCAACGCGAATATCAATACCTGGTCGCCAAGCGTGAGCGAGTCGGTGAACCCGGTCTGCGAAAATGTCTTCGGCACCGGAGCAAACCAGATCGATATCGACGGCGCATTCACGACATTTATTAAACGGTCGAACCAGCTGAGAGACATGGCGGATAACCTGCCTATCCGTGACCAGAACGGCAATATCATGGCGTCGGCGCCGATGGGGCCGTACCTCGACCCCAACGTGATCGGTAACAACCCCAAAATCATTGTTGATCCGAACAAAATCAACGTCCTGACCGTCTCGGCAGCCGTTTGGAACAAAATCGGGAACTCGAACATCGAAGGCATTCCGCAAGGCCCGCAATTGGGACAAACTTCGTCGGGTAACAATTTCGGCCTGATCATCAATATCGTCGACTTTCCTACATTCTGCGGGGTGACGGGCAGCAACAAAATTAATTTCCCCGGTTTTGGCGGGTTGTCCGATTCGCAAGGCAGCTATGTGATCTACAATTTCCCGGATGCGACAAAAGGCATTACGCTAGGGGGCAATGCGCAGATCAGCGGTACCATTTTTGCGCCACAAGCCGATCTCGTGAAAGAAAATAACGGAAATATCAACGGACAGATTATCGCCAAAAGCTTCGTGCACAAAAGCGACGAAGTGCATTTCTGGCCATTCCTGCCTTCGATTCCCGAACCGGTTGAAAAGAAAATCGACGCGACCGCCGTATCGAAATGTTTGAAAAACGCGCCCTGGCTGGATTACAGCGTAACGCCGAACTACGACGCTACCGACAAAAAAGCAAAAATTGAGTGGATCAATTCGGAAGGAAAGGTAATCCAGGAAGATAACGATTTATCGCTCACAGGCAGTCTTTTGTTCCCGGGTACGGCCGTGGATGTGAACGGAAACGGCATTGCATGGCCAGGATACAAGCAGGAAAACAGCAAATGGGTGGAAGATCCGAGTGACCGTTACGGCTCGCTGCGTGAGGCTGGCGCGACCATCCGCGTGACCGTTGATCCGTCTACGGTAGTGAGCATTACCTTCCCGGCGTCGACCACGACATGCTACACTTCGCCTCCTCCTTCAACAGCTTTACCGGTAACATTAGCATATTTTAACGTACAAAATGTAAATTGCAGTGCGGAACTGAAATGGAAGGTAACCGAGGCCAAAAATTTCTCACATTTTGAGGTCGAACGCTCGTCAGATGCAAAGACTTACAATGCTGTTGCCCGGATCGATTACGACGCCACCAAGGCCACATATAGTTTCAACGACACACCATTTTCATCAGAGTCTGTACCTGTAAAAAGCTACTATTATCGTCTTAAGCAGGTAGATAACGACGACACATTCGAGTACAGCGCAATCCGTAACGTACAAGCCGGAACCTGCGATGCCCGGTTGGCTGTGGATTTCTTCCCGAACCCAACCCAGGACGAAATGAATGTCAGAAGTTTCTCGCCGGTGAAAAAAATCGAAATTCTCACACTATCAGGAAAACAGGTTTACCAGGCCATGCCGGTGACCGTTCAAACAGAAATCAAAGTTAATGTTCAGGCTTTTGCGCAGGGAATGTATATTGTGAACGTGGTGAATGCGGAAGGGAAGTATTCTTCCAAAGTGCTCAAAAAGTAGAATGAATTGATCTTATATAGCGTTATGTGAAACTTAAAGCTGCCGGCATTTTGCTGGCAGCTTTTTTATATGCCTGGCAGGCCGCGCATGGCCGGTTTATGAAAGTTTCCTGCCTTTCCATTCGTATTGGCCTTTCTGCGCAGCCAACCCGAAAAAGCAAACGTATAGGGGGTAGAATACCTGGGTTACCGGAATGAATGCGAGCGACCTCCGTTTTTGCAGAAAACCGAGTATGGAGCCCAGAAAAAACCACTCGGGAATGCATTTTAAAGCCAGCATCCCGAAAAAGGCCGGTGTGGAAATCGCCCCGGCCCACGCAAGTCCCCCGGCGAGCAATACCGAAAAATTGCTCGCGAATATGTAAACGGCGAGTACCAGCGGGGTTTTACTTTGATAATGCTTCCATTTGCTGGCCCAGCGTTTTCGCTGCCTGTAAAAGCTGGCCCAACTCCGGTGCGGCGCGGTGCGGATGATGGCGTCGCGGTGGCGGAGGAAATGTACCGCGCCGGGGTGTCGGGCGGCGATTTTATGCATCAGGAACTCATCGTCGCCCGAAGCAATATGCCGCACGCCGTCGTAACCGCTTACTTCCAGGAAAGCTGCTTTCTCGTAGGAAAGGTTGGCGCCATTGCACATCGACGGATAGCCCGCAGACATCGAAGCCGCCCCGCTCCCGATCAGGCTCGCGAATTCCACGGTTTGCAAATGATCGGTAAGGTTGGTTTCGTCCGTAAACGTGACCGGCGAACTAATGAGCTTGGCGCCCGTATGCAGGTAGCACGACGCGATCGCGTGCAGCCAGCCCGCCTGGGCACGGCAGTCGCCGTCGGTGGTTACGATCAGGTTGCCCCTCGCGTGGCTGATCGCTGTTTCGATCGCCCGTTTCTTGGGTGCCGAAGTGCGCTCATCGGGTAGGGGAATGAGTTTGACCTGCGCCTTCGAATTTTGAGCGAATGCGTGCACGATAGCGGCCGTGTTATCGGTCGAGCTGTCGTCCATGACGAGTACTTCGAAGTGGGCAACGGGCAGGGTTTGACGGTCGAGGTCTTCGAGGAGGAAAAGGATGTTCTCGGCTTCGTTCCGTACCGGTATGATGACGGTGATAAAAAGGTCGTCGGGCATGTCGGCTGGTGCCGTTGGCTTGCGGATCCTGGACCATAGGAAAGTCAATGCGAGCGTGAAAACCGCGTAGCTCCCCAGCAACAGCCAAATGACCGCGGCGATCCAGGATATGAATGCGATGCCGCTCATCGGGATTTTTTCCATTTATATTTCCAGACCAGGAATATACCTACGAGGATGGGCCCGAGAACGTTTAATATCCAGATCAGGAACGTAGCGGCGATGATCTGCTCGGCGGGCAATTTGAAAGGCGCGAATACGACCAGCGCGGTAAATTCGCGTAAACCGAGATCGCCCAGTACATTGATCGCCGGTATCAGTGTTTTGGCTAAAAAAATCAATGTAACGCAGGCTGCAAGCTGCCAGATGCTCACCTGAAAGTGAAACAGCGACAATGCGAGGACAAATTGCGTAAGGAAAACCAGGTAGCGCAGCAGCCCGTAACCTGTGCCGGTTGCCAGTTCGGAGGGTGTGTAGCGGCCTATGACATTTAAATACTCCTTTATTTTGATCAAAACCCTTCGCGAGGGCGCCCATACGTCGATCTGCTTTCTGAGCGGCAACACGGCCGGGCCGAGGAAGACAATGAGGAACAATAAGCCGTTCACGATCAATCGCGCCGTGGAAGGAATATCGAGCTGGTCATTTAAATAAAGCCAGCCGCCCGCGCCCGCCAGCACCGATACATAAAACTGGATCCCGTTTGAAATGAGCGCCGCGCCGATCGCTTCCAGCCGGCGGTCGGATTTCAGCGCGGCCACTCGCCCGAGCGTGTCGCCCAGTTGCGCAGGTACGGCCACGCCCACAGCCAGGCCCGTAAGGGTTCCGCGCATGGCCTCACGGAAGGAAAGCGGTATAATGCGTGCGATGAGTTTCTGCCATTTGAGGCTTTCCAGTGCCCAGTTGACCGGCACGAGTAAAACCATCAGTACGAATACCGGTACATTCTGCGCTGTCCAGATCTCCCCGAACACGCTTCCAATGTCGCCAATGCCCTTTTGTTCGTTCCGGAACGTGCGGTAAATGTAACTCAGTACCAATGCCGTCACCACGAGTTTGATCACCCAGAGCAGGTTTGCCTGGTTGCTTTTTGGCTTTGGAGGGGAGAGTTCCTTATCTTGCACCATGTTAAAAACGGAGGTTTCGGAAAAGGTCATTATTGGGGTCGACCCCGGCACGCAGGTGATGGGTTACGGGGTGATATCGGTCAAAGGACAGCAGATTTCGCTCGTTCAATATGGTGTGATTCATTTGAGCAAATATAGTACGCATGAGTTGAAGTTGAAGAAAATCTTTGAGCGCCTGACCCAGCTGATCGAGGATTACCTGCCCGATGAAATGGCCATTGAAGACCCTTTTTACGGCAAAAATGCGCAATCCATGCTCAAACTTGGCCGTGCGCAGGGTGTAGCCATGGCGGCCGCGCTCGCCCGTAACATTCCGATCGTAGAATACTCTCCCAAAAAAGTAAAGCAGTCGGTGACCGGGAGCGGAAATGCTTCTAAAGAGCAGGTCGCTTACATGCTCGAAAAGATACTGAAAATGGAACTCAGCCGCGAATTCATGGACGCTACCGACGGCATTGCCATCGCGATTTGCCATCAGTACCATGCCAATTCACCGGCTTCGGCTGCCTCCGCCGGTTCCAAAAAGGCGAAAAAGGGCGGTTGGGGTGCTTTTGTGAGCGAAAACCCCAACCGTGTTAAGTAATGTCAGTGAATTAATTTCAATGATTTAACCACATTACCCGTCGTGAGCCGATACACGTATACGCCCGCCCGCAGGCCGACGAGATCAGTCTGAATGAAGTTCCATCCACCCGGAAATGCAGCATTGCCGAGCTGTTTGATGAATTGCCCGCGCACATTGAACAGGTCTACCCGCGCTTCCGCGGCTTGGGGCAGATAGAAAGCAATGTCGGTAGGCCCTGTTGCGGGGTTGGGCGTGTTTTGAAGCAATACGACTTCGTCCGGCCGTGTGTTGGTCGGGGAATCTTTCGATACCACGCGGAACGCCCGGCTTTCGTTGCTCGTAATTTCAGGCGCAGTGGTGAGGAGGTTGATCGTGTATTCACCGGCACGTAACGTGTCGGGCAGCGTAAAGCTGACCGCATGGCCATTTACCCTGGCGGTGTTAAGGATTATTCGGGTGCCGGTAGTCTGATTGTTAAGTTGGATGGAAATCCGGTTGTCGGCGTCAAATGTGGAATTGGTGCTCAGCTTTACCGTGATCGAAGAGCCGGCGGGGTGGCTCACCTGTGGTTCGAAGGAAAGGATCTGGCGTTCGTCGAAAGTATGGAGTTCGCCGCCGGTGGTGAGGATAAGGAGTTGGCCTTTGAAAAAACCGATCTCAAAAGGTTCGCGAAGAAAGTTCAGGCCTTCGGTGTAGGCACTGACCTTTCCGTCGGCATAGCGCAGCAGTCCGTATTGTGCAAAATCGTTACCGGAAACAAGAGGCCATCGGTACATAACGAGCCACATGCGGTTCTGGTCATCGAAAACGATCTGGCGGATGCTTTTATCAAACAGCGGACGGATTACCTCCCAGTCTCCTTTCTGTTTATCAAACCACATTACCCCCCAGTTACCGTAGGCATAGGCATTGTTGTCCTTGTCAAATGCAAGCCCATAGAGGTCATTCCAGAAAGGCATCCGGGGTTGGGATACCCACCGATTGTTCTCAAAATACCAGGCGGCGCCCCCTTCCGTGATCGTCCATACCCTGTCGTTGTTATCCTTCGCGATGCAAATGGGCCGGAGTGATTGCAATGCGGCATTATGAGAGATCCAGTTGCCGTTCAGAAACTGTGTGATGCCGGCGGTATAATTCAAATAAAACAAGCCGGCGGTTTCGGTAGCGAGCAGATCTTCCATACCGCTCACCCCGCTCAAAGGTGGGATCGGGAGTCGGGTATAGGTATTGCCGGTTTTCCTGACCATCCCATCCAGCCCGTCGATCGTATAGGTCGTTCCGTCCGGGTAGGCGGCAATGGCGGTGACCCTTTCCGGACTCCTGCCATTGGTTGTTGAAGGTAGGAACGATGTCCAGGTTTTAAGGTCGGTGGTTTCATGATAACCGGCTGATACACTCGCGACAAAGAGCTTTTCCCGCGATTGAAGTAGCTTGATCGTTCTGATATAACTTCCGGAACCGCGTGCACTGGACATGGCCGGATGCGGAATGCCCAGGTACCTGAACCGTGTATCCCTTACGCCCGTCACGAATTGACCGGTACCCCATAGCGACTGAAAACCTGTTTTCAGTCCAATGTTTGAGCGCGTATAATAAGTAGTGTTTTCAGCAAGCCCAGGAAAAAAGAGTTTTTTGTCGAAGAGCCCGTTGTTGGGTGCGTTGGCGTTGGTGAACAGGTCGTCGAAGACCAGGTTTTTAAACTCAGGATCGGTCGCAACCTGGAAAGTGCCGGATACGGGTCCCGCAGTAGGGGTAGGCGTCCATTGTCGGATGGCCAGCACGGGATCGGTCGACATGATGGGGTTACTCCGCAAGGGTACCGAGTTTGGAATGGTAACTACGTCCGAAGCGTCGGACCATCTGCTCCAGTGGTTGTTCTGGAATACCCTGTACCTGATTTTAACTCTAAGCATAACACCTTGTTCGGGCCGCAAAGAGAATGTTTCTACCGCATTCCCTTTCGGGGTACGGTCGAATGTCTCCTCGGGGTCCCGCCATTGTTCGGATGTCTGGACCTGATACGCGGTAATGCCCGACAGTAACCTGAACGACCCGAGTACATTCCCTTCATTATTCGATTCCACCGATAGCAGTACCGGTGGTGCTCCGTTCGTTCCCGGATCGTCGATACGGAATGATAGCGGTTGCGACCATTCCGACGAAGTTGAGGCATTCTGGGGTTGATACCTCATGAAATAGCTGCCGGAGTTGAGACCCGGGGAGCGGAAAAATGGCTGCGTGACCAGCGTATCGTCGACAATCTCTTTAAAATCCGCATCGTGGGCGGTCTGCACCCGGTAACGGCTTGCTCTTGCGGACGGATACCACTCAAATGCCGGAATCGCCGCCGAGCCCCCGGATTCATCGGCAAGCCGCGAGATCAGTCCGGGAGCAGCCGGCTTTTCGTCCAGCGCCAGCAGTTTGAACGCCGGGTTGACGGCCCCTTCCGCAAAGTAGCGCATCAGGCTCCTGCACAACGGGTGAAAAGTCAATTCGCCCGGGCAATACGACATGATGGTGCCGTTCGGGTCCTCCCTGAAACCGTCCAGGCAGCTTTCGGAAGTGCCTTCGATCACCGTACAGCGGTCTATCGGTCCACCCGGCCATGAGCAGTTGTGCGTATGCGGTGATCCGAGCGTGTGTCCAAGCTCGTGGGACAGCAGGTATACGGAGAAATACTGGTCCGGTGCCGGGAAGTTGGAAGTTAACATGCGGAAGCCGCCGTAAAAAGTCCCAAAGCGGTTTGACATGCCCACTACGGCGTCGCGTACTTCGTGGCGCTCCGCATTCCAATAGCTCAGCACGTTGCTGAAATAATCAAAGTCGGTAACCGAAACATACGGTTCGGGTTTGTCCCATATGTGAATGTGGTAGACCGTCAGTTTGATATTCATCTCCTCCTCAAAAATGGCCGACGCTTCTCTGAATATTTCGTAAACCCGGCGACGGATACGCGGCACGTCTCCGCCGTAGTCGAGGTAGGTCTTATGGTCGATGTCCACACCCAGTCTGTATTCAAGCGTAGGGCCGCTGCCGGTGCGTGCCCGGGTGAGGTCGATTTGTCTGCTGATTTTCTCGAGGCAAGCGGTGGTAAGGGAGTCGCTGGTGCCGCAAGATGGGACCACCTGCTGGGCCGACGATAGATTGGGTTTAATTATTAATATAATGATTATGAGAATCTTAAATATGGAAAGTGTTTTCATGGACAGGCTGGAAAAGTATGTAACCGATCGGTTTCTCGGTCTTAGACAAGGAAAATGCCCCCGAGAGTTGCACCTGTTTTAATCTCAGTATTAAAAAATTTTAATGGTACTAATCCAACATTTGCTTTTACTAATCAAACGTTTGTTTAATTAAATCAAACGATCGTTTGATTTTTATTTTAGGGCCGGTTACCTTTGTAACATCATTGGCAAAAAGAAGAAAATAATCCTTGCTAATGAGCTACTTAAATGGAATACAACGCGAAACAATTGCAGATAATAGAAGTGGCGGAGCGGCTGTTTTCACAGAAAGGTTTTGCCGGAACTTCGGTCAGGGATATTGCCCAGGAAGCGGATGTGAACGTCTCGATGATATCCTACTATTTCGGTTCGAAGGAAAAGCTGATCGAGGCGCTTTTCCAGCTACGTATGGCGGAGTCGCGCTCCCGGCTCGAAACGCTGATGATGGTCAGCGAGCTTTCCGCACTTCAGAAATTCAATGTGTTTATCGATAGCGTGATCGACCGCCTGATGGGCAACCAATGCTTTCACAACATCATGCTGCGCGAGCAGCTTTCGTCGGAGCGCACACCGGTCATTTCTGAATACATCCGCGGTCTGAAAATGCGGAATGTGGAGCTCATCAAGCGGATGATCCGCGAAGGACAGGACGCCGGCGATTTCCGGAAGGATATCAATGTGAGCCTGGTTACTACTACACTTTATGGTACAGTCAATTACGCCATTGCCACACAGGATTTTTACAAAATTCTCAATGGCCTTGAACATCAGTCGGATGAGGAATTTCAGCAGCATTTACGGAATGAACTGAGCCAGCATCTTAAGAACCTATTTAAATCAACAATAACCAATGAACACCACATCCAGAATTAAAAGAATGGTTTGTCTGGCAACCGGGATCGTCTGGATTACCGTGACCGGCCATTCGTACGCACAAAGCGCACGCACGATCAAGCTGGAAGAGGCCATTACGATGAGCCTGCAAAACAGCAAGCAATTGAAACTAAGCCAAAGCAACATCGATCTCGCCGGATTGGGTATCCGTCAGGTGAAGGAAAACCAGCTGCCGAGTTTCAGTGTATCGGGTTCCTACCTGCGGGTGAACTCGCCGAATGTGAACTTGAAAATCAAGCAGGAAGGCAACGATAGTACCGGTAATTCGGGCGGAATGCCGAATGTCCACCAGGCGATGTACGGAATGGCGAGCGCTTCGATGCCGCTGTTTTCGGGTTTTCGTTTCAAATACGGCCTCGAATCGGCCAAGTATGTGGAGCAAGCCGCGAAACTGGATGCCGACGCCGACCGCGAGGCTGTGATCCAGAACACCGTCGCGGCGTATGGTAATTTGTATAAAGCCCAAAAGGCGGTAGACCTCGTTGCTGAAAACCTCACGAGCGAACGCGAACGGGTGCAGGAATTTACCAACCGCGAGAAGAACGGAATGCTGGCCCGCAACGACCTGATGAAGGCCAAATTGCAGGAGTCGAATGTGGAACTGGCATTGCTGAATGCGCAGAACGACTTGAAAATCACGACCATTAATATGAACCTGCTGCTCGGCTTGCCGGAGGAAACCGTGCTTGAAGCCGATGCGAACAGCTTTGCGGCGCTGAAAGAGGAAGGCAATGCGGCCGGTTGGGAGCAAACAGCCCTGGAACACCGGAAAGACTTTGCCGCGAACGGTATCCGCCAGAAAGCGGCCGACAGCGATATCAAAGTGGCGAAAGCGGATTTGTATCCCAGCGTAGCACTTTCGGCGGGGTATGTCGCTTTGAGCATCCCGGGCGTGGTGACGGTTCCGAATGCGGTGAATGCGGGTATCGGTTTTAAATACGATGTGGCTTCGCTCTGGAAATCGGGAGCGAAGATCGCACAGGCCCGCACGAAGGCTTACCAGTTGAAAACCAACGAACAGATCATTCTGGATAAGATCCACCTCGAAGTGAACACGGCCTATTACAACTACGTGCTGAGCAAAAGGAAGATTGATGTGTATGCCAAAGCGGTGGAGCAAGCCAACGAAAACTATCGCATCACGAAGAATAAATACGATAACAGCCTGGTAACCACTACCGAACTGCTGGACGCAGATGTAGCGCAGGTACAATCGCGCATTGACTACGAAGCGGCGAAGGCCGACGCGGTGGTCGCATATAAAAAATTAGAACAGACAGCGGGCGTCATCAACTAGGAGTAAGTGAAGGGGGGATATTAGTGTTTCAAAAACGGAAATCCCATCCTCTTTTCTCCCAAAAAATATTCAATCATTAAGTCATCCGATTATTAATATGGAAACGAAACAAAACACCGAAGAAGCACCTAAAAAGAAAAATACCCGCTTCCTCATTATCCTTGCCGTGCTCATCATTGGCGGCGGCAGCTGGGGTTTTACCAAATACAACCACGGGCAGCACCACGAAGAAACCGACGACGCGCAGATCGACTCAGATATTAGTCCCGTAATTCCCAGGATTTCAGGCTACGTGACCGAGATTCGTGTGAAAGATAACCAGACGGTTAAAAAAGGCGACACCCTGATCGTACTCGACAACCGCGACCAGATCATCAAACTCGAACAAGCCAAAGCTGGCCTTTTGGGCTCGGAAGGCAGCCTGACCGTGGCACACGAAACGACTAATGCATCGGCAGCCAGCGGCATTACTTACGAAGCGAATATCGCCGTAGTAGCGGCGCAGATCGAAGAGGCGAAAGTGAATGTGTGGAGAGCCAACCAGGATTTCGCGCGTTACGAAAACCTGATCAAGGACCATTCGATCACCCAGCAGGAATTTGAGCAGGCACAGGCAACCAAACAAAAAGCAGAACGTGCATTGGCCGTGTTGGAAGCACAGAAAGGTGCAGCCGAACGTCAGGCAAAAGCAGCCGGCCGTCAAACCAGGGCTACTTCAGTTCAATCGGCCGTAGCGAATGCGAACATTAAAGTGCGCCAGGCGGAGATCGCAAATGCGGAGCTGAACCTGTCGTACACCGTAATCACCGCGCCTACCGACGGTCGCGTATCCAAAGTGAATGCGCAGCTGGGCCAGTACCTGCAAGCGGGACAATCGCTGTTCAGCATCATCTCTACCCACAAGCCATGGGTTACTGCGAATTTCAAAGAGACGCAATTGACTAAAATGAAGCTGGGCCAGAAAGTGAAGATTCACGTGGATGCTTATCCGGAACACGAGTTCGAGGCGCAGGTGGCTTCTTTCTCGCCTGCAACCGGTGCGCGTTTTGCGCTGCTGCCTCCTGATAACGCGAGCGGTAACTTCGTAAAAGTGGTACAACGTCTGCCGGTACGCATCGAGTTTACGAAAGCGGACGACGAAAAGATCGCGCAATTGCGCCCGGGCATGAACGTGTTCGTGGATGTGGAGCTGAACTAAGGTTCATCAACGGAATTTTTGATTCTAAAAACCAATTAACGAATGGAATTACAGGAATCACTCGTCGAATACGGCTACCGCAGGGTAATCATTACCATCACGGCTGTATTGTGTGCGCTGCTGGAAATCGTGGATACCACGATCGTGAACGTGGCGCTCAACGACATGCGGGGAAACCTGGGCGGCACGTTGTCGGAGGTGAGCTGGGTGATTACCGCCTATGCGATCGGTAACGTGATCATCGTGCCGATGACCAGCTGGCTTTCCCAGCAATTTGGCCGCCGTAACTACTTTGCCGCTTCGATCATCATATTTACGATTGCCTCATTTCTTTGCGGTAATGCCGATAATATCTGGGAGCTGGTATTTTTCAGATTGATACAAGGTTTTGGTGGCGGTGCATTGCTCGTAACTGCGCAAACGCTGATCACCGAAAGCTACCCGCCCGAAAAACGCGGCATTGCACAGGCTATTTATGGTCTGGGTGTGATTGTCGGCCCTACGCTGGGCCCTCCGCTGGGGGGATATATTGTAGATAATTACAGCTGGCCTTACATTTTCTACATCAACATCCCGCTGGGTATCATCGCAGCGATGCTGACGATGGAGTTTGTGAGAAGTCCAAAGTTCGCCAACAAAAAGGCGGCCAACGAAATCGACTGGTGGGGCATTATTTTCCTTGCTGTGGCCGTGGGTTCATTGCAGTATGTGTTGGAAAAAGGGCAGGAAGAAGACTGGTTCAATGACGAGATCATCCTTATTCTCACCGTCGTATCGGTTTTTGCCTTCTTCTTCTTCATTTGGAGAGAATGGACTTATAAGAACCCGATCGTAAACCTGCGCGTATTGGCGAACGGTAACCTACGGGTCGGAACGGTGCTGTCTTTCATCCTTGGCTTCGGCTTGTACGGCTCGACGTTCATTATCCCGCTCTACACCCAGGCCACATTAGGCTGGACCGCCACGCAGTCGGGGATGCTCATGGTACCTGCCGCGATCGTGACGGCCATGATGATGCCCGTCGTGGGTCAGCTATTGCAACGCGGTGTGAAACAGCAATACCTCGTAGCGCTCGGCATGATATTCTTCTTTGTGTACAGCTACTGGGGCTACCTGATATTGACGCCCGACACGGGTAAAGATGCGTTTTTCAGCATGCTGATCGTCCGCGGGATTGGTTTGGGACTACTTTTCGTGCCTATTACCACCCTTGCATTGTCGACGCTGAAAGGCCGTGAGATCGGGGAGGGCGCGGCATTCACCGGTATGATGCGCCAGCTTGGCGGCTCGTTCGGGGTGGCGGTGATCACGACATTTATCGCCCGCCAGAATATGGCCCACCGCAACGACCTGGTGAGCAAGCTGGATGTGAACAGCCCTATCGTACAGCAACGCGTCGAAGGCTTGCAGCACAGCTTTATGGCCAAAGGCATGTCGCCCGACGTCGCGCTGAACAGCGGCTACAAAATACTGGACTACACGGTGTCCAAACAAGCACAGGTAATGTCGTACATGGATGTGTTCCTGTACCTGGGCGTGATGTTTTTGATTTGTGTTCCCTTTGTGCTATGGACGCGGAGCGGCAAAACCAAAGTCGACGCTTCGTCCGTGCACTAGTGTTTTTAAGTGTAGTAGTATTGCAGAAGAAGCTCCCCGGAATCGGGGGGCTTCTCTTGTTTTGATAGTTCGAAGCTCCCGCTTCGAACACCTATTTGCTGGCCTCCGGCCGGTCGGGTATGGCAAAAGGCATTTTCGATTTCAAGATCAAAGTCCGAGCATTGCCTCCAACTCAGGCATTTTCAAAGCATTTACCTTGGGAAACGGAATTTCCAGAAGCACATTGAAATGTTTGTCGTGCGTGATGATGTAATCCGCGCCGCAGCTAATGGCGCAATCGACGAATTTGTTATCATCCTGGTCAGGAATGAGATTCCATCGGTAATGTGGAGTAATCCAGAGGCTGTTTTTGGCGGTAACCAGTAAGTCAACAACATTGGCTGCTAGATTGGGGGTATAAAAATTCCCGATTACTTCTTCATATTCTTCGAGAATTTCAGTGGTAATCGCAAATTGAAATTTGCATTCACGCAAGGCGTCGAACAACCAGCGGGTCTTGGAATGTTTTGGAATGCTGATAAGGAGGCAATTGGTGTCGATGACTAATATCATTCATGATTTTAATAGTGTGTGCGTTTATGTTCTTCCAAAGCTTTGTCCAGGTCTTCCTGAGAAAGCCCTTTTTCCTCCCAAATCCGATCCATTTCCTCGTCTATCTGCGTAGCGAAGTAGTCAGTAAGCAGCGTTTTGATTTCCTCTTGCTGCCTGGTATTCAGTTGTTTTTCAAATAACCTGATCATAAACAACTGCATGGAATTGAGTTTGGTCGTCTGTTCCATTTTGTGCTCAGTAATGTGCTACAACTTAACAACGTTTTTGCCATACTTTGTTCGCAGTCCTCCGAAAATTCTCCACTGGAGTTCTTTAATGAGCAAATGACAGTGGAAAACCGGTTCGAAGCACGGCCCGGAGGGCCATCCTGTTTCTAGCAAAAGTGGGTTTTGTGGGATTTTGGCTCCGTAGGAGCCTCCTGGGACATTTCAGGGGGCACCTACGGAGCCATGCATAAAATGGTAACACGTTTTCTATAAACAGGTAGCCGCTCTGCGGCCTTTTTGCCGTCATGCCGCGCCATTTCACCCTAATATTCCTTCCTCCCTTTCCTCCTTCCTCCATTCCTCCCTACATTTGCCAGAATACAACCAAGATTAACCAGTGCACCAGAATTACCATTTCATTAAACAACTCGCTCCGCGGCTGCATTCAGAACTGGCCTGCAAGCGCTTCGTAGAAGCATTCAGCCAGCAAAAGGACGAACTGATTATCGTTTTTGCGGAAGAGGATCATGAGGACGAATTGGTAAAGCCGTTCTTCATCAAAGCCACGTTAACCAATAGTTTCTCCTGCCTGAGCTTCCCGGAACGTTTCGATCGCGCGCGGCGGAACAGCGTGAATCTGTTCAATGATTTTGAAGGGGATAAGGTAGAGGCAGTGAAGGTTTGCAGGAATGAACGGGCGATTCAGGTGCATTTTGAAAGCGGGAGGGATTTGATATTCAAACTCTTCGGGAACCGGTCCAATTTTATCGCCTTGAATGCGGAAGGAGCGGTTACGCAGCTTTTCAACAACAAACTTTCGACGGACCGCGGCTTGACGGTGGCGTCGCTGAACCGGGATATCGATCAATCGTGGGAGGCGTTTGTGGCCAATGAAGGCCGTTTCGAACCGCTTTTTCCTACGTTTGGGAAAGTAGCGAATAAATACCTTTCCGGTAAGCTGGCAGGTAAGGAGGATATCGGCGAGCGCTGGGGCATCGTGCGGGAGGTTTTGAAGGAATTTGAATCATCCGTTTTTTATGTTACCCGGATTGAAAACATCCCGGCGCTGACGCTCTTCGAAACCGGCGAGGTGGTGCAGATTTTACGCGATCCGATCGAGGCGTTGAATGCGTTTTACCTGGCTTACATCCGGTTGAGCGGGCTGGATAAGGAGAAGGCTGATATGGTTCGGTTGCTGAAAAAGCGCATTCAGCAGACGGATAATTACCTTGAGAATACCTTCCAGAAACTAGTCGATCTGGAAAATGCGACGAAGAATGATGAGCTGGCCAATATCATCATGGCTAATCTGCATATCATCCCCGAACGTGCGGAGAAAGTGGAGCTCTACGATTTCTACCGCGACCAGCCCATTACCATTAAACTGAAAAAAGACCTTTCCGCGCAGCGCAATGCGGAAGGCTACTACCGCAAAGCCAAAAACGAAAAGATCGAAATCGACCGGCTGAACGACAGCCTCGCAGCCCGTGAGGCGGACCGGAAGCGGTTGCAGGAGCATTTGGAACACATTGAAAGTATCGAATTGCTGCGGGATATGCGGGCCTATATCAAAACCCATAAACTGGAACAAGGCAACGCAGGTCCCGCCGTCGACGACTTGTTCAAGCGCGTGGATTTTATGGGTTACACGATTTTGATCGGAAGGAATGCGAAGAACAGCGACTTGCTCACGAAGCAGGCGCACAAGGAGGACCTCTGGCTCCACGCGAAGGACGTTACCGGTTCACACGTGGTGGTGAAGAACCAGCCCGGACGCAAATTTCCCGCGCCGGTGATCGAGCGGGCGGCAGAACTGGCGGCATTTTATTCGAAACGGAAGAATGATTCGCTGTGCCCGGTGATCGTCACGCCGAAGAAATATATACGTAAACCGAAAGGCCTGCCGGACGGTCTGGTGCTGATAGACAAGGAGGATATCGTGATGGTCGTAGCGAAAGGGGAGTAGAGGGGGGCAAATGTCCTAAAAATGAAGTTTTTATTATTTATTAACCGAAATCCTACTTTGAATAATCTTTTGCTATTGCGAACTTCGTGTGAAAATTGAGAACCGGAATTTTTAGTGCAGAATGCTCGAAAGTCGTCGATTTGTTATCATTGGATTTTTTGCTTTAGTAGGTGTTATATACTTATTACGACTTTTCTACCTCCAGGTGCTGGATGAGAGCTATTCCATCGAGTCTTCCAGCAACTCCATCAAACGTGTTACCGAAATCCCGTTCCGCGGCCAGATCTACGACCGCTACGGGAAACTGATCGTATACAACACCCCCGTTTATGACCTGCTCGTGACGCCCTACAAGGTGAAAATGGACGATACGTTGCGTTTTTGCCAGGTTTTGGGGATTGAAAGGCGCGATTTCGACAGTCTGATGAATGCCGCGAGCGCTTACAGCCGTGTGAAACCTTCGCTGTTCTTGCGGCAACTTTCGAAAGAAGATTTTGCGTCGATCCAGGACATTATGGTCGATTACTCGGGTTTTGAGTTTGCCAAAAGCTCCCTGCGCACATACACCGCGCCCACGCTCGCGAATACGCTCGGGTATGTGAGTGAGATCACGAAAGGCCAGCTCGAGAAGCAGGAGGAGCCTTACTACCGGCAGGGTGACTACATTGGTCAGAGCGGTGTGGAGCGCATTTATGAGGATGAATTGAGGGGAAAGAGGGGGACGAAGTTTGTGATGCAAAACGTAGCCGGGGTATACAAAGGCCCCTGGAAGAACGGGGAGCTGGATACGATGGCGGTGGCCGGAGAGAACCTTTACACGGGTCTGGACCTCGAAGTGCAGCAATATGCCGACAGTCTGATGGTCAACAAGGTAGGGAGCGTGGTAGCGATCGAGCCCAAGACCGGGCAAATCATTTCCATGGTTTCGGCCCCGACTTACGATCCGAATATCCTTGCCAGCCGTTATTTTTCCAAAAACTTTGCCGCATTGGTGCGTAACCCTTACAAGCCGTTGTTTAACAGGCCGGTAATGGCCAGCTATCGCCCGGGTTCCACATTTAAGTTGATCCAGGCGCTGATCGGTTTACAGGAAGGCGTCATTACCCCCGGAAGCGGTTTTACGCATGCCAACTGCCCGGTAGGATGTCACAATCACCCCGCGACGAGCACAGTGGCGCTCGGGGTGACGCATTCATGCAACCCTTATTTCTACAATGTATTCAGAAGGCTGATCTATAAAAACAATATCAAAAACACCTTCAAAGCCTCGGCAGTAGGCCTCGACGCCTGGCACGACGACATCGCCAAGTTCGGCATCGGGCAGCGGCTCGGGATCGACTTGCCGAGTGAGTACAAGGGGAATTTGCCTAATAAAAAATACTACGACCGCTTCTACGGCGAATACCGCTGGAAATTCTCGAACATCTACTCGCTCAGCATCGGCGAGGGCGAGTTGCTGATCACGCCTTTGAAAATGGCGAATGTGGCAGCCATTATCGCCAACCGCGGCTATTATTACACCCCCCACGTGATCCATGGTATAGGCGACAAAAAAACCGTGAAGCCTGAGTTCCTGGAAAGGCATGAGACAGGGGTCGACGCGCACAATTTCGAGCCGGTGATCGAAGGGATGATCGGGGCTGTGGAAGCCGGTACCGCACGCCGTTCCCGCGTGGAAGGCATTTCGATTGCGGGTAAGACAGGTACTTCGCAGAACAAACGTGGCGACGACCACTCGATTTTCATCGCGTTCGCGCCGGTGGAAGATCCCAAGATCGCGATCGCGGTGTTTGTAGAGAATGCGGGTGCGGGTGGTTCGGCGGCTGCACCTATTGCCAACCTGATCATCGAAAAATACCTGTCGCGGAAGGTAACCAACAAAGCGCTGGAAGAGCGGATGATGAAGCTCGACCTGATGAGTAAAGTGGTGTTGCCGACGACGAAAAAGCCGGACGAAACGGAAACGAAGAAGAAAACGGAACAAGTGAAACAGCCGACCGGGGACGGGGACCCGAACGATCCTGCCAACCGCCTGCCTGGCGCGCCGCATCCGGCTAACCCGGCCGCCATGCGGGGGCCTGTAACCCTGCCGAAGCAAAGCCAGCAAAAAGCACTTTAAGAACTTACAAACCGATACTGAAATGGCTGAAAGCAAGCCGATTACCAAGAATGTGGACTGGATGGTGGTGCTGATTTACATCGCTTGCCTGATGATTGGCTGGTTGAATATCTACGCCGCCGTTTATAACCCCGAAGCGCATACCAACATGTTCGATTTGTCGAACAACGCGGGTAAACAGCTGATGTGGATCGGGACGGCCGGATTGCTGATCATCTGTATCCTGGTGATAGATTACAAGTTTTACGAGACATTCTCTTTCGTGATATATGCCGTCGTGATATTCTTGCTGGTAGTGGTGCTTTTTGCGGGGTCTAATATCAACGGATCGCGTTCCTGGATCAAACTGGGCGGTTTTTCGTTGCAGCCGGCCGAGTTTTCGAAGCTGGCGGTGAGTTTGGCGATCTCCAAGTACCTGAGCGACCCGGCGATCAGCCTCAACCGGAAATTGAAGGACTATTACCCGATCATGGGGATAATCGCATTGCCTGCATTCCTGATCCTGTTGTCGAACGAAACCGGTTCCATGCTGGTTTTCGCCTCATTCGCGATCGTGCTTTACCGTGAAGGCATGCCCGGCTTCATTCCCGCGATCGGGATGATCGGGGCGGCCCTGCTGATCATTACATTGCTTTTTGTGAAATGGTACATTGCCGGGGCCATAATCGTGATCGCCGGGCTGGTGATCTGGCTGATGCCGGTCATGACGCGACGCCGGGGAGGGCTTTGGGCGACGATCATCGTCGCCTTTGTGATGATCGGGATTGTGTTCGGCGTGGATTTCTTTATGAATAATGTGCTTCAAAAACACCAGAGAGGCCGCATCATGGTACTGCTCGACCCGGATTCCGACCCGCGCGGGATCGGCTGGAATGTGATCCAGTCCAAAATTGCGATCGGTTCGGGCGGACTTTGGGGTAAGGGTTTTTTACAGGGAACTCAAACCAAATTTGACTTCGTGCCCGAGCAGAGTACCGACTTTATTTTCTGTACAGTGGGAGAGGAGCACGGTTTTGTGGGAACGACGATCGTCGTATTCCTTTTCGTTGCATTGATATCCAGGCTGGTGGTGCTCGCCGAGCGACAGCGCAGCCGCTTCGCCAGGGTGTATGGCTACTGTGTGGCAGGTATTATCTTTTTCCACTTCCTGGTCAACGTCGGCATGACCATCGGGCTGATGCCCGTTATCGGTATCCCGCTGCCATTTTTTAGCTACGGAGGGTCGTCGTTGTGGTCGTTTTCCGTACTTCTTTTCATTTTCCTGAAAATCGACGCACAACGTCCGTTTACGCTGTCACGCGGCTGATTAGCGGGGGCAGGAATGGTCAGGAGTTGTCATGAGTAGTCAAGTGTTGTCAAGTGTTGTCAGGAATGGTCATGAATAGTCAGGAATGGACAAGAGTAGTCACATTTTGTTTTGCTTTCGAAAGCAGTTTCAAACGCTTCAATGTCTAGTAATACCCATTGGAACTATTCCTGACAACTCCTGACCATTCCTGACAACTCCTGACAACTCCTGACCATTCTTGACAACTCCTGACTATTCCTGACCATTCCTGACTATTATTTCGCTCAAATACAATTACAGCTTCCCCGCTGCCATAATTAGCAGCACCCAGCCTGCGATCAGTGCCAGGCCGCCGATTGGGGCCGTTGCGCCGAACTTGGTAATGCCCGTGAAGCAAATGGCATATAGCGAGCCGGAGAAAATGATCACGCCCACGGCGAATGCATTGCCCGACCAGCCAAGCAATTTCACCGCATCTTCGCCCGCGCGTTGCATGAGTATGCCCACGAGCACCATCGCGAGCGCGTGGTAAAACTGGTATTTCACGGCTGTTTCAAACGTTTCGGTGCGGCCGGAAGCTTCAAGCATTCCTTTTAATGCATGTGCGCCGAATGCGCCGAGGGAAACGGCCAGTGCGCCGAGAATGCCGCCTGCCTGTATCATGAATTTCATATCGTAAACCGGTATTAGGTATTGGTTAAATGGAAAGAAAGGCCATTTGCCGTTCAATAGAATCCGGGCAAATCGGTCCGGTAAAGTTAGTCCCGGGCGGAGGTGCGACCAACTCTTTATGCCAATTTTATTAACTTGCGCGCTTCGGAAAGGCATTTTGGAATGCCGATCACAGGGAAACGATTTGACCAATGACCATAGAACGCTTTATTCAGCTGTGGACACACCGCTATCATAAATATACACACATAGCAAAGGCGCATTTAAAAGGCCGCCAGGCCCGGACGCATTTTCGGGAGGTTAAACGCGGACTGAAAAAAGGGCAGAAGCTGATCGCCATCATTCGTACCGAGCATTTCGGCGATATTGTGGCTGCCGAACCCATCTCGCGTTACGTGCGCGAACAATATCCGGACGCGCACATTGTCTGGTTTGTAAAGCCCGGTTTTGCGGAGCTGGTGAGCCATAATCCGAATGTGGACGAGGTTTTTAAAGAATTCTGCGTGACGGAGCGGAAGGTACTGCTGGAAGGCAACGTGTTCGACAGGGTGATCGAACTGCAATTCACAAATAACAACCATTGCCCTAAATGCCAGGTGTCCACCGATAACCCGGTGGCCTTGAAGCGGGATATCAATGTGCTCAATTACTTCGATTACGGCAATTTGCTGGAAGTTTTCGCGCAGACGGGTGATCTCATTCCACCTAAAACGGCATTCCCGGCCGACGATCAGCCGCGGTTATACCTGCAACCATCCCACAAAGCGAAAGTCGATGGCCTTGGCTTGCCTGAGAAATTCATTGTGATGCATTGCCGCTCCAATTACGAGCCCAAAGACTGGCCGGCCGATCGCTGGAACCGCCTGGTGCATTGGCTGGCGGAACGGTATGACTACCAGTTGGTTGAAATAGGCCTGGAAAGTAATTTGAATATAAAAACACCCGCATACCGCAACTTGTGCGGGCAACTGAGCATTCTGGAAACTGCCGAGGTGATCCGTCGTGCGTCGTTCTTCATCGGCCTCGATAGCGGACCGTCGCATCTGGGGAATGCTACCGGCACGTTCGGTATCATTCTGATGGGCGCATTGAATAACTTCCTGAATTACAATCCGTATTCGGGCAAATATGGCCGGCAGGAGAATGCGTTGCTGGTCAGAAAAGCGGGTTTGCCTTGTGCGGAGCTTCCATTTGAATTTGTACAGGCACAGGTGCAATCGGTGCTCGAAAAGAGCGCGGACAATGCGCCCGGGGTGTTATCGTGAGCCGAAAATCGCGCTGCCTACGCGTACGAGCGTGCTGCCTTCTTCCTGGGCGATGAGGTAATCGCCGCTCATGCCCATGGAGAGTTCCTGCATGACAACCTGCGCATTTTGGTGATTTTTGAAGGACTCGAAAGTAGTTTTCAAACCGCGGAACTCGGCTCTTACCACATTCAGGTCGTCGGTATTGGAAGCCATACCCATTAATCCGACGATTCTCACGTTGCTCAATGCGGCGAGTTCGGCTGAGGTGATGATTTCCAATGCTTCTTCTTCCGAAAGGCCGAATTTGGTTTCTTCCCGTGCAATATAGATTTGCAAAAGGCAGTCGATTGTCCGGTCGTTCTTTTGGGCTTCCTTATTGATTTCTTTAAGCAGTTTGAAACTATCGACGGAATGCACCAGGCTTACGAACGGTGCCATGTATTTGACCTTGTTGGTCTGCAAATGGCCGATCATGTGCCATTGGATATCCTTGGGGAGCTCCTCGTATTTAGCCACCATTTCCTGCACCTTGTTTTCCCCGAAAAGCCTTGCTCCGGCTTCGTAAGCCTCGGTCAGTAAGCTGGTGGGTTTGGTTTTTGTAACCGCTACCAGGCGTGTTTCTTTGCGTAATCCTTGTTGTATCTGGGCCAGATTGTCGGCTATGGAAGGCATGTGGAGTGACTAAAAAATTGATAATTAGGCGGTTAATTCAAGAATTTATTGACCGGACACTATAAATCGCGGTTGGCGTATTTCAAAATTGAAAAAAACATACTTCTTTTACCAACTAAATTCAAAATTTAACCTTCTGTATGGACTACAACCAGGAACAAAAGCAAGACAGAAAAACTCTCCTATGGGCCGCATTGGCCGTTTTGCTGTTGCTTAATTTGGTGCTTGTGTACTTTATATATCACGAGAAGCAGGAAAACCTCGCGAAGGACGAGATCATTACCGCCAAAACCGAAGAGGTACTTTCCATTAAAACCAAACTGGATTCCATCTCCACAGAGCTTGACATTAAAATTGCCGAAATCCAGAAACTCGGCGGAAGCGTAGATTCGCTCGTAGCCTTGAAAGCCCAGCTTGAAAAGGATAAGAAGGAGCTCAAAAATGCCAGCACGTATTCGGCTGCTACCTATAATCAGAAGATCAAGAATTACGAATCGGTATTGTCCGAAAAAGACGGAGAGATTGCCCGCCTGAAACAGGAGCTGGGCATTGCCACCACGAAAAACGAAGAGCTGAACCAGAAAGTGACCGGTCTGGAATCGGAGAAGCAGCTGCTCGCCGACTCGGTAACGACGTATTCCGCCCAAAACAAGGAGCTTGCTGAAAAGGTAACGCTGGCTTCCGCGCTGCATGCTGAAAACGTGAGCGTCAATGCGGTTTCTTCAAAAGGTAAGGAGCGTGAAGGCGGTAAATACAAGGCGAAGCGCATCGATAAGTTGAGAGTGAACTTCAAACTGTCGGAGAATGCGGTGGCGAAGCAGAACGAAAAAGATATTTACCTGCGTGTACTCGACCCGGATGGGGCAGTGCTGTCGGACATGGCAACCGGTTCAGGTTCGTTCATGTTTAATGGCAAAGAATTGATTTACAGTTCGAAACAAACGGTGAGCTTCACCAATACCGGCCAGTCGGTAGATATTTTCTACGGCCGCGGCGGCATTCCGATGAAAGACGGAAAGTATGTGATCGAGCTGTATAGCGAAGGTTTCAAGATAGGCCAGGGCGATTTTACGGTTAGATAATAGGCCGTAGTTTTGTTTAAGTCATTGGAGGGCTTGGAATTTTGAATTCCAAGCCCTATTTTTGCACCCTCATTTTGATGATTCTGTCAGAATGAGGTTTTTAATTTATCATACAATAACCAATTACCGTATGTCTAAGCAATATGAAACGGTGTTCATTCTAACTCCCATTTTGTCTGAGGCCCAGGCAAAGGACGCCGTTGAAAAATTCACGACAATCATCACTTCAAACGGTGCTAAGATTGTACATGAAGAAAACTGGGGATTGCGTAAGCTGGCCTACCCCATCCAAAAGAAAAACTCAGGTTTCTATCACGTAGTAGAATATACTGCGAACGAAGGAAACGTGGTGGATGTTTTGGAAACCGAGTTCCGTCGTGACGAGCGCGTTTTGCGTTTTATGACTATCGCCCTGGATAAGCATTCTATTGCTTACAACGAGAAGAAACGTAAGGGTCTGGTAGGCAAGAAGAAAGAAGAAGCAACTGAGTCAAAAACCGAAAACGCATAAGCTATGTCACTCGTAAACGAGCCGGTTGAAAAAAACATTAACCGCAAAAAATACTGCCGTTTCAAAAAAGCAGGCATCAAATACATCGATTACAAGAACCCAGATTTCCTTCTGAAACTTGTAAACGAGCAAGGTAAAATCCTTCCGCGCCGCCTTACCGGTACCAGCCTGAAATATCAGCGCAAAGTATCTCAGGCAATCAAAAGAGCACGTCACCTGGCCCTGTTGCCGTTTGTTGCTGACCAATTGAAATAATACAGTAAAGAGCTATCATAATGGAAATCATACTTTTAACGGATATTGCTGGGGTAGGTTACAAGAACGATATCGTGACTGTGAAAGCAGGTTACGGTCGTAACTACCTCATCCCGCAAGGTTTTGCGTTGCTCGCTAACGAGTCGAACCGCAAAATCGTTGCTGAAAACGTGCGTCAGGCTGCGCACAAAGCTGAGAAGCTGAAAAAGGACGCAGAAGATATCGCAACAGCGATCGGCGACCTGATTATCGATATCAAAACTGTGGTAGGTGAAAGCGGCCGTATCTTCGGACGTGTGACCAACACGCAGGTGGCTGACAGCCTGAAAGCAAAAGGCTTCGATATCGACCGTAAGAAAATCACTGTGGATGACGTGAAATCAATCGGTACTTACGCTGCATTGATCGACCTTCACAAAGAAGTGAAACACAGAGTTACCCTGAACGTAGTAGCAGCGGAAGACTAAGCGTTTCGATATTGCATGAAAAAAGGACAATCCGTGAGGGTTGTCCTTTTTTCGTTGATGGTCGGCTATTACAACGCCGGAATCCGCAAAACCTGACCGGGATAAATCAGATCAGGATCCTTCAACATAGGCTTGTTGGCTTCGAAGATGACGGGATACTTCATCATGTCGCCGTACACTGTCTGCGCGATTTTGGAGAGGGTATCTCCCTTTACCACCGTGTGGTAGGTCGCTTCCGGCTCCGGAGTGGCTACTTGCAGGCGGTTGTCGACTACGCCTACGCCTTCCACGTTCCCCACCGCCAATGCGATTTTTTCGGCGTCCTGCTGTTTGGCAACTTCGCCTTCGAGGGTAACGGTATCGCCCGAGGTTTTCACCGTCAGGCTGTTATAGGCAAGCCCGAGCGACTTCACGTGTGCGAGCAACGCGCTGGCACGCAGCGGTTCTGCTTCCGGGGTGGGAGCTGCTGCGGGAGCATCTTTACCACCGAATACTTTTTCTCCAACACCTTTAATAAAAGAAATTAAGCCCATGTTTTGTTGGTTTTGGTTAGATAATAGATTTGAGTTTGTTAGTGAAAGGTAGCGGTAATGTTAACTTTCTTGCCGGTAAGATGCAATTATTATGCCAAAATTGCCAATGTATATTGATTTGATAATATGGGTTTTTCCCGGCGCAACTTTGTACTTTTGCAGCTGGTCTCAACTACGCTGAATCTGCATTAAGTCTCAATGAACCGCACCACATCGCTTGCCAGGTTACAAAATGAATTGTTCGATATCTGTATCATCGGCGCGGGTGCCAGCGGGGCAGGATGTGCCCTGGATGCGGTTCTGCGAGGGTATAAGGTAGCCCTGATCGATAAAAAGGACTTCGCTTCGGAAACTTCTTCCCGTTCTACCAAGCTCATCCACGGCGGTGTACGCTATTTGGAACAGGCATTCAAAAAGCTCGATTTCGCGCAACTGAAACAGGTACGCCACGGTCTGGAAGAACGACACATTGTGTTGAAAAATGCACCGCATCTCGCGCGCCCGCTCGCGCTGATGACGCCGGTCAATTCATGGTTCGAAGGATTGTATTTCAAGATCGGCCTGTCGCTTTACGACACGTTCGCAACCAATGATACGTTGCCGAAAAGCAAGTGGCTCAACAAGCAGGAAGTACTGGATAAAATTCCTACGCTCGACCGGAAAAAGCTGCACAGCGGCGTGCTGTACTACGACGGCCAGCTCGACGACGCGCGGTATTGCCTCGCATTGGCACAATCGGCATCGGAAAATGGCGCGGCAGTAGCCAATTATGTGGAGGTGAATGGATTTGAAAAGGATGACAATGGCAAATTAAAGGCCGTACAGGCAACCGACACGCTGAGTGGAAAAGCATTGACGATCCGGGCAAAGCTGGTCATCAATTGTACCGGCCCGTTTTCGGACCATATCAGGCTTATGGCGAATGCATCTTTGAGCGAGCGTATCCGCCCGAGCAAAGGCGTGCACCTCGCATTACCCCATAATACGCTGAACAGCGAATACGCCATGCTGATCCCGAAAACCTCCGACGGACGTGTGGTATTTGCCATCCCGTTCGAAGGCTCGACGATGATCGGTACCACCGACACCGAATGCGACGAGATAGACGCAGAACCGACACTCAACCGAAAGGAAAGAGAATACCTGGCCGCTACATTGAATCCCTATCTGGCCAAACCGATCGACCCGAGCGAGCTCAGGGCTGGTTTCGGGGGGCTGCGGCCATTGCTGGCTGCCGATCCGTCCAAATCGACCAAGAGCCTCGTGCGCGACCACGAGGTGGAGATCGACGAAACGTCGGGGCTGGTGAGCTTGCTTGGCGGTAAATGGACGACCTACCGGCTCATGGCCAAGGACACGATCGACGAAGCCGACAAGCTTCTCGGCGATGGCGGCGCCTGCAAGACGGCGGACTACATTTTGGCCGGCGGCGAAAATTACCAGGCCAAGAGCTGGCAGGATATTCAGGCACAATACGGTTTGCCGGAAGACATCGCAAGGCATTTGGTGCGCAAATACGGCTCCCGTGCGCACACGGTGGCGTCGCTCGCCCGCGAGGACGCGCAGTTGAAAGAAAGGCTGAGCCAGGCCTATCCGTATATTCGCGCCGAAGTGGTGCATGCCGTTCGGAATGAAATGGTTGTGACCCCGCGCGACTTCCTGGCGCGCCGCATCCGTCTCGAAATTACCGATTGGGATGAAACCTTAAACTCCCTGCCGGTTGTTGCTGATCTGATGGCGCGTGAACTGGGCTGGACCGAAGAGGAAAAAAACAGGTATGCCGATGCGTACGCCAGTGAAATCGGGAAGTTCATATCCGACGCCCGATAGCCGACACCAGAGTTAATTTTCAAGAATGTATATTACCGATTCAGCCTGCATATCGCCCCAGCGCACTTTTGACAATGCTTTTTTCGAAGGCGATATCAAGGTGCATGAAGGCGACAGGTACATGGCAGTTGAACCCGCCTATGGTCAACTCATTCCAGCCGGTCTGCTCCGGAGAATGGGTAAAGCGGTACGAATGGGTGTGGGGGCTGGCCTTCCGCTCATCCAGCAAGCACCGATTGAAGGAATAGTGCTTGGTACCGCGAATGGTGGTCTCGAAGACTGTTTAAAATTCCTGAACCAGATCGTTGATTACGACGAAGGCACGCTCACCCCGACGAATTTTGTGCAAAGCACACCCAACGCCGTAGCGGGTAACCTCGCATTGATGAGCAAAACGACCGGCTACAATACCACCCACGTGCACAAAGGGCTTGCATTTGAAGCGGCATTGCTGGATACGATGCTGCTCCTGGAAGAAAAGCGGGGCAAAGCATTCCTGGTCGGAAGTATCGAGGAAATTTCAGACTACAACCACAATATCGATCTGCTGGCAGGTTCTTTCAAAACCGGGGATTTTACGTCCGAAAACCTGCTGACGCTGGACTCTCCGGGATCAGCCAATGGGGAAGGTGCCGCGATGTTTGTGGTAAGCGCCGACCGCTCGGAGCAGACAATCGCACAAATCCGGGATGTTTTTCAAAGCAATAACCTCGCCGAAAAGGAGCTGGCCCCTGTGGTGAATGCTTTTTTGCAAAGAAATGGTTTACAAGCAAGGGACGTAGACGCGGTAATCATGGGCATCAGCGGCGATAACCGCACCGATCACTGGTATTTCAATCTCCAGAAAGCATTGTTTGAAGAAAGCAACCTATATACCTACAAGAATATGGTGGGCGATTATCCCACCGGCTCCGCGTTCGCAACGTGGATGGGCGCGCAGATACTCGCGGGAGCGCACGTACCCGAGGCGTGCGTGTGGGCGCAAAAAAATACCCGCACTCCGAAGCATATCCTGATTTACAATCATTACAAGGCTTCGCAGCACGGGTTTATATTACTGGGGGCCTAGCTTAGTTCTGGCCCGCTTCTTCCGCTTTTTCCTTCATTTTGATCACCTTCGCGAGGGTAGGCAGGATGGTGTCGTGCTTTTTCACGAACGGATTGGTCTGGTCCCAAACGTAACCGGCGAGTACCGAGCAGATCTGCCGTTTGATGTCCTCGTCGATATGCTTCGCGAATACAATGGTCTGGAAATCGCCGGTATACCAGCCGCTTACGTAGCTTCTGAACACGTCGATGCCCTTCTGGATCACATCTTCGTAATCCTTTTTCCAGTCAACGGCCTCGCCCTGCAAATGCTTGTGCGTCATTTTCGCGGAAAGCAGTCCGGAAGCAGTCGCGAACGTAACGCCTGACGAGAAAATAGGGTCGAGGAACTCGGTACTGTTGCCGGAAAGCACAAAACCTTCTCCCGACATTCTCGTCACGCCGATGGAGTAACCCAGGATCGCCCGCGGCTCGAATTTGAGTTGGGAATCGGCGAAGCGGCCGTGCAGATCCTCGAAGTTCCGGATAAATGCCTTGTAACCCTCGCCATTGTTTTCGGCCAATCCCTCGATCTTTTCGCGGTCGCCTACAATGCCGACGGACGTAGAGCCGTCCGAGAACGGGATCGCCCAGATCCACGACTTGTTGTTGTCGAACGAATGCACGAAAATGTTGTTGCTCGCCTTTTCCGTACGGTTTTTATCTTCCAAATGCGAGAACACGGCGCCGCGCGGGGTAAATGCGGATGGTTTGCTCAGGTCAAACAGCCTTGGCAAAACACGGCCGTAGCCGCTCGAATCGATGATAAACTTGGCTTCGATGCGGTGCGCATTGCCCTCGGAGTCCTTGTAATCCACGGTCTGTTTCTCCGGGCCGCATTGTACGGCGGTTACCTCGCATTCGAAGTTTACATCCACGCCCTTTTCGCGGGTAGCCTCCGCCAGTTTGCTGTCGAAATCCGCCCGTTTTACCTGCCAGGTCCAGGTCCAGCCTTTGGTGTACTGGTCTTCAAACAGGAACTCGCACCGCTTTTCGCCGCGCATGAATGCCGCACCGGTTTTTTTCTGGAAATTCAATGGCTCTATCGCCTCGCGCAGGCCGGCTTCGGTCAAATGCTCCATGCAGCACGGCAGCAGGCTTTCCCCGATCTGGAAGCGGGGGAATTTCTCTTTTTCCAGGATCGTCACGTCGTAGCCTTGCTTTTTCAGGTAAGAAGCCGCGACAGTTCCGGCAGGGCCGGCCCCAATAACCAGCACATCGACAGTTTGCATATTAGGCGTTTTTTACTTTTTGAATGAGTTTTTCTTTATCTACAAATGAGAAGCACGTTACAAATGCGCTGACAGTGACCCCTAAAATTCCGTGTAAGGATACATTCTGGCCTGTCAAATGCAAGTTCGGTATTTTGGTGCGGGTGTTAATCCGCGTTTTCATCGGCGAAGTCGAATCTTTGAGGATGCCGTACATCGTACCATTGCCATTCCCGATGTAATCCCGAAAAGTAAGCGGAGACGCGCTGTGTACTGATTTAATTTGGGCCGAAATACCCGGAAATACCGTTTCGAGCCGTGCGATCACCTGCGCTTCCTTGTCTTTCTTGAACTGCGCATACTCCTCGCAGCGCTTGCCGGGTTCGGCCACAGTACTGAAAGTCCCGGCCCATTGCGCGGTTTCGGAAGCGTCCATATAGCACATCACCGACATGGAATCGGCATATTCCCCCTTTTTGGAAATGGAAGGCGTGCAAATGAAATAGGTTTGCGGCCAGGTGGCCTGGTCATATTCCACACCGCTCCACACGTCGTCGATGTGGTGCTGGTAAATGTTGTAATTCAGGTATTTAAAACTGTTTTCCTGGAAGGAAATATGTACCAGGAATGTGGAAATGCTATTTTCCAGCGCCTGGACACGATTTTTGTATACACTTAAAAAACGCTCCTGACCAAAAATATCGATGGTAACAACCGGGTGTACGTTCGAAATAAATTCTTTGCCCCGGAAAGTCTCCCCACTCTCGCATACCACTGCGGTAATGTGGCCTCTTTCGTCATATTGGGCCGACACTATTTTTTTGTGCTTGTAAATCTCCCCGCCATGCCGCCGTACCGCGCGGCTCAGCTGAATGGCGATCTGCGAGCCGCCGTCCACGAACTTGTACGCGCCTGTCAGGTAGCTTTTCATGATGAGCGCGTGCACGTAAAACGGGGTTTTCTGCTTTACGCCCGCGTAGAGCAGGTTACTGCCCGCCAGCACATTTCGGAGCCGTACGTTGTCGGTCAGCGAGGCGATGTAGTCGTGTGCATTCAGGGACAGCACGCCTTCGTCGGTCAGGTAGCTGTCCCCCGCCGTTTCGAGGTTGTAAAGCGGGAATTTCTCGCAGGTTTCGGTTAGTTTATTGCAATAGGCCTGAATGGCTTCGGCTTCTTCGGGAAAGTAGGAGATCAGTTTTTGTTCAAAATGTTCCAATCCCTGTGCGTAGGCGTACTCGCAGCCGTCTTCGAAACGGATAAGGTCGAACTGCTCGTCGTCGAGCCGTTTCAGTTTCAACTTATCCAGAATGCCGAAATATTTGAAGAACTGGTGCAGGTTTTCGCCTTCGTCCAACCCGCCCACATAATGCACGCCCGTGTCGAAAATGCTTTTGTCGCGGCTGTACACCTGCAAATGCCCGCCGATCTGGTGGTTTTTTTCCAATACCACCACGCTATGCCCTTCCATTGCCAGAATGGTAGCACAAGCCAGACCACCGAGTCCGCTTCCAACAATCACAAAATCGTATTCCTTTTGCACGGCGGAAGTTTGCATTTAAATAGCTATTGGAAAAATCCTAGTTAGTAATCGGCGTAGTTACGGGAACGGAAAGTTTGCGTAACACGAAAAGCACATTGGAAGTGTTCGACGAATGCTCCTGCATTTCATAACCAAAACCATACCGCGCGGCAAAGTCGCGGATATCCTGGGATGAAAAGAAATGGAAATCATCGGTTTTCCGGTTGAAGGCGAACAGGCCTGTCGATAATGCTTCCGTTTTTTGCGTATTCTGGTGTTTGGCGCTCAGGTCGGTAATGCCGTCGCGGATGAAAAGCAATCCATCGGGCGCGAGGGCGGCCGCACACCGGTCGAGCAAAATACGCTGTTTTTCCTCGGATAAATAATGCAATACATCATTCAGGAAAATGACGTCCTGCGTGCCAAGGTCGGCGGCCATAATTTCCTTGTATTCAAACCGCAGGTTGCCGGTTTTGTTATAGCTATTCTCCGCGATTTCGATCTTGTCCTCGTCGTAATCAATGCCGGTGATGACCCGCTCTTCATTTTTATAATGCAGGAAAAACGACAAGTACCCATATCCGCACCCGACATCCAGAATCCGCTTGCGATCGCCGATCAGTTCATTGTAGTAGGTGAAATTCGCGCTTTCCAGCCGCCATTTGACTTTGAAATACCATTCCAGTACCGGCCCTTTGAACACGTAATTGGTGAAAATCTGGTGTTTGACATAACCGGTATCCTCCATTTCGTATTGGAAAGCGGCAAACTCCTGCTTGAAGAATGCGGCGATGGCTTTCGTTTTGTCGCGCAGCGTCGCGCCCCAGCGGGCGTCCGCGTATGGAATGCGCGGGAGCACGCGCACGTTCAGCGCGCCCGGGCGTATGAGGAAATCGTTTTTAGGCAGCACGTCGTGGGCGCCGTGGAGCAATATGGGCTGAATGTCGAGGTTCAGTTGCTCGGCGAGGTAGAATGCACCTTTGTGGAAGCGCGCGATATTTCCGTCTTCGGAACGCGTGCCTTCGGGGAAAATGAGGATCGAATAGCCCTCGGCCACCAGGGCCCGCACTTTCCCGATGTTCTCTTCGGGACCGTCTTCGCTGTAAATGTACCCGGCATAGCGGATGATAGGCCCGAAAAACGGCGATTTATAAACCCATCCCTTCACCATCAGCACGATTTTCGGGTGCAGCATGATGGCCAGCAGGATGTCGAGGAACGAGGTATGGTTGGCGATGAAGATCACCGGCTTGTCCATGTCCAGGTTTTCCCGGCCGGAGATATTCTTCCGTACGTGGGGGCCTGAGTAGATCACGGTTTTGGCATAAAACGAAAGCGAATTGTTGATCGCCGCCTTCTTTTTCCGCTTCGACATCGGAAGCAACAAAATAGTCACCAGTTTGGAATGCAAAAACAGGCAGCCCGAAAGGAAATAGGTGAAGCTCGAAATGCTGATCAGGAAGGGCAGCATCGTCACCGGCGCTTTCTTTTTGGCAATGCGTTTTTGGACAAAAAGATCGAAGAAAACCGGCTGGAACACGAAGGATATGAACAGAATGCAGACAATGCCCAGCACGCTGATCAGCGAAATCGAATGGATCGCGGGGTGTTTGGCAAAAATCAACACACCGGTACCTATTAGTGTCGTCGTTGCGGACAATGCAATGGCAGCCTGGTAGGAGCGTAGCGTGTCCTTGCCTGATTTGTATTTGCTCAAAAGTCCGTCGGTGACGAAAATGCTGAAATCGTCGCCCAGGCCAAAGATGAACGTGGTCACGATCACATTCACGAAGTTGAACTTAATGCCGAGAATGGCCGCGATGCCCAGAATCCAGATCCAGCTGATCACCATAGGCAGGAACGACAGCAGCGTGAGTTCGATACGGCCGTAAACGACGAGCAGCGTGAAGAATACGATGGATGCCGAAATCAGCAGCAGGTAATTGAAATCGTCCTTCACCATCGTGAGCAGCTCGCCGGCAAGTTCACCCCGGTCGAAGAGCTCCACACCCGGAATGGCCCGCAGCTCTTTTTTAACATCCGCGAGGTTGGTCTGATTCACCACCACGGTGGAAATGAATGTGGTGCCCGACGCTTTGATGTCGATCAGGTTATCGACGCCGAGTTCGGTGAAAAGGGTGTCGAGCGAGATATTGGAAGCGCTCCTTCCGGCAATCCAGCCTTTAAAATCGTTGAACGCATAGGCGTTGAACCCGTTTTTGGCAGCGGCCTGGTTGAATACCCGGAATGTGGAATCGGTGCGGCCGGGCGTCCAGAAATCCTGCCAGCGGCGCATCCGCTCTCGTTTGAGGTCCTGCGGGATGAGCAGCGAACCGGAAGAAACGAAACTGACAATACGGCCTTCGCCGCGCAATGTGGCCAGTTTCTGGTAAGCATCGTGGTTGACCTTTTCGGCCTCGGCACGGCGCGGGTTCGAGGCGAAAACGTAAATCCGCTTCTGTTTCCGGGGATTAATGCCGGTGAGCGCTTCCTCGCGGCCGCTCAGTTCCGGGTCCTGGATGCTGAGGTTCTCGAAACCGGCATCGAACTCGGTATCGCCGGCAAAAAAGAGAAACACGACGGTCAACACGCCGATGCCCGCGAGCGTGAGGCCGCGCCATTTGTCGGGAATGGTGGGGATGCGGAAGGAACGGTTCTCTCCGGGGATTTTTTGAATGTCGAAACGCGTCGAGGAAAGAACAACGGGTAATGCGGTGAGCGTGAAAACCGCGGCGCCGAAAAGAGCGAGCGAGGAAAACAGCCCGAAGTCCTGCAAGACGGTGGAGTTGGCAAAATGCAATGCGCTGAATGCCATGACCGTCGTGAAACTGCCGGTCAGCAGCGGCCCGCTCACTTCCTTGATCGCGACCGGAATGGAATGCGTATGCCTGAGGTGTGTGAAAAAGTGGAAAGCGTAATCGAGCAGGATGCCGAAGATCACCGCGCCCGTGGCGAGGGAAATGCCCGAGATCTCCGGCCGGACGTACCCGACAATCCCCAAAGCGAACAATGCACCGAAAATTCCGGGCATTGTGATATATATAGGTATAAGGAGTTTGCGGTAGTAGGCGATCAGCAGCGCCAGAATGCCTGCCAATGCGAGAAACGACGTAAAATAGGAATCCTGCTTAACCTGTATCGCATTGCGCGCGGCGATTTCGAACGTACCGAAATAGGAGAATTGATGGTAGCGATGCTGCCGGTTCCATTTCGTTTTAAATGTCTCCATCAATTCAAATAGCGCCACATTCTTGTCGGAGCTGCCGGAGTCGAAGCTGGTGGAGGCGAAAATGAGGATGCGCTTACGGTCGGCGGAGAACATGATGCCGTCGTCCATCACCATCGCGCTGGAGTTATTGGCGGCATTCAGCGCTTTGAAATACCTTCCGGTAATGCCGAGCGGGTCATTCAATACAAATTGTTTCAGGAACGAGCCGCCCGGTGTGAGCAGCTGGTTGTAGGTCGAGGCTACCGACACGCGGATGGAGTCGGGCGCAATGCGTGCCTGTATGTGCGCATAGTAGGAGGGTTCGATGAGCAGCGGAAAGTGGCTGTATACATATTGATACACATCCTCCTGCACATTGGGCCGTTCGGCCTGGATATTGCGCACGTAGCCGTTGGTGTAACGCCCCAGCGAATCGGTGAAGTTCTCGGCCAGTTCGCGCGCGGCGTCCGTGTCCGTATCGGCCGGGATATCGAGCGAAAACACGATCTGGTTGATGATGTTCTTGCTTTCGACCAAACGGTTGAATTCTTCGAAGCTTTTACCCTTCGGTAACGTCGCGAAAATACTTTCGGTTACTTTTAGCCGCGCAATACCGGCCACGAGGATACTGACAATGACGAGCAGGCTAAGGAAAAACGCGGGTTTGTGACTGGAAAGGAATTTGTTTAGCCTTAATAGTAAATCTCCTAGCATTGACAGGGGAAACGTGAATGTCCGACAAAATTAATGAATTGTATCACTCAGGCAACTTCCGTGCCTGCGACCGCTCACCGGGTCGTGTTTGTCAAAGCGGTAAAAAAAGATTTATTTTACACCATATTCAATTACGCCATCATTAAATGAATCGTATTTCATTAGCTCAGATCGAGCAGTATGCTTTTGAAAAGAAGGAATTTATCTTAGCCGAAGACGCCCTCCATCAAGTATCCCAATCATTTGCCTTTTTAACGAATTTCTCCAAAGACAAAATCATATACGGTATCAATACCGGTTTTGGCCCGATGGCGCAATACCGGATCGAGACCGACCAGCTCAACAATCTGCAATATAACCTGATCCGCAGCCATTCGAGCGGGGTAGGGAAGCCGCTGAACGAAATATATGCGCGTGCCGTGATGCTCGCGCGCCTGAATTCATTTTTGCAGGCCAACTCCGGTGTGAGCACGGCCGTAATCAAGCAGTTAGTCGCGTTTTTAAATAATGGCGTGGTCCCTGAAATCTTCGAACACGGCAGCGTGGGCGCGAGCGGCGACCTCGTACAGCTTTCGCATTTAGGTTTAAACCTGATCGGGGAGGGGCACGTGTACGAGCATGGCGCCCGTCGCAAAACCGCGGAAGTACTGGCCGAAAAGGGCATCAAGCCGCTCAAAATGGAGCTTCGCGATGGCCTGGGGCTGATCAACGGTACTTCGTGCATGACGGGAATGGCGGCGATCAATATTATTTATGCCAAAAGGTTGGTGCAATGGGCGATCACCGCGTCGTCGATGATCAACGAAGCGATCGAATCGTTCGACGATTCTTTCTCCAAGCAGCTCAATGCCGTAAAACATCACAAGGGGCAGCAAACTGTGGCACAGCATATGCGCGATTTTGTGGCGGGAAGCGGGCTGATCCGCAGTCGCGAGGAGCTTTTCCGCGACGATACGGCGATGCAAAAGACCGAGTTCGAGCGAAAAATACAGGAATACTACTCGATCCGCTGTGTGCCGCAGATTCTCGGCCCGGTGCTGGATACGATCCAATATGCGCAGGAAGTCGTTGAAAATGAGTTGAATTCGACCAACGATAACCCGATCGTCCGCCCGGAAGACGATAACGTTTTCCACGGAGGCAATTTCCACGGCGATTATATTTCGCTCGAAATGGATAAGGTGAAGCTGGTCCTGACCAAATTGACCATGTTGATGGAACGCCAGCTCAACTTCCTGATGAACAGCAAGCTGAATGGCAAATTTCCACCGTTCCTGAATGCCGGAACGTGGGGTTTGAACTTCGGTTTCCAGGGCGTGCAGTTTACAGCCACTTCCACCACCGCCGAAAGCCAGGCATTATCGACTTCGGTTTACATTCACAGCATTCCCAACAATAACGACAACCAGGATATCGTAAGCATGGGTACCAACTCGGCGGTGATCGCGAAGCAGGTACTCGAAAACGCGTTCCAGGTGATGTCGATCCATATTATGGCGATCTGCCAGGCAATCGATTTGCTGCACCCGGAAGAGAAAGAGAAGCTTTCGCCGAATGCGAAATCGGTTTACGCGCAGATCCGTGAGCGCGCTCAATTCGTTACAGACGACGTGCCGCAGTTCGAAAGCATTGCAGCCGTTTTTGAATATATCAAAGAAACCCCATTCCACTTATGAATTGCGCATTGGTAACCGGTGCATCCAGGGGACTTGGCAGGGCCATCGCGGTCCAGCTTTCCAAGGACCATGGTTTACATATATTGGTCAATTACGCCTCCAACCAGGCGGCAGCGGAAGAAACGCTCGCCGAAATCCAGGCAAACGGCGGCAGCGGCGAATTGCTGCATTTCAATGTGCAGAACAAGGCGGAAGTGGACGAAGCATTGAACGGCTGGCGCGAAAAGAACGAAGACAAGTTTATCAGTGTTTTGGTGAATAATGCGGGCATTACCCGCGACGGGCTGTTCATGTGGATGCCGGAGAAGGATTGGGACGATGTGTTGAATATTTCCGTAAAAGGCCTTTATAATGTAACCCAGAATGCGATCCAGCAAATGCTGCGGAAACGCTCGGGCAGGATCGTGAACATCGCGTCGGTGTCCGGTATGAAGGGCGTGGCCGGGCAAACCAACTATTCGGCTGCGAAAGGGGCGATCATTGCGGCCACCAAGTCGCTGGCGCAGGAGGTAGCCAAGCGGAAAATTACCGTGAATGCCGTAGCGCCGGGTTTCATTACCAGCGATATGACCAAAGACCTCAACGAGGACGAATTGAAACAAATGATCCCGATGAACCGTTTCGGCAAGGCCGACGAGGTGGCGCACCTGGTAAGCTTCCTGGCTTCCGACAGGGCGGCGTATATTACGGGAGAGGTGATCAATATTAACGGAGGAATTTACTCATAATCCATGAGCCACAGGGTTGTCATTACGGGTATCGGCATTTATTCTTGTCTGGGCCAAAACCTCGGCGAGGTTACCAAATCGTTGTATGCCGGCAAAAGCGGGATCGTGTTCGATCAGGTAAGGAAAGATTTCGGTTTCCGCTCCGCGCTGACAGGCATGGTACAGGAGCCCGACCTGAAAAACTACCTCTCGCGCCGCCAGCGCGTGGGTATGCATCAGCCCGCGGTGTACGCGTACATGGCCACGCACGAGGCGTTGGCATTGTCCGGCCTCGATGTCGACTTCCTGGAACAGACCGAAACCGGTATTATCTACGGCAACGACAGCACGGCGGCGTCCGTGGTGGAGGCGGTGGATAAGGTCCGTGAAAAGCACGATACTACGCTGATCGGCTCCGGTGCGATTTTTCAGAATATGAACAGCACCGTGAATATGAACCTTTCGACGATATTCAAGCTGAAAGGTATCAACTTTACATTGAGCGCGGCTTGCGCGTCGGGTTCGCATTCGATCGGAATGGGTTACCTGATGATCAGCCAGGGCTTGCAGGAGCGTGTGATATGCGGAGGCGCGCAGGAGATCAATGCTGCTGCGATGGCGAGTTTCGATGGCCTGGGTACCTTTTCGGTGCGCGAATCGGAGCCGGAAAAGGCATCCCGCCCGTTCGACCGCGACCGCGACGGGCTGATCCCGAGCGGTGGCGCGGCTACCGTGATCCTTGAATCTTACGAGGCGGCCGTGAAAAGGGGCGCGCCGATCCTGGCCGAACTGATCGGCTACGGGTTTTCTTCCAACGGAGACCATATTTCCAATCCGAGCATCGATGGCCAGACGCGTTCGCTGCAAATGGCGCTGAAACAAGCCGGGATTACCACCGGCGATGTCGATTATATCAATGCACACGCCACGTCCACGCCGGTAGGGGATGGCAGCGAGGCCCGTGCGATTTACGAGGTGTTCGGCGGCGATGTGCCCGTGAGCTCCACCAAATCGATGACCGGGCATGAGTGCTGGATGGCGGGGGCGAGTGAGATCGTTTACTCGCTGCTGATGATGCAAAATTCATTCATTGCTCCCAATATCAACTTCGAAAATCCCGATGAGGATTCGGCGAAAATCAATATCATCCCCGAAACCAGGGAGCAGACAATCAATTGTTTCCTTTCCAATTCGTTTGGTTTCGGCGGTACCAATTCAACGCTGATCGTGAGGAAGCTCTGAGTCGCCGACAGGGTCACATTACTACTACAACTTCGTAAACGGCGGTGCGCCGCCAGGCCGAATTCTGTATTTTTGTTAACCTCCAATATTCCTTCTGTCAACTGCAATGATTTCCAGTGGAATTTATTGTATGACGAAGTTCTTTTATTTGAAAATTTGGGAATATTTTTAAACTATCGGCAAGAATAAACTAATTTTGTGGCTATGTATGCTAACGACGTTAAAATGAGTTTGGAAGAAGTTATTGAAGAAACCAGAGATTTTTTATCTGAGGAATTTGAGGTGGACCGGGATTTGATTCTTCCTGAAAGCAGTCTGAAAGACACTTTGGATCTGGACAGTCTCGACTACGTCGATCTGGTTGTGCTCATAGATGAAAACCTCAATATCAAGCTCACTGGCGAAGATTTTAAAGGAATCGAAACGTTTGGTGATTTCTATCAGCTTGTCGGTAAGAAACTCGCATTGTAAGAATGAACCGTTGGGACGGTAAAACCAAGGGATCGTTAACGGGTTACAAAATTTTCCTGTTTTTTATCAATACGCTGGGGCTGGGGTTTGCCTACGGGCTCCTTCGGGTGGTTACTTACTATTATTATCTTTTTGCGGCAAAGCCGAAGAAGGCTTTGCTTGATTTTTATCAGAATACCCTTCACATAGCCGCTCCCGATGCCCGGAAAATGGCACGGAAGAACTTCTATATTTTCGGGCAGACGCTCGTGGACCGCGCTGCGTTCCTGCTGGGGAAAGACCGGCAATTCTCTCACGTTTTTGAAAACGAACAATACCTGATCGATATCCGCGATGCAGGGAAGGGCGGGATTTTGCTGAGCGCGCACGTGGGCAACTGGGAAACGGCCGGTAACCTGCTGAAAGGCCGCATTACCCCGACGATCAACATCGTGATGCTCGATGCTGAGGTGGAGAATATCAAAAAATACATGGATTTGTCGACCGGTGGCTCGCGGTTCAAGGTGATCGCGATCAAGGACGATCTCTCGCATATCATTTCCATCCGCAATGCGTTGGTCAACAACGAGTTTGTTGCCATCCATGCCGACCGGTACCTCGAAGGCGCCAAATACATTGAAATGGATTTTCTCGGACGTAAAGCCCGGTTTCCTTACGGTCCGTTTGTGATCGCTTCGAAGTTCAATGCGCCGGTAACGTTCGTTTTCGCGGCCAAGGACGGTAAGTACAGCTACCATTTAAGCGCCACGACGCCGATCGAGGGGAAAATGAAGCCGGAGGAAATCGCGCAGCTGTACGTGGAAGAGCTGGAACGGAAAGTGAAGGCATTCCCGGAGCAATGGTTTAATTATTTCAACTTCTTTCAATCATGATCGTCAGGAAGGACGCCATCACCGATTATATTCCGCACCGCCCGCCATTCGTGATGGTCGACAACCTGCTGAGCGCCACGTCCGAGCGGTTCGAATCGGATTTTACGGTTGCCGGCGATAACGTGCTGGTACAGGATGGCTTTTTTCAGGAGACGGGGCTGATCGAGCATATTGCCCAGACCTGCGCGGCGTCGTTCGGGTACCTGGACAGCGAAGCGGGCGGCGAGCCGAAAATCGGTTTTATCGGGGCGGTGAGCAAAGTACTTGTGAATGAGTTGCCTCCGGTAGGCGCTACGATCCGCACGGTGGTTACCCCCTTGCACCAGTTGGGAAATATTTACCTTGTAAAGGGCGAAAGTTTCCTGGATGGGCGTATATTGCTGGGATGTGAACTAAAAATCGTAGTAAGCGAGTAACCCCTAATAACTAGTTGATGATTTCTTCCGAAATAGATATAGATATCCGATTCAGCGAAACCGATGCCATGGGTGTGGTGTGGCACGGCAACTACCTGAAATTTTTCGAGGACGGCAGGGAGGCTTTTGGGAGAAAATTCGGATTGGAATACCTCGACATCCATGCCAAAGGCTTTGTGACGCCCATCGTCAAGTCGGAGATCGATCATAAAGCGCCTGTTTATTACGGGCAGGTGATTAAAGTCATTACCCGGTATATTCCCACCAAATCGGCGAAAATACAATTTGAATACGAGGTGATCAATGTTACTACCGGCCAGCTTTGCGCCACGGGTAAAACCATGCAGGTATTCCTCGACCGCGACTCGCGTGAGCTGGAACTGATCTCGCCGGATTTTTACAAGCAATGGAAAGCGCAGTACGACCTATGATCTACATTGGTGCGGAGGTCGTCGTGAGCCCGCTGGGCGATACTGCGGAAGACAACTGGCAGGCGCTTAGTGAAAATCGCAGCGGTATTGCGCTGGCTCCGGCAGTCGGATTCAACAAGGAGGATATTCATTTGTCGAGAATAGCCGGCCTAAACGGCCCGTTACGCTTCCAGCAACTGGTGATCAAAGCATTGGCGGGGCTCGAAGAGCGTATCGATGCCGCCATTCTCGCTTCCGATCGCACGATCGTGCTGATCAGTTCTACCAAAGGGGCGCTGGACGATAACCTGCACGATCAGTTCGGGGAAACCTGTACTGCGGTCATGCAGCAATTCGGCCTGGTATATCTACCGATGGTTATTTCCAATGCCTGCATTTCAGGGGTTCTAACCCTGAATGTCGCCGGTAATATGGTGGCAGCCGGGCAGTACGAGCACGTGATCGTCGTTGGCTGCGACGTGGCGTCGGATTTCGTGCTTTATGGTTTTCAATCCCTTTTTGCGGTGAGTGATAAGCCCTGCGCGCCGTTCGACGCGGCCCGGAACGGCATTACGCTGGGGGAAGGCTGCGGCGCGGTATTGGTTTCCGGCTCGAAACCGGTTTTCAAAAATACACCATTGGAACTGCTCACCGGCACCAGTGCGAACGACGCGAACCACATTTCGGGGCCGTCGCGAACGGGCGAAGGGCTGGTTAGAAGCGTGCGGCGCACGATGGAGCGACATGGAGTAAGCGCTGGGGAAATCGATTTCATCTGTGCGCACGGTACGGGTACGGTTTTCAACGATGAAATGGAAGCCATAGCATTCGACCGCCTTTCGTTGTCGGATAAGCCGCTGAATAGCCTGAAAGGGTATTTCGGGCATACGCTCGGTGCGGCAGGAGTGATCGAAACGGCTGTTTGTATGCAGATGATGCGGAACAGTATGCTGATCAAGAGCCTGGGTTACCGCGATGCGGGCACGTCCCAGCCTTTGAATATCATTCTTGAAAACGAACCGAAAAAGCTGCGGACGATTCTCAAAACGGCCTCTGGTTTCGGCGGAGGCAATGCTTCATTGATGATCAGGGATTTATGAAAGTGATTACGGCATATTGCAACCTGCGGGCGGACGAATGCCTCGTGAACGGCGGGATCGTTGCGCGGCGCGATGCGGGTTCGGAGGATTCCTGGTTCAAGCAGATTTACAGGCAGCAGGAATTGGCATATCCCAAATTTTACAAAATGGACGTGCTCTCCCAGGCCGGTTACCTGGCTTCGGAGCTTATCAAGCGGGCCAATCCGGGCATTTCGAGTATTTATTCGGACGATGAAATCGCGCTGGTGTTTGCCAATGCGTCATCGAGCGCGGAAACCGACCGCCGTTTTATACAGTCATATGCAGATGGCGGCTCGCCGAGCCCGTCGCTTTTCGTATACACATTGCCCAACATCGTGCTGGGCGAAATCGCCATTCTCAACAAATGGTACGGTGAAAATATGTTTGCTGTTTTGCCTAAATTCGTCCCCGGTTTTTACCTCGATTATAGCCGGATACTGCTGGCATCGGGCAGCCGCGCCATGCTGGGCGGTTGGCTCGAAGTGACGGCAGGCAGCACGGATGTTTTCCTTTTTATGGTGGAGGAGCAGGAAAGCGGAACGGAATTCAGCGAAGCAAACCTCCTTCACCTGTCGCGGACGACTGCGGCATAGTTACAGACGCTCAATTAATCAGCAAAATGGATAGTTTAAAAGAAGATCTTAAAAAACAGATTATCGAACAGCTCAACCTGGAAGACCTGACAGTGGAAGACATCGCGGACAACGCGCTGCTTTTCAACGACCAGGGCCTCGGGCTGGATTCGATCGATGCGCTCGAACTGATCGTGCTGCTCGAAAAATACCACGGTATCCAGCTGACCAACCCCGAAGAGGGCAAGGAAGCGTTCAAGTCCATCGACACGATGGCGGCATATATCCGTAAAAGAAAAGCAGCTTAACCACCACACCGAATGGGCGTTTGCATTACCGGTATCGGCGTCGTGTCGGCCATAGGCATGTCGGTGAACGACAACCTGAGCGCATTGCGCGAGGGAAGGACGGGCATCGGGCCGTTGCAGTACCTGCAAGGCACGAAGGCGTCGCTGGCCGGGGAAGTGAAGGCTTCCAACGATGCGCTGCGCGCCGCATTGGGCGTGGGTACCGAATATGTTTCGAGGACTTCCCTGCTGGGTTTGCAGGCAGCCCGCGAGGCCTGGGGCGACAACAAGCGCTCCGGGGTGATCCGTACCGGCATTATTTCGGCCACTTCGGTGGGCGGTATGGACCGCAGCGAGGTTTTTTACAAAGATTATTTAACCCAAAACAATCCGGATTACCGATTGCTCACCACGCACGACAGCGGCAGTACTACCGAGCGCATCGCGAAGGAACTGGGCATTACGGGTTACATCAATACGCTTTCGACCGCTTGCTCCTCGGGCGTGAACGCCATAATGCTGGGTGCGCGGCTGATCCTGCAAGGCACGCTCGACCGCGTGCTCGTAGGCGGTTCCGATGCGCTGAGCGGCTTTACGATCGACGGGTTCCGGTCGCTGATGATCTACGACGACCAATGGTGCCGGCCATTCGACGACTCCCGCGCCGGGCTGAACCTGGGCGAGGGGGCGGGGTTCTTGCTGCTGGAAGGCGAAAAGAGCCTTGAACTGACCGGCAACAAGCGTATTTGCAACGTAAGCGGTTGGGCGAATGCGGCCGACGCCTATCACCAGACGGCTTCTTCACCGGACGGCAAAGGGGCTACGCTGGCGATAGCGCAGGCGATCCGGCGTGCGGGCATCGGGCTGGACCAGATCTCGTACGTGAATGCGCATGGTACGGGCACGAAGAACAACGACCATTCCGAATCGGTGGCATTGCAGAACGTTTTCGGCGAACGCGTTCCGGCATTCAGTTCCACCAAAGCATTTACCGGGCATACCCTGGCCGCGGCAGGAGCCATCGAAGCCGTGTTTTCGGCGCTGGCGATCCAGCACAACCTGATTTTCCCGAACCTGAACTACCGTACGCCGATTGCCGAAACAGGCCTGGTACCCGCTACGCAGCTGGAAACCGGCGTGGAAGTGAATGCGGTACTCTCGAATTCATTCGGGTTTGGAGGGAACAACTCATCATTGGTTTTGACGAAATATGAATAAACCGGCATTGTACCTTTCGGCGGCGTCCACGGTTTCGCACCAGCCTACTTTCCGCAATCCGGGCTTTTCGGCCGCGTTGGGGCCTGTGGAACAATCTTCCGTGTTGATCAGCCCTGATTATAAGGCTTATATCGAAGCCGGATTGCTGCGGCGTATGAGCAAGATCCTCAGAATGTCGGTGGCGTGCGCCAAAGATTGCGTTGAACAAGCTGGTATCGGGCAGCCCGATGCGATTGTGGTGGGTACGGGGCTGGGCTGTTTGCAGGATACCGAGAAGTTCCTGAACACTTCGCTGACCGTGGAGGGATTGCTTCCGCCCACGTCGTTCATCCAGTCGACGCACAATACCATGGCCGGGCAGATTTCGCTCAGCCTCGGCAACCATGGCTACAATATGACCCACACGCAGAACACGCTGTCATTCGAGCACGCGCTGCTCGACGCGTCGATGCTCCTGCGCGAGGGCGACCGCCACGTGCTCGTGGGCGCGGCCGATGAGCATATCGATATTTTGAACGATATAGCGGCCCGGCTTTCTTTTGAAACGGCTTTTCCGCTGACGTCGGCTGCGTCGTTCTTCCTGCTTTCTGCGGAGAACGAGGGGAATGCCAAGGCCACATTGGCCGATGTTTACGCCAGCGGCGGAGCAGAGTACGGCCAGGAAGATATCGACGCTTTTCTGGAACGGAACGGCTTGCAGGCCGGGGAGATCGATCTTGCATTGTACGCAGGCGATCCGGTGCGTGGCGCGACGCGCAACGTCGACTATCTGTCGTTGGCAGGTGTGTATCCAACGGCTTCCGCATTTGCATTACATTATGCCGTGGATTTGCTCGGTACGAATAGTGAGGTAAGAAATGTGCTGATTTGTAATACATTAAGAAAAAGCAACCTGGGATTAACCCTACTGAAAGCCGTTGAAGCATAACCTCCTTATATTCTTCTGCATTACCGCGGCGGCGCTCAGTTCCATTATTTTCTGGGAAACGGATTACCTGTGGCTGGTACTGGCGGGCATTGCGCTGCTTTTTATGGGCGTGACAGCCTATGGTTCCGCGCAGATCCAGGCCAATTACTTTGTAAAATCGATTAACAAGGGACGCGTGAAGGCTATTGCGCTCACATTCGACGACGGCCCCGATCCCGATTCCACGCCCCGCATTTTGGACACGCTGCTCGAAAGCGACCTGAAAGCGACGTTTTTTGTGATCGGGAAAAAGGCGGTGAACCATCCTGAATTACTACGCCGGATTGTGGACGAAGGCCATACCATCGCGAACCATTCGTACAGCCACCATTACCTGATTGCCCTGTTTTCGACCCAGAAGCTCCGGACGGACATTCAGCGCTGCAACGAGGCGATACGCGATATTACGGGTCGGGTGCCGGTGTTTTTCAGGCCGCCGTTCGGGGTGACGAACCCGCGGTATGCGGCCGTTTTGAAGGATTTGCAAATGCAGTCAATCGGCTGGTCGCTTCGGAGCATGGATACGCGTGCGCAAAACAAGTACCAGCTCATTCAAAAGATCATTTCAAAATTAAAACCCAAGGACATCGTTCTGCTTCACGACCACCTGGCGCTGACGGCCGATACGCTGCCGGATATTATCGGGCATTGTCGCGAAATGGGCATTAAAATAGAACCGCTCCCCAAACTGATCGGGAAGGAACCTTATGAAAAGCATTAAAATACTCATCCTGCTGGCCGTTTGGGCGACGGCGCATAGCATGAATGCACAGTCGTTCAAACCGGCTGCCAATCCGGACAAGGTCCTGGCCGAGCTGAGAAAAACCTCACAGGCTACGACATCCATTCAGGCATCGTTTACCGAAGAAAAATACCTCGCGGTGCTGAAAGAGCCCGAGAAGTCCTCGGGGGTGTTTTACTACCAGCAGAAGGACAAAATGCGCTGGGAGCAGCGAACGCCTTCGAAATACATTATCCTTATCAATGGCGACAAGCTGCGCGTGCAGGAGGGTAACAAGGAAAAGAACGTGGGGCAGGCCGGACGCATGGCGGCGCAGATCAAGGAGCTGATGATCGGGTTGGTCAATGGCGATTTTCAGCAGAATAAAGGATTTTCGTCGGCCGTGCTGGAAGATGGCGACGAGTATCAGATCGTGCTTACGCCGGTGAACCGCCGTTTGAAAAACATCTATTCTAAAATTACCATGAACTTCTCGCGGAGTTCGCTGCGGCTGAAAGAACTTTCGTTTTTTGAGAAGGGCGGCGACAGAAGCACGATGAAATTCCAACAGGAGAAATTCAACCAGCCGATTGCTGAAAACCTGTTCAAAGACCTTTGATAGCATGCCTTTAAGCGATTTATATACGATTACCACACTGGACCAGGCTCCGGGCCAGATTACCTGTGCCCTGCAAATCGATGCGGAACATGCTGTATTTCAAGGGCATTTTCCGGGTGCCCCGGTGCTTCCGGGTGTTGTGCAGCTGGAAATGGTGAAAGCGGTATTGTCCAAAGCATTCGGCAAGTCATTCGCGTTGAAGGAAATCAGTACCTGCAAATTCCTCGAAGTGCTGAACCCGGCGGAGACGCCGGAACTGACGATCCATATTCAATACAAAGGCGACGAACCGCTGGATGTGAATGCGTCGGGCAAGCAGGGTGACAAGACGTATTTCAAAGCAAGGGCCAGTTTCCTTTCAATCATTTAAATACAACATTCCCAAACCACAATGACCCTCTCGGACATTCAATGCTGTGTGATCGTTCCTACTTACAACAACCGCAACACATTGCGGCGGGTGATCGACAGTGTTCTGCAATATGCGTCCGGGCAGGAGGTAATTGTGGTGAATGACGGTTCTACGGACGATACCACGGCTATATTGGCCGGCTATGGCGCGAAAATCCGCGTGCTGGACAACGTCGTGAACAAAGGGAAGGGCTTTTCGCTCCGCAAAGCATTTGCGGAGGCCATTCGGCTGGGTTTTGCCAACGCCATTACCATCGATTCGGACGGCCAGCATTTACCTTCCGATATCCCGCTTTTCATACAAGCGGCGATCGAAAATCCGGGTGCATTGCTCATGGGGTCGCGGAATATGGAGCAGGAGGGCGTGCCCGGCAAAAGTTCTTTCGGGAACAAGTTCTCCAATTTCTGGTTCAAATTCGAAACCGGGCTTACGTTGCCCGACACGCAGACCGGCTTCCGCCTGTACCCGCTCGCGCCGCTCAAAAGAATGACGCTTTTCACGACGAAGTTCGAGACGGAGATTGAAGTGATTGTAAAAATGGCCTGGAAAGACGTGCCCATCGTGCCGATCAACATTCAGGTGATCTACGACAAGGACGAGCGCGTGACGCATTTCAGGCCTTTCCGCGATTTTACGCGCATCAGCATTCTCAACACGTGGCTCGTGACACTCACGCTGGTGTACTACCTCCCAAAGCGTCTGTTTCGCTACATTCAGAAAAAAGGGCTCTGGCGAATCATCCGCGACGAGGCGGTAAAGCCGGGCGAAAGCAATTTGAGTAAAGCTAAATCGGTCGGCTTCGGCTTTTTCATGGGTATCGTGCCGATCTGGGGGTTTCAGCTCATGGTGGGCATTCCGCTGTCGATCCTTTTCCGGATGAACAAGGTACTGTTCCTCACCGCTGCGCATATCAGCATTCCCCCGGCGATCCCGTTCATCATTTATGCCAGCTACCAGTTCGGCGGGTTGTTTTATCGCAACGGCGTGCAGATCACGTCACTGAAAAATGTGACGCTGGAATCGATTCATGTCAACTTTGTACAATATTTTTTAGGTGGCACGCTCCTTGCTGCAGTGGTGGGTGCGGTCGGTTTTGTGGTCAGTTTTCTGCTGCTGGCCTTGCTTCGTCCGAAGCATTGAAACAGGCATTTTTTGGCCTGGTTTTCATTGATTATCCCAAATAATTCATTTTATTATTCTATTAAATCCCGTCAGGTTAGCTTCTGCTAAGTGCTCTTGTTATTCCTTGAGAGCCAGTTTGTTATCGTAACAATGCGTTAAAATTGGTTTGAAAACTCTCCGAAATTTCATAAAATCTATACGAATTGATCAAAAATAAGGGTTTTGCGATTTTGTAATGAGGTGCCTTTCTCTATATTTACGAGAATTATAAAAAACCATTTAACCAAATCGTTGATCATCGCATGAGTAACATTACCTATTTAGTGCCGGCGTTAGGCCTTGTTGGCTTGCTGGTTATGTTCTTCAAAAGAGGCTGGGTTGTCCGGCAGGATGGTGGAAGTCCTGAAATGAAAACCATAGCGGACGCAATTGCAGATGGTGCCCTGGCCTTCCTGAAAGCCGAATGGCGTGTACTCATTGTTTTTGGTTTGATTGTGAGTGTGATACTGGGTTACTCAGGCACACTGGTTGAAAATTCCAGCGCGTTTATCGGCGTGTCGTTTCTGGTAGGTGCCTTTATTTCGGCGTTTGCCGGCTATATCGGGATGAACATCGCTACCAAGTCGAACGTGCGCACCACGCAGGCGGCGCGTACCAGCCTCACCAAAGCGCTCGAAGTGTCATTCACCGGCGGTTCCGTGATGGGGATCGGCGTTGCGAGTCTTGCGGTACTCGGTTTGGGTGGTTTGTTCATTGTTTTGTATTCAACTTTTGTAGGCGATAGCACGGATGTCAACGGCCTTCCGATGGAGCGCGTGCTGGAAGTCCTTGCGGGTTTCTCGCTGGGTGCCGAGTCGATCGCCCTTTTTGCACGCGTAGGCGGCGGTATTTACACCAAAGCTGCCGACGTGGGCGCCGACCTCGTGGGTAAAGTGGAAGCCGGTATCCCGGAGGACGATCCGCGTAACCCGGCTACCATCGCCGATAACGTAGGCGACAACGTGGGCGACGTGGCCGGTATGGGTGCCGACCTTTTCGGGTCTTACGTGGCGACGATCCTTGCTACGATGGTGCTTGGCCGCGAAATCGTATCGCAGGGTACGGATAATTTCGGCGGTATCGCGCCGATCCTCTTGCCGATGGTGATTGCCGGAGTGGGCCTCATTTCTTCGATCATCAGCATGTTCCTCGTACGCGTGAGCGACGATCACGGGAATGTACAGGCCGCACTGAACCGCGGTAACTGGGGGTCGATTATACTGGTTTTGATCGTGAGCTACCCGCTCACCATGTGGATGCTGCCGGAGGGTAATCTGAATATCCGTGGTGTTGACTTTACGGCAATGGACGTGTATTGGGCAATTCTGCTTGGCTCGGTTGTAGGGGCTATTATGTCGATGATCACGGAGTTCTATACTGCAATGGGTAAGCGCCCGGTTCAATCTATTGTCAACCAGTCGTCAACCGGCCATGCGACCAACATTATCGGAGGCCTTTCGGTAGGAATGGAATCCACGGTGATCCCGACGCTCGTGTTGGCAGCCGGTATTTTCCTGAGCTATGAAGTAGCCGGTTTGTACGGCGTGGCCATCGCAGCCGCCGGTATGATGGCGACTACGGCCATGCAACTTGCGATTGACGCATTCGGCCCGATTGCCGATAACGCGGGGGGTATTGCCGAAATGGCGCATTTACCGGAAGAAGTACGCGGCCGTACCGACATCCTGGACGCAGTGGGTAACACCACCGCAGCCACAGGTAAAGGTTTCGCGATCGCTTCTGCCGCATTGACTTCCCTCGCATTGTTTGCGGCATTCTGCGGAGTAGCGGGGATCAATTCTATCGATATTTATAAGGCTAACGTGCTGGCTGGCCTTTTCGTAGGGGCGATGATCCCGTTCATTTTCTCTTCACTGGCCATCGCGGCCGTAGGACGTGCGGCCATGAAAATGGTGGAAGAAGTACGCCGCCAGTTCCGCGAGCTGCCGGGTATTATGGAAGGCACTACCAAGCCTGAATACGACAAATGCGTTGCTATTTCGACGCAGGCATCCATCAGGGAAATGGTAGCACCCGGTTTGATCGCCCTGATCGTGCCGGTACTGGTAGGTTTCCTCTTCGGGCCCGAAGTACTTGGCGGAACGCTGGCGGGGGTAACGGTTTCAGGTGTGTTGATGGGTATTTTCCAAAACAACGCGGGCGGCGCATGGGACAATGCTAAAAAGTCGTTCGAGAAAGGCGTGGTGATCAATGGCGAGACTTACTACAAGAAGTCGGAGCCGCACAAAGCTGCTGTAACCGGTGATACTGTGGGCGACCCGTTCAAAGACACCTCCGGGCCTTCGATGAACATCCTCATCAAACTGATGTCGATCGTATCGCTCGTCATCGCCCCGCACATCGGAACCGGTTCGCACGGCGCTGCAAGTCTCAAAGTTGACGACAAAGCGCAAGCCGTGACGGTAGCAAAACAAACGGTTGACAATGCCGATACTGCCGCGCCGGTGCTGCGGCTCGAAAGAAAAGGGGAGTAGTTTTCTCATAAACAATATCACAAAGCCCGGCGATGAGCCGGGCTTTGTTGGTTTTAAGCTCACTAAATGCCGTTAGGCATGTTACATTGGTAGCAAAAACGAACTTGCTGTGAATGCCCTTGGGCATGTAACGACAAATACATCTTGCAACGGCGTTTCCATTGTTGTTGCATCCCTGACGGGATTTTCCAGGTTGCCTGTGCCGAACTTTTGCTACCAATGTTACATCGCTAACGCGATTTCAACCCAATTTCTTTTTCAAATATTCCAACGACAACTTGTATGCATCCGCTGCGGCGTTGGCGTCGTATTTCGGGTTGCTGGGGTTGGCGAATGCGTGGACGGCGTCGTACATTTTGATGGTTACTTTTTTGCCGGCGGTTTTCATGTCTTCTTCGAATTTGGCGACGGTGGCGGGTGGGATGCCCTGATCCTGGCTGCCGAAAATGCCGAGGACGTCGGTATTGAGTTTTTTCAGTTTTTCAATATCACTTTCGGGGCGACCGTAATACATCACACAGCCTACTACCTGATTGCCGCCCGCAATCGCATTCTGTAATGAGAGCATGCCGCCGAAGCACCAGCCGATGCTGGCAATCTTCGCCTTGGTTCCTGCATATTCGATGCCGCCTTTGGTAATGGCAGCCAGGCGTTCAGCCGGGGTACTTTGCATGAGCTTGCCGGCTTCTTCCCGCGTGGTACCTACTTTGCCGTCGTACATGTCCAATGCAAGCACGTTCACATCGCCCAGGTCTTTGTGCAGTTTGGCGGCTTCTTGTTTGACATAGTCGTTCAATCCCCACCATTCCTGGTATACAAAAAGCCATTTGTCGGACTTTTTCGCTGATTTGAGCAGAAAGCCGGACGCAGTTTTGCCATCGGAGGTAGGGAAAGTCACGGTTTCGCCGGCGCCCTGATAGGCGAACGGAAGCGGCGCCTCGTGCAGCATCCGGAAATCCGGGTTTGCAGCCAGCTCCGACATCGCGTTGGCGGGCGTATGGCAGAGGGGAATAGCGGTTGAGGGGGTTTCCGGTTCGGGCAGGTTCATTTTCAAAAGAAAGATGGTTACCAGGATAAAAATAGCTCTCATGTGTACAGATTTGAAGTGAACAGTTAGGATTGTGATATTAAATATATACAAAATACGGGTCAATGGTAACACCGGTTGCGCAGGCCATTTTTGTTGCAGATTGATGAAAGAGTTGCACTTATTGAAACGCAGGAACTTAATCGGCTTGCCTCCCCGTTAAGTTTACATTGAGTGAATGTAAGTCCATGAGCCGTAAGCAATACTTCTTTATTATCCTGATCCTCGGATCGCTGGCGACCGTCAGTCCCTTCTCCATCGATATGTACCTGCCGGGTTTCCCGCGGATCGCATCCGACCTGGGGACCACTATCGACAAAGTACAACTTTCGCTAACGAGTTATCTCATTGGTATTTGTATCGGACAGGTGCTTTACGGCCCCCTGCTCGACCGTTTCGGTCGCAAGAAGCCGCTGTATGCGGGGTTGATATTGTATGTGATCGCGTCGTTTGGTTGTGCGATGACGTCGTCGGTGGACGCGCTGATCGCCATGCGCTTTTTCCAGGCGATGGGCGGTTGTGTGGGCCTGGTGGCCTCGCAGGCGCTGGTGAGCGACCTTTTTCCTGCCGATAAACGGGCGGAAGTGTTTTCACTGATCACCCTGGTTATCGCGGTCTCGCCGATGATCGCCCCTACGGTAGGCGGTTATGTAACGGCTTCTATTGCCTGGTACTGGATTTTCGTGATCCTGGCCGGTATTGTGAGTCTCATTATCCTGGCTATTTACTTTTTCCTGCCCACGGGCCGGAGTGCTGATGCCACCGTTTCGCTTCGCCCTGAGGCGGTACTGGGCGGGTATATGACCGTTATTTCGCAGCCCCAGTTTTTGATTTACACACTCGCGGGTGGTTTGGCCACGGCCGCGCCATTTGCCTACATTTCAGGCTCTTCGGATGTGTTCATGAATATCTACAAAGTCTCCGAGCAGCAATATGGCTGGATTTTCGCGTTCCTGGCAGTGGCCATGATCGGTTCTACCCAGTTGAATCATTTTTTACTGAAAAAATACACCAGCGAGCAAATCATCCGCTTCACCCTCATCTACCAAAGCATTGTGGGGCTTTTCCTGATTGTCGGCGTGTACAATAACTGGTTCGGGCTGTTTTCGCTCATCGGGACGATGTTCGTCTTCCTCACCGGCCAGGGCCTTACAGGTCCCAATGCCTCGGCGCTCTCGCTCGCGCCTTTCCGCAAGCACACGGGTAGCGCGTCTGCGCTCATGGGTAGCTGGCGTATGGGCGCGGGAGCCGTGATTTCGGCGATCGTGAGCTTTCTGCATAACAACACCGCCATGCCGATGGTGGGCATGATGGCCTTCTGTGCATTCGGCGGTCTGGTTATCCTTCACGCGGGTAACGTGGTGGTGCGCCAGCGCGCTTCGCGTCAGGATGTCGAAGACGAGGTTTCCGTACTCCTTTAAGGCAATACCTTAATCGCGTTGAAAAGCATGTCCATGAACGCGTCCCGGTCGAGGTCGTAGGCTACTGTCGCATTGGGCTCTTTTTGCAGGGTATTGTAAAAATCCACCACCGTTGCACCACGGGTGAGTTCGCCTTTGGTTTCCACATCTACATAGCAGGATTTTGTCGTAAAAATCCCTGGATTGATCAGCCACGCAATGGCGCACGGGTCATGCAATGCGGCACCGCCATTGAGCTCCACCCGGTTTTCGCGGTAAAAAATAGAGAAGAAATCCATGAGGTCGGCTGCTGCCTTGCCCGTCTGGTTTCCGATCGACCGTAACAGATCTATATCTTTCTGGAAAACAAGCGCTTTGTGCGTTACATCGAGCCCGCACATGGTAATGGAAACGCCGGCTTTGAATACTATGGCGGCGGCCTCTGGATCGGCGTAGATGTTGAATTCGGCGAGGGGCGTCATATTGCCCCGGAATATCCCGCCGCCCATCAGCGAAATGCGTTCGATTTTGCTTTTGAGGTGCGGGTAGGCGAGGAGGAAAGTCGCGATGTTGGTCAGCGGACCGGTGGGCACGATGGTAATGGGCACCTCCGATTCAGACAAAATCGCCGCAATCCCTTCCACTGCGCTGACAGGTTGCGCCTGCATCACCGGCACTGGAAGCGACGGCCCGTCCAGGCCGGTTTCGCCGTGCACATAATCGGCAATGACCAGTTCGCGGAAGAGCGGTTTGTCGGCACCGTGGTACACCGGAATATCCGTAGCGCCGATGAGCGTCAGTACCTTCAATGCATTCTGCAATGTCTTGGCTTGGGTCTGGTTGCCGGCCGAAATGGTGACAGCCCTGATGTCGAAATGTCCGCTTCCGTGAGCCAGCATGAGCATCAGCGCATCGTCGTGGCCGGGGTCGCAATCTATGATAACGGGGATTTTAGTCATGATTAAAAAAGGAATCTAGCTCGTGATGATAAGGTGCCGAGCTTTGCGCGCCCATGCGCGTGACCGAAATCGCTGCGGCTCGGCAAGCGTAGCGACTGGCTTGTTCCAACGTTTGTCCGTCTGAGAGTGCTTTCAGCAATGCACCATTGAAAACGTCCCCGGCAGCGGTAGAGTCCACCGCTTCCACAACCGGTGTTGGGATGATGCCGGTAAAGTCTTCGCTGGCAAGGTAAATGCCTTTGCTGCCCAGCGTGACAATGACGTTCTGTACGCCCTGGTCAAACAGATATTTTGCTGCTTTTTGCAGCGACTCCTCACTTTCGACAGCTATCCCTGTGATAAGCTCGGTCTCCGTTTCGTTGGGGGTGATCAAGTAAAGGCCATTAAGGAAATCGGGGCCGAGCTGCATCGCAGGAGCCGGGTTGAGAATGGCCCGGATCTGTTTTTCAGCACATTTTGCCAATGCCCACCGCACAGTTTCCGCCGGGATTTCCAGTTGGAGAAGGGCCAGCTCTACATTGTCAAATGCATCATCCGGAATATCAGCCGGATGCAGGTCCATATTCGCGCCGGATGCTACCACGATCTCGTTTTGCCCTTGCGCATTCACGGTAATGAGTGCCACACCCGACGCCAAGTCGGCCGACTCCGTCATGAAACTGGTATCGATCCCTTCCTTTTCAAAGCCTTGGAGTGCCTGTTTACCGAAAATATCATTGCCTGTTCTGGCCACAAAGCGCACATGCGCGCCGAGCCTGGCGGCTGCTACGGCCTGGTTGGCCCCTTTACCGCCCGGGTTCATCAAAAATGTACCACCAAGCACTGTCTCGCCCGGCTTGGGAAAATGCTCCGTCTTGACCACCATGTCGGTGTTGGAACTGCCGATTACCAGCACACGCTGTTTCATTTCCGTTTCGCAATTGGTTTTTAGTGGACCAGGATTCCCGATCCCGCGCAAATTAATGTCGGCCTGCCTGTATTCATAGCGTGGAATGAAATAAAACTGAACTAAACGAATAGTTTCTAAGGGTGTCTAAATTTCTTAGCTGGTTTGTAGAAGAATTTTAAACTTTTTTTTTCGGTTGAAAAGAGGCTTTTGAACGATCGGGAGAGGCTATTTGCCTGATACTTAATATATTTTCACCAAATAGTAATTAATTTGTAGTATTAATTTGTATAATTGTGTACCACATTATGTGACGGATTTATTTTATATTTGATGTAGAATTGGATAACCTTATAAATATGCTTAGAATTTGTTCTATAATTCTATTCCTGTTGTTTTTCTGGGGAGGTAATCGGAGCGTGAGCGCACAAGACAACAGCGCGATCTTTACCAAGAGAGATTCCCCTATCGGTATTGTAAGTTTCGGATCAGCAGTCACTTCCGGCGTGCTGGGGGACGGCAAATTCATCGACGGATACATCAAAAAATCAGGTTCTGAGCCATTCATTTTCCCGGTGGGCGATAATGGTGCATTGCGTCCGTTCTCGGTTGGTTCGGATCAGGCCATCGGGGCTTATTATGGTGTCAATCCGGCCGTCGCTATTACGAGCAATCCTGCCGGTGGCGATTACGGTGTTTTGCCGGCGGGCGGGCCATTCAATACCGGGAACCTTGCGAGCGAGCTGGCGGCTGTGAGCACCAGCGAGTACTGGGACATCAATGGCGCTTCGCCAAGCCGCATTACGCTTTCGTGGAACAGCAGCAGCGCGGTGAACGCGCTGGTCACCAACCGAGGGCTTTCCAAACTGACCATCGCCGGCTGGGATGGGACTAAATGGGTGAACCTGCCGGCCACGGTGGATGCCACCTCGATTTTCGGACAATCCAGTACGGAATCGTCCGGTTCACTGACTACAATTGTGGACGTTGTTCCCAATACTTATAATGTGTACACGCTCGGCGCATTGCGCGACGGGGCGTTGCCGGTGGTGCTGGTCAGTTTTACGGCCGTTGCACGCGAGCACACGAGTTACCTGGAATGGTTTACCTCCGAGGAAGTCAATAGCAGTCATTTTGATATCGAGCGCAGCGACAATGCGAGGTCCTGGCAGCCAATAGGCAGCGTGGTAGCACGCGGCGAGGGCATTGCAACCCCTTCTGCATCGTTACAGTATGCATTTACGGACAAAACTCCCCTGAATGGCCCTAATTTCTACCGGTTGAAAATGGTGGATAAGGACGAAACTTTCGCTTACAGCCGTATCGTGAAAGTAGAGATGGATGGCCAGCCTGAATGGGCCGTTTATCCTAATCCGGTGGCTGAAAAACTCTTCTTTTCTCAAAGTATCAGGCAAAATCTGGCCTCCGCCCGGCTTACGGACGCGGCCGGACGGACGGTGTATGCGTCGCGCGCGGTTTCGGGCGATGGTATCGATGTGAGCCGGATGCCTTCCGGCCTTTACCTTCTGAAATTCTCCTTTACCGATGGGTTGTCAAAATCATATAAGGTGCTGATCAACAGATGATCGGGTGCTCAACCGGACGGAAAAATACTAATTCGATGACTTATGGCTTATCTTGATCCTTATACAGTACCTCTTACGGCCAGTAAGGCGGCGCACCTGCTCAGGCGGGCCACTTTTGGGCCCACACGCTCGGAGATCACCGCATTTACCGGCCTGAACCCGGGCACCGCGGTTGACCAGCTGTTTGCGAATGTCGCGATCACGGCTGATCCGCCCCCGCCGATCGACCTTACCCCGACCAGTCCTACTTATCAGCAAGCGCTGAACAGCCTGCCCTTCAATGCGAACAAAAGCGGCGAACACGGCGTACAGTTGCGCTACTGGTGGGTCGGATTGATGATGAAGCAGAATGGGCAGCCTTCGGTACTCGAAAAAATCGCTTTTTTCTGGCAAAACCATTTTGTGGTTTCGCAGAACGTGATGGCCGACTACCGCCTGATGTACCGCTACGTGAAATTCCTGCGGGACAATAGCCTTGGGAACTTTAAAACGATGGCGATCGGGATCACTAAGGACCCCGCTATGCTCATCTTCCAGAATGGAAACGGCAATAGTAAGGAGCACCCCAATGAAAACTACGCGAGGGAGTTGCAGGAGCTTTTTACGGTGGGGCAGCACGACTTTTACGGAAACCCGAATTATACGGAATCGGATGTGAAAGAAGCCGCGAAGGTGCTTACCGGCTGGATGGTTTCCAATTACTATGCACATGGAAGCACCAGTTTTGGGACGGTTTTTGGAAAAGCATACCACGACTCGTCGAATAAGACCTTTTCTGCGAAATACGGGAATACCGTGATTACCGGCCGCGCGGACGATACCTCAGGCGATGTGGAGCTCAATGAGCTGATCGACATGTTGCTCCGCCACCCGGAAGCTCCGAAGCATATTTGCCGGAAGCTCTACCGCTGGTATGTTAACCAGAACGTGACGCAGGAGATCGAAGACAATGTGATAATACCGCTGGCGAACTTCTTTGCGAGCGCCGAGAACAACTACAATATCAAGCCGGTGGTTGAAAAGTTGTTGAAGAGCCAGATATTCTTCGACGACCGCAATGTAGGCGCTATTATCAAGGCGCCTACCGAATACCTGATGGGAATGGGCCGGTTTTTCGAACAGCCTGTTCCGGACATGATGTCGGATACTCCCGCATTTGTCAACTACATACGCTTTTTCCTTTGGGGAATGGGCGGTATGAACCTCGAACTCCTGAATCAGCCGCTTGTGTTCGGCTATCCGCCCTATTACCAGGTCGGGTATTCCAAAAACTGGATTAATGGCTCGACGATTACGTCACGGCGCGGCAATAGCGATGCAATTGTCTTTCCGAATATCGTGATCAAGACAGGCTACACGCTTGGAATTGACTTTTTGCAATGGATACAAGCGATACAGCCCAACTTTTCAGCTGTTTCCACGACGCCGTCTATTACACCGGACGTGGTTCTGGCCGAATTCTCGAAGAACCTCTTCGCGCTTGAACTCACGGATACCCAGAAAAACTTCCTCATTGACGCAGTACTGATGAACTACTTACCAAGAGTGGAATGGCAGTACGAGCTGAACAATTACCGCACCAACCCTGCGAGCACGAGCGCTCAGAAGGCTGTGCGGGACAGGTGTTCTACCATGATGCGGTATATGATCAGAATGGCGGAATATGAGGTTTTTTAATCGAGCAATTTTATGAAAAGAAGAGACTTTCTGGCATCCGCCTCAGCCATGGCGCTACCTGTAATGGTAAACGGATTTGGCATAACCAGTTTAAGCAGTCGTTCATCGCTGGTGCAATCCCTGATGAAAACCGCGGCTGTCAATACGGACCGTATCCTGGTAATCATTTACCTGAATGGCGGTAACGACGGGCTGAACACCGTTATCCCGCTTCAATATTATTCCAAATACCAAAGCTTGCGGAGCAATATTGCCATCCCGCAAAACAAGGTGCTGACACTCACGGGAATGCCGGAAGCTGGATTGCACCCCGTGATGACCGGGATGCGTGATATGTACAACAACGGGGAACTGGCGATCATCAATTCGGTCGCGTATCCGAATTTCAACCAGTCGCACCACCGGTCATCCGATATCTGGATGACGGGCGTCGATGCCGACCAGTATTCCAACAGCGGCTGGGCCGGGCGCTACCTCAATAACCGTTTTCCGGGTTATCCGCAGAACTACCCGAACGACACGATGAAGGACCCGCTGGCTTTGCAGATCGGCGTGCTGAACTCGACGAGTTTGCTGGGGCCGCAAAGCCCGATGAATATTTCGGTGGAGAACATCGTCAATTTTTACAACTTGATGAACGGCGGTCGCGGAATGTCGACGACCGACTTGCCTTGCTGCGACGCAGGCGCAATGATCCAGCACGTGCGGCAGCAACAGCTACTTTCCACCGGCTATTCGGGGCAGATCAAAAAGGCATTTGACCTCGGAAGTACCAAAGCGACCTATCCGACACCGGTGAGTACATCGGATCTTTCCGAGCAGCTCAAAATCGTAGCCAAATTGATACACGGTGGGCTTCAAACGAAGATTTATTTTGTGGAGCTGGGTGGTTTCGATACCCACGGCGATCAGGTAACGGCCAGCGATACGACGATAGGGTCACATGCCAATTTGTTGAGACGGCTTTCAGATGGAGTAGCCGCGTTCCAGAGCGACCTGAAATTGCAAGGAACCGCCGACCGCGTGGTGGGAATGACTTTCTCCGATTTTGGACGCCGGGCGAATTCCAATGCCTCGCGCGGGACCGACCACGGCGTAGCGGCGCCAATGTTTGTATTCGGGCAAGGTATTAAGAGGCAAATGGTCGGTGTCGTGCCCGATTTGAACAACGACCTCGATCCACCGACCACGTCGCAAGCTAATCAGAACCAGGAGGTGAAGATGCAGGTGGATTTCAGAAGGATCTATTCCGACATTCTGCGGGACTGGTTCGGTACCGAAGGTTCGACGACCGATTCATTGTTATTCAGAAACTTCAAAACGACCTCCCTTTTCTCGAATGTGATCGAAACGACCGCTTCCGGCGCCTGGATCGACCGCTCGATATGGTCGGCAGGACGGCCTCCGGGCGTAGGCGACTATGTGCGTGTGAACCCGGGTCACGTGATAGCGGTTGGCCAGAATATCACGGTCCGAAACATCGAGGTAGAGGGTGGGGGAGAGCTCAATATCCTCGGAAATTATACGATTAACACCACAGGATAAGCAAGAAACTTGCCTGTTGACTTTTTGAAAGTGCCGGAGAACATTGATTTCTTCCGGCACTTTTTGTTTATTTTACGCTGTTCCAAACGATATTATTCATGAAAAAACTGATTTGTTACGCATTTGCCGCTACGGTCCTGCTCATGCAGGCCTGTCAGAAAAAATCAGAAAAATCCGAAGCTACCATGCCACCGATTAGTGAAGTATTTGCCCGTTATTACGAAGAAAGGCTTCCGCTCTACCCGTTGGAAGCGACGATGAACGGCGACAACCGCTACAACGACAAGATGTCGGACGACCTCTCGCAGGAAGGAAAATCCCGCATGACCGCATTCTACCGGAAGTACCAGGACGAGCTTGCCAAATACGATCGCGGGAAACTGACCGCCGAGGAGAAAGTAAGCTGGGACCTGATCGAATGGGAATGCAGCATTAACCTGGAAGGTTTGAAGTACCCGATGGAACTGATGCCGGTCAACCAGATTTTCTCCACGCACCTGATGATCGGGCAAATGGCAAGCGGAAGCAGCATTCAGCCGTTCAAAACCGTGAAGGACTATGATAACTGGCTGAAACGGGTCGATGGTTTCGTTGTGTGGTGCGATACCGCCGTGTTGAATATGCTGAAAGGGATCAAAGAGGGCTATGTTTTGCCCGCTCCGCTGATCAAAAAGGTGATCCCGCAATTTGCCGACATGGACCACGGGCCTGTGAAAGACCATCTCTTTTATTCTCCTGTTAAGAACTTTCCGAAGGACTTCTCCGACGAAGACAAGGCAAGGCTGGAAAAAGCGTATGCGACGATGGTGGAATCGAAAGTGATCCCGACGTTCCGGAAAATGCATGTTTTCATGGAGAAGGAATACACGCCGGCCGGCCGCATGACCGACGGCTTTGCAGCGCTGCCGAATGGTAAGGCCTTGTACAATTATTATATCAAATACTACACTACCACCGACCTGACCGCAGAAGAGATCCATCAGGTCGGACTGAAAGAGGTAGCGCGGATTTCGGCCGAAATGGAGAAAGTGAAGGCGCAGGTAGGTTATCAGGGAGATCTCAAATCGTTCTTCAATGCGGTTCGGGCGAACAAGAAGCTGATGCCATTTGCCGAGGCTGAACAGGTAATTGCGCATTTCAACGAGATCCACGAACGGATGAAGCCGAACCTGACCAAGCTGTTTGAACTCACTCCGAAAACGCCTTTCGAAGTGCGCCGAACGGAAGCATTCCGCGAAGCGTCGGCTTCCGCCGAATACAATCCGGGGCTGCCCGACGGCTCGCGCCCGGGGATTTTCTACGTGCCGGTGCCCGATGCCAAAGAGTACAATATCGTTTCGGACGAAAGCCTTTTCCTGCATGAAGCCATTCCCGGGCATCATTACCAGATCTCATTGCAACAAGAGAATACCACGCTGCCGGAGTTTCGGAAAAACCTTTGGTACAGTGCTTACGGCGAAGGCTGGGCATTATATACAGAGTCGCTGGGCAAGGAGCTGGGGCTGTATACCGATCCTTACCAATATTTTGGCATGCTGAGTGCCGAAATGCACCGTGCCATCCGTCTCGTGGTAGATACCGGCCTGCATTCGAAAGGCTGGACGCGCGATCAGGCGATTAAATATTCGCTGGACCACGAAGCCGAGTCGGAGGAGAGCATTACCGCGGAAGTGGAACGTTACATGGCAGGTGCCGGCCAGGCATTGTCGTACAAGATCGGCCAATTGAAAATCCGTGAGCTGCGTTCGAAAGCGGAAAAAGAAATGGATGCAAAGTTCGATATCCGCGCGTTCCACAAGCTGGTACTGGAGTCGGGCTGCGTGCCGCTGAAATTGTTGGAAGATAAGGCCAATGCCTGGATACAGGCGGGTAAATAATCTTTTTCAAAGAGCAATGCCGGCGATCGCGTTGCTCTTTGACTATGTGTCACTTTTTCCCTTTCCGAATCACTACATTGGTTACCCGGCAGGCTTCGAGCACATCGGGATTGTGCGAACATATAAACAGCCCCACAAGTACCTTACTTCCGAAATTGGGCATTTCATGGGTGCCGATCAGTTGAAGCGGTTGCCCTTTGGCCGCCCCGTGCATCATGTAGGTATTGCCTTCGCGGCTTAACTCGATGGTTTGGATGGTCTTCTCCTTGCTGAAAATTTCATCTTCAGGGTCGCGCATTTTATCCCCTTTTTTCACCCGCCATTGCATTACGGTGAGCCCGTCGCCATGAATGACGCCGCTCAGGTGCGAAGCATTGTCGTCGGTCGACTCCCGTACCATCCATCCCACTTTGCGGTGCCCGTCCTGGCCCTTCCCGACGAATTCGAAGTCGGCGGAAACCGTGAAATCCCCTTCCATCTCCCGGAATAAATACTGAAACTCGTCGCGCTCGAACCAGATATTGTAGCCTCCGCCTTTCATGGTGTAAGCCTTCGTGGAGTGGTCGTATGTGGAAGAGCCCGCCAACTTCGGGTTGCCAATGTCCTTTCCTGTTTCAAAAAGGCCGATCCTGGATGGGGCGAAGCTTGCCAACACAATAGTTGTCAGTAGAATAGCTAAAAAAGTCCTTTGCTTCATGGGAGAAAAATAAATGGAATAGGAACAGTATAGAACAGGATAGTTGCTAGTTCTTAATTGGTATTATTGCTTCAATAAATGTACATTTTTTTAGTTAAGTATATATACTAACAAAAAAGTGTGACTGATGAACCTGAACCCAAGATGATGAATTTGAGGACCAGTTTTTTGCTGCTGACCGGTGCAGTAGTCACTGCTTTGAGCTTCCAGTCTTGCCATAATAAGCCCGGAAGCCCTGCTGAGGAGAAACTGCCCGAGCAGGTAAGTTATAACTTCGATATCAGGCCTATTTTGTCGGATAAATGCCTGGCGTGCCACGGCCCCGATGCGAATAAACGGGAGGCAGGCCTGCGTCTCGACGACCCCGTGAGTGCTTTCGCCGCATTGAAGGACAACCCCAAAGCGCACGCATTGGTAGCAGGCAAACCCGATCATTCCGCGGTTTACCTGCGCATTACCACCGAGGATACAACCCTGCGGATGCCGCCGCCGGCTTCCAATCTCAAACTATCCCAACGCGAAATCGACCTGATAGGCAAATGGATCAAACAGGGGGCGAAATATGAAAAGCACTGGGCATTTGTGGCCCCGAAAAAACCGAAGGTGCCGGAAGTAGACCACCAGGATTGGGCCAAAAACGATATCGACTATTTCATTCTCGAAAAACAGGAACAGAAAGGACTTGAACCGAGTGCGGAGGCGGATAAGGAGCGTTTGCTCAAACGCTTGAGCCTGGACCTGAACGGGCTGCCGCCGAGCTTGCAATTGATGGACGAGTTTTTGGCCGATAACAGTCCGAATGCTTATGAGAAAGTCGTGGACAAGCTGCTTGCTAACCCGACTTACGGAGAAAAAATGGCGATCCACTGGCTCGACCTCGCCCGCTACGCCGACTCGCACGGGTACCAGGACGACGGCTACCGTACGCAGTGGCCCTGGCGCGACTGGGTGATCCACGCCTTCAACAAAAACATGCATTACAATGATTTTGTGACGTGGCAACTCGCCGGTGACCTGCTTCCCAATTCTTCGAAAGAGCAACTGCTGGCAACGGGTTTCAACCGGAACCACAAGATTACCGAAGAGGGCGGGGTAATCCCCGAGGAATACCGCATTATGTACGTGACCGACCGCAACGACCTGTTTGGTAAGGGGCTGCTGGGCGTTACGCTCGAATGCGCGCATTGCCATGACCATAAGTACGATCCCTTCTCGCAAAAGGAATATTACCAGATGTTCGCATTCTTCAACAATGTGAATGAGGTGGGTATCGAATCGGTGATCGGCGGGCCGGAGACTTATGCCAAGAAACCGCTGATGGAGATCAGTAACGACGAGGTCAAAAATATCCTGACATTCATTAACAAGCCTGATACCAACCGCCTCATCGTGTCGGTGATGGGCGACCTGGATACGCTGCGTAAGACTTACGTCCTCAAACGCGGGGCTTATGACGCGCCGGGCGAGGAAGTGCAGGCCGGTACGCCCGCGGCCATTCTGCCATTTGACCAGAAATATCCTAAAAACAGGCTGGGGCTTACGCAATGGCTGTTCGATAAGCGCAATCCATTGACGGCGAGGGTGTATGTCAATATCCTCTGGCAGGAGTTTTTCGGAAAAGGCATTGTCAAAACCTCCGGCGATTTCGGGATGCAGGGGGAGCTGCCTACCCATCCGAAACTGCTCGACTGGCTGGCCGTGGATTTCATGGAGCATAACTGGGATGTTAAACGGTTTGTGAAGCAAATGGTGATGTCGGCTACTTACCGGCAATCGGCCGTGGTGACGAAGGAGCACCTCGCGCACGACCCGGATAACGTGTACCTCGCGCGCGGGCCGCGCTACCGCATTCACGCGGAGTTCGTGAAGGACCTGGTGCTTGCGAGCAGCGGGTTGCTCAACCGCACCATCGGCGGGCCGAGCGTGAAACCTTACCAGCCTGCGGGCTTGTGGGAAGGCGCTACCTCGGGGCGCGGGTTACTGTCGGTTTATAACCAGGACCATGGCGCGAGCCTTTACCGCCGCGGTATGTACACGCTGATCAAACGAACCGTTCCGCCGCCTACCATGGCGATTTTCGATGCCAGCAACCGGGATTTGTGCGAGGTAAGGCGCCTGAAAACCAATACGCCGTTGCAGGCATTGGTGATGATGAACGACCCGACCGTGCTGGAAGCCTCGCGCGTGCTCGCTACGAAGCTGTTGCAGGAGAAAACGAGCACCGAGGAGAAGATCACCAAGGCATTCAGGCAGATTGTCTGCCGCAAACCCAGTCAGAAAGAGCTGGAAGTACTGAGCAGTTATTATGCGAAGGAATTGAAGGAGATTCAGCCTAAGCCGGCCGAGAAAATGATCTCGATAGGGGAATACCCGCTCACCAAAAACGTGGACAAAAAGGCGTTGGCGTCGTTGATGCGCGTCATTTCCACGATCTACAATTTGGAAGAAACCATCACCAAATCATAAACGAAAGCCGGCCAAAAGCGGCGACGGATGACCATGGAAAAGGAAATCATTGAACACGGATTTAGTTTCAACAGAAGGCGCTTCCTGTCTACGATGAGCCTCGGTATCGGCAGTGTGGCATTGGGCTCGCTGCTCATGCCCGATTTGTTGAGAGGAGGCGGACTGGAAGAGGAGGGGCTCGCGCCGGGCATCCCGCATTTCGCGCCCAAAGCCAAGCGGGTAATTTATTTGTTCCAAAACGGCGCGCCTTCGCAGCAGGAGCTTTTTGATTACAAACCGAAGCTCCGCGAAATGTTCGGGCAGGAAATCCCGCCTTCCGTGCGCGGTACGCAGCGCCTCACGGGTATGACGGCCAACCAGGCTTCGTTTCCGCTGGTGGGGTCTTTTGTGGATTTCAAACAATATGGCCAGTCGCAGGCGTGGGTGAGTAACTTGATGCCCTATACGTCCAAAATCGTGGACGACCTGTGCATTGTCCGTTCGATGTACACCGAGGCGATCAACCACGATCCCGCATTGACATTCCTCCAAACCGGTTCGCAGCAGGGAAACCGGCCGAGTATGGGTTCATGGCTGAGCTACGGGCTTGGTAATGAGAATAAAAACCTGCCGAACTTCACGGTATTGCTGTCGCGTGGCGTGGGTAACGGGCAGGGTGTGTATTCCAAATTGTGGTCGAACGGCTTCCTCGACTCGGTACACCAGGGCGTGCAGTTCAGCAAGGGCGAAGATCCCGTGCTTTACCTGCGCGATCCCGAGGGTATGGACCGCAAAGAGCGCCGCGACATGCTCGACAAGCTTTCGGAACTGAACGACCTGTCGTACCAGGAATTCGGCGACCCGGAGATCAGCGCGAAGATCAAACAATATGAAATGGCTTACCGCATGCAGACGGCGGTGCCGGAGGTGATGGATTTGTCCAAAGAATCGGATGATATTATTAAACTGTACGGCCCCGAATGCCTCGTGCCGGGTACGTACGCGGCCAATTGCCTGCTCGCGCGCAAGCTGTCGGAAAACGGCGTGCGATTTGTACAGCTCTATCACCAGGGCTGGGACCAGCACGGTAATTTGCCCTACGAAATCACCAAGCAGGCCATGGACGTCGATCAGGCGTCGGCGGCATTGGTGACGGACTTGAAACAGCGGGGATTACTCGACGAAACGCTCGTGATCTGGGGCGGCGAGTTTGGCCGCACCAGCTACACCCAGGGTAAGCTGACACCTGAAAACTACGGCCGCGACCACCACCCGCGTTGCTTCACGATCTGGATGGCCGGCGGCGGCATTAAACCGGGCATTGTGTACGGCGAAACCGACGAGCTGGGTTACAACATTGCCAAAGACCCTGTGCATGTGCACGATTTCCAGGCGACTATCCTGCATCAGCTCGGCCTGAACCACGAAAAGCTGATATTCAAACACCTGGGGCGCCGCTACCGGCTCACCGACGTGTCGGGCAAGGTAGTCCGTGACATTATCAGCTGATTTATTGAGAGTTGTTATCATTGCTCATTTTTTGGTGAAATTTTAAATGCATTTGAAACTCAGGGTTTTCGCGGAACAGTTACTTGTTGCCTCCAATATCTTCATACTGTTTTTACTGCTCTTCGAAAGCAAACTCGTGATCCCGGCGTGGCTGCAAACCATCGGCCGGATGCACCCGCTCATCCTCCATTTCCCGATCGTGATCCTGTTGCTGGCGATGCTGCTCGAATTCTTCCGTTTCAAACCGGAATATGCGGGCAATGCATTCTACCGTAACTTTTTACAGGGATTACTGCTGGTGGGGGCGCTTTTTGCGGCGGTGACTGTGATTATGGGCCTGTTTTTGTCGCGGGAAGAAGGTTATGAAGGCGCTACGCTCACCTATCACAAATGGACAGGCGCCGGGATCTTCTTTTTTGCATCCATCATTTATTGGGTAAGGAATGCCCGATGGTACAAATCGGTCACGGCGAAGGCGGGTGCGTTGCTGACGGTGGTGGCCCTGGTGCTGACCGGGCACTACGGCGCGGCGCTCACGCATGGCAGCAACTTTATATGGGAGCCCATTTCGAATAAGAAGGAAATAGCGGAAGTGCCGTTGGATCAGGCGGTTGTTTATACCAATGTGATTAAGCCTATTCTCGAACAAAAATGTACCAGCTGCCATAACCCCGACAAGCTGAAAGGCGAGTTGATCCTGACCGATCCGCAATCGATCATGAAAGGTGGGAAATCGGGAAAATTGCTCGTGCCGGGCAATCCGCAAATGAGCCTTTTACTGCAACGGGTGCATTTGCCGATGGAAGAGAAAAAGCATATGCCGCCGTCGGGCAAAGCACAGCTGACTTTGCAGGAGATCTCGCTGCTCACCTTATGGGTTAAGCAAAAAGCGGATTTTCAAAAGAAGCTGACCGATTTACCCGCTTCCGATTCATTACGTATGCTCGCGATCGCGTTCCTGCAACCGCATGCGCAGGAAGAAGAATACGATTTCCCGGCAGTCGACGAGGACAAAGTGAAAGCATTGAACACCGATTACCGGACCATTTTGCCGCTCGCGCGCGAATCGCCGGCGTTGGCTGTGAATATCTATAATGCATCGGCCTATGACGTGAAGCTGCTGGACGAACTGGGTGATATTCGCAAACAGGTCATTTCCCTGAACCTGAACAAAATGCCGGTCAAAGACGCGGATCTGAAAAGCATCGCCAAATTCGAAAATCTTCGCAAGCTCGATCTCAACTTCACGGAGGTCAGCGCGGCAGGTTTGAAAGAACTTTCAGGGCTGAAACATTTGCAAAACCTCACATTGTCGGGTACGAAGCTCGGGCTGGCCGACCTGAAAGGATTATTGCCCCAACTGAAAAGTGTCAAAACGGTGGCTGTCTGGGATACGAAACTATCGGCAGCGGATGTGCTGCAATTGCAGACTGCGAACAAAGGCATGAATATCATCGGCGGTTTCAAAGACGACGGCAAGAACCCGCTGAAACTCAATCCGCCGCAAATGAAGAATGCCTCGCCGATTTTCGCGCAGACGCTGGTAGTCGACATTCAACATCCGATCAAGGGCGTCGACGTGCGTTTTACGATGGATGGCTCCGAGCCCGACAGTATCAAATCGCCGTTGCTCGACCATAAAACGGTGATCAACAGCAACACGACAATCCATGCCAAAGCCTACAAAAATGGCTGGTACGGCAGTGATATGATCACTTTTGACTACTACAAAAGCGCCTACCAGCCCGATAGCGGCACATTACTGGCCCCATTGAACCGCGTGCACCAGGCCGAGGGGGTGAAGACATTCTTTGACCACAAACTAGGGGTTATCGGCGCGAACAACCCGGCCTGGGCCAACAACTGGGCGGGGGTTAGGGACAATGACATGGCTTTTGTGTCGGAATTCAAAAAGCCTGTGACGCTCTCGTCGCTTGGTGTGCGCTACATGGTGGAGGAGGATACCGGTATTTTCCCGCCGGAGCTCGTCGAAATATGGGGTGGTACCACGCGCGAGAACATGAAGTTGCTCACGAAGTTCAAGGCGCCAATGCCTGTGAAGGGGGAGCGGGCATCGCTGCGGAGCGTGGCGGGGGCATTCAAGCCGCAGCAGGTTTCGTACATTAAAATCGTGGCCAAACCGCTCAGCAAGATACCGGCCTGGCACCGCAACAAAGACAAACGCGCCTTGTTGCTCGTCGACGAAATGTTCCTGAACTGATTACGCTTTGCCGAGCCTGCGCCACATTTCCGCGCAGGCGCGTGCATTGTGGTAAGGGCATTTCCAGAAGTTGATTTTGTCGCCTTTCACCGGGGTACCATCCTCTTTCACGGTCCCAAACCATTCGCCCCTTTCGTGATCGACAAACTCGTTCACGATGTAATCCCAGCTTTTTTCGGCTTTTGTTTTAAACCGGGCATCTTTGGTGAGTTGGTAAGCATTGTAGAAACCGACGAGCTGTTCCGCCGCTACCCACCAGCTGCGGTCGGTTTGGGTATGTTTGGTTTCAGGGTCGTATTCGTAGTTCAATGCGCCGTCCGGTCCGAGTCCCTTGGAAGCCGCCGTTGCCATAGCGATGGACTTCTTCTTCATCCGGGCGATCAGCTTTTCGTCGTGCAATATCTCCGCCGTTTCGAAAAGCAGCCATGAAGCTTCGATATCGTGCCCGAACGAAACGATATGGTCTTTTGCCTTCCATTGTTCATCGAAAAACAGTTGCATGGTTTCCGTTTTCGGGTTCACGATGTGCGTGATGATCGCGTCGAGCATGCCGGCGGTCTGCTTTTTGAGTTTTGCATCCGGCCACACGCTGTACAGGTTGGTATAAGCTTCTACCAAATGCAAATGCGTGTTCATGCTCTTGTTCCACGGGCTTTTGCTGAGGATATAATCGTCCGTAGCCGACCAGTTGCGCGCGAAAGCCTCGCGGTAACCGCCGTTGACCGGATCGAATGCATGTTTTTCAATAATTTCAAAGAGGGACTGCGCTTTCTCCAATGCGGGCTTGAAATGTGTTACCCGGTAATATTCCGCCAGCCCGTACATCGCGAACGCATTGCCGTAGATCTGCTTTTTCGTTTCCAGCGGCGAGCCATCCGCATTCACCGACCAGTACACCCCGCCATGTTCGGCATCGAAGAAATATTTAACCAACTGCTGATACGCGCGATCAGCCAGCGTGAGGTACCTGGCCTCTTTCAACAACCGGTGCGCCAGAGAAAACGTCCACAAAAGCCGCCCGGTAAGTACTACCGACCGCGCTGAATCCTTCACCGGCTGGTTTTCGTAATTCACCCGCCCGTAAAACCCGCCCTTCTCCGGATCCGGCCCGTATTTTTCCCAATAATCGAGAATAGCAATAAACTCTTTCTTAAATGCTTCGGGCGTAAATGCGGCCATAGTTCCGGGTTGTTTTTTCAGGAAAAGCAACCCGGGGGAGGTTCATACTGTTGGCTTACTTCTCGTCGATTTTTACAGTCCTTTCAACCATGTTCCATCCCTCGACTGACACCAGCGGTGCCAATCCATTCTTAGCTGCATATTCCAGCAGAATAGTCTTGCTTTCTCCCGGCAATACCGACACGTAATTGTCGTCGTAGAACACCGGCAGAATGCGCTGTTTGGTATTTGGATCGAGCAATGCGATGCGGTTGAAGAATGCTACCGGAGCGTTGGCGGGGTTTTTGATCGTTACTTCCACTTTGCCGCTGGAAACAATGCGGGCTGTGGTAGTGGCCTTCGACTCCGGCATGGTTTGCAGGCCGCTGTAATTGCCCGTGCCGTCGGGCAGCCAGTACAGGTTGTCGCTGACGGGCTTTTTGTCGAGGTTCAGGAGGCGCAGGGAGAGGAACATGCCTTCTTTTTTCGCCATTTCCCTGATTTCTCGGTTGATGTCGATGATCTTTCGGGTTGTTGAGGGGCCTATTTCCACAAAAACCTGGGTGAGATTTTTGACATTACCCTTCATATCGATGGCATTGATAACGAGCATCAGGTCGTACTGGTGCTGGAATGTATTGTTGACGATCGCCACCGCGGTATCGGCCGGGTTATACATCACGTGTAACGGCTCGCTGCCGGAATGCAGGCCGTAGAGGCAGGCATTCGGGTCGAGGTAGTAATCGTACATCTGGCCGCGGAGCGAAGTCCATGGGTTTTGCGTTTTCCAGATGATCACACCCGTGTACCAGTCCCACATGTGCGAGCTGAAACCTTCCATCAATGCGCGGTACTGGTCGTAGTTGACGAGCTGAGCTTTTTTGCCGAAGTCACGCATGTCAGTGGCTTTGCCATAAGGTTCAATGTGGCCGTCGTAACCAATGTATTTATGGTATTGCCAAACCGAATCCACTTTTTCGCGGCGGGTTTCCGCCGAATAGGCAGGGGCGATGCGGTTGGCCTCGGGTAAAAACCGTTCGAGCGAATGATGGTCGCCGACGCCTACCGAGCCGATTTCGGAGTTGAATGGCCATGTGCGGTAGTTCCAGAAGCGGGTTAGCGGCTGAATGCCGTACGGGCCGTCGCCGTTGCCGCCCAGCGCGTTGAACGACATGTCGTCGGAATTGGAATAATCCACAAACCAGCGGGTACCGTCGAGTGCGGGCAGGATCGAGTCGCGCAGGGGCGTCATGATGTCGACCGGCAGGGTAATTTCGTTTCCGCCGCACCAGATCGCCAGTGAGGGGAAGTTACGGATCATTTTGATCTGATCCGCGGCCGATTCGAGGAAGAGGTTATGGTCGTCCGGATATTTGCGGCGTGCCCATTGGTCGTCGGCTTTCGCGGGGTCGATCCAGCGGCCGTTGCAGTCGCCGGAGCCCCAGAAATCCTGCATGACCAGGATTCCGTAACGGTCGCAGGCTTCGTAGAATTCCGGACGTTCGGTCAATGCGCCGCCCCAGATCCGCAGGAGGTTCAGGTTCATATCGCGGTGGAAGCGTACCTCGGCATTGTATCGTTCGTCGGAAAAGCGGAGCATGGCGTCGGAAATGATCCAGTTGCCGCCTTTGATAAACACTTTCTGGCCATTGACCGATATTTGCTTGCTGCGCGTGGTCGTGTTCCAGTCAGCCTGTATTTCACGGACGCCAACTTTCAGCGTTTCGGTATCCGAGACCTTGCCGGCCTGTGTGAATTGCATTTTCAGGTCGTACAAATCCTGCGCCCCGTAGCCGTTGGGCCACCACAGTTTCGGGTTTTTCAAACTCAGGTCGGGCAGTTTCACTTCCAGCGTCGAATGCGGCTGGATGGTAACTTCTTTGGATATCTTGTTTCCATCCAGGACGTATTGCAAAATGCCTTTCTGCGGCGTGGAACCCGGGTTTTCCAGCTCGGCGCTTACTTTGACGGACGCCGGTTGCTGTGCGGCTCCCGGTGTTCTTTTCCCCGGCACGAGGGTGATCACGTGCGGGTTTTTAATATTGATTTTGCCGGTTTTTTCGATGGAAACCTTGTCCCAGATACCGGTGTTGCGGTCGCGGATGGGCTGGATCCAGTCCCAACCGGCTACGTACTGGTGTGCTACATTCCGCGCGATGGTGCCGTCGCCGCCCTGGCCGCCGTTCGGGTTACCTACGGGGTCCGGCGGGTACACGATCACCGCAAGCCGGTTCTTGCCCTGTTTGCGAATGCTGCCTGTGATATTGTAAGTCTGCCGCAGGAACATGCCCGAATGCAGTTTCGCATTCAGTTTTTTGCCGTTCAGAAACACATCGCAGCTGTAATTGACACCTCGCAAATGCAGCCAGACTTCCTGTCCGGGTTCCGCTTTTTCTTCAAAATCTTTGACAAACCAATAGGTGTAGTAGTCTCTTCCGGTGTGGTAAATGTCGGGGATCTGCTTGTTGTTCATCCCGAAAAACGGATCGGGTACCTGCTTGTTTTCCAGCATGGTGGTGAGCACGGTGCCGGGTACCACGGCCGGTTGCCAGCCATTCAATGTGAAATCGGGCGAAGAAATGGCGGTGCCGGGTTCTTTTATTTTCGAAATCGGGATGCATTTCCAGTCGTCGCGGAGCTCGTAGCGCTGAGCGTTGGCGGTGATCGTCCAGAGGCAGGCGACGGATAGGAGGAGGGTTCGCAGGTTAGTCATAGAAAACAGAATTTGTCGTTATCGGCGATAGGGCAAATATATCTGATCCAAATGCCTTCAAACAAGGAAGGATATTGCATTAATTAAAATATTAACGAATATTCCTCTTATTTTTAAATTTAAATAAAAAATACATTTGAATAGCCCCGAAGCAAAAAAGCCTGACGCGGTTACGCATCAGGCTCGTGGGAATGGGGCAATGGATCAATCGCCCTGATTTTCCTCCTGCCATTCGTGGTTATCGCCTCCCAGGCTGTAATAGTTGTTTTCTTCATCTTCCCTGCCAATTTCCTCGTCGTCATCGTCATATTCAGAGCCAGGGACGTCGAGATCGTCGCCGGTCAGGTCGTCTTCAAACGATTTTTCGTTCCATTCGTCGGCATCCATGTCGAGTGCGCGCTTGACACGGGAGATGTCTTCGGGATCTATATCCGGGTCGATAAGTCCCTGACGGTAAATGTCTTCATTCGCAGGGTAATTCCCGGGAAGATCATCCTCATATAGTTCGTCGTCTTCATCATATGGGCCCATAGCTGTAATGGTTAAATGTACTAAAATCGGGTATTCGGTTTGGGGTATTGGTTAAAAAAGCGTTCCCGTTCGCTTTTACCTAAAATAAGTGTTTTCACCCAATTTTACGATTGCATGCAAAGAAAATTAATCCGGTCGACCGGCGCCCTGGCAGTGCTGGCAGCTGTGGCAACCACGGCACTGTTCGGTTACCGAAATGAAACCCCTGAAAAATCCCCTCTCTACACGCCCGTTGATGCCAAAGAACTGAAACTGCCGGCGGGCTTCTCCGCTACCGTACTGGCTACCGACCTGGGTGCTACCCGGCATATGGTGGTGGGTAAAAACGGCGACATGTATGTGAAGCTTTCCAAACTCAAGGAAGGCAAGGGGATTTACCTGCTGCGCGATACCAACGGCGACGGTGCGATCGACGAGCAGAAACTTTTCGGCGATTATCCCGGCACAGGCATCGCGATCAAGGGCGGGTATTTGTACAGCTCTTCGAATAAGGGAGTTTTCAGGTATAAACTGAATGAAAAAGACGAAATCATCGATTTTGATCAACCGGAAAACATTATCGGCGGACTCACCGATCATGGCCGGGACAATGCAAAGCCGCTTGCCCTGGACAATAAGGGGAATATCTACGTCACAGTAGGTTCTTATAACGACAATTGCCGCGGCGCGGGCTCTGCCAAAGGCATGTCGCCCTGCACGATCCTCGATTCGGCGGGCGGGATCTGGCGTTTTAAAGCGGGGCAGCTCAACCAGCAGTTTTCCGACGGCACGCGCTACGCAACAGGCGTGAAAAACGCGGTCGGGATTGACTGGGATAACAAAACCAATGCCTTGTATGCGACCACGCACGGCCGCGGAAAGTTCGACGACATGTACCCGCAATATTATACCCCCAAGCATAGCGCCGAGCTCCCTTCCGAAACACTTTACCGCCTGAAAGAGGGCGACGATGCGGGCTGGCCGTACATTTATTACGATCATTTCCAGAACAAGAAAATGCTTGCGCCCGAATACGGCGGAGACGGCAAGAAGACGGGCGGTGAAAAGGCGATCAATCCGATCGTAGCTTTCCCGGCGCATTTGGGACCTAATGCATTGATGTTCTACACGGGCAACATGTTCCCGGCGCGGTACCGCAACGGTGCATTCATTGCGTTCCACAGCCAATCGTCGGAATTGAAGAAAGGTTACCTCGTGGCATTTGTACCGTTTGTGAATGGTAAACCGGGTAAATGGGAGATTTTTGCGGACAATTTTGCAGGTACAGACCTCGCCAAGCCGACGGGCCCCATTCAGCATCGCCCATGTGGGCTCGCGCAAGGACCCGACGGCGCATTATACGTGACGGACGACTTGAACGGCACGATTTTCAAGATTGCTTATAAGAAGAAGTAGTCAGGGGAATTAAAATAAAAACGGGATTGTCAGAGCGGCAATCCCGTTTTTATTTTAATACTGCAAATAGAAATTAAGGCTTCGACAATGTAGCAAATGCTCTCACGGGAAACGTACCCACGCCTTTGAACTTCGGCGGTACCGCACTGAACAGGTAACCCGACGCAGGCAGTTTTTCCAGATTGCAAAGGTGCTCGACGATCAGGATTTCGGCGCCCAGCAAAATCGTATGCACCGGACGGCTGTTGCCGCGGGTATCGTCGATATTGTGGCTGTCGATCCCCACCAGTTTCACACCGCATTCGCGCAGGTACTCGGCCGCCGCCCGCGTGAGGAAAGGATGGTTTTCGAAATAGGCTTCCGTATTCCAGTTTTTCGACCAGCCCGTATTGACAATGACTGCCTTGTTCCGGATTTCGAGATTCCGGAAAAATTCAATGCCTATTTCCTGTGCTCCCGTCGCATCGATTGTAATGGCTTCCAGGTTCGCAAATGCTTCCAATGCTACCTCCGAAAGGTCTTTTCCATGCGCGTAGCGGTGAAACGGGCAATCGATGTAAGTGCCTGTATTGCTCACCATTTCGATTTTGCCGATCTGGAACTCGGTACCTTCCTCGTATTTGCCGATGGAGTCTTCGCGGCTGAGAAAATCGCAGATAATCGGCGCCGGAAGTCCTTTGTAGGTAATCAGCCCATCAAATATCGTATGGCTCAGGTCAACGAGGAGTTCCGGCGACGGCTCGTTAACGGGCTGGCGTTTATGCTTTTCCTGAATGTAAAACTTATTCAGGATATCGACCTTCCCGACCATCAACAGCCTAAGGTCTTTGATGATGTAATCGGCCAGCTCGGCGTCGGTGATCGTTTCTCCGGCAATATCGAGCCGGAAATCCTGTCCCTGAATGCCCCCGCCGTTGGTAAACTCAATGGCAAAATCAAAAACTACTCTGTGGTCCATAGGTTGTTGTAATGTGTCTTAGAAATTGGTGTCCGGCTTGCCCAGTTCCACTTCTTTGATCCAGATGTTGCGGTAATACACGTCGTGGCCTTCGGATTGCAGTTTCAGGCCGCCCGGCGTATCGGTAATGCCTTTACCGCCGTCGTTACCGCCATCGATACCCGAGTTTTTACCACCCCAAACCTGGCTGATCTTCTGATTGGTATGTACTTTTTTACCATTAAAATACAGGGTTACCATCGGTTGCTCCACCAGTTTGCCGTCTTTAAAACGTGCCGCGCGGAAGAGGATATCGTACGAGTTCCACTTTCCAATGCCGTTATAAGCATGGTAAGGCGATTTGGATTCATTGATCACCGCGCCCATTCCGTGGGAGGTCGTATCGCCGTCGAGCACCTGGATCTCGTAACGGTTTTGCAGGTATACGCCGCTGTTTCCGCCCGGTTTGGTGATCAGGAACTCCACATGCGCGCGGAAATCCTTGAATTGTTTTTTGGTCACAATATCCGCCGAACCATACAAGCCGCCCGCCGAGGCCGGATCGTTGCAGTTGATCACCGTACCCTTGTCGACAGGGTCGTTCACGACCGTCCATTTGATCGGAGGCTTGGCCGCAAACCGCGGGCCTTCCCAGTAAATCCATTTTTCATCGAGCATTTTGCGGCTGCCGTCGAGGTATACTTCTGCACCTTTGGGTGCCTTCACGCCCACACCCACTTGCGCGTATGCGAGACCAGTGAATGCAATGGCGAGGGCCTGGCCTAGGAAAATGCTTTTCAGCTTCGAGAAATTTCGGTTCATGTTGTTTTCGTTTTTTATGCTGGATATAAGGGTTGGAAATTTTAGAATTTACTCGCCGGTTGGCTACAACTTCTCTTCGAACAGCTTCAAAATGCGCTTGTACTCGTCGGTCCACGACGATGCTTCTACAAATCCGTGGTCTTCCATCGGGTAGGAAGCCAGCTCCCAGTTATTCTTCCCGAGCTCGATCAGCCTTTGCGACAGGCGCACTACATCCTGGTAATGCACATTCACATCCACCATTCCGTGGCAGATCAGGAGGTTGTTTTTCAAACCCGCCGCGTGGTAAATGGGCGAGCTTTTGCGGTAAGCGACGCTATCGGCCTGCGGCTCGTTGAGGATATTGGCGGTGTAGCCCTGGTTATAGGCGGCCCAATCGGTTACGGGGCGTAACGCGGCACCGGCTGCAAAGACGTCGGGCGTGGTAAACAGCGCCATTAATGTAATGAACCCGCCATATGACCCGCCGTAAATGCCGATCTTTTTGGGATCTACGCCGTAGGTTTTCACAAGCCATTGTGCGCCGTCGGTGTGGTCGGTGAGGTCCTTCCCGCCCATGAAGCGGTAAATGCCCGTGCGCCAGTTGCGGCCGTAGCCCGAGCTGGCCCGGTAATCCATGTCGAGCACGGTGTAGCCTTTGTCGGTGAGCAGGTTATGGAACATGTATTCCCGGAAATACTGGCTCCACCATTTGTGGGCATTCTGCAAGTAACCAGCGCCGTGCACGAAAATCACCGCCTTGCCATTGGATTGTTTCGGTTCGTAAACCCGGGCATAAATATCCTGGCCGTCACCCGCTTTGATGGTTACGACCTTGGCCTCGCGCCAGGGATAGGAGAGGAATTCGGGGGAAGCCGAACGGGTAATCTGAACCGGCTGGGCATTTTTTGCTGCCGTATTATCCAGTAAATAAAGCTCCCACGGAGCCGTACTTTTGGAAAAGCGGATCGCCAGCGTTTTTTCGTCGGGCGAAAGCGTCATCTCGTGTGCGCCGGGTGTGTGCGTGAGGCGCGTGCGTACGCCGCCGGTTACGGCCATACGGTACACGTGCTGCTCGCCGGGATGTACCTCGTTGGTAATGAGGTAGAAAGTCTTTTTGTCCTTCGAAAGCACGACATTCTGCACTTCGAATTGCCCGGAGGTCAACGTGGTTTTCTTTCCCGAAGCAATATGGAATGCATACAAATGCGAATAGCCGGTGGCTTCGCTTTGGAAGTAGATCGTCTGGTCGTCGAGCCAGCCTATTTCCCCGGCGCTTTGCGGGTAACCACCCACACCCGGCCCGCCGATCCACGCCTCGTCGCGCTGGCGGTCGAGGAGTTTCAGTGAGAGCGTCGCCGGGTCGAACGACATGATCCATCGGTCTTTACTATCGAGCGAACGGACAATGACGACGGCATTCTGGCCATTGTCCGACCAGAATGGCCCGTGGAAAATAACTTTCCGCTCCTTCTTTTTCCAGGCGGTATCGAGTTTGGGGTAATCTTTGAGGTAATCGGGCTTATCGTAAATACCGGGAATGTCCGTTGCAGAGACTTTCCTCGCAGTATCCTTTTTGACATCGTACACCCAAAACTCGCTTTCCGATGCTGGTGCGCCCACTTTCGTCCGCGCCGGGATGTCCTCGGTGAAGCCGCTTTCCGTTACATAATTCGGGACAATGGTCGATGTGGCAGATTTATCCATTTGCACAAGCCCGTAGGTTACGTACAGGCCGTCGGGACTCGCCTGCTGGTTGGTGACGTTCTTGTCGCCGAGGTAAATTTCCTTCGGTCTCGCGGGTTTGTCGGCATCCGAAACCTTTTTACCCGCGTCTTTCTTATCTTTCCGCTCCTTCAAAACTTCGAACATGGCCAGCTGATCTGCTTTGAGGAATTTCTCCTGCTCGCCGGGTTTGGCATCCTGCTTTTTGGTACCGGGTTTGAAATCGGTCAACTGGCTGACGAGACCGGAAGCGAGTGAAATGCTGAAAAGGTTATTGCCCCGGTCGAAAACGACCGCCGTTTCGTCGCCGCTGAATGCGGGGCTGGCTTCCCGTTCGGAGGTGTTCGTAAGCTGCCGGATCGTGAAATCTTTGTAGTTGACGATAAAAATGTCCCCATTCTTCTCGTAGAGCCGTATCGAATGGCTGCGATTGTAAACGCCATTCTTGCCCGGCATCCGGCGCCTGTCGGCAGGAGCGACCTTGCTGATTTTCTTGCCTGCAAGCGAATACGCGTACAGCGAATCGGAAGGGTTTTTATCCGGATTCCAGTTGAAATACACTGTTTTGGAATCGTCACCCCAGGTAATGTTGCTGGGGGATGTCCCGATCCACATTTTCGGGTCCCGCATGATCTTTTCGACGCTGAGCGGGGCGAGGGATTGGGCTTGAACTCTGGTATTGAATAGAACTAATGCAGTGTAAACGGGTACTTTAAAAAACTCACTGATTTTCAATTTCATTGCTTTGGGACTTTGGGGGTAGGTAATTTTCGTTTGTAATGACACTCCTGCCCGTTTGTTCTTCCAATTGAACACGGGCTTCTTTGGCGATATTGCCTCCTCTTTTGCTTGCCTTTTTGTTGGGTTCCATTCCAGTGGCTTGTTCTGTCTCAGCGATTTGACGGGTACTCAGCTCGGCGAGGGCCGTAAAAATCAGCTCCGCCTCATTCATATGATCCCGTAAGTTCTGACTTTTAAGCTGTTTGAATTTCTTATGCTCTTTAACCGACATGCCAGTCCATTCCTGGTGAATGATATTTGTAAGGATAGCAAACTCTTCTCCTTCTTTAATTTCATGTGTTTTCCAATAGTCGGTGAGTTTGTTACGGGTTTCCTGGCCCATCATTCGCTGTTGGATCCATTTTTCGCTCCGCCCGTGTTTTTTCCAGTTTTCGCGGGCTCTGTCGAGCGATATGGACGGGTCAGTCATTTCCTGCATCCGCTCATACCCGATCTTTGCGAGCCAGACCTTAAAAGGTTCTGCCTTGGGTGAGGTTATGGATTGAACAATTCTGAGAATGTGCTGCGCATTGCCGGATAGTACTTTGCGCTTCTTTCCGGTGGCTCCGGGCATTTCTATGTGGGGACAATTTGTCCCCACGTACTCGCCTAATGAATAATCGCGTTTTCTCAATTTTTTCAAATAGTCGGTTGGGTTAACAGAATCCGTGAGCGCCGCGACAATGTCCACAATCGAGAAAAACCACGTTTCCGATTCTTCGTCGTAAATTCTTCTGATATTGTGGCCTTCAAATGGAATGGTGGAGTGGTCCATAGTTTTAAGTTGATTAGTGTGTTTTATTAAACTCAAATATGCACATATTTTATTTATTGTTGGCGTTGCTCATTTCTTCCGTCGCCTGCACCCGTACGCAAGGCCCTGTTCCCGAAAAAGGCGTCTCATTCGCGCTGAACCAGTACCGTAAGCAACATATCGACAGCATTCGGTATGCGGTGGAGCTGGATATTCCGGCGGGGAAGTCGGCGAAGATCCTCGGGAAGGAGACGATTTCGTTTCACCTCGATGCCCTGGACTCGGCGCTTGTTCTGGATTTCAATGCAGATGCGGAGAAGTTGCAGGAAGTGCGGGTGAGCGGCAAGAAAGTGGATTATCAGTTTGTCAATGAGCATATTGTCATTGATTCAAAGCATTTGAATAGGGGTAAAAATGAAGTCGGGATCGACTTTATCGCCGGGGATCAGTCCCTGAACCGGAGCGAGGATTATCTGTACACACTTTTCGTGCCGGATCGCGCTTCAACCTGCTTCCCGCTGTTCGACCAGCCGAACCTGAAAGCTTCCTACCAGCTGACTTTGAAAACGCCCGAAGGGTGGGAGGGCGTTTCGAACGGTAAGCTGAACGCCAAAACCAGCGAGCACGGTAAGAGCGTATTTCAATTCGCGGAGACGAAGCCGGTGAGTTCCTACCTTTTCGCATTCGCGGCGGGTAAATTTTTCAAGGAAACCAGAATGGTGGACGGCCGGGAGATGACGATGTACTACCGGGAAACCGATACCACGAAAGTGAACCGCAATCGCGATGAGGTTTTTCAGCTGCACGCTAAATCGCTGGCATGGCTGGAAGACTACTCGGCGATCGATTACCCATTCGGAAAGTTCGATTTTGTGTTGCTGCCATCGTTCCAATATGGCGGAATGGAGCATCCAGGCGCTATTTTTTACAATGAACCGGCACTTTTTCTGGACGAGAACGCGTCGGTGAACCGCCGGATGGCCCGTGCGAGCGTGATCGCGCACGAGTCGGCGCACATGTGGTTTGGCGACCTGGTGACGATGGACTGGTTCAACGACGTGTGGCTGAAAGAGGTATTTGCCAACTTCATGGCCGCCAAGATCGTCCACCCGAGTTTTCCTGAAATTAATCATGATCTGCGTTTCCTGCTCGCGCATTATCCCAATGCCTATGAAGTGGACCGTACCGCGGGGACCAACCCGATTTTGCAGCCATTGGGCAACCTCAAAAATGCCGGTACGCTTTACGGGGCTATCATTTACATGAAGGCGCCGATTGTAATGCGGCAATTGGAGCGGAAGATCGGAGAGAAAATGATGCAGCAAAGCCTGCGCGAATATTTGAAAACCTATTCGTTCGGAAATGCGCGCTGGGACGACCTGATAGGCATTATCGACAAACGTTCGCCGGAGGACATCACTGCGTGGAGTAATGTATGGGTGAAAACGCCCGGGATGCCGGAGTATGGCGTTGAAGCGGGAAAATTGGTGCAAGCGAAGGATTCCGCATCGGAGCGTACCTGGCAACAACCGCTGATTTTGAAGGCCCTGCAAAATGGCGGGCTTGTTTTTCCCAACTATGACGGAACGGGTTACGGTTACTTTAAAATGGATACAACTTCCAAAGCCTGGTTCTTTGCACATTACGGCGATGCGGCGGTGGCCGAACCGGTTTTCAAGGGGGCTATGCTGGTGAATATCTGGGAAGGGTTGCTGCGCGGCGACGGCCCAGCACCCCGGAAGTTTTTGGAATACACTTTAAATGCATTGCCCAAAGAGCAAAACCCGTTGCTCGTCGACTATCTGCTGGGGAACCTGCAAACTGACTGGTGGGTATTTCTGAATGCAGAGCAAAGGCTTGCATCTCAGGCACAGGTCGAAAAGCAAATCTGGCAGCTTTTGAACAGTACCGAGGATAAAGGCATTCAAACCTCTTATTTCCGCGCATTTAAGTCGCTTGCGCTGACGGACGATGGCTGGCAGAAAATGCACGGGCTTTGGACGGGCAAGCTGGAAGTAAAGGGCCTCGTACTTTCGGAGGAAGACAAAATTTCGCTCGCCTACGAATTGGCATTAAAAGGAAAGGGTGACGGGAAGGCGATTCTGAACGAACAATTGAACGCGACGAAGAACCCCGACCGAAAGGCGAGAATGCAGTTTGTGATCTCTGCGTTGAGCCCCATCCAGGCGGAGCGCGACGCGTTTTTTGAAACATTGAAAAAAGAGGAAAACCGCGAAAAGGAGGCGTGGGTACTGGACGCATTGACCTACCTGCATCATCCGCTGCGTGCGCAAAGTGCGTTGAAATACCTTCGCCCGTCGCTGGACCTTTTGCAGGAAATCCAGCTTACCGGCGATATTTTCTTCCCGACGCGCTGGCTGCACAACACATTTGCCGGGCATTCGTCGCCGGAAGCCGCGGAGATCGCGCAGACCTTTTTGAAGGAACATCCTGATTATCCCTATTTTCTGAAAAACAAGATATTGCAAGCGACCGATCTGCTTGATCGTTCGGTAAAATTCTCCGCGACCTATGCCCAAAAAGAACATTCCCCTGCATTATCTCAGCAATGAGTCGGGCCTGGGTATTTCCCTGCAACGGATCGACCACACGGGGGAAATGGACGTTTCGCATATGGATGCGCACCGCGACGACCACGGGAATTTTTTCTTTCAGGAAGCGGGTCACGCGAGGCTGATGGTCGATTTTAGGGAAATCGAACTGAGGGGCAGCGGGGTGTTCTGCATTATGCCCGGGCAGGTGCATTACCCGTTGGAGACCGAGGGCTTCTCGGGCTGGTTTCTCGGTGTGGACATGAGCCTGCTCGACGAGCGCCACCGGGCGGTGGTCGATGAATATGCATTGCATGGTTTTCCCGTGAGCCTCGACCCCGCGCAGGCTGATTTGTTGATACGAAGCCTGCATTTACTGCACGAATTTTACCAGTCGCCGGGGCTTTACGGGCAGCCCGTTGTGCAATCGATGCTGAAAACCTGCCTGGGGATTTTTACTTCGCTTTTTGAAAAGGAGATTTTGCAGCGGACTGCCCAAACGCGTCCGTCGGCCATTACATCGCAATTCCGCAAACTTTTATCGCAGCATTTCAAAACTGTGAAAAGTCCTTCGGAATATGCGGGAATGCTCAGTATCACATCGTCGTATCTGAACGAGGTCGTGAAGGAAACATCGGGGCAGCCGGTGAGCCACTGGATACAGAACGAAGTGATGATGGAGGCCAAAAGGTTGCTTTACTACACCGATTTGAGCATTAAGGAAGTTGCATTCGGATTGAGATACGAAGATCATACCTATTTTTCAAGACTGTTCAGGAAGGTGGCGGGGAAGTCGGCCGGGCAGTTCCGGGAGGAGTTTCGGAAATAGGTATTTGGGTTAAAACCGCGATTTGTCCAATCATTACCCCTCTTTTGCCCTTTATTCTCTTCGCGCGGGCGTGTTGTTTTGTAAAGTAAAAATTCGGCTGGATCGTCAGCCATGGAACAACACCAATCCAATCGCACGAAAAATGAACATCATCAAACAGAAAGCGCTGCACTTGCTTGAAAACGCCTTTGGAAAAACAGGAACGGTACTCGCGATACGGGCCTGGGAGCCTGCTACCTTTTTTGAAGTAGACGTGCATTTTCCCGAAATGGATATGAGCGGCTGGAAACGTGTCCAGCATATTAAAGTACGTGTCGGAGACGGAATTTACCGTGATTATACACCCGCCGGCTGGGACGAGGACATCCGTACCTGCACTTTATATATCAATGCGGAACAGGATGGGCCGGGTGCGCAGTGGATACGCTCGCTGCGCATGGGCGACCGCATTACGTACGTGGGCGTGGGGGCGACCATGCACAGGCCTACATATGCGGGCGAAATGGTTGTTCTGGGTGATATGAGCAGCATCGGGCATTACCTGGCCTTGCAGCAACTGGCAGGCGCACGTAAAATCAGCGGCGCCATCACGATCGCGCATGAGAACCACCGCGAGGAATTCAAAGAATATTTCAACTGGAACATTCAGCCGGTCAAGAAGAACGGCGACGGTGGGCTGCATTCGATGCTCAAATGGGCCAGCGACAGGCAGCTGGCCAATTCGAACATCTATATTTCGGGACATATCCCTACCTGCATCCGTTTACGTAAGGAGCTCAAAAGGCGTCAAGATTCGCCGCTCGGGATCCAGGTGCAGGGGTTTTGGTCGTAATCAATCGAAAATGCCGTTCATGGCGGTGAGGATTACGGGTTTACCGTCGGTGACGATGATTGTGTGCTCGTGCTGCGCTACATAGCCGCCGCGCGAGCCAACGAGCGTCCAGCCGTCGCGCTCGGTAAGCGTGCTGGTGGAGATAGTCGAAATGAACGTTTCGATCGCTACCACGCTGTTTTTGCGGAATCGGGTCGTGTTATAGCGGTCATAGTAATTGGCGATCTCGTGTGGCTCCTCGTGCAGGCTACGGCCAACGCCATGGCCTGCCAGGTTTTTAATAACCTTGTAGCCCGACCTTTTGGCTTCGGTTTCGATCAGCCGCCCGATATCCGCAATCTTCACGCCGCCTTTGATATTGCTCAGCGCCTTGTTCAGGATTCGTTTGGAGGCATCCACCAGTTTGTTGTGCCCGTGAATGTCTTCGCCCAGCACAAAAGAACCGCCATTATCCGACCAGAAGCCATTCAGCTCAGCGGAAACGTCGATATTCACCAAATCGCCTTCTTGTAAAACCTTTGTTTCGGAAGGTATCCCGTGGGCGACCTCGTTATTAATACTGATGCAGGTCCAGCCCGGAAAGCCATAGGTAAGTTTCGGCGCCGATTTCGCCCCGAGGCTGCTCAGCATTTCGCCTCCGAAATCGTCGAGTTCCTTGGCCGTCATACCCGGCTTCGCATGCTCGCGCATCGCACGCAACGTAGTGGCTACTGCGCGGCTGGCTTCCTGCATGCCGGTCAGTTCCGATTCTTTTGAAATAGACATGGTTGCTTATCCGTCTTATTTTGTAATATTTTCCACTGCGATTTCCTCATAAACGCCATCCCAAAGTTGAATGCGCTTTTCGAGGGAGGCGATGGTGGATTTTTCCGCTTCCTGCCAGGTGGCTTCGTCTTCACCGCAAAGGTTGGCCGTCATTTGCAAAGCAAGATGGCTATGGTGGTCGCCGTCGACTTCGATATGGCGTTCAAGGTAGTATTTGAAAATAGAAATACTGTCGGGGAAATTGCGGTGGATGTCTTCGATGATCGACATGAACATACCCGGGATGAGGTCCTCGCGCCCGAAGGTAAAGATCGCGGCTTGCAGGTAATCCTTGCGGGTACCGATCGTATCAAATGTAAAACGGACAAATTCACGCGCTTTTTCAGGCGTTCCGGCGGCTTCGAATGCCTTTTCAAAATCACCCGTTTCGCGCAATACCGCAATAAACCGGCCGATTTCCGTAGTATCGGCGCCGCATTGCGCCATGGCGTCGAGGTAGAGCTCGAAATGGCTTTTGAAATTCCCTTCGCTATCGACGTCGGATTCTTCTCCGGCCACGATTTCGTTGATCAGGTTGCGTGTTTCGCCGTCGCCGGTCGGGAACCAGGGTACGGAAGTACACGTCAGGCTGTTTTGAAGCGATTTGAGCAGCGACATGAAATCCCAGACCGCGTACACGTGGTACTTCATGAATACTTTCAGGTCTTCGATGTCATTGATCACCGAATAAACTTTATGCTGGATGATTTGCTGCCGCAAGGGCTCGATATTCTGCTGGATTCTGGTAATGTGGTCGTTCATTGTTTGCGTAGTTCTTTTCTCTAAACTGTTGTTGGCGAATGTTTGTTCTAATTTTCTTGCAAATAAACGGAATCCATGAAAGTGGTCTGACGGGATTTACTGAAAAAACTATGCGGGCGAACCAAGGGTGCCCGCATAGTTTTTTAGATTACTTTTCTTGCCGGGGCGAATACTTCACCAGATCGATCCCGATGCCATTCGGGTCCTGGATCGCAAAATGCCTGTCGCCCCAGGGCTCGTCACGAATCTCGATTTGGATTTGTACCCCCTTGCTTTGGATTTCTTTGTAAAGTTTGTCGACGTCGTCCACCTCGATCGTCAGGTACATTCCCTGTCCCTGGAATGCCTTGTGGAACAATGGTTGCTGCGATGGATGGTCGGGGAGGAGGAAACTGAGCTCCGAGGCGCCACCCGGCGTGTGGAGCAAAAGGTAAAACTCATTTTCGAAAGTGACGCCGAAGCCGAGTGTCTGGGTGTAAAATGCTTTGGTTTCAGCGAGTTTGGATGTGACGATGCCTGCATTCAGTTTCATTTTGTGCCTGGTTTGAGTTGATGGATTGTTTTGGGAAAATGCATGCGTACAGATGCATGCGAATGCGAGAAAAGTGATGAAGCGTTTCATAATGCTGTCCGTTTTGTGATGCTGCAAATTTCAGCATGGCCGGCGAAGCAGGATTGTAAAAAACGGACAAAATCACCTTCCGAACGCTTTCCCGGGCGTTACGCCGTAAAGATTTTTGAATTCCTTGATGAAATGGGCCTGATCGTAGTAGCCGTTGTCGTAGAACAGCTTGTTTTCGCGGAGGCTCTGCTGCGACGGTTTCGCCCGGAGGATATTCTGGAAACGCACGACCTGGCTGAACGTCTTGGCCGAGTCGCCGACATAATATTCGAAAAGCCGGCGGAGCTGCCTTGGGCTGAGACCGGTATCGAGGTCTTTTTCGACATTGAGCACCCCGAAATTTCGGAGGATCATGGACAATGCGCCGTACAGACGGGGATCGTGGTTGAAATCGATGCCCGCCGCTAAATGCAGGAAGTAGTCGTCCAGTCGGTGCCTGATGGCCGAAACTGACAATCCAGATTCGAAAGCGGAGGCAATGAATTGCGCGGTGGCCGGTATTACAATATCCAGATTTTCAAAGCGATTGCTCAGTTCCGCGGCATTGATTTTGAAGAATTGTGGGAACATCGTGGGTAAAAAACGTACACCCACATAGTCGAAACTGTTTTCAAGCGGAAACTCCGTGTACTTTTTGCAAAAGCCCATGACAAAGTTTTCGGAGGGCTCATTCAGCTCGAAAAAGATATCGATACAGCCATCGGCCACCACCCGGTAGAAGAACGGTTCATCCAATGGCGCAGTGGTGCGAAGCTGCCAATAGCAGTAAATAAAGCTCCGCAACGCCTCATCCGGAAGAAACTCCTGGTAGGTCACCCGTTCCGCCGACTGTTTCACGGTCGGTTGGACGGGCATGTACAGCCCGCGAATATCTGGGGTTTTATGCATCCGGCTTAAACCGTTTGAAAACTTGTGAGGTCATGTTTTCCAGCTGATCTGGCACAAGTTTTGAAATTTGAAAAATATATATTTATTTGTAAATCAATACTTTCTCTTGTCTGTCTGCACAAAGTCCGCGGGGCGCCGTAGCCTCGAAGAAACCGATTGCAATTAGCAACCGGTCGTTCAATTTAATACATACACATCTATGAGCAAAGCATTGGATAATCTCCGCTTGTATGCAGGTGTTTTAAGAAGGGTAGGATATACCCTGACTTTCGGGATGCTGAGTTCCGGGTTCCGGGATGAGCTGCTGAAACTGTACAACAGCTATAACGGGCAGCCGCCGTCCGGAGACAGCACGCCTGTTGACCCCTTTATTATTCCCAAAACCGACGTTTTCGAGCTTTTCGGCCACGACTCCGCGGCCTATGAAGGTGTTTACGAATGCGGTTTCGGGCACACCACCGAGTTTGAGCTCAAAGTGATCAGCAACCTCGTCAGGAAATGGAACCCACGCCGGATTTTCGAAATCGGGACCTTCGAGGGCCGCACGACATTGAATATGGCGCTGAACAGCAACACCGATACCGAGATCATCACGCTGGACCTACCGGCGGAAGAACTGGCTTCGACGAAAATGGAAATAGAGGAAGGGGAGGTGCGGTATGTAAAAAAAGAGATGTCGGGCGGGCGTTTTGTCGGCCATCCGGCATCGTCGAAAATACGGCAGGTGTATGGGGATTCGGCTTCATTCGACTTCGGGGAGTACCGCAATTCCGTGGACGTCGCGTTTATCGACGGCTCGCATGCGTACGAGTACGTGCTGAACGACAGCGAGAAGGTGTTTACGATCATTCGTAAAGGCGGTCTGATCATCTGGCACGACTATACCAACTGGCCCGGTGTATGGACGGCGCTGAACGAGCTGTACGAGCGCGATCCGCGATTCAAAGGTATTCGGCACATCGGCGGGACGAGTATTGCGATCCTGACGGTTTAACATCCGTTTTCGAGAAGCACGTCGCTGTTACGTATATTAATCAGCGGTTCGCAAGAGGTCGCGGGCTTCCATCAATGCAAAACCCAGGAGATTGGTGCCCTTCCATCGTGTGGGGTCCGTTGCCCGTGGATCGTCGGCCGCCAGTCCGATTCCCCAGATTGGGTCTACCGGACTTGCTTCTACCAGAATCCGGTCACCGGTATTCAGTAGAAACGTGCGCAATCCGGCATCCTGACTGAACTTCTGAATGCTGCCTTCCAGGACAATCGCCTGGCGGTGCGCAGTCCATACTCCTTCATCAAAATTTTCGACCATCCGGCCTAGTGCTTTTGCTTCACCGGGCGAAGTACAGGCGATGATCCGCTCTCTCAGGGTACTGTTTTCAAACAAACGTGCTTTTTCGGCCATCATCCAATGTTCTGCGGTACGGTAGGTTACGCCGCCGATCACAAAAGCGGATTGCCACCATTGGCTCAGGCATGATTGGGTGATCTGGCCGTCGCGGGCAGGCTGGTGCCCCCAGAAGTGCAGGAACTTTATCTTGGGCTGCTCTTCGAATTGTTTCAAGAGCCAATCGAGATTATACTTCATGGTTACAAACTAGGAAGTGGGAAAATGCTGCCGATTCGGGGAGGTGTTCAGGGCACGAGAATTTATCAGGGGAAATTCTTGATCAGCTCGATGAGCCGTTCGATCTGAAACGTTAGGGCCAGGTACTATTTACCCGACCCTGACGTGACGTGCTTCGTGAGGCGACCGTACCTTCTGATCAGCGCGGCGGGCCGAAGCGGTCGAACTGTTCTTTTTTGAGCTCTTCGAGGATTTCTTTCGTCGATTCGAAGCTGGTGTGCTGGAATGCGCGTAACCCGAGTGTTTTGGCCATATTGGCAAACATAATGCGGTCGTCGAAATACACGCATTGGCTCGGTGTTGCCTGGGCAATACCCATGGCGAGCTCGAAAATGCGTGGGTCGGGCTTGCGCATTTTCACTTCGCAGGAGGAAATGAATGCATCGAAGCAAGTATGCAGCTTGAATTTCTGGATGCGGTAGTCGTTCAGTTCTTTTCCTTCATTGTTAATGGAAATGATCCGGAAACCGCAATCTTTTTTCCATTCTTTGAGCCATGCCAGCATCCCGGGTAACTCCACCGATTGCGAATACATAAACTCCTTGAAATCTTCCCGGACGAAGTCGCGCGGGTGATTGAAGATCACCGTGTCGAGGTACTGATCGAGATTCACGCTCCCGATTTCGTAAACATTGAAAATGAAATTATGGAGCTGGTCCATCTCCTTATAGTTGAGGCCGAACTTTTCCGCCGCCAGGATGCGTGATTCATGGCCCCAGCCATTGCTCAAAAGCACGCCGCCAATGTCGAAAAAGAGGATTTTGAGATCGCTGATCTGCATAAGGTATAGAAAGTGTAAAGGTTCGGCGGTAAAGATGCGCGGATAATTCGTGATTTCCGCCTTACGGGGAGGGAGATTAGCTTGAAGGATGTTTTGTAAATTGGCTGAAACAAATTTGTTGAATTTTGTATTTATATTTGTATTCTATAATATACTCAAAGTTCCTTGATCATGATGAATGAAACTGTAAAACGCTACGAACGCATTGTTATGAACATTGGAGAACTTATTGAGGTTTCCGGGTATCGGAATGATTACCTGGCAGGCAAATTGGGATTGACAACCGTCAATTTCTCAGCAAAGAAAAAACGGAAGACCTTCACATTGGAGGAAATCAGGAAGATCGCGTACATTATCGATAATGACGATGTACAGGACTATCTGCTGGCGCTCGAAATGGACGCGCGGGAAGGTGAGGAAACCATTACCCATGAAGAATTTTCTAAGCTGATGGGATGGAAATAGTCTATAAAAACTCATTTATCAGGGAATTTACACGACTACCAACCAATGTTCAACGCGCTACCCAGGCTATAATCAATAAGTTAGAAGGCGCCAATACTCTGGAAGCGGCAGGTGTTGACTACGTCCGTATTCGTGGGCAGAAAGCCGGTCATCATTATTACCGGATTCGTATCGGTCAATATCGAATGGGTGTTGAATACATTGCGCCAGACATCATCATCATAACGATAGGTGTTCGTGGCGATATTTACAAGACATTTCCACCAAAGTAAAAGCCGGTACGAGTTCAGACTGGTACCGGCTTTTAGCCTTTAACTATGTGTTGCGCTACCGTCTTCCTCCACGGAAGCCGCCTCCGCTAAAACCACCGCGGCTAAATCCTCCGCCACCTCCGTTGAAGGTTCTGCCTCCGAAAGATCCGTAGGATCGGGAAGGGGCGCTGTATGTGTTGCTCCGAGGCATCGAGCGGTAACCTTGCGCATTAGCCGAACGCGGAGCTGAACGCATGCGCTGGCCGCGGTCGAAGAGATAGGAGCGTGAGCCGACGGACGGATTGAAATGTCTTGCGGCGGAACCGATGAAGGCGGTTCTTGGCGAATACATATAATTTCGCGGGGCGATGGTGTGGTAATAGTGGTCGTACTGGCGGTATAGGTGCGGATAGTACCGGTAAGCGCCGCCGAAAAACCATCTCGAAAAGCCCAGCGAAGGCATTGCGTACACCATCGGGTAACCGCCCAATCCGAAATAGAAGCCGGAACCATAGCCATACAAGCCCGGATACCACATAGGAGAGCCGTACCAGTAAGGGTAACCAAACCAATAGGAATAAGGACTACCGTAGTTAACCACCTTGTCGCCGGTCGGGGCGGGGTAGCTGTAACCTCCCTGGGACGCATATTCCTGCGAAGCCTGGCTCAGCTCTTGCATCGCCTGCGGGTTTTGTTTCAGCTGGTCCTGATAAGCAGCCAGTTCCTCTTTATTTTGGGCTTCGATCTGGTCGTGAATGTTGGCCAGATCGTTGCGTACCTCGGCCGGGTTGTCTTTGAAACGATCGCCCAGCCGGGTTACGAGGTCGGAGTGGTCGTTCAGAAGCGACAGTACGTCCGGCATTTCTTCCAGCGTTTTGAATGCCCGCTGCGCATCGGGGTTCAGCAGGGCGATCATGCCCTGGAACGACGAGCTGGCTTGTTCATTCAGGTTATCCACTTGGACGAGGTCGTTGTGGTGATTGTTGTACAGCTTCCAGGCTGCTTCTTTCAGCTCGGGAGTCGGGTTCACATTCGCCAAAATGCCGTCGATCGTTTCATGGGAAGTTTTACGTGGCAGCGTGGCCAGTTTATGCATCAGCTCGGGGTAGCGGCTGACTTCGTAAAACCAGCTTTGTTTCTTTTGGGCGTAATTCTGAATGATTTGCTGAAAACCTGCGCTGCTTTTCTCCCGGATCCCGGCCAGTTGGCCGAGCACGTCGGGGTATTGGGTAGCTACGAGAATATCATTGCGGACGTCGTCATTGTAAGGTGCAATGGCTTTAAGCAGGCTTTGGTCAGTGACAATGTTTTGTTGCGCATTACTAACCATTTGATCATCCTGGCCGTAGCTGGTGAAGCTGGCGGCGGAGAGCAGCATAGCGGCAAAAAATTGAAGCGTTTTCATGACACAGGGAAGTTTTTCATGAGTTTTTTAACACCCTTATTGATCTGTTTTTCAAGGCGGTTCGGATTGCTCACGTCGCCCGAAATCGCTTTTTGCCAGATAATATCACCGGTTTTGGTGTCCACTACGTCGAGGATCAATGTGCCGTCGGTGCTGGTGCTGGAATAGGGGTAACCTCCATATCCATAGCCACCGAAACCGCCATAGTAAGGGTATCCCCAGCCGAAACGGCCCCAGCCCATCATCGGATAAGCACCGTAGGGGTAGGCCCCGCCACCGTAGTAATTCTTACGCACGCGCTGCGTGTAGGTGTGGAATTGCAGGAGCAGGTCGGGATGCTGGGTGTTACGGGTGAGGCCCCTGCTTTCCAGCGCCTTGTCGAAAGCACTCTGAATGCGGTGGCGCGATAGCGAGCTGGCGTACATCGGGTTCTGGTTGGTTTTCATGTCGGGGACAATCCAGTTATAAGTCAAAGCCTTGCCGGAAGTCGGCTGTTGGGGACTTTGCGCGAGCACCACACTGCCCAGCACAGTCAGCATTCCCAACAAAATCAGGTTCTTTTTCATTTTAATAGGTCATTTTAAAATGGCTTCCGGGAAACACCCTTTCACATTATCAACCCGGAAAGCCAAGGGTTACTCATAAGCCAATTGCAAAATATTGGGTTTCATCGTTGCCGGGATAAAGCCCCTCGATCATCACCCCGCCTTTTTTGCCTTGCAGCATTTTGACAGCTTCACGGGCATTGGCAACCGGTGTTTTATCAATCTTGGTAATCACAAAACCTTCTTCCATATCGGTGCCCTGGCGGATTTTGCCGGCGTTGATGGACGTTACCTGCGCGCCCGCACCGATACCATATTCTTTTTTCTGTTGATTAGTCAGGTCTTTCAGCTCGATACCCAGTTGCTCCATCACGGCAGAGGACGAGCGGTCGGCTAAGGATGGTTCTGCAATGCCTTTCAATGTTACTGAAACGACTTTTTCAACGCCGTCGCGGTTCACATTCACGGTTACCTTGTCGGCTGGTTTATGCTGTGCGATGGCCTCCTGCAATTGCGGTACGCTGGTAATGGCGTGGCCGTCGATTTTGGTGATCACGTCACCGATTTTAATGCCCGCTTCTTTGGCGGCACTCTCGTCCGCGAAGTTCTCGACACGCACACCCTCGTCCACTTTCAGGTCAAATGATTTGACTTTCGCCGCGTCCACTTCGCTGATCCCCACGCCCAGGTACCCGCGTTGTACGGAACCGAATTTGGAAATATCCTCTACCACTTTGTGCGCAATGCTCGAAGGCACCGCGAACGAATAGCCCGCAAATGAGCCTGTCTGGCTGGCAATGGCGGTGTTGATACCGATCAGGTTACCGTTCAGGTCCACCAGCGCGCCGCCGGAGTTACCGGGGTTCACGGCCGCGTCGGTCTGGATGAAGGATTCGATAGGTGCTTTCGCATTCTCACCGAGGATATTAATGCTGCGTCCTTTCGCACTCACAATACCCGCAGTCACGGTCGATGTCAGGTTGTAAGGGTTGCCTACGGCCAGTACCCATTGCCCTACTTCCACATTTTCGGAGTTACCGAACGACAATGCGGGCAAGTTTTTCGCGTCGATCTTGATCAGCGCAATGTCGGTGTTCGGGTCGGCGCCCACTACCTTGGCTTTATAGGTATGCTTGTCGGCGAGGGTTACTTCCAGCGTTTCGGCGCCCTGGATTACGTGATTGTTGGTGACGATATAACCGTTGGGATTGATAATCACACCCGAGCCGGTGGCTTGCGGTTTCTCCATTTTACCTTCGGGGGCCTGCTGGCCGAACGGGCTGCGGCCGCCGAAGAAATCCCTGAACTCGTCAGGGATCTGCATCTGGCTGACGGTCCGTTCCGGTTTTAGTGTGGATTTAATATGTACTACCGCTGCGGTAGCCTTTTTGGAAGCAAACGAGAAGTCGGCGGGTATCATCGCGGCGGGACCGTTGGCGGCTGGCGCGCCCGACTTGCCATCGAGCCGTGCTTTGATGAACGGGGTTGCGTTGCTGACCCACGTCGAGATCGTATCTGGTTTGCCAAAATGTTCGTAGGTAGCGTAGGAGGTTCCGCCCAGTAATGCGGATGCGAAGGCTACTGCTGCTATTTTTCTGAAATTCCGGGTTGTTGTCATCGCTATTAAATTGATTAAGTGTATTCAAATTTCAGTAGCGATCCTGTTGCAATTCTGTGTGAATTCTGAAGACATTTTGTAGTTGAACACTTTTTTGAAATACATAAAAAAAGGAGGATCAGAAACCCTCCCTTTATTCACTACTAGCCATGAAAAATCTTGAATATCGTTACCAGGTCACGGTGAGAATGTGCCACGGACCGTCGGTTTCGTAGGTGAGCGTTTGCCCGTTCACCTGGCAGATCGTCTTCGCCAATGCAAGTCCCAGCCCTAACGAGGCCGAACTCGTTCCCTCTTTCCGGAACCGCTCGAACATCAGTTCCGGCTCGATATGGATAGGTGCGCCGGTATTGCGCACTACCAGCCGCCCCGGACTGAGGGTAATATCAATCGTTCCCCCGTTCACATTGTAGCGTATCGCGTTGGTCAGCAAATTGTTCACCAATACTTCCGCCAATGCGGGGTGCATCACCGGCCCCGTCGGCTCGATCGCCGTTTTCACCGTAATCTCCCGCTGCTCGATCAGGTCTTCCAGGTCGCGAAGCTTCCGGTTGATGATCGGAACCAGGCTGATCGGCTCGGTACCTGCCAGAAATTGCCGATTTTCGATTTTGGTCAGCAATAATAATGCCTGGTTCAGTTTGGCAAGCCGGTTGGCCGCCTCGCTGATCTCCGAAAGTGCCACCAGCTGCGACTCTTTCAGGCTTTCGTCCTGAAACAGCCCCTCGATTTTGGACAATATCACCGCCAACGGCGTCTGTATTTCATGTGAGGCATTTTCGGTAAACTCTTTCAGGTTCTGGTAAGTGGCGGCAAGGCGGTCGGTAAACTGCGTCACCGACTGGTTCAGCTGCTCAAATTCGACGGTATGCTGTTTGGGAAAAGTAAGCACTTCATGCTTTTCGACCTGGTACGAATCCAATGCGCGCAATGTCTTGTAAAACGGTCGCCAGAGCCGGCGGGAGAGCCAGCTGTTCAGCAGGAGCAGGGAAATCAGCAGCAATGCCACAATGAAGGTGACCGTCATCACCACGGCTTCCAGTAACTGCTGTCGCTGAGCTAGTAACTTGCTGATTGTCACACGGTACCACGCGCCTTCCACGCGCTCGTAGAAGATTAGTTGCCGGTAGGGCTGGTATTCGTTTTCAAACTCGTTGAACAACTTTCGCTCCACCAGTGTCATCTGGCCCGGGTACCGTACCTGGTCGAGTTGCAGGCTGTCGCCGAGTTGGAGGATATACACCGGCAGCTCGTTGATATGCCGCAGTTGCCAGCTTACTTTCGCCTTGCTGCGCATCAGTTCCTTGTTCACTTCGCGGTCGATCAGGTAATCGACCGAAAAATAGAACAACACGGCGCCTAATGTGAGCACGCACAGCGAAGTGACGATCTGGTATTTGAGAATGCGTTCCAGCAGTTTCATTGCTCGCTGAATTTATAGCCGACGCCGTAAATGGATTTCAGATAGTCCGGGCAGCCCTTGTCCATCAGCTTCTTCCGCAGGTTTTTGATATGTGTGTATATAAAGTCAAAATTGTCCATTAAATCCGCATCGTCGCCCCAGAGGTGCTCGGCGATGGATTCCTTGGTAAGCACGCGGTTTTTGTTGGCGATCAGGTACACGAGCAGATCGTACTCCTTGCGGGTGAGCACAATTTCCTGCTGATCGACGAGTACCAAATGCTCCTGCGGATCGATCTGGATCTTGCCGAACCGTATTTGCTGGCTGCCCTGAAAACTCCGCCGGCGTATGACCGCCTGCACGCGCGCGTTGAGTTCCGACAAGTGGAACGGCTTGGTCAGGTAATCGTCCGAGCCGAGGTTGAGGCCGGTAATGCGGTCGTCGAGCGAGTTCTTGGCGGAAATGATGATGATACCCGTTTCGGGGAAGTTCCGTTTGAGCTCCCGCACGGCGTCGAGGCCGTCGCCATCGGGGAGCATCAGGTCCACCAGCACGCAGTCGTACCGGTAAATATTGATCTTCTCGACCGCCGTCCGGTAATCCGCCGCCCATTCGCAAATGAAGTTTTCGCGCTGAAAATAGTTCTGGATGCTGGTAGCCAGCGCTTTTTCGTCTTCAATGAGCAGCAGTTTCATAGCCGTGTTGTTTATGCAAATGAAACTACAAATTTTGGAGGAAATCTGAAGTGTACGCGAAATGCGCAGGATTTGGAGAGCACACTACTTTACCGTGCGTTTGGCCCAGTTGAAAATGGTCGAATACACTTCGTCGCGGACAGGCTGTTTGGAAAGGATCAGGTCGTGCATACCGCCCTGGACGGCCTGAATGCTGTATTGGCCCACGATATTCTGGGCCAGGCGTGCCACTTCGTCCACATTCAGCACTGCGTCGCCGGTGAAGAAAACATCGCTCCATTTCTTCTCATCGACAGATTTCGCCGAATGCAGCACCAGCACCGGTTTGTTGATGGTAATTCCTTGCATGACACGCTCCTGCGCATTGTACACCGCGCGTATCCATCCGAGGTTGACCGGCGGGGCGATAAATGGTTTCAAACCGAGGCTGTACGACCATTCACCATGCGCCGTCACGTGCAAACTTTCACCATAAAGCGGGTTAATGCCCAGGTCGAAAGTCGTTTCCGGATGTTTTTCGGCCCTTTTTAATAGTAATGGCAATGCCGTTTTTTTGAGACCCGATTTGATATTCAATGCAAACATCGGGCTGTTGAGCAGCACGGCGTCGAACTTTTCCTTGCCCGCCCGCTCGCTCGCGTAGAGCGACAAGGTTAGCCCGCCCAGCGAATGCCCGCTCAGAAGGACCTTTTCGTTCCCTTCGCCTTTGATGACTGCCAGCGCGGTGTCGATATCGGCATAGTATTCCGAAATATCACGGACGTTGTTGATCTTCTGATGGCTGAGCCACGACCGCCCATATTTCCGCAGGTCGATCGCGTAGAAGTTGAAACCTTCTTTGATGTACCGTTCGGCCATTTCCTCCTGGAAGAAATAGTCGTTGAAACCGTGGACGTAAAGCACCGCTTTGGAGCTCTTTTCGGGCGTGGTTTTACGGATGATCGTGCAGGTGACGCTACCCTCGTAGTCGGAAGGCTGGACGATTGTCGCCTGTTTGAAGCCTTTGCCTATCAAATCCGCAAAATAGGTAACCTGCGCGTCGACTGCGCTGGTGGAAAATATCATGAGGAATGAGAGCAGGAGGCGGTTTTTCATGGAAATAGTTACTAATCAGCGTAAATATAAAGGCTGGAACGTCAGACGGCAAGTTTACGGCTATTCGATCTTTTTCAGTTCGGCGCCGCGGTCGGGTTGGAGGTTTACTTTGCCAAACTCTGCGTTGGTATTGTTCTCAATGGTAAAGCCTTTGGCCATATCCACCTCGATGGTCAGTGCGTCGGCCGTGAAATTGAAGATGTGCCCGCCGGATTTGTGGTCGTCCGCCAGATAATGCAAATGGAACCCCGGTACATTGGTACGGGCCAGGTAGGGCGGTAGCAAGAAGCCGCTGCATATTCCCCGGGTGTTTTTTAATTCGAATACAATCTGGTTGTATTTCAAATGCTCCGGTAGGGTGGTATAGGGCTTGGCGGCGGGCTTTTCGGCCCTGGTGGTCATGGTCGGGAAGGTGGCGGAAATCCTTAATGCGTAAATGCCGTTCGGGTTCAGGAGGTGTTTGAGCTGCTCCTGCACTTTTTCATAGGTAAGCCCCGGGCCGTTGAGATGGATCACCGTGTCGGCTTTGAAAAACTTGACGAATGCGGCGGAAGTGCTGTCGGAGTCGGGTACTTCTTTCACCGAGCCGTCGTAGCTGACTTTGTAAACACGGCCTTTGTCGATAAATAGTTCGCCATCGACCCGGTTGAAGGTGCCGACGCCGAAGTCGCCTTTCTTTTTCAGTTGCCCGATCGTCAGGTCGCCATCGAAAACGCCGGCCATGAGTGCGTCGATGATCGAGTACTGGTACATGAAATCCTGCTCGGGCGCGGTTTTGTGGCGGTTTTTGGAAGACTGGGCGAGGGCGATACCAGAGAAAAAGCAGCAAAAAATAGCTACCGCCAGGCAGTTGAATAGCCTCTTAGGGATTGGGGAAAGACGAACCATGCGTGGAAAGGGTTTGGGAATGTGGTAAATATAGCATCAGACGGGGGATATTTTGGAGAATAGGAAGGAAAGCGGGGCGGCAGTTGATAATGCGGGAAAAAAAGATCAATTTAAAAACAGCTAATATTCCTTTACCAATCACCAATTAATCCTGAAAATGAAAAGGTTTTTACTCCTGTTACTCGTTCCCGCGCTCGCAAAGGCGCAACTCGCAGCACCCGTGATGTCGGACAAGGCCAAGAAGATCCACGCCGCGGCATTGACCATCGACACCCACGCCGATGTACCTATTAATATGATGAAACCCGGCTTCGATGTGGCCGTGGAGCATGATTTTGAAAAGGAACGTTCCCAGATCGATTTCCCGCGGATGATCCGGGGCGGAATGGACGGGATGTTTTTCGCCGTTTACCTCGGGCAGGGCAAGCGCACCGAAGAAGCCAATGCCGAAGCCAAGAAAAAGGCGCTGGCGATTTTTGACAAAATCCACGAGGCCGTAAAGGCCAATCCGCAAACCGCGGGACTCGCCACGACTTCCAAAGATGCCTATCGGTTGCAAAAAGAAGGCAAACGCTCCGTGTTTATCGGGATGGAAAATGGCTGGCCGGTAGGGAAGGATTTATCCAACCTAAAACTCTATTACGACCTCGGCTTGCGCTACATTACCCTGTCGCATTCGCTGAACAACGACATTTGTGATTCTTCGACCGACGGCGACGGCCCGGAATTCAACGGATTGAGCGCATTCGGGGAGGACGTGGTGAAGGAAATGAACCGCCTGGGCATTATGGTCGATATTTCGCACGTGTCCGATTCCACTTTCTACGATGTGATCAAGCTGACGAAAGCGCCCGTTATCGCCTCGCATTCCTCGTGCCGTGCGCTGTGCGATGTGCCGCGGAACATGACCGACGATATGATCAAGACCCTCGCCAAAAACGGCGGTGTGATCCAGATCAACTTTGTGCCGGGTTTTGTGAAGAAGCCTTCGGAGCCGCATGAAATGTCGCTGAAAGCATTACGCCTCAAAATCCGCCAGACCGACCTTTCGGATGCCGATAAAAAAGCATTGCGTGACGAAATGAAGGCCATCAATGAGAAGTATAAGTCGGACATGCCTACGGTGCAGGATGCCGTGAACCACATCGAGCATGTGATCAAACTGACGAGCGTGGACCACGTGGGTATTGGTATGGATATGGACGGCGGCGGTGAGGTGGTCGGCTTGCAGGACGTGAGCCAGATCGGCGCGATCACCGAAGAATTGGTCAAAAGAGGCTATTCGGCGAAGGATATTGAAAAAATATGGGGCGGCAACATCATGCGCGTTCTGGATCAGGTAGAAAAGGCTGCCGGCAACATCTGATTTGCCTTCAAGTGGCGCTTAGGACGGTACAAGAGGACTAAAAAATATATACATTTTAATAAATAGTTTAATAAAATTGTAAATCTTACGTCCTCGAACAGATTACACATTTTAATTGAAGAGTAACAAATGGCTAAGTCAACCGGAAAGAAAAAAACAAACGCGACCGTCGACCCTGCCGAGGACGCCGGCACCCCTGTGGCGGTCCAGTCGGTGAATGCGGTGGAAACCATTAGCCGTTTTTCAGACTTCGATATACACTTGTTCCGTCAGGGCAAGCATTACAAGCTTTACGAGAAGCTGGGTTCGCATGTGATGGAGGTCAACGGAGTGATAGGGACGTATTTCGCTGTGTGGGCGCCTAACGCGACCTACCTGTCGGTGATCGGGAATTTCAATGGCTGGAATCACGGGAGCCATTCGCTCTCGGCGCGCTGGGATAGCTCGGGGATTTGGGAGGGCTGGATTCCGAACGTCGGGGTAGGAGAGGTTTACAAATACTACATTATCTCGCAGAACGGGCAGCACCTCGAAAAGTCGGACCCGTTCGCGCTCTGGTGCGAGGTAGCGCCGCGCACGGCATCCATTGTGTGGGATACCTGGTATGAGTGGAATGACGCGGAGTGGATGAAAATCCGCAAGGAGAAGAATAAACTGAATGCGCCGATTTCGGTGTACGAAGTGCATTTGGGCTCCTGGCAGCGCGACCCGTCGAACCCCGAGCGGCACCTTACCTACAAGGAAATCGCGGAAAGCCTCGTGCCTTATGTAAAAGAGATGGGCTTCACACACGTGGAGCTGATGCCGATCATGGAGCACCCGTACGCGCCGTCGTGGGGGTACCAGATCACCGGATATTTCTCGTGCTCGTCGCGCATGGGTACGCCGCAGGAATTGATGTACCTCGTCGACAAGCTGCACCAGGCGGGGATCGGCGTGTATATGGACTGGGTGCCTTCGCACTTTCCGGGGGATGCGCACGGCCTTTTCCGTTTCGACGGTACCGCGCTTTACGAGCATGAGGACCCGCGCAAAGGTTACCATCCCGACTGGAAGAGCTACATTTTCAATTACGGAAGAAATGAAGTAAGGTCATTCCTGATCAGTAATGCCATTTTCTGGCTCGATCGCTATCACTCCGACGGCTTGCGTGTGGACGCCGTAGCATCGATGCTTTACCTCGATTATTCCCGCAAACACGGCGAATGGATACCGAACGAGTTTGGGGGTCGCGAGAACCTGGAAGCGATCTCATTGCTGCGGGAAATGAACGTGGCCGTGTATACCGAGTTCCCGGATGCTCAGACCATCGCTGAGGAATCGACCGCATTCCCGGGGGTATCGCGCCCGGTGTTCGTGGGTGGATTGGGTTTTGGTATGAAATGGATGATGGGCTGGATGAACGATACCCTGAAGTATTTCGAGAAAGACCCCGCGTTCCGTAAATGGCACCAGGATCAGCTCACATTCAGTTTGGTGTATGCCTTCTCCGAGAATTTCATGCTGCCTTTCTCGCACGACGAGGTGGTTTACGGCAAGAAATCGCTCATCAACAAAATGCCGGGCGATGAATGGCAGAAATTCGCGAACCTGCGTCTCATGTTCACGTACATGTTCACACACCCGGGCACGAAGCTGATGTTCATGGGTGGGGAATTCGGGCAGACGTCCGAGTGGAATTTCCAGCAGAGCCTCGACTGGCATTTGCTCGAATATGCACCGCACAAAGGTATCCGGGAATGTGTGACCGCGCTCAACAAGCTGTACAAGGAAGAGCCCGCATTGTTCGATTATTCATTCTCGCACGAGGGCTTCGAATGGATCGATACGCAGGACCGCGAGAATTCCGTGCTGGTTTACGCCCGTAAATCGATGGATCCGGCGCGTAACCTGATCATTGCGTTGAACCTGACACCGGTGCCGCGAAAAGGCTATCGGGTAGGCGTGGCCTCGGAAGGCAGCTGGCAGGAGATATTCAACTCGGATGCGGCGCAGTTCGGCGGCAGCGGGATTATCAACTACGATCCTGTTACCGCGGAGAGCCACCAATGGCACGGGAAAGCGCAATCATTGATTCTCGACTTGCCGCCGCTGGGTGCAGTGGTGCTCAAAAAAGTACCGAAGAAGCAGAAATAATTCGATAGAGAAGCAACGGCAAAGTCGCGATTCAGTGTCTACCGTTTACTTAATTCGTACATGATCTTGAGGCAGAGGCTGGGGTCTCTGCCTTATTTTTTTACCTTTGCCGTTCAAACATCACGATCAAATGAAAAGCATTCGATTCATAGTACTTTTTGTTTTTTTAGGTTTATCAAACGCTTTTTCACAGGATTTATCCCGCGTTACTTCCGGCATCGATGTCGGCCTGGGCTACCAGGACAAGGTTTGGGTGCCTTCCGTTAGTTACCATCAGGAGTTGAGTCTCAGTAACTTTCCCTGGTTCAGGATAGGCTGGGGAGTACGTGGCTGGGGCTATTACGCCGGCCGTACCGACATGTTCCCCAAAGCAAGCGCACTCAATGCCGATACCCTCAAATTCGGGAAACTCTCCGCGAATGGGGCCAGTTTCCTGGTAGGGGCCAATTTCAGGGTTTGGAAGTTCGATATCGGAGCTAATACCGATCTTTTTGGTATTGCATTCGGCTTGAAACGCAATGCATTATACGCCGGTGGCGGACTTTACGGAGAAGGGGGGAGTCACTACAACTCCTACATCAAGAGCGGCCCCGCTACCCTGAATGCCCTGCCGCTCTTCATGGATAAGCAAAACGGACAGTCGGAAGCATACATCCGGTTCTGGATCACCGACCAGATCGGCCTGAAAGTCGCGTACGTGCACGGCCGCGTAACCTATGCGTCACCCGACAAGCTGATCAACGGCCAGACGCGCTATTCGACCACCTTCGGCGTTCCTTACGTGGCACTGTCGTTCCCTTTATACAACTAACCGAGCACACACTGGCATATGGCAGAGAATCTGACGGATTCGCACAAATACAATCTCTGGAAAAACCGGCTGATCTCGAACGGGCTGGATATCCATCGGATCGACGAACTTTACACCCGTCGCAACGGTCACGGCGAGGTGCTGTTCTCGCTCCTTTATACCGATGCCACCACGCCGGAGGGTAACAAAATACCGCCTATCTGCTTCCTCAAAGGCGAAGTAGTAAGCGTACTCGTTTGCTTCATCGATGTCGCAACGAGGGAGAAATATCTCCTCCTCGTGCAGCAACGCCGCATTTGCGACGGCTCCATGACCTACGAACACCCCGCCGGCATGCTCGACAGCGAAAGTGACGCCGCCTCCGTAGCCGCGCGTGAAGTGTTTGAAGAAACCGGCATTGACGTGGACAAGTCGCAGCTGATCAGCGTCAATAAAGACCCGTTCTACCCATCGACAGGGACCAGCGATGAGGCCATGTACATGTTCTACTGCGAACTGGAACTCACTTCGGAGAAGATCCAGTCGTACCACGACAACGTCCAGGGCCTGCTTTCGGACCACGAATACATCAAGACCTACGTTGTTCCATTTGAGGAAGGCCACAAGCTGATCACGAATGTAAACGGCGTACTACTAGACTATCTTTACCTGAAAAGCGTGGCCGATTGGGAGTTGCTGAAAAAGTTATGATTCCCGGGGCATAAATTTAAAAACAAATCGGGGGCGAATTGCTCAAAATTCAAAATAGGAGCTATATTTGCACCCCGTTACCGGCGAAAAGCCGACACTACGCTCCCGTAGTTCAATGGATAGAATAATGGTTTCCGGTACCATCGATAGGGGTTCGAATCCCTTCGGGAGCACCCTAAGGGACAAGTCGTTTTTAAACGCACTTGTCCCTTTTTTTTGTGTTCTTAACTTGCTCGTTATCTGGTAGATAAGATCGATCCCTTCGTTCAGTCGAGCGGTTCGATGTTCCATTCCGTCAAAAGTCAAATTTTCGGGGAAGATCGAACCAATTATCTGTCGTTTTTCCTCTAAAGTGCCTGATTTATAAAGCTTTGTGAGATGTTCGAGTCCCGTGAGGATATGCTTTAAATATGTACCTATTTCCGCTTGATCGTCAGAAAAGTTGTTGAGCTTAATTTCAAGCTCTTCAATTCGCTTTGTGCAGATGGATTTTACATGCTCAAAGTCTTCCGCTGCGATAAGACCATCGACTAATTTGATTCTGGCGTTGCGTAATCGTTCATTAATCTTATCGAGTTCATCCACCAAATCACGACGCTCCTTTTCCCGGATTTTGGAGTGTTCTTTGTAGCTGTTTAACACCAAATCTGAATAGATCTTCATTCGGCCGGGGCGCGGTACGAGCATATTGAGTTGGCGTTCAAATTTTTCATTTACCTCTTCCGCTTTAAATCGAACGCCACATGATGAGGAGCAGTGATAATAATAATAGTAAGTGCTCCTTCCTTTCGATGCACTTCCAGAAAGCATTCTGTCGCATTTCGTACAGCGTAAAAATCCTCTTAGCGGGAGATTATCGTCTGAGACTATTTTGGGCTTTTGGTGCAGATTCCTTTTCCGTCCCGAAATGATTTCCTGTACTAGATTGAATGTTGATACCGTCACAATTGGCTCGTGTGAGCCCTTTACACGATGTGCCTTTTCATCTTCGAATTCTGGAACAAGTATTTGGCCGCAATACACCGGATTTCTAATCGCCAACCAAAAATTGTTTTTACTGCATTTAAGCCCCTTTCTTACCGCCTGCTTCCACACTTGTTCGGTGTTGAACCTACCCAATGCAAGTTCGTTGAACACCCACTTGATGATAGGTGCCTTTGATTGATCAGGCTCAATTATTTTTTTGCCATCAAATGAGCGGGTATTGCGATATCCTATTGGGGCAGTGGCGACCCAGCGCCCTTCTTTCTTAGCACGCCGCATTCCGTGGAAGACATTCAATGCGCGACGGTCATTCTCAACTTCGGGCGCGGCCAAATAGAAGGCAAGCATAATCTTATTCTCCGGGATACGGATGTCAAGTGGTTGTTCGATAGCTTGGGGTTCAATGCCAGCTTTACGAAGTACGCTGATCATCTGATATGCATCACCGGCATTTCTACTGAACCGATCCCATTTAGTAAATAGAATTTGATCAATTCGCAGTCTTTTGTTCTCTTTTACACGGTTTAGCAGCATTTGCCACTTTGGGCGTATGAACGTTTTCGCTGAATGGTCTTCATGGATCACTTCGACAACTTCCACGGAATTGTATTTGCACCAATTTCGTAACCTTTCTTCTTGATCTCGCTGAGAATAGCCTTTTTCTGCCTGTTCATCAGTGCTTACCCTGACATATAAAATAGCTCTGGACATGGCATTGATTATTTTGTTGATGAATTGCGCTTCGAACCAGAAGCCTTACGAAAGTACTGATTAATAGCTAATGTAATCAGGTGTTGCATCGATTCCAGCATTTTTTCTGCTTGCTCAATAGTTATGTCTTCGCCGATATCTTTTAGGTGGTTGACGACACTCAATACCTGCTCATTGCTCAGTTCGCTTTGTTTTCCCATTCCTGTACGCTTCCCTTAAAATAGAGTGGTGAGGAATTAGACAAATTTTCTAATTTTAATCTGCTATGAAGGGAAAAACATTCACTGAAACTCAGATCGTCAAAATCCTGAAAGAATTGGATTCTGGCCG